>WNGA01000003.1_pt1 | contig 415894 bp, 386 predicted proteins | sample 5400061 | NCBI WGS metagenome assembly WNGA01 (sample SAMN13153366, study PRJNA577476) | soil metagenome | isolation source: 100 cm soil or saprolite under grassland replicate 2 | place: USA:California | collected 2016-06-15 | reverse complement strand
CGCTCGACATGGCCAAGGCCCGCGCGATGATGCCGGACTGGACGACGTTCAACGGCTACGCCAACCAGTACGTCACCCACCCGCTGACCGCCGATCCCGGCGAGACGGTCCGCTTCTGGGTGGTCGCCGCGGGTCCGACGCTCGACAGCGACTTCCACGTCGTCGGCACGATCTTCGATCGCGCCTGGCCGAACGCCAACGTCAGCGGCACTCCTCAGCACGGCGTGCAGACGGTGCTGGTCCCGGCCGGCGGCGGCGGTGTGTTCGACGTCAAGATCGACCAGCCGGGTCTCTACCCCTTCGTCTCGCACGCCTTCGCGCATGTCGACCTCGGTCAGGTGGGGCTGCTCAAGGTCGGCAATCCCAAGGGGACGATGAGCCACTAGTGGGTCAGCGGCGGGCCTTCGCGGCGCTAAAACGGGTACGGCGCGACATCCCAGGCCGCGGCCGCGTACCACACGCCGAACGCGAGGCTGGCAAGGCCGAGCGACGGTGCAAGCCGGCCGAACGCGCCCTGCACGTGGCGGCTCGCGAGGAAGCCGCCGAAGCCGCCCGTCAGCATGGTCATCGAGACCGTGGTGAAGACCGCGAGCACGATCAGCGAGGCGACCGCGAGCGGACGTGACGGGATCGCGGCGAGCAATAGCACGGCGACGCCCGCGCTCCCGCCGATCCCGTGCACGAGCCCGATCGCGAACGCGCCGAACGGCGAGCGAACGGCGTGGCGATGGTGGTGATGCTCACGCGGATGCGCGTGCGCGTGGGCGTGGAAGTAGCCGCTGCGCCAACGGATCAGGAGCCGCGCGGCCAGGAAGACGATCAGCCCGGCGACGCACGTCTCGGCGCTGCGCTGGAGCGCGTCGGGCAGGTAGCGCTCGAAGAGCACCACCGGGAGCCCGAAGACGACGAGCGTGATCGCGTGGCCGAGGCCCCAGAAGACGCCGAGCCGCGCCGCACGAATCGCGGCGCGCTCGCGGTTCGAAGCGACGAGCGTCGTGACCGCAGCGATATGGTCGGGGTCCGTAGCGTGCCGGAGGCCGAGCAGGACGGCGACGAGTACGACGACAGTGGCCGAGCCGCCGGTCGAGAAGTCCGCGATCCGCCCGTCCAGGCCGAGCATCATGCGCGGGCGGGGACCGCCTCTGCCTTCTCGCCGGCGAATTCAGGCGCGTCCTCGTAGTACACGACCGTGTCGTACCCGAGGTACTTGATCAGGCGGTTCTGCGCGACGAGGGTCCGCAGCGGCTCGTCACCGGTGTTGACGTACTGGTGCACGTGGTTCTGCGGCACGTACACCGTGTCGTCGGTCTTGAACTCCCACGTGGTCGGCTCGTTGGCGACACGCGCGTAGTAGCGCTCGGCGATCTCCGCTTCGACCTCCCACTGCACCGACTCACCCTGGCCGGAGAGGATGTACGCGACCTCGTCCGCCGTGTGCAGGTGCTTCGCGGAGCGGCTGCCCGGCGGGATCTCCTGTTCGTACACGTCGACGCTGACCACACGGACGTCGGGCGTGTCCTTCGAGCAGAGAACGCGGACCTTGCCGTCGCGTGTCGTCTCCCACACCGTGTCGGACGGCTTCACGACCTTCTTCTTGTCCGCGAGCCCGGGCGACCAGAGCTTCGTCCAGTCCTCGCGCGGTCCGAACTCGTCGTCGCGGTCGATCGGACCGCTTCGCCCCTGCTGGATCAGGTTGAAGTACATCCACGTCGACTTCGCCTTGATCACGAGCGCCTTGGCCGTCTCGTCGCCGTCGTTGAAGTGCCGGTGCACGGAGTCGACGTGGACGATCGCGAGGTCGCCGGCTTCCCACGGGTACTTGACGTCGTCGTGAATCTCGTAGCCCTTCCCCTGGAGGATGTAGAAGACGGCCTCGTTCTGGTGACCGTGGCCGTGGTTCGCCTTGCCCGGGGGGATCTCGACGAAGTGCACCTGCAGGTTCTGCGTCAGGAACGGCTCGTCGCCGGGACCGACGCGCCACCAGGTGCGTGAATGTTCGGAGTCGCCGGAGTGGCCGACGGTCGCGTCGTCGGCGACGAAGTCGTCGTTGCGGACGCGCGGGGCCGCGAGCTGAGCCTGCCGGAATTCCTTCAGTCCGTACTGCTCGGAGCTCATCCCGCGCAGGAAGACGCGGCTCTTGCCCATGTCGGCCTCCTTCGTCGTGTGGGGTGCGCAGGCTAGCACAATTGTCGTACCATTAGCCCTAATGGAAGCGCTGTTCAAGCCCGTGACCGCGGGTCGAATCTCAGCGGAGATCGCCGACCGGATCAAGCTCGCGTCGGAGCCAAGGGCGGCGCGTTCGTCACGGCGCCGGCGCCGAAGCTCGTGGGCGAGGGAATCGGCGACATGCTGATGCTCGCCGAGGTCACCCCTGCGAGCGTGACGGAGGCGCGGATGGTCTTCGAGCTCGGGATGCTCGAGCTTGCCTGCGCGCGCGCGGAGGATCAGGACGTCGCCGCGCTGGAAGAAATCTGCGACCGCGCGGACGCCGCGCTCGCGGCGGGCGCCTACGACGCGTCGCTGTCCGCCGAGTTCCACCTCCAGCTCGCGCGCTGCACGCACAACGGCGCGCTCGTCCTCCTCGCGGAGACGTTCCAGGGCCCGCTCGTCACGTCGCTCCGCCAGGCCAGGCGCGCGGATCCAGAGATGGGTCGCATCGGCGCGCTCGAGCACCGGGCGCTCGTCGACGCGATCCGCTTGCGCGATGCCGACGCGGCTCGCGCGATCATGGCCGCACACCTCGGCCGTACGGCGAAGCGCGTCGGCGGTCCCTCCACGACCGCGTGACGGCGCCGCCGCGCGGCGTCCGCGCACTTGTCCCGCTCTACGCGGCGTCGGCTGTCCTGACGCTCGGCGAGGGCAGCTTCGGGCTGCTCGTGCCGCCGTACATGCACTCGCGCCACGTCTCACCGGTCGTGATCGGGGCCGCGATCTCGGCGTACGGGCTCGTGTCCCTCGCAGCACGGCTCCCGGCCGGTGCGATCTACCGCTCGCATCGCGCGTGGTCGCTGATCGCCGGTGGCTGCATCCTCTCCTCGCTCGCTTTCGCGCTGATCACTCGCACGGCGAACCCGGCCCTGCTGACGGCGTTCGTTGCGCTCGACGGGGCGGGGTTCGCGATCGCGACGACCGCGAACATGGCAGCGCTGATCGAGCGGCGCCCGGAGGGATCGAACGCGGGCTCGATCATGGGCTGGTACACGGGCAGCCTCGGCGCGGGGTATGCGCTCGCCGGATTTGTCGGCGGGAGCCTCGGCGACGCCGTCGGCACGCGCGACGCGATCCTGATTCTCGCGCTCGTCCCGCTGGTCGCCGGGACGCTGCTCGCGCTGGTCGTCCGCGGCACCACGCCCGCCCGCGATGCCGGCGCCGAGATCGCACGCGCCGCCTGGTGGCGCCACCTGCGGCACGTCGGGCCGCTCGTCTGGCTCGCGTTCTTCGTCACGCTCTACATCAACCTGGTCAGCGGTGTCGTGCTGACGTTCTTTCCGATCTACGGGCTCGCGATCGGGCTGACGCTGACGCAGATCGGCGTCTTGCAGGGGATCCACGGCGCTGCGGCCGCGGCCGTCCGGTTTCTCTCGGGGCTCGTGTTCCGCTGGGTCTCGTACGAGCGCACGTTGCCCGTGATGGTCCTCCTGTCGGGGGTGTCTGTGGCGACGATCGGCGGCGTCAAGGCACTCGGTCTGCTCGGCGCCGCCTGGGCGATGCTCGGATTGACGCGCGGGCTGCTGCGCGTCTCATCCGCCGCGCTCGTGATGGACGAGGCGGGGGAGACGGACGCGCGGCGCGGCGCCGCGTCCGGCGTCTACCTCGCGGGGCTCGATCTCGGCAAGGTCCTCGGCCCGCTCGCTGGTGGCATCGGCGCCGACGTGATCGGACTTCGCGCGACCTTCCTCGTCGCGAGCGTGAGCTTTCCGGTCGTCTACTTCGTGTTGGCCGCGCTGCTTGGACGCCGGCGCGGGCGCGGGGCGGCGCCCGCATATGCGGCCTCTACACTCCATGGCGATGGCAGCTGAGGGCGATTCGAGGCGTAGCGAGGGGATGTTCGCGCCCGTTTCCGTCGCGCGCGCGTCGTCAGCGATCGCCGACCAGATCCGTGCTGCGATCGTCGGCGGGAAGCTGCAGCCGGGCCAGCGGCTCTCGCCGGAGCGCGAGCTGGCCGAGCAGTTCGGCGTCAGCCGCGTCACGGTGCGCGACGCGTTGCGCGCGCTCGAGGCGATGGGCCTGCTGGAGGTGAAGGTCGGCGCGCGCGGCGGTGCCTTCGTGACGGCCCCGACGGGCTCGGTTGTCGCGCAGACGATCTCGGACATGATGTTGATGTCGGCCGTCACGCCCGAGGACGTCGTCGAGGCTCGGTTGATCGTCGAGCTCGGGACGGTGACGCTCGCGTGCGCGCGGGCGACCGATGAGGACCTCCGGCTTCTTCGCGAGCACTGCGAGCGCGCAAAGGCCGAGCTCGCGGCGGGGACGTACACGCGCGAGCTCTCGTGGGAATTCCACGGGTTGCTCGCTCACATGGCGCACAACGGCGCCGTAGACGGGCTGACCCAGTCCTTCCGCAGCACGCTGTCGATGCACGCAGTCCGGGTCCGCGAGCCGCGGAACCGCAGTTTCAAGGCGACCGTCAAGGAGCACCTCGCGATCCTCGACGCGCTCGAGCGACACGATGCCGAGGCGGCGCGCCACCACATGGCCGACCACTTGATGCGCGGGACGAACCTCGAGGAGCGCGCGGAGCCGTTGCTCGACTACTGGCGCGCCCGCGACGTCCGTCAGCCAGCGTCGAGGCGCCGCGCCAAGTAATCCCAGGCCGCCTGCGGCGAGTACACGTGCTGCCGCTTGGCGAGTGCCTCCTCGTCACTCGACCACGTCTTCGGCCCGCCGGCGGCAAGCGCGCGCATGTTCGTCCGGCAGGCGCGCTCGAGAAAGACGGCCGTGAACACGGCCGTCGGCACGTCGCCGCCGCACGCGACGATCCCATGGTGGACCATCAGCGCCGCGTTCCGGTCGCCGACGGTCGCGGCGAGGGCGTGTCCGAGCTCCGCGGTCAAGATCAGGTCGCCCGTCTCCGTGAAGCGCGCGATGTCGGGCGGCACGAAGAGGGTGCCGGAGTGCGATACGGGTCGGAGCGGCTCCGCCGTCGACGCGAATGCGACCGACCACGGCGCGTGCGTGTGCACGACGGCGTTCACGTCCGGCCGTGCGCGCATCAGCTCGGTGTGGATCGGATACTCGCTGTGTCGTGGGAGGCCGCCCTCGAGGACGTCGCCCTCCCACGAGACGAGGATCACCTGCTCTGCCGTCATCTCGTCGAAGCCGTAGCCGCCGGCCTTCATCCACACACCGCGGCCGTCGGGGTCACGCACGGAGACGTGGCCCCAGACGAAGTCGCCCTGGTCCTCGACTCCGAGGATGCGGCACCCCAGCGCGACCTGCTCACGCAGCTCGTCCACGGCGCCGGACCCTAACGCCGAAGGGCCCCGGAGACCGGGGCCCTTCGCAGCGGCTCCTCGCGACGCGGGGCTACTTGCCCGCGAGTCGAACGACCGCGTCGTACTTGTCGGCCCAGAACTTGAACCGAGCGACGATCGGCCGGAGGTTGAGCGTGACGCGCTTCGCCCCGGCCAAGTCGGGGTCGGGCATGTCCGGCCGCGCAGGATTTGCGCCGCCCTTGAGCAGCGCAGCCTGGCCGCCGTCCTTCTTCAGCATCCAGTCGTAGAAGAGCAGCGCCGTCGCCGGGTGCTTCAGGCGCTGCGCGACCCCGATGCCCTGCGCCCGCACGACGATCGGCGCCGAGATCGGCTTGAACGTGATCGGCGCCCGCTTCGCAATCAGCGCCTCGATCGACTGCGCATGGCAGCTGACACAGACACCGAACTGACCGGCGGCGAGCAGCGTCGCCTGGGTCGTGTGGCCGCTGACGATCTGCGAGTTCCGCGCGATCGCGGCGAACATCGAGTTCAGGCGGGCATCGATCGTCCGCAGCGCGCGCGCCTTCGCGGCCGCCGTCTTCGGCTGCGGCCGTACCTTGGCGAGCTCCTGCTTCTCGAGGGACTGGTAGACCGCCGCGTACCAATCGACATCGCCGGGCTCCATCGCCAGCTTGCCGGCAAACCGCGGGCTCGCGAGATCCGCCCACGACTTTGGCTCCTGGCCCGATTTGATGATGTTCGTGTTCCACGCGATGATGAACGCCTCGACGCGGTCGCCCGTCCACGTGTCGAAGCGGTAGTGCGGCGGCATCACCTTCGCGTACGGCGAGCCGCGATACGGGATGAGGATCGTCTTCTTGTGCTGATAGAAGGTGAGCTCGGTGCCGTTCGTCTCGATCACGTCGGCGCCCGACGCGCGGGCACTCGCTTCCTGATACACGCGCGCGGTGACGTCCTCGCTCGAACCGCGGTACATGTTCACCTTGATCCCCGGATACTTCGCCTGGAAGGCGTCGACGACGCCCGGGCCGATTGTGCGGCTGAGCGACGTGTACCAGTTCAGCTGGCCGCCTTCGGCCTTCGCCATGCTGTAGAGACTCGCCTCGCGCGCGCTCAGCGACTTGCCCTTCACTTGCTGGAGGACACGTGCGAGCGGGTTCGCCGCGGGCGCGGTGGTCGCCGACCGCGAGACCGTCGCGCCGGCGAGCGATCCGAGCACTGTCGACAACAGCGCACAGAGCAGGACGCCCTTCTTCGAGATCCATGCGTTCATCGAAACCTCCCCCTCGGTGACATAGGACCCAGTTCGGGCCCTCGTCGTAGAGACGACGACCGAAACACGTCGGATAGAACGGCGCGCAGGGTCAAACGGAAAAACCTCTATACCATTAACGACGGGAGGGTATCAAGCTCTGGAGCAATGCGGATCGCGATCACAGCCGACCACAACGGCGTCGTCCTGAAGGAGCGCCTGATCGCCTGGCTCGAGGGCCACGGCCATGAGGTCGACGACCGGGCGGGGCACGTCGGGGCCGAGATCGTGGACTACCCGCCGCTCTGCGAGGACGTCTGCAGGCAGGTCCTGGACGGCCCGGCGGACTTCGCGATCGTGGTGGGGGGAAGCGGCTCCGGCGAGGCAATCGCCTGCAACAAGATCCGGGGGATCCGCGCGGGTCTCTGCCTCGATCTCTTCGTCACCGAGATCGCGCGGGCGAACAACGACGCGAACGTGCTGGTCACCGGCGCCAAGGTCGTCAGCCCCGAGCTCGCCGAGCAGATCGTCGAGACCTGGCTCGCGACCTCGTTCAGGGGCGAGCGCCACCAGCAGCGTCTGGATCAGATCGCGGCGCTCGAGCGCGGCGAGTCGCTGCTCTGAAGGAGCTCGAGCACGCGCGCGGGCGCGGTCGCCTCGGTTTGCTCGTCCACCGGCACGTCCCAGTACTCGGAGCGGGGGAGACACTCCTCGAGGTAGCGCGCGGCTGACGTCGCGTGACTCGCGTCCTGGCCCGGGACGACCAGAGCCGGGATCTTCAGCTCCATCAGCTGCTCGGGTTCTGCGCCGGGCACCGTGTCGCGGTCGAAGAGCGTGCGGGCCGTCTCGTCGACGAGCGTCCGGTAGCGCTCGGCGTCGAACTGCGCGTACTCCGCTGCGAACGCGGGGTCGGTGCGGATCACGCTCGCCCACGGACCGACGCGCGGGTCCTGCGCGAAGCTCTCGTCGCCGTTCTTCGCGAGCTCGGCGACCGCGCCGAGTCCCTGCTGCCCGACGTACTCGAGATGCTCGGCGAAGCGCGCGCGCTGCGTCAGCCGGTACTTCGGGCCGCCCGCCGGCGAGTACAGCACCATGCTCGACACGCGCTCTGGTTGCACGACCGCGAACGCGACGGCGATCGAGCAGCCGATGCAGCCACCCATCAGGTGCGCCTGCTCGAGCTCGAGGTGGTCGAGGAGGCCGGCGCCCTGGGCCGCGTAGTCCGCCCAGGTGATCCGCTCGACGCGGCCGCCCGACTGTCCCGACTCACGCTTGTCGAACGTGATGCACGTGTACGGCTGTGTGAGGTGCTCGAGCAGGTTCAGGCGCTGGTAGATGCCGAACGTCCGCCAGTTCTCGAGCGTCCCGTTGAAGCCGCCCGGCGAGAACATGAGCAGCGGCGGGCCCGTGCCCTGCACCTCGTACCGGGTCGTGATCCCGTCGACCATCGCCGTCGGCATCAGCCGCCCCTGATCTGCCGGCCGGCGCGGACGTCGTCCGCGTAGGCGGCGATCGCGTCGTGAGTGATCTGCGCGACGTTGGCGTACGCGTCCGGCGGTTCCTCCAGCGCCGAAGTGCTGTAGCCGATCGCGCGGTGGATCATGCGGATGCGGCCGTCGAGCCACGGGCCGCCGCCGAGGCCGCCGAGCACGGGGATCGCGACCGCATCGACGACCTTCGGCCCCGCGACCGGCCCGGAGTGCCGGAAGTCGAGCAGTGACGCGCCAGCGGCCTCGAGCTGCTTCGCCCGCGCGACCGGATCGCCGTCGTCGCCGGAGAACTGTGCGAACACCGGGATGCCGGCCTCGACGAAGCCGGGCACCGCCTCGGCGTCTTCGACCTTGACGATGTCGGCGCCGCCCTCCTCGACAAGCCGTCGGGCGGCGTCGACGCCGGCCTCCGCCCGCGGTAGATCGCAGCTGACGAGCGCGCGGCGAACACCGCGCCGGACTGCCGCGGAGACGAGGATCAGCTCGTCCAGCGTGACGTCGGCCTCCGTCTCGCGCCCCCAAACGTTGACGCCGACCGAATCGCCGACGGAGACGATGTCGACGCCTGCGCGGTCGAGGATCTCAGCCGTCGGACAGTCCCAAGCGACGACGCCGACGATCTTTCGCCCCTCGCGCTTCATCGCCTGGAGCGCGGGGAGCGTCAACTTCGCGCTCACGCTCGAAGTGCCGTCAGCACCTCGGCGACGTCGTCTTCGTCGTCGGTCACCATCAGGTTGCGAGCGTACGGGCGCAGCGCCGACACCGCCGCGGCGACGTCGAGCCGGTCGCCGAGGATGAGCCCGGCCGTCATGATCCCGCGCTCGCCGCAGCCACGCGCGATCGCGGCGGCGACGGCGCCGTCCGCGTCTGCGGTCGCGATCATGACCACGACGTCGGTGTCGGTCAGCTCGTCGGGCTTCCACGCGTCGGCATGGACGAAGCGCGCTCCGCGCCAGGGCCGTTCCGCGACGCGGTCGACGACCTCGGCCGCCTCGTCGTCGAGCGCGACGACGAGCGCAGCGCGCCCGCTGATCGGTCTGTCGATCCGGAACCGCGCTTCCGCGGCCGTCGCCGCCACGGCGCAGCTGTTCAGGAGGATCGGGCGCATCAGACCGAAGTGTGCGCGACGCCAGGCCGAGCCGCCAGCGTCTCGCGCGCCGACTCGATGAAGGACTCCTCTTGCGGCAGCACGATCGCCGCCGAGCGGATCCGGTGGTGCTCGGGATCGACGCCGGGCGGCGTCGCACCCTCGTCGCGCAGCGCCTCGACCGCCTTCCGGAGCTTCTGGCGCGCCTTGATGATGCCGGTGTCGGACGAGACGAGTCGTTCCTTCGTGCGATCGACGATCGGTCCCATGCTCTCTTGCAGCGACGCGTCCTGCTGCGCGATCCCGCGGATACCTGAGAACGTCTCGCCGCGCTTCTGCGCCTCGCGGTCCATCAGGTAGTCGACGTCTTTGTTCTCCTGCGGCCGGTACGTGCCGGGGACGTTCCTGCTGTGCACGCCGTGGCCGTCCTTCATCGCCTGCCGCTCCTCCGGCGCCAGCGCGCGCGTCGGGTGATAGTCGAACGTGTACACCCAGGTATTCTCGTCGTCGATCGGCACCCAGAAGTGGCCGTGCACCGGATGGTCGCCGCGCGGTGGGACCATCGTGAAGCTCGGCATCACCCACGGCGTGATGCGCCAGTAGTACTTGCCATCCTCGGCGTTGCGCCGGGCGCCGATGAACAGCCCGCCGTCGGCTTCGGCGACCTCGAAGAAGGGGCGCAGGTCGTTCAGGTTGTACTCGTTGCCCTTGGCGCCCTTGAAGAGCGGATCGCTCTTGAGGCCGCCCGAGTGCAGCCAGGAGACGTGGCTGGAGTCGATCCCGCCCTCGAGCGCTTGGAGCCAGTTGCTCTCCTGCCAGCGCTTCGACGTGTACGTCTGCTCGGGCGGGACCTGCGCGAACTCGAACTCGGGTAGCGCAGGACGCTTGTCCGGATCGCCCATATACGTCCAGAGGATGTCGCCGACCTGCACGAGCGGGTATGCCGTGAGCTTCACCTTCTGGCAGAAGTTGCTGTTCTCGGGCTCGGACGGGACTTCGACGCACTGACCCGTGACGTCGTACTTCCAGCCGTGGTACGCGCAGCGCAGGCCGCCCTCCTCGACGCGGCCGAACCAGAGCGAGACGCCGCGGTGAGCGCAGAACTCGTCCATCAGCCCGTACCGGCCCTCGCTGTCGCGGAAAGCGATCAGCCGCTCGGAGAGGATCTTGACCCGCGCCGGCGGGCAGTCGTTCTCGGGCAGCTCCTCGGCGAGCAGGGTGGGGAGCCAGTACTGACGGAAGAGGTCCCCCGCGGGCGTCCCCGGCCCGGTCTGCGTCAGGAGCTCGTTGACCTCGGTCTTGAGCATCTGTGCAGAATGGTTATACCAATCGGGCGTCGAGGCGTGGGTAGACGCGCCGCGCGTTCAGCTCGAAGATCTTCCGCTTGTCCTCTTCGGACAGGTCGAGCGCGTCGACGTAGCGCTTCGTGTCGTCCCAATGGAAACCGGTCTCCGGGTCGACGCCGCGGACCGCGCCCAGCATCTCCGAAGCGAAGAGGACGTTGTCGACATCGATCACCCGTCCGAGGAGGTCGATCCCCGCCTGGTGGTAGACGCACGTGTCGAAGAAGACGTTCTTCATCACGTGCCCGTCGAGCGGCGGGCGGCCGAGCCGGTCGGCGAGACCGCGATAGCGGCCCCAGTGGTATGGGACCGCGCCGCCGCCGTGAGGGATCACGAACCGCAGCGTCGGAAAGTCCCTGAACAGATCGCCCTCGACGAACTGCATGAACGCCGTCGTGTCGGCGTTCAGATAGTGCGCACCCAGCGCGTGGAAGTTCGGGTTGCACGACGCCGAGACGTGGATCATCGCCGGGACATCGAGCTCCACCATCGTCTCGTACAGCGGATACCAGTACTCGTCTGTGAGCGGCTTCGACGTCCAGTGCCCGCCCGAAGGATCCGGATTCAGGTTGCAGCCGACGAAGCCGAGCTGCTCGACACAGCGCCGGAGCTCTTCGATCGAGTCATCGAGTAAGCCTCCGGGCGTCTGGGGGAGCTGGCAGGCGCCGGCGAAGTGCTCGGGGAACAGTTGCGCGACGCGGTAGATGAGGTCGTTGCACGCCCGCGCCCATGCCCGTGCCGTCGCTGGATCGGGCACGTGATGCTCCATGCTCGAGGCCTGCGGCGAGAAGATCATCAGGTCGCCGCCGCGCTCGCGCAACAGCTTCAGCTGGTTGCTCTCGATGGTCTCGCGGATCTCGCCGTCGCTGATCTCGGCAGGCGCGGGCTCGGGCAGGCTCGGATCGGCGAGACGGGCGAGCTGAGCCTCGCGGAACTGCTTGTGCGCGGGCGGCGTCGTCGTGTAGTGGCCGTGGCAGTCGATGATCACTCGACGTACTTGAGACCCTTTTCCGCGAGTTGCTCCCGCATGCCCTGAACGTCGAGGCTGATTTCGCCGGCTCGATACCGCTCGCGCGACGCGGCCTCCTTCTCCTCGCGCGCGCGGCAGGCGTCGAGCACGTCAGCCGCCGTCGCACGTGGCACGACCACGACGCCGTCGTCGTCGGCAACGATCACGTCGCCCGGCTCGACAGACTGGCCGGCACACACGACGCTGACGTTGACGCTGCCGAGCGTCTCCTTCACCGTCCCGAGCGCGGAGACGCACTTCGACCAGACGGGGAAGCCCATGCGCGTAAGCTCGGCGACGTCGCGGCAACCGGCGTCGATCACGAGTCCTCTCACGCCGCGCTTCTGGAGCGCAGTCGCGAGCAGCTCGCCGACGTAACCGGCCTCGGAAGGCGACGTCGGCGCGACGACGAGCACGTCGCCGTCCTGACACTGCTCGACCGCGACGTGGATCATCCAGTTGTCTCCGGGCGGAACGCTCGCGGTCACGGCGCTCCCCGAGATGTGCGCGCCTGCGTAGATCGGGTTCACGTACGCGGCGAGAAGACCGGTGCGCGCCTGCGCTTCGTGCACGGTCGCCACTCCGTGTTGCGCGAAGGCGTCGACGACGGATCGGTCCGCGCGACCGATGTTCCGGACGACTATTCCTTCCACGGCAGCAGGGAGACGTGGATGACGCCGTTGCCGGCCTCGCCGCCGACGGCTCTGATTGCGGCGTCCACGTCTTCCAGCCCGAACGTGTGGGTCGTCAGCAGCTCCAACGGAAAGCGCTTCGACGCGAGCTGCGCGAGTGCGAGCTCGACCGCGCGGTAGCTGTGCCCGCGCGCGCTCTTGATCGTGATCGCTTTCTCCGTCAGCTTCTTCAGCGGGAAGTCGGGGAACGCGGCCAGCTCGCCCTGGACCAGCAGCGTGCCGGCGCGACGCTTGAGCGCGTCGATCCCGAGCAGGATCGGGGTCGCGCCCGCGCCGGCGGTGCAGTCGAGCACGACGTCGACCCCCTTGCCGCCCGTGAGCTCCAGAACGTGCTCGAGCGCGTCATCCTGCTGGACGTCGACCACGTGGTCTGCGCCGAGTCGTTTCGCGAACTCCAGCCGCGCGGCGTCGCGCCTCGTGCCGGTGACGACGATCAGCGAGGCGCCGGCCTGCTTGCACGCGACGACCTGAGACAACCCCTGCTGGCCGGGCCCCTGGATCAGAACCGTCGACATGAACCCGACGCCGCAGTCGTACAGCGCCCACTCGATGCCGTTCGAGAGCGGCGTCACGATGCCCGCCTCGTCGTCCGAAACGTTGTCGGGCACCTTGTGCAGGACCGCGTTCCAGGGGAGGTACATGTACTGTGCGAAGCCGCCCCAGAGGTGGTACGGGTTCTCGCACGACGTGTACCCGTAGCGGCGGGCGTCGGGGTTCGTCCGCCAGTCGGTGAGCTCGCAGTGCCGGTACTCGCCGACGCGGCACCACTCGCACCGGTAGCAGGCGACGTAGTGCTCGACGAAGACGCGGTCGCCCTCCCGCACGCCCTGGATCTCGACGAACTTCGGCCCGGCTTTCGCGATCACACCGACGTTCTCGTGGCCCATGATCACCGGCGCCTCGATCACAGGATGCGCGTACATCTTCACGTCGGTCCCGCAGATGCCGGCGACCTCCATCTTCAGCAGCGCGCCGTCGTCGGGGATGTCGGGCATGGGGAACTCGCGCAACTCGGTCCTGCTCGGGCCGGTCCGCACGGCCGCCAGCACGCGCTCATCCATTTGTGCTCACCCTAGCCAAACGGTATGAAGGACTAGCCATGCGCCTGAAGACGGTCACGCGCACGCAAGGGAACAACGCGGCGCTCAAGGACGGCACCGTAACGCCGAACGGGTTCGAGTTCGAGTTCGAGGAGGTCGACCCGCTGATCCGCGCCTTTCGCCGGATGGTTAGCGAGCGCGAGTACGACGTGTGCGAGCTGGCGATCACCACGTACCTCTGCGCGAAAGAGCACGGCGCGCGGTTCACGGCGCTGCCGATCTTCCTCGTGCGCGGGTTCCACCACGGCGCGATCGTCGCGAACGGCGTGCGTGACCCAAAGGAGCTCGAGGGCAAGAAGGTCGGCGTCAACCGCGGCTATACCGTCACGACGGGCGTCTGGGCGCGCGGAATCCTCGCCGACGAGCACGGCGTCGATCTCGACAAGGTCACGTGGGTCCTCTCGGGCGACGAGCACGTCGCCGAATACCGTCCCCCCGCGAACGTCGTCTCGATGGAGCCCGGCAAGGATCTCGGCGAGATGCTCGCCGCGGGCGAGCTCGCGGCCGCGATCGGCGTTGACGGCTTCGGACCGTTGCTCCCGAACGCGGAGGAGGCGGGCTTCGACGCATTGCGCGAGCGCGGTCACTATCCGATCAACCACGTCATCGTCGTGCGGGACGAGCTGTTGTATGCGGCGCCGACCGTCTTCGACGCGTTCGAGAGGGCGAAGGACGCCTACGTCGAGCGCCTCCGCAACGACGAGATCGAGAACGCGACGCCCACCGACCGAATGTACAAGCGCGTCTTGGAGATCACCGGCGAGGATCCCTTGCCGTACGGCGTGGAGCCGAACCGGGCGACGATCGAGGAGCTGATCGACCACGCCGTGCGCCAGAAGATCCTCACGCGCCGCCCCGACGTCGAGTCGCTCTTCGTCTAGATCGCGAACTCCTCGAGCGTCTCGGGCGCGAAGAGTGCCTCGACGGTCTCATCGGCCGCTGCAAACCCCTGGTCGTGCGCGTACTCGAGGAACTTCGCGAGCACGTGGCGGTTCGGTTCGACGCCGTACGACCAGTAGTCGTCGCCCATAAGGCGCCGCGCGTCCTCGGCGTGCGCGGGCGTCCACGGGAGGCTGACCTTCAGCGCGGCGACCTCGAACAGCGACGCAATCGCCTCGTCGCGCGCCGCGGAGAACGCCTTGAAGAGGCTGCGCGCCATCCAGCGGTTTGCGCGGTAAACGTCCGCCCGGATCGCGAGCACGTGCATGATCGGGAAGATCTTCGTCGCCTCGAAGTACGCACGCTCCTGCGCCGGGAAGTCCTCGAAGAGCCGCTTGGCGCCGCGCGGCGCGCGCGGGGAGTAGATCGCGTCGATCTCGCCTCGCGCGAGCAGCTCCGACAGCGTCGTGCCGGGCGGCGCCGGCTCCACGCGGATGTCGTCGGGGAGTTCGAGCCTGAGCTTCTCGACACGTCGCGGGTCCTCGAGGCCGCCGGTGACGTAGGTCACGTCACGCACCGGCAGCCCGTGGTGCTCGGCGAGGATGCCTCGGATCCACACGTTCGCGGTTAGCTGGTATTCGGCGACGCCGACGCGCCCGCCGCGCAGGTCCTCAGGCCGCTCGATGCCCGCGCGCACGTAGATGCCTGAGTGGCGGAACGACCTCGACGGGAAGACGGGCACGGCGACGAACGGCGGGTCGTCGCTCCGGCGCGACACGACGTACGAGCCGAGCGACAGCTCCGAGACGTCGAACTCGCGGAACCGCGCCATGCGGAAGAACGTCTCCTCCGGCGGCAACGCGATGTAGTCCACGGTTAGGCCTTCCGGCTTGATGCGGCCGTCCGCGATTGCCCGAGTGCGGTCGTAGTCCCAGCAGGCGAGCGAGATCCGCATCTAGAGCAGCTCGTGCAGGTCGTCGACCGTCAACTCCTCCATCAACGCGGGAAGTTGGGCGACCAGCGGCATCTCGACGCCCGCCTCGCCCGCGACGGCGAGCGCGACCTCGAGGTCCTTGTGCGGCCAGCGCAGGCGGTGCTTGCCCCACTCGGCGAGCGGGCGGTTGGCGCCGCTGCCGATCGCCATCGCCTCGCGCAGCGCGCGCAGATCGACGCCGAGCGCGCGCCCGAGCCGCAGCGCCTCGACGTCGGCGCGAATGCACGCCCAGAGCAGCACGTTGTTCACCGTCTTCGCGACCTGGCCCGCGCCGATGTCGCCGACGCGCACGATCGCCTCCAGGAACGGCGCGCACGCCGCGCCCACGCGCTCGATCGCCGCCGCATCGCCGCCGCAGTAGAGGACGAGCTGTCCCTCCTCGGCGCCGCGCTCGCCGCGGACGAGTGCCGCGTCGACGACGCTGACGCCTCGCCGTGCGCCCTCGGCCTCGAGCTCCCGGCACGTGTCGGGCCGCACCGACGCGCAGATCGCGATCACCGTTCCCTCGCGCGCGCCCTCCAACGCGCTCCCGAGCGCCTCGCGCACCTGCGCGTCGTCGACGACGACGGTGAGGACGACGTCCGACTGCGCAGCGACCTCCGCCGGCGACGAGCAGTCGACTGCGCCGCGTTCCACGAGCGGCGCGCGTGCCTCGACCGCCGGGTCGTAGACGGCGAGCGGCGTGCCGGCGGCGATGAGGTGACCGCCCATCGCGGCACCCATCCGGCCGCAGCCGAGGAGACCTACGCGTTCGACGCTACGGCTCAATGGTCAGACCATAGACTACGCGCCCGTGCGGTACGGCTCCGACGTGATGGTGGACGCGATCAAGGCGTGCGGCTTCGAGTACGTCTCACTCAATCCCGGCTCGTCGTTTCGCGGCCTGCACGACTCGCTCGTGAACTACGGCGGCAACGAGCCGCAGATCATCACCTGCAACCACGAGAAGATCGCGGTCGGACTCGCGCACGGGTACGCGAAGGCGTCGGGGCGGCCGATGGCGGTGATCCTCCACGACATCGTCGGCCTGCTGCAGGGGACGATGGGCATCTACTACGCGTACATCGATCGCGCGCCCGTCGTCGTCTTCGGCGGCGCGGGGCCGATGGCGTACGACCGGCGCCGCCCGAACATCGACTGGATCCATACTGCGAACGTGCAGGGCAACGCGGTGCGCGACTACACGAAGTGGGACGACCAGCCGTACTCGGTCGCGTCGGTGCCGGAGAGCATCATGCGCGGCCACCGCATTGCGACGGCCGCGCCGCAAGGGCCCGTCTACATCGCGCTCGACGCAGGACTGCAGGAAGACGAGGTCGCAGACGACGTACAGCTCCCGAACTGGGAGCGGCTGAAGACGCCGTCGCGGGTCGGGCCCGACCCAGCGGCGCTCCGGGTGCTCGCCGAGCGGCTGTGCGCTTCGGAGCGGCCCGTCCTCGTCGCCGGGTACGCCGGCCGCGACCCGAACGCGTTCGGACAGCTCGTCGAGCTGTCGGAGCTGCTCGGCGCAGGCGTGATCGACACGGGCTGGCGGCTGAACTTCCCGAACCGACATCCGCACAACGTCACAGGCTCGGAAGTCGTCGAGGAAGCGGACTGCGTCCTGTTCGTCGACGTCAAGGACATGGGGAAGTGGACGCAGAAGCTCGACCGCACGACGCGGCAGATCACGAGTCAGATCCAGGCGGCGGCGACGGTCCTCGACGTTGGCTTCAACGAGCTCGGAATATCGGCGTGGTCGCACGATTTCGCGCAGCTGCACGAGACGGATCTCCAGGTGACCGCGGACACGTCTGTTGCGCTACCGCTACTGCTCGACCTCTGCCGCGAGCTGAACGGCGACGCGCGCGAGCCCTGGCGCGGCCGTTTGCGCGAGCTGCACGACGCCACGTGGGACGCCTGGCGCAGCGAGGCGGAGCGCGACGCCGCGCTCTCGCCTGTCGCCACGTCGCGGCTCGCCGCCGAGGTATGGGCGGTCATCAAGGAGCACGACTGGGTCCTGACCGCGGGCACGGCGAGCGAGTGGGCCCCGAGGATCTGGAACTTCGACCGCCCCTACCGTCACCCCGGCCGCAGCCTCGGGACGGCGACGCAGATCGGGATCTCACTGGGCGTCGCCCTTGCGCACAAAGGCTCGGGCAAGCTCGTCGTCGACCTCCAGCCGGACGGCGACCTGATGTTCGACCTCGGCGCGCTCTGGATCGCGGCGTACCACCAGATCCCGCTGCTGGCCGTGATGTTCAACAACCGTGCGTACTACAACGACTGGGAGCACCAGGAGCGGATTGCGCGACACCGCGGCACGGACATCGAGCGCGCGTACATCGGGATGGAGCTCGATCGCCCGGCGCCCGACTTCGCCGCGGTTGCGCGCGCGCTAGGGTGGCACGGCGAGGGGCCGATCGACGACCCGGAGGCGGTGGGGGATGCAGTGCGCCGTGCCGCCCAGGTGGTCGTGACGGAGCAACGCCCCGCGCTCGTCGACGTCGTCTGCCAGCCCGACTGAGAGGAGGAGCGATGTCCGAGGGCGAGACCACGGAGGAAGAAGAGCTGTCGGAGTTCGATCACCTCGACCCGCTGAAGCGCGACCCCGACGACGAGGCGCTTCCGGGGCTCGACCCGGTCGTCTCGCCCATTCCCCCGGAGTGAATTAGGGTTCAATGGTAAGACCGTTCGTGCTAGTGTCCCTGCGTTCGAGCCGTTGACGACGAGGAGGATCCTGATGGGCGAGTGGCCCGAAGACATCGACATCCCGGAGCAGGTCTTCATCGCCGACAACGCGGAGGCGTCGGAGATCGCGGCGCGCGACGAGTTCAACCGCCAGAACCCGCCGATCCGCGGCCTCGTCGTCCCGGAGGACCTGCGGACGATCGAGCTCGTGAAGCGCCCATGGCGGAACAACAAGGGCCTGTGGTTCGAGCTCGCCGAGAACCGCGTCCTCTCGTCGCACCTCGCTGAGCTCGCGCCGGGCGGCAACTCCGTCCGCCACCGGCACACGACCGAGGCGGTGATCTACATCGTCAAGGGGCGCGGCTATTCGATCATCAACTACGAGGGGCAGCCGGAGGAGCGGATCGAATGGGCCGAAGGCATGCTCTTCTCGCCGCCCGTCTGGGCCTGGCACCAGCACTTCAACGCCGACCCCGACGAGCCGGCGCGGTACCTCGCGATCCAGGACACGGGACTCGTGCGCCACCTGCGCTTCCACCAGATCGAACGCCACCCGACGCAACTGAAGATCGGCGAGGGCAATGACTACCTCGTGGACGCGGTCGCAGCCCCGGGCGCTCCGACGACGGAAGTCTCGCAGGACGCGTAGGGCGCGACGGGCAGGCGAGGGGGCGCTGTGGCAACCGTCGCCGCTGAAACGAGAGTCTCTCCGTACGCCGACCGGCTGCGCCGCGTCTTCTCGGCCCGGACGCTGATCGTCGCCGTCGTCGTCGGCGCCGTCGCGTACCTCGCGCTCGTTCCGCTCGGCTTCCTGCTCTGGCAGACGTTCGTTGCGAACGGGCAGCTGACGTTCGAGAACTTCCGCGACGCGTACGGCAAGGTCGGCCTTAGCGAGATGGCGCTCAACTCACTCGCATTCGCGATCGGGTCGACGCTCGTCTCGGTCAGCCTCGGCACGCTGCTCGCGTACCTGATCGTGCGCACGGATGTGCCCTTCAAGCCGCTGATGATGGCGGCGTCGCTCGTGCCGCTGATCATCCCGGGCGTCCTGCACACGATCGCGTGGATCTTCCTCGCAAGCCCGCAGATCGGGATCCTGAACCAGAACGTGATCGAGCCGGCCACGGGCGGGCACGCGTTCAACATCTTCAGTATCCCGGGGATGGTCATGGTCGAGGGACTCCATCTCACGCCCCTCGTCTTCCTGCTGATGGTCGCGTCGTTCCGCTCGATGGACCCGTCGCTCGAGGAGTCTGCGATCATGAGCGGCGCGCGGCTGCCGACGGTGATCCGGCGCGTGACGATCCCGCTCTCACGACCGGCGCTCTACGCGGCGATCTTGATCATCGTCGTGCGCGCGCTGGAGTCGTTCGAGGTGCCGGCGCTGCTCGGGCTTCCTGGCGGCGTCTGGGTGTTCACGTCGCGGATCTGGCGCGTGCTCAAGGACAAGCCGCCCGACTACGGCGCGGCCGGCGCACTCGCGATGTCCTTGCTGATCATCACGTCGCTGCTCGTCTTCTGGCACTCGCGCCTGGCCAAGCGCGGGCGCGCCTACCAGACGGTGAGCGGCAAGGGCTTCCGGCCGCGGCCGGTCGAGCTCGGCGTCTGGCGCTGGCCGGCGACGCTCCTGATCGTCGCGTACTTCGTGATCGCCGTCGTGCTGCCGCTGTCCGTGCTCGCGTACGCGTCGACGCAGCTCTTCTACTCACCGCCGTCGCGGTACACGCTCTCGCACATGACGTTCAGTGCCTATACGGACGTGATCCACACGGACCTCTTCGCGAGCTCGGTGAAGAACTCGATCATCCTCGGCCTCGGTTCCGCGACGACGGTGATGCTGCTCGCCGCCGTGGCGGCGTGGGTCGTGATCCGCACCCAGCTTCCCGGCCGCTGGCTGATCGACAACCTGGCCTTTCTGCCGCTGATCGTCCCGGGCCTCGTCCTCGGCGTCGCGATCCTCTTCGTCTACCTGCGCTCTCCGATCGCGATCTACGGGACGCTCTGGATCCTCTTCCTCGCCTACCTGACGCGCTACATCCCGTACGGAATGCGCTATGCGTCGACGTCGATGTTCCAGATCGGGAGAGAGCTCGAGGAGTCGGCACAGACGAGCGGCGCCGGCTGGTTCCAGTCGTTCCGGCGCGTGATCCTGCCGCTGCTCGTGCCGGGGTTGCTCGCCGGCTGGATCTACATCGTGATCGTCTCCGTGCGCGAGCTTTCGAGCACGATCATCCTCTACTCGCCGGGGAAGCAGGTCTTGTCGATCGTGATCTGGGAGCAGTGGCAGAACGGCGAGTTCCCGCAGCTCGCGGCCCTCGGGATGATGATGGTCGGGGCGCTCGTCCTCCTCGTCGCTGTCGCGTACAAGCTCGGCGCCAAAATCGGTGTCAGGGAGAGCTGACCGGTGCTGACGATCACACAGCTCGTGAAGACGTTCCCGCCCGGCCGCGGCGAGCGCACCGGCCGCGTTCGCGCCGTCGACGACGTCAGCTTCACCGTCGAGGAAGGCGAGCTCTTCACGCTCCTCGGCCCCTCGGGCTGCGGCAAGACAACGACGCTGCGTTCCATCGCGGGCCTCGAGACGCCGGACGGCGGCGAGATCCGGATCCGCGACCGGGTCCTGTTCTCGTCGAAGCAGCGGATCCGCGTGCCGGCGAACGAGCGCGGCCTCGGCATGGTCTTCCAGTCGTACGCGATCTGGCCGCACATGAACGTCTACAAGAACGTCGCCTTCCCGCTCCAGGTGCTGCCGCGGCGTAGGCGTCCCGGGCGCAAGGAGCTGCGAGAGCGCGTCGAGCGCGTCCTCGCCGTCGTTCAGCTCGACCAGCTCGCGAGCCGCCAGGCGACCGACCTCTCGGGCGGCCAGCAGCAGCGGCTCGCGCTCGCGCGCGCGCTCGTCATGGAGCCGCCCCTCCTGCTCCTCGACGAGCCTCTGTCCAATCTCGACGCGAAGCTCCGGGAGGACATGCGCTTCGAGCTCAAGCGCCTCCAACGCGAGCTCGGGATCACCGGCATCTACGTCACGCACGACCAGGTCGAGGCGCTCGCGATGTCGAACCGCGTCGCCGTCATGCGCGCGGGGAAGATCGAGCAGGTCGGGCGTCCACGCGAGGTCTACGAAGCGCCGAAATCACGCTTCGTCGCCGACTTCATCGGCACCTCGAACTTCATCGAGGGCGTCGTCGAGTCCCGCGACGACGGGGTGTATCGCGTGCAGACGCCGGACGGCGAGCTGCGCGTTCGGTCCGACGCCGACTTCGCGGTGGGCGACCCCGTCGTCGTCGCCGCGAGGCCCGAGCACCTCACGATCGCGGCCGGGGCGTCGTCGAACGGCCCGACGCCGAACCACTGGCGCGGTCGCGTCGAGGCGCGCGCGTTCCTCGGCGAGTCGGTCGATCACGTGATCTCCGTCGGATCGCGCGAGATCCGTGCCCGCTGCAACCCGTCGATCTCGATCCCCGCTCCGACCGAGGTGACGGTGACGTTCCCCGAGGAGGCGTGCTCGCTCATTCCCGCGGGTGACTAGCCGGCGCGTCGCGCTGCTGGCGCTCGCGCCGGTCTACGCGTCCGTCTTCCTGTTCACCGCGGGGATGAGCGCGCTCCAGATCCTCGTCCCCGTGTACCTGTTGCGCGAGGGCGAGCTTGGGCCCGCGGCGATCGGGACGATCATCGGCGTCTTCGGCATCGCGTCGCTCGCGGCGCGGCTGCCCGTCGGCCTCGCCTACTCGACCGGTCGCGCGACTGCGTTCCTCCTCGTCGGCGGCGGCCTCTCCGCCCTCGCGTTCGCGCTCATCCCGCTCACGACGAGCCCGCCCTTGCTGACGGTCCTGGTCGGGCTGAACGGGCTCGGCTGGTCGATCGCGAGCACGTCGCAGCTCGCGCTGCTCGTCGCACGGCCCCCGGGCGGCGTCTCGACGGCGGTCGCGATGGGGTGGTTCTCGGGAGCGACCGCGTTCGGCAACGTGGCGGCCGTCCTCGGCGGCCTCAGCGCGGACCTGATCGGGCTGCGGCCGACGTTCTTCGTGCTCGCTGCGACGCCGCTCCTCGCCGCGGTGCTGATGGTGCGCGGCGTCGCCTCGTCGACGGTCGTCCGCAGGGATGCGCCGGAGCAGCCGCGCGAGCGAACGCGATTGTGGCACTCGCTCACCGGCATGCCGCTCGCGGTCTGGGTCGGTGTGCTCGTGATGTTCTTCATCAACGCGCTCAACGCGCTGACGAACACGTTTCACCCGGTGCTCGCGCTCGCGTCCGGGCTGACGCTGACGCAGATCGCGGCGCTGTCGAGCACGCGTTCGTGGGCCTCGTCGTCGTCGCGGTTCGGCTCAGGGCCGCTGTTCTCGCGCTTCGACCCCACGGGGCTGACGCTGCCGCTCGTCGTGCTCGGCACGCTCGCGACGTCCGCGATCCCTTCCGTGCGGACGTCGTTCTTGCTGCAGCTGCCGCTCTTCGTCCTCGCGGGCGTGTCGCGCGGCCTGCTGCGCGTGACCGGGTCGGCGGACGCCTTCGACAGCGCGGCAGGCGACGAGCGGCGCCACGGCTTGATCGCGGCGCTCCTCTACGGTGGGCTCGACGTGGGGAAGATCGTCGGCCCGGTCGTCGGCGGGGTCGTCGCGGGGATCTGGAGCATCTCGACGATGTTCCAGGTCGTGCCGCTCGGGTTCCTCGCGCTCTACCTCGCGCTCGCTGTGCCGGCGCGCCGCGCCGCGACGAGCGCCGTGTAAAAGGTCCGCCACGGCACGTCGGGCTTCTCGAAGCCGGCCTCCTCCATCAGCCGGGCGTGGAGGTCGGGCGGTGCGAGGGGATAGTCGTGCCGGTGCGGCTTGAGCGCTTGCTTGCGCTTCCCGGTGAACTGCGAGCGGATGCGCCGGTACCGCTGCTCCCAGTCGCCCGCAGGGCCGATGTGGTCGAGGTTGAAGAGGAAGCCGCCGGGCGTAACGACGTCGAACAGCCTGCGGTAGAGCCGCGCAAGCGACTCGGGCGAGAAGTGGTGGAGGACGCGCGAGGTGACGACCACCTGCGCGGGCTGCAGCTCGAGCTCGTCCGGCTGCTCGAGGTCGGCCAGTTGGTAGCTCACGCGGTCGCCGAACGGCCCGAGGAGCTCTTCGGAGAGCTCGCGCATCCCCTCGGAGACGTCGACCCACGTCCCGCGGGCGTCCGGAAACGTGCGCAGGAACAGCTCGAGGTACGGCCCCGTGCCCGACCCGAGATCGACGACGTGCTCGACCTCGATTCCGGAGTCGGCGACGAGCGCGGCCGAGATCTTCCGCGGCAGGTCGAGCATGTCGGCGAGAACGTCGTCGACCGCCCACTGCGCGGCGTACTCGGCCGACTGCCAGGATTCGAGCGGCTCGGTGCTCACGGCGGCGAATCCTAGCTCGGGTCTAATGGATAGTCCAATCTGGGTGCGCGATGTGAGGCTTCGCTACCCCTCGTTCGCAGCCGGTCGTACGCGCTTCCGAGGAGTGGGGATGAAGAGAGCAGCAGTGGGCGTGGCTCTCGCGACGGCGCTCGCACTCGCGGGTGCCGCCCAGGCCGAGATGCCGAACAACAATGGTTTGCCCGAGGTGACAGGCCGCGCAGCGGTTGGCTGGGGCGTCGTCGGAGACAACGGCTCCTGGCTGTACCTCGACGGCTCGGCCTGCGGACCCGAGTGCACGTACGAGTTCGCGTGGGAGCGCTGCAACGCTGCCGGCTGCCGGCCGCTCGCCGGTGCGAACACCCGCGTCTACAAGGTCCGCGCCGTCGACAGCGGCTGGCGGCTCCGGGTCGTCGTCTCGGCGACCAAGTACGACTGCGGCGCGACGAACACCGAGACGGGCACCCAGGAGTGCCGGTACGTCACCCGCACGGCCTCATCGGCTCCGACGGCGGTCGTCGCGAAGCCCAAGCGCCGACCGACGGCGAAAGCGCTCGCTTTCCGCTCGTCACGTGCGCCGCTCCGCGCTCGCCGCGTAGACGAGCTTCCGCGCCCGGTTGAGGCTGCCGAGCGGCCGGATCGACGTGGTGTTCCACGGCGTGAAGGTCAGCTTCTCGACGAGCGCGTCCGCTTCCCCTGTCAGGTCCTGCTGCGGCAGCACGAGCTCTGCGATGGTCTCCGGCTGCGAGTCGCTCTCCTGCCACTCCACCGTTCCGTCCTCGATGGGCGTCGTTCGTTCGTCGACGAACCGCTGGATCTGGAACGGGAACGTCAGCGGACCTGCGCGCAGGCGCCGCGCGAGGTCTTCGCGCAGGTAGTCGGGACCGCCGTTCGCTCCGCGGCCGTCTAGAGCTGCGGCTGCGACGAGCTTGAACTTGACCGCCTGCGTTCCCAGCTCGAAGGGGGCGCGGCTCCAGTAGCTCTCCGTCGCGAGGCTCTCGATCCGGCGCGACGCCGCGCGAACCGCACGGAGCATGCGCAACGTCTCGCGCGGACCGAGAGCGCGCAGCAGCCCGAGGATGGCCAGCGATTTCGGGCGTGTCGCCGCCTTCGCAGCGGCCATGAACTGCTCGGCGTCGCGCGCGTGCGAGGCGGGCGCGTTCGTGAGCAGGAAGTCCTGGACGCCGTCCACGCGGATTGCGACGCCGCGGAGGTCGGGCTTCGCGTCGGCTCCGATCGTTCCCGCTGCATTCGAGAAGCGGACCGTCGCCGGATAGACGGCACCCGCGACGAAGATCCCGGTCGCGAGCTCGTCGTCGAGCTCGGGAGCGACGCGGAACTCGGCGTTCGTCAGCCCGGCATCGGTCTTGGCGTGGAACGCGCGGCGCACGACTCCGCGGTTCGCGTTCCGTTCCTGCACGTCGCGGATCTCGGCCACGAACCTTCTGATCCGCCGCTCTTCTTCCTCGCGGCTCCCGCCGAGGTACCTCTCGGTCCAGTCAGCGGACACGCTGCCACGGCGCGAACGCGTTGTCGACGCCGGCGAGCGCCGGCCCGAGCTCCGGGTAGTGACGGAGCAGCACGCTCTTCATCGAGTTCTCGTTCAGCCAGTCGATCCCGGCCTGCGTGTAGACCTGAGGCGTGTAGTCGCTCGTGAAGAAGCGGTCGCTCTTGAGCCGGCGCGAGGCCATCAGGATGAAGACGCGGAAGGCCGTGTCGCTGAACCCGAACCCCTTCGGCAGCGGCTCGGCATAGAGACCGACCATCAGGTCGACCCGCTCGACGTCGCCGTAGACGCGCCGGATCTCGTCCGCCCAGGTCGGGTTGTCCGTGAGCTCGTCGAACGACGCCGCCGGCTTGAGCCGAAAGTGCCTGCGAAAGTCGTTGTAGCGCGGGACGCCTCGTTCGCGGATGCGCAGCACGTCGGTCGCCGCTAGGTCGATCGTCGTCCCGTCGGGCCGCTCGAAGTGCTGCAGGAAGCGCGGGTAGTTGTGCAGCGTGATCGCGCCCGGGTTCGCGACGCCGAGCGAGTAGAGGGCGTTGGCGACGCCGAGCTCCTCGAGCCGGGTCCGCGTCTGGAGCGCTCCGACCTCGGGAAAAGTGCGCTCTTGCAGGACGGAGTCGTCCTGCACGGACCGAAACGTGTATTCGTCGGGGAGCAGCGGGTGCATGCGATAGACCGCGACGAACTCCTCCGTGAGCGAGTAGGGGACGCCGTGGTGGTCCGTCGCGGACCCGGGGATGCCGCTCAAGACGTCGCTCGCACTGAGACGGCCGAACCGCCTGGTGACGCGCTCGCCGACGATTCCCCACCAGTTCGAGTGCATTCCGTAGATCGTCGTCGGGTGGGCGATGATCGCGGGCGTCCACTCGACGGTGTGGATCTTCGCCATCAGTGCCGCGTTGACGAGCCGCGCGTGGTCGTAGAGCTCGTCGTCGGACCAGGTCGGGTGCTCGCTCCTGAGCCGGTCGCAGATCGCGTTGTGCTCGAGCGTGAAGAGCGTGTGGAGGACGCCCAGGCCGATCCAGAAGTTGCCGGCCACGTCGCTCACGTCGACACCTTCGTCGAGATCCTCGGGCAGGAGCCGATGCGCTCCGATCCGCAGCTTGCCGTCCTCGTGCGCCCGCAGGAGGCTGGCGCGCTCGGGGGTCGAGCCGTAGATCTGCGAGCCGTCCCACCAGTGGCTGTCGGCGGTGACGTACGTGGGCGGTAGGCCGCTCTCGGGCGAGTAGCTCGGGTCTCGCCGCGTGCGCAGGATGCGCATCGGGCGCTCCGCCCACGGGTCGCCCTCGTCGAGCTCGAGCTCCCACGGGTCCTCAGGCTGGCCCTTGCCGTGGCTGAACCAGTCGTGCACCTCGAACTGCAGCCAGGCGGCGGCGAGCACGTTCACGATCGTCGCGGGGATGAACTCCGTCCGCGTCAGGAGCTCGCGGCTGACGACGCGCGGGTTCGGCTCGAGAATCGCCGGCTCGGGTTCCGGCCAGCTGTTCTCGATCGGCACGTTGCGGCCGAAGCGCATGCCGATGCTGCCCATCAACGGCTGCTCGAGATCGTTGTACGTGCCGTCGAGTGTGCGCGCCGAGCGGCGAGCGCCGTCCGGCGGAAGAGCGCGCCCGTCCGGGAGGCCGGTGTCATAGAGGTTGTGATCGCGAAGCGCGTTCCTGAGCTCGATCAGCGTTGGAATCGCCAGCGGCCGCGGCAGGCGATGCCAGCCGATCCGGCGATCAAGGACCTGGGCAGCGCTCGCGAGCGCCCGTGAGAACGGCGAGGGCATGACGGCGGACACGATGAAATCACCGACGCCGCGGAGGCGTCAAGGCTGGCTCCCAGAGCCACGTTGCCGTCCAGCAGTAGCGCTCAACCTCCCGATACCCGAGGGGGGAAAGTTGAGCGCGAAGCGCATGGCGCGCGGCGTCCGTTGCAGCCTCGGCCGCGACGAGCGGGCGGTCGCGGAGCAACATGCGTCGGCCCGAGTCGAGGATCTCCGCGCTGAGACCCTGCGCGTCGACCTTGATCAGCCCGACGCCCTCGACACCACCGAGAATCTCGTCCAGCGGCGCGGCCGGCGCGTCCCCGTCACGTCTCGTCGGAGCGATCCCGACGCGACCGGAGTTCGAGCGTATCGGGGTTCCCCGACGAGGGCGCCACGGAAGGGTCGTGAGGGTGACCTCGCGCCACGCCGGATGGGCGGCGACGCGATGCGTGGCCACGACGTGCTGCAGGCCGTTCTCGGCCACCGTCTCGAGCAGCCCCGCGAACGCCGAAGGATTCGGCTCGATCGCGATCACGCGCTCGGCCCCGCACTCGAGGCCGAAGAACGTCGTGTGGTTGCCGTAATGGGCGCCGACGTCGACGAAGGTGCCGCACACGGCACGCTCGCGGATCGCGTCGAGGAGATCGCGTTCGTAGTACGTCCCGGAGCGTTGGACGACCTCGGTGATATGGTCGCCGTCCGGTAGCACGAGTGTCGCCGCGCGCCGAGGCCCCGCGACGCGAACGCGGACGAGCGGGCGCACGGAGGGGCGCTGCGGCTCCGGCCATGAGCGACGGCCCGGTCGACGCACGCGCTCGGTCACCGCGGCGGCCGCTTCGCGTGACCGGCCGTCTGGAAGCTCCTGCAGCTCCCAGCGGCCATGCGCGCGGACCGCCAGCGTCTCCGGGCTTGGCACACCGCCGCGCACGGCTGCGCGGCGCGCGCGCACGTAGACCGAGTCCTCGCGCAAACCGGGGAGCTCGGACAACCAGCCCTCGGTACGGCGTAGGCAGACGAACGGGACGCGCTGGCGCTGGCCGAGCAGCGCGAGCGAGATGTCGGCCATGTTCGGCGCGACGAAATCCTGGTGCCGGATGCTGATGGCGGACGCGTGATAGCCGGCGACGCCGGTTCCCAGCACATGGACGGCCCTGTCCGTAGCGAGCGCGCGCGTGAAATGCAGCAGCCCGCGCGAAGTGTGGTAATCGGCGACCCGGTCGCGCAGCACGCAGCCGTGGAAGCCGACGACCGCGCGGCGCCCGTGGCGTTCGATTCCCGCGACGAGCCGGTCGACGTAGTCCCGGGGGTAGTCGATGTCGTCGTCGCACACGAGCTGGTAGCCGCTCGTCGTTCCGGCCCAGAAGAACTTCCCGGCATCGCTGCGCACACCGCTCTGCTGGCTGCGGGCGACGACGATCTCCTCATGGTCGAGAAAGCTCGGCACGCGGTCGTACTCGTTGAGGTAGACGCCGAGCGCATCGACCTGCGGCAGCAGCGCCTCGACCACGTGCCGCAGCCCGCGCTCGCGCGCCGGGATCGTCGCCAGCGAGGCGAAGACCTGCGGCCGCGACCGTGTGCAGGCGCGCGCCGCCTCGTCGCCGTCGATGAAGTCGACGGTCTCCATCGACCCGCGCCGCCGGGCCTCGGCGTTCATGAGCGATGTGCTCCCGTCGTGGACGGTGAGCGATTGCCGGACGCGGTAGAGCCCCAGGCCCAGCGCGTGGGCGCGGACGCTCATCTGCTGGCCGACGCCCGAGCTCATGAGTTCGTTGCCCCGCCAGCGCCGCTCCGCGATCGGGTGCAGCCGCCAGTCCAGGCCCTCGAAGAGCCGCCGGGCGCATACGACTGCCGCGCAGTCGACCCAGCCCGAGTGCACAACGCGCCCGGTCCGGGTGGCGCGCACCGGCGTCCAGCACCTGTTGCCGAGCTCAGCGCGCTCGGCCGTGAGGTGGAGGTAGAGCGACGCCTTCTGCGGATCGTCGATCGACGACCAGAGCTCCGCGCTGCGCTCGAAGAAGCGCCGGCAGAGGCGCATGTCGTCCGCGAGCACGTAGTACAGCCGGGCCGGTCCGCCGCGCAGGTCCTCGAGGATCGTGTTCCACCAGCGCCACCAGCCGCGCTTGCCGTGGTTGACGGCGGCGCGTCGGTAGGTCCAGCCGCGGAGTTGGATGCGGTTGGCGAGCACCGGGTCGGGGTTCGGCGTGGCGTCGTCGTAGATGCGGACGTCGAGCCCTCCTGGCGGCCACTCGCGCTCGATGTCGTCGAGCAGGAGCGCCAGGCTGTCGGGCCGTGAATAGGTCGTGATGACGACGCAGGGACGGGGCATTTTCGGGTGGAGCGATCATCTCAGGGACGCAGTCGGCCGTGTTTCTCGGGCCGGGGGAAGGCGTAGGATGGCGCCCATGAACGGCGGCCTCGCGAGCCCGGCCGCACGCCGCTCCGAAGTGTCCGAGTCGGCGTCCCGTTCGCGCCGCGAACCAGCCGCCCGTGCGCCGGCGCCGGAGCTGATGGCTCCGCGCATGAACGGCGAGCCCGCGCCGGTGCCGGGCACGAGAGAGCGGATGCAGGCGTCGTTCGGCGCGGCAGAGCTCGCACCGGTGCTTCCGATCGTGCCGCCGGCCGTGGAGGCGTTGACGACGCGCGATCGGATCGTCAATCGAGCTCTCGCCGTCCCCGAGGCTGCGCCGCCGGCGATCGAGCCGGCGGCTGTCGTCGTGGACATCGCCCCGGCTCGCGAGCGCCGCCGAGAGCGGCAGCCCGAGGTTCCGGCCGCGCCACCCGGTCCGCCTGCGCCCGTGATCCCGCTCACTCCCAGACCGGAGGCCGCGCGGGCGCCCCCCGCGCAGGTCGGCGGAAGTCCTCCCGGTGCGGGACCTGCGCGCGGCGATGTCGCCGCGAGCGCTGCTCCCGCGAGGGCGCCGCCGGAAGCGAAGCCCGAAGAGATCGCTGTTGCCCCGAGCCCGGAGCCTGGTGCGACGCCAGAGCCAGAGGCGGCTCCCGAAGGTGCGGGGCCCGAGACCGGTCCGACGGACGGCGCTGCGCCGTCCGCAGAGGCCGCCGAACCCGCCGCGGCGCCCGAGGGCGCCGAAGCCGCGCCGAGCGCGGTGCCCGAAGCCGCCACCGAAGGCGTTCCGGCCCTACCGAAGGGCGCCGCCGCACCACAACCTGTGCCTGCGGTCGCTGCCGTCGCCGCGCCGGTAGCCGAGCCGGTCACCAGCCGGAACCCCGAGGACGAGCCCGGCTTTCGGGCGATGAAGGAGCGCACGAACCGTGCCGCGGTGCGCACGAAGCGCCACCAGTCCGGGAAGAAAGGGGCCGCAACCGCCCAGGGAGCCTCACAGCCGGACCGGCAAAAGGACATCGACAGCCAGGCCGCAGGTGAGCACACCGTGACGCTCGGCGACCAGGAGCCAGGCCCCTTCGACGTGGGGAAGTTCAAGGAGGACGTCAAGAACAAAGTCCTGGAGAAGGCGCCCCCGGCAACGCTCGAAGAGGCCGACAAGTTCGAGTCGTCCGGCAAGGCGGGGGAGGCGACCTCGGAGATCCACGGCATCGTCACGGGCGGGAAAGCCGCCTCCGAGAAGGACATCAAGGAGAAGCGCGAGGCTCCGCTCGTCACTGCAGACAAGGAGCCGAAGAAGGTCGACGACATGGTCAACGACCGGCCCGGTCGCCTTCCGGCCGGCGTCGGCGCTGCCGACGCGCTGCCCAAGCCGGTCCCGCCGTGGTGGACCGACCTCTCGGCTGGACCGCTGCAGGTCGAGGCCAAGATGGCCGAGGGAAACCTCACCGAGGAGCAGCTCACCGAGGCCAACGAGCCCGAGTTCTCAGCTGTGCTGACTGCGCGTGACGAAGTGCGCGAGCACGCCGCGACCGACCCAGCCGACTACCGCACGCAGGAAGAGCTCGTGCTCGCCAGAGGGCGCGCAGAGGCCGAGGGCGTGGCCGGCGCAGAGCTGGAGGGGATGCACGCCTCCCGAACCGGAACCCTGGACGCCGTGCTCGGCGTGAAGGGCGACACGAAGGTCGCCGACGCGCAGCTGCACGACGACGTCCACCAGGGGATCCTCGGCATCCACGAGCAGACGCAGGCCGACGTGAAGACGCTCCTCGACACGCTCGACTCGGTAGTCGACACGATCTTCACCTCAGGCGAGAAGGCCGCGGGCAAGAACTTCGAGGACTACGTCGCGGAGGAGATGCGCAAGTACAAGGACGATCGCTACAGCGGCTGGTTCGGCTGGGCGCGGTGGGTCAAGGACCGGTTCGCGGACCTTCCCAGCTACGTCAACCGCTTCTACGAGCGGGGCCGCGCCAAGTACCTCGAGGAGATGGACACCGTGATCGAAGTGATCGCGGTCGTCGTCGGCATGTTGCTCGGGGCCGCGCAGCTCCGCATCCAGATGGGGCGCGACCAGGTCACCGCATTCATCGAAGGACTACCCAAGTCGAGACAGCAACACGCCGGCGAGGTCGCCGCCGACCTCGACAACCGGTTCGACCAGCTCGCCTCCGACGTCGACTCGAAGCGCGACGAGCTCGTCGACACGATCGCACAGAAGTACGTCGAGTCGCGCGACGATCTCGACTCGCGCATCAAGGAGCTGCAGGAGGCCAACAAGGGTCTCGTCTCCAGGGCGATCGACGCGATCGTCGGGATCATCAAAACGATCTACGAGCTGAGCAAGCTCCTGCTGCGTGTGCTGCTGAAGGCGGCCTCGGCGATCGGGGACATCGTCGCGCACCCGATTCGTTTCCTCGAAAGCCTCGTCGGCGCCGTCAAGGGCGGCCTCGAGCGCTTCATCGAGCGATTCCCGACGCACCTCCAGGAGTCGCTGGTTGACCTGCTGTTCGGCGAGCTCGGCAAGACGGGCATCACGATGCCCAAGGAGCTGAACTTCGCCGGGATAGTCGACCTCGTCCTCCAGGTCCTCGGACTGACGTACGCCAACATCCGCGAGCGAGTCGTCAAGCGCTTCGGTGAAGAGGCAGTCGCGAAGATGGAGGAGAAGGTCGAGGTCTTCCAGAGGCTGCTCAAGGAAGGCGTCGGCGGCCTGTGGACGTGGATCCAGGAGAAGCTGACGGATCTCGAGGACCTCGTGATCGGCAAGATCAAGGAGTACATCGAGGAGCGCGTGGTCAGGGCCGGGATCGGCTACATCGTCGCGCTGCTGAACCCCGCTGCAGCCTTCATCAAGGCGTGTCAGGGGATCTACCAGATCGTCATGTTCATCGTTGAGCGCGCGAAGCAGATCGCGGACTTCGTCGACGCCGTGCTCGACTCGATCTCCGCGATCGCGCAGGGCAACATCGGCGCTGCCGTCGAGAAGATCGACAACGCGTTGGCCGGTGCGCTGACGCTCGCGATCGGGTTCCTCGCCCGCCTCGCGAACCTCGGTGCACTCTCCGAGAAGATGCGCTCGATCATCGCCGTCGTGCGCAAGCCGATCACGCGCGTCGTCGACCAGGTCGTCTTCGGCGCGGGGCAGATCTATGCGCGAACGATCGCCCCGGCGATCGCTTTCGGGAAGGCGAAGGTGAAGTCGGGCAAGGAGTTCTTGAAAGGCAAGAGCCAGGCGGTGCGGGATCGGATCATGCGCGGCCCCGAACTCGCAGAAGCGACGCCGCCGGGCAAGGAGGCCGACGGCGCGGAGCCGGCGGCCGAGCCGCTACCCGACGCCGCGGCGGCCGGCCCGCTCGTCATCCACGAGCCGTTCCGCATCGAGGGCCACGAGCACGAGATCTACACGGGCGAGGACGGCAAGCAGCTGATCCTCTCTTCGAACGGTGCGACGCCCATCACTGCACTCGGCGATCCAGCGCTCAACCGCCTGCACGGACGGTACGTCGCGGCGCGCGCAACCTACGACGCCGCACTCGCGCAGCTCGCTGCCAACCCACACTCGCGACCCGGCATCGGCGCAGCGCGCGCAAACATCAACGACATCATCCGAGAGATCGTCAGGGAGCTCAGGAGGCTGCGGCCTGACGACTCACCGGGCGCCAGCGCTCCCGGCGTCGGCGACAAGGGACGCCACGGTGAGAAGCGGACGAGCGTGCGGTTCGGGCCGCCGCTCTGGCACCTCGAGTCCGAGCACGTCATCCCCTTCGCAGTCGGGAAGCGGCTCTGGGACGCGGCAGGCGAGGCCATCCCACGTCGGGGCCGCGCAGCAGACCGGCGGCAGACGACGATCATGATCTACGAGGGCGCGGCTCGTCGGAAGACGGACGACCACGACGAGGCGCTGTGGAACGACTTCAGGGCGATGTACGAAACCCACCTGCGGCCGAAGCTGCGGGGCCTGCAGACGCTGCTCGTCATGGCCCAGGATCGGGGAGGCGCCGATCAGACCGTGCGCAACCACGTCGACGAGCTTCTGGAGGAGTTCAAGCGTCGACTGCTCGAGGCTGGAGCCTCCGCCGTCGAGGCGACGGACAAGGCTGTAAACGACGAGCACGCGAATACGCCTGATGGCGGGCCGACGAACGGAGTCCGGCGCGCCGAGCCCTCGGCGCTCCCGACGAGGGCTCAGATCCAGACGACCGCCGCCGAGCAGCTCATCGACGTGCACCGGCTCGTCAGCGACGACGTGGAGCGCGGGATCGGGCGATGAGCACGAGCCTCGCGCAAACGGCGCGTCGCCAATCGGCGGAGTCCGAGTTGGCGTCGCGGCCGCGGTCAGACACCGCGACTCGCGCGCCCGTGCTCCAGGCGCCCGAGACGCGCGCGCTGAACGGCCGGCGCGCGCTTCCGCCGAGCACCCGCGAGCGGCTGGAAGCGGCCTTCGGACTCCCGGTCGAGCACGTGCGCGCAGACACCGATGCGGAGGACGTTGAGCTCACCGAGGAGCACGATGCCGAACCGCTCACGGCCGCACCGGAGGCTGAGCTGGAGACTGAGTCGGCCGCCGAGCGCGTCATGCGCGGCGAGCCCGCAGCCGTGGAACCGGCCGCCGACGCTTGGACGACGCGCGAGCGGATCATGCGACGCGCGCGTGCAGACGCGGCAGAAGCACCCGACGCCGGCGCCACCGAGACGGCCTCGCCGGTGCCTGTCGCTACGCCCGCCTCGAAGGCCGCCGAACCACCGGTAACGCTCGAGCCGGAGCCCGAGCTCGAGTCCGACGAGACAGTGCCGTTCGAGGCCGCGCTCGACGCCACCAAACAGCAGGTCGCAGTGCGGGCGACGGTTTCCACGAGCGAAACAGAAACGCCGATTGAGCCCGACGGGTCGGCCTCGACGCCGGCCACGTTCACACCGATTGGCCCTCACGTCGTGTCAAGCGAGAACGCAGCGAATACCGATGCTCCGTCGCGTTCGGTCCGGGCGCAGGCGCGCGGGCCGCCGCAGATCGCGCTGTCGCACCCACCGATCGTTCAGACGAAGCTCTCCGTCAGCAGCCCCGGTGACGCGCTCGAGCACGAGGCCGACGCCGTCGCGCTGCGCGTGGTCCGCGGCGGCGTTCCTGCCGGCTCTCGTCTGTCTGCGTTGCCGCCGGTCCGCGGCCCGCCGCCGATCGCATCTCGTAGCGCGCTCCCCCGTAGCGTCACCTCGGTGATCGCCGCGCCCGACGGCGGCACTGCGCTGGACACCGGGGTGCGAGGGCGGATCGAGCCGCAGCTCGGCGTCGACCTGGGCCACGTCCGCATCCGCCGGGGCCCGGACGCCGCCGCGGCGGCGCGCGACCTGCACGCGCGCGCGTTCACCTCCGGCTCGACGATCTTCCTCGCCGCCGAGTCCTCGCCGGCCGACGTCGCGCTGATCGCGCACGAGGCGACGCACGTCGCGCAGCAGCAGACCGTCGCTACTGCACGCACGACGCTGATGCGCGACGTCACGGACTACCTCCCAGACGTCTCCGTCAGCGACGTCATCCCGGACTGGATCCTCGACGGCGTCCGCTCGGCGGTCCGGGCCATCCCGGGCTACACGCTGCTGACCTACATCACGGGAACCGACCCGCTCACCGACGAGCCGGTCCGGGTCAGCCAGGAGGAGCTGATCGACACGCTGCTGACGTACGGCCCGTTCGGCGCCGCCGTCGGCACCGTCCTGCAGACGATCGACGTCCTAGGCGACATCTTCAACTTCGTCTCCGAGAGCCTCGACGCCCACGACCTGACGCTCGCGCGCATCTCGCGCGACATCGACCGCGCCTGGGACGAGCTCTCGGTCACCAACGGCATCGCCGGCAACGTCGCGATCGTCGAGCGCTACGTCAACGCGTTCCTGCGGGACGTCCGCACGTTCGTCGACTCGATCGTCGACCGGGTGCTGGAGATCGTCCGCTCCGTCGTCGCCGAGGTTGCCGAGCCGCTGCTGGAGACGCCCGAGATCGCGCCGATCTGGAACCTGACGAAGAAGGTCCTGCACTACGATCCGCTGCGCGGCACCGAGGTTCAGGCGCCGACCGCCGAGATCATCGCCGACTTCCTGCGCCTCATCGGTCAGGAGCAGCGTCTCGCGCAGATGGAGGAGCGCGGCACCTTGCAGGAGACCGCCGACTGGCTCGACACGCAGCTGGTCACCTTCACCAGCCTGATCACCGAGCTCGGAACGCTCTTCGCGGACGCGTGGGCGGCGATCCAGCCGCAGAACCTCCCCGACCTGATGACGAACCTCGAGTCGCTCGCGCAGCGCGCATTCGGCTTCGTGCAACGCGTCGGCGAGTTCGCCGCCACGGTGATCGTGAAGATCCTCGAGATCATCAAGGACGCGCTGCTCGGCTGGCTCAGCGAGAACGCGCACCGGGTGCCGGGCTTCCACCTGCTGACGGTGATCCTCGGGCAGAACCCTTTCACCGGCGAAGAGGTGCCGCGCACGGCGGAGAACCTGATCAAGGGGTTCATCACGCTCCTGCCGGGCGGCGAGGAGACCTACAACCAGCTCGCCGAGTCCGGTGTCATCGCCGACGCAGCGGGGCGCATCGAGGGCGAGATGACGCGGCTCGGCATCTCGCTCGAGATGATCACCGCGCTCTTCCACGGGATCTGGGACACGCTGTCCCTCGACGACCTGCTCGATCCGATCGGCGCGTTCCAACGGATCCTCGACCTGTTCGGCGAGCCGCTGTCGCGGCTGATCGAGTTCGTCGCGGTCGTCATCGAGGTCGTCATCACGCTCGTGCTGCGGCTGATGAACTTCCCGTCGGATCTCCTCAGCAGCATCATCTCGAACGCACTTCAGGCGATCGAGGACATCAAGCGCGATCCGGTCGCCTTCCTGAAGAACATGCTGGAGGCCGTCAAGCTCGGCTTCACCGGGTTCTTCGACAACATCCTCACGTACCTGATGCAGGGCCTCGCAGCGTGGCTGTTCCGCGGGCTCGGGCAGCTCGGGATCACGATCCCGAGCGACTTCACGCTCATGTCGGTCCTCACGCTCGTCCTCCAGGTGCTCGGCATCAGCGCCGAGGCGCTCTGGACGAAGCTCGGCGAGCACATCGGGCCCGACCGCGTGGCGATGATCCGCGGGGCGATCGACCGCCTGACCGGCGCCTGGGAATTCATCAAGGACGTCCAGGAGAACGGGATCTCCGCCGTCTGGCGCTTCGTCGAGAGCCAGCTCTCGAACCTCTGGGACACGCTGCTCGACATGGCGAAGGAGTGGATCATGACCACGATCGTCCAGCGTGTTACGGCGAGGCTGCTCTCGATGCTCGACCCGACCGGTGTGATGGCAGTCGTCAACAGCTTCATCGCGTTCTTCAACGCCGTGCAGTCGGCGATCGAGTACCTGCGCGACATCCTGGAGATCATCAACCGCTACGTGACGACCTTTGCGCAGGTCGCGGCGGGCAACATCGTTCCCGGCGCGCAGATGCTCGAGCAAGGGCTCGCCGCGGCGATCCCCGTCGCAATCGGCTTCCTCGCCAACCAGGTCGGCCTCGGCAATCTGCCTGAGAAGGTCGTCGAGATCATCGAGCGCCTGCGTGAGCTGGTCGACCAGGCGCTCGACTGGCTGATCGCGCAGGCGGTGCGGTTAGGAAGGGCGGCCCTCAACGCGCTCGGGCTCGGCCAACGGCCCGGAGAAGAGCCGCCACCGACCGAAGAGGGAGCGATCCACGAGCCGTTCGACGTCGCAGAGCAGCACCACGAGATCTACGTCGCGAGCGGGGGCGGCTTGATGGTCGCCTCCAACGGCGCTCATCCCGTGAGCGATCTCGACCAGTTGAGGGACCTGAACGCGGAGTACAGAGCGCTACCCGCGACGGCGCCGACGACGGAACGCCGCCGCATCATCCGCGCAATGATCCAGCTGATTCGGGCCGACCCGTCGCTGCTGGCCCAGTTGGCAGACGAGGGTCTCGGCGACCCGCCGAACCTGGGGAGCGTCGCACCGCACCGTTCGCAGACGCAGCGGTTCCAGCCACGAGGCGGCAGCCCTTCGTACGCGGCGCTCTGGGAGCTCGAGTCGGAGCACGTGATCCCTCAGAGCTACGCAAACGCACTCTTCGAGGCGTTCACGCTCTCGGCCGTGACGTCGTCCGAGTACAACGGCATGCACACGATCCTCATCTACAAGGGCGCTGCGGACGTCAAGACCGAGGGCGCGGGAGGCGACAACACCGTCTATCGCACGCTGCAAGAGACTGCGCGCGAGGTGATGGCGGTCGCCATGGGCTCGAGCCAGCCGGCGCGGCACTTCGACGCTGCGATGTCGACGATCCTCAGGCTGTTCGAGGCCTACGCGCGGAACGCCATCGGCCGAACGTACGATGCGATCGTTCAGGAGCACGCGATGCCGAGTGGGTCGTCCACGCACGGTGAGATCCGGAAACGAGCCGCCGCGCCGCCGCGCGCCAGGGTTGACGAGGCGTTCAGGCGTCAGGCCGCGGACGCCACGAACATGCTCAGCAGCCGCCTGACCTGAGGACTAGGCGAGTCGCGAAAAAATGACAGGCGCCTCGCTGATAGCTCGGCGCCTGTCCAAGGACTCGAACCTTCCGCGGCGAGCTGTACTTACTATCTCTTCACTCTTCCTCTCGCCCACGTACCAAGACAGATGCTAGACCCGTTCCCGCGAGGGCGCAAGACGGGGCGTTTCACCAGTTGATCGACTCTGCGATGCCGCCCCCGGAGCCCACGTGGGCGTTGTTCGTGACTGCCCACTTCCACCCGATCGTGGTCGCCCGGGCGCGGTTGATGGCATGCGCGACGACGCCATTGCGGGTGCCGACGCAGCTGTTCTCGTGGACCTGGATCAGAGGCCCGAACGTGCCGAAGACGCGAATCGCGTCCAGGAGGCCGATGCTCGGCCACGCGGTCGGCCCGGGCGTCCGCAGCTCGACGCTGTTGCCGTGCAGCGTCAGGTGGAACGCGCTGCCGACGAAGATGCCGTGCCGCTGGCCGGCCAGGCCTGGAACACGCAGGTGCACGGTGTTGTCGGCGATGCTGACCCGGTAGGAGAGACCGCGACCCTGCTCGCGTCGGCTCGTCCCGACGTGGATCCCCTGCACGAAGCCGAGGATCCGGTTTCCGACGATCCGCGCGTCGGGACGCTGGTCGCCCGTGAGGACACGCGGCTCGGGGAAGCTCGTGTTGATCGGCGTGCCCTGGCCGCCGACGACGATCCCCTGCCCACCCGCCGAGAACGTGTTCTGCGCGGACATCGCGCTCGCCATGCCCGTCAGCAGGGCGCGCGTCCCGGTCGGCACCGTGACCGTGTTGGGGAGGCTGAACATGTTGTTGACGAGCTGGCGGCGGAACGCGCGCATCCTTGCGGCGACGAGCTCGCGAGACGCCGATGTCTCTGAGAAGTTGCCGGGGATCGGGTTGGCTTCGAACAGCGCCCGCCATTGGGTCGCGGACAACGGGAGCGTCGTCGTGAACGTGATGAACTGATACCCCCAGGCCTCGAGGTGGAGGATGAAGCGCCTGCGGCCCTGCAGCATGTCCACCTCGTTGACGATGTCGGGGCTCCCGACAAGCAGCTCGTCGTTGGCCTCCGCGGTCTCGCCCACGAAGAAGTCATGAATCAGCAAGTGCCCGATGCGTCCGGCGATCTCCGGCTCGGACAGCGTCGACGCCAGCGGCAGCGCCCGCTGCGGCGACACGATCGTGTTGCCCTCGATGTCAACCGACGCCGCGTTGACGACGAGCAGCCCGACCTGGGCGTGGCCGACCTCGACCTGGCAGTCGTGGATACGGACGTCGGGCGCGCCGGCGGTCGGCGCGTCGGTGCGCACCTCGACGGCGCTGACGCGCCGCACCAGGCTCTCGCCGCAGGAGACGTTGACGCGCTCGAGGTCCAGACCCGCGCAGCCGATCGCCGAGATCGCGCCGGCCAAGCCGTCCCCGACGGCGCCGATCTGGCCGCCCTCGATCGTCAGGTCCTGGATGCGCACGTGCCCGCAATTGCTGAAGCGCAACACGCTGTCGACGTTGCCACTCAGGCGCGTCGCGTCACCGGCGCCGGAGATGATGAGGTCGCCCTTCCCATCGATCGTGATCGTCTCCTCCACAGTCCACGCACCGGGTTGGAAGCAGATCCGCCGGTCCTCGCCGTCGGCGATCGTGTCGAAGACGGTCTGCAGATTGCCGTTCGCGGGCCGGATGATGAGCTCGCCGCAGCTCGCGTCGACGATCTCGGGCGGTCGCTCGAAGAGCTCCTCGATCGCCTCCTGCACGGTGTCGCTCGGGCTGCCCACCCTGCCGCCGGCGAACGCGATGCCGTCGGCGTCCAGGTCGCACGGGTGCGAGAAACGCTCGTCCAGCCACGCCAGCAGCCGCAGCGGTTCGCTCGCCGCCGCGAACTCGAGCAGGGCCAGCGGTGCGAAGCGCCGCTCGGGGCCATGCGGGTCGGGGCGCCACGGGCCGTTGGCGTTCTCGCCGCCTACGCGCGCTTCGTATTGCCACCACTGGCCGGGGCGGTAGGAGCCGGTGCTCGACAACTCGACCGTGATGCCGTCCTCGAGCACGTGCGGTCCGGGCGACGCGGCTCCCGCGCCGGCGATCTGCTGCGGGTCGAGGATCCCGTGCCAGCGGCGCAGTTTGAGGACCGCGTCCGGAAGCGTGCCGTAGCGGTCGTCGATCGTGACCGGCGTCGCGACGTCGTCGGGCTCGACGAGGCGGAAGACGACCTCGTCCGCGGAGGATGCGACTTCGACTGCCGCGAGCTGCGCGAGCTGGCCGACCGCGCGCTGTGCGGGCGCGAAGCCGCCGGCGCTGACCGTGGCGCGTACGTCGTCGCCGAGATCGACGACATGGCTGAGCACCTCGACGATGTCGCCGGCGGCCAGGGGCGTGCCGGGGTCGAAGACGAGGTTTTCGCTGGCGTCCAGTCGCACAGGGAACAGCTCGGAACCGTTGTCGCGCGACCACTTCAATTGCACCTGCGACAGGCCGCCGCCCCGGTGGACCTCGATGCGGTACAGGCGGTTGTCGCTGCCCGAGTAGCCCGCGAGGTCGGGAAGCGCGCACGGGTCGGTCGTCGGCGTCGCCTCTGGCACCTCAATCGTGAGCTGGCCGCCGGACACGTCGACCGACTCGAACGCCGCGCGCACGGCGTCGGCCGCCGCCGCGCCCGCCGGTAGTACGCCGGTCAGCGTCGCCAGCTTCACCTGGCCCAGGAGCTCGGTACGAGTGCACGTGTCGGACGAGCCCAGCGCCTCCTCGCGTATGCCCGGATCTTCGACGGCGGTGATGTGGCGCTCCCACGTTTCCAGGTACGCGACCAGGCGCCCGCCGGCAACGAGGCCGGCGGGGGCGAGCAGTCCGTCGAGCGGCGGCCCGGGGTCCGGGCTCTCGCTCCAGGGGAAGCCGGCCGCGTCGGGGAACGCGACGGACGGAAACGCGCCGCCGCCGCGCGCGTCCGCGACGAGGCCGTCGACGTGGTAGCTGCCGGGTGCGACCCAGAAGGCCGGCTCGTCGGCGGCCACTTCGTCCTGCTCGAGCAGGAAGAGCCACACCTCTTCGCCGGGGTCGATCGCGATCTCCAGCGGCTCGAGCGTCGCGGATCCCGTCGCGAACTCGACCCTTTGGGGAACGTCGGGCGAGTCGGGCGTGAGGTTGACGCCGATGCCGTTGACCTGGATCGTCGTCGGCGCTTCGACGCGCGCCCACAATGCGGCGCGGGCCGGGCGATCAGCATCAAGGGATTGCAGGAGCGGCAGCGTGACCCGCGCAGCCTCACCGTTGGCTGCCAGGTGCAGCGCTGGGTAGCGCTCGGCGAAACGGAAGCGATAGTCGATCCAGGCGTCGGGCGTCCCGTGCGTCACCGTCAGCCGGTCCTGCGCCTCGGCGAAGACGGTCAGCAGACGACCGGGGGTAATGAGGAAGCCGAGGTCGGGACTGCCGGCCGCGCAGCTCAGTCCGCGCGTCGTCGCGCGAACCTCGCCCAGGAGGGCGTCGACCATCGAGGCGATGTCGCTGTCCAGCACGGGGCGCCCCATCTGCAGCAGGACGCGCCGGTAGTTGCGGCCGCGCTTGCGGTCCGGTTCGTGCCCCCGTGAGTAGTCACCGTACATTGCTCCCTCTCAGTCGATCCTGATGATTCCGGTAACGAGCCCTACCGGCGTGAACTCGCCGAGTCGCCGCTCGAAGCCCGCCATTCGCTCCGCAAGCTGCGTGAGGCTGAATGCCCCCATCTCCGAACCGTTTTCGGCTCCGCGCCTGATCGCCGCATCGCAGTCCGCCCGCAGCCGCCACCATGCGGGGTCGCGCCGGTTTCGCGACACGACGCGTACCGGCGTGTCGGACACGACGCGATGCACACGCGGCAGTGTCGAATCCGCGCGGACGCGGCTGTAGCGCACGCAGCCGCGAAAGCGGTCCTCGACGGTGACGCGCCCGTCGAAGATCACCTCGGAGGCGGTGAGCACGCGCACGAGCACCTCACCGCCCACAGACACGCGGTCGAGCACGACCTCGCCCGCCTCGGCTTCAAGCGCTGAGGCCGGTCGTGCGTCCACGATGCTGTCGGTGACCGTCAGGACGCCGGTGCCGGCGAGCACGAGCCCTGCGGTCTCACAGCGCGACACGGTCACGTGCGTGCCGGCCGGCAGGTCCGCGAACTCGAGCACGTTCTCGGCCTGCAGGACGCTGCAGAGCTCGACCGCCACCTGCGGGGCGGGCGGCAGCGTCATTCCCGTCCACCCGGTGCCGCCGAAACTGATGCCGCGCAGCGTCAGCGATACGTACTCCGGCGACTCCGCCGGGACGGTCCAGTTCCCGACGGGATCGACGAGGACGGTCGGCCGCTCGCGCTCCGCAGCCTGGATCGTGAGCGACAGGCGCGTTGCCGCCCTTACGGCCGCGTTCGTCGGCGCCGCGGGCCACACGGGCGCTTCGCCGGGGTAGGTCGCGCTGTCCTCGACCTGCACGACTTCGGAGATGTCGCCGGCATCCTCGGCCGCGAGCCCCTCCAATCGCGACGAGACTGCGGCGAGCGCCGCCTGCAGCGAGTCGTAGCGGGGGATCGTGTGCCAGTCGGCGGGAGCGTCGGGATGCAACGTGCCGCTTCGCGACACGAGGCGGGTCGGGCGCGCAAGGCGGAGATCGAGCACAGGCTCGCGCGCGGCGGGACGCGCGCCGACGTGCATCGTCGCGCCCTCCTCGTAATCGGTCGTGACGTTCGGTGGAAGTGCGGCGCCGAGACCCGCACCCGCCGGCCAGCGCTGGGGCGGCTCGTCCGCGGAAAACGCGAACAGCCCGTGCAGAACGTCGACGTCGAGGCGGCCCCGCTGTGTTGGTGCGAGCGTCTCCGGCGGCGAGGCGTCCCAGTCCTCGTTGTCCCAGGCGCAGAGTCGACGCCAGCGCACGCGCCGTCGTCGCAGGCCCGCGGCCTCGGCGATGGGCGCGACGTCGCCCAGCGCAACGCGCCGCCCGGCCGTCGACTCCGACGCCCACGTCGAGCCGTCCTCGCCGACACGCACGGCCTCGCTCGCGAAGCCGAACGTCGCCTCGGTCGGCCACGGCGCTCCGGCGGGGAGCGGCTCGGCGTCGAGCTGGGGCAGATGGATGAGGACGGTCCGTCCGTCGTCGGCGCTCCAGGCGACTTCCCCGGGGCAGAGCGTCGCTCCCGAGTCCGAGCACTCGAAGCGCACCGCCAGCGCGACGCTGTCGGGGTCGGCTTCGCGCTGCGCCGCGACGTCGGCGTACTCCTCGGCGAAGGCGGCAGGAAGGACCGGCTGTCCGTCGCTGTCGAGAGCCGTCCAGGTTCCGAGCCGGGGGTCGCGGCCCGTCCAGCTCAGGCGCTGAAACGGCCGGAACGCGGGTCCGCCGGGATCCTCGACCTGGACCGCAAAGGCCAACGCGCACTCGCTCGTCACCGGGATCTTCACGAGGCCGGCGCCGGTCCGCCGCAGCGGCAGCGCTCCGTGCATGACCGCCGGTCCGCGGCCGGGCGCAGCCGGAACGCGGTTGAGCATCCGCGGCTCGGCCTGAGGTAGGAGCGGCGGCCACGCAGCACCCGGTCCGGCGGCGAGCAGTGCCCCCGGTTCGAGCTGCAGATCGCCGTCGACCTCAGGCATGTCGATGAGGACGCCGGCGGGATCCGCGGCTTCGTAGAGGCTCCCGTCCTGCGCGATGTGCAACAGGCGTTCGCCGCGGATGTCGAGCGGTGGAATCGCGACTTGCAGGACGCCGCGGAGGAACCCCTCGCGCGCGAGTTGCGAATCTTCGATCGCGGCAGTCGATCCGGGCGCGGCGCTTGCGAGCTCGAGCGTCGCCCCAGGGAAGAAGCGCCCCGGCACACCGCCGAGCGCGCTCAGGCGCAGCACCGGCACCCGCACGCCACCCGGCACGCTGCCACCCACGGTCGAGGAGCCGATGACGCCCGAGGCGTCGAGGTCGATGCTCCCTCGGACGGCGAAGGTGGCCGGGTTCGGGTGCCAGGAGCCTGAGCCTGCGCCCGCGACCGCCGCCAGTCCGAGCTCGACCCGCACGCCGCCGCGCCACCCGCGCGAAGGCAGCTCCAGGGCAGTCAGCACCACGTCACCGCGGACGAGCTGGCGCCCGGCGACGCGTACATCGGCGACTCGCTCGTCGACCTGCCTCCCCGCGATGCCGGCCGGCAGGCCGCAGACGCGTACCGTGAAGCCGCCTTCTCGGCCGAACCAGCGCTCCGGCCGAGCGGCGAAGTGCTGCTCCTGGATGCGGTCGACGAACGGCTCGCGGTCGCCCGCCAGCCGCCGCGTGCGCAGCGGCTGGCGCACGCCGAGGGGATCGATCGCGTAACGCACGTCCGAGTCGACGAGTGTGCGGTCGGCGGCGGTCGCCTCGCGCAGCGGGAACGTGATCGTCGGGTGCAGCCAGTGCGCGACGTGACGCGGGTGATGCCGTCCCGTCGTCGCGGAGATCCGGCGCACGTCGACTGCGTGGAAGAGCGCATCCAGCGGGCCCGTCGCCTGCTCGGCGACGACGGCGGGACGGAGGTCGGGGACGACGCGTTCGGCGCGCACGAGGTTGAGGTCCTGCGCGAGCTGGATGCGCTTCCAGCCCTCCTGGAGCACGACCGACTGGCCGGTCAGCTCGCCGCCCATCTCCTCCAGCGCCGCCGGCGTGCCCTTGCGCCGCCGCCAGCCAACGGTGCCGCGAACGTCGCGGCGGTTGGACTCCGCGTCGGGGAAGACGAGTGCCGTGCCGACCATCTCGGCGAGGTACGGGACGATCCGGTCGTCGGCAGTGTCGATGAACAGATCGGCGTGCAGCTCCTGGATGCTCTGGCGGAGAACGGCCAGCGGCACGGCCAGCACGTCGAGGAGACTCTTCAGCTCGCCGCGGCCGGTCGGCGGCTCGTCGGGCACGCGGTACATCGCCGGGAGGGCCTCGTAGAGCCGCCGCGCGACCTCCTCGAGGACGTCGTCGTCGTATGGGTAGTTGCTCACGTCGAGGTCCCCGTGATCGACGTCGTCAACGTGAGGTCGTTGGGCGCCAGCCGAAGCCATTCGTCGACGTCGGCCGTGATCACGTCGGCGACCGTGGAGGTCCCTTCGGACTCGAAGCGGTCCACGCGCACGCCGATCACGCCGGGCACCGCCTCCAAGCGTCCGTACACCTCGCTGAGAAACGCGGGTTGCCCGAGTTCGCGCGCCGGGAAGGTGAACATGCCGGGCGCCTCCTCGTCGTCGCCGTGCAGCGCCGCGCGCAAGCCGTTCTTGACGATCTCGACGAGATAGGCCGGCTCCGGCTCGACGTTGACGGTGATGCGCACCGCGCGCGGCTCCGGACCTGACAGCTCGAGCGGGACGGTCACGTCGCGGCGCGCGTCCAGGAATGCGCGTACCGCGTCCAACGCTGGCGGGGTCTCGCCCGCAGCGGTCGCGACGACGAGCACGACCCCGCGCGATTGGTCCCAGCGCGAGGCGGCGCGCGCGATCCCCGGCATCGTCAGCGCGAGGTCGGCGAGGTCGGAGACCGAGACGGCACGGTCGAACGTGCGAATCCAGCGCGTGGACTGCGAGCGGATCGCCTCCGCGTCGGCCGGCTCTGCGCCGCCGGAGATCGACGTGACGTTGACGGCGCGGTCGAGCAGCGGGTGAGCACGCTTGAGGCGCGTCACGCGCCGCGGCTCGACGTCGCCGGCGCGGCCCAGGCCGATGCGGTAGACGGCCGCGATGTTCTTCTTGCCCGACGGTGGAACGGCGCCGTTGCGCCCGTCGCCGAACACGATCGACGTCACGAGCTCCTCGTCGGTGGCGCTGCGGTAATGGCGGTCGTCGGGGCCGCTGCCGGCGAAATCCTGTACGCGCTCCCAGAGGACGTCGTCGACGCGCACCTCGAGCTCTGGCTCTCCGCCTGCAACCCCGGGGAGGAGCGTCATCGGCGACTCGCCGAGTGCGAAGCGCTGGAACGCTGACACGCCGTCCGATCCGCCGAGCGTCTCCTCGACCGTACGCCCGTGCGACACGCCTGCGACGTTGCCGAGGATCTTGAGGTCGTCGAGGCGCCAGCCGCCCGAGGGCGGCGGGGTCACAGGGTCCCACCAGATGCGGGTCACCCCGGCATCGGTGTCCAGCTCCGCGCGCCGGATCGTGACGACCTGCGCCAGCGTCTCGTTGCGGTCGCTAAAGACGAGCGGGCGCCCCGGAGCGAGTGCCGGCAGCACTCCGGGCAGCTCCAGCGGCTCGGCGACCGACGCGGGATTTGGCTCCTCGGCGGCGAGCGGGGCCTCGACGGCCCAGTCCGCCAGCCACACGGCGGGGAACGGATGCGCGGAACGCGCGATCGGAGGGCCGGTCCTGTCGGCGACCCGGATTGCGGTGACGGTGCCGGAGAAATGGCCGGCGACGATCTGGGTGACGGTGACGGGGTTCAGCGTGCTCGTGAAGCCACCCGCCGGCGACGTCGTCGGAGTGAGCGTCACGGTCTGCGTCGTGAACGACTCCTGCGCCTCGCGGTTGATCGTCACCGCGGCGACGATCTCGGCTTTCACTTGCAGCACCGCGAAGGCGGCGCCCGTCGAGCGCAAGACGTACTCGTTCGCGAGCGGCTTGGCGACACGCTCGGCGAGGTAGACATCGAGGTCGTTGTAGACGCCCCCGTCGGCGCGCTGGACGGTGTACCAGAACTTCGGGAACGACGCCGCCGTCGTCCCGGCCGCCTTGGTGCCGGTCGCGTTCTTGACCGAGTTGGGCGGGAACAGCGCCGGGTCGGCGTCTGCGCCGAACGGACGCAGCGTCAGTGCCGGATGTGCGAGCAGCGTCGGCGGCGCATTCGGGTCGGCGAAATTGACCCCCGCGCCGACTTCGCGATCGAGCCGGACGATCGTCGTATCTCGCTCGGCGTTCTCGGACGCCTCTGCGACGATAAAGCCCCGCCAGTGTGGTCCGACGAGCGCGACCGTGTCGCCGGTCTGGAGCCCATAGCCAACCCCTTGTAGGCGGAGCTTCGTCGCGGTACTCGAGATCACGGTCGGCCGCCGCGCGTGGAGGGGCACGAGCTCGTTGAGCACCGCATCGACGACGAGGTCGTCGTGCGTCTCGTAATCCTGTGACTTGATCTCGCCGAGCGGCACGCTGGCGAGCGGCAGCCCGGCCGCGACCGTGCCGCTGACGCCGTCCTTCGCGAAGAGGACGACGAAGCCGCTGGCCGCGAGGCCGGGGTCGGGGTCGTAGGCGAGCCGGTGTGCATGGCGGACGAGGCTGCTGGGAGCCTGCGCGGTGCTGATGAAGGCCTCACCCGCGTAGTAGCGCTGGTAGACGGACAGCACATGCCCGACGAGCGCGGACAGCTCCATGAACGTCCGCGCGACGTCGGGCTCCGCGACGTCTGCTTGCGTCTGTGGCCGTGGCCGGCTGATGCGCGTGACCGCGAGCTCCTCCTGCAGCGCGAGCAGGTCGGCGTACTCCAGCGGCAGGTACTCGAGATGCTCGAGGTCGCCGGTCTGCTCGCGGCCCGTCGACTGAGCCGGATGCGGGTAGGGCGGCCTGCTCACGTGACCCGCTCACTCATCGGGCAGCTCCGGAAGCGCCAGCAGGTTGTTCGGAACGTCGCCGTCGGCCGTCGTACGTAGGTACGCGCGCCCCTCGGCGGTGTGGGCCACGATCACGTCGACCGGGTCGCCGAGCGGCTCCTCGATGTAGAAGCGCTCCCCGCGCCCGATCGCGCTGATGACCTGCTCGACGCTCATGCGCCAGGAGGTGCCGTCCGGGCGGATGCCGCCGACTGCGCGAATCCGCAACTCCGGCGAGTCCTCTTCGTGACGCACGATCCCGGTGATGCGCCAGACGCGGGTCGACGGGCGTGCGCGGGCGAAGTCGAGCCCAACGACGTTGACTTCGAGCGTGCCGTGCTCGGGGAAATCGGGGTCGGCGTCCAGGCGTGCGACTTTCGTTCGACCAAGCACGATGATGTCGCGGACGGCGGCGCCGATGGTGTCGCCGAGCGGACGGAACACCGTTGCCGTGACCGATCGAACGCCCACGATGCCCTGCACGAACGCCAGCAGGTCTCCGAGGCGCACCGCGTCACCGAAGCTCAAGCGGTCCGGGTGGAACCAACCCGGGCGCTCGCTGGAGCCCGGCCGTAGCTCCGCGAGCACGCGGTCGCGCACGAGGTGCCGCGGGAAGCCGGGCTGGGCGCAGACGACGAGCTCGACCTCGAGCGGAACGTATTCTGCGGCCAGGACGACGTGCTCGCGGCCGGTCATCCGCAGCGTGTCGACATAGTCGTGGACGCGCTCGCGCAGACCCTCGTCCAGCTCGTCGGCGCCTTCGGGGTCGACGAGGACCGTGACCGTGTTGAACAGGCTGCGGCTCGAGCGCGCGGTCGCACGACCGGTGCCGGGGACCGCCATCGCGACGGCGGCGTAGTCCTCAAGCGCAACTGCCCTCTGCAAAGGGCCGTGGCGCAGCGACGTCGGCAGGTCCTCTCTCGTGCGCGCAAGCGTGCGCGGCTCACGGCCGCCGGCCGCCGGCAACACGTTCGTCACTGCGACGCTGCCGAGCGCGTCGAGCGCGACCTGCTCGTCGGTGCCGGTCACCGGACGGACGATCTCGACCAGCGTCCCGAGCCCGACGTTGCCCGCGACGGGATCGCCGATGCGGTAGTTCAACTCGATCTCGGCAGACGGTTGATCCGGAGTGTCGAGGGCGACCTCGCGGCCGTTGACGCCGTCGCCGAAGCGCAACCAGACGGCGCCCTCCTCGTCGGCCTCCGCGGTGTAGTGCAGGTCGTAGGAGCGCGAGCCGTGGAGGTGCTCGACCCGCGTCCACGTGTCGCCGGAAACGGTGAGCCGAACAGCCGGCACGCCGGAGCCGGTGCCGTCGTCGTCGTGGACGACCGGCCACTCCGGCACGCGCAGCGCCCGTAGCAGGTATCCGGCGCCGGCCCTCTGGCGCGTGACGATGCTCGTGCGGCGCGTGAGCCTCATCGCGATCTCGTCCCGACGCGGCTCTGCATAGGGGTCGACGATGGCCCGGCGCGGCGCTCCGTAGAGGGCGTCGACGATGTTGGCGTACAGGACGAGCGGCTGCGCGCCCCACGGCTTGACGGCCTGGACGAGTGGCTCCGTCCACTCCAACCGCGTCACCTGCGCAGGCGGGTCCGACGTCGGGTCGAAGGTCTGCGACGGGTCCTGCACCCACCCCGGCTCCTCCAGCCGGACCGGCGGCCCCGCAAGCGTCACGACTTGCGCGAACGATCCCTGCACGAAGCCCAGCCGGTCGCCGGCCTGCAACTGGACGCCGTGGCCCCAGAGCAGCAGCTCTGTGGCGCCCGCCGGAACCTCTGCGTCGACGGCGCCTGGAAACGCCGCGACCTGCAACTGGGTACTGGAGTTCTCCGCCCGCACGCGCGTGCGCTCCGCGACGACGAAGCTCACGGGGACCTCGTCGGGTGACGTCCGCATCCGGACTTGCAGCCCCGCGGGCACGAAGCCCGAAGCCGTGACGTCGAAGGACAGCAGCGTCGTCGGCGCCTGCCCGTCGTCGAGCCTGTATCCGAGCAGGATCGCATGCTGGCGCAGCGAGAAGCGCTGGCCGGCAGTCTCGACGAACGCTTCGTTCGCGACGCGGTCCTGGTAGTAGCTGTGCATGTCGCCTGCCCAGGCAACGAGGTCCAGCAGGACGCGTTCGAAACTCGCCCCCGAGAGGTCGGCCACGTGCGGATTTCGGACCTTGACCCAGTCGGCGAGCAGACTGACGAAGCCGTTGAAGTCCTTCGTGAGCAGGTCCACGGGCGGCGGCTGAACGCGAGGACGGCTCGCCTCGGTCGGCGACTCGCGGCAGTCGCCGGTCTCGCAGTCGATCGTGAAGCGAAACTCGGCGGATGCGAAGAACGGGTGCAGCGGCTTGCCCCCGCCCCGAGTGAGCTCAACCGTGTAGGGCGAGTGATCGCCCAGTCCGCGGAAGCTGATCGTCACGCGGTGGCCGGTGAAGGCGACCTCGTAGGGTGGGACGGGCAGCCGCCGCCCGCCGCTGACGACGACGTCGTCGTCCGTGAGATCGCCGACGAGCTGGTTGAGGTGCGCCGTGACGATCGCCGGGTGCTCGGCACCTTCGTGGAACTCGATCGACAGGTAGCGGATCCCTTGCCACGGGGTCCCGTCCAGGCGCCCGCCGTCCCAGTCCAGGGGCACGCCGCTCAAACCACGATCTCGAGGTTTCGAGGGCTGCGGTCGGATCGGCGCTGATAGTCGATCGAGATCAGCAGCTGGCCGTTTTCGGGATCGATCTCGACGTCGACGCTGTCGATGAGCGCCTCCTCGCCGAGCTCGCGGCGCATCCCCTCTGCGATGCCGAACTCGACCGCGGCGATCGTCAGCTCGTCGAGGCCTTCGAACACCGTGCGATCGAGACCGACGCCGAAGCGTGGCGCGTTGACACGCTCGCCCGGCGCCGTGAACAGCACTGCGAGGATCTTGTCGCGCAGGTGCCGATCGGCGTCGTCGGTGACGGCGATCGCGCCGCGGTCGTCTCGCAACTTGAACGGCTGATAGACGAAGAGATCGGCCATCACAACACCGGGGTCGGCGGCGAGATGACGGGCGGGAAGACGACGATCGTCGAGATCGCGAGTGTGTACACACCGGTGGCGATTTGGTTCGCCCGCGCGTTGATCGGCAGGTCGAGGTTCGAGAACACGGCGGTGATCGCCGACTGCGCTGCGCTGACGGCCGTCGGCGGCGAGGCGACGCCGGGACCGAAGACCTGTCCCGCCATGTAGCTCATCAGCCCGACGGCCAGCTGCATGCCGGCGAGCGATGCTTGGCCGGCCTGGATCGCCGCGGTTGCCGACGACGCGAGCTGCGAGCGACGTGCGGACGCTGTCGAACACGGATACGGCCCCGCCATCGCCGTTCCGAACCAGCTCGAGACGGCGGCTGCGAACTTGTCCCCGGACTGCGCGGGCGTAGACGGATACTCGTCGCCTTCGGGCACCAGCCAGCTCGAGGCGAGGCTCGAGGCGAGAGCAGTCGGCACGAGCGCCACGGCTACTCCGTCGTCACCTTCGCCGAGAGGTGGTTCGAGGCCATCGGCTGTGTCGGCGGCCCCGACGGCCCGACGCCGGTCGGATGCGTATGGGTGTTGAAGAACTGCATGAAGGTGTCACCGAGGACGACCTTCTCCGTTGCCGACGAGCCGAGCTTGATCTTCTCGGCGGTGATGACGACGGAGCCGTCCTGCTCGAAGCGGACCGAGCTCTTGCCGTTGCCGTTCGCGAGCAGGATCACCTCGCCGTCGTCGTCGAACGTCAGCTCGTGGCCGCTCTTCGTCTTCAGGACGCTGAGCGTCGGCGTGGCCTCCTTGCCGCCGTCGCCTGTCGGCGCCTCGGGGCCGGTCTCGGTGCCGAGGTCGTCCGCGCCCCCGGTGCTTTCCGGCGCGCCCCAGAAGGTCCCGACCCAGATCGGCCGGCTGACGTCACCGGCCGCGAACTCAATCCAGACGGTGTCGCCGACCTGGGGGAGGAACAGCATCCCGCGCTCCTTGCCGCCCCCCGCCGGCACGCACGGCAGCGCCCAGCCGCTGTCGACCTGCTCGCCGAGCACGGCCGGCACTTTCGCTTTGATGCGGCCGATCTTCTTCGGGTCGGAGACGTCGGTGACGACGCCCTCGTACTTGCCGAAGAAGCGGTCGACGGACCACCCTCCCGGGTGCTCCGCGTAGGGCTCGGTCATTCGGCCGGCACCTCCTCGGCTGACTGGCCGAAGCTCTCCTGGCCCGTCTGGCCCGTCGCGTTGCGCGTCGCGACGAAGCTCTGCAGCAGCGTCGCGCCTTCGAGCGTCGTGCGCACCGACTCCACGTAGTAGATCCCCGAGAAACGCCGCCCGACCCCGCGCACGAGCACCGGCCGGCGCGCGCGCAGCAGTCCGCGGTAGAGCGACGGATCGAGCTCGGCGCGCAGCTCGATGACGAAGCGCGCTGCATCGGTCGCAGCCGTCGTCTCGGCGCCGATCGCCTCGTCGAGCGGGAACGGATCGCGCACGAACGCCACCGAGGCGGTTGCGCCGGCGGCCTTCAGCCCCTCCTCGACGGCCGCGGCTGCGTCGTCGTCTCCGAGCACCGCGAGCGCGGACGCGCCTTCTCCCCGCACGATCTGCTTGCCGATCGGGTCGAGCGCCGCGGCCGTCATCGTCACCGGCCCCGTCGCCACGAGCTGCAGGTCGGCCCAGTTGAGACAGCTCCCGTCCTGCAGAATCACGACGTCGGGTTGCGGCGGGCCGTCGACGTCGGGCGTCGCGAAGTGCGCGACGACCTGCTCTTGCGCGTCGTCGTACTCGAAGTAGAACCGCGCGCCGTTGCGCTCGGCGAGGTGCTGGAGGAAACGCCAGTCTGTTGCGCGCTGCATCAGCAGCTGGCGGTCCTCGTCGTAGAGAACGGAGGTGTCGTCCGCCTGCACCGGGATTTGATAACCCGACAGCACCTGCGAGACGACGTCGCTGTCCTTCATGTTCGGCCACGCTGCGACGCGCTCCTCGGCGTCGAGCATGACCGCTGCGTCCATCGCGAGCACCTCGACGTAGGCGTTCGACAAGATCGTCTCGAGGTGCGGGCGGATGTGGGTGATCGGACCCTCGAAGAGTCGCTGCGTCAGCCCGCCCGGCGGCTCGACCTCGAAGCTCAGCAGGGCACCCGGCTCGAACAGGTCCTCGTCGAGCGGGCCGAACTCGCCGTCTGCACGCTGGACGAGTCTGAACCGCAACGAGAGCACCGACGGGTCGCGGTCGCTCTCGCGCACCTCGGCCCGCGTCATCTGCGCCAGCACCGTGCGATCGAGGGGCGACCCGGCGACGAGCACGTTGATGCGCGGGGAAGGCATCTACTTGTCGGGTGGGATCAGCATCGGCTCGCCGGGGGCAAGGACGTCGAAGGGATCGAGTTGGGTCGATGCGTCGCAGATGCGCCAGAAGCGCGTCGGATCGCGGTAGAACGACCACGCCAACAGGTCGAGGCGGTCGGAATCCGTCGGCGTGACCTGCAGCACGGCGATCGTCGCCGGTGTCTCGCGCAGGTCGAGCAGCGGGTGCCTCCCGCCGCGCCCGTCGTCGACGGTCAGAACCGGCGTGGACTTGTATCTGCTCCTGCGGTCGATCATTTCTTCGGCGGCGGCACGAAGAAGTTCGTGCCCTGCTCGACTGTCTTTTTGTAGTACTCGCGCGCGAGCTTTCGGCGTTGGTCGTTCGTGTAGTCGAGCGCGGCGCGGACTCTGTCTTGGGCAAGGGCTGCCGCGCCGCTCATGACCTCGAGCGACGCTTCGATCTCGGCGCGCACCGGGTTGAGGTGGTTGTTGTAGACCGACTCTTCGATCTTCAGGGACGCAATCCGCACCGGCAGGACGCGCTTGCGGCCCCACACGAAGAGCACCGTTGGACGCTCGGGCGCCGTTTGAACGGAATCGGTGCCGTCCGATGTCGCCTTGGCCGGCGTCTCGGCGGGGTAGAGCAGGTCCTCGATCGCAGCGATCTCCGGCGCGACGCCGAATTCGTCCCCGATGCCACTGACCTTCGCTTCGCGATCGGCGAAGTCCAGGCGGATCTGGATCGAGAAGCTCTCCTTCAGGGCGCCGCTCTCGGCGTCGGCAGTCGCCTCGGGGGCGGGGGCCGCCGCGGCGCGCGGTTCCGCGCCCGCGACACCGCCGCCGGTCTGGCCGGCTTCGACGGCGACCGTGCGGGTGATCGACTCGGGATTGAAGCGAAACGGGATCACGCGCTGCTCCTTGGAGCCGCCCGGCTCGTAGGCGATGAACGCACCGCGCAGGTAGCTGAGCTCGCCGTTCACGCCGCCGCTCGCACGATCCGCTCGTAGATCTCGTCGGCGAGGCGCGCCGCGGCACCCGGGCCGGCGAGCCAATCCGGCGCGAGGGGCCCGACCTCGAGCAGCTGCAGCGCCCGGAGCGGAGCGTCCTTGCCGCCACCCAGCGGCGCTCCTGCCAGTCGCGAAGCGAGCAGCGCGAGCGCCGTGCGCAGCGTTTGCTCGACCTCGCCGGCGCGCAGCTCCTCCGTCAGCTCGACGGCGATGTGATCGATGCGCAGCCGCACTGGCCTCACCGGTGCGCCCCGTTTCCGCTGATCAGCTCGGCGAGGGGCCCGAACGCGGCGGCGTCGGACGGCCGCCCCGTCTTCTGCAGCTCGCGCTGCGTTGCGCGCACGACGTGCGCCGACGTGATCCGGCCCGACTCGGTCGCGGCCGCGAGGTGCGCCGCTGCGAGTCCGATGTTGTGGATCGCGCCGCCGTTGAGCTGGAAGCGGTCGGCGAGGGCGTCGAGCTCGAGCTCGTCGTCGCGCCACTCCGACCCCGGCAGCGAGCGCTCCCAGAGCTGCCGGCGCAGCTCGCGGTCGGGCGACGGGAAGTGGAGGATGAAGCGCAGCCGCCGGACGAAGGCCGCGTCCATGTTGCCCTGGAGGTTCGTGGTCAGGACCGCGATCCCGTCGTACGACTCCAGGCGTTGGAGCAGATAGCCGACCTCGATGTTCGCGTAGCGGTCGTGGGCGTCCTTGACCTCCGAGCGGCGGCCGAAGAGCGCGTCGGCCTCGTCGAAGAGCAGCAGGCCGTGGCCGGCCTCGACCTCGTCGAAGACCTGCGCGAGCGCCTTCTCCGTCTCGCCGATGTACTTCGAGACGACCTGGCTCAGGTCGATCCGGTACAGGTTGAGCCCGAGCTCCGTCGCCAGGCAGCGCGCGGCGAACGTCTTGCCCGTGCCCGACTTGCCGGCCATGAGGCACGTCAGGCCGGTCCCGAGCGGATCGCCCGCACCCAGCTCCATGCTCCAGCGCACGCGGTGGCTGCTGCGGTGCCACGCGACGATTTCCTCGAGCTGCATGCGCAGGTCGTCGGGGACGACGAGGTCCGACAGCCGCGCATCGGTCTCGATCACCGTGACGTGGCGGCCCATGCGGCGCGCGCCTTGCGCGCGGATCCGGCCGGCGACGGCGTCGAGAGCGACGGGGTCCTCGTCCTCTTCCGAGTCGGTCGCCGCCTGGTGCAGGTCGCGTGCTTCGCGGATCGCGCTGTGCGCCTCCTCGACGCTGACGCGGAACTGCGCAGCCATCACCTGCGCGCGCTCCGCGCCGACTGCCTGCTCCCAGATGCGCAGCGCCTCCGGGTAGCCGACGGCGCTCACGTCGATCGCGGCGTGCTCACCGGTGTCCGCCGCCTGGTCGACGAGCACGACGAGCGAGCGCAGCCCGGCGCCGAGACGCGCGAGCGACGCCTGCGGCACCGCGCTGAGAGCATGCAGGTCGAGCACGAGCAGCCCGTCGCGCATCCGCGAGAGCTCCGCGAGCTGCGGCAGCTCCTCCTCGACGGTGACGATGTTCGCGACCAGGCCCAGCTCCGACGCGATGTCGCATGCCAGCTGGCGTCCGCCGCGGCGCGACGGCCCGCGCACGACGAGCAGTCGCCGGTGCTCGAGCAAGCGAGCCGCGTGCCGCACGCGCTCTGGATCGAACGCCGGCGCGGCAGCCGGAGGCACGCTCGCGATCAGGAGCTCGCGATGCGCCCCGAGCGAGGACGGGTCGTCGTGCGCCGCGGCCAGCTCGGAGTGGACGAGCCGCAGCCCGTGTTGGCTGTGCGGCAACCCGGGTGCCGGCTCGAGCACCTCGACCAGCCCGATGCGCCGCGCCGCGCCGCCGTCCATGGCCGCCGACAGCGCCTCGCCGAACGGGACCTCGAGGATGCCCCGGAACAGCCGGGCGACGACCGTCGGAGTCGGCAGCTGCACGCGCGGGTCCTCGGCCAGCAGGCTGACGGCGGCTGCCGCCTCCGGGTAGCGCTCGACTGCGGCGCAGAGCATGACGAGCCAGTACGCGTTCGCGTCCAGTCCGAGCTCCTCGCAGAGCCGCAGGCGCGCCGGATCGTCCGAGTCCTCGTGTGCGCGCAGTCGCTGAAGCAGTGCGGCGCGCGCCTGCGACTGCGAGGTCCAGCCGTCGTCCGCGGCAGGGACCTGGTCGGCAGGCACGGCGACCAGGCACTCGGCGCCCAGCAGCGCCGCGTCGCGCATGAGCTCGGCGCCGTTCACGGCTCGAGCTCCACGAGGACGTAGGGCGTGTAGACGTGGTCGCCGACGCGGACCGTGAGCCGCCACGGACCTCGGGCGGCCGGAACCGTCGCCAGCCCGCCGGCCGACGGCACCGTGACCGAGCCCGCGGTGACGGCGCTGAGCGGGAGGTCGTGAACGTCTGTCGGCGCGGTCACGCCGACGTCGGGCCACAGCACCGCTCGCTCGGCGTCGGCGAGGTTCGCGCCGGTCAGGACGAGATCGTTCGACGGGTCGTGCGTGAGCACGGCCGGCGCGTCGATGGTCGGGGCCGCCTCCGGCGCGACACGCAACACGTCACGGCGTGAGATCAGCCCCGCTGCGCGAACGGTGATTGGGTGGATGCCGGGAGCGAGTGCTTCCAGCCCGCCGTCGTCGAGCGTCAGCAGCAGGGGCGAGCCGGCGGGCGCGACGACGAGGGAGGCGTCGCCGGCGGGCACCTGGATGCCGTTCACCGCGACGGCCTCGGGCATCGCCGCCTGCGCGGCGTCGATGCGGACGCGGCCACCCTGCCGGACGGCCTCCGGGGTGACTCGCGCGATCAGAGGTCGGATGCCCGCGCGGACGTCGAGCTCGATGCCGCCGGGACGGACGACCGGTGCCGGTCCGGTGTCCTCGATCTGGGAGACGAGCTGGACCGGGGAGACTTCGAACAGCGCCCACGGCTGCAGCTGCACGTCGAGCGACGTCCAGATCTTGTCGATCTGGTCGAGCATCATCGGTACCTGCACCACCGCCATGACGCCCTCGCCGAGCTCGGTGAACGCGTCGGGATCCACACCGGGGTTGTCGGACAGCGGCAAGTGGAGTGCGGGGTTGTCGTTGTAGAGCGTCACGATCCGGCCGAGCGCGTGATGGGCCGCGATGGGGTCGTCCGCATCCGAGCCCGACGTCGTGACGAGGTAGAAGCACGACAGCGCCAACGGCGGCTGCCGGCGCGAGCCGTCGGGCTGACGCTCGGGAACATCGTTGCGGTGCGCAGGCTGAGGCGTCATGTAGAGCAGCGTGAGGCGCACGGCCGGTTCGGTCGTGGACGCGACGTCACGTGGGACTCCGGGCTGAACGTCGTCGATGCCGATCTCCTCTCGGATGTGCTCCGTGAGGACCTGCGCGACGTCGTGCAGGTCGTTGAAGATCGCGGCCACCTACCACCTCCGGCCGCCGCCGAGGCGGAGGCCAGGGTCGATGACGTGCCGGCGGGGAGGAGTCACGCGCCGCGGCTGCTTGGGCGGCACGGGCGTGCGCGGTTGCGCGGTCCGGATCTCGATCCGGCCGATCTCGATGGACACGGCCGCGTGCGCCGGCTCGGGCGGCGCGGGCGGGGCCGGTGGCTGCGCCAGTGCGACCGGGGAGGGCGCGGGTGGCGGTGACGGCCGCAGTGTGGCGCCGGGCGTGCGCGGCTCGGGCGCCGGCGGCGCGGGCTCGTGGACGTGCACGATCTCGTGCGACGGTGGCGAAGGCGCGGGCACCACGGGAGCCGGCCGCGGCTCCGGCACTGGAGCGGGCTTTTCGCGCGGCGCACTCTCGGCGGCGACGGGACGGGCCGGTGCCGGCAGCGCAGGGGCGGGCACTTCGCGCACGCGCTCGGCGGGAGGCGCGACCTGCCTCTGCGCGTCGGTGGCGTCGCTGCGCGCCGGCGTGGGCCGCGCCGGCTGGCGGGGAGCGACGGGCCGTTCGGCGGGCGCGACGGCCGGCGGTCGTTGCGCCGGCGTCGGCGGAGCGGCAGGTGCCGCCTCGCGGCGACGGCGTTCCTCTGCGGCGCGTGGCTCCGGCTCGACCGGCTGTGCCGACGCGCTGCGAGCGGCGGGCGCCGGAGCGGGCGCCGCCGCCGGTGGAGTCGTCACCCGCCGCGGGGGCGCCGGCGGCGCCTGTTCCGGCGGGGCGGGCTCGACAACGCGGGGCGCCGGCGTGCCGGCGGTGCGTTCCTCCGCAGGCGTCGCCCGCAGCTCCGAGGCGCGCGCCTCGACGCCGCCCGGCGCGACGCGTGCGATCGGCGGCACGGAGAACTCGAGCACCCACCGCCGCGGCGGCGCGTCGGCACCGGAGCGCGGCCGCGGCCGGTCGCCTTGCAGACCGCCGAGCTCGCGCACGGAGACGGGCGCCGGCATGAGCGGAGCGGTGCGCAGCGCCCGTGTCGCGCGCACAGCCGGCAGGGCGGGGCGGAGCGGTGCCGACAGGATGCGCCTGAGCGAGGGCATTACGTGCCTCCTGCACCCGCTGAGTCGCTCACGACGTCTCGCCCGCGCCGAGGTCGGCGAGCAGCGCGGCGTCGGTCTCCTCCTCCAGGAGAAGCATGTAGGCGAGCCGGCGGTCGAGCGTCAGCGAGAGGATGTCTCGCTCCGTCCAGTGACAGGCGCGTGCCAGCCGATAGACGTCGCGAAGCAGCGTGCGAGCTCGCGCGCTCAGCTCGAAAAAAAAAAGACCGGCACGTCGAAGGGCGCCACGATCGGTGCCCCGCAGTGCGAGCACTCGACGGCCATCTCGAGGTCGAGCTCGGGCAGACGGTCCTCGATCGCGGACTCCAGCGCCGCGCGCGCGCTCACGGGCAGACCGCGCGTGAAGTCGGCGTCGAACTCATCGCTTCGGTCCCCATAGCGCTCCAGACAGCGCGCGAGCAGCCAGCTGCGCCGCTCGCTCTCGCCCTCGAGGCCCGCGTCGATGAGCTCCTCCTGGTCGCCCGCTGTCGGCAGCCGCAGGACGACCTCGCCGACCTCCGGCAGCTGGACGCTCAACCGCCGCGGGGGCGACTCGAAGTCGAGCGGCAGCACGTCGAGCGAGAAGTCGGCCTCGCTGATCTCGCCGCACGCGGCGCAGGCGACCTGCGCGCTGATGTCCGGCCCCAGCGACAGGCGCCGCAGGGCGACGAGCTCGCGGTCGCGCTCCGCGACGAGGAGGTCGCGGATCGTCTGCCGGGCGTCTCCGGGGTCCTCGCCCGGGGCGACGAGGCAGCGGGCGAGGATCTCGTTGCAGAGGCGCGCGGTGTTCGGCTCCGCCTGATGACGCTCGAGGTACTCCTCCTCCCAGCCCGAGAGGCCGCGCAGCCCAAGGCGTGGCGGCGCAGGCAACGCGGCAGCCGCCGTAGCTTCAGCTGCGGCCGGCGCGCGTGCGCGCAGCGGGCTGTCGACGCGTTCCCGCATCGCCATCGCCGTCGGTTAGGTTTCGGCCGGCTCGGCGACCGGGTCGACGGTGAACCCCTCGTACTCGAGCTTGAGGGTTTGGATTGCGACCGCGTTCGCGTTGGCGTCCATCTCGGGGACGGCCTGGAACTCGGCCACCCAGGCACGGTGCAGCGTGAACTGCATCACCTTCGTCGCCTGGAGGTTGAGCACCTCGACGATGACCTCCTTGCGGTAGTTCTTCAGCGACATCGCGCCGTCCCCCTGGGGGTTGTTGACGAGGTCGGCCCAGGCGATGAGCTGCTGGTCGTGCGTCAGACCGGACTCGAGCGTCACGGGTTCGAACTTCGTGCGCCCGGGGAGCTTTCGCACCACCGAGGGGCCGCCGGCCTCGCGCCACTCGATCACCTCTGTCGTGCGTTTGATCGCCGACATCTTCGAGAGGCCGGCGACGTACTGGTTGTCCCACTTGAGGCGGAACTTGAAGTTCTTGTACGGGTCGAGGCGGTGGGTATTGACCGAGAACTGCGGCACGGCGGCCTCCTAACCGGCAGGTTGGGTCTTTTGGCTGAGCTTCACGACGACGAACTCGGCCGGGCGCAGAGGTGCAAATCCCACGAGGATGTTCACGATGCCCGCGGCCTGGTCGATCTCGGTCGTGGTCTCCGCGTCGACCTTGACGAAGTACGCCTGATCGCGTGTGCGCCCTGCGAACGCGCCGTTGCGGAACTGCGTCTCCATGAAGCCGCCGATCGTCGCGCGCAGGCTCGACCACAGCGGCTCGTCGTTGGGCTCGAACACCGCCCACTGGATGCCGTTGTAGATGCTCGTTCGCAGGAAGATCGCGGTGCGGCGGACCGGGACGTAGCGCCACTCGCTGCTGGGAATCATCGTCCGCGCCCCCCAGACGACACGCCCGGCGCCCGGGATCTGGCGCAGCGCGTTGACGCCCTTCGGGTTGAGCTCGTCGCTGTGCAGGTCGGTGAGCTGATGCTCGATCGCGATCGTCCCGTTGAGGCTCGCCTCCGTGCCCGCGGGCGCCTTCCAGACGCCGCGGCGGCCGTCGATGCGGGCGAAGAGCCCGGCGACGTAGCCGGCGGGTGGCACGGTGACCGTCGGGTTGCGCCCGACGCCGACGAGGTCGCCGACGACGAGGTGTGGCCAGTACATGCCGGCGAAGTTGCTCGCCGTCAGCGAGTTGTTCGCGGTCACTGCAGCGGTCGTCGCCGTGGTCGGGTCGCCGGCGGTCCGCTGGCCCGGCAGGTCGCCGACGAAGAACAGGTCCTGCCGCGGCCGGCCTTCCGCAAAGCCCACGAATTGGTCCACGAACTGCAGGTAGTCGCCCGAATTGGCGAGCAGCGCGTCGCACGAGGCGACGAGCAGCGCGGCGTCGTCGACGCCGGCCAGACCCTCGGCGAGAATCTCCCCGTAGTCGGCCGCGGAGAGGTCGCCGCCGCCGCCGACGCCACCGGTGAGCGCGACCGCGCCGTCGACGACGTCGCTCTCCTCCGGGCTCGTCGTCGGGGGCGAGCCGAGCTCGTCGAGCGTCGGCACCACCGGCGCCGCGCCCTCGGTCCAGCGGATGTAGAGGCTCCGCTTGAGGACGTCGACGACGTAGTTCTCGTCGGTCGGGTCCGTCGAAAGCCGGTCCCAGGTCTCGACGAGTTCCCGTTCGCTCGTCTCGGGCGACTCGTAAACGACCGCGATGCGAAAGCGCGCGGCGTCGGCGTCGCCGGAGGCGAGGAATGCAACCGAGACGGAGCCGCCCCAGATCCCGGGCGAGCTGGCCTCGACATCGTCGCGTGCCGCCGTCTCAGGACCGCCGTCTCCGTCGTCCATCGCGCGGAGGATGTAGGCCGTCGAGCCGCCGTTGAGGTAATAGCCGTCGATCGCGTAGGCGGTCAGGACACGAGTGGGCTCGGCTGCCGGGCTGTCCTCATCGCGAACGCGGAAGTAACCGCCGAACCAACGCTCGTAGTCGGAGCGGCTCTTGATCTTCGTCGGGCCGAGCGGGCCGCGCTCGGTCTCACCCACGAAGATCGTCGTGCTTGTCGGTGCGCCTTCGATCGACCGCGCGCCCGACGGGACCTCAGAAACGTAAACGCCAGGATGTAATAGCGTCGCCATGCGCCTCCTACCGGAGTGGACGCGATTCCGGCTTTGGCCGCAGGGCGGCCGGATTGTCGTCCAATTGACTGTCGGCTACCGTGACCATACGCCGCTCGCCCCTGACGATGCAATGCGCGACTGAAATTCCTTTTGCGGTCCGCCGCGAGCCCGGCCTCGTGAGCTGCCTGTGCGTCACGGAGGATCGACCGGCCTTCCTCCCGTGGCTGTACTGGAACTTCCGCAAGCAGGACTACGAGGCGCGAGAACTGGTGATCGTCGACAGCTCGAGCGAGCCGCTAACTCCGCCCGAGGACTCGGCCGTGACCGTCGTGCGCTGCTCGCCGCGGACGAGTGTGGCGCGCAAGCGCAACCTCGCCGTCGACGCAGCGCGCGGCGCGCTGATCACCTGGTTCGACGACGACGACTGGCAGCATCCCCGGAAGCTCTCGATCCTCACCGCCGCACTCGCCGGCGAGGGGATGCTGGCGGGCCCGCGGCAAAGCTGGTTCATCGACCTGCACCGCGGTCGTGCCCGGGCGCACGACGCGCACCGCGGCGTGATCTTCAACGGCCTTGGAGTACGACGCGCGGCGCTGGACGGCGTGCGCTTCGACGAGCAGCGGGCGCGCGCGGCCGACACCGCCTGGGTGGCTTCCGTGCGGCGGCAGACACGCTGTAGTCCACGCGTCGTGCCGCACATCCTCTCCTGCTGGCTGTGCCACGCCGAGAACATCAGCAACCCGGTCCGGCGCTACGTCTTCCCGCACTCACTCGCGGATGTCAGCCAGGCGGTCGGCGCGGTCGACTGGGGCGAGACGGGCGAGGAGCTGGCGCGCCTGCGCAGCAGGCTCGGTCGCGCGGCCTGACTGCGGCTACTCGGGCTCGAGCGCCTCGAGGATCGCGAAACACCCGACGTTCGCGCTCTCGAGTCGCGGCGGCATCTCGATCCGGTCGAAGTGGCCAGGAATCGTCGCCCACGAACCGACGCGCTGCCAGGCCTGACAACGGAGCGCTCGTCAGCGTGTCAGGCCTTCAGGCCGCGGCTCGGCCCCGTTGCTCACCAGTCCGGAACGTAGTTGGCACGGCCGAGCGGCGTCAGCCTGAACTCTTCCCGGGTAGCAATGTCGAGGACGTAGAGCTGGACTTCCGAGTCGGCGTCGCGGTTGCTTTGGTAGACCAGGTGAAAGCTGTCAGGTGCCCACGAAGGGTTCTGGTCCGCCTGCTCCGTGTTGGTCAGCCTCGTGACGTCGGTCCCGTCGGGGTTCATCATGTAGATGTTGTGGTACTGGTCGCTCCTGAGGCTGTGGAACGCGATCCGTTTGCCGTCCGGTGACCACGTCGGCCCGAACTCCACGGCCGGATGGTTCGTAAGTCGCGTCTGCGCTCTTCCGTCGACGTTCATCGAGTAGATCTCGTAATTGTCGTCCCTCGTGCTGGTGAACGCGAGCTTGCGGCTGTCGGGTGACCAGGTCGGGTCGAAGTCGAGCGCAGGGTCGTTCGTCAGCCGCGTCTGCGCGCTCCCATCGGCGTTCATGACGTAGATCTCGCGGTTGCCGTCGCGGAAGCTCTCGAAGGCGATTTTTCTCCCATCGGGTGACCAGGTCGGGTTGCGGTCGACGGCGGGGCTCGACGTGAGAGGAGTCTGCGCGCTCCCGTCTGCGTTCATCACGTAGACGTCCAGGTTGTCCTTGCGGAGGCTGTCGAAGGTCAGGCGGTCGCGATCCGGCGACCAGTCCGGGTTCTCGTCCGAGACGAGGTTGTTCGTCAGGCGCACGGCGTTCTCGCCGTCGGGATCGGCGACGTAGATCTCGGGATTGCCGTCGCGGACGCTCGCAAAGGCGACGCGGCTCGAGTCGATCGTCCACGCGTACTGGGCCGGGCTGCTCGTGTTTCCCGCCTGATCGGTCGCCTTCATCGCGAACGTGTGCTTTCCGGGCGGAAGGCGGTCGTATCGCTGTCGCACATCCGTGCAGAGACGGAACTCACTGCCGTCGAGGGAGCAGCTGAAGATCGCTTGCTCGGTCGCGTTCAGCACGAACCTCGCCCTTCGGACCGAGGAGAGCGCATGCGGTCCGTTCACAGCCGCCAAAGGCGGCGTCTTGTCGGTCTGCGCCGGAAGCGAACGCTCGAGTTGCGCGAAGATCGTCTGCTGCGCGGGAGTGAGCTGGGCGGCCGTGGGCTGAGCCGGGTCGCCGCCCTTCGGAACGCGCGATTGCTCCAGACGCCCCAGCACGACCGCTTTGTCGGGGTTCGCGCTGCCGGCGAGGATCCCCACGCCGCGACCGATCTTCACGACCGTCTGCTTCGCGCCGGCGGTGAGCGAGATCACGCTGCCTGTGTTGGACGCGGCGGCCGTGGCGGCTCGCACGCCGGAGACCGGCGGCTCGCCGAGCATCAGCAGTGCCCCGGGCGTCTCGACGGCCTGCCGATCGCCCGAGCGCGTGGAGCAGTTCACCTGGCCCGAGGCGAGCCGGATCAGCGCCTTGCTGGTCGGCGGAAGCACGCGGAGCCGCGTTCGACGACTGACCTTACATTTCCAGTCTCCGAGCTTGAGGCAGACCTCGGCGGCTCCGCGGCGGTCGGTTGCGACCCAGTCGCCCTTCTTCAAGGCCTTCCTGTACACGGCCTTGCCGCCGACGGTGAGCTTGTACTTGTCCTGGACGGCCTGGCCGTCGCTTTTGCCGGGCGTACACGGTTGCCGTGCGGTCCGCGCGTCCTGAATCGGCGCCGCGTTCGGAGCGCGTGCGGCGCTCATGGCCACTCCGGCTGCCGCAAGACCGGCGAGCCCGAAGGCCAGCGCCGCCCTAACCACGCCTCAAGGGTTGCTCGTTCAGAAGAGCGTGTCAACCATCTGCCGGAGCGTCGGATTCGAGTTCGCGAGCCCGAGCACTGCACAGACGAGGAGGAGGCGGTACGCGATGATCTCGAGGCGCGTGCCGAGCGCGGATTTGTCCCCGCCCCAGCGCGGCCCCGCCATCGCCAGCTTGTCGAGGAAACACGTGAGGAAGTCCGCGCAGCGGCGCCGCGTGCCGCGCCAGATGCGCCGGGTGCGCGAGACACGACGCCGACTTGGACGTTGAGACGCCGGTTCGGCCTGCGTTCGTACCACGCGAATGACCGCGAGCGCCGTCGCGAGCGTGAGCAGGAGCGCAAGCGGCCGCGCCGGCCGGACGAGATAGCCCGCGATCTGCCGGTAGAACACGTAGTCGAGCCCACGCAGGACGGGGCCGAAGTCCTCGCTCCTCAGCACCCGCAGCTCATAGTGCGCGTCGTTCGCGGTCGCGAGATCGTCTCGCGCCTTTGCGCTGTTCTCGATCGAGCGCAGGACCGCGCGTTGATTCTCGTCGCTCTCGTCGTCCTGGATTTGTGACACGACGTCCACGTCGAGGATCAGGTTCGCGACCTGCAGCTGGTCCATCGTGATCTCGAGGTCAGAGTCCTCCGGAAACGACGTGTCGCGAAAGACGACGGACTGACTGCAGACGAGATGCGAGAAGGCGGCGACGACGTTCGGGCCTGAGCCTTTTGGCGTGAAGCTGGCGAAGGTGAAGTCGAGGTCGCCGCTGGCCGCGACGTCGTCGAACCTCGCCGCTTCCTCCGCTCCGGCGAAGAACTGCGTCGCCAGGAACGACGCGCCGTTCGCGAACTGCGCACCGCTGAAAAAGCCGCCGGCGTCGAAGATCGCGAGCGAGAAATCCGTCCGCTTCTGGAAATCGGCCTCCTCGAACGACGCTGCGTCCTTGAACTCCGCGCTGTTGAAGAGCGCGGCGCCGCGGAATGCAGCGCGGTCGAACGCCGCCGTGCCGTGGAAGATCGTCGACGCGAACGTGCCGTCCGAGAACCGTGTGTCGCGAAACGCAACCGCTTGCTCGAACTCGGATCCGCCGTAACTCGCGAAGTCGTCGAAGACGGCGAGCGAGAAGTCCGCGGGCCCTTTGAAGGTCACCGGCTGGTCCTCACCCTGCTCGGTCTCGACCAGGGCACGGAAGAGCGCAGGCCCTCGCAGCGTCGCGCCACGAAAGTCGACCTCTCCGCGGAACGTCGAACCGCTCAAGTCCAGGGTGCGCTCGAAGGTGACGTCGGGAGCGCGAACAGGGCCGCGGAACGCGCACTTGCGGCACTTGAAGACTCTCCGCACCACCTCGACGCCGGTGAGGTCGAGCGGCCCCCGGACCGTGAGGTCGTCCTCCACGAACGCGTGCCCCGCGCGCAGCTCGCGGGCGATCGACGTGCCGGGGACGGACTTCGTCGCCGCGAACGCGCCTGGTGCAGCGGCGGCTGCAACCAGCGCGACGGCGCACGCCAAGCCGCAGCGTCGCAACAGCGCGTCCATCCTCACTCCTTTACGCTGTTGAAGCCTAGAAGCCTGTTCGGCGACTGTCCACGAGCGCGCTCTCTTGACCCAGCGCGAGCAATGGTGCGAGAGTCGTAGTGCCGCTCGTGCGGGCCTCGAGCCAATCGCACGTGTACATCGAAGGAGGTCACAGTGGCCAGACCACGTCAGGCGGCGCGGCGCCGATCGGCCCGTCCGAAGGCGGTCAAACGGATCCTGAACGTCGAAAAGTCCGAGAAGACCGACGAGGACTGGACCTTCGACCACGCGGAGGAGGCAGACGTCGTCGCGGCCGCCCCTGCGGTTCCGCCGTCGAAGGATCTGCGGGCTCAGTGGTGGACGATCGCGGACCAGGGATCGACGGGGTCGTGCGTCGGCTGGGCAACCGCGGACTCGGTGTTGCGGTGGCATTTCGTCAAAGCGGGTCGGGTCCAGACGAAGGAAAAGATCTCGCCGCGGTTCGTCTGGATGGCGTCCAAGGAGACGGACAAGTCGAACACGAGGCCCACCACATTCATCGAGACCGAGGGCACGAGCCTGAAGTCGGCTCTCGACATCGCGCGGAAATTCGGCGTCGTCCGCGAGCCCTTGTTGCCCTTCGCGTCAGGAGCGCTCTACCCGCGTGACGCGAAGACGTTCTACGCGATTGCCGCGCAGCTGAAGATCCTCGCCTACTTCAACCTCGGCAGGAACCTCTCGAACTGGCGCGTCTGGCTTGCGACGAAGGGCCCGATCCTCACCCGGCTCGAAGTCGATCCCACGTGGGACGACGCTCCTGCGAACAAGGGAAATCTCGACGAATACAAGAGCGACAAGACGCGCGGCGGCCACGCAGTCGCAATCGTGGGGTACCGCCCGGGTCGCTTCATCGTCCGGAACAGCTGGGGGACATCGTGGGGTGACAAGGGGTACGGCTATGCCTCGCTCGCGTACGCACAGGAGGCGTTCGACGAGGCCTACGGCGTGGAGGTCTAGGAATCGAGTCGAGGCCGCGGTACGCTCGCCCCGCAGGCTGCGGCATGCTCGACCGGAGGAGGCCCTGAATGGGGAGCATCCCGCGCAGCGTCGCCGGCAGCTTCTTCCTCAACCTCGACGGCGCCAAGTGCGGGTTCCTGAAATCCGTCGACGGCGGCGATATCAGCGCGGAGGTGATCTCCGAGCCGGCCGCCCCAGGCGGCTTCGTCAAGAAGCACATCGGCGGGCCGAAGTACGAGGAGCTCGAGCTTCGCTTCGGGCTGGATCTGGCCCGGGAGGTCTACGACTGGATCGGCGCCTCCTGGGCGCTGAAAATCCAGCGGAAGAGCGGCTCCATCGTCGAAGCGGACTTCAAGCTCGACGCGAAGAGCGAGCGTCAGTTCGTCAACGCCCTGATCACGGAGACGACGGTCCCGGCGATGGACGCGGCGTCGAAGGAACCCGTGCACTTGACGCTGAAGCTCGCGCCCGAGCTGACCAAAGCCGTCAAGGCCGCCGGGAAGGTGCCGGCGGTGTCGACGAAGAAGAAGCAGTTCCTGCCGTCGAACTTCCGCGTCGAGATCGACGGCCTCGACTGCTCGAAGGTGACCAAGATCGACTCCTTCACGATCAAGCAGAGCACGGCGACGGACGACGTCGGCGAGCGCCGGGATGTGGCGCGCGAGCCCGGAAAGCTCGAATTCCCGAACCTCCTGATCACGCTCGGGGGGAGTTCGCCGAAGACGTGGAACGACTGGTTCGAGGATTTCGTCGTCAAGGGAAACAACGGGGACGCCAACGAGAAGAACGGCGCGATCGTGTTCCTCGACCCGACCCGTCAGCACGAGCTCGGACGCGTCACGTTCCGGAACGCCGGAATCTTCGCGCTCCGCCGTGCGCCGCGGACCGACGACCAGCTGTCCCGTCTGGTGGCAGAGCTTTACTGCGAGCAGATGGAGCTGAAGATCGACGCGGCGCCGGCGACCGTCCAGCCCACTCCTCCGCCCGTACGACCGGTGCGGCCGATCCGCCCGGACCTGCCGCAGCCGCCGGGCCGGTAGCGTGGAAGCGAGCGACCGTGAGCTGGCTCGGCTCGACTACGAGCAGACGGTCGCGCTCGTCAGGACGCTGAACGAAGTCAGGTTCAAGCTGCTCGCGTTCGTCCCGACGATCGCCGGTGCGAGTGTCGCGTTCCTCTCCTCGCGCGCGTCTCGCTCCGAGCTGCTCGCCGTCGGCCCGATCGGGCTCGCCGCGACGCTCGGCGTCTTCGTCTACGACCTGAGGAACAACCAGCACGACACGCGGGCGAGCACACGAGCACGAGAGCTGGAGCGGCGGCTCGGGCTCCCGAACATCGGCGGCACGTTCGGCGGCTTCGACGCAGCACCGCCGGCGGCGATCGTTCGCCTGGAGCACCCGAGCAGGCAGCGATGAGCGGCGAGGGGGATCGGAAGTCCTTTTGGACCGGTCTGCCCGGGATCTTGACCGGGTCGGCCGCGTTGATCACGGCCGTGGGCGGGCTCGTGGCGGTCCTCATCCAGGTCGGCGCGATCGGCGGCGGCGGTTCCGAGAACAGCACCGGCCAGGGCACGACCTCCGCCGGTCCGAGTTGGGCGGCGCAGGCGAACAAGATCTGCGAGCACGCCAACGACGCGATCGACGACCTTCCGGAGCCCACCTCGAGCAATGCGGACACGCTCGGAGTCGAGGCAATGCTCAAGTACGGCAAGGCGGCGTCGAAGATCAGCCGGCGCATGCTCCGAGACCTGACGGAGCTCTCACCTCCGGCCGATCAGGCGGCTGACGTCACGGAGTTCGTCAAGCTCGGGGCGAAGATGAACGAGGCTGCCGACGAGATGTTCGCCGCCTTCGCGCTCGGAGACTTCGGCGCCGTGCAGGACGCACAGCACCAGCTGTCCGCGGCTGGGCAGCGCTTCGACGCGAAGGCGATCGACCTCGGTGCGACCACGTGTGCCGAAGGCGCGTCACTGGGCGGCGCGGAGCTCCCCGGCGGGTAGCGCCATGACTCGAGGCGGGACACCCCCGCGGATCTTCCTCAGCTACCGCCGCGAGGACGCCAGCGGACACGCGGGTCGCCTCTACGACGTTCTCGCCGAACGGTTCGGCGCGGAGAACGTCTTCATGGACATCGACACGATCGACGTCGGCGCAGACTTCGCCGAGGTGATCTCGCGCGCCGTCGCCTCGTGCGACGCGCTGATCGCACTCGTCGGGCGGCAGTGGCTCACGGCGACGGACGCAAGTGGCAACCGCCGGCTCGACGACCCGAACGACTTCGTGCGCCTCGAGCTCGAAGCCGCGCTGCAGCGGAACGTCGCCGTCGTCCCCGCGTGCGTCCAGGGCGCTTCGCACCCGGCTGCCGCCCAGCTCCCGGACTCCCTCGCGCCGCTCGCGCGCCGGCAGGGAACCGAGCTCCGGGACATCGGCTGGCACGACGACGTCAAGAGGCTGATCGAGCGTCTCGAGCGGCTCGTCGCACCGCCTGCGCCGCCGAAACGACGCCGTTCAAAACGGCCGCTCCTCGCCGCGGGCGGCGCCGCTGTCGCCCTCGTGGCGGCGGCGGCAGCGGCAGTGCTGATCGCCGGACGCTCGTCGGATGGAAACGGAAAGGGCGGCGACGGTGGTGGGGCCTTTCCGAACGCGAACGAGCGCGTTCTTCTCGCGGCAGTGCCCGAGATCACCCGGCCGAGCTGTACGAGGATCGACTGGGGCGACAAGGCGGCGGTCGCGAGCGTCGAGTGCTCCGGTGCTCGGCTCGCGGTGCGCTACGAGCTGTTTCCGAGCGTGAGCGTGCGCGACGCGTGGTACGTCCGGCGGCGCGAGGAGGTCGGCATCGAACCCGGCACGGGGCAGTGCACGGCGGACACCTTCCGCGGTGAGGTTCGCCATGGTGCCGGCAGGGCGATCTGCTACTACGACGAGCGTCAGCCGCAGCTCGTGTGGACGTACGAGGGCTCCAAGGTCGGCGCGGAGGCGAACGTCTGGAAGGGGGAGGGCAAGCCGGCGGCGCAGAGCATGCTACGCCAGTGGAACTGCTGCCTCCGCTAGAGCGGCCTCAACAGTCCTCGGCCCGCAAACCCGACGCTACGGTCGAGCGTGCGCAAGAACGCCGCTTGCAGCTGAGGCCTGCCGCGCAGCGCCCAGAGCGTCTCGCCGTTGACCCAGGCCGCTTCGCGCGCCTGCTCGACCTTCCAGATCGCGAGCACGTCGTCGGCACGGCCGAGCGCGACGTCGGCGTCCCCGACCCAGCCGTCGAGGAGCTCGGGCTTAACACGCTCCTCGGTCGCGGCGAGCAACGCGTTCACGCGCCGGAAGTCCCGCCGCTGCGGTGAGGATCGCCGCGGCTCGGTCGCGTGGGCCTCCCACGTCTGGACGAGCGCGACCGGCAGATCGCGGTTGATGTGCGCGTTCATCCCGGCGAGCGCGAACTGCAGCGGCAGGATTCCGTGCCGCCCGCGAGCTTCCACGAGGGGCGCCCACGCCCGCAGCGTCGCCGTTCCGCGTTCGAGTCCTCGGATCGCGTCGAAGTAGAGGTTCGCGAAGGCGACGTCGAGCCAGCGCAGCGAGCGGACGTCCTCGAACTCCTGCTTCCTCGCCGCCGCGGCGACGGCCTGGGTGACTGCGAGGTATAGCGTCGTGAATGCCCTGACGCCGTCGCCGGGCGGCAGCGCCGCGATGATCGCCTTCATCCGCGCGACGACTTCCGCGATCCGGCGTGGCCGTTCGCCCTGGATCAGCGGGCGCTTGCCTTCTCGTGCAGGTAGGTCGTGCGTTCACCCGGGGTCAACCCCCGCGGGAAACGCGCGCTCGAGTACGTGAGCAGCTGATCGAGCGTGCCGCAGACGACGCATTCGAAGATCTGCCCGGGGAAGTCGACCCCGCTCGGGACGATGTTGCCCTTCGCCTCGACGATCACGTCGAGACCGGCTGCCGTGACGAGCCGGCCGGTCGCGTCCACGTCGACGTCGGTGACCTCGGAGGGATTGCCCCAGAAGCGCGCGATCTGGCGGCCGGTGGCGATCTCCCAGACACGCGCGCTGCCATCGGTGCCGCCGGTGACGACGAACCGGCCGTCGGCCGTCACGGCGACCGCCGCGACCGGGACCGGATGCACGAGCTGCGCGAGCAAGGAGTGTGTCCGCGCGTCCCAGATCCGCACGGACTGGTCGTACGACGCCGTGACGATCAGGCGGCCGTCGCGGCTGAAGGCAAGGCTGGAGATGAGCCCCGAGTGTCCGCGAAGCTCCGCGAGGCGCCGTCCCGACGAATCCCAGAGCCGGAGCGTGTCGTCGCGCCCACCGGTCGCGATCACGTCGCCGGCCGGGCTGAACGATGCGGTATACACGGTTCCCACCGCGTGCCGCAGGATCCGAACGAGGCGACCGCTCCTCGCTTGCCACAGCCGCGCGGTGCCGTCCTCGCCCGCGGTCACGACGCGCGTGCCGCCCGGGTTGAAGCGTGCGCGTCTCACGGGTGCGGTGTGCCCGCGCAGCACTGCGATCGCAGCGCCGCTCGCCGCATCCCAGACGCGGGCGGTCGCATCCGTGCCCGCTGTCAGGACCAGCTTTCCGTCGCGGCTGAACTCGACGTCGTTCATCGAGCTCTCGTGTCCGCGCAGCACGGCGAGGGGCTTTCCGGAGCGAGCGTCGTAGACGGCGGCGAGGCCGAACTGGGTCGTCGCGGCAATTCGGCTGCCGTCCGGACTCCACGCGACGGCACCGCCACCCGGAGCGAGTGTCGCGAGTCGGCGTCCGTTCCCCGTGCTCCAGACCTCCGCCGGGAACCCGGCCGTGACGAGGCGCTTGCCGTCCGGGCTGAACCGCGCCTGGCTCACGACCGCGCGGACGTCGAGGTCGAGGTGTCTGGGCGAGGGCGCGACGTCCCAGACGCGCGCCGTTCGATCCGCGCTCGACGTGAGGACGCGCTTGCCGGAGGGGTCGAAGGAGACCGACGTGATCCAGCCGCCGTGCCCGTTCAGGTCGAGCAGGAGCGAGCCGCGGCTGTCCCAGATACGCACCGTCCCGTTGCTGCTGCCCGTGGCGAGTAGCGTGCCGTCCCTCGAATACGCGACCGTGGTGACGAGCTCGCCGTTGCCGGTGAGCGTTCGCAGCGCGCCGCCGGTCGCCGTGTCCCAGATGCGGGCAGTACCGTCCGCTCCACCCGAGACGAGCCGCCTTCCGTCCGGAGAGAAGGCGAGCGAAGTGATCGTCCCGACATGGCCCTCGAGGTCGTGCAGCAACCGGCCCGTCGCGGTGTCCCAGACCCGCACCGCGTGAGGCGTCGTCCCGGTGACGATGTCCCCTGTTCCGGTTGCCAGCAGCCGTCCGTCGCCGGTGGCAGCGAGGGCCAACACCGGCCCGCCGCCGCCGGGAAGGGCCGCGAGGACACTACCGGCGGCGTCCCAGAGCCCGGCCGTGCCGTCGTCGCTCCCCGTGACGACCAGGTCGTCCGGCCCGAACAGGACCCGCGAGACCCACTTGCGATGACCGGCGAGCACCTGCAGCTCCTCGCCGGTCTGCGCGTCCCAGATCCGCGCCGTGGCGTCGACGCCCGCGGTCACGACCCGCGTGCCGTCGCCGTTGAAATGTGCTTGCGAGATGCGTCCGCGATGCCCGCGGAGGACGGTGACGGGGCGGCCGGCGGCATCCCAGACACGAGCCGTTCCGTCGCCGCTCGCGGTGACGATGCGCGCTCCGTCGGAGCTGTACTCCGCAGAGGCGAGCGACTTGCTGTGGCCGCGGAGGACCGCGAGCGTGCGACCACTCGAAGCGTCCGAGATCCACGCCGTCCCGTCGCGGCTGGCGGTCAGGATCCGCTTGCCGTCCGGTGAGAACGACGCGGTTGTCACCCAGCCGCCGTGCCGCGGCGTCTTCGCGAGGACGCGCGCGACGGAAAGTGCGCGGCGGAGGACCTGCTCCGACTGCGCCGTGCGCCGCACCTTCAGCGCGTCACGGGCAAGCACGACGCTCAGCTCCGGGTCGATTTCGAGCTGCGCGACGGCAGCGGCCGAGAGCTCGCGCGAGCGCGCGGTCTGCTCGTTCGCGATCGCGGCGTTTCGCTGCCAGAGCGCGAGCACCGCCAGCAGCGCCGTCGCCGCGAGCGCGACGAGCACCGCGCCGAGCGTGATGCGCTGACGCCGCTGCGTCGCTCTGCGGCTGGCGACGATGTACTCGCCCTGGAGCGGCGTGGCCGTCTCGCGGTGCGACCCCTGCTGCGCGAGCCACGTCTCGGCCGCCTGGAGGTCGCTCCCGCGCAGCAGGAAGCTGGCGTTTCGGCCCTCGCGCTCCCACTCCGTCGCCCGGACGAGCAGACGGGCGTGCGCGTCGAGCCACTCGAGGTCGGTGTCGATCGCCTCGATCAGGTCTTCGACCGAGTGCTCGAAGTCGTCGGCTTCCCGGAAGAAGATCCAGTTCGGCGCCTCGAGCTCCGCGCGGACCTTCGTCCCGTCGAGCTCGCGCCGCAGGATCGGGATCAGGCGCTTGTTCTGGCGGACCGCGTGGTCGAGCTCCTCGCCGCAGACCTCCGAGCTCGCGAAGTCGGGGCTGAGCACGGCGAGCACGGTTCGGGCCGACTCGACGCCCGCCTCGATCCTCGCGCGCCAGTCGGCGGTCTTGCGGATGTCGTCCCAGTCGACCCAGACGTCCTTGTCGCGCGCCTCGAGCGCGGCGACGAGCCGGTGGACGAACTCCTGGTCCTTGCGCGAGTACGAGACGAAGACGTCCGGCCGTTCGGGCTTCGGCGCGGCTTCCGGCTCGCGCGTTGGCGACTCCGTCGTCGTCGTCATCCCGCCTGCGGCGCCTCCTCCTTCTTCGACCGCTCGACCGCCACCTCGGTGAGGTAGACGTCGACGTCGCTCTTGATCAGCTCTTCGACGCGCGTCGCGAACGCGGGATAGATCTCGTCGTGCGTCGCGCCGTCGACGCCGTACGCGCCGCCGAGCTGCAGGAACAGCCAGCCCTCCGCCTTCAGGCGCTCGGCCGTCTGGCGGTAATGCCGCCACCGCTCTCCGTAGTGGAAGAACTGCTCGACGGCGGCGCTCACCGCGACGACGAGGCTCACGATCCACGTGGCGACGCGCGCCGCGACGTCGAGCGACGACGTGGTGGTATTGACGGTGACGAGCGCGGGCACGAGCACCGCGCCGACGACCGTCGTCAGCCGGAGCGCGTAGTAGCTCTTGCGGGCCGCGTTCGCCTTGTCCTCGAGCCACGCGACCTGGTCGAGCCATCGCGACCTGAGGAAGCGCTTCTGCGTCGGCTGCAGGTCGATCTCGTCGATCAGGCCGCCGAACTCGGCCTTCAGCCAATCCGAGTAGCTGTCCTTCGCCCGGAACATCAGCGGCTCATGATCGTCTCGAGGACGGACGTGAACGAGGCGACGTCGTCGAGGTCGACTGCGTGGACCAGGCCGGACCCCGCGAGCTCCACCGCGCGGGGATCGCCGCCCTCGCCGCGGGTCGCCGCCGCGAGCTCGTTCGCGGTTCGCCCGCTGCCGGCGACGACGAGCACCGGGCGCCGCGCGGCGACGCTCCGCTCGACGTCCCGCCACGAGATGTCTCCGCCGTTGACGAGGATCGTCGCGGAGCGGCCGGGCGCGACGACGCCGACGAAGGCGTCGAGCCACGACCCCTCGTCTCCCCAGCTCGAACCGGGGACCGCGACAAAATGCGTGTGGTTCGGCTCGAGGGGCGCCCCGTCGTCCGAGTCGAGCGAGGTGAGCTGGGCGACAACGACCCCGACGAGTGGGAACCCCGCCCCCTGCGCTCTCCGTGCGCGTCCGGTCAAACCCATCACCCCTGCATCCGTCCCGCCGTCGACGACGACGGCGCCGAGGCGCTCGACGAAGGGGACGAGGCCGTCTCGGAAGAGCGGCGCCGCTCGCTCCGATTCCTCGTCGGTCATCCCGTCCGCCCCGCCGACGACGGCGAGGCAGGCCGACGCACGGGCGAGCCCGAGATCGCGCGCGGCGACTGCGAGCTCGTCCGAGCGCTGGACTCGAACGATCGGGACGGAATCCACCGGTGCGGCCACTGCAATCATGCGCACGCCTCCTCGCAGCGCGCTCGGCCGCAGCGAACGCGATGCCGCTCTCGATTAGAGCGCGCGGGGGGCCCGCTTTCAACCCTTGACACGCCGTCGCCGCACACGTCAGGGTCCGGATGCCGATGTTCAGTTTCGCCGCGCTCGAGGTCGCCCTCGGGCTCATCTTCGTCTACCTGATCCTGAGCCTCGCCTGCACGGCCATGAACGAGACCGTGTCGAGCCTGCTCAGCTGGCGCGCGAAGTTCCTCCGCCACGGGATCGCCAACCTGCTCGATCCTGCGAACCACTCGAACGGCCTCGTGCTCGCCGGGCAGCTCTACGCCCACCCGCTCGTGAACGCGCTGATCCGCCCCTTCCCGCCGGGCGGAAGGGAGCGCTACCCGTCGTATATCCCGTCGCGGACGTTCGTGACTGCGCTCCTCGACTTCGACGCCTCCGGCGCGTCGCGTTCCATCGAGGCGGCGATCGACCACGTTCCGAGCGAACAGGCGAAGAAGGCCCTGAAGGCGCTGCACGAGCGCGCCGAAGGCGACGTCATCGAGTTCCGCCGCAGCGTCGAGCAGTGGTTCGACGACGCGATGGAACGCGTGTCGGGCTGGTACCGGCGGCGGGTGCAGCTGATGATGTGGGTGTTCGCCGCGCTGATCGTCGTCCCGTTGAACGTCGACACGATCCGGATCGCGCAGAACCTGTGGAGCGAGGACACGGTTCGCGCGGCGGTGGTCGCGCGCGCCGACAGCGCGACCCAGGCGACGGACCTGACGGACTTCGCGAAGGACGTCGACTCGATCGACCAGCTCGAGATCCCGATCGGCTGGGGCGTGGAGGAGCGTCCGTCCGGGGCGACCGACTGGCTCCTCGTGGCGCTCTTCAAGGCCGTCGGGCTGGTGCTGACAGGGGCCGCGCTCACGCTCGGGGCGCCGTTCTGGTTCGACATGCTGAGCAAGGTCGCGCGCATTCGCTCGGCGGGCGCGCCCCCGCCGGCCAGCGATGCCGTGCGTAAGGGCGAGGGGGAGCAGGAGCGCGTCGGCCCGTCGGGCTTGGAGGCCGCAGTGAGGGAGGCGAAGCGATGAAGTTCGAGATCATCGACAACTGCCCTGTACCGGTTCAGCTCGCGGACTGCGTGCGCGAGATCAAGCGCCAGACCGGTGCCACGCTGGCCTCGTGCGACCGCTCGAAGGAGGCGGAGCCCTACCTGCGGCGCCTCGGCAAGCGATCGCAGCGACAGCTCTACGACGGCTGGGTGCGCCATTTGCCGGGCTACAATCCGGCAAACCCTCCCGGTTTCTCGACGCACGAGCGGCGGAACGACGGCACCGCGTACCCGGGACCTCGCGGCATGGTGCTCCGCTACTGGCAGGTCGGGATGGACTGGTCGGACTCCGACGCGGTCGTTCGCGCTGCCGCGAAGCTCGGCTTCACCGCGACGCGGACCTATCCGCGAGATCAACGCGAGCACCATCACCTGAACTTCCGGAGGGAGCCGAAGCTCAAGCTGCGCCGGCTGCTCAAGCTCGGCAGCAAGGGCTATCGCGTCGCGAAGATGACCCGCGATCTGACGATCGCCCGCGGTCCGGACGGGAAGCCGTACCTGGACAAGCGACAGGGGATCTTCGACGAGAAGGTCGACGCCGCGTTACGCAGGTTCCAGAAGGACTGGGATCAGATGGTCGACGGCGTCTACGGAGAGCAGACGGCGCGCCAGCTCGCCGTGGCCGTGCGCGCCGCAAAGCGGGCCGCGAAGGAGAAGAAGGAGGTACCGGTGACGCCCGAGCAGCCGAAGCCGGAGCCTGCCGCGCCAACGGCGCTCAGCCCGTCGGGCGCGAAGTTCATCGCGAAGTTCGAAGGGTTCCGATCCGCGTTGTCCACCACGGGCCCATCAACGGCAGCGAGCCGAACGAGTTCACGGCCGGGATCACCCGCGACCGGGCGCTGCAGCTGCTGCAGGCGGATGCGGCGAGCGCCGCGGGCGCGATTCGGAAGAACGTGGAGGTGCCGCTCACACAGCAGCAGTTCGACGCGCTCGTCAGCTTCGCGTTCAACGTCGGCAACGGAGCGTTCTGCGACTCGACGCTGCTCAAGCGGTTGAACGCGGGACAGTACGACGCCGTTCCGGCGCAGCTGAACCGCTGGGTGAAGGCGGGTGGGAAGACCCTCGAAGGGCTCGTCACGCGGCGCGCCGCCGAGGGAGCGCTCTTCTCACGTGGGATGTACTAGCGCTTTCGCCTGAACGGCTTCAAAGACGACGTCCAGGTCCTCTTCGGCGAGGAGCTTGGCGACGGGCTTGTAGTCGTCGTTGAGCCAACGGATCAGCCGCACCTTTCCGTCGGCGATCTCGATCCCGGTCACGTCGCCGTCGCCGAACGAGCAGCAGCCGGTGTTGTAGTAGCAGGGAGGCCAGAGCTTCTTCGGCGGCTCGCCGAACGGCTTCGTTCGAACGAACTCCAGCTCGGCGCGCAGGGCGGCGAGCGCCTCCGGAGTGCGATTCGGCGCCGCGCGGAGAGCGTCGAGCTCGTGCTCGACCACCTCGAGCTCCCTGTGGACGGCCGGCGGCGGAACCGTGCCGCCGAACACCGGCCGGTGGGTGTGACCGGCGATCAGCACGAGCTTGTCGGGCCGCGCGCGCGCCCACTCGAACATCGAGTCGTCGTGCGTGGCCCGCAGCTCGAAGTCGCGCGCCGGGGTCGTCGAGGCGATGTTGAAGCGCCGCTGCAGCGGCCGCCAGCCGTAGCGCACGAACTGCTTGGAGAAGATCGCGAAGCGATCGCTGTCGCTCGTGCCCTGATGCCCGTGGACCAGGAAGAGCTCGCCGATCCGCTTCCCGCCGCGGGTCATGTGCAGGCGGAGCGCCTCGCGGATCTCGAGGCCCGGGAAGCGGTCGGAGAAGAACTTGTCGACCGAGGACTTGTGGCGCCACGTGTCGTCATGGTTTCCCCAGAAGCGCTCGAGTCGGCCCGCCAGGTGGAACTCGCGCTCGAGGTCGAGCGTTCCCCGGTAGGCGGCGACGGCCGCCTTCGGCCTGTTCTCCCACAGCTCCTCGACGTCGCCCAGCAGGAAGAGGTGGTGGCCGGCCTCGAGATAGTGGCCGAGAGCGGCGTTGTACGAGCCCTCGCACCGCCAGAAGTCGTCGGCGCCGTCGCGCGCGCCCCGATGGTGATCGCTGAGCACGATCATCGCGTCTTCGTCGAGGTCGAACTCCTTCTCCGGCGCCCGGCTGAACGCCTCGTCGAGCCCGGCCTTGACGCGCTGCCGGTAGCGCTGGAGCTCGCGCTCGCTCTTCTCGGTGCTCACGGCGACGCCGGCCCCGAGCGGCCCGGAGCCTGCTGCCGCAGCGACCTGGCTGTGCTCCCCATCAAGCCTCCCGCGTCGCTCGCCGCGTGGATGATCCGTGGTCTGGGCGACGAGGTCAAGACCCGACCCTCGGAAACACGGTGTCTTGACATTCGGTGAGGTGCCCATGAAGCTCCTTCGCAGCAACGAAGCGGGGAGGTTCGGCGCTGATGAACACGCGGCTCCAATCCGTTGCTGCGGCGAGCCCCGGAAATTCTCCGTTGTCCGACCATGCCCGCTCGACGATCTTCGAGCCGCTGCGGTTCCGCAATCTCGAGGTCAAGAACCGCATCTTCCGCTCGAGCGTGGCGGGCCGCTTCGACAACTACGACGGCTCGGGGACGGAGGTCCGCATGAACTGGGACCTGAAGTTCGCGCGGGGCGGGGTCGGCGCGATCATCTCGTCGAACGCGCCCATCGACGCGCGCGGGCACATCATCCCGGGCTACGCCTACGTCGACTCGGACGACACGATCCCGTTCTGGCGCGAGCTCGGAAAGCGCGTCCACGAGCACGACTGCAAGTACATCCTGCAGCTCGTCTTCGCGGGGCGCGAACGCATGATCACCGGACTGCAGAAGTGGCCGGCATGGAGCTCCAGCGACCGCGCCGAGCCGATCAACGGCTTCCCCGCGACGCGGATGACCGTCGGCGAGATCAAGGACGTCGTGCGATCGTTCGCGCAGGCCGCTCGGCGCACATGCGAGGCCGGGCTGGACGGTGTCGAGCTCGCAGGCGCCAACGGGATGCTCTTCACCCAGTTCCTCTCGAGGGCGGTCAACGACCGGAAGGACCATTACGGCGGCTCGCTCGAGAACCGCGCCCGCTTCTCGCTCGAGGTCGTGCGGGCGATCCGCGAGGAGGTGGGCCCGGACTTCTTCCTCGGCTTCAAGATCTCCCCGCAGGAGCGGATGAAGGAGCTGCTCCCGTGGCTCCCGAAGGGAAACTCGCTCGACGAATCGCTCCAGGTCTGCCGGTGGCTGGAGGATGCGGGTGTCGACATGCTCCACGTCTCGACCGGCGGCGGCTTTCCGCATCCGCGCAACCCAGCCGGGCGCTTCCCCGCGCGCGAGATGGTGAAGACGTACGACACGCTGATCTCGAACGGCAGCCACGTCTTGAGGAACTTCCTGATCTTCAGTACGTGGCCGTTCTCCGCCGCCTTCCGCTGGTGGTGGGAGCGTCCGACGCGCGCGTTCGGCGGCTACGAGGGGATCAATCTCGAGGACTCGCGCGCGGTCAAGCAGGCCGTGGGCGTTCCCGTTCTCTGCACGGGGGGTTTCCAGACGGCCTCCGTGATCGCCGACGCGATCGCGCGCGGCGCGTGCGACGGCGTGACGATCGCGCGCCCGCTCGTCGCGAATCCCGACCTCGTGCGCCACTTCGAGGCCGGGCGGAACACGGCGCCGCGGCCGTGCACGTACTGCAACAAGTGCCTCTTCAACTTCGTCGAGAACCCGCTCGGCTGTTACGAGGAGGCCCGCTTCGACTCGCGTGAGGAGATGCTCGAGCAGATCTTCTCCATCTATCGCGAGCGCTCGTTCCTGACCCACGACACCCCGGTGGAGGTCGCGTGAGCATCGCCAACGACGTCATCTTCGAACCGCTCGAGTTCCGGAACCTGACGGTCAAGAACCGGCTCTTCCGTTCGAGCTTGTCGGGGCGCTTCGACAACTACGACGGGTCGGGCACCGAGATCCGCATCAACTGGGATTTGAAGTTCGCCGAGGGCGGGATCGGCGCGATCATCTCCTCGAACACGCCTGTCCATCCGCGCGGGCTGATCGTCCCGAACTACTCGCACATCGATCGCGACGAGCTGATCCCGTTCTACCGCGAGCTCGTCGAGCGCGTCCACGAGCACGACTGCCGCTACATCATCCAGATCGCCTTCTCGGGGCGGCAGCGCGACGTGCCGGGCATCCAGTATCAGAAGGGCCTCTCGTCGACGAGCAAGCGCGAGCCGCTGCACGGGTTCGAGTGCGAGCGGATGAACCACGCACAGATCCGCGAGATCGTCGAGGCCTTCGCGCAGGGCGCGCGGCGCGCGCGCGAAGCGGGCGCCGACGGCGTCGAGGTGCACGGCTGCAACGGCTACCTGATCACGCAGTTCCTCTCCTCCGCGATCAACGACCGCAAGGACGAGTACGGAGGCTCGCTCGAGAACCGCGCGCGCTTCGCGCTCGAGGTCGTGCGGGCGATCAGGCGTGAGGTGGGCGACGACTACCACGTGCAGTTCAAGATCAGCCCCCGCGAGCACCTGAAGGACATCTATCCGTGGATGAGCGACGGGAACACGCTCGAGGAGTCGATCCAGGTGTGCAAGTGGCTGGAGGAGGCCGGCGTCGACAGCTTCCACGTCTCGACGGGCGGAGCGTTCCCGCATCCGCGCAACCCGCCGGGGAAGATGCCGCTCGCCGATCTTGCGAAGACGTACGACAGCATGGTCTCGAGCGGCCGCTACGCGTTCCGGAACCTGATGGCCTTCCGGGTGCCGCCGCTCAAGTGGCTGATGCAGAAGTGGTGGGAGCGGCCGTTGCACGGCAAGTACGAAGGGATCAACCTGCCCGACGCGGCCGCGGTCAAGCGCGCGGTGAAGGTGCCCGTCCTCTGCGCCGGTGGGTTCCAGACCGCGTCCGTGATCAGGGGCGCGATCGACTCGGGCCAGGTCGACGGCGTGACGATGGCGCGGCCGCTGCTCGCGAACCCGACCCTGCCGAAGATGTTCGCCGAAGGGCTCGACCGGGCGCCGAGGCCCTGCACGTACTCGAACAAGTGCCTCGTCAACTTCGTCGAGAACCCGCTGGGCTGCTACGACCAGACGCGCTTCGACTCCCGCGACGAGATGATCCGCGAGATCATGACCGTGTACGACCTGCCCGCGTACAAGGAGACGAGCGTGCGCTCACGCGCCGCCACGCGATGACCGAGCCCGACCCGATCTTCGAGCCGCTGCGGTTCCGCAACCTCACGGCCAAGAACCGGATCTTCCGCTCGAATGTCTCCGGGCGGTTCGACCTCTACGACGGCACCGGCACCCAGGCGAGGATCAACTGGGAGCTGAAGTTCGCGCGCGGAGGCGTCGGCGCGATCATCTCCTCGTGGACGGGCGTGCATCTCCACGGGCGCATCGTCCCGAATTACGCGACCATCGACCGCGACGACCGGGTCCCGTTCTGGCGCGAGCTCGGCGAGCGCGTCCACGAGCACGACTGCCGCTTCATCCTCCAGCTCGCGCACGCGGGCCGGCAGCGCGACATCCCCGGCTTCGAGCTCGATCCCGAGCGGGGGCTCTCGTCGACCGACAAGCCGGACCCGCTGCACGGCCTGCGAGCACGGAAGGCGACGAAGGCGGAGATCCTCGAGCTCCAGGAGGCGTTCGCTCAGGGGGCGCGGCGCGCCCGCGAAGCCGGCCTCGACGGCGTCGAGATCCACGGCGCGAACGGCTACATCTTCACGCAGTTCCTCTCCTCGGCGATCAACGAGCGCGACGACGAGTACGGCGGATCGCTCGAGAACCGCGCACGCTTGCTGCTCGAGACGCTGCGCGCGATCAGACGCGAGGTCGGCGACGACTTCCACGTCCAGGTGAAGATCAGCGCGACGGAGTACGGCGACGCGCTCTTTCCGTGGGCGCCGAAGGGCAACACGATCGAAGACTCCGTGCAGGTGGCCCGCTGGTTGGAGGAGGCGGGCGCCGACGCGATCCACGTCTCGTGCGGCAGCAGCTTCCCGCACCCGGACAACCCGGCCGGCGCGTTCTCGGCGAAGGACGTCGTCCCGAGCTACGACACGATGCTCTCGAGCGGGACGAAGACCCTTCGCAACTATCTCGCGTTCAGGACGTGGCCGATCTACAAGGTCTTCGAGCACCGCGCCGGACGCACGCTCGAGCAGATCGAGGGCGCGAATCTCGGCGACGCCCGCGCGATCAAAGCTGCGGTCTCGATCCCGGTGGTCGTCACCGGCGGCTTCCAGCGCGCGTCGCTGATCCGGTCAGCGCTCGAGCGAGGTGATTGCGACGCGGTCGCGATCGGGCGGGAGCTGATCGCGAACAACGACCTCGTCCACCACTTCGCCGAGGGCCGCGACCTTGCACCGACGCCGTGCACGTACTGCAACAAGTGCCTGTACGCCGTGCTCGAATATCCGCTCGGCTGCTACGACGAGCGTCGTTTCGCGTCGCGCGAAGAGATGGTCGCGCAGGTGCTCTCGGTCTTCGAGGAACCCTCACGCACACGCGAGGCGGTTACGTGACCACCACCGACGGTTTCGTCGCCGACCACGGCTTCCGCGCGTACCTCCCGCTGCCGAAGGCCGAGCGGAGCGGTCTCGGCCTCTGCTTCTCCGGCGGCGGCTACCGCGCGTCGCTCTTCCACGCGGGTGCAGTCCGGCGCCTGAACGAGCTCGGGATCCTGTCGCGCGCGGAGACGATCACCTCCGTCTCGGGCGGAAGCATCATGAGCGCACAGCTCGCGACCTTCCGCCGCTCGGCCGGTGACGCGTGGAAGCCCGGCGGGCCGGTGCCCGGCTTCGACGAGGGCTTCGCTCGGCCGCTGCGGCGTTTCATGCAGACGAACATCCGCACGCGCGCCGTGCTGGGGCGGCTGCTCCCGAACCACTGGCTGGACCGCAACACCGCCTCGAACGCGCTCGCCGAGCGCTATGCGGACGGCCCCGCGCCGGGCCGGCTCGGCGACCTGCCGGAGCACCCGCGCTTCGTGCTGTGCGCGACCGACATCAACCACCGGACGCAATGGGTCTTCGATGCCGGCCGGCGGCTGATGGGAACGGACGCGCGAATGTGGCCTGCGGCCGACTGGCCGCTCGCGCGTGCGACGGCTGCATCGTCGTGCTTGCCGGGCGCCTTCACCTCGATGAGGGTCAAGCTCGACGGCGGCTCGGTCGAGCTCACCGACGGCGGGATCTACGACAACCTCGGGCTCGAGCCCGTCTGGCGCGACCACGCCGCCGTGCTCGTCTCTGATGCCGGGCCCTCGTTCGGCCCGGCACCCCGCGACCTGGCGGCGGCGGTCTGGCGCGGGCTGCGCTACGCGGTGACGCTCGTCGAGCAGGCGACCGACGTCCGCAAGCGCTGGCTGATCTCGAACTTCATCCACGGAGAGCTGGAGGGCGCGTATTGGGGAATGGGGAGCTTCCCCTCGAGCTACGGGTCCGACGCGGGCTACCCCGACCAGCTCATCGAAGACGTCATCTCGCAAATGCGGATCGACCTCGACGTCTGCTCCGACGCCGAGATCGCCGTGCTCGAGAACCACGGCTACTTCATGGCCGACGTCGCGATCGGCAAGCACGCCGCCGACCTGGTCGCCGACGACGCGCCGCTGAACGCGCCGCACTCCGACTGGCTCGACGAGGCGAAGGTGCGGCGGGGGCTCGCGGAGAGCCACAAGACCAAACTGTTCTCGCGCGGTTGGTGAGCTCCACCCCGGAACACTTCGACGCGGTCGTCGTCGGCTCGGGGTTCGGCGGCTCGGTGACGGCGTTCCGGCTCGCGGAAGGTGGGCTGCGCGTGTGTCTGCTCGAGCGCGGCAAGGCATATCCGCCTGGTTCGTTCGCACGCACGCCGTACGACATGGCGCGGAACTTCTGGGACCCGAGCGACGGCAAGCACGGGATGTTCGATCTCTGGACGTTCAAGGGGCTCGAGGCGCTCGTCTCCAGCGGACTGGGCGGCGGCTCCCTGATCTACGCGAACGTGCTCATCCGCAAGGACCCGGAGTGGTTCGTCAACGAAGCGGGCGAGGACTGGCCGGTGACGCGAGACGACCTCGATCCGCACTACGACCGCGTCGAGCCGATGCTGGCGCCGCAGCGCTATCCCTTCGACGTCGAACCGTACTCGCAGACGCCGAAGACACAGGCGATGCGGTACGCGTCGGAGCAGCTCGGGCTCGACTGGAGCCTTCCGAACCTCGCGGTCACGTTCGGCAACCCGGGGCAGACGCCGCGGCCGGGCGATCCGATCGCGGACGGTGAGAACCTGCACGGCCTGCCGCGCTACACCTGCCGCCTGTGCGGCGAGTGCGACATCGGCTGCAACTTTGGCAGCAAGAACACGCTCGACTACAACTACTTGAGCGCATTCAAGCGCCTGGGCGGAGAGATCCGGACCCGATCGGAGGTACGGACGTTCGCCCCGCGCGACGGGGGCGGCTTCGTGATCCGCTACGTGACCCACGCGCCGGAGCGCGAAGGGGAGCCGACGGACACGTCCGCGCTGCCGCAGCAGACGCTGACGTCCGCGCGCCTCGTGCTCTCGGCGGGCGCGTTCGGTACGCCGTACCTGCTGCTCCGCAACGCCGACGCGTTCCCCGGCCTCTCGCGCGCAGCTCTGGGGACGCGCTTCTGCGGCAACGGCGACAAGCTCGCGTTCCTGACGAAGGGTGTGCGCACGGATCGCGGCCGGCGCGTCGGCCATCCGTTCGAGCCGAGCATCGGCCCCGTGATCACGAGCCGGATCCGCTACCCCGACGCGCTCGACGGGAGCGGCGGGCGCGGGCGCGGGTTCTACATCGAGGACGGCGGCTACCCGCATTTCGCCAGCTGGCTCCTCGAGATGACGGAGGTGCGCACCCGCCCGGTGCGCGCGGTCAAGTTCCTCTACCGGCGCGTGAAGAACAAGCTGCTCGACGAGCCCGTGAGCAACATCAGCGGCGAGCTCTCGGAGCTGCTCGGCAACTGCGTCAAGTCGTCGGGCGCGCTCCCGCTGCTCGGCATGGGGCGCGACACGCCGGACGGCGTGATGAGCCTGCGCGACCGCTACCTGGAGGTCGACTGGACGACGAAGACCTCGCGGCCCTACTTCGACTCGGTCAAGGGGGCGATGGAGGATCTCGCCCGCGCGCTCGGCGCGCGCTTCACCGACAGCCCGCTCTGGTACTTCCGCCGCGTGATCACCGTCCACCCGCTCGGCGGGGCGCCGATGGGCCGGACGCCCGAGACGGGCTTCGTCGATCCGTACGGACAGGTCTTCGGCGTTCCCGGGCTGTCCGTCGCGGACGGATCCGTGATGCCGGGTCCCGTCGGACCGAACCCGTCGCTGACGATCGCGGCCCTTGCCGATCGCTTCTCAGACCGAATCCTCGAACTGCACCGGAGGTGACCGACCGATGAGCAGCACGCAACTCTCGCCCGCCGATCTCGACGCGCGCAACAAGCTGATCGACGAGCACGTGAAGGCCGAAGTCGAGCACGACATGCCCCGGATCATGGCCACGTGGGGGAAGGACCCGTGGTTCGACGACGTGGGGTGGGAGGAGAAGTCGTACGGCCGCGACGAGATCGAGGCGCACTACGTCGAGCTGATGTCGGCGTTCCCCGACCTCGACATCGAGGTGCACAAGCGGCACGTGACCGACGAGGTCGTGATCCTCGAGATGACGGTCACAGGCACGCACCTCGGGCAGTGGCGCGATCTCCCGGCCCTGGGCCGGAAGATCTCGTCGCGTGTTTGCGGCGTCTACGCCTTCGACGAGGACGGGATGCTCGAGCTCGAGCGGACGTACTACGACAAGGCGATCGTGCTCGAGCAGCTCGGCATGTTCGCGGACCCACGCAACACGAAGGGGAAAGTGATCGCCGCGTTGACGCCGCCGTTCAGCATCCTGCGTGCGCTCCTGCGCAGGGTGCGCCGCCGCCGATGACCGAGGTCGAGGACCCGCGTGCAGGGCAGCGCTGGGTGTTCCACGAGCAGGACGGGGACACGCTCGAGGCGGACCTGTTCGTGAGTCCCGGCGGCTTCGTGCGCGAGCACGCACATCCGACGCAGACGGAGACGTTCGAGGGCGTCTCCGGAACGTTCGTGCTCGACGTCGCCGGCGAGACCCGCCGCATCGGTCCCGGCGACACGATCGTCATCCCGGCGCGCACGCCGCACGGGTTCAAGGACGCACCCGAGGCGGCACACCTGCGCGTGACCGTGCGGCCTGCGCTGCAGCTCGAGTCCTACTTCCGCACGTTCCTCGGGCTTTCGCGGGACGGGCGGATCAAGATGCCCGTGAAGGGCCTGCCCTCGCCGCTGCTTCAGGTCGCGATCGTGATGGACAAGTTCCGCGCCGAGATCGCCGCACCGCGCGTGCCCGTCGCAGTGCAACGAATCGCGTGGCGGGCGCTCGCCGCGCTCGGCCGGCTGCGCGGGCGCCCGTCGTCGTTCCCGGAATACGGGGCTCCCTGATGGCAGAGACGGGCCAGGTGATCCGGAACCCGGTGACGGGGGAGACGACGAAGTTCCTCGTCACCTCCGCCGACTCGGGCGGCAAGCTCCTCCAGATCGAGATGACCGCCGACCCGAAGGCCCCGGGGGCGACCGAGCACCTGCATCCGCGGATCACGGAGAAGTACGAGATGCTCGAGGGCACCCTGCACGTGCTCATGAACGGCAAGGATCACGCCGTCGCCGCGGGCGAGCGGCTCGAGATCCCGCAGGGCACGCCCCACTCCTTCTGGAATGCCGACGACGAGCGTGCGCGCGTGCGCGTGAACTTCGAGCCGGCCGGGAGGTTCGAGTACTTCATGGAGAAGATCTACGCGCTGGCCGCCGACGGGAAGACGAACGCGAAGAGCCGGCCGAAGAATCTGCTCCAGGCTGCGGTGATCGGGCAGGCGTACCTGAACGACATCGCGCTCGCGAAGCCGCCGCTCGCCGTCCAGCGCGTGTTCTACGCGGTGCTCGCGCCGATCGGCCGCCTCTTCGGCTACCGCGCATGATCCACGTCGACCGCGCGCGGGTTCCGGACCCTGCCGCGCTCCGCTCCGCCGATGCGGACGCAGAGCGCAAACGCGCGCAGCGGTTCTTCCGCCGCCCGACCGAGAGGCGCGCGCAGCAGGCCTTCGACTTCGACGCATCGCTCTACGCGGCGGACGAGGTGCGTGCCTCGCTCGGTGAGCTCTTCCAGGGCAAGTGCGCCTACTGCGAGCAGCCTCTGCCCGCGAGCGCGCTCGTCGTCGACCACTTCCGGCCGCGCTCGGGGGCGGTCGGCCTGCACGGGAGCTTCAACCTCGACGACTACTGGCAGCTGGCCTACGAGTGGTCGAACCTCTACGCGGCGTGCCCGGAGTGCTCGCTCCTGAAGGGGTCGCGGTTCCCGGTGGAGGGCGACCAGCCGCTCCTCCTCGACCCGTGCGTGGACGACCCCGAGCAGCATCTCGTCTTCCTCGACGACGGGCGCGTGGCGACGCTCGACGAGCGCGGGCGCGTGACGATCGCGGTGCTCGGTCTCAACCGGAGCTCGCTGGTCGCCACACGTCTTGCTGCTCTCGCCGAGCCACCGGAGGCGTTCGACACCGCTCTGCCGTTCGCCGCCATGCACCGCCAGCTCGGCCTCGACGTTCCAAAGACGCGCAGGCGCGCCCTCGCGCGCGGCTTCGCCGAGGCGCAGGCCGCGCAGGACGACTACTCGGTCGCGGACGAGGAGGCGAAGGAGGAGTACTTCATCCGCATGCGGCTGATCGAGCGCATCGTGATCCGCAACCTCCGGATCGTGAAGGACCTCGAGCTCGAGCTGCCCAGAGCCGCGGGGCCGCACCAGGCACCGTGGCTGATGCTGCTCGGCGAGAACGGCTCCGGCAAGAGCTCGGTGCTGCACGCTGTCGGCCTCGCGCTGATGGGCGACGAGTACCGCAACGCGCTCGGCTTGGACGCGTCGAAGTTCGTGCGCCACCGTGCGCACTCCGGCTTCGTCGAGGTGTACCTGACCGACAGCGCCGAGCCGATCCGACTCGAGTTCGACCGCAACTCGCCGAAGTTCGAGGGCACGCCGCCGGAGCCGAAGGTCCTGCTGCTCGGGTACGGCGCAACGCGTTTGCTCCCCCGCGGCGACGCGCAGCCGCAACCTGCGCGCACGATCGCGCGCGTCGACAACCTCTACAACCCGTTCGTGCCGCTCACCGACGCCGTCGAGTGGCTCCTCGCACTGGACGACGACGCGTTCGCGAGCATTGCGCGCACGCTCAGGATCCTGCTGCTGCTCGACGAGAACGAACGGGTCGAGCGCCACGGCGACCGCATCGACGTGGGGGGCGTTCCGCTCGAGCATCTCAGCGACGGCTTCCAGTCGCTGCTCGCCCTGGCGGCTGACATCATGGCCGTGATGATCAGCCGTTGGCCCGCGATGGAGGCGGCAGAGGGCATCGTGCTGATCGATGAGCTGGACGCGCATCTGCACCCGCGTTGGCGGATGCGCATCGTCCAGAGCCTGCGCGACGTCTTCCCGCGCGTGCAGTTTCTCGCGTCGTCGAACGATCCGCTCTGCCTGCGGGGCCTCCGCAACGGCGAGGTCGTGGTCATGCGGCGGAACGAGAAGAACGAGGCGGTCGTGCTCACCGACGTCCCACCGATCGAGGGCCTGCGCGTCGACCAGTTGCTCACCTCGGAGTTCTTCGGGCTCTACAGCACGATCGACCCGAGCCTCGACCAGCTCTTCGACGAGTACTACCTCCTCAAGGCGAAGCCGCGCCTGACGAAGGCCGAGGCCGCTCGCCAGGCGGAGCTCGACGAACGGCTGGCCGAGCTGCAGGTGCTCGGCTCGACCAGGCGCGAGCGGCTCGTGCTCGAGGCGGCGGACGACTTCCTGGCTCGGGAGCGACGGACCGTCGAGCCCGCGGAGCGCAACGCGCTCAAGAGCGAGACGAAGCAGAAGATCGTCGACGTGTGGGAGCGCGTCGCCGCAGGAAAGGAGGTCTGACGTGATTCGCGCGAAGCCGCCTCGCGAGGCGAGTGGTGCCGTCTACACGGACGGAGGAGCGGAGCGCGCGAAGGCAATCGCGCACTACGGCAATCCGCGCACCGCGAAGGAGACGTTCCCGTTCGAGGCGTACGGCGATGTGCGGGTCCGGCACGCGCTGAACGAAGCCTTCGGGTTCAAGTGCGCGTACTGCGAGACGTACTACGGAGCGTCTCAACCCGTTGCCGTCGAGCACTTTCGCCCGAAAGGCGGATACTTCGTGAAGGGGAAGCTGCGGAGGCCGGGCTACTACTGGCTGGCGGCCGCCTGGGACAACCTGCTTCCCTCGTGCACCGATTGCAACAGCGCGCGAACGCAGAAGCTCTCCGACGGCACGACGCTCGTCGTCGGCAAGGCGGACCAGTTCCCCCTCGAGTCGGAGCGGGTCCGAGCGAGGAAGCCGGGCCAGGAGCGGAAGGAGCGACGGCTCCTCCTCCATCCCTACCACGACGATCCACGGAAGCATCTCGTCTTCTCGGAGGGCGGGATCGTGACCTGGAAGCGACCGGGTGGAAGGCCGAGCAGGAAGGCGCAGGAGTCGATCCGCGTGTACGCGCTGCTCCGCGACGGCCTGGTGCGCGCGCGCGTCGCGCTCGAGAAGCAGCTCAAGGTGCAGATGGCGATCACGGAGGACCTCGTGGTGGCTCTTGCCGCTGCTCCGCGCAACGCTGCACTGCATCGTGCGCTCGACCATCAGCTCGAGCTGCTCGAGTCGTACACCAAGCCCGATCAGGAGTACTCGGAAATGGCCAGGCAGCTGCTGGAGCCGTTCCTGCGCAAGCTGGCGGGTCGGTGAGCGTCCGCGCCGGGCAGGCCGTCGGCGATCGACGCGCTCGGTTCAGGGCCCTTCATGCGCGCGAGCAGCTGTTCGTGATGCCGAACCCGTGGGATGTCGGCTCCGCCCGCTTGCTTGCATCTCGCGGCTTCGAGGCGCTCGCGACGACCAGCTCCGGGTTCGCCTGGTCGCTCGGGAAACTCGACCAGACCGTGTCCCGCGACGAGTTGGTCGCCCACGTGGCGGCACTGGCGGAGGCGACGCCGTTGCCGCTGAACGTCGACAGTGAGCGGTGCTATCCGGAGGAACCCGGCGGCGTCGCCGAGACGGTGTCGCTCCTCGCCGACGCCGGCGCGGCCGGCTTCTCGATCGAGGACTACGACCCGGCCGCGGACCGGATCGACGACGTCAGGCTCGCGGTCGAGCGCGTTGCGACGGCCGCAGAGGCCGCGCACGGTCTGTCCGAGCCAATGGTGCTCACGGCTCGCGCCGAGAATCACATCCGCGGCGTCGACGACCTCGACGACACGATCGCGCGGCTGATCGCCTACCGAGACGCCGGCGCGGATGTGGTGTACGCGCCGGGTCTGTCCAAGCTCGACCAGATCGCAGGAGCCGTCGAAGCGGTCGGCATCCCGCTGAATGTCCTCGCGCTGGCGAACGGACCGACAATCGCGGAGCTGGCTTCGGTCGGCGTCCGGCGGGTCTCGACCGGGGGAGCGCTGGCGCGCTCAGCCTATGGAGCGCTGCTGGCGGGCGCTCAGGAGCTGCTTGCCGACGGCACGTCCGGCTACGCCGCGAGAGGCGTGTCGGGCGAGGCGCTGAGCGCCGCATTCGCGTGACGATCGTTCACGCCTGATACAGCGCGTCCGTTTTCGCGGCCATGACGAAATCGTTGCGATGCAGACCTTTGATCTTGTGCGTCCACCAGGTCACCGTCGTCCGGCCCCACTCGGTGAGCAGCGCGGGATGATGTCCCTCTTCCTCGGCGAGCGCTCCGACCCTGTTCGTGAACTCCAGCGCTTGCGCGAAATCGTCGGCCGAGAAGACGCGTCTCAGGCGCTTGATTCCGTCGACCTCCACGATCTCCCACTCGGGGATCTGGGGCTGAAACTCGGCGATCTCGGCGTCCGTCACCGTCGGCGCGTCCGAGCGGCACGCCACGCACCTCATCGCCGCCAGTGCCTCCATCGGGCCACAAGCCTACGTGCGGCCGGTTGACGCCGCCCGGCTCCGGACCTACCGTGCCGCGAACCGAGGACGCAATTTTGGGGTACTTTCCCTTGCAGTTGAGGCAGCTGAAAGCACTCGCCGTGGTCGTGGGCGCCTGCGTCCTGGTTCCGGGCGCGGCCGGCGGGGGCCTCGGGCCGGCTGCCGGCGCCGCTCCGAGCGCGAACACGGCGACCTTCGAGGATTCAACGAGCGAGCGTGCCGGGGCTCCGGACATCACCACCATCGTTGTCTCGAACAACGACGCGGGGGTCATTACGTTCAAGATCAACGTCGCCGGCCGCGGTGCGCTGAGCGAGGACATGATCGTCCTGGTCTTTGTGGATAGCGACAACAATGTCGCCACCGGTGAGCCGGACGTCGGCACCGACTACGCCATCCAGCTCTTCAACGGTGCGGCCGACTTGTTCCGCTGGGACGGCTCAGGATATTCGCGACGTGCAGCTGACCCGCCGCAGGCGTCATTGACATTCTCCGGGCTGACCTTTCGAATCAATGCCGCCGAACTCGGTGATACCAAGCGCTTCAATTTCGCAACCCAGGTGGCCACCGGAGTGGTTTTCGACCCGAATACAGGCGACTTTGACGACTCGAAGGCGGTCGCCGACTTCGCACCCGATCTCGGCCACGGGATGTGGAACTACACGGTCCGGATCGGCGCGCTGCGGCTCAACGTCAAGAGCTTCTCGCTCAACCCGCGCCGGCCGCAGGCGGGGAGGACGTTGACCGCGAACATGGTCGCGACGCGCAGCGACACGGGCGTGACGCTCGCCGGCGGGCAGGTCTCGTGCACGGCGACGGTCGGCGGCAAGCGCATCGCCGCCCGAGTGCACCGGTTCTCCGGGTCGCAGGCGCGCTGCGCCTGGCAGCTTCCGGCGTCGGCGAGGGGTCAGAAGATCCGCGGCACGATCACAGTCGTGTTCGAGGGCCGCCGGGTCAGCAAGAGCTTCTCCGCAACCGTCGGCTAGCGGCTTGCCTGCACGCAGTCTCGTCGCCTCCGCCTGCCTCCTCGCGGCGCTCGTGGTCGTCGGATCGTCCGCGGCCTCGCTGCAGCGGATCCAGCGGACGTTCGGCGAGCAGACGATTCCCCGGGTCCGCGCGGGTGGGCTCGACGTCGCCGCCGGCCACGGCAACGGCCGGACGCGGGTCATCGTCACGCTCGGCCTGCCGCCGCTCGCCGAGGCCGGGCTCGCGCGTAACAGCACACTCGCCGCGGCGGGCCCGACGCGGAAGCTCGACGTGGCGAGCGCATCGGCCCGCGCGTACCTCTCCCGGATCGACGCCGCCCAGGCGCAGGCGGTCACTCTGCTGCAGCGAGCGATCCCCGAGGTGCGGGTCTCTCGCCGGTTCCGGATCGTGCTCGACGGCCTGACGGTGAGCGTTCCGGCGCAGCGCGTGCCCGAGCTCGCCCGGCTCGGCTTCGTCCGGAAGGTCTACCCGAGCCTCAGCTACACGATGTCCACGAACAAGAGCCCGGCGCTGATCGAAGCGCCGGCGCTGCGGGCGCTGACGGGCGCGAAGGGCGACGGGATCAAGGTGGCCGTCGTCGACGACGGCGTCGACCAGAACAATCCCTTCCTGTCGGGTCAGGACATGGCCTTCCCCGCCGGGTTCCCAAAGGGCATCGAGACGGCCACGAACCAGAAGGTGATCGTCGCGCGCACGTTCCCCGGTCCCCACTCGGGCGAAGGCGGACGTCTGCCGCTCGACCGGCGCGTCTCGTTCCACGGCACGCATGTGGCCGGGATCATCGCCGGGCGCGAGAACACGACCGCGCCCGACAGCACGGTGATCCCGAAAGAGGAGACGCACCCCGTGTGCATTCGCCAGGCCGGCGGCTGCATCCCGACCGTCACCGGCCTCACCGGCGTCGCGCCCCGAGCGTGGATCGGCAACTACCGCGTCTTCACCGAGCCGAGCCCGCTCTCGGCGTCCGACTGTTGCTCGGCGAACACGCCCGAGATCGTCGCGGCGTTCGAGGCCGCGGTCGCCGACGGGATGGACGTGATCAACTTCTCCGGCGGCGGGCCGCAGAGCGACCCGCCCTCCGACGCGCTGATCGCGACGGTCGCGAACGTGGCGCGCGCCGGGGTCGTGCCGGTGATCTCCGCGGGCAACGACCGTGAGCTCTTCGGTCTCGGCTCGGTCGGCTCGCCCAGCACCGCGCCCGACGCGATCAGCGTCGCGGCGGTCTCGAACTCCCACGTGTTCCTGCCCGCGCTGCTCGTGTCCTCGCCCGGCGGCCTGCCGCCGATCCCGTTCGTTCCGGTGCCCGGAGGCATCCCGAGCGTCTGGGCGACGACCGACCAGACGCTCGTCGACGTCGGCACGCTCGTTCCCGACCGAACGCTCTGCTCGTCGACCCTGCCGGCGCGCTCGCTGCTGAACGCGATCGTGCTCGTCTCCCGCGGCACGTGCGAGTTCAGGACACAGGCGGACAAGGTGGGCGCGGCAGGCGCGACGGGGATGATCGTCGTCGACAACATCCCGGGCGAGGCGAACGGGATCCCGTTCCAGCTCTCACCGCCGGGCGGGATGGTCGCCGACGTCGACGGCGCACGCCTGCGCGCGGCGCTGGCGGCGGCGGGCGGACGCGGGACCATGCGCGTCCGCCGCGACGTCACCGAGATCGACACCGGACGAGGCGGGACGCCCACGGCGTTCTCGGCCGGAGGACTGACGGCATTCGGCCACGAGCTGAAGCCGGATCTGTCGGCGCCCGGCGGGAGCATCCTCTCGTCGACGGTCGACGAGTTCGCCGGCTCGCAGTTCGCCGTGCTCGACGGGACGAGCTTCTCGGCGCCGCACGTCTCCGGCGCGTCCGCGCTGCTGCTGCAGCTGCACCCGAGCTGGACTCCGAAGCAGGTCAAGTCGGCGCTGATGTCGACCGCCGGGCCCGCCTGGGCCGACACGGCACGCACGCGCGAGGCGCCCGTCTACCTCGAAGGCGCCGGGCTCGTCCGCCTGACGGAGGCGACGAACCCGCGCGTCTTCAGCGACCCGCAGTCGCTGTCGTTCGGCTATCTCAACGTGAGCGGCGCAGCGGCGAGCCGCAGCATCCTCGTGCAGCTGACCGACGCGGGCGGCGGGGGCGGCGCGTGGCAGGTCGAGCTCCAGCCCCAGATCGGGAGCGCCGGCGCGACGGTGTCCGCGCCGCCTTCGGTGTCGATTTCGCCGGGCGGCGCTGCGACGTTCCCCGTCGTCGCGCTCGCCTCGGGGGACGCAGCGGCGGGCGACAACTTCGGCTTCGTCGTCCTCCGGCAGGGAGGCGTCACGCGTCGCGTCCCGTATGGCTTCAGCGTCACGCGTCCGAAGCTCGCGGGCGCGCAGCCCGTTCAGCTGCAGCCGGTCCAGAACGGCGACACGCGCAACGGCGTCGACCGCGCGAGGGTGTACCGCTGGCCGACGGCGCCGTTTGGGTTGACCGGCCTGATTGGTGCCGACCACCCGATCGACGAGGACGGAGGCGAGCAGGTCTATTACGTCGACGTCGACCGGCGCGTTGCGAACGTCGGCGCCGTCGTCGTCGAGCCGCCGCTGGACGTCAACGCGCCGCTCGAGCGCCTGCTTTCCGCGCCGATCCACCCGTGGTTCCTCGGCTCGCTCGACGAGAACGACGTGCAGGGCTATGCGGGCACGCCCGTCAACGCGAACGGCGCGATGCCCGACTTCCTCTTCGACGTCGGCGCGGCCGGAACCATCTTCCCCCGGCAAGGCCGGTACTACGTGTCAGTCGACTCCGGCCGCGATCCGTTCACGGGACGCTCGACTGCGGGACCGTACGTCCTGCGCTCGTGGATCGACGACGTGAAGCCTCCGCGCGTGCAGCTGCTGACGCCGCGGGTCTCGGCCGGGCATCCGTCGATCGCGCTCCGCGCGACCGACACGCAGGCGGGAGTCGATCCGCTCTCGATCGCGCTCGACTACAGCAACCTCTTGACCGGCGCGGCGCTCTTCGACCGCACCACGGGAGTGGCTGTCGTCCCGCTCCCCCGCGAAGCGACTCAGCTCCGGCCTGGACGCTTCACGATGCGTCTGATCGCTTCCGACTACCAGGAGGCGAAGAACATCAACACGGACAGCGACAACTCGATGCCGAACACGCGGATCCTGCGCGTGCAGGTGCGCGCCGTCGCCGGGCCGACCGTCACGTGGCTCGCGCCCGAGAAGCGCGCGTGCGTCCGCGCCGGCGCTCGACTCGACGTCGTCGCCGGCTCGTCGTCGGCGGTCTCGTCGGTCGGCTTCTTCGACGGCGGGCGTCAGCTGGGGCGCGTCAAGCGGAGCTTCGCGGGCGTCTACTCGGTTCCGTGGAACGCGACCGGCGCACGTCGGGGCGTGCACATGCTCACGGCAGTCGCGTCCGACATCGCCGGCCGCGAGGCGCGGGCGACGCGCCGGGTCCGCGTCTGCTGAACCCCCCGCGCGCGCAGGCTCCCGTTGTGGTCTTATTCCGTTATGGACGGAGAGACGCAGCCGAGCCGCTCGTTCTACCGGCGCCTGCTCTTCCTGGCGGTCGTCGTGGTTCTGGCGGCTTCGGCCATCTGGGCGAGTGCATCGCTCGCCGGCGGCTCCGCGCCGCACTCGCCGACCAAGGCCAAGGTCACGAAGATCGATCGCGGCTACGGCGGGAACGGCGGGTCGCACGGTGAATGCCCCTTCAAGGGCCACCGAGTCGACACGTCGGACGACGTCTAGCGAGAGCGGGCGTCGCGTAGCGGCCGAAGCGCCCGTGAGGGCGCCTCGGTCGCGAGTCAGAAAGTGGGGACGGCGGCCGAGGGCACTCGCGGTGCCGTTCGCGTCCGGCAGCAGGTGGGGGAGAGCGGCGGGAGGCGCCGGGGAACCGATGCGGACGCGGCAGGCGCGAGGGCGCGGGGGGCGAGTGACTGAGCTGCCGTCATGGCTGCAACACTCGCAGACGGCGTCGTTCGCGGATATGCGGCGAGCCTGTGTCTCGGGGTGCGGCTGTCCGTACGAGCCAGGGCGCTTGGCCCACGCGGCCCGACGTGCCACCATCGACCTATGAGCACCCGCGCCGCACTCGGGATCTGGACGCTCGCGCTCCTCTGCGCCGCCGGCGCGATCCTGCTCATCGCGACGAGTGACCAGACCGACAACAAGCTGGCGCTGATCCTGCTCGCGGCGCCCACCGGCCTCGGCTTCGTCGCGAGCGGCATCGTCGCGCGCGTGCAACGGCCGTACAACCGCACCGGCGTGCTGCTGATGATCGTCGGCTTCAGCTGGTTCCTCGGCGCGCTCCCGTCCGCGGCCAACGCGTACGTCTTCACCGCCGGTCTCTTGCTGAGCACGCTCTTCAGCGGCCTGCTCGCACACCTGGTCATGGCCTTCCCGACCGGGCGTCTGTCCTCGCGTCTCGACCGCTGGATCGTCGCAGCGCTCTACGCGCTCGTCCTCGTCGCGCCTCCGCTCGCGTTTGTGTTCGATGAGGGAGACCTCACCGCGACCTCCTGCGACGGGCCCTGCCCGGAGAACGTGATCTCGGTCGTACCTGCGCAGACCGTCGCGAACGCGATCGCGATCTTCTTCGGGATCGGGGCGATTGTCCTCGTGGCGCTGGTGCTCGCACGCCTCGTGCTGCGCTGGCGGCAGGCCTCGGCCGCGTCGCGTCGCGCGCTCGCGCCGGTGTTCGCGACGGCGGTCGTGCTGATCGTGCTCGTGATCGTCCAGACGGCCCTCGGCTTCTTTTCACACGACGCTGCCCGTGCAATCAACTGGCTCGTCTTCGTGTCGCTGCTTGCGATCCCGCTCGCGTTCCTCTTCGGCCTGCTCCGGTGGCACCTTGGCCTGGCCTCGCGGCGCTTGCTCGCCGACCTCTCGGACAGCCGCGAGCCCGAACGCGTGCGCGACGCGCTCCGCAAAGCGCTTCGCGATCCGACGCTCGAGCTCGCGTTCCACAGCGGCTCGGGTTCTGTCGACATTGAGGGCCAGCCGGTCGCGCTGCCCTCGCCCGGAGACGGCCGCGCCTCGACGAAACTTGGCGACGCGACCCTCGTCCACGACGAGTCGCTGCTCGACCAACCGGAACTCCTCTCGGAGGTCCTCGGCGCAGCGCAGCTCGCGCTGGAGCGCGGCCTGTCGCTCCGCTCGCTCGAGGTGAGCGACCGCAGGACGAGCGCGCTCCTGAACGCGATTCCTGACAACGTCTACCGCGTGCGGGCAGACGGAACGTTCCTCGACGCGCACATGAAGCAGAACCTCACCGTCTTCGGCGGACCCGACGCCTTCATCGGGCGCAAGATCCCGCAGATCCTGCCGCACGACATCGCGGAGGCGCTGATGGCCGCACTCGAACGCGTCCTCGCGACCGGGGAAGTCGAGCGCGTCGAGTACGAGCTGCAGTTCGAAGGATCGACACGCTACATCGAGGCGCGCATCGTCTGGAGCGGAGAGGACGAGGTCGTCGCGATCACGCGCGACTTCACCGACCTGAAGCGGAGTGAAGCGGCGCTGCGCGAGCTCGCCGAAGAGCAAGCTGCGCTTCGGCGCGTGGCCACGCTGGCGGCCGCGGTCGGTGATCGTGAGCGCGAACGCGTCTTCAGCGCGGTCACCGAAGAAGTGGGCGGACTGTTCGGCGCGCAGTCGGCCTACACCGTGCGCTTCGAGGACGACGCGACGGCGGTCGACGTCGGCGGCTGGGCCGGTCCCGGGATCGATCTGATCGCCCCGGGGACGGTCGTGCCGCTCGACAGCGAGACACCGCTCGTCCACGTGCAGCGCACGGGCGCGCCGGCGCGGCTCGACAGCTACGAAGGCGTGCCGGGCGAGCTCGCCGCGCAGATGCGCGGCGTCGGTTGGCGCGCGGCGGTCGCGGCGCCCATCTACGTCTCGGGCCGGCTCTGGGGTGCGATCTGCGCCGGCCGGACGAGCGACGAGCCCTTCCCGCCGGGCGCGGAGCGTCGCATCGGCGAGTTCGGCGAGATCGTCGGGATCGCGCTTGCGAACGCAGAGGCACGTGAGCAGCTCGCGAGCCTCGCCGACGAGCAGGCGGCGCTCAGCCGCGTTGCCGTCGCCGTCGCAACCGCCGAGAGCCCCGAGTCCGTCTTCGATGTGGTCACAGAGGAGGTCGCGCGGCTGCTGGGCGCGGACGGCGCGAACCTCGTCCGCTTCGACGCTCGAACCGAGGACGAGGGCGGGCTCATCGTCGGCAGGTGGAGCGAGCCGGGGATCCGGATTACGCCTACCGGCGCGCGGGCGACACTCCACGGGGGAGCCCTCTCTCGCGTTCACCGCACGGGTCTGCCGGCGCGAAGCAAGATCAGCGACCCCGAGAACTCGCCTGAGCTCGTCGAGCGACTGCTCGAGCTCGGCATCTCGTCACTCGTCGTCGCTCCGATCCAGGTCTCGGGGGAGCTCTGGGGGGCGGTGGTCGTGTCGGTGACGGGCAATAAAGAGTTCGCTCCGGACGCGGAGGAGCGGATCGGGCAGTTCGCGCGGCTCGTGGCCGTCGCGCTCGCAAGCGCGGAGGCGCGCGAGCAGCTGGCAAGTCTCGCGGAGGAGCAGGCGGCGCTCGGCCGCGTAGCGGTCGCCGTCGCGACGGAGCACCGGCCCGAGGACATCTTCGAGAGCGTGACGGAGGAGGTTGCCCGCCTGTTCGGAGCGCACTGGGGGTCGACCGTTCGCTACGACGACACGATCGATGAGGTGGTCGTCGTGGGCAGCTGGCACTCGAGCGACGAGTTCGAGCTCGAGCTCGGCGCACGCTTTCCGCTCGGCGGCGGCGCGATCACCCGCGTCAAGGAAACGAGACGACCTGCGCGGATCCGGTACACGCTGGAGCCCGACCCGACGGAAAGGGAAATGGTTGCCGCGCCCATCGTCGTCTCCGGGCGCCTCTGGGGAGCGACGACGGTCTCGATGCCCGGCCAGACGTTTCCGGTCGACGCCGAAGAGCGCCTCGGGAAGTTCACGAGCCTCGTCGCGGTCGCACTTGCAAACGCGGAGGCGCGCGAGCAGCTCACCGCCTCGCGCGCGCGCATCGTCCAGGCCGGCGACGCCGAGCGCCGGCGGCTGGAGCGGAACCTGCACGACGGCGCGCAACAGCGCTTGGTCTCACTCGCGCTCGCGCTTCGCCTCGCGCAATCGAGGCTCCAGGACGACCCGCCTGCAGCCATGGAGCTGCTCACGCGGGCGAGCGAGGAGCTGGCCGTCGGCCTGGAGGAGCTGCGCGAGCTCGCGCGCGGCATCCACCCGGCGATCCTCAGCGATCGCGGACTCGCGCCGGCGGTCGAGGCGCTTGCCGCGCGGGCGACGGTTCCCGTCGAGCTCAACGGGCTGCCCGAGGAACGCCTACCTGAGCCGATCGAGGCTGCCGCGTTCTACGTTGTCTCGGAGTCGCTCGCAAACGTCGCGAAGTACGCGTCGGCCGAGCACGCGCGTGTCGACCTGATCCGCAACGACGGCCTGCTCGTCGTCGAAGTCTCCGACGACGGCGTCGGAGGCGCGGACGCGGCGAAGGGCTCGGGGTTGCGCGGCCTCGCCGACCGCGTCGAAGCGCTGGGGGGCCGGCTTCAGGTCTCCAGCGAGCAGGGGCGCGGGACCACGGTGCGCGCGGAGCTTCCGGTCGGTTAAGGGGCGCGCAGCAGCTCGGGTCCTACGGTGCCGTCGGCCAGACCGCGCATGAGCACGTAGGGCTGCAGAAGCGGATTCACGAACCGGTAGCGAGGGTTGGCAACGCCCCGCCGCTGAAGCAGGCTCCCGTGCTCCGGGCCCGAGAGCGCGTCGAGATACGCGGCCGCCTCGCCCTCCTCTCCCGGAATCGCAACGTCGGACAACCTAAAGAAGCCGAACTCGTCCGAATCCGCGAGCGCGCAGGCGAGCACGATCTTGGTGAAGACCGCGTCGCCGTTCTCTTCCGTCGCCCGGCGGTAGGTCTCGCGGACCGTTTGCTGCGTCTTGTCGATGGCTTCCGCGACCGCCTCGTTGACATCGCCCGGACGCACGTTCGTGCGCAGGTCCTCGAGCGCGGCTCGCGCCGCGAGCTGGCCAAGGAGGTGCGCGTAGTGCGGGAGGCCCTGCGCGAGGCGCGCGATCGTCTCGACCGCGTCGCGCGCGATCGTCAGGCGCGCCCGGTCCATGCCGCCGGTGACGATTTCCGCGAGCTCGGCGTGTGACATCCGCGGCATCTGGATCTGGACGAGGGCGCGCTCGATCGACTGATGTTCGGCGATCAACTGCTCGACGTCGTCGGCCACGCCGACGAGCACGACCGTCGACTCCGGCAGCTCGTCCGAGAGGGTCTTGAGCGCGTCGGCGAAGAGCAGGCGATCGTCGCCGGACGCGAGGCGGTCGAACTCGTCGATGAAGATCGCGACGCGGCTGGTCCCGGCGAGGGACTGTAGCCCGCGCCTGACGTCGTGGGGAGTCGCATCCTCGGCGAGGAGGGCCGAGGCGCTGACGCGCCGGTCGCGTGTCTCGCCCGTGAAGCCGAGGCCCGGACGGCTGACCGTGAACTCGATCTCACCGAGCGCCTTTCGCCAGACGCTCTCGAAGTCGTCGCTCCGATCACAGGTGGTGCGGGCGGTGACGACGCCCGCGGCGGCGAGCACCTCGGCCGCGACGCTGACGAGCGACGTCTTGCCGACTCCGCGCTCGCCGTAGACGAGCGCGTGCTGCCCGGGCTGATCGACGACGCCGAAGAGGTCGCCGAGCTGCCGGGTCCGGCCCGCGAACAGCGCCCGCCGGTCGATCGGCGCCGCCGGCCGGAACGCCTCGGTCAGCGCCTGGAGGCGCTCGACCTGCTCCGGCTCACCGCGCTTCAGCCTCGGGCTCATCGGTTCTCGATCGTACGCCTCGGCCGTCCGGGGGACAACGCGTCCTCCGGGGTTCGGTCAGCCGTACCCCTGGACGCCTGCGGGCCGCATTCTCACGCAGAGCCCTCGACGCCAGGCTCCCGAGTGCAAGTCAACCCCCACTCGCACAAGGAGCCTGAAAATTGTCCCCCCTCAAGCGTTCGAACAACTTCGCGGCCCGGATGGGCCGCTGGAGTGCCGGCCACTGGAAGACCGCGGTCTTCGGCTGGCTCGCCTTCGTGATCGCGGCCGTCGCCATCGGCACCGTCGTTGGGACGAAGTACCTCGAAGACAGCGACACCAACGTCGGCCAGGCCCGCAAGGCCGACAAGATCGTCGAAGCGGGCTTCCCGAAGACGAACGACACGATGAGCGAGACGGTGCTCATCCAGTCGAAGACCCTGAAGGCGAGCGACCCGGCGTTCCGGGCCGTGATCCGCGACACGACCACAACGCTTCACGCCTTCTCGAAGGTGACGAAGATCGAAACGCCGCTCGCGGGCGGGCGTTCCGACCTCGTGTCCAAGGACGGCCACTCCGTGATGGTCAACTTCCAGCCGAAGGGCGACTACGACCAAGCGCTCACGTACATCGCGACGATCGAGACCGCGGTCGACAACGTCCAGAAGCGCAATCCCGACTTCTCCGTCGAGGAGCTCGGCAGCGTCACCACCGAGCGTGACGTCGACGCAGCGTTCAACAGCATGCTGGCGAAGGCCGGCATGATCGCGATCCCGCTCGCGCTCGTGATCCTGTTCGTCGTCTTCGGCTCGCTCGTCGCGGCCCTCGTCCCGCTGCTGCTCGCGATCACCGCAGTCGTCGCGACGACGTTCCTGATCGCGGTACCCAGTCAGTTCATCCCGGTCGACGAGTCGATCGCCGAGGTCATCCTCCTCATCGGTCTCGCCGTCGGCGTCGACTACTCGCTCTTCTACCTCCGGCGCGAGCGCGAAGAGCGTGCCGCCGGTCGCAGCGAGCATGCTGCGCTCGAAGCCGCCGCCGCGACGTCCGGCCGCGCCGTCCTGATCTCCGGTGTGACCGTGCTGATCGCGATGGCCGGCATGTTCTTCTCCGGCGACAAGACGTTCATGTCCTTCTCGATCGGCACGATGATGGTCGTCGCGGTCGCGATGATCGGCTCGCTCACCGTACTGCCCGCACTGCTCTCGAAGCTCGGCGATCGTGTCGAGAAGGGCCGTCTCCCGTTCGTCAGCCGGCTCCGCCGCAAGGACCGCGGCGAGTCGCGCGTCTGGGGAGCGATCCTCGATCGCGTCCTGCGCCGCCCCGTCGTCTCCGCCGTCGCGGCAGTCGCGGTGCTGCTCGCGCTCGCAGCTCCCGCGGTGACGCTCAACACGACGACGACCGGCATGGACGACATCTCGATCCCGGAGATCGTGCCCGTCCAGAACCTCCAGAAGGCGTTCCCCGGCGGCGACGAGCCGGCCGTGGTCGCGATCCAGGCCAACGACGTCACCTCCGCACCGGTCCGCCAGGCGGTCGCCGAGCTCAAGCAGAAGGCGCTCGCGTCCGGCCAGATGAACAACCCGATCGAGGTTGAGGTCAGCGCCGACAAGACCGTCGCCACGATCGACATCCCGCTGGCAGGAGACGGCACCAACGACGTCTCGCTGGCGGCGCTCTCGACGCTTCGCGACGAGATCCTCCCGCAGACGGTCGGCAAGGTCGACGGCGTCGAGTACGCGGTCGGCGGCATGACCGCTGCCGACAAGGACTGGAGCGACGGCATGAAGAAGTCCGTGCCGCTCGTCTTCAGCTTCGTCCTCCTGTTCGCGTTCGTGCTGATGCTGATCTCCTTCCGCTCGATCGTCGTCGCGCTGAAGGCGATCGTCCTCAACCTGCTCTCCGTGGCAGCCGCGTACGGCCTGCTCGTCGCGGTCTTCCAGTGGGGCTTGGGCGAGAACTTGCTCGACTTCAAGTCGAACGGCGGCATCACCCCATGGCTGCCGATGTTCCTGTTCGTGATCCTCTTCGGCCTCTCGATGGACTACCACGTGTTCGTCGTCAGCCGGATCCGCGAGGCCTATGACCGCGGCCTTTCGAACGAGGAGGCCGTCGCGCACGGGATCAAGACCACGGCGAGCGTCGTCACCAGCGCCGCGATCGTCATGGTCGGCACCTTCTCGGTGTTCGCGCTGCTGCCGCTCATCGACATGAAGGAGATGGGCATCGGCCTCGCGGCCGCGGTGCTCATCGACGCGACCCTCGTCCGGGCAGTGCTGCTGCCGGCGACGATGAAACTGCTGGGCAACTGGAACTGGTACCTGCCGAACTGGCTCGGCTGGCTCCCGAAGCTCGAGCACGATCGGGCTCCGGAGGCCGCTCCGGCCCCGGCTGCCAGCTAACCGCCGACACGCACCCCCACAGGGCCGGCTCGTCTTCCGACGAGCCGGCCCTTTTTGCGTCCGGGGCCGCCTCCCTACGCCGGGGTCGGCGCAGGCGCCGGGCCGGGGACCAGACCGTCGCCCTCGCCTCGAGTGGGCGGACGGCTTCGCGTTCGGCACGGCTACGCGGTTCGGGAACCCGGCGGCGCAGCTGAAGCAGTACCTCGACATGGCCGGCGGTCTCTGGTTCGCGGGCGGGCTCGCGGACAAGGCCGTCACGACGTTCACGTCGGCGATGTATCCCGAGGGGGGTCTCGAGTCGACGATCCTCGCCCTCAACAACGTCTTCTACCATTGGGGCTGCGTGCTCGTTCCTCCGGGCTACACGAACCCCGCGATCTTCGAAGCGGGCGGCAACCCCTACGGCGCCGCGTTCGCTTCCGGGGCTGGACCGCCGTCAGAGGCAGTCCTCGCCGCGGCGCGCCACCAGGGGCGGCGCCTGGCTGCGTTCACGGCCGCCCTTGCCGGCTCGGCCGTACCCGAGTTGGCCTAGCCGCTTCCCGCCGCGAGGCGCGTTCCGGCTGCGAGGATTGCTTCGTGACGACGGTTGCATCACCTCGTAGCCCTCGCGTCTCCGCGGTGCTGCGGCAAGCCGAGCGGGTGACACCGCTCGAGCTCTTCTTCGACCTCGTCTTCGTGCTCGCGATCACGCAGTGCACCGCGTTGATGGCCGCGCACCCGACCTGGACCGGCGTGGCGCAGGCGATGCTGGTGCTCGGCGTGCTGTGGTGGTCGTGGGCCGCCTACGCGTGGCTGACGAGCGTCGTCGACCCCGAGGAGGGCGCGGTCCGCATCGTGATGTTCGCCGCGATGGCAGCGCTCCTCGTCGCAGCGCTGTGCGTGCCGCACGTCTTCGACAGCACCGCCTTGCTCTTCGCTTGCGCGTACGGGGCCGTCCGCGCGGCCCACATCGCGCTCTTCCTGCTCGCCGCCCGCGATGACCCTGCGCTGCGCAAATCGATTGTCGCCGGAATCGGAGGAAGCTCGGCGCTCGCCGTCGGCCTGCTACTCGCCGCCGCAGCGGCCGACGGCGGCCTGCAGCTCGCGATCTGGGCGATCGCGCTCCTACTCGATTTTGGCGGTCCATACCTCTTCGGCTCCGAAGGCTGGAAGCTCGCACCCGGCCATTTCGCCGAGCGGCACGGGCTGATCTTCCTGATCGCGCTCGGCGAGTCGATCGTCGCGATCGGCGTCGGCGCGAAGGGCGACGTCGATGCAGGTGTCGTCGTCGCCGCGACGCTCGGGATGGCGGTTGCGGCGGCGATGTGGTGGCTCTACTTCGACGTGGTCGCGCTCGTCGCCGAGCGGCGTCTCGCGACCGCAGCGGTCGGCCGCGAGCAGAACGAGATGGCGCGCGACTCGTACTCGTACCTCCACTTCCCGATGGTGGCCGGCGTGATCCTGCTCGCGCTCGGACTGAAGAAGACGCTCGGCGCCGTCGAGGATCCGCTGAAGCTCGTGCCTGCCGCCGCCATCCTCGGCGGTCCGGCGATCTACCTGCTCGCGCACGTCGCCTTCCGCCTTCGTAACGTCCACACGCTGAACAAGCAGCGGCTCGTCTCCGCGGTCGCGCTCGTGGCGTTCATTCCCGCCGCGGTCGAGCTCCCGTCACTCGCGACGCTCGCGATCCTCGCCGGCCTCCTGACCGCGCTCATCGCCTACGAGGCGGTGCGCTTCGCCGAGGCGCGCGACCGCGTCCGCCACCAGCTCGTGCGCGAGGCTACGACCGACTAGAAGCGGTCCCGCATCAGCAGCAGCACGATCAGCAGGAGCAGCAGCAGGAACAGGAATTTGCTGATGAAGATCCCGCCGCCGAGGGCCAGGATCAGGATGATGAGCAGGAGAACGAGCAGCATGGGGACGGGGCTACCCGGCTTGCCGCTTCGAAAACGTCTTTTGGCATAGTCGCCGCGAGTTCGACCACGTGACGATCCGCGCGTCCGACCGCGACGCGTCCGAACGGTTCTACGAGACCGTGCTCCGGACGCTCGGGATCGAGCAGACGGACCGTGACGAGGAGTTCGTCGAGTGGGACGACTTCTCGCTCGCCTCGGCCGGCGCGGAGAAGCCCGTAACGGCCGCAGAGGCCGGCTACCGCGACAACGGCGCGCCCGGCGAGCGACCGATGTATCACCCCGGCTACTACGGCGCGTACGTGCTCGACGCCGACGGAAACAACGTCGAGGTCGTGAACCACAACCGCTAGTCGATTCGGAGGGCTCCCAACTCGAGCAGCTCTTCGCTGAGGTCGATCGCTTCGCGGCGCAGCTTCGCCGTCTCACCCTCGGACAGACCGAGCTGTCGCGCAACGTCTTCGACGACCGCGCGCAGGGGCTTGGTCCTGTCGAGCGAGGAGACGACCTCGAGCGCGCCGGATGTCGTCTCCACGGCGGAATTCGTTCCCTCGGCCAGGCTGACGACTGCGCCGGCCACGGCCGCGCCGCCGCGGCGCGGCTCGAGCTCGCGTTCGATCCGGAGCGGTGCGGCGACCGAGAGGCGTGCGTCCAAGAGGTCGGCTCGCTTTCCGAGCTCCGAAAGCCGTGTACGCGCTGCAAACGCCCGCTGGATCTGCTCACCGGCCTCCTCGAGCGTGTCGTCGTCGAACGAGTCTGAGCGCGCGGTGTGCCGCCTGCCGGTCCGCCGGTGCAGGAGCACCGCGCCCTCGGTGACCCAGCCGGCGCGCAACGCGTCGAGGTAGCGCGTCCACTCGTCGATCGCCTCGCCGAACGCTGAAGGATCGTCCGAGAGGTGCGAGTTCCAGCCGGCGGCGTGCTCGAGCGCATCCGCTTCCCAGCCGACGAGGACCCAGCTGTCGCAGCCGATGTTCTCGGTCCACGCGAGCACTCGATCGTCCGCGGCATCCTCGTCGGGCGCCAGCCAGCTGACGAGCAGCGTCGCGAAGCCGTCCTCCGTGAGATGCGCTGCCGCCTCCTTAACGACGAGCTCCGAGACCTCGTCGCCCTCACGCCCGGCGTCGCGGTAGGTCCAGCGGCGCTCGGGCGAGACGACGTACGGCGCGTTGCAGGTGATCAGGTCGAAGCTCTCCCCGGTGACCGGCTCGAACAGGCTGCCGCGGCGAACCTCGACGTTCGTCATCCCGTTGAGCGCAGCGTTCAGCTGGGTGTACGCGAGCGCGCGCGGGTTGACGTCGGTCGCGACCACGTGCTGCGCGTGCGCCGCCGCGAGCACGGCCTGCGCGCCGCTCCCGGTCCCGACGTCGAGCGCGCGCTCGACGCGGTGCCGCGGAGTCAGCGACGCGCATACGTGTGTCGTCGGCGAGTAGGCGGCGACGTAATCCTCTGGATCGTGGCTTCCGCGGGAGTAGCCGTCGGCAGCGATCAGGAGGTTGTCGACAGGAAGGATCCGCGCGAGCGGGATGAGTTGCTCGCCGGCTTCAGCGAGAGCCGTCGCCTTCAGCGCCTCGACGCCCGGACGCCCGAGCGCGCGCACGGCGTCGTCGGTCGAGACCGGCACGCCCAGGAACAAGGCGCGGATGACCGTTGCGAGCTTCGTCTCCGGCAGCCTGCGGAGGTGCACGGGCAGGTCGTCCGCATCGCCCGAGTACGCCTCGTCGTCGAGCAGGTCCGAGACTGAAGACTCCGAGTAGCCGACGCGCCGCAGCGCGACGCCGAGTTGCTTCGCGGCCCGCGTGTCCGGTTCGAGATCGCTGCGCATCGTCGCGGGATCATGCCGACCGCGTGCGTATCCACGCGGCGGTGTCCCTCGGCAGGCGTCGCTCGGCGAAGGGTCCGCTCGCGAGCAGCAGCTCGCCGTGCGGGAGCTCGAAGGGATTCGCGTCGACGTTGACGGCGCAGACGACCGCGTCTCGCGCGAAGACGAGCGAGCCGGTTGGACTCTCGAGCCACCTGAACGACGCGGTGCGAAGCTCCTCGCTCGAGCGGCGGGCGGCGAGCGCGGAGCGGTAGAGGGCGAGGCTCGAGCCGTCGTCCTCCAGTTGCGCCGCGACGCTCTTGTCCGACCACGAACGCGGGATCGGCAGCCACGGCGAGGCCGAAGTGAAGCCGAAGCCCGGTGGCTCTCGCTCCCACGGGATCGGCACGCGGCAACCGTCCCGGCCTTTCCGCGCTCCGCGCGTGCGGAAGAAGATCGGGTCGCGACGCTCGTCGTTCGAGAGGTCGACCTCCTCGAGACCGAGCTCCTGTCCCTCGTAGATGAACGCGGTGCTCGGGAGCGCGAGCAGGAGGAGCGCCGTGGCCCGAGCTCGGCGCAGGCCCTGCTCGCCGCCTCCGTAGCGGGTCGGAAGGCGCGTCACGTCGTGGTTCTCGAACACCCAGGTCGACGCCGCGCCCACCGCGTCGAGCGCGACCCGTGTCCGGTCGATCGTCTCTCGCATCGCCTGCGCGTCCCACGCCTCGTGCAGGAGCGAGAAGTTGAACGCGAGCTGGAGCTGGTCCGCTCGGAGAAAGCGGGCGACGGCGTCCTGGTCGGCGAGCACGATCTCCCCGACGAACATCCGCTCGCCCGGATACTCGTTCGCGAGCTTGCGCCACTTGCGATACAACGGGTGCAGCTCCGGCTGGTTGATCGCGGTGACCCAGTCGGCGTGCCACGTTCTCAGCACCGGCTCCTTCATGTCGCGCAGGTCGCGGGCCTTGAAGAGCGCTTGCGCGACGTCGATCCGGAAGCCGTCGACGCCGCGGTCGAGCCAGAAACGCAGGATCTCCTCGAAGTCCGTCTGCACGGCCTCGTTGTGCCAGTCGAGGTCGGGCTGCTCCGGCGCGAAGAAGTGCAGGTAGTACTCGCCGCTCGGCTCGTCGAGCGTCCAGGCCGAGCCGCCGAACGCAGACGTCCAGTTGTTCGGCGGGCCGCCGTCCCGTCCCGGCCGGAAGACGTACCGCGCCCGATCGGGGTGGTCGGGATCCGCGAGCGCGTTCTGGAACCAGGGGTGTTGGCTCGACGTGTGGTTCGGGACGATGTCGACGACGAGCCGCAGGCCGAGCGTGTGCGCCTCTTCGACGAGCTCGTCGAAGTCGTCGAGCGTGCCGAACTGCGGATCGACGTCCGTGTAGTCGGATACGTCGTAGCCGTGGTCTGCGCCCGGGGAGGGATAGAACGGCGTCAGCCAGAGCCCGTCGACGCCAAGGTCGCGCAGGTACGACAGGCGCGAGCGGATCCCGGGAAGGTCTCCGATCCCGTCGCCGTTCGCGTCGGCGAAGCTTCGGACGTACACCTCGTAGATCACGGCGCTGCGCCACCACTCGCTCATGCGACAACCTTGCGAGCGACCGCGTCTCCGACGTCGGCGGTCGAGGCGCTGCCGCCGATGTCGCGCGTGCGCGGGCCCTCGCGGCAGACGTCCTCTAGCGCGCGCAGCAACCGCGCCGAGGCTTCGACCTCGCCGAGCTGCTCGAGCATGAGCGCCGCGCTCCAGATCGCGCCGAGCGGGTTCGCGATCCCGCGTCCCGCGATGTCGGGCGCCGAGCCGTGCACCGGTTCGAACACACCTTGCGTTCCCGAGCCCGGCGCGACGCTCGCGCTCGCGGCCATTCCCATCCCGCCCTGGAGCTCCGCGGCGATGTCGGTGAGCACGTCGCCGAAGAGGTTCGACGCGACGACGACGTCGAGACCGAGCGGATCGCGGACCATGCGCGCCGCGAGCGCATCGACGAGAACGCGCTCGTAGCGTACGGCAGGGTGGGCGGCAGCGACTTCCGCCGCGACCTCGTCCCAGAGGACGTAGCCGTAGCGCGAGGCGTTCGACTTCGTCGCGCTTGTGACGACGCCGCGGCGTCCCTCGGCGAGCTTGAACGCGTACGCCAGGACACGGCGCACGCCCGCACGCGTGAAGACGCTCGTCTCGATTCCGACCTCGAGACCGTGGCCGCGGTGCGCGCGGCCGCCGACGCCCGAATACTCGCCCTCCGTGTTCTCGCGCACGAAGAGCATGTCGACGGCGGGGCTGCCCGCGAGCGGCGACGGAACGCCCTCGAGCAACCGCACGGGCCGGAGATTCGCCCAGAGGTCGAGCCCCTGCCGGAGCGGAAGCAGCAGCCCCCAGAGCGTGACGTGGTCCGGCACCGACGGGTGGCCCACGGCGCCGACGAGCACCGCGTCGTGCGTGCGTACCACGTCGAGCGCGTCCGACGGCATCATCGCGCCGTGGGCGTGGTAGTGCTCGGTGCCCCAGGGCAGCTCGTTCCACTCCAGCTGCAGCCCGAGTGCGTCGATTGCCTTGCGCGCCTCGGCGACAACCTCGGGGCCGACGCCGTCGCCGGCGATGACCGCTACGCGGTGGCCCATGCGCGGTCGAGTTCCTCTGTGGTCGGAATCGCCGAGCGCCCGTCGAGCGCACGACACGAAAGCGCGGCGCACGCGTTGGAGCGCGCAAGCGCGTCGGGCAGCGGCACGTCGCGAACGAGTTGCGCGAGCAGCGCGCCGTGGAAGACGTCGCCCGCGCCGAGCGTGCTGACGACGTCGATGGGGAAACCCGGCGCGGAGACGTGCTCGCCGTCTTTCGAGAGCGCGTAGCTCCCCTTGCTGCCGCGGGTGACGACGACGAGCTCGGCGCCCGCGTCGATCGCCGTCTGCGCGTCGTCGGCCAGGGCCCGCTCAGTCGGCGCGTAGAGCGCGACGCCGCGCAGATCGAGCTCCGGAATCGGATTGCCGGCGTCGATCGAGAGCCGGACGCCCTCGAGTCCACGCGTGGCCACGTACCCCGCGTGGTCGACGTGAACCCACTCGGCGTCGCGGCAGAGCTCGCGCGCCCTCGCGCTCAGCTCGACCTGCACCGTGCCGGGGAACGAGACGATCGTCCGGTTGGCGCCCTCGACGAGGATCGTGCTCCGCGCCGAGCGGGCTCCGGGCTGGAGACGAAGCTCCGAGACGTCGACGCCTTCGCGCTCGAGACGTTCCTGGATCTGAACACCCGCCTCGTCGTCGCCGATCGCGCCGACGAAGTACGCGGGCACGCCGAGCCGCGCCAGCGTCACGGCCGCCGTGGCAGCGGGCCCGCCGCCGGCGAACACGAGCTCGGACGCGACGACACGATCGTCCGGAGCGGGGTGGCGGGGGACCGCGAGAATGGTGTCGACCGTCGCATAGCCGACGCAGACGACGTAGGAGGACGGCACGCGCGCTAGCCGTCCGGCGGGCCGAGCAGGCTGTCGCCGGTGTCCGGCGCGAAGAAGTGGAAGCGCGCAGGATCGACCGCCAGCTTCATCGGCCGGCCAACGCGGGCGGGCGTCCTCGGGTCGACCCGGGCCGAGAAGAGCGACCGGTCGTCGGCGATCAGTGTCGCCTCGTCCCCGTCGACGGACTGCGCCTCCTCGACGACCACCGGCGCGGCGTCGACCTGAAAGAACACGAACGCGTCCGAGCCGAGCTCCTCGAGCACCTCGACCTGCACCTCGATCTGCGGGAGGCTCGGGTCGGCGTAGGCGGTGCTCTCGAACGCCTCGGGCCGGATGCCGACGACCACGCGGCCGTTCGCGGCGCGGGGCCGGCGGTCGCGGGCGAGCGGGATTCGCGTGCTGCCGATCGAGATCGCGTCGCTCTCGAGCGTTCCCTCGACGAGGTTCATCGGCGGCGACCCGATGAACGCCGCGACGAAGAGGTTCGCGGGCTCCTCGTAGAGCCGCTGCGGCACGTCGACCTGCTGGATCCGTCCGTCGCGCATCACGGCGACGCGCTGGCCGAGCGTCATCGCCTCGACCTGGTCGTGCGTGACGTAGACCGTGGTCGTGCGCAGGCGGGCGTGCAGCTGCTGAAGCGACGTGCGCATGCCGACGCGGAGCTTCGCGTCGAGGTTGGAGAGCGGCTCGTCCATCAGAAACGCAGCGGGCTCACGGACGATCGCGCGGCCCATGGCGACGCGCTGCTGCTGCCCGCCCGACAGTGCCGCGGGACGGCGGTCGAGCAGACCGTCGAGCCCGAGCAGGCGCGCGACCTCGTGCACGCGCCGTTCCGCCTCCTTCTTCGGCGTCCTGCGGGCCTTGAGCCCGTACCCGAGGTTCTTGCGCACGGTCATGTGCGGATAGAGCGCGTAGTTCTGGAAGACCATCGCGATGTCGCGCGCCGCCGGCGCAAGCTTCGTGACGTCGCGGTCGCCGATCAGGATCCGGCCGCCGGTCACGGTCTCGAGCCCGCCGATCGAGCGGAGGATGGTCGTCTTGCCGCAGCCGGAGGGGCCGACGAGAACCATGAACTCGCCGTCGCCGATCGTCAGGCTGACGTCGTCGACGGCGCGCACGCCCGCGCCGAACTCCTTCGTGACGTTCTCGAGCACGATCTCGCCCACGCCCGGCGGAATCTAGCGGCTCGCGCGCGGAAATGGAATCGTTGCCACACCGGCCTGATAACACGCGCACATCGCTCAGGCTGGCGCTGCGACGGACCACCCCATTGCCTCGGCGGCCGACGCCATGCGGTCGTCGTACGTCACGACGCGTGCGAGATCGGCGCCGAGTTGCTGGGCGGTCGCGAGATGGATGGCATCGAGCGAGCGGAGTTCGGCGGGGACGAGGCTGCCCGCGCTGATCAGGATCCGGTCGTTGATCCGCAGCAACTCGATGCGAGAGAGGACATCGTGGCCTCGCTGCACCGCAGCCTGTCCGAGCGGCAGCAGTGCTCGCGAGACCTCGGTCCGCGCGAGGGCGCTGACGACGAGCGGACGGCGGCGACGGAGATATCGGCGCAGGGCAGCCGACTCCGGCTCGTCGACGGCGAGCTTGACGATGGCGGACGAGTCGACGTAGGTCGCTCGCTCACCGGTCATCGCGTCGTAGCCGAGCGAGGACCGCCGACGGTGCCTCCTGCCCCGGCGCGAGAGGTAACGGGTTGGGGAGCTCGTCGAAAGTATCGGCCGCGGGCGTCAGTTCGCCCGAGGCGCGCAGGCGCTCCAGCGGGCCTCCGTCAGGCAAGGGGGCAAGCACGGCCACGGGACGGCCACGGTCGGTCACCTCGATGGTCTCGCCTGCGGCGACCCGCCGCAGCAACTCGCTGGCGCGCTGTCGCAGTTCTCGTATACCGACGCTTGCAATGTGCTAGTTGTAGCACATCGGCGTGCCGGTCGAGACCTGACCGGGCCGCGTTGGGGCGCTGAATAGGATCGCCGGGATGAGCGGAGTTGACGCGTCGCGCGCCGTTGAGCTCCTTCCCGGCGTCTCTCGGTTCCGAGACACCTGCAACGTCTACGTCCTGCGTTCTGGCCGCGATGCCGCGCTGATCGACTTCGGCAGCGGGGAGGTCCTCGACCACCTCGGCGAGCTCGGCATCGACCGCGTCACCGACGTCCTGATCACGCACCACCACCGCGACCAGCTGCAGGGGCTCGCGCGCGCGGTCGAGTCGGGCATCCGGATCTGGGTGCCTCCCGTAGAGCGCGACCTCGTGGCCGAGGTCGACAGGCACTGGTCGAGCCGGCAGGTCGAGAACGACTACGACCTGCGGCAAGACCGGTTTTCGCTGCTCGAGCAGGTGCCCGTCACGGGGACCGTCGACGAGTACCGCGTCCGGCGCTACGGCGACCACGACGTCTACACGCTGCCGACGCCGGGACACACGATCGGGTCCGTCAGCTACCTCGTCGAGCTCGACGGGCGTCGCGTTGCCTTCACCGGTGATCTCATCTACGGGTCCGGGAAGGTCTGGTCGCTCGCGGCGACGCAGTGGACCTACACCGGCGTCGAGGGCGTGGCGGCGACGTTCCTGTCGTGCGGCCTCCTCGCGGAACGGCAACCGAACCTCGTCCTGCCCTCGCACGGCGAGCCGATCGACGACCCGTCCACGGCCCTCGCGCGGACGCAGGCGCCGCTCAGGGAGCTCGTCGATATGCGCGTGCTCGAGCCGTGGAACCTCGACCGCTGGCTGCAGGCCCCGTGGGACCCGGTCACGCCGCACCTGTTGCGCAATCGCACCAGCTTTGCCACGTCATACGCACTGGTGTCTGACACCGGCGCGGCTCTGCTGGTCGACTTCGGCTACGACCTCTGCAGTGGCGGGCTGTGGCCGGCGACCGAGCGAGCCGCGCGGCGGCCGTTGCTCGCGTGCGTCGACGCGCTGCGGCGCGATTTCGGCGTCGAGCGCGTCGAGGCCGTGGTCGTGACGCACTATCACGACGACCACGTCGCTGGGCTCAACCTCCTGCGCGAGGTCGAGGGGACCGAGGTCTGGGCGCCCGAGAACGTCGCTCCCGTGCTCGAGGAGCCGCAGCGCTACGACCTCCCCTGTCTCTGGGTTGATCCGATCGCGGTCGATCGCAAGCTCGCCCTCGGCGCGCCGGTGACGTGGCACGAGTACGAGCTGACGCCCTACGCGCTCCCGGGCCACACGCTGTACGCCGCCGCGATCGCGTTCGACATGGACGGGAAGCGCGTGGTCGCGACTGGCGACCAGCAGACGTTCGAGAGCGACGGGCGCTCGATCCTCAACTACCAGTACCGCAACCGCTTCCGCCCCGAGGACTACGTGCGCAGCGCCGAGCTGTACCACTCGCTGCGCCCGGACCTGCTGATCACCGGCCACTGGGGCGCGCACGAGTTCGACGACACGTTGCTCGCGCGACTCGTCGTCGACGGACGCCGCGTTGCCGAGTTGCATCGCCAGCTGCTTCCTGCGGATGTCGACTTCGGCGCGGAGGGGTTCGGCGCGCGGATCGAGCCTTACCGCTCCATCGTCGGAGTGGGGGAGGCGCTCGAGCTCGAGGTCACCGTGCGCAACCCGTTCGATCGCGCCGAGACGGCGACCGTGAGGCTTGTCGCGCCCGAGAGGTGGTTGGTCACGCCCGCGGAGCACAGCGCACAGCTGGGCGCACACCAGGAAATGGCGGTTCGGTTCGAGCTTCTGCCCGACGCGCCGGCGCGGCGCGCCCGCGTCGCGGCGGATCTGACCGTGGGCGAGACGCGGTTCGGCGAGCAGGCAGAAGCGCTCGTCGACGTGCAGTGATCGAGCGCCCCGCGTACCGGCTGGAGCTCGAACGCGACGCGACTGTGGCCACGCTCTCCACGCCGAGCGGCGGGCACTGGGCGTCGCTTCGCTTGCTCGCCGCACTCGACACGACAGACGGGCTCGACGAGACGCTGGCGGTCTCGAGCGCGTCGATCAAGGGCGACGTGATCGAGCTCGAGCGCCGCTCGACGCGCTGGGAGCGCGCACGCTTGCGACTCGTCTGCACCGACGACGCGGTCGAGATCGAGGCGTCGGTGAGCGGGCGCGGGCGCCTGACCGACGCGCACCTCCTCGGCGGCCGCTCGTTGATTCCCGGCAGGCCGACCGGCTTCCTGCCGAGCGGGTCGAGCTTCCGCACGCTCTTCTCGCCGAACCCCGAGGATCCCGGTCAGCTCGTTCGTCCCGCGGCGGAGCGGGCCGTGATCGGCGTGGTCGGGGACTCGCAGCCCGGCCGCGGGCACTGGTTCTTCACGCCGGCGCCGCTGTACCTCGCGCTCTCTGCCGAGTCCGAGGAGTTGCTGGGCATCGGCATCGCTGCGCCGGTCGAGCAGCTCATCTTCGTGCAGCTCGTCTACCAGCCCGCCGACCGCGCGTTCAGCCTCCGGCTCGAGTACGACGGCCACACCGAGGTTGACGGCGAGTTCTCGACGCCGGCGCTCGTGCTCGCCCCCGGCGCGAACGATCCATACGTGGGTCTGCGCCGCCACCGGGAGGACCTGACCGCGCGTGGCGCGGCGCCTGCACCACGGACGCGCAAGGTGCCGAGCTGGTGGAGCGAGCCGATCTTCTGCGGCTGGGGAGCCCAGTGCGCCCTCGCGGCGACGGAACACCGCCCGGCTCCGGAGTTCAGCACGCAGACGAACTACGACGGATTTCTCGCGCACCTGGAAGGGCACGGAGTCGTCCCGGGCACCATCGTCATCGACGACAAGTGGCAGGAGTCGTACGGCACCTGCACGCCCGACCTCGAGAAGTGGCCCGAGCTGAAGGGCTGGATCGCCGAGCGCCGTGCGCGCGGCCAGCACGTGCTGCTCTGGTGGAAGGCCTGGGACGCCGAAGGCCTCGCGCCCGAGCTCTGCATCCGCAATCCCGACGGCGCGCCGATCGCGCTCGACCCGACGAACCCGGACGCACGCGACGAGCTGCGGCAAACCGTGCAGCGGATGCTCGGGACGGACGGCCTCGCCGCCGACGGCCTCAAGATCGACTTCACCGCACGAACGCCGACGGGCAGCGCGCTTTCCGTGCACGGCTCGGCCTGGGGGATCGCGCTGCTGCACGAGCTGCTGGCAACCGTCTACACCGCGGCCAAGTCAACGACATACTCCGGTTGGACGACCGCGGCCCCGTTCCGCCGGTCGTGCCGCAGATGCGCTACCGGGCCGCCGTCGTGCGCGCGGCGTGCCCGGAGCTGCTGATCGAGACGGACGACTGGTGTGCGCCGAATCTCCAGCAGTGGCGCGAGTACCTGGAGGCCAAACCATTGTTAGGCGTTCCATCTCTGTACTACGCTCAGTCCTTGGACACCACCGGCGAGAGCTTCGAGCAGTGCGACTACGAAGCGCTGCGCAGGACCTGGGAGCAATGGCGAGCGAAGCACTGACCGACGGCCACGGCCGCCCGCCGCGCCAGGTGACGCTGGCGGACATCGCACGTGAGGCGGGCACCTCCGCGTCCACGGCCTCGCGCGCCTTGAGCGGGCACGGCTACGTGTCGGCCGACGCGCGCGACCGCCTGCTCGATGCGGCCGAGCGACTCGGCTACGTCCCCAACGCGTCGGCCCGAACGCTCAAGCAGCAGACCAGCCGAGTCGTCGGCGTGGTCGTCTCGGACCTCCGCAACCCGTTCTACGCGCGACTTGCCGCCGGCATTGAGCAGACGCTGCGCGCCGAGGACTACCAGATGGTGCTCATCTCCGACAACAGCGAGAGCGACGAGGAGCTTGCAGGTGCGCGCACGTTCCTCGCGATGCGCGCGCCGGGCGTGATCCTGACGCCCGTCGGCTGGAACGCAGCAGCGCTGCTCGCGCAGCACGGCGTCGCCGTCGTCGAAGTCGACCGCCGGCTCGCGGAGATCCCGTGCGACGGCGTCGTCATCGACAACGAGCGCGGCGCGCGCGCCGCGACGACTCACCTGCTCGAGGCGGGTCATCGCCGGATCGGGCTGCTCGTCGCTGCGACCGACTGGACGACCGACGCGGGGCGCGTCCGCGGCTACCGGTCTGCGCACAGCGACGCGGGCGTCTCGGTGGACGAGCGGCTCGTCGTCCCGATCGCGCCGCAGGCCGTAAACGCCGACCGGCGCATTGCCGCCCTGCTCGACGAGGAGGTCCCGACGGCGATCTTCGCGGCCAACAACCTGCTCGCCGAGCAGGCCTGGCACGTGCTGCGCGAGCGGGGCTTCGCGCTGCCGCGCGACATCTCCCTCGTCGCCTTCGACGACGTGCCGTGGATGACGATGGTCGTCCCGGGAATCACGGCCGTCGCGCAGCCGACGGTCGAGCTGGGACGCCGCGCCGCGCGGCTCCTGCTGCGCCGCATCGCCGACCCGCTCTGCGAGCCGAGCGTCGAGGTTCTCGAGCCGTCGCTCGTCGTTCGCGGATCGACAGGCACCCCGCCGAAACCCTCTAGTTGACGCGAATCTCCGGGTGTGGCAACGTTCTCACACTCGGAGTACCGTGTCCCGTCTCTCTAACTCTGGAGGAGGAGCATGAAGTTTGGGAGGAAGCGGATCGCGTGGCCGGCGTCCCTCGTGATCGTGCTCGCCGTCATGGTCGGCGTGGCGGTGAGTTCCGCGAGCGCGAGAACGGAGCGGGCGACTGCCACGTTGCGAACCATGGGGTTTGGCCTCCCGGACGAGATCGCGAAAGTCCGGGTCGAAGAGGCCAAGAAGGCCGTCGGCACGGGGAACGACTTCCAGATGGACACGGGGGGCTTCGACGAACAGAAGTTCCTGTCCGCGGTCGCGAGCGGCAACCCACCCGACCTGATCTACATGGACCGCCAGCTGATCGGCACGTACGCGAACCGCGGCGCGCTGCAGCCGCTGACCAATTGCATCAGGAGCCAGCGCATCAACATGTCGCAGTACCGGGATGCCGCTAGACGCGAGGTGACGTTCAAGGGGGTCGTCTACGGGATTCCGGAGTTCGTCCAGAACCGGAACATCATCGTCAACCGCCCGGTGCTCGCGAACGCGAAGGTCAAGCTGACCGACATCGACACGAGCAACTGGGCCAAGCTGGCAGCGGCGAATCGAAAGCTGTTGAAGCGCTCGGGCGGCAAGGTGACGCGGATCGGCTTCGATCCGAAGCTGCCGGAGTTCTTCCCGCTCTGGGCGAAGGCGAACGGCGTCGACATCCTGAGCAAGGACGGCAGGCACGCGCACATCAATAATCCACGCGCGATTGCGGCGCTGACGTACGCGGTCTCACTGATCAACGCACACGGCGGGTGGGGTCCCTTCAAGTCGTTCCGCGACACGTGGGACTTCTTCGGCGCGAAGAACCAGGTCCAGCAGGGCCAGGTCGGAGCGTGGCCGATGGAGGACTTCTACTACAACAATCTCGCCCGGAACTCCCCCGGCGTGAAGATCTACGTCAAGATGTTCGAGAGCCGCAGGGGCGTGCCGATCGACTACGCAACCGGTAACACGTGGGCAATCCCACGCGGAGCGAAGAATCCGACGCAGGCGTGCATCTGGATGAAGGCGATGACGCGCTGGGAGACGTGGATCAAGGCGGCCGACGCTCGCAAGGCGGCACGCAAGGCGCAGAACCTGCCTTTCCTGCCGCTCTACACGGGCAACAAGACGGCCGACCAGCGGATCTTCAACCGCGTCTGGGAGGCGTCGGCGACGAGCCCGTACTTCAGGCAGGCCGTACGGACGAACCTCCGCTCGCAGCGGTTCGCGTTCAGCATCCCGCCCTCGCCTGCGGGTGCCGAGTTCCACAAGGCCTGGGAGGACGCGGTGAACCGCGTGCTCGCCCGCCAGCAGGGCGTGAAGGCCGCGCTGGACCAGGCGCAGAAGGAGGCACAGCGCGCGCTCGACCGGGCCCGGAACTAGCCCGGACTTGACCACCGTTTCCACCACCTACGCGCCGGGCCCTCTCGCGAGGGCCCGGCGCTGGGCCGGCGGCTTCCGCAGCCCGGAGACCTGGGCTGCCTACGCGTTCCTGCTGCCCTGGATCTTCGGATTCCTCGTCTTCACGGCTGGCCCGATGGTTGCGAGCTTCTTCCTCTCGCTGACCGAGTACGACATCCTCAACCCGCCGCGGTACATCGGGTCCCAGAACTACAAGGACTTGCTCGACGACCCGAAGATCGTCATCGCGCTCCGTAACACGGTGATCTTCACGGCGCTGAAGGTGCCCCTCGACGTGACGGTCGCGCTCATCCTCGCGATGACGCTGCAGCGGATCGGACGTGCGGCCGGCTTCTTCCGGACGGTCTTCTACCTGCCGAAGATGACGCCGCCGGTCGCCATCGGCATCTTCTTCCTCCTGCTCTTCAACGGCACGGTCGGGATCGTCAACCGCGGCCTGGAGAAGATCGGCATCAACGGGCCGTTCTGGACGACGGACCCGCACTGGGTCAAGCCGGGTCTCGTGCTGATGAGCACGTGGGCCGTCGGCGGCACGATGGTGATCCTGTTCGCCGCGCTCCAGGCTGTGCCCCGGCAGCTGTACGAGGCCGCGGCGATCGACGGAGCCTCGGCGTGGCGCCGCTTCCGCGACGTGACGCTGCCGATGATCAGCCCGGCGCTCTTCTTCAGCCTGATCGTGTTGACGATCGCGGGCCTGCAGTCGTTCGACGAGGCGTATACCGCGTTCTACGGGACGCAGGAGGGCTACTCGAGCGACGCGGCGCTCTTCTACGTCATCTACCTCTTCCAGCAGGCGTTCCAGTTCCTGCACATGGGCTACGCGTCCGCAATGGCGTGGCTGCTCTTCCTTGTGATCATGGTGATCACGGCCATCCAGGTGAAGGTCGGCAACCGGTTCGTCTACTACGAGGGCCGGAAGGACCGATGACGGAAGCCTCGACACGGCTCGCAGCTGCGCGTCCCGTTGCCGGGCGGCGGCGGCGCCTTCCGAGCGGGAGCGTGATCAAGCGCGCGCCGTTTCTTGCGCTCGTGCTCGGGCTCTCGGTGATCTTCATGTACCCGTTCGTCTGGCTCGTGAGCGCGTCGGTGAAGCCGCGAGAGAGCGTCTTCGACAACAAGCTGATCCCGGAGCGGTTGCATTTTCAGAACTACTCCGAGGTCTGGCACGCGGGGCAGGTGTTCACCTGGCTGCTGAACAGCACCTACATCGCCTTCCTCGCTGCGCTCGCCGTGACGGTCTCGAGCGCGATCGTCGCGTTCGGCTTCGCGTACTTCCGCTTCCCCGGGCGCAACTTCCTCTTCGGGCTCGTGCTCGCCACGATGATGCTGCCCGGCGCCGTGACGCTCGTGCCCGTGTTCCTGATCTGGAACCACTTCGGACTCGTCAACACGCAGATCCCGCTCTGGGCGATGAACCTCTTCGGGAGCGCGTTCTACATCTTCCTGCTGCGGCAGTTCTTCCTTGGCATACCGCGCGAGCTGTTCGAAGCCGCGCGCGTCGACGGGGACAGCTACTGGACGATGTTCTGGCGCATCGCGTTCCCGCTCGCGAAACCGGCGCTGATCGTGACGTTCATCTTCGAGCTGCAGGCGAGCTGGAACGATCTGCTGAAGCCGCTTATCTACCTGCAGGACCCGAAGCTCTACACGATGCCGCGCGGGTTGAAGGCGATCCTCGACTCGTTCGGGCAGAGCGGCGAGATGCAGTGGGAGATCATCATCGCGGCGATGGTGATCACGACGGTTCCGATGATCGTCGTCTTCTTCCTCGGCCAGCGCTACTTCGTCGAGGGCATCGCCGCCTCGGGACGGAAGGGGTAATGCCGGTCCTCGCACTCGACATCGGCGGCACGAAGCTCGCCGCGGGCGTCGTCGACGGCGGCGGGCAGCTGCACTCGTTCCTCTTCGAGCCAAGCCGCGCGGAAGAGGGCCCGGAACGCGTGCTCGAGCGTCTCTTCGAGCTCGGACGGAGCGCAGTCTCCGCGTCCGAGCTGGGCTGGGACGAGATCGCCGCGGTCGGCATCGGCTGCGGAGGGCCGCTCGACGCGGAGCGTGGTGTGCTGATTGCGCCGCCGCACCTCCCGGGTTGGCACGACGTGCCCGTAACCTCGCTTGCGGAGCACGCCTACGACCGGCCGGCGATGCTCGACAACGACGCGACGGCCGCGGCTTGCGGTGAGCACCGGTACGGAGCCGGAGCCGGGACGTTGAACATGGTCTACCTGACGATCTCGACGGGCGTGGGCGGCGGTGTCGTCGTCGGCGGTCGGCTCTACCGCGGGGCGGGAGGCAACGGCGGCGAGCTCGGCCACGTCACGGTCGACTGGCACGGCCGGCGCTGCCGCGGCTGCGGCCGCGATGGGTGTCTCGAGGCGTACGTCTCGGGAACGTCGATCGCCGAACGCGCGCGCGAGGCGCTCACGCGTGACGGCAGCTCGGCGCTCGCCGGTGCACGCGATCTCACAGCAGCCGACGTCGCGGCCGCCGCGCGGGCAGGCGACGCGCTCGCCATGGAGGTGTGGGAGGAGACGGTCTTCGCGCTCGCGTGCGGTCTCACGTCGATCGTGAACCTGTTCGACCCGGAGCTCGTCGTCGTCGGGGGCGGTGTCAGCCGCTCGGGCGAGCAGCTGCTCGGGCCCGTTCGCGAGTGGGTTCGCGCGAACGCGATCGCTCCCGCGGGACGCGCAATGGACATCGTTCCGGCGGCGCTCGGCGACCAGGTCGGCGTCGTCGGCGCGGCGGCGATCGTGTACGAGCGGACGCACACGCAAGACGTTCTCCCGCATGCGTGACGCCCTCGCCGAGCACCTCGAGCTGGCCGCCGCGATGGAGGCTTGGCTGCCCAACACGGACGAGGTCGCGCGGGAGCTGATCGCGGCGTACGAGCGAGGAGGGCAACTGTTCACGTGCGGAAACGGCGGCAGCGCGGCCGACGCACAGCACCTCGCCGCAGAGCTCGTCGGACGCTACAGCCGCGAGCGGCGCCCGCTCGCAGCGACCTCGCTGAGCGTCGATCCGTCGGTCGTCACGTGCATCGCCAACGACTACTCATTCGAGGACGTGTTCGCGCGCCAGGTGCAGGCGCTTGCCGGCGCCGACGACGTGGTGATCGCGTTCACGACGAGCGGCCGGTCGCCGAACGTCGTCCGGGCGCTCGCGGCCGCGCGCGAGGCGGGCGCGACCACCGTGCTCTTCGGCGGCAGGGACGGCGGTGCGGCTGCCGAGCACTCGGACTACGCGCTCCTCGTGCCGTCGACGAACACGGCGCGGATTCAGGAGATGCACCTGCTGCTCCTCCACCTCGTGATCGAGCAGGTCGACGCCTGGGTGGCCGGCGCATGAGCGAGCGAGTGCTGCACATGATCGGCAATGCGCATATCGACCCGGTCTGGCTCTGGCAATGGCCCGAGGGCTACCAGGAAGTGCGCGCGACGTTCCAGTCGGCGATCGATCGCATGGAGGAGTACCCCGAGTTCGTGTTCACGTGCGACTCGGTCGTCTACCTGCAGTGGATCGAGGAAAGCGACCCGGAGCTGTTCGAGCGGATCCGCGCGCGCGTCGCGGAGGGGCGTTTCCAGGTGATCGGCGGCTGGTGGGTCGAGCCGGACTGCAACATCCCTTCCGGCGAGTCGTTCGTGCGCCAGGCGCTGTATGGGCAGCGCTACCTCCACGACCGGCTCGGCGTGCTGGCGACGACCGGCAGCAACATCGATCCGTTCGGCCACAACGCCTCGCTGCCGCAGCTCTTGCGGAAGAGCGGCCTGGACTCGTACGTGTTCCTGCGCCCCGGCCCGCTGGAGCTGGAGCTGCCGGGCCCGTACTTCTGGTGGGAGTCGCCGGACGGCTCTCGCGTGCTGGCATATCGGATCCCACACGAGTACTGCAGCCCGCGCGGCGAGATCGACGAGCATCTCGAGCAGGCGCTCGCCCAGCTGCCGGGGGACGCGCCGGAGCTGATGGTCTTCTACGGCGTGGGCAACCACGGCGGCGGCCCGACGCGGGCAAACCTCGACAGCATCCGCAGGCTGAACGAGACGAACGGGGCGGTACGGCTGGAGTGCAGCTCTCCGCGCGCGTTCTTCGACTCCGTTGTCGAAAGAGACAACATCCCGATCCATGCAGGCGAGCTGCTGCACCACTCGGTCGGCTGCTACTCCGCGCACTCGGGGGTGAAGCGCTGGAACCGCCGCGCGGAGAATCTCCTCCAGCGTGCGGAGAAGTGGTCCGCGGTCGCCGATGTCCTCGGCGGCGCGCCCTATCCGCTCGAGGCGCTGACCGAGGCGTGGAAGCGCGTCCTCTTCAACCAGTTCCACGACACGCTCGCCGGAACGTCGATCAAGCCCGCCTACGAGGACGCCCGCGATCAGTACGGCCACGCGTCCTCGCTCGCCGCGAGCGCGTTCAACCTCGCCGTGCAGACCATCAGCCGGCGAATCGACATCCCGGCCGAGCCGGAGTTGCGGCCGCTCGTGGTGTTCAACCCGCACCCGTGGCCGCTGCGCGCGGACGTCGAGTTCGAGTACACGTGGCTGCCGGCGAAGGGCGCGCGGATGACCGACGACGAAGGCGCGCCGGTGACCGTGCAGGCGATCCGCCCGCACACGACGATGAGCAGCTCGCGCGGCCGGCTCGTCTTCCCGGCCGACATTCCTCCACTCGGCTATCGCGTCTACCGGATCTACCCCGGCGCGGCCGCGGGCGCTGCCGTATCGGCGACCGACACGACGCTCGAGAACGAGTTCCTCGCGCTCGAGCTCGACCCGGCGACAGGCTGGCTCTCCCGTCTCGAAGACAAGGCCACGGGCGTCGATCTCGCCGCCCGCGGCCCGCACGCAGTCGTCGTCGAGGATCGCTCGGACACGTGGGGCCACATGGTCCGGGTGTTCGACGACGTCGCCGGCGCGTTCGAGTGCACGTCAGTGCGGCTCGTCGAGCACGGGCCGGTGCGCGCGACACTGCGAGTCGAGAGCCGCTTCGGCTCCTCGTCACTCGTCGAGGAGATCGTGCTCGGCGCCGGCGCACGCTTCGTCGAGGTGCGCGCGACGCTCGACTGGCGCGAGCAGCTGCGCCTGCTGAAGCTCCGTTTCCCCACCGCTGTCGAGACCGACCGCGCGACGTTCGAGGTGCCGTACGGGCAACTCGAGCGTCCCGCGGTCGGCAGCGAGGAGCCGGCGCAGGCGTGGGTCGACGTCTCCGACGGGCGGGTCGGGCTCTCGGTGCTGAATGACTCGAAGTACGGGCACGACGTGCGAAGCGGGGACATCGGGATCACGGTCGCGCGCAGCCCGGTGTACGCGTGGCACGACCCGCGCGTGCTCGACGATCCCGAGGGGCGGTACGAGTACCTCGACCAGGGACGCCAGGACTTCACGTACCGCCTGCTCCCGCACGCCGGCGACTGGCGCGCTGCGGGAGCCGTGCGACTCGCCGCCGAGCTGAATCAGCCGCCGTATGCACTGATCGAGTCGTATCACTCCGGGGACCTGCCTTCGCACGCGTCGTTCGCTTCCGACGGTGGCGGCGACGTCGTGGTCACGGTCGTGAAGGGCGCGGAGGACGGGGGCGCGCTCGTCGTGCGCGCGTACGAGAGCGCGGGGCGCGCGGCGCGCGCGACGATCGAGCTGCCGCTCGTCGGCCGCACGATCGAGGCGGACTTCGGACCCGCTGAGATCAAGACCTTCCGCGTGCCGCGCGATTCCGCCGCGCCCGTTGTCGAGACGAACCTGCTGGAGTGGTGAGCGCGCTCGACGGCGACCCGTGGCAGCTGCGCGGCTGCCTCGGCCGCGAGTGGGAGTGGCACATCGGTCCCGACAAGAGTTGGGACGCGCCCGGCTGGCTTCCCGCGCGCGTGCCCGGGAGCGTGCTCGACGATCTCTGGCGCGCAGGCGAGGTGCCGGACCCCTACCGCGGGCGCAACAGCCGGCTCGCCGAGTGGGTGCCCGAGCGCGCGTGGGTCTACCGGCGCCGGCTCGACGGCGACGGCGGAACGCTCGAGTTCAATGGTGTCGACCACGCGGTGACCGTCTTCCTCGACGGCGTCGAGGTCGCGCGCCACGCGAGCTCGTTCCGGCCGTTCTCGGTCGAGGTGAGCCCCGGCGAGCATCTGCTCGCGGTCGTGGTCCACCCCGCACCGGAGAGCGAGCCGCAGGCCGGCAAGACAAGCAACGTGCGCGTGCACAAGAGCCGCATGGGCTACGGCTGGGACTTCTGCCCGCGCATGATCAACCAGGGAATCTGGCGCGAGGTGACGTGGCGAGACGGGGCGCGCGAGCTGTTCCCGCACGTGACGCTCGAGGACGGCGTCGGCATCGTGCGCGCGGAGGGGGAGCGCGTGCGCGTCGAGTCGCCCGAGCTCTGGTGGCCGAACGGGCTCGGCGACCAGCGGCTCTATGCGGTGCACGTCGGAGGCCGCGAGCTCCGCGTCGGCTTCCGCCGGATCGAGTTCTCGCCGCGGGGGACGCTCGTCGTCAACGGCGTGCCCCTGCAGATCAAGGGCTGGAACTGGGTCCCGATCGACGCGCTGTACGGCGTCCCTCGACCCGAAAAGCTCGCGCATCTCCTCCGGCTCGCCGCGCGTTCGCACGCGAACCTCGTGCGCGTGTGGGGAGGCGGCCTGATCGAGAGCGAGGAGTTCTACGGGCTCTGCGACGAGCTCGGGCTGCTCGTGTGGCAGGACTTCAGCATGTCGAGCTCGTTGATGGAGAGCGTCCCGTCCGAAGACCCGGAGTTCGTCGCGACGATGGTCGAGGAGGCCCGCGACCTCGTGCCACGGCTGCGCCACCATCCGTCGCTCGCGGTCTGGTGCGGCGGGAACGAGCTGGAGGTCGACGACTCGGCGCCCGTGCTCGGCGCACTGCGCGACGTCGTGGGCGAGCTCGACCCCGAGCGCGCGTGGGTCGCGACGTCGCCCGCGGGCGGCGGCGACGTGCACGGACCGTGGGAGCACCAAGGGCTCGGCGCCCACAACGCGCACTACGACTCGGGGACCTGGTCGCTGCACAGCGAGTTCGGCGTCGAGGGGATGACGAACCGCCGAGCCCTCGAGGCGCTCATTGGCGAATCCGAGCGCTGGCCCGCCGACCGCTCGAACCCGGTCTACGAGCACCTGGGTGCGTTCTGGAACAACGCGTCGCTCGTGCAGGAGTCTTTCGGCGGGCGCATCCGCGACGTGGACACGATGCGGCGCGCGAGCCAGTGGCTGCAGTACGACGGGCTGCGCTATGCCGTCGAGGCATCGCTGCGGCGCGGAGCCGGAGTTATTCCCTGGCAGCTCAACGAGTCGTACCCCAACGCCTGGTGCACCTGCTCCGTCGACTACCACGGCGAGCCGAAGCCCGCCTATTACGGCGTCGCGCGCGCGTACGGCGGCGCGCCGAGCGCGCAGTTCGAGACGTTCGCGTGGGGCGGGCATGGCGAGGCACGCGCGCGCATCTCGGGCCCCGCGCGGTTCGTCGATCTCGACGGGACGATCGTCGCGGAGTCGCAAGGTGAAGAGATCGCCGCGCCGCTCCACGCGTTCGCGACGGACGTCTTCCTGCTCGACCTCGGCTCGAACCGCTACGTGATGACGCGCACGGATGACCTCGCGCCGCTCCTCGACCTGCCTGCCGCGCAGGTAAGGGTCGAGCGCACAAGTAACAGACTGTTGCTAGCACACGCCGGCGGACCGGCAGCGATCGGAATCGTGATCGAAGGTGCGGTCTGTTCCGAGAACGTCATCGACCTGCTCCCCGGAGAGGAGCGCACGATCGCGATCGACGGAGACGGCCCGCTGCGCGTGGAAGGCTGGAATGTTCGCGGCTAAGGCGCTTGCACCCGACGGCTCGACTGTCGACGGCTTCGCCTTCGACGGTGCACTCAGCGTGACGTACACGGGCGACGCTCCCGTCGACGCCGGCATCCGCGTCGAAGTCGAGGTGCCGGCGACCGACGACCCGCAATGGCTGGTCCCGGGCGTCTTCTACGGCGAGAACCGGCCCGAGCAGTGCACGCGCATCTACCCGCGCTTCGTCCGCGGGTGCAAGGACGTCGAGCGGATGGAATCCGACACATGGTCTTTCCGCGCCGACCGTTGCGCGACGCCGGCCGTCTTCGCGAGCGGCGTGGGGCTGATGACGTCCGAGGTGAGCCCGCTCGGCGGGTCCGGCGTGGGCTTCTCGCACCGCGACGGCCGGCCCGTGATCTGGCTCGACTTCCCCTACCGCGAGGAGCCGCTCCGCTACGACGGCTCGGAGACGCCTGCGCCGCCCGATATCCAGACGTACCGCTGGACGCCGGGCGAGACGATCGCGCTCGAGTTCGAGCAGAACGACGGCGATTGGCGGCGCGCGCTCCGACTTCGCAACAGTCTGTTGCAAAGTCCCGCCTGGGTGAGCGTGGAGGAGGCCGCCGAGCTCGCCGCGTGGGGTCTGTACCGCTGGCACTACCGCCCCGATCCGCCGCGCCTCGTCGAGACCGTGGGGTTCGACCGCGACGGTGACCGCGACGCGATGCACGTCTCGTGGGTCAGCGGCGTCCCGTACGCGTACGCGCTGCTCCGCCACGGCCGTCGGGCGGGGAACGACGAGTACGTGCGCGCGGCGGAGTCCGTCCTCGACCACGTCGCGGAGAACCTGACGCCGGGCGGCACGTTCTGGGCGCAGTGGACGGCTGAGAAGGGCTGGACGGCCGGGTGGCACCGCGATCGCTCGCGCCTGCACGCGCGCACGCTCGCGGACGCGACGCTCTTCATGCTGCGCGCCGGCGGGCGCTGGGAAGCCGCCGCGCGCTCGAACATCAAGGTCGCGCGCCGCACGCAGCGCGAGGACGGTGCGCTGCCGGCGGCGCATCACGTCGACACGGGCGAGGCAGTGTCCTGGGACGGAACCGCGGGCCTCGCGTGGATCCCTGCACTCGTCGAGGCGGGTCATCTCGACGAGGCGCGCCGCGCCGGCGAGTACTACAAGGGCTTCGACGTCTACTACGGCGCACCCGAGGACGTCGATCTCGCTCCGACGTCGGAGGACGGCTACGCGGCGGTGATGGCCTACGTCGCGCTCGAGGACTGGGACGCGGCGCGTCATGCCGCCGATTGGATGCTCACGTTCCGCTACACGTACGACGTTGCGTTCTCGCCGAAGACGATCCTCGGCGAGTACGGCTTCCGCACGCGGGGCGCCGACCAGGCCTCGCCGCCGAACCAGCACCTGCACGCGTTCGGCCTGATCTGCCTCCCCGAGATGGTGCGGCTCGCCCGCGCGACCGGCGACGACTACTACCTCGAGCGGACGCGCGAGAACCTCGAGTGCTTCCGCCAGTTCATCGCGCGCGAGGACGGCGACTTCGATGCGTACAAGGGCATGGCGACGGAGCGCTACTACCAGACCGACTGCTTCGGCGCGAAGGGGATGCTGCTGACGCTCTCCCACGCCTGGAGCGTCGGCGTGCTGCTCTACGCATGCGAAGAGGCGCTCGAGCTCGGGCTGTGAAGACGTTCCCGGAGGAGTTCCTCTGGGGTGTCGCGACGTCCGCGTACCAGGTCGAGGGCGGCGTGGAGCTCGACGGTCGCGGCCCTTCGATCTGGGATCTCTTCGTCGGCCAGAGCGGCGACACGGGGGACGTGGCTTGCGACCACTACCGGCGCTGGCGCGACGACGTCGAGCTCCTCGGCAAGCTCGGCGTGAACGCCTATCGGTTCTCGATCGCGTGGCCGCGGCTCTTCCCCAGCGGTCGCGGACCGCTCGAGCCGCGAGGTCTCGCGCACTACGACCGGCTGATCGACGCGCTGCTCGAGAAGGGGATCACGCCGATCGTGACGCTCTACCACTGGGACCTGCCGCAGGCGCTCGAGGACGCCGGTGGCTGGCTCGAGCGCGACACTGTCGAGCGCTTCGCCGACTACGCCGCGACGTGCTTCGAGGCGTACGGCGACCGCGTCGAGTGGTGGTGCACGATGAACGAGCCGTGGATCATCGGCCTGCTCGGGTACCTGCACGGGCTGCATGCGCCCGGGATCAAGGACGACCTGCTCGGCGAGGCGACCGCGTTCCACCACACGTTGCTGGCACACGGTCGGGCAGCGCAGGCGGCGCCCGCCGATGCCCGCGTCGGCGTCGCGTTCTCGCTCGCGCCCCACTATCCCGCGAGTCCCGCCGACGCCGAGGCCGCGCGCGCTTCCGACGACTACGTCAATCGCTGGTTCCTCGACCCCGTGCTCCGGGCGTCGTACCCCGACGACATGCGCGCGCTGTGGGAGAAGCGCATCGGCCCGCTCGACTTCGTCCACGACGGCGACCTCGAAACGATCGGCGCGCGCAGCGACTTCGTCGGCGTCAACTACTACGCGCGGCGGCTCATTCGCGCGGCGCCGGGCAACACGCCGTGGCCGTGGGAGGTCGTCACCGCCGACGCCGTGCCGATGACAGAGGGTGGCAACGAGATCACGCCGTCCGCCTTCACGGACCTGCTCGTTCGGCTCCGCGACGACTACGGCAACGTTCCGATCCTGATCACGGAAAACGGCGCCGTCTACAAGGACCGCGTGCACGACGAGCGGCGGATCCAGTTCATCCACGACCACCTCGCGGCTCTGCAGGACGCGATCGGGCGGGGCGTGCCGGTGGTCGGCTACTGCCACTGGTCGTTCCTGGACAACTTCGAGTGGGCGCTCGGCTACGCGCAGCGGTTCGGCCTCGTGCACGTCGACTACGAGACGCTCGAGCGGACGATCAAGGACAGCGGGCGCTACTACGCCAGCATCGCGCGCGCCAACGTGCTCCTCGCTCCTGAGGTCGCCGCGTGAAGCTCGCCGTGATCGGCGGCGGCTCGACGTACACGCCCGAGCTCGTCGACGGGTTGATCCGCATGCAGGATCTCCTCCCGCTCGAGGAGCTTGCGCTCTGCGACCCGGCGGAGGAGCGGCTCACGATTCTCGCGGGGCTGACGCAGCGGATGCTCGACCGAGGCGGCCATCCCGCTCGCCTCACGCAGACGGCGCGGCTCGAGGAAGCGGTGGAAGGCGCTGACGCGGTGCTGATCCAACTCCGCGTTGGCGGTCAGGCCGTCCGCATCGTCGACGAGTCCGTGCCCATCGCTTGCGGCTGCGTCGGCCAGGAGACGACCGGCTACGGGGCGCGAAGGCGCTGCGCACGGTGCCCGTCGTGCTCGACATCGCCGAGCGCGTGCGGAAGCTCGCGCCGAACGCCTGGATCGTCGACTTCACGAATCCCGTCGGGATCGTGACGAAGGCGCTGCTCGACGAGGGCCACCGGGCAGTCGGGCTCTGCAGCGCGGCGATGGTCTTCCAGCGGCACTTCGCGCGAGTGCTGGACGTCGCGCCCGAGCGGGTCGAGCTCGACCACCTCGGTCTCAACCACTTGACGTGGGAGGTCGGGGTGCGCGTCGACGGCGAGGACGTCCTGCCGCAACTCGTCGGCGAGCACGTCGACAGGGTCGCGCCGGCAACGGGGCTCTCGCCCGAGCTCGTCCGGCGGCTGGGCGTCGTCCCGTCGTACTACCTGCACTACTTCTACGACCACGATCACGTGGTCGAGTACCAACGCACGCATCAGTCGCGCGCCGTAGAGGTCGCCGAGATCGAGCGCGAGCTGCTCGAGCTGTACGCCGACGAGCGGCTCGCCGAGAAGCCGGACCTGCTGAGTCGCCGCGGCGGCGCGTTCTACTCGGAGGCGGCGGTCGAGCTGCTCGCGAGTCTCTTCGGGCGGAACCCGAACGACCGGCACGTCGTCAACCTCCGGAACAACGGCGCGTTGCCCTTCCTGCCGGACGACGCGGTCGTTGAGGTGCCGGCGTGGGCAGGGCGCGACGGCGTCGCGCCGGTGCCGATGCCCGAGCTCGACCCGATGCACCGCGGACTCGTCGCGCACGTCTCGGCGTACGAGGACCTCGCGCTCGACGCGGCCCTCTGCGGCGGTCGCGAACGCATCTTCCGCGCGCTGCTCGCGCACCCGCTCGTCGGGCAGGCCGACGTCGCCGAGACGCTCGCCGACCGGATGATCGAGGCAAACCGGGAGTTCCTCTCGTGGGCGTGATCGGCGTCGACGGCGGCAACGCGAAGACCGAGCTCGTACTCGCGAGCCTCGACGGCGAGCCGCTCGCATACGTTCGCGGGCCCGGCAGCAACTCGCACGGACTCGGGGCGGAGGGATGCGTTGCGGTGATCGCGAAGCTCGTCGAGCGGGCGCAGCTCGCGGCGCCGGACGATCACGGCGCGTTCTTCCTCTGCGGCGCCGACGTGCCGGCTGACATCGAGGAGCTGGCCGCCGCGGTGAACGCGCGCGGCTGGGTGCGTCAGGCGAGCGTCGACAATGACACCTTCGCGCTCCTGCGTGCCGGTACCGATGCGCCGGACGCCGTCGCCGTCGTGTGCGGGGCTGGGATCAACTGCGTCGGCCGGGCGGCGGACGGCCGCACGGCGCGCTACCCGTCGCTCGGCTGGGAGACGGGCGACTGGGGCGGCAGCGAGATGCTCGGCCGCGAGGCCCTCTTCCTCGCGGCACGCGCCGAGGACGGTCGCGCGGAATCGACGGCACTCCTCCCTGCCATTCTCGGATACTTCGGGGCGGAGTCGGTCGCCGCGCTCGGAGAGTCCGTTCACTACGGCCGTTTGCGTCAGCAGCGTCTCGGCGAGCTGGCGCCGGTCATCGTCGCCGTGGCCGAGGCAGGTGACGCCGCCGCGCGAGGACTAATCCAACGGCTCGCCGACGAGATCGTGCTCCTCGCGCGGAAGGCGCTCCGCGATCTCGAGCTCGTAGACGCCGAGGTCGTCCTCGGCGGCGGGATGCTGCGCGAAGGGAAGGGGCTCTTGTACGACGAGGTCGTGTCGCGCCTGGGCGAGCACGAGCACCCGGTCGTCGCGACCGATCCGCCCGTGCTCGGTGCTGGGCTCGCGGCGCTCGACGCCGCGGGCGCCCCGCCGGAGGCGGGAGAGCGGTTGCGCGCCGCGTTCCGGGACGGGCTTACGCCCGAGGACGTGCGCTGACCGAGGTGCGCGTCTTCGACGACGCCGACGATCTCGGCGCCGCGCTGGCAGATGCGATCCTCGACGCCTACGGGCGCTCGCACGATCGCTTTCTGCTCGGCTGCCCCGGCGGACGCACGCCGCTCACGACCTACCGCGCGCTGGCCGAGCGGCGCGCCGACCTCTCACGCCTCGTCGTCGTGATGATGGACGAATTCGTCGGCGCGCCCGCGGACGCGCACTACAGCTGCCGCGGCTTCGCGGAGCGGGAGCTCGCGGGCCCGCTCGGCCTCCGCGACGACCAGGTCTGGCTCCCCGATGCGGCGACGTATGACGAGCGCATCGCCGCCGCGGGCGGCATTGACATCTTCCTGCTTGCCTCGGGTGCGTCGGACGGACACGTCGCGTTCGTCCCGCCGGGCTCGCCGCGCGGGAGCGGCACCGAGATCGTCGAGATCGCGGACAGCACGCGGCGTGACAACCTCGCCACCTTCCCCGCGTTCGCGGCGCTCGACGAAGTGCCGAGGCACGGTGTCACCGTCGGGCTCGGAACGATCTGCGCCGCGCGCTCGCTGCGCCTCGTCTTGCACGGAGCGAACAAGCGGGAGGCGACGGCCCGCCTGCTCGCAGTCGAAGACTTCGATCCCGAGTGGCCGGCGAGCATCGTGCACGAACACGACGACGCGGAGATCTGGGTCGACCGGGCGGCGCTCGGATGACGTTCGACGCGCTCGCACGCCCGAGTGGCACGTTCCTGATGGTCGCGATGGACCAGCAGGAGTCGCTGCGAACGATGCTCGCGCAGCACCACCCCGAGCCCATCGACGACGCGCGCATGGTCCGCTTCAAGCTCGCTGTCGCGCGGGAGCTCGCGCCGTACGCGTCGGGCTTCCTGATCGACCGGCACTACGGCTTCGAGGACGTCGTCGCGCAGGGGCTGGTGCCGCCCTCGTGCGGTCTGCTCCTCGCGGCGGACGCGCTCGAACAGCCGCCGGGCGGGATCGTCGAGGACACGGACCTCGATGAGGGAGTGAACGCGGCCGCACCCGGAATCGTCGCGCTGAAGCTGCGATCGTCGAGGCGGCGCGCGAGCTTTCGTCCGTCGGTCCCGATCTCTACAAGTGCGAAGTCCCGCTGCAAGGCCGCGGCGATCCGGCCGAGATCGAGCGGCGCGCGCGCGAGATCGATGCGGTCCTCGAGATCCCGTGGGTCGTGCTCTCGCAGGGCGTCGACCCGGACAATTTCCCCGGCGCGGTGGCGGCAGCGTGCCGCGGAGGCGCGTCCGGGATGCTCGCGGGCCGAGCGCTCTGGACCTCCCGCGGGCTCGAGCACCTCGTCTGCCCAGAAGAACGCGGTCGCCTCCTGCGGCAGGCCGCGCACGGGCTCGTGCCGGCCGAGGTCGAGCGCGGCGACCGCCTCGTCCCAGCCGAGCCCGAGGTCGGCGTCCCCCGGCGCGATCGGAAAGCCGGTCCACTCGCAGACGACCGAGTAGTCGGTCGGCTCCTGCAGCTCGGCGATGAGCAGTCCCGCCCCGATCGCATGCGGGACGCCGGCGGGAAAGCCGCGGTACGTCGTGGGGTCGACGCTGTCGCGCAGCCCGATCCACACCTCGCCTGCGGGTGCGCGCGTGCCGAGCACGATCCACGCCTCGGTCTTGCCGAACTGCGAGTCGAAGTGCCGCCGCGCAAGTCGCGGTCCCGGTGGGCGTGCGATGCCGTGGCTCGCCGCGCTCGCGGTGGCTCTGGTCGCCGCGCCGCCCACGATTCACGTTCGGAGCGACGCCGAGTTTCCCACCGCGGTCGCCGCGCTTCGCAGCTCGGGCGGGACGATCGTCCTGCTCCCGCGCGCGTACCGACAGCTCGTAGTCCCGGAACGGTCGGCGCGCCCGCTGCGCATCGTCGCGACGAGCGGCGCACGGGCCGAGCGCGTCCTCTTCGACCGCACGCAGCGTGTCTCGCTCGAAGGGCTGAGGCTCGCGCCCGCCTCGGGCGACGCGTCGATCGTCGTCCACGACTCGGAGCACGTCGAGCTCGAAGGGCTCGTCGTCAGCGCAGAAGGTACGCCATACGTGCCTCGGTCGTCGTTCCCGACTCGCGCTTCGTCACGATCGTGCGGAGCGAATTCACGCACTGCGGCGACCGCTCGCCCCCGTGGACGAACTGCCTGCTCCTCGGGAACTGGTCGAGACACGTTGTCGTCGCGGACAACAGGTTCCACGACTGCTACGACTGCGACTTCGTCCACGGCCCGCTTCGGTTCCGACCTGACGATCCGGGGAAACGGGTTCGAGCGCGCGCTGCCGTGCCGGATGGATGCGCTTCGCTGCGGTCACCAGGACTTGATCGAGCTGTTCGAGGGCCAGGGTCTCCGCGTCGCGAACAACCGCTTCGGCGTCTACCAGGTCGGCGGCGCGCAGCTCTACCTCACGGACGCGATCGACCACGTCGTCATCGTCAACAACGTCTTCCAGGGCACCGACGCGCGCGTGCCCGGCTACCGGTCGCGGATCGGCCTCGTCCTCGCACGGGCGGCGTTGCTCGACTTCGGACCGAGTCGGCGCTGCGCGCCTGGACGCTCGCGGCCGCCCAACGGCCGCCTCGACCGTACTCATCGACAGGGCCAACCGGCGGTACGCGCCGGCGACGGACATCGTGGGCACTCCGCGGCGCGCGGCTCCCGACATCGGCGCGTATGAATACGCGCTTCAGCGGCCGAGCATGGCTGCGAGGCCACTCACGCGGGTCGAGTCGGTCACGGACAGGCGCCGGAGCTCGAGTGGCGCGGCCGCCGCCTGGACCGTGCCCGGCCGCGTCGTGACGGCCAGAACGTATCCCGCCCGACGCGCGAACCGCGTCACGCGCGCGTCGCACGCTCCGTAGGGGTACGCGAGCCAGGGGACTCCATGGCCGAGGACGCGCTCGAGGGCGAGCCTCGACCGGACCAGCTCTGCGCGCAGCTCGGCATCCGGCAGCGTGGTCAGATCTCGGTGCCTGACCGTGTGCGAGCCGATCTCGATCCCTCGCTGCTCGAGCGCTCGCAGCTGGCTCCACGTGAGGAAGCTCGGGTCGCCGTTGGAGATTCGCGACGTGATCACGTACGAGATCGCATGCATCCCGAGTTGCGCCAGCCCGGGTGACGCGTACGTCAACACGTCGCGGTAGCCGTCGTCGAACGTGATCACGATCGGCTTCGGGCCCGGATCGCGTCCGCGCATGAGTGCGTCGAGGAGTTCCCGCTGCGTGAGCGTGTGGTAACCGTTGCGCCTGAGCCAGCGCATCTGGCGTGCGAAATCCGCGGGAGCGACGGTCAGCCGGCGCGTCATCGGCGGCAGCGACTGGTCCAGGACGTCGATGCGGTGGTACATGAGGATCGGCACGACGAGCGTGGGGCGCCGTGTGGCTCGAGCCGGCGCCACCGCCGCGACGAGCGCCACGACGCCGACGACTGCGACTGCGCTGCGTCCGTTCACGGGACGGAAAGTCGCTCCGGGTCCTCACCGCGAACTCACGGCGCGGTAACAGCGCGCGGGTTGCCGTCGCGCCGAAGGCGTACGAGGACGGGCATGTCGTCCACCGCGGAGGTCGTCGAGCGACCGGTCACCGGCCCGCGGGCGGCGTTCCGTGTCGTCGGGCAGCGGAACTTCGGGCCGTACTTCCTCGGCAATGCCCTCTCCGCGAGCGGGACGTGGTTCCAGAACCTCGCCGCATCGCTGCTCGTGTACCGGCTGACCCACTCGCCGTTCCTGCTCGGGGTCCTGAACTTCGCGCAGTTCCTGCCTGTGCTCCTGCTCGCGCCGTGGGCGGGCGCGGCGGCCGACCGGTTCGAGCGGCGGCACATCCTGCTCGTCGCCCAGAGCGCCGCTGTCGTCTTGAGCGCGACGCTCGGCCTGTTGGCATTCGCCGATCTCGCGAGCGAGTGGGTCGTGATCGGCTTCGGCCTCTTGCTCGGCGTCTCGAGCGGGTTCTCCGCGCCCGCGCAGCTCGCGCTCGTGCCGTCGCTCGTGCAGGCGCGCGACCTCGGTGCCGCGATCGCGCTCAACTCGATGACGTTCAACCTCGCGCGCGCGATCGGCCCCGTGCTCGCGGCCGCCGCCGTGGCGGCGTTCGGAATCCCGGTCGCGTTCCTGATCAACGCGGGCTCGTACCTCGTGTTCGTGGCCGCGCTCCTGCTCGTCCACCCGCGACCGCAACAGCGCGCCGCCAGCGCGCCGCTGCGCGAGAGTCTCGCGCTCCTGCGCAGCCAGCCGCGCCTGCTCTGGCTCCTGTTCGTGGTGATGGCGGTCGGGTTCGCCTCCGACCCAGTCAACACGGAGTCGCCTGCGTTCGCGCACGCGTTCGGATACTCGGACACGGTCGCGGGCGTGATCATCGGCGTCTTCGGCGCCGGAGCCGTGACGGCCGCGCTGTTTTTCGCCGGCCGCGAGGGCTCGCCGCGGCTGACCGTGGCGACGCTGACGATCCTCACGTTCGGCATCGTCGCGTTCTCGCTCTCGCCGTCGATCTGGGTCGGCTTCGTGTTCCTCTTTGCCGCCGGCTTCGGCTATCTCGCGTCCAACGCGCGCGCGACCACGCAGCTGCAACTCGAGGTCGACGAGCGCCAGCGCGGGCGGATCATGGCGCTGTGGTCGATCGCGTTTCTCGGCCTCCGACCCTTCGCGAGCCTCCTCGACGGCGCGATCGCCGACGTCGCCGGCGTCCGCGTCGCGGGCGTGGTGCTCGCGCTGCCCGCGCTTGCCGCGGCGCTCCTGATCCGGCGCCGCATCGGGCGGCGCCGACTAGCGTCTGCGCGATGAGGGCCCGCCTTCCGGACGCCCTGCACAACCGGGACTACGCGCTGCTCGTATCGGCGCTGGTCGGCATGGGCCTCGGTTCGCAGATGGTCGCGGTGGCGATCGGCTGGCAGGTGTACGAGATCCACCGGAGCGCCTTCGACCTCGGCTTGATCGGGCTGGCCGAGTTCGTCCCGCTGCCGCTGCTGGCCCTGCCCGCGGGGCACCTCGCCGATCGCGTGCCGCGCCGGCTCCTGTTCGCAGGCTCGCTCGCGCTGCTGATGATCGTGACGGCACTCCTTGTTGTCGTCACGCTGTCGGGTGCGTCGGAGCTGTGGCCTTTCCTCGCGCTCGCGTTCGCTTCGGGCGTGGCGTCCGCGCTCGGAACACCGGCCGCCCGCGCCATGCCGCCCACGCTCGTTCCCGCCGAGATCATCGCCAGCGCGCTCGCGATCCGCTCCAGCGCGGTGCAAGCGGCCGCCGTCACCGGGCCCGCGCTCGGCGGCATGCTGTTCGCCGTCCGTGCCGAGCTCGTGTACGGCGTCGCCGTGGCCCTGTTCGGTCTCGCGCTGGTCTCTGTCGCAGCCGTTCGCGAGCCGAAGGTGCTTCGCGGCCTGCCCGTCACCGGGGCCGAAGGCCTCGCGAGCGTGCTCGAGGGGCTGAGGTTCATCCGGCGAATGCCGGTCATGCTCGGGGCAATCGCGCTCGATCTGGTCGCCGTCCTGCTCGGAGGAGCCGCGGCGCTGCTCCCGCTGTTCGCGCGGGATGTCCTCCACACCGGGCCGGAGGGGCTCGGCGTCCTGCGTAGCGCGCCCGCTATCGGCGCGCTCGTCGCCGGCGTCATGCTCACGCGCCGGCCGTTGCGCGGGAGCACGGGCAGGACGCTGCTCGTCGTGGTCGGGGTGTTCGGGGCGAGCATGGTCGTGTTCGGGCTCTCGCGCTCGTTCGTCCTTTCGCTGCTCGCACTCGGCGTGAGCGGATTCGCGGACATGATCAGCATGAACATCAGGAGCACGATCGTCGCCCTCGCCACTCCGCACGACCTGCTCGGCCGCGTCAACGGCGTGGAGATGGTGTTCATCAGCGCCTCGAACGAGCTCGGCGCCTTCGAGTCGGGCGCAGCAGCGGCGCTGCTCGGGGCGGTACCGGCGGTCGTCGTCGGCGGAACGCTCACGATCGCGGCGGCGCTGCTCTGGCCGCTGCTCTTCCGCCCGCTCGCGCGGGTCGACCGGCTGGAGACACTTCGTCCAGAGGCGGCGACCGCGCTAGCCGAGCCGTGATACGAAAGACTGCCGTGGCGCTCACCGACCAGTTGCAGCAGCTCGGTCTGGCCGTCGGTCAGATCGTCGGCGTCGAGGAGCACGTCGGCGCCCGCGCGCCTGCGTACCTTCTCACCGTCGATCTGGGGCCGCAGGGCCGGCACGAGGCGAGTGTCGCGCGCGGCGACTACGAGCCAGACGAGCTCGAGGGCAAGCAGATCGTCTGCGCGCTCGAGGGCGACGAGCTGTTCGTCCTGGCAGCGCACTCGCACGCCTGGGGACTCGTCTTCGTCCGGCCGGACCGCGAGGTCGAGCCGGGGTCGATCGTCGTATAGCGTCTCGTCCGCAACCGCTTAGGCGCCGCGAGGAGGCTCCCATGCAGCAAGAGACCGCGACCGCGACTGTCACGGGGAGGCGGACGTCGCCTCCTTTCCGCGCCGATCACGTGGGCAGCCTGCTACGGCCGCCGCAGCTTCTGCAGGCACGCGCCGATCTCGAGACGGGGCGCATCGACGCCGCCGAGCTGCGCGCGATCGAAGACGACGCGATCCGCGAGATCGTGCGGAAGCAGGAGCAGATCGGGCTGCAGTCCGCCACGGACGGCGAGTTCCGCCGCGCTTCGTGGCACATGGACTTCATTTACCAGCTCGACGGCATCACCAAGGAGGCCGGGCACATCGCCGTCAAGTTCTACAACGAGGACGGCGAGATCGAGTTCACGCCGGCGGCCTTGCACGTCGACGGCAAACTGGGCGTCTCGAAGACGATCTTCGGCGACGACTTTCGCTTCCTGCAGCAGACGGTGACGAAGAACGTGCCGAAGCTGACGATTCCGTCGCCGAGCATGGTGCACTACCGCGGCGGCAAGGCCGCGATCGATCCCGCGGTGTATCCCGATATGGACGCGTTCTGGGCCGACCTCGTCGCGGCGTATCGGGAACAGGTTCGGCGGCTCGGCGAGCTCGGCTGCACCTACCTGCAGTTCGACGACACGAGCCTCGCATACATGAATGACCCGCACCAGCGCGAGTACATCGCGTCGATCGGCGGCGACCCGGAGCACCAGCACGTCGAGTACATCCGCCACATCAACGAGGCGCTCGCGAACCGGCCGGAGGGGATGAGCGTCACGACGCACGCGTGCCGCGGCAACTTCCAGTCCTCCTGGGCGGCGGAAGGCAGCTGGGACTTCGTCGCGGAGGCACTGCTCAACGAGCTCGAGGTCGACGGGTTCTTCATGGAGTGGGACGACGAGCGCTCGGGCGGCTTCGAACCGCTGCGCTTCCTGCCGAAGGGTCGGAAGCAGGTCGTGCTCGGACTGGTGACGACGAAGCACGGTGAGCTCGAGTCGAAGGACGAGATCAAGCGCCGGATCGAGGAAGCGTCGAAATACGCGCCGATCGAGCAGCTTTGCCTCTCGCCGCAGTGCGGCTTCTCGTCGACGGTCGAGGGCAACGTGCTCAGCGAGAACGAGCAGTGGGCGAAGTTGTGCCTGATCGTCGAGCTCGCCGAGGAAGTCTGGGGCTGACGAAGACCGTTCGCGACGCGACGTTCGACGTCTTCCGGCGCCGCGGCCTGACGACGCTCTTCGCGAACCCGGGCTCGACAGAGGTTCCGTTCCTCGCCGGCCTCCCGGACGACCTTCGCTTCGTGCTCGCTTTACACGAGGGCTCAGTCGTCGGGCTCGCGACGGGGTGGGCGATCGGGCGCGGCAAGCCGGCGCTGGCGATCCTCCACACGACGGCTGGGCTCGGGAACGCCGTCGGCGCGCTCGCGACCGCGCGGGTCAATCGCGCTCCGCTCGTGGTCATCGTTGGTCAGCAGGACCGCCGTCATCTCGTCTTCGAGCCGTTCCTCGCCGGGCGGCTCTCGGGGCTTGCGGGGGACTATCCCGTTTGGTCCGACCAGCCCGTCCGTGCGCAGGACGTGCCCGGCGCGATCGAGCGGGCATACCACGAGGCCGCAATGCACCGCGGGCCGGCGCTCGTGGTCGTGCCGATGGACGACTGGAGCGCGCCGGTCGACGAGGACCGCGAGGACGCGGCCGCGGGCCGGGTCCTCCGCGCGGCGGCCGCGGATTCCGACGCCGTCGAGGCGCTTGCAGGGTTCCTCGACGAAGCGTCGTCGCCCGCCATCGTCGCCGGCGCAGGCGCAGACGACGGCGAGACGTGGGCGGCGCTCGTCGAGCTCGCGGAGCGGCTCGGCGCGCCGGTCTTCCAGGAGTCGTTCGGCGCGCGCGCCGGGTTTCCGCAGGACCACGCGCTGTTCGCCGGCTTCCTGCCCGCAGACCGCCCGCGGCTGCGCGAGAAGCTCGCGCCGTACGACGCGATCCTCGTCGTCGGCGCGCCGGTCTTTCGTCAGTCGTCGTACGGAGAGGGCCGCTTCACCGAAGCCGGGACGCGAATCGCGATCGTCTCCGAGGACGCCGATGAGGCCCATCGCAGCCCGGCCGAGCTCGCCGTCATCGTGGCGCCGGGCGCGGTTTGCCGCGCGCTCGCGCGGAGAGTCCCGAAGCGGGAGGTCGCTCCGCCGGAGCCGTTCCGCTCGCCGGATCCTCCCGCCCGGGGCGAGCCGCTGACCGCGTCGCACGTCCTCGCTGCGCTCGCGGAACGGCTGCCGCGTGACGCGATCGTCGTCGAGGAGGCGCCGCTCGACCGGCCCGAGCTGCACGAGCGTCTGCTCGCGCGCGAGCCGCTCGGCTTCCTCAGCGCCGCGATGGGCGGCCTCGGCTTCGCGCTCGCGGGCGCAACCGGTCTGCGCATGGCGCTTCCTGATCGCCCGGTCGTCGCGGTCGTCGGCGACGGCTCGTCCATCTACGGGATCCAGGCGCTCTGGAGCGCGGCGCACTACCGCGTCGGCGTGCTCTTCGTGATCCTCTCGAACGGCGGCTACGCGATCATGGACCGGCTCGCCGAGCGCCACGGCCTGTCGAGCCCGTGGCCGGGCTTCGACGTCGACGTCGCGGCAATCGCACGTGGCTTCGGCTGCGACGGCGAGCGCATCGCCACCCACGAAGAGCTCACCAGCGCGCTCGACGAAGTGATCCCCACGCTCGCGACCCGCGGCGCACCGCTCCTGCTCGACGTCGACATCACTCCGACCGCGCACTTTGCACCGTGACACGGCTGCTCGTTGCGCTCTTGACACTGGGCCTGGCAGCGGGCTGCGACGGCGGCAGCGATGACGCGTCCCCGACCGTCGGACCAACCGCGGCGCCGAGCCAGGAGGCCGCGCGACTCGCCGCAATCCGTCTCGGTCCCGGGAACCCACCGCGCTTCGCTCTCGTCACGCTCGGCGACGACGGCTCAAAGCTACGAGTCCTCGTCGAAGCACCCCGGCGAGGAATCCAGCGACTGGGTCCACTCGACCCACCCGCATGGTCTCCCGATGCGAAGCGCGTGTACTTCGTCGGCATACTCGCGGAGCGCGAAGGCGATCGCTTCCACTACTACGAATCGGACGTCTTCGTCGTCGACGCGGACGGTGGCGAACCGCGTCGGATCACGAACTCGCGCGACGTCCACACAGCCGTTCCGTCGCCCGATGGGAACACGCTGCTCGTGGCGCGCGACGAGCATCCGGGCAGACGGCCCTTCACGTCCGGGTTGTGGCTCGTCAACGCGAACGGTGGGAAGGCTCGGCGCCTCGTCGACGCGAAGGACGGGCAGCTGGACCTCGGGGGGTCGTGGTCGCCCGACGGCCGGACGATCGCCTTCACGCGTTGCACCTTCGAGCCGCCCGACAAGCACGGGTTCGTTCAAAACACCTGCGAGATCGACACGGTCTCGCAGGACGGCTCAGACCTGCGAAGGCTGACCGAGCGGAGCAGCCAACCGTCGTTTTCGCCGGATGGCCGGCTGATCGCCTTCATCAGCGACCGCGACGAACACGGCGAGATCCCGAGAGGCGAAGACGAGAACTCATTTGCCAACGAGCTCTACGTCATGGACTTCGACGGCGGGAAACAGCGGCGCCTCACGGAGACAGAGAGCCTCGACGAGGCGACTCCTTCGTGTCGGCTAACGGCTCGCGTATCGCGTACGCGCGAGAGGGTCCCGCGCGTTTCACCGAACAGCTGATGATCGTGAACGCCGACGGCTCGTGTCCGACGCGCCTGATCGGCAATGCGAGCGTCGCGAAAATCAACGTGCAGTGGTTCACGTCGCCGCGTGGCGTCCGGGCCGGCTCACCGGCGACCTCGCGTCCCTGGACTGCGGTTGAAGGGAGGGCGCCTTGCGGCGCCCTCCTCTCTAGCGAACCCTGAACGTGCGTTTCAGCGTAGGCCGGCCGACCGAGCTGAACGCGTACGTCCCCCGCTTGAGCGTGACCGTCCACGTGCTCCGGCCGGTCCCGCGCACGCTCGTACTCCTGCTCACGCCCGGCCCGGCGAGTCGGAAATTCCGGGTCTTCGACGTGTCGGTGACGACGAACGTGTACCTGCCGTGCGTGAGTGTCTTCACCGCGAAACCGTCGAGCCGCAGCGCGATGAATCGGTTCCCGACGGTTGCCTGCAGGTTCTTCCCGCCGGTGACGATGCTCGGCACCATCGCGGTCAGGTTGGGCAGAGTCGAAATGACTCCGTACTGCTTCGTGTACCGGGCGAGCTGCGACAGCTTGGCGCGGTCGACGAGCGGGCTCCAGATCGGCAGTCGCACGTTCCGAGAGGCCGCCGGCAGCAGCTCCCTGATCTCCTCCGGATGGCCTTGCGCATACGTGAGCGAGCGGTTGATCGCCCGACGGAACTTCGTCGCCAGGGCAGAGTTCTGCCGCACCCAGTCGTTCAGCGCGCCGTAGCCGCCGATCGGCCAGTACCTTCCGAGCACCGGCCCGGGGGCCAGGACGGTGCGCCCCCCGTCGCCGAGGATCTGCGACAGGAACGGCTCGGGCGTCCAGACCGCGTCGACCTGACCGTTGTTCAGCGCCGACCGCATCAGCGGGAAACCGATCGGCACCAGCCGGACCGAGCTCGGGTTGACCCCGCGCTTCTGCAACGCCGCTTTGATCATCACCTCGCCGACGCCCTTGAGCGCGTTGACCGCGATCGTCTTCCCCGCGAGGTCGGCGGGCGTCCGGATCGAGCTCGACCCCTTGACGAGGATGTTCTGCCAGTTGTCCGCCTCCGAGGTCCCCTCGACCTCGCTCGCGGCGACCGCCGTGAACGGGATTCCCTGCGTGCGCGCGATCATCATCGGCACGTAACCGAGATAGCCGATCTCGCCGTTGTGGTTCGCGAGCGCGAGCACGACGTCGTTGCCGCTCTGCAGCGTTCGCTTGGTGATCTCGATGCCTTCCGCCTGGAAGAAGCCCTTCTTGATCCCGAGGTCCATCGGCAGGGCATTTGCGATCGGCAGCGTGTCGACCGTGATCGCGGCGAGCTTCGCCTGCTTCGCCGTCGGCGCGCTCGTTGCGGCGCCGCTGAAGACCGTCGCCGCCAGGATCGCGACGACAAGCGCTGTGATTCGTGTCATGTCTCTCCTCCTTACGCGGGAACGAGGCTCTGCGAGGCCTCGGACTCGGGTGACGCTTCCTGTTCACGTTTGATCAGCCGGTACACGTGAGCGCGCAGGTGCGCGAACTCCGGCAGCTCCTTCGTCGCGATCTGGTCGCGTGGCCGGGGGAGCTGCACCCCGACGATCTCCTTCACAGTGGTCGGCGCGTGTGTCAGCACGATCACGCGGTCGCCGAGGTAGACCGACTCGTCGATGTCGTGGGTCACGAACAGGATCGTGATCCCGTACTGCTCGCGGACGCGCAGGATCAGGTCCTCGAGGTCGCCGCGCGTCTGCGCGTCCACCGACGCGAACGGCTCGTCCATCAGCAAGATCGAGGGTTGGTACGCAAGCGCGCGCGCGATCGCCACGCGCTGCTGCATGCCGCCGGAAAGCTGCCACGGATAGTGGTCGATGAAGCCGGTCAGCCCGACCGCGTCGAGCGACTCCTCTACGAGTCGCTTCCGGTCGCTTCGCGAGAGTCGCTTGTGGCGCAGCGGCAGCAGCACGTTGTTCCGCACCGACGCCCACGGCAGCAGCGAGCGGCCGTATTCTTGGAAGACGAGCGCGAGCTCCTCTGGCGGGCCGCTCACCGGCTTCCCGCGCAGCAGCACCTGCCCCCGCGTCGGCCGCATCAGGCCTCCAACGCACTTCAGAAGCGTCGTCTTCCCGCAGCCCGACGGCCCCACGACGCAGACGAACTCTCCATTCTCGACCGTGAGCGACACGTCCGCGATCGCATGCGTCGCCTTGACGCCGGCGCCGTAGGTCTTGCCGAGTCCCTTGATCTCGAGCATCAGACCGGCGTCGCCGCCCGCCAGCCGCGGTGCCAGGCCAGGAACCGGCGTTCGGCCAGAACGAACAGGAAGTTGAGGACGTAGCCGAAGAGTCCGATCAGCAGGATCGCCGCCCACATCGGCCCGAACTCGAACGTGTTTTTCGAGATCAGCAGCACGTACCCGACGCCGTTCGAGCTGGAGAAGTACTCCGCGAGCACCATGATGATCACCGCGAGCGAGAGGCTGTTGCGCATGCCGGCCGAGATCTGCGGCAGCGCAGCCGGCAGGACGATGCGTCGGATCCGCTGGAGCGGGCCGAGGCCGTACGAGCGCGCGGTCTCGACAAGCGTGGGGTCGATTCCCCGCACTCCGTCGATCGTGTTCAGCAGGATCGGGAAGAGGCAGAAGAACGCGATGAACGAGACCTTCTGCACGTTCCCGATCGAGTGCAGCAGAATGACCGAGATCGGCAGCAAGGCGGGCGGTGGGAGGTTCCGCCAGTACTCGATGTGCGGCATCGCCCAGAGGCGACCCCAGTGCGAGAGGCCGAGCGGGACCCCCAGCGCAACACCGACGACGACCGCGATGCCGAAGCCGAGCGCGACGCGTTCCAGGCTCGGGACGACGTGCTCGGAGAACTGCGAGAAGAGCCAGAGGTCCTTGAACTCGACCAGGATCGTCGAGAGCCGGGGGAAGTACTTCGGGTCCGCGCGCACCGTCCAGAGCTGCCACGCGGCGAGGAGCGCGAGCGGGACCGCGATCTCGGCACCGACCGCGAGGACGGTGTACGTGCGGCGGCTCACGCGGTGCCCGTCCGTTGTGAGGGATGCCAGCGGAGCGCGCGCCGCTCGAGCGCGCTCGTCGTCAGGTGGATGGCGACGCCGAGGAAGCCGGTCGCGACCGCGTACGCGTACAGCTCCTCGTGCAAGCTGAACGACGAGGCGTAATTGACCTCCTGCCCGAGGCCGGGCACGCCCATGAAGAGCTCGGCGGTGAACGCGAGGATCAGCGACACCTGCGAGGAGATCCGCATGCCGGTCGCGATGTACGGGACCGCGCTCGGCAGCTTGATTCGCCACAGACGTTCGAGAGTCCCGACGCCGAACGACCGCCCCGTGTCGACGGCAATCGGGTCGACGTCGCGAACGCCGTAGATCGTCTGGATCAGCAGCGGCCAGAAGGCGCCGAAGGTGGCGAGAAAGACCTCGCTCTTCAGCGTCGTCCCGAGCGTGAGGAAGAGCACCGGGATCAGCGCTGCCGAGGGGATCGGCCGCAGGAATTCGATCGGGACGCGCAGCGCGCGGTTCGCGAAGTCGTTCGATCCGAGGAGGATCCCGAGCGGCACTGCGAGCGCCGTCGCGAGCACGAGCCCGAGCGCCCAGCCGCGGACGGTCCGCAGGAACGCGCCCCAGAAGTGGCCCGTCTGCACGAGCGACCACAGCTTCCCGAAGGTCGCGGTCATCGACGGCAGGTCCTGCTGCGAGATGAGTCCCGCGCGGGAGACGAGTTCCCAGACGATGAGGGCAGCCGCGATCGAGAGCGCGAAGACCGCCCCCTCGGCGAGCCTGCCGATGCGGAGCCGGGCCTGTGCGCGGCGCGCGTCCGCCGTCGCCGTGACCGTGGTCATCCGCCGGTCCCGTCGCGATAGCCCGCGCGCGCCGAGATCTCGTCTGCGGTCCGCCTGAGCACCGGCCCGAGCCGCGCGATCAGGTCGTTCATTGACCCCATCGTCCGGTGCACGGCGACATTGATGGCGGCCTCGACCTCGCCCGAGCGGGCGCGGACCGGGACCGCGATCGAGCGCAGGCCCGCCGCGAGCTCCTCGTCGTTGACGGCGAGCCCCGCGTCCCGCACGCGGTCGAGCTCGGCGCAGAGCGCGTCGCGCTCGGTCACCGTGTTCGGCCCGCGGCCCACGAGCTCGAGCTCGTCGAGCGTCCGCTCGCGCTCCTGGGGCGGCAGATACGCCAGTAGCACCTTGCCCATCGACGTGCAGTACGCGGGCAGCCGGGACCCGACGTGAAGGTTGAGGTCGATCTGGCTCTGTCCCGCCTGCGAGCTCCGAACGCGCTCCACGTAGACGATCTCGGGCCCGTCGAGGATGGCCATGTTCACCGTGTGGCCCGTCTCGTCGCTCAGGTGCTGCAAGTGCGGGCGCGCGAGCTCGGGCAGCTCCATCGAGTTGATCGCCGAGAAGCCGAGGTCGAGGACGCGCGGGCCGAGCCGGTACTTGCGGGTCCCGCGGTCCTGCTGGAGGTAGCCGAGCGCCGTCAGCGTCCCGACGTAACGGTGCGCCGTGCTCCGGTTCAGCTCGAGCGCCCGCGCGAGCTCGCTGATCCCCAGCAGCGGCCGCGCCGGCTTGAACGCTGCCAGGATGGCGAGCCCGCGCTCGAGCGACTGCGAGTAGCTGGTGGGACGCTCGACCGCAGCCATGTTCCGGCTATTCAAACACTGTCTTGACAGATGGACAAGCCGAGCCGTACGGTCCGGTCGTACGATCGCGAAAGGAGGCTGACATGGCAGCTGTTGAGACCCCTGTCCGCGAGGCCCGCCTGTTCGTCGGCGGTGAGTGGATGGACGCAGGCGGCGGCAACACGTTCGAGGATCGTGACCCGTTCAGCGGCGACGTCGTCGCGAAGGTTCCGGCCGCGGCGCGGGACGACGCCCGCCGCGCAGTCGAGGCGGCCGCCGCGGCATTCCCGGAGTGGTCGCAGACTCCGCCGGAAGCGCGGCAGACGATCTTTCTCAAGGCGGCCGACATCCTCGAGGGCCGCCGCGACGAGATCGTCGGGCTGCTCGCACGCGAGACCGGATCGACGTTCGGCTTCGGCATGTTCCAGCACCACTTCGTCGTGGGCCTGTTGCGGCAGGCCGCGTCGATCCCGTACGCGCCGCTGGGTCAGGTGCTCCCGACGGACACTCCCGGACGGATGGCGATGGGGATCCGGCAGCCGGTCGGCGTCGTCGCCGCGATCGCCCCATGGAACGCCGCGCTCATCCTCTCCGCACGCTCGATTGCCGCGCCGCTCGCGCTCGGCAACACCGTCGTGCTGAAGCCCTCCGAATGGTCCCCCGTTGTGGGGGGCCTGCTCTGGGGCGAGATCTTCGCGGAGGCCGGTTTGCCCGCAGGCGTGCTGAACATCGTCACGCACGCTCCCGGCCAGGCCGCGCCGATCGGCGACGAGTTCGTCGAGAACCCCGCCGTGCGCCGGATCAACTTCACCGGCTCGACCGAGACCGGCCGGCGCCTGGCCGAGGCGGCGGGCAGGCAGCTGAAGCGGATCGTGCTCGAGCTCGGCGGCATGAACCCGCTGATCGTGCTCGACGACGCCGATCTGGAGTACGCCGTGAACGCGTCGGCGTTCGGTTCGTACCTCCACCAGGGACAGATCTGCATGTCCGTACGTCGGATCCTCGTCGACCGTTCGATCGCCGACGAGTTCTCGCAGCGGCTCGCCGAGAAGACGAGCGGGCTAAAGGCAGGCGACCCGAAGGAGCCCGACACGATCATCGGTCCGCTGATCAACGAGCAGGCGCTCGAGACCGTGCGCTCGCGCGTCGAGGACGCCGTCTCGAAGGGTGCGAAGGTGCTCGCCGGCGGCGAGGCGGAGGGCTCTGTCTACCGGGCGACGCTGCTCGCGGACGTCCCGGCCGACGCGGAGTTCACGCGCGTGGAGACGTTCGGTCCGGTCGCGGCGATCGAGGTCGTCGACAGCGCCGACGAGGCCGTGCAGCGTGCGAACGACACGCGCTATGGACTCAGCGCCGGCATCATCACGAGTGATCCGGACCGAGGCTTCGCGCTCGCGCGCCGGCTCGAGAGCGGCATCGTCCACGTCAATGACCAGCCGGTCGCGGACGAGCCGCAGATGCCGTTCGGCGGCGTAAAGGACAGCGGGTACGGTCGCTTCGGCGGCCAGGCCGTGATCGACGAGTTCACGGAGCTCCGCTGGATCACCGTGCAGAGCGGGTCGCACCCCTACCCGTTCTAGACGCGATGGCGCAGATCCGCCCGCTTGCCGAAGCCGTCCGGGAGCTCGTCCACGACGGCGACGTCGTCGCGCTCGAGGGCTTCACGCACCTGATCCCGCACGCGGCCGGGCACGAGCTCGTACGCCAGGGCAGGCGCGAGCTGACCCTCGTGCGGATGACGCCGGACGTCGTGTACGACCAGCTGATCGGGATGGGCTGCGCGCGCAAGCTCGTCTTCTCGTGGGGCGGGAACCCGGGTGTCGGGTCGCTGCACCGGCTGCGAGATGCCGTCGAGCACGGGTGGCCCGAGCCACTCGAGCTCGAGGAGCACTCGCACGCGGCCATGGCCGCGGCGTACGCCGCGGGCGCCTCGCGGCTTCCCTTCGGCGTTCTGCGCGGGTACGCGGGCACCGACCTCGTGGAGCGGACGAGGGTCGCGTGGGTCACGTGCCCGTTCACCGGCGAGGAGCTCGCCGCCGTCCCGGCGCTGAACCCCGACGTCGGGATCATCCACGCGCAGCAGGCGGACGAGGCGGGCAACGTCCAGCTGTGGGGCATCGGCGGCGTGCAGAAAGAGACTGTGCTCGCGTCGAAGCGCTCGCTCGTGACGGTCGAGGAGATCGTCCCGGAGCTCGAACCGCGCCCTGGCAGCGTCGTGCTGCCTTCGTGGACGGTGACCGCCGTCTCCGTCGTGCCCGGTGGTGCGCACCCGTCGTACGCGCACGGGTACTACGACCGGGACAACGCGTTCTACGTCGAGTGGGACGAGATCAGCCGCGATCGCGACCGGTTCCTCGACTGGATGCGGCGTCACGTCATCGAGCAGGCTGCCGTAGCGCGATGAGTGCGTACAGCGCCGACGAGTTGATGGCCGTCGCCGCCGCGCGCCGGCTCCGGGACGGGACCGTGTGTTTCGTCGGCATCGGCCTGCCGAGCAGAGCGGCGAACCTCGCGCGCGCGACGCACGCTCCGAACTGCGTGCTGATCTACGAGAGCGGCACGATCGGCGCGAAGCCGCGGCACCTGCCGCTGTCGATCGGCGACGGCGAGCTCGCAGAAACCGCAGACGCGGTCGTCTCCGTTCCGGAGATCTTCAGCTACTGGCTCCAGGGCGGGCGGATCGACGTCGGCTTCCTCGGCGCCGCCCAGATCGACCGCTTCGGCAATCTGAACAGCACTGTGATCGGCGACTACGACAACCCGAAGGTGCGCCTTCCCGGCGGCGGCGGCGCCCCGGAGATCGCCGTTCACTGCGGAGAGACGTACGTCATGCTCAAGCATTCGCCGCGTGCCTTCGTCGAGCGCCTCGACTTCCAGACGACTGCCGGAGACGGCGTGACCTGCGTCGTCACCGACCTCGGCGTGCTCGAGCCTGACCCCGGGTCGAAGGAGCTCACGCTGACGGAGCTGTACCCGGGCATCACGGTCGACGAGGCGCGCGCCGCGACCGGCTGGGAGCTCGCGGTTGCGGACGAACTGCGGACGAGCGAGCCGCCGACTGCAGCAGAGCTGGAAGCCCTTCGCGCTCAAGCCGGCGACGGAGGTTCGCGTTCCGTGAGCGTCGGCGTCGAGCTCGAGGCGGTCACCGAAGAGACCGATCCGCCCTATCTGTTCCCGGACTACCGCTCGACGGAGCTGCGCGCGCCGAAGCGGCCGCTGCTCCTGCTTCCGCACACGCTCTCGGAGCTGACGGGTCCAGCGTTCGGCGACCGGTCGGTCGGCGAGCTCGACCACGATCTGACGCGCCAGCACGGGGGCGAGCCGCTCGGGGAGCGGATCGTCGTCCACGGCCGCGTCCTCGACGCAGCCGGCCGTCCCGTTCGCTCCGCGCTGGTCGAGGTCTGGCAGGCGAACGCCGCCGGCCGCTACCGGCACGACGTCGACCGTCACCCGGCGCCGCTCGACCCAAACTTCACCGGCGCCGGCCGCACGCTGACCGACGACGACGGCCGCTACCGCTTCGTGACAGTGAAGCCCGGCGCGTACCCATGGCGCAACCATCCGAACGCTTGGCGACCTGCGCACGTCCACTTCTCGCTCTTCGGCCGCGCGTTCACGAACCGCCTCGTCACGCAGATGTACTTCCCCGGCGACCCGCTGTTCGCGTTCGATCCGATCTTTCAGTCGATCCGCGATCCGAGGGCGCGCGAGCGGCTGGTCTGCGCCTTCGACGAGGAGACGACCGAGCCCGAGTGGGCGCTCGCGTACCGTTTCGACATCGTGCTCGGTGGTCCGACCGAAACGCCGGTCGAGGAATGACGGAGCCGACGCCTTCCCAGACCGTCGGGCCGTACTTCGCCCTCGGGCTGACAACGCGGCCGGCGGCCGACATCGTCGCGCCCGGCGACGAGCGCGCGATCCGCCTCGAGGGGCGCGTCCTCGACGGCGCGGGCGAGCCGGTCCCGGACGCGATGGTCGAGGTCTGGCTGGCCGACACCGAGGGCCGCTACCGCGGGGACTTTGGCTGGGCGCGGAGCGGCACGGACGCGAACGGGCGCTATGCCCTCACGATCGTGAAGCCCGGGGCGGTCTCCGGGCAGGCGCCGCACCTCACCATGCTCGTGTTCGCGCGCGGACTGCTCAAGCCCGTCTTGACGCGCGTGTACTTTCCCGACGAGGAGGACGCGAACGCCGGGGACCGCGTGCTCCAGGGTGTCGGCGAGGCACAGTCAACGCTCGTCGCGCGCGCGCTCGACGGCGGGTTGGAGTTCGACGTGCGCCTGCAGGGCGACGACCAGACCGTCTTCTTCGCCGTCTGACGTGTTCGACCGGCTGCTCGTATCCCAGGAGTTTCGCGAGGCGACGTCGGACACGGCGTGGCTGCAGGCGCTGCTCGACGCGGAGGCTGCGCTCGCCGCGGCGGCTGCCCGCGCCGGCGTCATCCCTACAGACGCCGCGGAGGCGATCGCGGCGGCCTGCCGCGCGGACGCGTTCGATCCGGACGCGCTCGCGACCGAGGGACGCTCCGCCGGGAACCCGGTCGAGCCGCTCGTTCGCGCGCTCGGCGACGCGGTCGGCGGCGACGCCGCGCGCTACGTGCACTGGGGTGCGACGAGCCAGGACATCCTGGACACGGCGGCGATGCTCGTCACGCGGCGGACGCGCGATCTCCTGCTCGCGCGCATCGATGCGCTCGCCGCGGAGTGCGCGCGGCTCGCGGATGAGCACCGCTCGACGCTGATGGCGGCGCGCACGCTGCTCCAGCACGCCGTCCCGACGACGTTCGGGCTGCGCGCCGCGGGATGGCTCGTCGCGGTGCTGGAGGCGCGCGAGCGCGTTGCGTCGCTGCGGCTCGCGGCGCAGCTCGGAGGCGCGGCCGGGACGCTCGCCGCGCTCGGCGACCGCGGCCCGGAAGTGCTGCGTCTCTACGCGCAAGAGCTCGAGCTCGAGGAGCCGATCCTTCCGTGGCACACGAACCGAACGCGAATCGGGGAGCTCGCGGGCGCGCTCGCGCTGGTCGCCGGCGTGGTCGAGAAGATCGCGCGGGACGTGCTCTTGCTCTCGCAGACCGAGGTCGCCGAGGTCGCAGAGGGGTCGTCGGGGGGCTCGTCGACGATGCCGCAGAAGCGCAACCCGGTCGGCTCGAGCATCGCGGTCGGCTGCGCACGGCAGGTGCTCGGCCACGCGTCGGTGCTGCTCGGCGCGCAGGCACAAGAGCACGAGCGTGCGGCCGGAACCTGGCATGCCGAGTGGCCCGCGCTTCGCGGAGCCCTGGCGTACGCGGGCGGAGCCGCGTCCGCGATCGCGGACGTGCTCGCCGGGCTCGTCGTCGACGCAGAGAAGATGAGCGCGAACGCGCGGATCACGGGCGACGCATTGCTGGCCGAGCAGGTTTCGTTCGAGCTCGCCCCGCGTCTCGGCCGTCGCGAGGCCCACGAGGCGGTCGCGGGCGGGGCACTCCGCGAAGGTCTCGACCCGGCCGCGTACCTCGGCTCCGCGGAGCTCTTCATCGACCGCGCGCTCGAGCGCTACCGAGCGGGAGGCGGATGAACGCGCCAGTGCTCGTGCTTTCGAACGCACTTGGGACAACGTCGCAGCTGTGGGACCCCAACGTGCAGCAGTGGTCGGGCGCGCTCCGCGTGCTTCGCTACGACCATGGGAGGCGCAACGATGTCGCCCAGCTCGGCCGCGACCTGATCGGGCTGCTCGACGAACAGGGCGTCGAGCGCGCGTCGCTCTGCGGCCTCTCGATTGGTGGAGCGACGGGGATGTGGCTCGCCGCGAACGCGACCGAGCGTGTCGACCGGCTCGTGCTCGCGTGCACGTCTGCGCGGTTCAGCGATCCAGAGCCGTGGCTCGAGCGTGCCGCCGTCGTCCGCGAGCACGGAGTCGAGGCGATCGCCGACCTGCAGCTCGGCCGCTGGTTCACCGGGCACGAGCCGCCCGACGTGGTCGATCGATACCGGAAGATGCTCGTGTCGACGGCCGCGGAGGACTACGCGGCGCTGTGCGAGGCGATCGCGGCGTGGGATTTCCGGGACCGCCTCGGAGAGGTGCGCGCGCCGACGCTCGTCATCGCCGGAGCCGACGATCCGTCGACGCCGGTCGAGCACGCGCGGGTGATCTGTGAGGGGCTGCCCGCCGCGCGGCTCGAGGTGCTCGACGACGCGGCGCACCTCGCGAACGTCTCGCAGCCGGAGCGCTTCTCCGAGCTCGTGCTCGAGCACGTGCGCGCGCCGGCGGAGGTGAGCATGTGAGCGACGAGGGCATGAGGATCCGCCGCGAGGTGCTGGGCGACGAGCACGTCGACGCGGCGATCGAGCGCACGACGGCCGAGACCGAGGAATTCCAGGACCTGATCACCCGCTACGCCTGGGGCGAGATCTGGGCACGGCCGGGGCTCGACCGGCGGACGCGCAGCTGCATCACGCTGATGGCGCTCGTGGCGCTCAATCGCGAGGCGGAGCTCGCGATGCACATCCGAGCCGCGCTGCGGAACGGCGTCACACGCGAAGAGATCAAGGAGGTCCTGCTGCAGAGCGCGATCTACTGCGGCGTCCCAGCGGCCAACGGCGCGTTCGCCGTCTTCCGGGACGTGCTCGCGGAGTGAGCCGCGCGGTGATCCTCTCCGCGGTTCGCACGCCCGTCGGGCGGTACGGCGGGGCGCTCGCGGGCGTTCGGCCAGACGATCTCGCGGCGCACGTGATCGGCGAGGCCGTCGAACGCGCCGGAATCCCGGCCGACGCGATCGAGGACGTGTGGTTCGGGTGCGCGAATCAGGCAGGCGAGGACAATCGCAACGTCGCGCGCATGGCGTCGCTGCTCGCGGGGCTGCCGGAATCCGTCGCGGGTGTGACCGTCAACCGACTCTGCGCATCGGGCCTATCGGCGGTCGTCGGTGCGTGTCACGCCGTCGTCGCAGGTGACGGCGATCTCTTCGTCGCCGGCGGGGTCGAGTCCATGACGCGCGCGCCGCTCGCGATGGCGAAACCGGAGAAAGGCTTCCCGCGCGGCAACCAGACGGTGTGGGACACGACGCTCGGCTGGCGCTTCCCGAACCCGCGGATGGAAGAGCGGTTCCCGCTCGAGTCGATGGGCGAGACGGGCGAGAACGTCGCCGAGCGCTGGGGCATCTCGCGCGAGGAGCAGGACGCGTTCGGGCTCGAGTCGCAGCGGCGCTGGGCGGCCGCGCACGAGTCCGGCAGGCTCGCCGAGGAGGTGGTCGCGGTGAACGCCGTCGAGCGCGACGAGCATCCCCGGCCCGACACCACGCTCGAGAAGCTCGCGTCACTCAAGCCTGCGTTCCGGCAGAACGGCACCGTCACTGCTGGAAATTCCAGCGGGATCAACGACGGCGCCGCCGCCCTCGTGATCGCGAGCGAGGAGCGCGCGCGCGAGCTCGGCGCCGAGCCGCTCGCCACGTTCGTCGGCAGTGCCGTCGCGGGAGTCGACCCGCGGGTGATGGGCATCGGCCCGATCCCGGCCGTGCGCAAGCTGCTCGGTCGAGCGGGAATCGACGTGAGCCGGCTGGATCTGGTCGAGCTGAACGAGGCGTTCGCCTCGCAGAGCCTCGTCGTCATCCGCGAGCTCGGTCTCGACCCGGAGACAGTAAACGTGAACGGCGGCGCGATTGCCCTCGGTCACCCGCTCGGAATGAGCGGCGCGCGACTCGTCGTCTCGCTCGTCCACGAGCTGCGCCGCCGCGGCGGGCGCTACGGCCTCGCGACGCTCTGCGTCGGCGTCGGTCAGGGGCAGGCTGCGCTCTTCGAGCGATGACCAGCACGCAGGTTGGGATCGTCGGCGCGGGGCCGGCGGGACTCGTCCTCGCGCACCTGCTCCACCTCGAGGGGATCGAGTCCGTCGTGCTCGAGGCGCGCAGCCGTGAATACGTGGAGGGGCGGGTCCGAGCCGGTGTCCTCGAGCAGGTAACCGTCGACCTCCTGAACGAGGCAGGCGTCGGCGAGCGCCTGCGCAGGCAGGGAATGGTCCATCACGGCATCGAGCTCCAGTTTGGCGGCGAGCGCCACCGGATCGCGCTCAGCGAGCTGACCGACGGACGGGCGATCACGGTCTACGGCCAGCAGGAGGTCCTCAAAGACCTGATCGCCGCACGCCTCGAGGCGGCGCTGCCGCTGCTCTTCGAGGTCGACGGCGTGAGCGTCCACGGGCTCGACGACCGACCGTCGATCCGGTTCCGGCACGAAGGCAAGGACACCGAGCTGCGATGCGACGTGATCGCCGGTTGCGACGGGTTCCACGGCGTCTGCCGCGACAGCATTCCGGAAGGGGTGCTGACCACGTACTCGCGCGAATACCCGTTCGCCTGGCTGGGGATCCTCGCGGCCGCACCGCCGTCGAACGAGGAGCTGATCTACGCGTATCACGAGCGCGGCTTCGCGCTCCACTCGATGCGCTCCCCGGAGATCACTCGCTTGTACCTGCAGTGCGCGCCGGGCGAGGACCTCGAGCAGTGGTCCGACGAGCGCATCTGGGACGAGCTCCAGACGCGGCTCGGGCTCCCGGGCTGGCACTTGAACGAAGGCCCGATCCTGGAGAAAGGCGTCACGCCGATGCGGAGCTTCGTCGTCGAGCCGATGCGGTACGGACGGCTCTTCCTCGCGGGCGACGCAGCGCACATCGTGCCGCCGACGGGCGCGAAGGGTCTCAACCTCGCGGTCGCGGACGTGCACGTGCTCGCCGACGCGCTGGTCGCGTGGTATCGCCGCGGCGACGAAGGCTCACTCGACGCATACTCCGCCACGGCGCTCGCGCGCGTCTGGCGTGCCGAGCACTTCTCGTGGTGGATGACGTCGATGCTCCACCGCGCCGATGACGCAGACACGTTCGACGTCAAGCTCCAGGTCGCACAGCTCGCGTATGTCTGCTCGTCGCGCGCGGCAGCGACGTCGCTCGCGGAGAACTACGTCGGCCTCGAGCGCGTCGCAGGCGCGGCGCCGACCCGGCTCTGACGCGACGCCACGGCCTACTGCTCGCCGCGGGCGTCGTCGCCGCGGGCTTCAACCTCCGGATCGCGGTCTCGAGCGTTCCACCCGTCATCGACGACATTCGCAGCGATCTCGGGATCTCCGCCGCCGTGGCGGGCCTGCTCACGAGCGTTCCCGTGCTCTGTTTCGGCCTGCTCGCTCCCGTCGCGCCGGCACTGGCCCGCCGCTTCGGCGCGGAACGCGTGCTGCTATTCGCGCTGATTCCGACTGCAGTCGGGGTGCTCGTCCGCGGTGCCTCCTCCGTCCCGGCGCTCTTTGCCGGCACGGCCCTCGCAAGCATGGGCATCGCGATCGCGAACGTCGTCGTGCCGACGATCGTCAAGGGACGCTTCGCACACGCGACTGGGGCGACGATGGGCCTGTACGTCGCGTCACTCGGCGGAGGAGCGGCGATCGCTGCCGGGCTGACCGTGCCGCTCGAGCACGCGTTCGGGAGCTGGGAGCTCGCGCTCGCCTGCTGGTCGGTTCCCGCGCTTCTCGCCGCCGCTGTCCTGGGCGCGGCGGTGGTCGGCGCTCCCGTGACGGCGCGAGGAGGTCCGACCGCGACGCGCGCGCTCCTCCGCGAGCCGCTCGCTTGGCAGGTGACGCTCTTCATGGGCCTGCAGTCGCTGGTCTTCTACTCGGCGCTCGCCTGGCTGCCGTCCGTTCTCCGCGACGAGGGGTTCACGGCCGGCGAAGCCGGCGCCGCCCTCTCGCTGTTCGCGCTCGGAGGCATTCCCGCATCGCTTGTCGTGCCGCCGCTCGCGACGCGCCTGCGCGACCAGCGCGCGCTCGCGCCGACGACGGCCGCGTTCGAGGTCACGGCGCTCGTCGGGCTGCTTGCCGCACCTGGGGCGGCGCTCGTCTGGGTGACGCTGTTCGCGATCGGGCAGGGCTCAGCCTTCAGCCTTGCGCTGACGCTGATCGTCCTCCGTTCGCCCGACGCCCATCGCGCGAACGAGCTCTCGGGCATGGCGCAGTCCGTGGGCTACACGATCGCCGCCGCCGGGCCGTTCGCGCTCGGGGCGCTCCACGACGCGAGCGGCGATTGGTCGATCCCGCTGCTCGTACTCCTCGCGCTCACGATCCCGCTCTGCACCGCGGGCGTTCTCGCAGGACGCGCACGAACCTTGCAGCCCGCTCAGGTGCCGGCCGGCCTGCTCTCCGGATAGCGCACGAGCCCGTCGTCCGGGATCGGCTCCCACGGAGCCGCGTACGCGACGTACTGGCGATATGACGGCCGGATCCCCGGATCCGCGTCGAACGCGCCGAGGCGGACGCTCGTCACCTCGCCGTCTTTCGGGTGGCGGCTCCAGAGTGCCGAGCCGCAGGCCGAGCAGAACACTTTCGAGAAGCCGTCAGCCGGGTCGTACGAACGAACGAGCTCCTCACCCGCGGTGATTCGAAGCGAGCCCGGCGCGAGGCGGGCCTGCGCGGACGCCGCCGTTCCAGTGCGCCGCTGGCAGCGCGTGCAGTGGCAGTAGCTCGCCGAGACGAGCGGGCTCGTGACTTCGAACCGCACGCCGCCGCAGAGACAGCCGCCGGTGAGGGGAAGCTCGGCCACGCGCGGCAGCTTAGGCCAATCGTGAACGATCCGGCTTAAGATCGAGCTCGAGTCCCGTGGACATCGAGACGATCCACCACGTCAGCCTGCCGGTGACCGACCTCGACCGGGCGAAGCGCTTCTACCGCGAGATCCTCGGTCTGCAGGAGATCGAGCGGCCGCCGTTCGACTTTCCAGGCGCGTGGTTCGGGGTCGGCCCGAACCAGCTCCATCTCATCGTCGGCGAGAATCAGACGCTGCGTGCAGACAAGGGCGTGGACTCGCGTGACATCCACTTCGCCGTCCGGGTCCGAAGCTTTCGCGAAGCACTCGAGTTCCTGCGCGCGAAGGGCTATGCGGAAGACGCTGCGGGTCTCATGAACATGAAGGTCAGCGAGCACGCCACCGCCGGCTTCCCCCAGATCTACATCCTCGACCCGGATCGGAACGTCGTCGAGATCAACGCGGCGAAGCTCGATTAGCCTACGCCGGGTGAGACGAAGGGAGCTCGACGTCCGTCCACTCCGCGAGGAGCTCGAGGCGCTGGTGCGGTACTCCCACCACCTCGAGACCGAGCGCGAGAACACGAGCCCTGTTTCCTCGGCACGGCGTCACCTCGAGGATCGCCTCGAGCGCATTCGCGAGCGCCTCGAGCGGCTGCTCGACGAGTGGGTGCCCGAGCCGGAGCTCCAGCAGGCGTGGCGCGACTACCTCGACCACCACGCGTCCGAGCCCGACGAGCCGCACGCGATCGCTCCGCTCCTCTTCCGGGGCGTCAACGAGGCGGGCTCCGTCACAGAGATCCGCAGGCAGGCCGGCGAAGAGCTGCGTTTCGAGGTGGACGGCTCGCTCGTCGAGCGCGTCGCCGCCGAGAAGGATCTCGCTTCGGACAAGCCCGGTCGGCGCATCCGCATCGACGGCATGGAGTTCACGGAGACGTTCGAGGTCTCGCCGGAGGCACTCGACGCACTCGGCGACTTCTCCGAGCGCGGAGGGACTCCGCCCTGGGAGTACGCGTCCGAGCTGCTCGCCGATGGGCTGATCGACGTGCACTTCGACCTGACCCCGCGCGGCAGGCGCGCGCTGGCGGGACGTTGACGAACGCCCGGGAGCCCGCCACGCGGGCTCCCGGGCGCTGTCTCCGGCTTACTGCGAGTCGACGCTCACCGACCTCGAACTGCTCGTTCACGTAGACCGTGACTCGGTTACCGTCGGCGTCGGTCATGTGCGCCTCGTAGGCCGCGTGGCCGTCGCCGTCTGTCTCGACACGTTCGATCGTGCCGCCGCTGATCCACGCCAGCGCTGCTTCCCGTACGCGGGTCGCCGTGTCACCTGTGAGCACCGTCTCGTCGGAGGCTTGGCCGTTGCGGGCGGAGTCCTGTTCATAGGTGTGGCCCAGCGGGAGCAACTACGCCACGGCCGGAGCCGAGAGCCTGCGCCGCGTTTTTCTAGGTAGACGCGCGCGCGCCCCGTGGGGGGCGAACGCGGCGCCCCAACACGAACGCTAGCGTGGAACCCGTGCCGTGTCCGTCACGGCTGTGTGCCGATTGTGTGTCGATGCTTCACCAGGTTACAGGCCGACGATGTCGTCCGGACGCACGGGCACGCGGTTGAGCTCGCGACCGGTCGCGACGCGCAATGCAGAGAGGATCGCCGCCGTCGACACGACCGTCGGCGGCTCGCCGACGCCCTTGACGCCGTAGGGAGCGTCCGGCTCCGGGACCTCGACGAGCACCGACTCGACGCGCGGCATGTCCAGCGTCGTCGGGATCAAATAGTCGGTGAAGCTCGCGTTCGTGATCAGCCCGTCGCGCGTTTGGATCTCCTCCATCAACGCTAGCCCGAGACCCTGCGCGGTTCCGCCCTCGATCTGGCCTTCGACCGCCTGCGGATTGATGGCCGCGCCGATGTCCTGCGCCGTGCCGATCCACACCACGCGCGTGAGACCGAGCTCGACGTCCACCTCGGCGACGACGCGCATCGCCGCGCAGGCGAAGCCGACGTGCGAGCGCTTGCCGGTCGTCTGGCCGGTCTCCGGGTCGAGCGGGCTCGTCCGCGGGTGGCGGTAGACGCGCTCGACGTCGACCTCGCCGCCGGTCCGGTCGCGCTCTTCCAGCGCCGCCCGACACGCGAGCTGAACGGCCCCCGCGGCCATCCAGGTCATCCGCGACGCCGAGGCGGAGCCCGCGGAATCGACCGACGCGGTCGTGTGCGGCGCAAGGCGAACGTCGTCCGTGCCGAGCTCTGTCCGCGCGACCTGCAGGATCACGTTCGTCACGCCCTGTCCGACCTCGGCCGCGGCGCAGAGCACCTCCGCGCCGCCGCCCGCGAACAGACGCACGCGCGCCGCGCAGTAGTCGTCGAAGCCCTCGGAGTAGCAGATGTTCTTGTAGCCGACTGCGAATCCGACGCCGCGGCGCACACCTTCGCCGCGCGTCGTGTTCCCCGCGCCGCCGGGCAGGCGGATCGCCTCGCGCGGCAGCTCCTCGGGTGCCGGAACCGGTAGCTCCGCCGCCCGCCGGATCACCTCCGCGACCGGGAGCGAGCCTTCGATCCGCTGACCGGTCGGCAGGCGGTCGCCGGGCGCGAGCGCGTTGCGCAGTCGCAGCTCGACCGGATCGAGCCCGAGCGCCTCGGCGAGCTTGTCCATCTGCGCCTCCGCGGCGAAGCACGTCTGCGCGGCGCCGAAGCCCCGCATCGCGCCGCACGGCGGGTTGTTCGTGTACACACACGTCGAGTCGAGCAACGCGTTCTCGACCGCGTACGGACCGCACGCGAACGACGCCGCGTTCGACGTCACTGCCGTCGAGCTCGACGCGTAAGCACCGCCGTCGAGCAGGATCCGCACGCGGACGCAGACGAGCTTTCCGTCGCGATCGGCGCGGTGTTCGGCCCAGATGCGCGCGGGGTGTCGGTGCACGTGACCGACGAACGACTCCTCGCGGTTGTAGACCATCTTCACCGGACGTGACGTGTGCAGCGCGAGGAGCGCGCTGTGGATCTGGATCGAGAGGTCCTCGCGGCCGCCGAACGCGCCGCCGACTCCGGCGAGGTGGATGCGCACCTGCTCGCGCGGCAGGTTCAGGCACGGAGCAATCTGGTCGCGGTCGACGTGCAGCCATTGCGTCGCGACGTAAACGTCGACGCCGCCCTCGCCGTCCGGCACGGCGAGGCCCGACTCCGGCCCGAGGAACGCCTGGTCCTGGATCCCGAGCTCGTAGTAGCCGGAGACTGAGACGTCGCCGGCAGCGTCGGGGTCGCCGTGACGGATCACGAGATGGCGCACGACGTTCGGGCGCGGGTCGTCGAGGTACCCGTGGCCGTGCGTCCAGCGCTGCTCGTGAATCGGGTCCTGCTGCGTCGCCTGTTCCGGATCGACGACCGGCTCGAGGGGCTCGTAGTCGACGCCGATCCGCTCGGCCGCGCGGCGCGCCTGTTCTGGATGCTCCGCGGCGACGAGCGCGACGGGCTCGCCGAAATAGCGGACGCGGTCGGACGCCAGCACCGGCTGGTCGGGGAACTCGAGCCCGTAGCGTTTCTGTCCCGGCACGTCCTCGTGCGTCAGCACCGCGTGCACCCCCGGCGAAGCGAGCGCCTCGGAAAGGTCGATCTCGACGATGCGCGCGTGCGCGTGCGGGCTGCGCAGCGTGTGTCCCCAGAGCATCCCCGCGGCGGAGAGGTCGCTCGCGTACGCGAACTCGCCCGTCGTCTTCGGGATGCCGTCGACGCGACGAACGCTCTCGCCGACGCGACCGAGCTCGAGCTGGCGCCCGGGAGCGGTCATTGCGCGGCCAGCCGTACGGCGTCGAAGATCTTCGCGTAGCCGGTGCAGCGGCAAAGGTTGCCCGAGAGAGCCTCGCGGATCTCGTCGTCGCTCGGCTGCGCGTTGTGCGCGAGCAAGTCCGCGACGGCGACGACGAGGCCCGGCGTGCAGAACCCGCACTGCACCGCACCCGCCTCGACGAACGCCTCCTGCACGCGATGCAGCTCGCCGTCCTCCCCGAGCCCCTCGACGGTGACGACGTCGTGGCCGTCCGCCTGCGCGGCAAGCACGAGGCAGGCACACACGAGCACGCCGTCGAGCAGCACGGAGCACGAGCCGCACTCGCCCTGCTCGCAAGCATTCTTCGAGCCGGGCAGGCCAAGCCGCTCGCGCAATGCGAAGAGGAGGCTCTCGCCCTCCCAGACATCCGCCTCGCGCTCAGCGCCGTTGACCGTTACGCGGATCTTCATGACAGGCAGCGGTCGAGCGCTCGCGCGGTCAAGACGCGCAGGGCGTGTCGGCGGTAGGCGGCGGAGCCGCGCACGTCGTCGATCGGGTTCGCCGCCTCCGCGACGCGCTCCGGGAACGACTCAACCTCGTCGAGCGGTGCGCGCACAAGTGTCGGGACCGGACCCGCAGAGCCGAACGCCGCGCGCAGTTCGTCGTCGACGCGCAGCGCGAGGGAGACGACCGCGATCACCATCGCGTTCCGAGGTCCGACTTTCATGAACGTCTGCGGGCTCCCGGTTCCGGCGATCACGGACACGATCAACTCGTCCTGGGCGAGCGCGTTCCGCTTCGGCCCGACGAGGAAGTCCTCGAGCGGAAGCGTCCGCTCTCCGCGCACGCTCGCGACGACGACCTCCGTGTCCGCGACGAGCAGCGGCGGCAACGCGTCTCCGGCTGGCGATGCGGTTCCGAGGTTGCCGCCGATCGTGCCCCGGTTCTGGATCTGTGGCGACCCGACCGTGCGCGAGGCCTCCGCGAGCGCCGGGAGCAACTCGGTGAGCGGCGGCTGCCTGGCCTCGGCGTAGGTGAGGCCCGCCCGCAGCCTGACCGACCCGTTTTCGCGCTCCCAGCCGCGCAGCTCGGGCACCTCGTTCAGGTTCAGCAGCGCCGCAGGCCGCTCCCGGTCGAAGTTCAACGAGACCATCAGGTCGGTTCCGCCCGCGATCGGAACGGCTTCCGGGCGCTCCGACTTCAGCCGCAGCGCCTCGTCGAGCGAGTGCGGAGTGAGGACCTCCACGCGGCAATAGTAGGTTAGGCCGTATGGGAGACCTCGCGCGGCGGCTCGCCGTGGCTCGCGGGGACGAGCCTGCAGACCTGGTCGTGCGCGGCGGCCGCGTCCTTTCCGTGTTCACGCGCGAGTGGCTCGAGACAGACATCGCGATCGCGGATGGCTACGTCGCGGGCCTCGGCGACTACGAGGGCGAAGAGGAACTCAACGCCTCGGGGCGCTGGGTCGTGCCCGGCTTCGTCGACGCGCACATGCACCTCGAGTCCTCCAAGCTGCTCGTCGACGAGTTCGCGCGCCTCGTGCTTCCGCTCGGCACGACTGCCGTGGTCGCGGATCCGCACGAGATCGCCAACGTGCTCGGCACGGACGGCGTGCACTGGCTGCTCGATGCGTGCGACGGGCTGCCGCTCGACGTGTACTTCATGGCCTCTTCCTCCGTCCCGGCCTCCGTGTTCGAGTCGCCGCGGCGGCCGCTGCTCGAGGGCGACCTCGAAGGTCTCCTCCGGCGGCGGCGCGTGCTCGGGCTCGCCGAGATGATGAACTTCCCGGGCGTCGTCGCCGGTGACGAGCGCGAGCTCGCGAAGCTCGGCCTCGACGGCGCGCGTCACGTTGACGGGCACGCTCCCGGCGTGCTCGGCAAGGCGCTGAACGCGTACGCGGCGTCCGGTATCCGCTCGGATCACGAGGCGCTGAGCGTCGAGGAAGGACGCGAGCGGCTGCGCGCCGGGTTGTGGCTGCTGATCCGCGAGGCGTCCGGCGCACGGAACCTGCGCACGCTGCTGCCGCTCGTGCAGGAGTACGGGCCGTCGCGAATCGCGTTCTGCACGGACGACCGCGAGCCCGAGCACATCGCCGACGACGGTCACGTGAACTCGATGGTGCGCGACGCCGTCGCGTTCGGGATCGCGCCGGAAGACGCGCTGGTGATGGCTTCGCACCACCCGGCGCTCTGGCACCGGCTCGATCACCTCGGAGCGATCGCTCCTGGCTACCAGGCCGACCTCCTGCTGCTGCCGGATCTCGAGCGGTTCGTTCCCGAGACGGTGCTGAAGCGGGGGCGGCCGGTCGCGGAGATCGAGCGGCCCGAGGTGCCGGAGTGGGTCAAGCACACCGTGCGCGCGCAGCAGGTCAGCGCGAGCGACTTCGCGCTTCCCTGGGACCAGGGCCGGGCGCGCGTGATCGGGATCGTCCCCGATCAGATCGTGACGGAGTCGCTCGTCGAGGAGCCGACCGTCGTCGACGGTGCCGCGGTCGCGGATCCCGCTCGCGACCTTGCGAAGATCGCCGTGATCGAGCGCCATCTCGGCACCGGGCGGGTCGGGCTCGGGCTCGTGCGCGGGTTCGGGCTCCAGCGCGGCGCGCTCGCGTCCACGGTCGCGCACGACGCGCACAACATCGTCGTGGTCGGCGTCGACGACGGTGACATGGAACGTGCGGTCCAGCGTCTCGCCGAGCTCGGCGGCGGCATCGTCGTCGTCGACGGCGGCGAGATCCGCGCGGAGTTGCCGCTCCCGATCGCCGGGCTGCTCTCGGAGGCCCGCCTCGCAGACGTCGTGAACGCAAGTCGTGCCTGCGCCGTGGCGGCGGCGGACCTCGGCTGCGCCCTGGCCGCGCCCTTCCAGACGCTGTCGTTCCTCGCGCTCTCGGTGATCCCGAGCCTGAAGATCACCGACCACGGCCTCGTCGACGTCGACCGCTTCGAGCTCGTGCCGCTGCGCGCGTGACGACGCTCTACCACAACGCCCATGTCGCGACGCCCGCGACGGAGGAACCTGACGGGTGGCTGCTCGTCGACGACGGCCGTGTCGGCGCCGTCGGCGGCGGGTCTCCTCCTGCGGCCGACGAGCAGGTCGACCTCGGCGGCGCGTTGGTCACGCCGGGCCTCGTCAACACGCACCATCACCTCTGCCAGACACTGACCCGCGCGCACGCGCAGGAGGCGGACCTCTTCACGTGGCTGCGCGCCCTCTATCCGGTGTGGGCGCGGCTCGACGCGGAGGCCGAGTACGCGGCCGCGCGCACGGGACTCGCGGAGCTCGCGCTCTCCGGTTGTACGACGGTGTTCGACCACCACTATGTGTTCCCGCGCGGGCGCGACGGTCTGATCGAGGCCGAGGTGCAAGCGGCGCGCGAGCTCGGCGTGCGCATCGTCGCGGCGCGCGGGTCGATGGACCTCGGCGAATCGCAGGGCGGGCTGCCGCCCGACTCGCTCGTCGAGAAGCTCGACGCGGTGCTCGTCGAGACGGAGCGGCTCGCTGCGCTCGCCGACGACGACGGCTTCGTCGAGATCGCCGTCGCGCCCTGCTCGCCGTTCTCGGTCACGAAGGAGCTGATGCGCGAGTCGGCCGAGCTCGCGCGCCGGCTCGGCTTGCATCTCCACACCCACCTCGCGGAGACGGTCGAGGAAGAGGCGTACTGCCAGGAGCTCTACGGGTGCCGGCCCGTCGAGTACCTCTCGCAGCTCGGCTGGCTCGGAGACGACGTCTGGTGCGCTCATTGCGTGCACCTGAGCGAGGATGACATCGCAGCGTTCGGCGAGCACGGCGTCGGCGTCGCGCACTGCCCGACCTCGAACCTGCGCCTCGGCGCGGGCATCGCGCCGGTGCGGGAATTGCTCGACGCGGGCGTGCGCGTGGGCCTCGGCGTCGACGGCTCCGCTTCGAACGAGCGCAGCGACCTCTGCCTCGAGGTCAAGCAGGCGCTGCTCGTCGCGCGCGGGCGCGGCGGCCCAGCGGCGCTGACCGCTCGCGATGCGCTGCGGCTCGCGACGACCGGCGGCGCCGAGGTCCTCGGCCGAGACGACATCGGCTCGCTCGAGTCCGGAAAGCGCGCCGATTTCGCCGTCTGGCGCACGGACGGCCTCGAGCTCGGCGGGGCCGCGGACGTCGTCGCCGGGTTCGTCTTCTCCGGGCCGCACCGTGTCGACCGGCTGTTCGTCGGCGGTGAGGAGGTCGTCCGCGACGGGCACCTCGTGCGCGCCGACGAGGCTGAGATCGCGCGCGAGCATCGCCGCCAGGCGGGAAGATTGGCCGGATGACGCTCTCGACACACGTTCTCGACACCCAGGAGGGCCGCCCGGCGAGCGGCGTCCGGGTCGAGCTCTACCGGGACGACGAGCGGCTCGCCGAGCAAACAACCGACGCGGACGGGCGCATCGGCGACCTTGCGCCGGGCCTCGAGCCGGGCGTCTATCGCCTCGTCTTCCACCCGCCCTCGCCGTTCTTCCGGCGCGTCGAGCTCGAGATCGAGCTGGGCGACGGCCACACGCACGTACCGCTTCTCGTCTCGTCCTACGCGTGCGCGAGCTACCGCGGCAGCTGAGCGTCGAGCAGCTCGCCGAGCTGTTCGAGGGGCGAACGCGTTTCGTCGAGCGGCTGGCCGAGCTCGAGCGCCCGCTGGAGTCCGCGACCGAGCTCATCCGCCGCGTGCCCGAGGACGAGCTCGTCGAGGCGCTCGCCGCGCATCCCGCGATCGGCGCGAAGGGCCTCTCCGCCCGCTCGGCGCGCGAACAGGGACCGGACGACGACGCCGTGATCGAGACCGAGCTCGCGTACCTGAACCAGGTCTACGAGGAGAAGTTCGGCTTCCGCTTCGTCGTCTTCGTGAGCGGTCGCCCGAAGGGGGCGATCCTCGACGTGCTGCGCGAGCGTCTGCAGCGCACGCGCGAGGAAGAGCTCGACACCGCGATGGACGAGCTCGTCGCAATCGCGCGCGACCGGTGGCAGAACCCGTGACGGTCTTCATCGATCCGTACCTGAGCGACTGGCTCAACCTGCTCCTGCGCTGGCTGCACGTGATCGCCGGCATCGTCTGGATCGGGACGTCGTTCTACTTCGTCGCGCTCGACAGCCACTTGCGTCCGGCGAAGAACGAGGAAGGAGTGGCGGGCGAGGCGTGGGAGGTGCACGGCGGCGGCTTCTACCGCGTCTCGAAGTATCAGGTGGTTCCCCGCGAGCTGCCCGAGCCGCTGCATTGGTTCAAGTGGGAGGCGTACACGACGTGGTTGAGCGGCTTCGCGCTCCTCGTCGTCCTCTACTACCTCGACGCGGACGCGTACCTCGTCGATCGGAGCGTCGCCGACCTCGACGCCTGGCAGGCGGTCGCGATCAGCCTCGCTCTGCTGGTGCTCTCCTGGTTCATCTACGACGGCCTCTGCCGCGTGCTCGGCGAGCGTGAGCTGCTGCTCGCGCTCGCGCTGCTGGCGTTCATCGCGGTTTCCGCCTACGCGGTGAGCGAAGTGTTCGCCGCGCGAGCGCTGCCGATCCAGCTCGGCGCGATGATCGGGACAATGATGGTCGGCAACGTCTTCTTCGTGATCATCCCCGGCCACTGGGCGCTCGTGCGTGCGAAGCAGGCCGGGCGCGAGCCCGATCCGATCCACGGGATCCGCGGCAAGCAGCGCTCGGTCCACAACAACTACCTGACGCTGCCGGTGGTGCTCGCGATGCTCGGTCCGCACTTCCCGTTCGTCTATGCGCGCACGCACGGCTGGCTCGTGCTGCTCGCGCTGATGCTCCTCGGTGCGTGGGTGCGCCACTTCTTCAACCTACGCCATCGGGGGCGGACGGTCTGGGCGATCCCCGCGACGGCGGCCGTCGCGGTCGTCGCGCTCGCGGTCGCGATTCGGCCAGATGAGACGTCGCCGGCGCAGGCCGCCGCCGTACCCTTCGCGCAGGTGGCTTCAATCGTCGAGCAGCGCTGCGCGCCGTGCCACTCGTCGCATCCGACGAACCCGTCGTTCTCCACCGCGCCGAAGGGGATCGTGCTCGACACGCCCGAGCAGATCCGCGCGCAGGCCGACGCGATCGAGCAGCAGGCCGTGCGAACCCGGGCGATGCCGCTCGGAAACGTGACGGGGATGACCGACGAGGAACGCGAGCTGCTCGGGCGCTGGATAAGGTCGCAAAGGTGATCGAGATCGTCGTCAGCGACCTCCGCTTTGTCGCGCGCTTCGAGGAGGAGTCCGCGCCGCAGACCGTCGAAGCGTTCCGGCGTCTGCTCCCGCTCCGCAGCCGCATCATCCACGCGCGGTGGAGCGGCGAGGCGACCTGGATTCCCTTCGGCGAGCTCGACGTCGGCGTCGGCCCCGAGAACGCCACGGCCTACCCGGCGCCCGGCGAGCTCCTGCTCTACCCCGGCGGCGTCAGCGAGACGGAGTTGCTCTTCCCGTACGGCTCGACGAGCTTCGCCAGCAAGGCGGGACAGCTCGCGGGCAATCACTTCGCGACGGTCGTCGAGGGCGGCGAGCGCATGCGCGAGCTCGGCAGGCGCGTGTTGTGGGAAGGCGCACTCGAGATCGCATTCGACGAGCGGACCTAGCCGGGGAGCCGGGCCGGTCGGTGTCAGACACTGTTAACTCACAGTGCCAGGCACTGTTAGGACGGAAGCCATGGTTGGCGAGGACGCCTTCTCGACGAGCGATCGCTTGATCCAAGCCGACGATCCTCGTTTGTTAAGAGGCCCGTGCCTGGCACTGTTAACTCACAGTGCCAGGCACTGTTAAGGACGAAGCCATGGCGGTTCAGGACGGCTTCACGCCGCGAGGCGCCTGAGCGTCGTTGCGAGGACGTCAATCGCGAGCGCAATGTCTTCGTCGCTCGTTGTCTCGGCGGGCGAGTGGCTGCTGCCGCCGTTCAGGCTCCGGACGAAGAGCATTCCCGACTCGACGCCTGCCGACGCGAGGATGCCTGCATCGTGACCGGCTCCTGACGGGAGTTCCGGCGCGGGCAAGCCCCGCCGCTCGAGCTCGTCGCGGAGCACCGCGCGGACGGCTTCGTCCATCGCGACCGGTGCGTTTCGCGGCTCGGCGTCAACGCCCAACGCGTCCAGCAAGCGGTCGAGTCGCTCGGCGTCGGGTGCGCGCGCGTCGACGGTTAAACGAACACGAGCGGGGACGACGTTCACCGCCCCCGGCTCGACCTCGAGGCGGCCGACAGTCGCGACGGCACCGTCGATCGCGCGTGCCGCGTCGCGCACGTGGAGCACGAAGTCCGCCGCGCGCCAGAGCGCGTCGTCGCGCACGGACATCGGCGTCGTGCCGGCGTGTCCGGCGACGCCCTCGAACACGATCTCGCGCCGCACGTAACCGACAATCCCGGTGACGACGCCGAGCGGACTACCGGCCTGCTCGAGCACGGGCCCCTGCTCGACGTGCAGCTCGACGAACCGACCGGGCAGAGATCCGCCCGCGACGCGCGCGCGACTCCCGTTGCACCCGCGTTCCTCGTCGCGGAAGACGACGACGCCGAGCGTGCGCTCGCACCGTCCAGCCTGGGCGACCGCCTCCAGTCCGGCGACGACCCCGAGCGCGCCGTCGTACTTCCCGCCGGCCGGAACGCTGTCCAGGTGCGACCCGGTCCAGACCTCCGGGAGCTCCGGCCGCGAGCCGCGCAGCCGCCCGACGACGTTCCCGACCGAATCGAGCTCCACTTCCAGCCCCGCCTTCGCCATCCACTCGGCGGCGAGTTCGCACGCCTCGTCCTCGGCAGGCGTGCCGCCGACGCGGTTCGCGCCGGGCCCGCCTCCGAGTGCGTAGAGTCGGTCAAGCCGCTCGAGCGCCTGCTGCACGTCCGGCAGTCTGCCGGAGCGGCTCGCGGTGGACGGCGACACCAGCGATCACGAGCGCGACCCCGAGCACCTCGAGGGCGCCCGGGAACTGCGAGAGCACGACCACGCCGATGACGGTCGCCGTCGCCGGGAGCAGCGAGACGAGCAGCGCGTACGTCGCACGGGACAGCCGAGCCATCGCGAGCTGGTCGGCGACGTAGGGGATAACCGACGAGCAGATCCCGACGCCGACCCCCGCGGCGATCGCAACGGGATCGTTGAGCGCTGGCACCACGCCCCACCCGGCGATCGGCGTGACGACGAGGAGCGCGATCAACATCGACGCGCCGAGACCGTCGATCCCGCCCATCACCCCGAGTCGCGAGACGCGATGCCCCAGCACGATGTAGAGCGCGAACAGGCCTGCGTTGGCGAACGCGAAGACGAAGCCGAGCGGCTCGCCGGCGATCCGCACGTCGGTCAATACGTAGACGCCCATCGCGGCGAGCGCGAGCGCTGCGGCGTTGTGCAGCGTGCGCGCACCGGCAGCCGCGAGCGCGATCACCGGCACGAACTCGATCGCCGCGACGGTGCCCAGCGGCAGTCGGTCGATCGCGAGATAGAAGCAGCAGTTCATGACCGCGAGCACCGAGCCCCAGGCGACCAGCAGCCGAACACGCAGTCCGCGCCACGGACGACGCCAGAGCGCGAAGACCACTGCCGCGCTCGCGATCCGAAGCCACGCCACGCCGAGCACATCGACGCGTGCGAAGAGCAGGACGGCGAAGGCGGGCCCGAGGTAGTGGAAGACGGCGCTGACCACGAAGTACGCCTGGGGAGGCAGCCGCATGGAGAAATGATCAGCGGCGGAGTAGGCTTTCGACAGGGACATTCGAAGCGGTTGAGGTGACGATGGCTACGGAAGCAAGAACCTGGAGCCAAATCGGCTACGAACTCGATCTCGTCAACCGCCGGCTGCTGCGCGAGCTGGAGCAGGACGCCCGGCTCTCGATCGCGGAGCTCGGCCGGCGGCTGAACCTTTCCGCGCCGGCGGTCGCCGAGCGGATGCAACGGCTCGAGCGCGCCGGCGTGATCAGGGGCTACCGCGCCGACCTCGACCCGAAGGCGCTCGGCTTCCCGATCGCGGTTGTCGTACGCGTCCGCCCGGCGAGCCGGCAATTGCAGAAGATCCCGGACATCGCGCGCGAGACACCCGAGGTCGTCGAGTGCCACCGCATCACCGGCGAGGACTGCTTCTTCCTGAAGGTCCACCTGCGCTCGATGGACGACCTCGAGGAGATTCTCGATCGCTTCACGCCGTTCGGCCAGACGACGACGTCGATCATTCATTCGTCGCCGGTCGCGCGCCGCGCGCTCCCGTTTGATGAGCCGTAACGGAGCTACGATCCGCCGGTGACGAGGGAGAGCCCGAGGCTGTGGCGCCGGCTCCGCCTGTCGACGCAGATCCTGCTGCTCCAGCTCGCGATCATCGTGCTGACGCTGACGGCGGGGCTCGCAGTCTCGATCCAGCAGGCGCGCAAGCAGCTCGACAAGCAGTCGGGACAGCAGTCGCTCGCGATCGCGCGGACCGCCGCGTCGATTCCCGAGATCCGCCGCGCCTTCGACTCGGCCGACCCGCCGAAGGTCATCCAGCCGATCGCCGAGCGCATCCGCCGCGCGACGGGCGCGTCGTTCGTCGTCGTCGCGAACGAGAACGGCATCCGCTACTCGCATCCGGATCCGGCGAAGATCGGCCACCGGCTCTCGACCGACCCGAGCATCCCGCTCGCGGGCAAGGAGTACGTCGGCGTGCAGACAGGGTCGCTCGGCACGTCGGTGCGAGCCAAGGTCCCCATCTACGACGCGAGGGGAGACGTGATCGGGCTCGTCTCGGTCGGGCTGCTCGAATCGAAGATCAGCGAGCACCTGCGCGCCGACCTCCCGATCCTGCTGATCCCGCCGGCGCTCGGGCTGATGCTCGGCGCGCTCGGCTCGGTGCTGCTCGCGCGGCGGATCAAGCGGCAGACGTTCGGTCTCGAGCCGGAGGAGATCGCGACGCTGCTCGAGCAGCGCGAGGCAGTCCTGCACGGGATCAAGGAGGGGACCGTCGCCGTCGACACCCACGGCCGCGTGACGCTCGTGAACGACGAGGCGAAGCGGCTGCTCGATCTGGACTCGGCGGCGATCGGGCGCCGGCTGACCGACATCGTTCCGCCGGGCCACGTGCGCGAGGTGCTTGCGGGCAACGTCGAGGCGCCCGACCAGGTGGTGCTCGTAGACGACCGCGTTCTCGTCGTCAACCGCATGCCCGTCGCGGTTCGCGGCCAGGCGATCGGCGCCGTGATCACCCTGCGCGACCGCACGGAGCTCGAGGGCCTCGTCCGCGAGCTCGACGACGTGCGCGGGCTCGCCGAGGCGCTGCGCGCACAGGAGCACGAGTTCTCGCACAAGCTGCACGTGATCGCCGGCCTGATCGAGCTCGACCGCTACGACGAGGCGATCCGGTTCATCAACCAGGAGTCGCTCGTCCACCAGGAGCTCGTCGGTTCGATCGTCGACTCGGTCGGGGACCCCGTGCTCGTCGCGCTCTTGCTCGGGAAGGCGGCCGTCGCCTCCGAGCGCGGGATCGAGCTCCGAGTCATCGACTCGCGGTTCCCCGAGGACGGGGTCGACGTCCGTGATCTGATCACGGTCGTCGGGAATCTCGTCGACAACGCGCTCGATTCCGTCACGGCCGGCGGGGCGGGGTGGGTCGAGGTGACGGTGCACGAGGAGAACGACGGCGTGCTCGTGCGCGTGCACGACTCGGGGCCTGGCATCGACCCCGACGCGGTCGACGAGATCTTCCAGGACGGCTTCACGACGAAGGTCGCGACGCGGACCGGGCGCCGCGGTCTCGGGCTGGCGCTCGTGACGCAGGTGCTACGACGTCGCGACGGCACGATCAAGGTGGAGAACGAGGGCGGCGCCGTCTTCACCGCCTTCCTCCCGCACCAGCGTTCCCGGGTCGAAGCAGGCGCCCGATGATCCGCACGCTCGTCGTCGACGACGACTACATGGCGGCGTCCGTGCACCGCGCGTACGTCGAGCGTGTCGTGGGCTTCAGCGTCGTCGGCGAGGCGCACACCGGAGTGGAAGCGCTCGACCTCGTGGCCCGACTGAAGCCCGATCTCGTCCTGCTCGACATCTACTTGCCGGACATGAGCGGCCTCGAGGTCCTGCGCCGGCTGCGCGAGCACGACGCCGCCCCGGTCGACGTGATCGCGATCACCTCTGCGAAGGACGTGGACACGCTGCGCCGCGCGATGCAGGGCGGCGTGATCCAGTACCTCGTGAAGCCGTTCTTCTTCGACACGTTCCGCGAGCGCCTCGAGCGCTACGCGGCCCTGCGCGCGCGGATGACGCGCATACGCGAGGCGGACCAGCAGGAGATCGACAAGCTCTACGCGCTCCTGCGCACGCAGGGAACGGCCCGGCTCCCGAAGGGCATCTCGCCCCCGACGCTCGCCGCGGTCGTCCAGGTCGTCCGCGAGGCGTCGGAGGAAGTGTCCGCAACGGACGTCGCGACCGAGGCGGGCATCAGCCGAGGCACGGCGCGCCGCTACCTCGAGTTCCTCGCCGAGTCGGGCTCGGTCGAGCTCACACTGCGCTACGGCGCCACGGGCCGCCCGGAGCACCTGTACCGCTGGGCCACGGACGTTCCGCTGCGCTCGTAGAGCAAGCGACTGACGTGGACAAAACGGACAAAACGCCCGCAACGGCGCTAACTGTCGACTTTGCGACGTCCGGCACGGATCATCCCGCCGTCTGACGGGCGGTTGTGACCAAGCGGGCCGCCGAAGCACTCAGGAGGAGGGAATCAGTGACCAGTAGCAAGGTGCGGCGGGCGTCCGCAGTGGCGCTCGCCCTCGCCGCGGCGTTGCTCGCAGCGGGCTCCGCGGCGTCGGCCTCGAAGGCGGATTCGCCGAACGCGAAGCCGAAGCAGCCGACGCCGGCCCAGCTCGTGGCCGCGTCGAAGAAGGAGTCGGGGCTCGTCGTCTACGGCAACCCGCCGGCGGCGAACTTCAAGGTCCTCACGGAGGCGTTCAGCAAGAAGTACCCGTGGATCAAGGTGACCTCGTACGACCTCGACAACAACGTCATCTTCTCGAAGTACGCGTCGGAGGCGGCGCAGCGCTCGCGCACGGCGGACCTGCTCATCTCGAGCGCGCCGAACCTCTGGGTCTACGCGAAGCGGCAGAACTACGTCGTCGACTTCACGCCGACGGGCATCGGGAGCTTCCCGTCGTTCGTGAAGCAATACAAGGGCGTCTTCGTGCTCTCGCCCGACCCCGCGATCGCCGTCTACAACAAAGTGCTCCTGAAGGACAAGGTGCCGGATTCGCTGACGAAGATCGCAGCGGACCCGGGGACCTACGGGAAGCTGACTGGGTACACCGTCGACAACCTGTTCGGTTACACCGCGCTCTGGGGCTACGTGCAAAAGAAGGGTTGGTCGAACCTGCAGCGGATCGGCAACTCGCGCTTCCGCGCGACCACCGGCGTCGCCGCGCAGCTCCAGCTCCTCTCGCAGGGTGCCGCGACTGTCGCGTACCTGAGCTCGCCGACCGCACGGTTCACGATCGCGAACAGCTCCCAGCTGTCGCAGCTGCTCGCGTGGACGTATCTCAAGGACGCAACGCCGCTCGTCCCGCGTGGGATCGGCATCACACGCAGGGCTTCGAGCCCGGCGTCGGCGAAGCTGTTCCTGAACTACGTGTACAGCACGCAGGGCCAGCAGACGATGTGCGAGGCGGGCTTCACGGCGTTCCGGAACACGTTCACCCCGCGGAACTGCAAGAACACGCTCGCAGACGTCTACGCAAAGGTCGGACGGAAGAACGTCCAGTTCGTGCCGTTCAGCCAGAAGTTCGTGAACGACCAGCCGAGGTTCCGGGCCCACTGGCACCAGATCTTCGGCTAGACGACGAGCGGTGACGAACGGGCCCAGGTGACGACGACGAGCTACGCAACGGAGACGCTGCCGCGGCCACGCCGCAGCGTCCTCCCCGCGGGCGTCCTCCAGTGGGGGACGTGGGCGCTCGTCCTCGCGCTCGTCCTGGGCCCGTTCATCCCGCTCCTGTACGCGTCCGTTCGCGACCGTCCGCTCTACGAGGCGGGCGGTGCGTTCACGCTCGACCCCTACCGCGAGCTCTTCGGGGAGCGCGCCTTCTGGCAGGCCTGGCAGAACACGCTCGAGTTCGCGGCGATCACGACGCTGCTCGCGGTCGTCTTCGGCGCGGCGTTTGCGATCCTCTGCACACGAACCGACCTCCCCGGCCGGCGCTCGTACGGCCGCCTCGTCCTGCTGCCGTTGCTCTTGCCCTCGCTCGGCATGGTGCTCGGCTGGTACGTCGTCTGGGGCCCGGGCGGCTACCTGACCCAGTTCTTCTCGCAGCGCCTGCACATCGGGACGCTGGCGATCGACACGATCCCGGGGATGGCCGTCGTGGAGGCCGTGCGCCTGCTGCCGATCGCCTTCCTCACCTGCCAGGCGTCGCTCGCCCGCTCCGATTCCTCCCTCGAGGATGCGGCACGCAGCGCAGGCGCGGCGCCCGTGAAGGTGCTGCGCAGCGTCACGATCCCGATGCTGCGCCCCGCGCTCCTCAACGCCGCGACGCTGATCTTCACGCTCTCGATCGCGGCGCTGGGCATCCCGCTGCTCCTCGGCACGTCGCGGAACATCAAGTTCGTCTCGAGCTACCTGTACGACCTCTGGACGAACGCGTCTTCGCCCGACCCGGGGTCGGTGAGCGCGGGCGCGATGATGCTGCTCGTCGTCGCGACCGCGCTCCTGCTGCTGCGCAACGTCCTGCTCGGCTCCGAGGCGCGCTTTGTTTCCGTAGGCGGCCGCGCGGCGCGCCACGAGCTGCTCTCGCTCCGAGCATGGCGCTGGCCGCTCGCAGTCACGCTGGGCCTCTACCTGATCTTCACGACCGTGATCCCGGTGCTCGGCCTCGCGTTGATGTCGGTCGTCGTCGTGCTGACGCCGCTCATCGCGCCCTGGGATCTCGCGACGTGGGACCACTGGCAGACGCTGTTCAACGACCCGGTCTTCACGCGCTCGATCCGGAACAGCGCGATCATCGCGGTCGTCGGCGCCGTGCTGACGACCGCGCTCGTCGCCCTCGCGACGCTCGTCGCCCACCGCTCGCGCTTCCCGCTTCGGCGCACGCTGCCGTTCGTGATGCTCTACCCGCGCGCGACGCCCGGGATCATCATCGGCATCGGGTTCTTCTGGGCGTTCCTGCTCACCGGCGCGCTCGGCGACTTCTTCCGCAACAGCATCTGGGGAATCATGCTTGCCTTCTGCATCCGCAATCTGCCGCTCGCGTACATCGTCATGTACCCCACGCTCGCGCGGATCAGCGAGGAGCTCGACCGTGCCGGCCGCGCCGCAGGCGCCGGGTGGTGGCTGACGAGCCGCAAGATCGTGCTGCCGCTGCTGCGGCCGGCGATCTTCGCGTCGTTCGTCCTGCTCTTCGTCGAGTTGCTGAACGACTACGACCCGGCGGTCTTCCTTGTGAAGCCGGGAACTGAGGTCATGGGCGCGACGATGCTGTCGCAGTTCATCCAGGGCCTGATCGGGCCGGTGTCCGCACTGGCGATGGTGCAGGTGGCGATCACGATCGTGGTGCTCGCCGTCGGGAGCAAGGTGTTCAAGATCGGAGTAACCGGAGGAGGGCACGATGCCTGAGATCGTCGTCGAGAGGCTGAGCAAGACGTTCGGAGACCACCAGGCGCTCGATCGCGTCGAGTTCACGGTCCGCGACGGGGAGTTCTTCACGCTGCTCGGCCCGAGCGGCTGCGGGAAGTCGACGACGCTGATGTCGATCGCCGGCTTCCAGAATCCCGACCAGGGCAGGATCGCGATCGGCGACACGACGCTCTTCGACGCCGAGCGCAAGGTCAGCGTCGCCGCAGAGCGGCGCAACCTCGGGATCGTCTTCCAGTCGTACGCGGTCTGGCCGCACATGACCGTCTTCCAGAACCTCGCCTTCCCGCTCAAGGTGCGGAAGCTGAAGAAGGCGGAGATCCGCAAGCGGGTCGAGGAGACGCTCGCGCTCGTCGAGCTAGGGCCGTTCGCGCAGCGCTACCCGCACCAGCTCTCCGGTGGCCAGCAGCAGCGCGTCGCGCTCGCCCGAGCGCTGGTGTACTCGCCGTCGGTGCTCCTCCTCGACGAGCCGTTCTCGAATCTCGACGCGAAGCTCCGCGAGCGCGCGCGCACGTGGCTGAAGGAGCTGCAGAAGCGACTCGGCCTGACGACGCTCTTCGTCACGCACGACCAGGACGAGGCGCTCTCGATGAGCGACCGCGTGCTCGTGATGCGCGACGGACACGTGCTGCAGATCGGATCGCCCGAGGACGTCTACCGACGGCCGTCCGACCGGTTCGTCGCCGAGTTCGTGGGCCAGTGCAACCTCATCAGCGGACGCGTCGCGTCGACCGAGGGCGGCACGGTCGTGCTCGACGTCGACGGCGGGACGCACCGGCTCACCCTTCGCTCCGAACGCCCGCCGACGCTCGACTCGCACGTGACGGTCGTGATCCGCCCCGAGGCCGTCACCCTCAACCCCGACGCGGCTGTCAACGGCACGAACACGTGGGACGCGAACGTCCACGCCGTCGCGTTCCTCGGCGACCACTACCAGTACGAGCTGCAGGCGGGGCCGCTGGAGCTGACCGTGCAGACGTCGCTCAAGGTCCCGGGCGAGCAGCTCAGGGTGCACATCCCGCCGGACGCCTGCTCCGTGGTCGAGTGACGACCGAACTGTCGCCCGCCGTTCGCGGTCTCCCACGCGCGAGCTACACGCGCGACGCACGCGGCCCGCTCGCGGGCGTGCGCGTGCTCGACCTGACCCGGCTCGTCTCCGGCGCGCAGCTCGGGCTCGTGCTCGGGGACCTCGGCGCAGACGTCGTCAAGGTCGAGCGGCCGGGAGCCGGCGATCCGTTCCGTTACACGACCGTCGACGGCTACGACGCCTACTGGCGCGCCTACGCCCGCAACAAGCGCAGCATCACGCTCGACCTCGCCGATTCCCGTGGCCGCGAGCTCCTGCTCAGGCTCGCGGAGACCGCAGACGTTCTGACAGAGAACTTCACGCCGGGAGTGCTCGAGCGGCTCGTCGGCGGCCCCGACGCGCTGCTGGAGCGGAACCCAGACCTCGTGATCGTGCGGATCTCGGGCTGGGGACAGACCGGCCCGCGTGCGAGGCGGCCCGGGTTCGGCACGCTCGCGGAGGCGTACTCCGGCTTCACCTACCTGAGCGGCGCAGCGGACGGCCCGCCAGCGCAGGCGCCGCTCTCGCTCGCCGACACCGTCGCCGGCACCTACGCCGCGTCAGCTGCGCTCGCCGCGCTCTGGGACGTGCGCGTGAACGGCGGCGCAGGGCAGGTCGTCGACGTCTCGCTCTACGAGCCGCTCTTCTCGATCATGGGCGCGGACGCGACCGCGTACGCCGCGCGCGGACGCCTGCGCGAACGCGGCACCGGTGCGGGCGTCTCCTCGGTCCGCGGCGTCTTCCAGACGAGCGACGAGCACTGGGTCGCGATCTCGGCAGCGACGGACGAGACGGCCGCTCGCTTCTTTACCGCCGTCGGCCGGACGGATCTCCTGGACGATCCCCGTTTCGCGACCTCCGAAGCGCGGCTGGCGAACCGCGACGCCTTGATCGACGTGCTCGCGCGCGAGTTCCGGCGCTACACGCGCGACGAGATCCTCGAGCTCGCGGAGCGGAACCGCCTGACGATCGGCCCGGTCTACGACATCCTCGACGCGCTCGACGACGAGCACTATCGCGCGCGCGAGACGATCGTCGAGCTCGACGACGGAGTCGTGCTGCAGAACGTCGTTCCGAAGCTGTCACGCACCCCCGCGGCGATCCGGTTGCCCGCACCGAGCCTGGGCGAGCACAACGCCGAGATCTACGGCGAGCTCGGCCTCGACGCGGAGGAGCTCGCGGAACTTGCACGGGAGGGCGTCGTGTGATGTGGCGCTCGCTGCTGTACGTCCCGGTCACCTCCGAGCGCTTCGTCGCCCGCGCGCACACGCGCGGCGCGGACGCGATCATCCTCGAGCTCGAGGACGCGGTCGCGCCGTCGGAGAAAGACCGCGCGCGCCGGCTCGTGCAGGAGGCGGCGGCAACGGTCTCACAGGGAGGCGCGGACGTGCTCGTCAGGGTCAACCGCCCGTGGCGGCTCGCCGTCCGCGACATCGAGGCTTCGCTCGGTCCGAACGTGCGCGGCCTCGTGCTTCCGAAGGTCGACTCGGCCGAGCACGTGCTTGCGCTCGCCGAGATCGCCGCGAGCGTCGAGGCCGAACGAGGACTGCCGCCCGCGGTGTTCTTCCCGCGCATCGAGGGGCCGAAAGGCCTGCTGAACGCGGCCGAGATCGCCGCGGCGGATCCGCGCGTGGTCGCGATCGGCCTCGGCTCGAGCGACTACACGATCGCGGTCGGGATGGAGGCCGGCAGCGCCGGCAACGCCATGGCCAGCTTCCAGGTCGTGAACGCGGCGGCTGCCGCCGGCATCGCCGCGGTCGGGCTCGTCTCGACCATCACCGACTTCAACGACCTCGACTGGTTCCGCCACGTCGCCCAGGAGTCGCGCGCGCTGGGCCTGCGCGGCGCGCCGTGTGTCCATCCGAGCCAGGTGCCGATCCTGAACGAGGTCTTCAGCCCGACCGCGGACGAGCTCGCTCGCGCGCGTCGCATCGTCGAGGAGTACGAGCAGGCGCTCGCAAACGGCGAGGGCGCGATCACCGTCGACGGCGAGTTCGTCGACGTGCCGTACTACGAGCAGGCCAAGCGCCTGCTGGCCGGCTGAGCCGCCGACTCGCGTTCGCGCTGCTCGCGGCCGCGGCGTCGCAGGCGGCCGTGTACGTCGCGCGGCCGATCACGTCGTATCGCCTGCTCGCCCTGGGCGAGGGCGCCCTGGAGGTCGGGCTTGTCACTGCCGCCTTCGCGCTCATCCCGCTCTTCCTGGCGATCCCGCTCGGTCGCCTCACCGACCGCCGCCACGGAGTGCCGCTGCTGCTGATCGGCTGCTCGCTGCAGGTGGCGGCGTGCCTGTCGCTCGCAGTCGCCGGCAGCACGCTCGAGATCGCCGCCGCCAGCGCGATTCTCGGCCTGGGCCATCTCGGGCTCGCGCTCGGCGTGCAGGCCGTAATCGCCCGCGAGTCGGACCCGAGGCACCACGACCAGCACTTCGGCTTGCTGAGCGCTGCCGTCTCGCTCGGGCAGCTCGTCGGCCCGCTGTTCGGCGGGGCGCTGCTCAGCGAGAGCGCGGCGGGGCTGGAGGCCGCCACGACGCGCGCGATGCTCGCGGCCGCGGGCATCGCGCTTGCCGCCACGGTCTTCGCCGCGTTCGCCAACGAACGGCAGGGGACGACGAGATTCGAGCGCAGCGGGGGTGATCATGCGAGCTTGCTCCGGATCGTTCGGACGCGCGGCGTTCCGACCGGAATCTTCGCGAGCATCGCGGTGCTCACCGCCGCCGACGTGTTCACGGCGTACATGCCGGTGCTCGGAGAAGACCGCGGCATCGATCCGGGCCTCGTCGGCGTGATCCTCGCGGTTCGCGCCGCGACCTCGATGACCGCGCGCATCGGGATCGGCGCAATCGTCAACCGCGTGGGCCGCCTTCGGCTGATCTCGCTCAGCGCCGCGGCGGCCGCTGCCGCGCTCGTCGCGGTCACCTTCACGCACAACGTGCTCGCGCTCGCGGCGCTCGCGGCGATCGCGGGCTTCGGCCTCGGGTTCGGCCAGCCGCTGTCGATGACGCTCGTGGTGCAACTGGTGCCGGAGCAGGTTCGGGGCACGGCGTTGGCGGTCCGGCTGACGGGCAACCGGATCGGTCAGGTCGCGGTGCCGGCGGTTGCGGGCGTCGTCGCCGGGAGTGCGGGCGTCGCGTCCGTCTTCTGGCTCCTCGGAGCGATGCTCGTCGCGTCGGCGCTCGCGGTGCGGCGGCAGGAAGAGCAGCCGGTCAGGCCGGCGGCGGTCCAGCCTCCTGTCGAACTGGAGGAGGTGTCCTGAGCAGCGGCAGCGCGCCGCGGATGCCGCGCACGGCCTGCGCGATCCGTTGCTCGTTCTCGACGAGCGCGAAGCGCACATAGCCGTCGCCGCCCGGGCCGAAGCCGGCCCCGGGACTCACCGAGACCTTCGCCTCACGCAGCACCTTGAGCGCGAACGCGTGCGAGCCGCCGTCCCGGTACGCCTCCGGGATCGGGGCCCAGACGAACATCGTCGCGCGCGGGCGCGGCACGTCCCAGCCGATGCGCGCGAGGCCGCTGCACAGCGCGTTACGACGGCCGCAGTAGACCTCGGCGATCTGTTCCGGGAACTCCGTCGCCTCGTTCATCGCGACCGTCGCTGCGATCTGGATCGGCTGGAACGTGCCGTAGTCGAGATACGACTTCAACCGGCCGAGCCCGGCGACGATCTCAGCGTTGCCGACTGCGAAGCCGACACGCCAGCCGGCCATCGAGAAGCCCTTCGTCAATGTGTAGAGCTCGACCGCCACTTCGCGGGCGCCTTCGGCGGCGAGGATCGACGGCGGGCTGTAGCCGTCGAAGGCGATGTCCGCATACGCGAAGTCGTGCACGACGACGATCGCGCGGTCGCGCGCGAAGTCGACGAGGCGTTGCATGAAGTCGGCGTTGACGGAGGCGGTGGTGGGATTGTGCGGGAAGGACGCGATCACGACGCGCGGGCGGGGGCTCGAGCGCTCGTAGGCCTCCTCGAGGTTGGCGAGCACGTCCTCGTCGGGACCCATCGCGACCTGCGCGACGGTGGCGCCTGCGAGAACCGGAGCGAAGAGATGGATCGGATAGCTCGGCGCGGGGACGAGCGCCGCGTCGCCCGGCTCGACGAGCACCCAGAGCAGGTGCGCGAGGCCCTCCTTCGCCCCGATCGTCGTGATCGCCTCGCGCTCAGGGTCGAGCTCGACGCCGAACCGCCTCGCGTAGAGCGCGCAGATCGCCTCGCGGAGCTTCGGAATCCCGCGACTCGCCGAGTAGCGGTGGTTCCGAGGCTTCGCCGCGGCCTCCGCGAGCTTGGCCACGGCAACCTCCGGCGAGGCCAGGTCCGGGTTGCCGAACCCGAGGTCGACGACGTCGACTCCTTCGCGTCTCAGAGCCAGCTTCAGCCCGTCGATTTCGGCGAAGGCATAGGGCGGAAGGCTCGAGATCCTGCGGAGTTCCACGCTAAAGCTTTACCGAACGAAGTCGCTTTACTTTTTGTACCAAAATGGGTAGGGTGCCGTGCTGTGGAGCGCGCGACGCATCGGATGATGCCCCTCGGACGCCCGGTTTGTCGCGGCATCGCTCTCCTCACCCCTCAGGTCGCCGGCTAAGCCCAGCCCCCGCAAGCCGGTGACGAAAACTCCGACAGGCGTTGGTGCGACACGCGGTTCCCGTAGCCGGGAGCCGGCGACGTGGGACCTCGTCCTCAAGCGGAACTCCGTCGAGCGGCTGAAGCAGGAGAAGAGCCCGCTCGGGATCGTCGACGAGCTGCCGGCGCTGATCGCGGCGGGGTACGAGAACATCCCCGAGGAGGACATCGTGCGGCTGAAGTGGTGGGGCGCGTACCACGACAAGCCGAAGATCGGGACCTTCATGCTCCGGATCAAGCTGCCGGCCGGGCGCGCGACGCCGCTGCAGCTGCGCACGATCGGCGAGCTCTCGACCCGCTTCGGCCGCGGCGAGGGCGAGCTCTCGACGCGCCAGAACGTCCAGCTTCACTACCTCGAGCTCGCCTCGCTTCCCGACGTGCTTCGCGAACTCGAGCGCGCCGGCCTCACGACCGCGGGCGCCTGCGGGGACGCCGTGCGCAACATCACCGGCTGCTCGGTCGCCGGGCTCGCCGCGGATGAGCTGTTCGATCCGACTCCGATCGTCGAGGAGGCGGCCGCATTCTTCTACGGCAACCCGGAGTACTCCGACCTGCCGCGCAAGCACAAGATCACGATCGCGGCGTGTGCGGATCGCTGCAACGCGCCGGAGATCAACTGCATCGCGCTCGTGGGTGTGCTGCGCGACGGCCAGCCCGGCTTCGCAGTCAGCGTCGGAGGCGGTCTGTCGTCGGTGCCGCGGATCGCGCGCGAGCTCGGCGTCTTCGTGCGGCTCGAGCAGGCGCTGCCCGTGCTGCGCGCGCTCCTCGATGCGTGGAAGGAGGACCTCACGTACCGCGTGTCGCGCGTGAAGGCGCGGATGAAGTTCATGGTCGACGACTACGGCCCGGAAGGGATGCGCGTGGAGGTGGAGCGGCGTCTCGGCTACGCGCTGCCCGACTTCGAGCTGCCGCCGCCGGGTCCGTTCTCCGACCACCTCGGCGTCCACGACCAGCACGACCCTCGCCTCGTCTCCGTTGGCGTCCCCGTCCATCTCGGACTGGTCCGCGGCGAACAGCTCGTCGCTGTCGCGGACCTCGCGGAGAGCTTCGGCGGCGACGTCCGCGTCACGCGGCAGCAGAACTTCGTGCTCGCGGGGGTGCCGCGCGCGCGGCTCGACGAGACGCTGTCCGCGCTCACGGAGATGGGCTTCCCGCTCGAGCTCGAGTCGGCACGCGGCTCGTCCATCGCGTGCACCGGCGAGCCGCACTGCAACTTCTCGGTGACCGAGACGAAGACGCGGATGGGCTCGCTGATCGAGCACCTCGAGGCGCGCTTCGGCACCGCAATCGCCGGGCTGCGCATGCACCTCGACGGCTGCCCGCACGCGTGCGCGCAGCACTGGGTCGGCGACATCGGCTTCCAGGGCACGACCGCGCGCGACGACGAGGGGCGCAAGCGGCAGGCGTACGACATCTTCCTGCGCGGCGGCCTCGGTCCCGATGCCGCGATCGCGCGGCCGGTCTTCAGGCGGGTGCCGACCGAGGAGCTCGACGCTGCGGTCGAGGGTCTCGTCGCGGGCTGGCTCGCTTCCGGAGAGAGCTTCCGCGCCTTCTGCGATCGCCTGACGAACGAGGAGCTCGGCGCGCTCGCCGGGCTCGAGCCTGCGAAGACAAGGGAGGCGGCATGAGCTACGAGCTGCTCGACGAGCTCGAGGCGGGAGATCTCTCGGTGGAGTTCGAAGGCGCCGAGCCCCAAGAGGTGCTCGAGTGGGCGCTCGACCGGTTCTCGCCGCGCATCGGGCTCTCGACCGCGTTCCAGGTCGACGGCGTCGCCGTGCTCGACATGGCCTACGAGCTCGACGAGGAGATCCACGTCTTCTCGGTCGACACGGGCCGCCTCCCGTCCGAGACCTACGAGCTGATCGAGCAGCTCCGCGAGCGCTACCCGCGCATGCGGCTCGAGCTGCTCTCTCCCGACGCGCGGCAGCTCAACCGCATGGTCGGACGCCACGGACCGAACCTCTTCTACCGTTCGGTGGAGCAGCGCCTGCTCTGCTGCAACGTGCGCAAGGTGCAGCCGCTGACGCGCCATCTCGCCGGTCTCGACGCGTGGATCACGGGCCTGCGCCGCGACCAGTGGGCGAGCCGTAGCGACATCCGCAAGGTCGAGATCGATCACGACCACGGCGCGATCGTAAAGCTGAACCCGCTCGCGGAGTGGACCGAGGAAGAGGTCTGGGACTACGTGCGCGAGCACGACGTTCCGACGCATCCGCTCTACGCGCGCGGCTACACGTCCATCGGCTGCGCGCCGTGCACGCGCGCGATCGCGCCCGGAGAGGCCTCGCGCGCAGGCCGCTGGTGGTGGGAGACCAACGCGCCGAAGGAGTGCGGGATCCACTGCGCGGTGGAGACCGGAGGTCTCGAGCACGAGCTGCACGCGATCCTGGCGGATGACGACGATTAGTGAGACCGTTCGCCTCCGACCCGAGGAACGCGACGTCGCGCTCGCGGAAGCGCACGCTGTGTTCGCCGTCGCCGCCGAGCCCGGCTACCGCGGCGAGCTCCAGAGCCTGATCGCCGCGGCCGACGAGGGCGAGCTCGAGTCCGCGGACGCGCAGACACTCGAGCGACTCGTCGAGCTCGGGTTGCAGGCCGGTCGCATCCGCGCGCTCTACGGGCCCGGCGGCGAGCAGGCGGCGCTGCGGCTCTACCGGCGCCTGCCCCGCGGGGCGGAGCTGGGCGAGAGCGCGGCCGCGGTCACGAACGCGCTCGAATCCCTGCGAGGCCGCACGCTCGAGTCGATTCGCGTCGACGCCGTGGGGCCGGGCGCGTTCACGCTGACGATTGCCGTCGACGGGGCCGAGCTCTCCATCCGGCTCGACCGCCAGGGCGCGCGCGTGGGGACGGTCGGAACGTGACGGAGACGCGCTACTACATGGCCTGCCTCGACCTGACGGGGCGGAGCTGCCTCGTCGTCGGCGGCGGGGGCGTCGGGCTCGAGAAGGCGCGCGGCCTGCTCGACTGCGGTGCGCGCGTGACCGTCGTCGCGCCGGAGATCGTCCCGGAACTGCTCGATCTTCCCGTCGAGTGGGTGCAGAGCCGCTACGCGAGCTGGGACCTCGACGGCCGCTGGCTCGTCGTCGCCGCGACGCCGGACCGCGAGGTCAACCGCCAGATCTACCTCGACGCGGAGCGGCTCGGCATCTTCTGCAACGTCGCCGACGACCCCGAGCTCTGCAGTCTGATCCTGCCCGCCGTGCACCGCGTCGACCCGATCGCCGTCGCCGTCTCGACGGGCGGCGCGTCGCCCGCGCTCGCGCAGCGGTTGCGTTCCGAGATCGCGACGGTCGTCGGGCCCGAGCACGCGCGGCTCGCGCGCGAGCTTCGTGCATTGCGCCCGTGGGCGCGCGAGCACCTGCCGACGTACGAAGAGCGCCGCGTGTACTTCGAACGGCTCGTCGCAAAGGCGCTGCTGTGACGGTCTGGCTCGTCGGCGCAGGCCCCGGGGACCCGGGTCTGATCACGGCGCGCGGGCAGGCGCTCATCCGCAGCTGTGACGTACTCGTGCACGACCGGCTCGTCTCGCCCGAGCTCGTCGCGCAAGCGTCCGGTGCGCTGATCGTCTCGCGCGACGGCCGCGATCAGGATGAGATCAACCTGATGCTCGTCGAGCTCGGCCGCAAGGGGCTCGAGGTCGTGCGGCTGAAGGGCGGCGACCCGTTCGTCTTCGGGCGCGGCGGCGAGGAGGCAATCGCGCTCGCCGAGGCCGGAGTGCCCTACGAGGTCGTGCCCGGGGTGTCGAGCCTTGCAGCGGTGCCGGCTGCGGCGGGGATCCCGCTCACGCACCGCGGCGTCTCGGCAGGCGTGCGGGCCTTCAGCGGTCGTACCGTCGAGCCCGCTGGGGAGACCGTCGTCGTCTTCATGGGCCTCGAGAAGCTGCCTCAGGTGTGCGAGCGCCTGCTGGGCGAGGGGCTCGGTCCCTCGACTCCGGCCGCCGTGATCTCGCGCGGGACGCTCCAGGACCAGGAGGTCGTCGTCGCGGAGCTGGGTCAGCTGGCGGCTGCGGCCGAGGAGATTGAGGCCCCTGCCCTCGTGATCGTGGGCGAGGTCGTCCGATTGCGGGATCGACTGCTCGCCGGCGTGCTACAAGAATCAGCTGTATGAGCCAGACGCTCTTCGAGCGGATCTGGGAGCGCCATGTCGTCGCCGAGCCGGAGGGCGAGCCAGCGCTCCTCTACGTCGACCTGCACCTGATCCACGAGGTCACCTCGCCCCAGGCGTTCGAGGGGCTCCGCCTGACCGGACGCCGCGTCCGGCGGCCCGACCTCTCGCTCGCGACGATGGACCACAACGTGCCGACGATCGACGGGCCGGTCGATCCGCTCTCGCACCAGCAGCTCGAGGCGCTGCGCGCGAACTGCGAGGAGTTCGGCGTTCCGCTGTTCGCCACCGGCAGCGGTCACGAGGGGATCGTCCACGTGATCGGCCCCGAGCTCGGCGTGTCGCAGCCCGGGATGACGATCGTCTGCGGCGACAGCCACACGTCGACGCACGGCGCCTTCGGGACGCTCGCGTTCGGGATCGGCACGTCGGAGGTGGAGCACGTGCTCGCGACGCAGACGCTGGCGCAGCGGCGGCCGAAGACCATGCGCATCAACTTCGTCGGTGACCTCCCACCGGGCATCACCGCCAAGGACGTCATCCTCGGCGCGATCGGCGAGGTCGGCGTCTCTGGCGGCGTCGGGCACGTCGTCGAGTACGCGGGCGACGTGATCCGCAGCTTCTCGATGGAGAACCGCATGACGGTCTGCAACATGTCGATCGAGTGGGGCGCGCGCGCGGGGATGATCGCGCCCGACGACACGACGTTCGCGTACCTCGAGGGCCGGCCCGGCGCGCCGAAGGGCGCCGACTGGGAGCGCGCGCTCGACGACTGGCGCTCGCTTGCGACCGGGGCGGACGCACGCTTCGACCGCGAGGTCACGATCGACGTCTCGACGCTCGTCCCGCAGGTGACGTGGGGGACGAACCCGCAGATGGTCGCGCCGCTCTACGGCGCCGTCCCTGATCCGGCGGACTTCGACGACCCCGAGGAGCGCGCTGCGGTCGAGCGCGCGCTGACCTACATGGCCTTGAGCCCCGGAACGCGCATCGAGGACATCACCGTCGACCGCGTCTTCATCGGCTCGTGCACGAACGCGCGGATCGAGGACCTGCGCGCCGCAGCCGCGGTCGTCGGCGGGCGGCACGTCCATCCGTCGGTGCAGGCGCTCGTCGTCCCCGGCTCGGCGACGGTCAAGCGGCAGGCCGAAGCGGAAGGCCTCGACCGCGTGTTCATGGACGCCGGCTTCGAGTGGCGCCGCGCCGGCTGCTCGATGTGCCTCGGCATGAACCCGGACATCCTTCAGCCGGGCGAACGCTGCGCGTCGACCTCGAACCGGAACTTCGAAGGGCGGCAAGGACGCGGCGGCCGCACGCACCTCGTCAGTCCGGAAGTCGCTGCGGCGACGGCGCTGGCGGGCCACTTCGTCGACCCTAGGACGCTGTGAAGGCCTTCCGCTCGCTGACGGCGCCGGTGGCGGTGCTCGACCGCGCGGACGTCGACACCGATCAGATCATCCCGAAGCAGTTCCTGAAGCGCATCGAGCGCACGGGCTACGGCGAGTTCCTTTTCTTCGACTGGATGAAGGACCCCGACTTCGAGCTCCGCCGCCCCGAGTACGCGCGCGCGAAGATCCTCGTGACCGGCCGCAACTTCGGCTGCGGCTCGTCGCGCGAGCACGCGGCCTGGGCGCTGCAGGACTACGGCTTCGACGCTGTGATCGCCCCGTCGTTCGGCGACATCTTCCGCACGAACGCGATCAAGATCGGGATGTTGCCGGTCGTCCTGCCGTCCGAAGACGTGCGTGCGCTGGCGGACTCGGCGGCCGGAGGTGGCACGGCAACGGTCGACCTCGAGCAGCAGCAAGTCGTCGGCCCGCGCGGCCGCGTCTTCGCCTTCGAGTTCGACGCCTTCACCCGCGACTGCCTGCTCGAGGGCCTCGACGACATCGGCCTCACTCTGCGGCGCGAAGATGCGATTGACGCCTACGAGCGGCTGCAGACGCCCCGTGTCGACACGACAGCACTCGGGGTCTAGCGGGCGCTAGCCCGCGTCACGACGAAGTCGTCGAACTCCGCCTCGATCGCCTCGACGTTCGCGCCGGTCGCCACCAGTACGGCGCTGTTGGAGTCGCCTTCGCGATCTCGACGTGATCCCGCCAGACGGAGAATTGGTAGTAGCTCGCAGGGCTCGGAGAGGCGCGGGACGCAATGCCGTACCCGGCCTCCTGGTCGCCTCCGAGAAGCCTGCGCGCAACCACCTGGACGCTGACGTCGCGAGGGGCCGACGGAAACACGTTGCTCGCGTTGCGAGGGAGGCCGCCTCGCTGAAATGATCTGCCGTCGCGCGGGTGTAGAGAGCTCAGCGCCAGGTGAGCGGTACCGGCAGGCCGCAACGCTCGCAGAACGTCCTCGACGAGCCCTTGTAATCCGCGCGCTCGCGCAGGACCGGCCGCTCGCAGCTGCACAGCGAGGCGGGTTGGACGGGCGGCGGCGGCACGAGTCCGTGGCCGTTCTGGGACGGGCTGACTGTCACGCTGTAAAGAGTAAAGTTATGCCGCGGCGCGGTCAAATGCGCGGACGACCGCCTCGGTGAAGTCCTCGGTCGTCGCCGTGCCGCCGATGTCACGGGTGGGGGTGGACTCGAGGGCGGCGTCGACCGCTCGTTCGAGGGCGTCCGCGAGTTGCGGCTCGTTCGCCCCGTAGAGCAGCAGCAGCGCGGCGGAGCGCAACGTCGCCGCTGGGTTCGCGATCCCGCGGCCGGCGATGTCCGGGGCGGAGCCGTGCACCGGCTCGAAGATGCCGGGCCGCGCGTCGCCGAGGCTCGCGGATGCCGCGAGGCCGAGGCCGCCGCAGGTTCCCGCGGCGACGTCCGAGAGGATGTCGCCGAAGGTGTTCTCGGTCACGAGTACGTCGAAGCGCCCCGGGTTCTGGACCAGCTGCAGGCCCGCGTTGTCGACGAGCATGTGCTCGAGCTGCACGTCCGCGTACTCGTCCGCGAGGCCGGTGACGATCTCGCGCCAGAGCCGCGACGTCTCGAGCACGTTCGCCTTGTCGACCGAGGTGAGACGCGCTGACCGCTGCCGCGCGAACTCGAACCCACGCCGCGCGATCCGCTCGATCTGCGCCGGCGAGTACTCGCAGGTGTCGAACGCCGAACCGTCCGGGCGACGGCCGCTCGCGCCGAAGTAGAGGCCGCCGACGAGCTCGCGCACGATCAGCAGATCGACGTTGCCGCCGCGCGTGGGGCGGAGGTTCGCGTAGACGTCGAGCTCACCGCGAAGCCGGATCAGTCCCTGCTCCGGCCGGACCGGTGCAGCGTCGAACTCCGGCGAGCCCACCGCGCCCAGCAGGACCGCGTCGGCCTCGCGGCACGCGGCGAGCGTGTCGTCGGGGAGAGGATCGCCGAGCTCCCGAATCGCCTGGCCTCCAAACGGCCGTTCCTCGACCGTGAGCTCGAGCGGCAGCGACTCGAGCACGCGCACCGCCGCCGCGGTGACCTCCGGGCCGATGCCGTCACCCGGCAAGCAAACGACGCGCAACACGCGCCTACGCTACCGAGGCGCGCGAGGCGGCGGTTGGGGGCGTCCGCCGCCTCGCCTGCGGAGGAGAGTGTCGAACGTCTTCGAGCCTACCTCAGTCGCTGTACGAAGTAAAGCGGTCTACGCAGCGACCCCGAGGGCGGAGAGGAGGGCGTCCGCGTCCGCGTCGATCTCGATCGGATCGAACCGCTCGGCGACGGGCGCGAGCGTCTTCAGCCCGTCGCCGGTCACGAGCAGGACGACGCGGTCGTTCGCATCGACGGTGCCGACCCGGATCGCCTCGCGGAGCGCTCCGAGCGCGACGCCCGCGGCAGTCTCCCCAAAGATGCCGGCCGTCGAGGCGAGCAGGACCATGTTCTCGCCGACCTCGTCCTCGGCCACCGCGTGGATCGATCCGCCCGACTCGCGGACCGCGGCGATCGCCTCCTCGCCGTCGGGTGGGCTGCCGATTGCGAGCGAGTGGACGATCGTGTCGGGACGGACCGGTGTAACGGGGCGGTCTTCTGCGAACGCGGCTGCAACGGGTGCACAGCCCGCGGCCTGGCCGCCGACGATGCGCGGCTGCGGACCCTCGACGAGGCCAAGCGTGCGGAAGTCGCCGAAGCCGCGTGCGACCTTCGAGAGCAGCGACCCCGAGGCGATCGGCGACACGACGACGTCCGGCAGCGTCCAGCCGAGCTGCTCGGCGATCTCATAGCCGACCGTCTTCGACCCCTCCGCGTAGTACGCGCGCAGCCCGACGTTCACGAACCCCCAAGGGAGCTCGAACGAGAGCTCGACGGTGAGCCGGCTGCACGCGTCGTAGTTCCCGCGGACGGCGTAGATCGTGGCGCCGTACGCAGTCGCCGCGAGCAGCTTCTCCCGTTCGAGCGTCGTCGGGCAGAACACGACCGCGTCGATGCCCTCGACGGCGGCGCGCGCTGCAACCGCGCCCGCGAGGTTGCCCGTCGACGAGCACGCGATGGTGTCCAGGCCAAGCTCCTGCGCCTTCGCGCAGGCGACGGCGACGACGCGGTCCTTGAACGAGTGGGTCGGGTTCGCGGTGTCGAGCTTCAGATACAGCTCGCGGAGCCCGAGCTCGGCGGCGAGCCGCGGCGCGGGGACCAGCGGTGTCAGGCCCGGAGCGAGCCGCGGCTCGTCCGGAGGGTCGACGGGAAGTAGCGGCGCGTAGCGCCAGAGCGACGGCGGTCCCGCGGCGATTCGCTCGCGGGTGGCCGTTCGCCGGAGCTCGTCCGCGTCGTAGACGGGATCGAGTGGGCCGAAGCAGTTGGGGCAACTGGCGATGCCTTCGAGCGGCAGCTCGTTCGCGCAGTTGCGGCAGCGTAGGTGCGTGGCGGGCAACGTCTTCCTCCTTTGTCGTCTCGCTCTCATCGCCCGAGCCGTGTGGCTCGGCCGGCTTGGCACCTTGCTCGGTGAGCAGGTTGCCGAGGCGTCATCGGGCCGGTTCCCTCGACCTCTCTTGATGCGAGCGGGACGAGCCCGCCCTTTCGAGTCGCACTATAAAGTAAAGCGACGATCGACGTGACCGAGAACGCAGTCGCGGCGCTCGTCGCCGACGAGGCGCGGGACGCGAACGTCGCCTTGCCGCTCCTCGACGAGGCTCGCGTTGACGACGCGCTCCGACGTGCGGCGGCCCTGCTCCGTGAGCGGCGGACCGAGCTGCTCGAGGCGAACGCGGGGGACCTGGCCGCGGCGGAGGGGCGGCTCGATTCGGGCGCGCTCGATCGGCTCCGGCTCGACGCGGACCGGATCGAAGCGATCGCCACAGCGCTCGAGGCGACCGCCGAGCTCCCGCCGATCGAGCGCGAGGTGCGCTCGTGGCGGCTGGCCAACGGGCTCGAGGTCTCCGAGCGCCGCGTTCCGATCGGCGTCGTCGGCGCGAATTTCGAAGCCCGGCCCAACGTCGCAACCGACGTTGCGTCGCAGGTGCTCAAGAGTGGCAACGCGGTTGTGCTCCGCACGGGCGGCGCGGCGCTTCGGAGCGTGACCGCACTCGTCGACCGCGTGCTGCGACCCGCACTCGGAGAGGCGGGACTTCCGCCGGACGCGATCGGTCTCGTCCGCTCGCCGGACCGCGCGGGCGCCGAAGCGCTCGTCTCGTTCCCGGACCTGATCCCGCTCGTGGTCCTGCGCGGGAGCGGCGCCTCGACCGCGGCGCTCGCGCAGCGAGCCGCGCTCAATGGGGTCCGGACACTGGCGCATGCCGAGGGTGGGGGCGTGCTGTACGTGCACGGCGCTGCGACGCCGGAGCTCGTCGCGTCGGTGGCGCGAGCGAGCCTCGACCGCCTCGGCGTCTGCAACCGGCTCAACCTCGCGCTCGTCGACCGCGAGGCTGCCGAGCACGTGCCGACGCTGCTCGCCGTCTTCGCCGAGCACGAGCTCGAGGTGCGCGGGCCGGAGCGCGCCGGCGTCCTTCCGCTCGACGAGCCGATCGGGCATGAGTGGGCGAGCGACCCCGACCGGGTGCGCACGGTCACGCTCGACATCGTCGACGGTCTCGAAGAGGCCCTGCGCATCGCGAACGAGCAGACGTCAGGGCTGGCCGCGGCGATCGTGACCGAGGACGAGAGCGCGGCGCGGCAGTTCCTCGACGGCTATCGCGGCACCGCTGCATTCTGGAACGCGACGACGCGCTTCACCGACGGGTTCGCGCTGCTCGGGACGCCCGAGACGGGCATCAACGTGGACTGGGCGCCGGGCCCGCGCGGCCCCGTTTCGTACCAGGACCTCTGGCTGCGGCAGTATCGAGTCGTGGGAGACGGCAGCCAGCACCGGTGACGATCGTCGTCAAGCTCGGCTCGTCGCTCGTCACGGATGGGTCGGGCAAGATCCGGCGTTCGCTCCTCGCTGCGCGGGCTGCTGAGATCGCTGCGCTCGGAGAGCGCGTGTGCGTGGTCTCGTCCGGCGCGATCGCGCTCGGGCTGCCGCGGCTCGGGTTGACGAAGCGCCCGCGCGCTACGCCGCGCCTACAGGCTGCGTCAGCCGTCGGTCAAGTGCTTCTGCAGCAGGCGTGGGATTCCGCGCTGCGCGGCCAGGGGCTCGAAGCGGCGCAGATCCTGCTCTCACCGGCGGACCTCGCCGAGCGAGCAAGCTACGTGAACGCCCGCAACGCGCTGGAGACGCTGCTCAAGCTCGGCGTCGTGCCGGTCGTGAACGAGAACGACGCGACGGCCACCGACGAGATCACGTTCGGCGACAACGACGCGCTCGCCGCGCAGGTCGCGGTGCTCGTGCGCGCGCGGCTGCTCGTCCTGCTGACGGAGGTGGACGGCGTCTACTCGAGCCATCCCGCTACGCCCGGCGCCGTAATGCTCGCGGAAGGGGACGAGGCCGCGACGGCCGCGGTCGGCGCGTCGACCGCGCTCGGTCGCGGCGGGATGGCGAGCAAGATCGCGTCTGCGCGCCTCGCCGCCGCAGCCGGGATTCCGAGCGTGATCGCCTCGGGGCGCGGCCGTGACGTGCTGGCGCCGATCGTCTCCGGCGAGCGGCGCGGGACGAGGTTCGCGCCGGGCGAGCGTGGCGCGAACGCTTTCCGGCTCTGGCTGCGCTATGCGAAGCCCGCGGCCGCGACGCTGGTCGTGGACGAGGGCGCGAGGAGCGCGCTCGTCGCTCAGGGACGGAGCCTGCTCGCCGTCGGCGTGGTCAGCTGCGACGGGTCGTTTGCCGCTGGTGACGCCGTCGAGTTGGCCACCCCCGACGGAATGCTGTTCGCGAAGGGTCTCGCGAGCGCGAGCTCGGACGAGCTCGACGGCCGCCCGCGCGGGCTCGAGGTCGTGCACCGCGACCGGCTCGTGCTCTACGGCTGAGTCGCAACTGCGAGAATCATGGTCGTGGGCTTCACCGTCTTCCAGGCAGATCAGCTCGAGTTCGCGGAGCGCGGCGACGGATCCAACCGGTCGGTCGCGGGTCTTTCCGACGCCATGACGCAGATGCGGGCGAACGTCTGGCGCTACGGCCCGGGAGCGCGCGGCCGGCGCCACGCGGACCGCATCCAGGAGGAGACCTTCGTCGTCCTGGAGGGGACGCCCTCGATGCTGCTCGGCGATCCGCCGGAGCGGTTCCAGCTCGCTCCCGGCTCCGTCGTCGTCGTCCAACCGGGCACGGGCCTGCAGATCCGAAACGAAAGCGACGAGGAGGCGATCCTCTTCATCGTCGGCGCACCGCCCGAGCGCGGCGGCTCCGACACCCTCCCGGACGTCGACTGACAGGTCCCGAGACACGGCTTCTTGGGCCGGGTTCTCAGCCGGGAGGGCGCGTGATCGCGCCCTCGCTCGCCGACGAGACGAGCGCTGCGTACTTCGCGAGCACGCCGTCGCGATAGCGCGGCGGCGGGGGCGACCAGTCGCGCAGGCGCTCGGCGATCTCGTCGGGAGTCAGCTCGACCCGCACCTCGCGCGCGTCGATGTCGATCACGATCGTGTCGCCGTCTCGAAGCGCTGCGATCGGTCCGCCGCGTACGGCTTCCGGGGCGACGTGGCCGACCATCAGCCCGCGCGTCGCGCCTGAGAAGCGGCCGTCGGTGACGAGCGCGACCGAGTCGCCGAGTCCTTCGCCGACGAGCGCTGCGGTCACGTGCAGCATCTCCCGCATCCCGGGCCCGCCGGCCGGTCCTTCGTAGCGGATCACGACCACGTCGCCCTCGCGGATCGTCTGCGCCGACACTGCCGCGAAGCAGTCCTCCTCGGAGTCGAACACGCGCGCCGGCCCGGTGTGCAACTTCCGCTCGTGGCCGACGAGCTTCACGACCGAACCCTCCGGCGCGAGGTTGCCGCGCAGGATCTGGAGGCCGCCCGTCTCCTTCAAGGGCGTCTCGATCGGGACGACGACCTCCTGGCCCGGCGACTCGGCGGCGGCTTCCGCGATCTCGCCGAGCGTCCGGCCGTCCACGTTGCGCGCGCCCGCGTGTACGAGGCCGCCCTTGACGAGCTCCCGCGCGACCAGGCCGAGTCCGCCGGCGCGGTACAGGTCGGTCGCGACGAAGCGTCCGGCCGGCTTCAGGTCGGCGACGACCGGCGTGCGGGAGGCGATCTCGTCGAAGTCGTCGAGCCCGAGCGGCACGCCGACCTCGCGTGCGATCGCGAGCAGGTGCAAGACCCCGTTCGTGGAGCCGCCCGTCGCAGCGATGGCGGTGATCGCGTTCTCGATCGCCTCGCGGGTCAGGATCGACGACGGCCGCACGTCGTTGCGCACGAGCGTCAGCACGAGCCTGCCCGCACGCTCAGCCGACTCCGCCTTCGCGGGATCAGTCGCGGGCACGTCGTTCTCGCCCGCTGGGCTGATGCCGAGGAACTCGAGCACGAGCGACATCGTGTTCGCGGTGAACTGCCCCCCGCACGCTCCGGCGCCGGGGCAGGCGACGCTCTCGAGCTCGTGGACGTCCTCGGCCGACATCGTTCCTGCCGCGTGGGCGCCGACCGCTTCGAACACGTCCTGAATGGTCACGTCACGGCCGCGGAAACGACCGGGTGCGATCGAGCCGTTGTAGAGGACGAGGCCCGGCAGGTCGAGACGCGCGAGCGCGAGCACGGCGCCCGGGATCGTCTTGTCGCAGCCGACCAGGCAGACCAGGCCGTCGAGCAGATGGCCGCGCGCGACGAGCTCGATCGAGTCGGCGATCACCTCGCGCGAGACGAGCGAGGCGCGCATGCCCTCGCTGCCCATCGAGACGCCGTCGGAGACGGCGACCGTGTTGAACTCCATCGGCGTGCCGCCGGCCGAGCGGATGCCACGCTTTACGTCCTGCGCGAGCTTTCGCTGGTTCAGGTTGCAGGGCATCGTCTCGATCCAGCTCGTGGCGACGCCGATCAGGGGACGTGCGAGGTCGTCGTCCGAGAAGCCGGTGCCCTTCAGCATCGCGCGCGCCCCCGCGCGCTCGATGCCGTCCGTCAGCGCCGCGCTGTGGCGCTTCGCGGGATCGCTCGGGCGGGCATAGGGATCGGTCACAGCGGTCCGGCTCCTTTCGCAGAAATCGCGAGTCGCAGCACGTCGGCTTCGGGGAAGCGCTCCGCGAGCTCGGCGGCGCAGGGGTCCGCTTCATCCGCGGCGGCCCAGACGATCACCGTCGGGCCGGACCCGGAGAGCGTCGCGCCGAGCGCTCCCGCAGGGAGCCGCTCGCGGACCGCGGCGAGCAGCGGCGCGTTCGCAGCGCGATAGGGCTCGTGCAGGCGATCGTCGGTCGAGGCGGCGAACAGCTCCGCTGAGCCGCCTGCCAGCGCGGCGCCGAGGAGCGCGGCGCGCGCAACGCTGTAGCTGGCGTCCTCGTGCGGAACCTTGTCCGGCAGCGCTGCGCGCGCGGCCTTCGTCTCGACTCGGTCCGTAGGGATGACCGCGATCGGCACGGCGGGAGCGTCGTCGGCGATGCGGGCGACCCGGCCGTCCCAGGTCAGGCAGACGCCGCCCGCCAGCGCCGCTGCGAGGTTGTCAGGATGCCCCTCGAGCGGGAGGCCGAGCTCGAGCAGCGCCTCGGGGTCGAGCTCGCGTCCCGCAACGAGCGCGCCTGCAACGAGACCGAGCGCGATCGTCGCCGCGCTCGATCCCAGGCCGCGCTCCCGCGGGATTCGCTCGGTGAACGAGAACGAGTGCCCGTCGAACGGAGCGAGCCGCGCGAACGCCTGGACCGCGAGGTGGTCCTGATCGGGTGCGTCGCTTCCGTCGCCGACCTCGAGCTCGTTCCAGAGGTCGAGCGCCGCCGCGGCGCAGTCGAACCCGGCGCCGACGTTGGCGGTCGTCGCAGGAGCGCGCACGCGGATCGTCACTCGACCGCGTCCGGGTCCTTGAGCCCGTGACCGGTGAGCACGCAGACGACGAGTTCGCCGAGACCCGCGGCCCCGCCGATCACGCCTGCGACCGAGGCCGCAGACGCGGGCTCGCAGAAGAGCCCCTCGTCGCGCGCTAGCGTCTGCCAGGCACTGCGAATCTCATCCTCAGACACGGAGACGACACCGCCGCCGAAGCGTGCGACCGCCTCCTCGACCTCGGCACGATGGACGGGCTCCGCGATCCGGATCGCCGAAGCGAACGTCTCGCGTCGATTCTCAGCCTCGACGGGCACGAGCCGTGGCAGCGTGTCGGAGGCTTCGAGGAAACCCTTCGCGTAGGCGGTCGTGTTGCCGCCGCCGCCGTACGGGAGCACGAACACGTCCGGAGCGCGGCCGAGATCTTCGAGGATCTCGAACGCCGCGGTCTTCTGGCCCTCGATCCGATGAGGGTTCGTCGAGTTCACGAACGTGTAGCTCTCGCGCTCGGCGAGCTCGAGCGCCGCCGCGAAGGCGTCGCCGAAGGAGCCCTCGACCTCGACGAGCCGCGCGCCCGCCGCCCGCACCTGCACGAGCTTCGACTTCGCGACGGCGCCGGCAGGGTGGACGATCACCGCTTCGATCCCGGCGCGCGCCGCATAGGCTGCGGCCGAGGCGGCGGTGTTCCCGGTCGACGCGCAGACGACGCCGTGCGCGCCCGCTTCCAGCGCCTTGGAGAGCGCGACCGCCATGCCGCGGTCCTTGAACGAGCCGGTCGGATTCGCGCCTTCCCACTTCAACCAGAGCTCGAGGCCCAACCGGCGGGAAAGCCGGTCCGCACGCACGAGCGGGGTCGACCCCTCGCCCAGCGTGACGATCGGAGTCGAATCCGAGAGCGGAAGGACGTCGCGATAGCGCTCCAGTAGCGCCCTGGTCACACTCCCCGCTCCGCGATCACGCGCATCGCCTCCGGGCGTGAGCGTACCTCGGAGAGCTGACCGATCGCGTCGAGGGCCGCGTCGACGCGGCCCGCGGGCGCGCTATGGGTGACGATGTCGAGCGCCGCGCCGCCGTTCACCACGTGCTGCTCGAGGCGCGCGATCGAGACGCCCTCGACCGCGAACTGGCGCGCGACCGTGGCCAGGACGCCGACGCGGTCGTTCACCTCGGCGTGGATGTAGTACGGCGTCGCCAGCTCACCCGGCGGGAGCCGCTCCAGCGTGCGCCAGCACGCGTCGTCCTGGAGGAAGCCGGTTCCCGTCGTCCCGAGGACGCTGACCATGTCCGCGACGACCGCGGACGCGGTCTCGATCCCCCCGGCGCCGGGCCCTTCGAGCGTGATCTCACGGATGGCGTCGCCCTGCAGCATCACGGCGTTGAACGGGCCCTCGACCGCCGCGAGCGGGTGGTGGCGGTCGACGAGCGCGGGACCGACGCGGACGTCGACCTTTCCGTCCGCCAACGTCGCCGCGCCGATCAGACGGATCACCGACCCGAGCTGGTGCGCGGCCTGCACGTGGTGGGGCTTGATCCGTTCGATACCTTCATAGGCGACGTCGCCCAGCTCGACGCGCGAGCCGAACGCGACCGTCGCGAGGATCGCCATCTTCGCCGCGGCGTCCGAACCCGAGACGTCCTCGGTCGGGTCGGCCTCGGCGTAGCCGAGCCGCTGGGCCTCCGCGAGCGCGTCGGCGTACTCGTCGCCTCCCTCCATGCGCGTGAGGATGAAGTTGGTCGTGCCGTTCACGATCCCGAGCACGCGGTGCACGTTCGTGACGACGAGGGACTCGCGCAGGACTTTGATCACCGGAATGGCGGCGCAGACAGAGGCCTCGAAGCGCAGCTGCACGCCGCCGTGCTGCGCGGCTTCGAACAGCTCCGCGCTCCGGCGAGCGAGCAGCTGCTTGTTCGCGGACACGACCGGCTTGCCGGCGCGCAGCAGGTCGAGGACGTAGTCAGCCGTTGGCTCGATGCCGCCCATCACCTCGGCGACGAGCGCGATCGACGGATCGTCGAGGATCGAGCGGAAGTCGGTCGTCAGAACGCCGTCGTCCGGCCCGAAGTCGCGCTCCTTGGCCGCGTCCCGCACGAGGGCGCGCACGACGCGGAGGCGATGCCCCGTCGCGCGCTCGATTTCCTCCGCACCCTCGACAAGCAGTCGATTGACCGCTGCGCCGACCGTCCCGTAGCCCAGAAGCGCTACTGGGACGTCAACTGATGCCATGCGAGGACGCTTCGGCCCCGAGGAGACCGCGCTTGCCCGCGAGCGCGCGCAGCTCCGCACCGACCTGCTCGAGCAGCCCGCCCGCGTTCTGCCGGCGCAGCGCCTCGAACTGCGGACGCCCGGCCTCGTCGTCCGCGATCAGCTCGCGCGCGAACTCGCCGCTCTGGATGTCCTTGAGCAGCGCCCGCATGTTCTCGCGCACGTGGTCGTCGACGACGCGCGGCCCGCGCGAAAGGTCGCCGTACTCGGCGACGTCGGAGATCGAGTAGCGCATGTACTCGAAGCCGCCCTCGTAGATCAGGTCGACGATCAGCTTCAGCTCGTTCAGGCACTCGTAGTAGGCGATCTCGGGCTGGTAGCCCGCCTCGACGAGGGTCTCGAACCCCGTCTTGATCAGCGCCGTGACCCCGCCGCACAGAACGGCCTGCTCGCCGAAGAGGTCGGACTCCGTCTCCTCCGCGAACGTCGTCTCGAGCATGCCGACGCGGCCGCACCCGATCGCGGTTCCGTACGCAAGCGCGAGGTCGAGCGCGTTGCCGCTCGCGTCCTGGTGGACGGCGACCAGGCCGGGCGTGCCGGCGCCGGCCTCGTAGAGCTCGCGCACGCGGTGGCCCGGAGCCTTCGGCGCGACCATCACGACGTCGTGGCCCGCGGCAGGAACGATGCGGCCGAAGTGCACGTTGAAGCCGTGCGCGAACAGCAGCACGGCGTCCGGCTCGAGGTTGGGCTCGATCTCGCGCTCGTAGACGCCCGCCTGCACGTGGTCGGGGAGCAGGATCGCGACGACCTGCGCGCCGCGCGTCGCGTCCGCGATCGTCGCGACGTTGAGCCCGGCGTCCTCGGCCGCCTCGCGCGAGGCGCTGTCGGGTCGCAGGCCGACCTCCACCTCGACGCCCGAATCGCGCAGGTTGAGCGCGTGCGCGTGACCCTGGCTGCCGTAGCCGATCACCGCCACCTTGCCGCTGAGCAAATCGAGATTTCCTTCGCTGTGGATCGTCGCCATGGTTGCTCCTTTTCAGCGCAGCGCGAGCTGCGGTCGCGTCGTCGTGGTCGGGGACGAGGCTCTGCCGAGTGCGACCCGTCCGGTGCGCACGAGCTCCTTGATTCCATGCGGACGCAGAAGCTCCTCGAAGGAATCGATCTCCTCCGGGGTCCCGCAGATCTCGAAGACGATCGCGTCACGGCCGAGGTCCGCGACGCGCGCGTTGAATACCTCGCCCAGCGCCATCAGCTCGCTGCGCCGGGCGGGCTGTGCGGCCACCTTGATCAGCGCGAGCTCGCGCTCGAGCGATTCCTCCGGCGTCAGCTCGCTGATGCGCAGCACGTTCACGAGCTTGTGCATCTGCTTCTGGATCTGCGCAAGCGAGTTCTCGTCGCACTCGACGCAGAGTGTGATGCGCGAGACGTCCGGCCGCTCGGTCGGGCCGACGGCGAGGCTCTCGATGTTGAACCCGCGCCGCGCGAACATGCTCGTGATCCGCGTCAGCGCGCCCGGCCTGTTCTCGACCTGAACGGAGAGCGTGTGCTTCACACCTGCACCGTCTCGTCCTGTTCCGCCGGGAACTCGACGAGGTCGAGCGCCGCGGCGCCGGCCGGGATCATCGGGAAGCAGTGCTCGCGCGGATCGACGCGGCAGTCGACGACCGCGGTTCGGCCGCAATCCATCGCCTCCGCGAGGGCGTCCGCGAGCTCGTCCTCGGTCTCGACCGTGAACCCGCGCGCGCCGTACGCCTCGGCCAGCGCCGCGTAGTCGGGAAGGTGGTGGGTGAGGTTCACCTGCGAGAAGCGCTCCTCGAAGAACATGTCCTGCCACTGGCGCACCATCCCGAGGTGGCCGTTGTTGACGATCACAACGACGATCGGGAGATCTTCGAGCACCGACGTCGCGAGCTCCTGGCACGTCATCTGGAAGCAGCCGTCGCCGTCGACGCAGACGACCGTCGCGTCGGGCCGCGCGGCCTTCGCACCGACCGCGGCCGGGATGCCGTAGCCCATCGTTCCGAGCCCGCCCGAGGTGATGAACGAGCGCGGCTGGTCGCAGCGCAGGTACTGCATCGCCCACATCTGATGCTGGCCGACGCCCGTCGTCCAGACGACCTCACGCGTCTCGGCGAGCGCCTGCAGCGTCTCGAGCACTGGCTGCGGCTTCAGCATCACGCCACCGTTCGCGTAGCGAAGCGGAAACTGCTCGCGCCAGGCGCGGATCTGCGCGAGCCAGGGCTCCGTCGCGTGCTCTCGCCGGACGGTCTCGAGCTCGCGCGCGAGCTCCGCGAGCACGGGCTTCAGCGGCCCGACCACGGGGACGTCGGCGTAGCGCAGCTTGTCGATCTCGGCCGAGTCGACGTCGAGGTGCACGACGGTCGCCCCGGGCGCGAACGCCGAGAGCTTCCCCGTCACGCGGTCGTCGAAGCGCGCGCCGACCGCGACGAGCAGGTCGGCCTTGTTCAGCGCCCAGTTCGACCACTTGGGGCCGTGCATCCCGGGCCAGCCGAAGTGGAGCTCGTGCGATTCGGGGAACGACCCTTTCGCCATCAGCGTCGTGACGACGGGCAGCCTTCCGGCCTCCGCGAGCTCGAGCAGCTCGGGGCAGGCGTGCGCGTTCAGCACGCCGCCGCCGACGTAGAGGATCGGGCGCTCCGCAGCCGCGATCCGCTGTGCGGCCTCGCGGATCTGGCGCGCGTGTCCGCGGCGCGGCGGCCGCCAGCCGGGCAGGTCGACGGTCTCCGGGTACTCGAAGTCGAGCTCGGCTTCCTGCACGTCGCGCGGGATGTCGACGAGCACGGGACCGCAACGTCCGGTGCGGGCGACGTGGAAGGCCGCCTTGAGCGCACGAGGAATCTCGCGCACGTCCGTGACAAGCCACGAGTGCTTGACGATCGGGATCGTGATCCCAGTGATGTCGCACTCCTGGAACGCGTCGGTGCCGATCAGGTGCGAGCGCACCTGGCCGGTGATGCAGACGAGCGGCGTCGAGTCCATCCACGCATCGGCGATCGGGGTGACCAGGTTCGTCGCGCCGGGTCCCGACGTGGCGATCGCGACGCCGACGCGCCCGGTCGCGCGCGCGTAGCCCTCCGCCATGTGGCCCGCGCCCTGCTCGTGGCGCGCGAGCACGTGGCGCACGGTCGTGCCCCGCGCCAACGCGTCGTAGGTCGGGAGGATCGCGCCGCCGGGCAGACCGAAGACGACTTCGACGCCCTCGGCCTCGAGCGAGCGGAGGATCGCGTCGGCGCCGTTCATTCTCATACGGCCACCCGCGGATAGAACTCGCTGTTCGCGAGCGCGAGCGGCAGCTGCGAGAGAACGACGTCGCCGAAGCCGGTCGTCGAGGGGCGCGCTTCCGTGCGAGCGGCGCGCGCGACGGCCGACGAGACCGTGGCGGCCGCGGCGCGCTCGCCCAGCCCCTCGCCGAGCATCAGCGCGGCTGCAAGCAGCATCGAGCGCGGGTCCGCGACGTCTTGGCCGGCGATGTCGTGTGCGGTGCCATGCGCGGGGCCGAAGACGCTCGGCCCTTCCGCCGCGAGCCGGCCCCAGGCGACGACGCGGCCGTTCGAGAGACAGGCGGCGACCTCGGCGCTGTTGTGCGCGTGCTCGGGGGAACAGACGACGACGTCGAAGCGCTCGGGCGCGAAGACCAGCGCGTAGACGGCGTCCCCGAGCGCGAGGTGCTCGACCTCGAGGCCGTCGTGGCGCGCCTCGACGTGGGACGCGACCTCGCTGCGGCGCGTGTCGAGACCGACGAACGCCACGCGCGCGCGGCTGTCGCGTGCCAGCGCGAAGGCGCGCTCGAGCGTCCAGTCCCAGGCGTCGTCGCGCAGCGGCGCGAGCACCGTGAGCTCCGTTCCCTCGGGGAAGCGCACGCGCTCGACCGAGGCGCAGACGTCGAGCTCGTCCTCGAGCGCCTCGAGGAGCTCGGGGCCGCGCGAGGGGACGAGCACGGCGGCCGCCTCGAGCACGGCGCGGCGTGAGGACGGCGGAAACGGGTGACCGAAGCGCATCAGCGCCTCGGCCGCGAAGGGAACGTGCTGTCCGTCGACCACGAAGCCGTGCAGGCGCGAGGCGGCATCGACGACGCGGCACGCCTGGGCCATCACCTCGGGGCCGATCCCATGGCCCGCGAGACAGGCGACCGTGTAGCGCTTCTGGCTCATGACGCGGGCACCTCCGCGAAGACGTCGGCGAGCGTGACGCGTTCGCCGGTGTCCGCGAGCGCCTTGAAGCGGTCGAACGCATTGCGCAGCTCGTCGCGGCCGACCTCGAGGCCGGCGGCCGAGCAGGCGCGCGCGAACGCGTGCCGTCCCGAGTGCTTGCCGAGCGGAAGCGTCATCGCCATGCCGAGCTCGTTCGGGTCGATGATCTGGTAGGTCGCGGAGTCCTTCAGCAGCCCGTCCTGGTGGATGCCGGCCTCGTGGGCGAACGCGTTCGCGCCGACGATCGCCTTGTTCGGAGGCACGACGTAGCCGGTCAGGCGCTCGACGAGCCGGGACGCTGTGGGGATCTCTGTGGGATCGACCTGCGTCTCCGCCTCGAACGTGTCGCGGCGGACGCGCAGCGCCATCACGACTTCCTCGAGCGCCGCGTTGCCGGCGCGCTCGCCGATGCCGTTGATCGTGCACTCCACCTGCGTCGCGCCGGCCCCGACGCCCGCGAGCGAGTTCGCGACGGCGAGTCCGAGGTCGTCGTGGCAGTGCACGGAGAGCGTGACCTTCTCGACCTCCGGGCAGAGCCGACGCACCTCGTACAGGAAGGCCGCATACTCGTGCGGGAGGGCGTAGCCGACGGTGTCAGGCAGGTTGATCACGTCCGCGCCGGCCTCGATCGCGGCGCGGCAGACGCGCGCGACGAACGCCGGATCGGAGCGGGTGGCGTCCTCGCAGGAGAACTCGACCTCGTCCGCGCGGGAGCTCGCGTAGCCGACTGCCCAGGCGGCCTGCTCGAGCACTTCCTCCGGCCCGAGGCGGAGCTTCTTCTGCATGTGGATCGGACTCGTGGCAAGAAACACGTGGATACGCGATCGGCTCGCGCCTGCCACGGCTTGAGCCGCCGCGTCGATGTCCTCACGGCGGGTGCGGGCGAGGGAGGCGACGGTCGCCCGCTGGACGGCGCCGGCGACGGCGCGGACGCCTTCGAAGTCTCCGGGCGAGGAGACGGCAAATCCGGCCTCGATGACGTCGACGCCGAGCCGCTCGAGCTGCTCCGCGACTTCGGCTTTTTCATGCGGCTGCATCGCGATCCCGGGCGATTGCTCGCCGTCGCGAAGCGTCGTGTCGAAGATTGTGATCCTGCGCGAACTCACGGAGATCCTCCTAGGCGGGGCCCTGGGTGAGGGCGTACCGGTGGCGGGAAACGGTCGGCGTGTGCGCCAGAAGCGCGTGTTCGCGTCCTCCCCCTAGCGGGGGAGAATCGAGAGAACGAGCACGATCGCGCGCCGGCTGGAGAGCCTGCCGCCGAGCATGGGTGTCGTGCCTGTCCTCATCGGTCTTCGCAGTCTGATTGCGGCGCTTTAGCTTGTCAAGTCGCTTTCAAAAGGACAGATTTCGCTGCCCTAGCGGAATTTCCGTTGCTCCGTCCGGCCGACGTGTCTATCCTGTGCTCGTGGCTCGCGCGAGAACGGCGTCCATTTCGGTCTTTATCGCCGCGCGCAAGCGCGCCCGCTAGCCGGCGGCTTCGTCCTTCCGCCCACGCCGGCTAGCTGCATACCCCGGGCGGCCACCTCTCGCGAAAGGTCTCCGTGCCGCGTCCCGCGACACTCGATTCGACCCCCGGCGAGCGCGATGCCTGCGGCATCGGGTTCGTCGCACACCTTGGCGGCACGCCTTCCCGGGGCGTGGTCGACGCGCTGCTCGAGGCGCTGCGCCGGGTGCGGCACCGCGGGGCGGTCGCGGCCGACCAGCGGACGGGCGACGGGGCAGGTCTGCTCCTGCCGCTGCCGCGGGTCCTCGTCCTGGAGCCCGAGCTCGGGCTCGCGATGCTCTTCCTCCGCGGGCCGGAAGGGCGGCGGGCGGTGGAGGCGGCCTGCCGCGCGGAGGGGATCGTGGTTCGGCGCTGGCGCCAGGTACCCGTCGACCGGGAGGCGCTCGGGCCCGAGGCGCGCGCATCGGCGCCGCTGATCGTCCAGGCGGTGCTCGAGCCGCCGGCAGGAGAGGACGCCGAACTGCGGGCGTTCCTCGCGCGGAAGCGGCTCGACGGCCGGGCTGACGTCTACGTCGCGTCCCTCTCGTTCCGCACCGTCGTCTACAAGGCGCTCTGCGCGGCCGACCAGCTCGCCGCGTTCTATCCGGACCTGGTCGATCCCGAGCTCGAGGTTCCGTTCGGCGTCTTCCACCAGCGCTTCTCCACGAACACCGAACCGTCGTGGGAGCGTGCGCAGCCGTTCCGGCTCCTCTGCCACAACGGCGAGATCAACGCGATCCGCGGCAACGTCAACTGGATGCGTGCGCGCCAGGAGACGCTCGATTGGGATCTCCAGGTCCTGGACGAGTCGAGCTCCGACTCGGGGATGCTCGACAACGCGCTCGAGCTGCTCGTGCGCGGCGGCCGCGACGTGCGCCACGCCCTCTCGATGCTCGTCCCGCCTGCGTGGCAGAACGACCCAGAGATCGCGCCGGACGTTCGCGCGTTCCACCGCTTCCACGCGGGACTGATCGAGCCTTGGGACGGGCCGGCGGGCATCGTGTTCACGGACGGCCGCGTCGTCGGCGCGGCGCTCGACCGGAACGGCTTGCGGCCGCTGCGCTACGTCGTCGCGGGCGACGTCGTGTGTTGCGCTTCCGAGGCCGGCGTATTCGACGTGCCGGCGGGGACGAGTGTTCGCCGGGGCCGCCTCGGTCCCGGAGAGATGCTCGTCGTCGACCCCGAGGGCGGGCTCGAGAACGACGGTGCGGTCAAGGGCCGGCTCGCGCTGGCCCAACCGTACGGCCGCTGGCTCGACGAGTGGCGCAGGCAAGCGTCGATCGGCGAGCCTTGCGCGCCGCCCGAGGAGGAGCTTGCCGCGCGGCACACGCTCTTCGGATATACGCGCGAGGAGCTCTCGGTGATCCTGCGGCCTTCGGCCGCGCACGCGCACGAGCCGACCTCGTCGATGGGCGACGACACCGCGCTGCCGCCGCTCGCCGGCCGCGCGCGTCCCCTGTACAGCTACTTCCGCCAGCGCTTCGCGCAGGTGACGAACCCGGCGATCGACCACATCCGCGAGCGCTTCGTGATGTCGCTTGGGACGCTGCTCGGCGGGCGCTCTCCGCTGCTCGTCGAGGCGCCCGAGGCCGCGGCGGGGCTCGAACTCGAGAGCTTCTTCCTCTTCCCGTCGGCCCTCGGTGAGCTCGCCGTCGTGCGGCTCGACGCGACGTTCGACGCGCGCGAAGGCCTCGCGGGCGCCTGCGCGCGCCTCGGCGACGCGGCCGAGGCGGCCGTCCGCGACGGCCACGGGATGCTCCTGCTGACCGATGCCGACGCTTCGCCCGAGCGACCGCCGGTGCCGATGCTGCTCGCCACGTCGACGGTCCACCATCGGCTCGTGCGGGCGGGGCTGCGGACGCTCGCGACGCTGCTGGTCGAGAGCGACGAGCCGCGCGAGGTCCATCACTTCGCGTGCCTGCTCGGGTTCGGAGCGGAGGCGGTGTGTCCGCGTCTCGCCGTCCAGACTGTTGCGGCTCTTGCGGAAGCGGACCGCCTCGGCGGCGACCGGCCCTCGCCCGCGGAGGCGCAGCTCCGCTTCAAGCAGTCGATCGAGGACGGTGTCCTCAAGGTGATGTCCAAGATGGGCATCTCCGAAGTCGCGAGCTATTGCGGCGCGCAGATCTTCGACTCGCTCGGCCTCGACCACGCGCTCGTCGAGGCGTCGTTCCCTGGCACGCCGTCCACGATCGGCGGCATCGGGCTCGCCGAGCTCGAGGCTGAGACGCTCGAGCGCGCCGCCTCGGCCGGCGCTGCGCGGCCGCGGCTCGAGAACCCGGGCTACGTCAAGTTCCGTAAGGGCGGCGAGTTGCACGCCACGACGCCTGACGTCGTGGACGCGCTCCACGCGGCGGTGCACACGGACGACATGGCCGCAGCGCACGCATTGCGCCGTGCGGTGAAGAACAACGGGGACGGCTATTCGACGTTCGCCGAGCTCGTCAACGGACGCGAGCCGATGGAGGTGCGCGACCTGCTCGAGCTGCGCGCGGCCGCCGCGCCGCTCCCGCTCGACGAGGTCGAGCCCGCCGAGTCGATCGTGCGGCGCTTCTCGAGCGGCGGCATGTCCCACGGTGCGCTCTCGGCCGAGGCCCACCAGACGATCGCGATCGCGTTCAACAACCTCGGCGCGCGCTCGAACTGCGGTGAGGGCGGGGAGGACCCGACGCGCTTCCGCACCGAGCGCAACTCGCGGATCAAGCAGGTGGCGTCGGGCCGCTTCGGCGTCACCGCCGAATATGCGGCGTTCGCCGACGAGCTCCAGATCAAGATCGCGCAAGGCTCGAAGCCCGGCGAGGGCGGTCAGCTGCCGGGGCACAAGGTCTCGGACGAGATCGCGCGGCTGCGGCACACGCAGCCGGGCGTCGCGCTGATCTCTCCGCCGCCGCACCACGACATCTACTCGATCGAGGACCTCGCGCAGCTGATCTTCGACCTCAAACAGGTCAACCCGCGCGCGGACGTCTCTGTGAAGCTGGTCGCGGAGGCCGGCGTCGGCCTCGTCGCGGCCGGCGTGGTGAAGGCGCTCGCGGACGTCGTCCACATCGCCGGAGCCGACGGGGGTACGGGCGCGAGTCCGCTCTCGTCGATCAAGAACGCGGGCGTGCCGTGGGAGGTCGGCCTCGTCGAGACGCAGCACGTGCTCGCGGCGAACGGCTTGCGCGGCCGCGTGCGGCTGCGCGTCGACGGCGGGATCAAGACCGGGCGCGACATCGTCGTCGCGGCGCTGCTCGGGGCCGACGAGGTGAGCTTCGGCACCGCGCTCCTGCTCGCTGAAGGCTGCCTGATGGTGCGCTCCTGCCACGTCGACACGTGCCCTGTCGGGATCGCGACGCAGCGCCCGGAGCTGCGCGCGAAGTTCGCCGCGACGCCGGCGATGATCGAGAGCTACCTGCTGCTCGTCGCCGAGGAGGCGCGACTGCATCTCGCCTCGCTCGGGCTGTGCACGTTCGAGGAGGCCGTTGGGCGCAGCGATCTCCTCGCTCGGCGCGCTGCGAACGGGCGCGCGGGGCTGCTCGATCTCGACCAGCTGCTCGAGCCGCCGCGCGGCGACGTCCGTTTCGTCGGTGCGCCGAAGCCAGTCGCCCACGGCGGCGAGCTCGGCGAACGCGTCGCGACCGAGCCGCGGCGGAAGTACGCGATCGCGAATGTGGACCGCGCCGTTGGCGCGCGCCTGGGCGGCAAGCTCGCGCGCACCGGCAGCGGGCGTCCGCGGCGGTATCGCTTCGAGGGCACCGCGGGACAGAGCTTCGGGGCGTTCCTCACCGAAGGCGTCGAGTTCGTGCTCGAGGGCGAGACGAACGACTATGTCGGCAAGAGCCTGAGCGGCGGTCGGATCGTGATCCGCCCTCCGGGGAACGACGCGGGCGAGCCGTGCCTCGCCGGGAACACCGTTCTCTACGGAGCGACCGCAGGCGAGCTGTACTGCGCCGGATCTGCCGGCGAGCGATTCGCGGTCCGCAACTCCGGCGCGACCGCGGTCGTCGAAGGCGTCGGCAGCAACGCCTGCGAGTACATGACGAGTGGCACTGTCGTCGTGCTCGGCGAGTTCGGTCGCAACCTCGGCGCGGGCATGACCGGCGGAGAAGTATTCGTATACGACCCGCATGCCGTCCTGCAGTTGCGCCTGAACGCGCAGCTCGTGCAGGCGGAGCTGCCCGATGCAGGCGCCGCCGAGCGCCTGCACGCGCTGCTCGAGCGCCACCACGAGCACACGGGCTCGGTGCGTGCTGCGGCGTTGCTCGAGTCGTGGCCCCGCGCGGTCGTGGAGTTCCGGCACGTCCGCCCGCGGGCCGAGGTCGGACGCATCGAGGCTCAGGCCGAGGGTACGGCGCATGCGGAACCGGCCGCCGAGCCGGAGGACTCCGGCGTCGTGACGCCATGAGGTCCTGACCTGGCCAAACGGTCAGAGAGGGGCTAGTGTTAGCCGGCCTCGGGCGGGAACCCACTGTGGCTCGCCGCTAAAATTCCTGCAGATGGCCATTCACGCGACGGAAACGGACGAGAGGCGCGACGCGGTCGCAGCCTCCGCCGACATCGTCGGCGCGAAGTGGACGGCGCTCCTCATCTACGACCTCGCCGGTGGCCCGCGCCGCTTCCGCGACCTCGAGCACTCGTGCGCGGGAATCTCGAGCCGGACCCTGGCGGAGCGTCTACGCGCCCTCGAGCGCGAAGGCGTCGTGCGTCGTCATAGCTACCCGGAATCGCCCCCGCGCGTCGAGTACGAGCTCACCGAGAAGGGCCGCGCGCTCCTCCCGATCGTCGATGCGATGACCGCGTTCGGCCGCTCGTGGCTCGTCCCGGACAACGCGCTCACGCGCGCGTCCTAAGTCTTTTGTCGTTCCTCGGGGCTCGTCTCGGTCTTCTCGATCTCGCCGAGAATCGCCGTGACGTTGCGCAGGGGACCGTACATTTCAGCGCGGCACCTTGAAGCATCTCGCCCTCGCAGTGACCGATCTGGAGCGCTCGCGCCGCTTCTACGAGACGTACTTCGGCTTCGGGGCGCAGCCCTCGCGCTGGTACGACGGCGGCGTCCTCATGCTCTACAACGCAGACGGGTTCTCGCTCGCGCTCGGGCCGACCGACGAGGAGATCCGCTTGCCGAGCTTCCTGCACTTCGGGATCCATCTCTCCAGTCCGGAGGTCGTCCACGAATTCCGAAAGCGCCTTGCCGCCGACGGCGTTCCGATCGTCGAGGAGTGGGACGAGCCGGAGTACGTGAGCGTCAAGTGCCGCGATCCGGACGGCTATGTCGTCGAAGCGGCCTGGGAGCCGCATCCCGAAGTGAGCTCCGAGGGAAGCGCGCGCCGGGTCGGAACCCAGCCCAAGTAACAGACTGTTACTTGGACGAAGCGCGCCGCCCCGCGAGGTGAACGCGCGTGGCTAGTCCAGCCCGAGCGCGGCGAGCAGCGAGTCGACGTTCCCGTCGATCTCGGCGGGAGCAACGTCGACGTCATACGCGTACGGCTTCAACCCGCTACCCGTGACCACGAGCGCCACTCGCTCGTCTTGCGCGATCGCGCCGGTCTGGACGAGCTCGAGCAGTGCCCCGAGAGCGACGCCGGCCGCTGAGTCGGCGAGGATCCCCGTCGTCTCGGCGAGGAAGGCCGTTCGGTTGCCGATCTCGTCTTCGGGGACGGCGTGGATCCCACCGCCGGACATCTTCGCGGCGCCGACGGCGAGGTCGCCGTACACCGGGTCGCCGATCGCGAGCGAGCGTACTTCCGTGTCGGGACGCACCTTCGACAGCGGCCGGTCGTCGGCCCAGGCTGCGGCGAGAGGGGGACAGCCGCCGGCCTGCGCGCCGTAGAGCCTCGGACGCGGGCCTTCGGCGGCGTCCATCGCAGCCAGCTCGTCGAAGCCCTGCGCGAGCTTCGCGAAGAGCGTCCCGGACGCGACGGGCGTGACGACCGCATCGGGCAGTTGGCCGTCCAGCTGCTCGGCGATCTCGTACGCGATCGTCTTCGCACCCTCGGACGCGACCGCGTGCAGGTTCCCGCCAACGAAGCCCCAAGGGAACAGACCGTCGAGGCGACGCTCGAGCTCGCGGCACTCGTCGAAGGTCGCGTGGACGCCGAAGATCTTCGCGCCGTAGGACGCGGCCGGCGCGAGCGCGGCATCGTCCGCGGGGCAGAGGACGACCGCCTCGAGCCCGGCGGCGGCACAGCGCGCCGCAAGCGCCTCGCCGAGGTTCCCCGTCGAAGCGCAACAGAGCGTCTCGAAGCCAAATGCCTGCGCGGCGGCGACTGCGCTCGCGGCGACACGGTCCTTGAACGAGTGGGTCGGGTTCGCATCCTCGAGCTTGAGCAGCAGCTCGATCCCCAGCGCTTCCGACAACCGTGCCGCGCGGACGAGAGGCGTCATCCCTGGCGTTCCCTCGTCCGCCGACACGTGGGGGAGAAGGTCGACATAACGCCACATCGAGCGCGGTGCGTTGCCGTTTCCGGCGACGAGCCGTGCCGACGTGAGGTCGTAGTCGACGTCGAGCGGCCCGTCACAGACCGGGCAGTCGGCGAGCGGTCCGAGGGGAGACGTCCGCTCGCAGACCCGGCAGCGTAGGGTCGCAGTCGTCACTTGCTGCCCCCCGCCTCTTCTTCTTGAGCTAGTCGGCGGGGCGGGGGAAGCGATGTGCCGGCTAGCGCGTGTGCGGGCGCACGACGATAAGCACGTCAAAAATCCGGCAGATCGCTGTGCGCGCCATGAGCCGAGTGTACGGAACTAGCCGGTATTCCGCAACGCCGACGCAATTCCGGCGATCGAGCGCATCAGCGGCAGGCGCGCCTCCTCGTCCCCGTCGCGGAAGCGCCGGAGCAGCTCGACCTGGATCGCGTTCATCGGATCGACGTACGGATTCCGGAGCTGGATCGAGCGGCGGAGTACGGGTTGGCGCTCGAGGAGCTCGTCGACGTCGAGCGTCCGAAGCACGGCCTCGACGGCCCGCTCGTGCTCGACCGCGATCGTCCCGTAGAGACGCTCGGGCTCGAGTTCCGCCGGAACGAGCTCGAGGTACTGGCTCGCGATCTCGAGGCTCGACTTCGCGAGCGTCATCTCGAGGTTGTCGATCAGCGAGCGGAAGAACGGGAGCTCCGCGTAGAGCCCGCGGAGCACGTCGGCGTCCACGGCCGCGAGCGCCTCGCCGCAGCCGAACCACGCCGGCAGGAGGGTCCGGTTCTGCGTCCAGGCGAACACCCAGGGAATCGCGCGGAGGGAGCCGAGGTAATCCGCGTCGTCGGGCCGGCGCGCCGGCCGCGACCCGATCTCGAGCAGGCTGAGCTCGTCGATCGGCGTGAAGGCGCGGAAGAAGTCCGTGAAGAGCGGATCGGAGACGAGCTCGCGATACCGCTGCTCGGATCGCGCCGCCAGCCCGTCGAGCGCGGCCCGCTCGGCAGCGGTCGGGGCGCGCACCGCCACCTCGGGGAAGGCCGCGAGGACCGTTCCGGCGAGCGCCGCTTCGAGATTGCGATACGCGAGACCCGGCAGTCCGTACTTGAACGAGACGGTTTCGCCCTGCTCGGTCAGCTTCAGGCGGCCGGGAGGATGGCCCGCAGGCTGCGCGAGGATCGACGCGTATGTCGGACCGCCGCCGCGCCCCGCGCTGCCGCCGCGCCCGTGAAAGATCGTCAGCTCGACGTCTGTCTCGCTCGCGAGCTCGGCGATCGCCTCCTGTGCACGGTAGATCGCCCACTGCGCGGCGAGATAGCCGCCGTCCTTGCCGGAATCCGAGTAGCCGACCATCACCTCCAGCCGACCGGCGATGCGCTGCGCGAACCGCGGCTCCTCGATCAGCTCGCGCACGATCTCGGGCGCGCGCTCGAGGTCGGCGATCGTCTCGAACAGCGGCACGACCGAGAGCGGCGCGTCTGTCACGTCGAGCACGGCCAGGACGTCCGCGGCCGACTCGGTCCCAGAGACGATGACCGTGTCGAGCGCTTCGGCCGGCGCCTCCGCGGCCGCGGCGAGCGCCTCGCGCGCTCGCTCGCTCCGCTCGCGCAGGTCGCGGGCGTGCAGGCGCACGTCGAGCTTCGCGAGATGGAATCCGAACAGCTCGACGCGACGCCGCAGCTCGGCGAGCCGGCCGCGCGCCATCCGAGCGCCGCGATGCTCTTCGAGGCTTCGCTCCAGGACTCCGAGGTCGGCGAGGAGCTCGCCCGCGTCGCGATAACCGTCGTTGCCGAGACGCCACCACATGAACGAGAGCTTCCGCCGGTACGGCTCCAGCTCGTTCTGGCGCCCGATCGTTGCGGCGTAGTCGGGGAGCTCGCGCTCGTCGCGCGCGATCGACTCCTCGAGCTCCCGCGAGACGCTGACGAGCGAGCGGTTCATCGAGAGCGCGACGGCGAGCTCGCGCACGTCGGCGCGGTGCCGCTCGAGCGCGAGCTCGCGCGCGCGGCGCAGCGCCTCGCGAATCGTCTCGGCGCTCGCGTTCGGGTTCCCGTCCAGGTCGCCGCCGATCCAGCTCCCGAAGGAGAACGGCGGACGGGTCGCGCCTGGGACGAACGCGCGGTACTCCGCGAGCAGCCGCTCGCCGGCGTCGATCAGGCTGTGCTCGAAGAACCAGAGGCCGTGGCGGATCTCGTCGACGACGCGCGGGCGACCCTGCCGTACCTCGTCGGTCTGCCAGAGGATCGCGATCTGCTCGGCGAGGTCCTGCTCCACGCGCTCCCGCTCGGGCCGCGTCAGCGCTGCGTCGTCGAGCTCGCGCAGCAGCTTGCTGATGCGAACGTGCGCCAGCAGGATCGTCCGTCGCGTCGCCTCGGTGGGATGCGCCGTGAGCACGAGCTCGAGCGATACATGCTCGAGCCGCTCGCGCAGCGGCAGCCCGCGGAGCTGCTCGAACGCGTCGGCAAGCGTCTCGCGCGCGGGTTGTCGCTCCTCGGCGTACTGCCGCCGGCGCCGCAGCCGGTGGTGCTGCTCGGCGATGTTCGCGAGCTGGAAGTAGAGCGCGAACGCCCGCAGGACGATCGCCTGCTCGCGCGGTGAGATCGCGCGCACGGCTTCGCGGACGCGCTCGACGTCTCCGGTCGCGCGAGCGTCCCGCGAGAGTAGGCGAATCCGCTCCTCGGCCGCGAGCAGCTCCTCGCCCTCCTGCTCGACGAGGATTCGCCCGAGGAGCGACCCGAGCAGGCGCACGTCACGACGGAGCGGCGCGTCGGCCTCGCGCGGTTTGGACGTTGTCACGCCCACCTATCGTGCCGCAGCGAGCCGGCCGTCGAGCAGCGCTCGGCCGACGACCGCTCCTTCGACTCCGAGCTTCGCGAGCGCCTCGAGATCCGCCTCCGAGCGGATACCGCCCGCGGCGAGCACCGGCGCTCCCGCGCGCTCGCGTACCCGCGCGATCAGGTCGAGATCGGGACCGGCCAGCGTGCCGTCGCGCTCGACGGCCGTACACAGGACACGCGCGACGCCGGCGTCGGCACACCGCCCTGCCGCCTCGTCCGCGGACAGGCTGGTCGAGCGGAGCCAGCCGCCGACCCTGACCCGTCCGTCCCGAACGTCGATCGCCACGACGAGCCGCTCCCCGAGCGCGCGCGCGAAACCGGGGAGCGCACCGTTCGCGAAGGCGGCTGTGCCGACGACGACGCGCCAGGCGCCGGCCGCGAGCAGGGCGTCGGCATCCGCGACGGAGCGGACGCCGCCGGAAGCCTGCACGGGCACGCCGCGTGCCGCGTCGACCGCGCGGGCGACGAGCTCCGGCCGCACGTGCCCCGAGCGCGCGCCGTCGAGGTCGACGACGTGAAGGAGCGGGGGGCCGGCCCTCGCGAAGCGCGCGATGAGCTCGAGGGCGCCGCCCGCGCGCACGGAAACACGGGCGAAGTCGCCCTGCTCCAGGCGCACTGCCGCGTCGCCGAGCACGTCCACGGCGGGAATCAGGAGCAGCTCTTGTTTCATCGTGTTAACATGCTAACATGATGACATGGCCACGGACGATCCCTCCCACGTATGGGTGACGGACGAGATCGAGGAGCTCTCGGAGACGATCGCCGGTCTCCGCTCGGTGGAGGAGACGGAGCGCTTCCTGCGAGACCTCTGCACGATCGGGGAGCTGGAGGCAATGGCTCACCGCTGGCAGGTCGCGCAGCTGCTCGACCAGGGCCTCCCCTACCACGAGATCGCACGGAGAACGGGCGCGTCGACGACGACGGTGACCCGCGTGGCGCAATGGCTTCGGCATGGGGAGGGCGGCTACCGGTCCGCTCTCGACCGGCTCAAGCGCCGTTCGCGCAGCCGCTGAAGATCGCGATCCCGGCCAAGGGCCGGCTGCGGGAGCCGGCGGTCGGCCTCCTCGAGGACGCAGGCCTCGGCCCCGAGCAGCCGGGCGAGCGCGCGTTGGCGTTCCCGTGCCGCAACGCGCCCGTCGAGGTGCTGCTCGTGCGCGCGGCCGACATCCCCGAGTACGTGCAGGACGGCGTCGTCGACTGCGGGATCACCGGCGCCGACCTCGTACTCGAACACGACGCGCGCACGACCGAGCTCCTGCGTCTCGGCTTCGGCGCGTGCACGCTCGAAGCGGCCGTCCTCGTCGAGTCCGACGCGGAGACGATCGCGGATCTCGCGGGACGCCGCGTCGCGACGGTCTACCCGCGCCTCGCGCGAGCGCTGCTCGGCGTCGACGTCGAGCTGATCGACGTCAGCGGATCGGTCGAGGTCGCGCCGCGGCTGGGACTCGCAGACGCGATCGTCGACCTCGTCTCGAGCGGGAACACGCTGCGCATGAACGGCCTGCGCTCACTCGGCGTCCTCCTAGACTCGGAAGCGGTCCTTGTCGCCGGCGCCGAGCCGGATGCCGCCGCGCTGCAGCTGACGCCGATCCTGCGCAGCGTCGTCGACGCTCGCGCGACGCGCTATTTGATGCTGAACGCCCCGGAGTCCGCGCTCGAGCGCATCGCGGCGCTCGTGCCGGGCTCCCGCGCGCCGACCGTGGTGCCGCTGGCCGAGCCGGGCATGGTCGCCGTGCACGCGCTCGTCCCGGCGAGCGACGTCTGGCACGTGTTGCCGAGCCTCGAGCGCGCGGGCGCGTCGTCGATCCTGCTCGTCCCCGTCGAACGGTTACTCGCATGAACGACGTCGCGCGCATCGTCGCGGACGTGCGCGAGCGCGGAGACGCGGCGCTCCGCGAATGGGCGTTGCGCCTGGACGGCGCGGAGCCCGCTCGCGCTCGACCCGAGAGCGACCTGCCTGTGGCGGAGCTGCTGGAGCTCGCCGAGCGTGTCCGTTCGTGGCACGCGGCGCAGCGGCCGTCCGACGTCAGGTTCGAGCCGGAAGCCGGGATCGAGCTCGAGCGGCGGTGGGTACCGCTCCGCTCGGTCGGCGTCTACGTGCCGCGGGGCCTCGTCTCGACACTCGTCATGTGCGCGGTTCCCGCCCAGGTCGCCGGTGTCGAGCGGATCGCAGTCGCGACGCCGCCGTCGGGCGCGGCCGTCGTCGCCGCGGCCGCGGAGGTGCTCGGCGTCGGCGAGGTCTGGGCCCTCGGCGGCCCGCCGGCGATCGCTGCGTTCGCGTACGGCACGGAAACCATCGCCTGTGTGGACAAGATCGTCGGCCCCGGGAACGAGTTCGTAAACGAGGCAAAACTCCTCGTGTCGCGCGACGTCGCGATCGACCTCCCGGCAGGGCCCTCCGAGATCGTCGTCGTCGCGGGCCGGAGCGCCGACCCGCGGATCGTGGAGCTCGAGCTCGCGGCCCAGGCGGAGCACGGCGCCGGGACGGTCTGCCGGGTCGTCGCGGTCGACGGCGACCTCGCCGCCGCGCTCGACGAGGTCGAGGAGCTCGCGCCCGAGCACGTCGTCCTGCTCGGCGAGGCGGAGGAGCTGGCCGGCCACATCCGCAACGCGGGAGCGATCTTCGTCGGCGTCGACTCGCCCGTCGCAGCGGGCGACTACGCGACGGGCGGCAACCATGTCCTGCCGACCGGCGGTTGGGCGCGGGCGCTCGGCGGCCTCGGCCTCGAGACGTTTCTGAAACCGATCACCGTCCAGCGCTTGACGCGCACCGGACTCGAGCGCGTGCGGCCGGTGGTGGAGGCGCTCGCTGCGCTCGAGGGAATGCCCGCGCACGCAGAGGCGGTGCGCCGTTGAGGACGCTGCCCCCGACGTTCGCGGCCTACCGCTGGGCGCCGTCGACGGCTGACCTGGCGCGCACAGCCGGCCTCGACATGGCCGAGATCGTGCGCTTCGACGGCAACGTCCCGCCGTGGCCGCTGCAGTCCTCGGTGCCGGGAACGATCGCCGGGGCGCTCGCGCGCGTGAACGAGTACCCGCACGGCGGCTACGGCGAGTTGGTCGCGGCGATCGCGCGCTACGCGGGCGTCGAACCCGAGAACGTCGTGCTCGGAGCGGGGGCCGACGATCTCATCCTTCTGTGTGCTCGCACGCTGGCGGCGCCCGGCGAGGCGATCGCGATCGCCGACGAGCCCACGTATTCGCTCTTCCAGATCGCGGCCGAGCTCGCCGGCGCGTTTGAGAGCTCGGACGACCCGGCGTTCACCTTCTGCTGCCGTCCGAACAACCCGACCGGCGCGCTCGGCGAGCTCCCGGACGCGCGCCCGCTCGTCGTCGACGAGGCCTATTTCGAATACGCGGGCGTGACCGCCGCCGGTCTGATCGACGACGGCGTCGTCGTCCTGCGCACGTTCTCGAAGGCGTTCGGGCTCGCGGGCGCGCGGGTCGGCTATGCCCTGGCGGACGCCGAGACCGCCGCCGAGCTGAATCGTCGGCAGGCGCCGGCGCCGGTGTCGACGCTGTCCGCGTCGCTTGCGCTCGCGGCGCTGGCGGCACCGCCGGACGTCCGCCCGCAGATCGACGAACGGGAGCGCCTCGCCGGCGGGCTGCGGGCCCTCGGCTTCGATCCGCTGCCTTCCCGCGCGAACTTCCTCTATGTCCCGACGCGCGATGCGGAAGCGATCGGCGCCGCGCTCTTGCGCGAAGGGCTCGTCGTGCGCGTCCTCGAGGACGCGCTCCGCATCAGCGTCAGAGACCGCGCCGACGACGACCTCCTCCTCCAGGCGCTCGAAGGGCCGGTGCCAAGCAACAGACTGTTACTTGGCAAACCGCCCCGGCGCGCGCGGGTGGTTCGTGCCACGGCCGAGACCCGATTCCGCGTCCGGCTCGGGCTGGACGGCGGTGGACACGTTCACGTCGCGACGGGGGCCGGGATCTACGACCACCTGCTCGAGCAACTGGCATTCCACGGTGGGCTCGACCTTCTGCTCGAGGGCGAGGGCGATCTCGAGCATCACACCGCGGAAGACGCCGCGCTCGCGCTCGGCGAGGCGCTCGACCGCGCCCTCGGCGAGAGGCGGGGGATCGCGCGCTACGGCAACGCGGACGTGCCGATGGACGACGCGCTCGCGCGTGCGGCCGTCGACCTCGGCGGCCGGCCGTGGGCCGAGGTCACGATCGAGCCCGACCCCGGACTCGCCGTCCATGTGCTCGGGAGTCTCGCTCAGGCTGCGCGACTCGCGGTGCACGTCGAGGCGCGCGGCCGCGACGAGCACCACACGGCCGAGGCGGCGTTCAAAGCGGTCGGGCGCGCGCTGCGCGCCGCGGTCCGCGACGACGGCGGACCGCTCCCGTCGACGAAGGGCCGCCTGTGAACGTGGCGGTGTGCGAGTACGGCGCCGGGAACGTCCGCTCCGTGCTGCTCGCATTCGAGCGCCTCGGCGTCACCGCGAGAACGACCACGGATCCGCAGGACGTCGTCGCCGCCGACCTGGCCGTGCTGCCGGGAGTCGGCTCGGCCCGCAGCGCGATGAAGCAGCTACGAGCGACGCAACTCGACGAAGCGCTCCGCACACGCCGGGGCCCCACGCTGGGCATCTGCCTCGGCCTCCAGCTCGCGCTCGAGGAGACCGAGGAGGACGGCGGCGTGCACGGTCTCGGCCTCGTGCCAGGCCGCGCGGTCCGCATCGAGCGCGATCGCGTGCCCCGAATCGGCTGGGCCAAGGTCGCACCCGGCCGCGAGGCGTACTGGTTCGCACATTCCTACGCGGCGGAGACGCCTGCCGCCGTTGCGACGTCCGAGGGCCTCGTCGCGGAAGCGCGCTGGGGCGAGTTCACCGGCGTCCAGTTCCATCCCGAGAAGAGCGGCCCCGCCGGCGCACGCTGGCTCGAACGATGCCTCTCCCGCGTCTGATCCCGTGCCTGGACGTGGCTGGCGGCCGCGTCGTCAAGGGCGTCAACTTCCGCGGGCTGCGCAACGTCGGCGACCCGGTCGAGCTCGCAGCGCTGTACTCGGAGGCGGGCGCCGACGAGCTGGTCTTCCTCGACGTCACCGCCACCCTGGAAGACCGCGCGACGCTGGTCGAGCTCGTCCGCCGCGTGGCCGACGCGACCGCGATCCCGTTCACGGTGGGCGGCGGTGTCCGCTCGGTCGCCGACGCGACGGCGCTGCTCGAGGCGGGGGCCGACAAGGTGAGCGTCAACAGCGCGGCCCTCGGGCGCCCGCCGCTCTTGACCGAGCTCGCCGAGCGGCTCGGCTCGCAGGCCGTCGTCGTCGCGATCGACGCGACCCGCGGTGCAGTCCGCTCGCGCGCAGGCACACGGAGGACCGACAGGCGCGCGGTCGACTGGGCCCGCGAAGCCGCCGAGCGCGGAGCGGGGGAGATCCTGCTCACCTCCATCGACGCCGACGGAACGCGAGCCGGCTACGACCTAGCGCTCACAGCCGACGTTGCCCGCGCCGTGGGCGTGCCCGTGATCGCCTCCGGCGGCGCCGGCAACGCGACGCACGTCGCCGCCGCGCTTGCAGTCGCGCAGGCGGCGCTCGTCGCGTCGATCGTCCACGAGAATCCGGGCGGCCTCCTCGCGCTCCGCGGCCAGCTGCGCCGACTCAACGTCCCGCTTCGCGATGCCGCCTGAGCTCCGCGCCGCGATCGTGCAGGACGCGCGCAGCGGCGACGTCTTGATGCTCGCGTGGATGGACGACGAGGCGCTCGAACGGACACGCGAGACGGGCGAGGCCCACTTCTACAGCCGCTCGCGCCAGCGTCTGTGGCGCAAGGGCGAGACCTCCGGCAACGTGCTCGCGGTCGAGGAGCTGCGCGAGGACTGCGACGGCGACGCGATCCTCGTCCGCGTTCGCCCGAGCGGGCCCGCGTGCCACACGGGCTCGGAGTCCTGCTTCGCGCCCTGGCTGTGGCGCACTGTCGCGGAGCGCGCGCAAACGCGTCCACGCGGTTCCTACGTCGCAGGCCTCCTCGACGGCGGCGCGGCGGCCTGCGCCCAGAAGGTCGCCGAGGAGGGGCTGGAGGCCGCCTACGCGGGAGTCGCGGAGACGGACCAGCGCGTCGTCGCCGAGGTCGCAGACCTGTGGTTCCACAGCCTCGTGCTGCTGGCCGCGCGGAAGCTCGACCCGGCGGCGGTCGAGCGCGAGCTTCGCAGCCGCGCGGTTACGTCGAGGTAACTGCCCGCGTTCACCGGTCGCTGCTCGCGGTGACACCGTTCAAACGGACCCGCTGAGCCTGCTGTGGATCTTCTTCATCCTCGCGTCGTTGCAGCCGGCGCTCCAGCGCTACGTGCTCGAGAACAGACGTCGGTTGTCGCTGATCAAGATCGCCCGCGCCCGCAACGCGACCGTGATCACCCTGATCCGCATCCTGGTACAGGTCCTCGGCTTCGCCGTCGCGGGCAACCAGCGCTCGCGACCGCGCGAGCATGCCGAGTCCCAGGTCGGTGCCCCCGGCCAGTGTCGAGGGGGCCAGACGGTCCACCGCCGCGGCCGCGACGTCCCGCCGGCCGCTGCGGGCGGCAGCTTCCACGAGCTCTGGAAGCGTCGCGGTCACGATGTGAATGACGTCGTGCGCCGTCGCGTGACCGGCCGCGGCGAGCGCGGCTTCGTAGTGGCCGAGGCCGTTGTCGAGGATGGCAAGGGACCGGTACACCCCGTTGATCTCTCCGCCCACGCCCCGCGCTGCTGCGTCGCGCATCGTCTCGTCGGCGAGCGCTCGCGCCCATGCCTCGCGGCCGCGCCACGATGCGACGACGAGTCCACCGTGGTGGGCCCTGTCGATCATCCCGGCGTTCCCGACGGCCGCCGCGATCTCCCGGGCTTCCTCGAGGTCACTCTCGGCCCGGTCGAAGCGGCCGACGAGCACCTCGTACACAGCGCCCCGGAAGGTCAGGCCCACGCGGAAGAGCCGAGAGCGCGCCCTGGTCACGGGCGAGCTGGACCCAACGTGTCGCCAGTGCGAACATCGCCTCGTCGTCCCAGAGCTCGACCGACGCGTGGCAGGCGAGCGGGAGCCAACGGAAGTCGTCGCTCCGACGTAAGAGCTCGATGGCGCGGCGGAGCGTCGGGGCCGCAGCCTCGTGGCCGGCGGTGAAAAGGGCCGCGAAGCCGTCGAGGAGCAGATCCTGCGGACGAACCTCGGCCTCCGGCAGTCGTGGGGCGGCCAACGCGGCGCCCGCGGCCTCCCGGACGTTCTCGCGTACTCCGACCGCGCCGGTGTACATCGCCAGCATGAGCGCCTCGAGATGCGTGTCGCGCGCGAGGTGTAGGTCGACCGGCTCGAGGGCCTGCGCCGCCTCGAGCAGCAGCGCGGGCGTGTCGCGATTCAACCCGAGCTCGAAGTCGATCGTGCCGCGCAACCGTTGCGCCTGGGCGCGCTGGATCTGATCAGCAAGCTCGGGCTTGAAGTCCGCGAGGAGAGCCGCTGCCCGACCGGCATCGCCGGCCGTGAGCTCGGCGCGCGCCGCGTCGAGCGATCGTGTCGTGCGCCGTTGTCCGTCGGGGGTGAGCTCGGCGGCGCGGCGGAGCCGTGCGGCAGCGGCTGCGTAGCCACCACGTTGTCTCGCTCGTTCGCTGAGCCCTCGAGCTCGGCCGCCACATCCTCGTCGGGACCGACTGCCGCTGCCGCACGGTGCCAGACCGTCCGGTCTGGATCGACGATCGGGCTCACGTCGACGGCGAGCGCCCGATGGACCCGCCGGCGCTCGTCGGGCAATGCCGCGCCGTAGACGGCCGAGCGAACGAGGGGATGACGAAACGCCAGATGCCGAGCGTTGCTGACGAGTCCCTCGTCCTCGGCGGCTTGGGCGTCGTCAGAGGCGAGGTCGAGCCGGCCGGCGGCGCGCCAGAACAGGTCGGGATCAGGTCCCGGCTCGGCAGCGAGCAGCAGGAGCAGTGTCTGCGTCGCGGCCGGCAGGCCTCGGACCCGCCGCAAGAAGCTTTGCTCCAGCCGTCCCCGGATCGGCAACGGCTCGGGGAGTGCCGAAACCCCAGCGAGCTGCGCCGGCGTCAGCTCCATAGGAAGCTGGATCAGCGCCAGCGGATTGCCGCCGGTCTCGGCGATGACACGGCTCTCCACTCCGCTGTCTATTGCAAGACCGCGCAGGACGATGGCCGACTCGCGCCGCTGCGCGCCGTATCGAGTAAGTGATCAAGTGCCGAGCACTCGTCGGCCCGATCGAGCAACACTGAGGGCCCGGGGGTAGACGTGATCATCGAGGGTCCGAGGACGAAGAGCCGCGCGGCTGGACCGAGAGACAGCCAACCCGATTGCCTTCCGGCGAACGGTTACGCGAGATGCTCGTACGCCGGCAAGGTCAGGAACTCGACGAACTCGTCGCCGAGTGCGATCTGCTCGAAGATCCCGCGCGCCTCGTCGTAGCCGTTGCCCAATTTGGCAACCTCCTCGTCGGTGACACGGCGAACGTCGTCGTGCGTGACGTTGCCGTGGTGAAGCCACTGCCAGACCTGCGAGCGCGCGATTTCCGAGGTGGCGACGTCCTCCATCAGGTTGAAGATCGCGACCGCGCCGGATCCGCGCAGCCACGCCGCGAGGTACTGGATCCCGACCGAGACGTCGTTTCGCAGGCCCTCCTCGGTGATCTCACCCGGAGTCGCCGCGACGTTCAGCAGGTCGGCTGCGCTCACGTCCAGGTCCTCACGCAGGACCTCGAGTTGGTTCGGCCGGTCGCCTAGGACGCGGTCGAAGACCTCCAGGGCGACGGGCACGAGGTCGGGATGCGCGACCCAGGTGCCGTCGTAGCCCTGCGAGGCTTCCCGTTCCTTGTCCTCGCGAACTCTGGCGAGCGCCACGGCGTTGACCTCGGGATCGCGCCGCGAGGGAATGAACGCGGCCATCCCGCCGATCGCGTGCGCGCCGCGCCGGTGACAGGTTTTCACGAGCAGCTCCGCATACGCGCGCATGAACGGGACGCCCATGCCTACGGAGTTGCGGTCGGGAAGCACGAACTCGGAGCGGTGGCCGAGCTTCTTGATGAAGCTGAACAGATAGTCCCAGCGCCCGGCGTTGAGGCCCGTCGCGTGCGGGCCGAGCTCGTAGAGGATCTCGTCCATCTCGAACGCGGCGAGGATCGTCTCGATCAGGACCGTCGCGCGGATCGTCCCGCGCGCAACGCCCAGCTCGTCCTGCGCACGCTCGAAGACGCGGTTCCACAGGCGCGCCTCGCGGTGCGACTCGAGCTTCGGCAGGTAGAGGTAGGGGCCCGTCCCGGCGGCGCGCAGCCGCTCGTGGTTGCGGAGGAGATAGAGGCCGAAGTCGAACAGCGAGCCGGACATCGGCTCCCCGTCGACCTCGAAGTGCCGCTCGACGAGGTGCCAGCCGCGGGGACGAACGAGGAGCGTTGCAACCTCGTCCTTCAGCTCATAGACCTTCTCGCCGGTGTCGAGCCGGATCGTCCGGTCGATCGCGTCGGAGACGTTGCGCTGGCCGTCGACCATGTTCTCCCAGGTCGGCGCGTTCGAGTCCTCGAAGTCGGTCATGAAGACCTTCGCGCCCGAGTTCAGCGCGTTGATCACCATCTTGCGGTCGGTGGGCCCGGTAATCTCGACGCGGCGGTCCTGCAGGTCGGGCGGCGCGGGCGGGACGCGCCAGTCGCCGTCGCGCACCGAGCGCGTCTCCTCGAGGAAATCCGGCAGCTCGCCGTCGCGCAGTCGCTGCGCGCGCGCGTGACGTGCTGCGAGGATCTCTTCCCGCTCGCCGCCGAACTCGCGCTGGAGCAGCTGGAGGAAGTCGCGTGCTTCGTCTGTGAGAACGTCGTCGGTGTTCATCTCATCGCTCCTCGCGCCGCGTGTCGGACGAGCTCCTCGGCGGGGCCGGCGGACCCCGAGAGCGAGATGATCTCCGCTTCGCGGGGGAGCAAGTCAAGTGCCGCCTCGTCGATCTGGCCGCAGATGACGACGCAGCGGGCCTCCGCGGGGGCTGCCGCGAGGACGCCCCCGACCACCTTGCCGGCGAAGCTCGTCGAGTCGAGCCGGCCTTCGCCTGTCACGACGAGGTCGGCGTTGTCGAGGCGTTCGCGGAGGCCGACGGCTTCCGCGACCACCTCGAAGCCGGGCCGCAGCGTCGCGCCGATTGCGGCCAGGCCGCCTGCGAGACCTCCGGCCGCGCCGCCGCCGCGGAGCGCCTCCACGTCGACGCCCGTTCGCCTGCGGTAGACGTCGGCTCGGCGCACGAGGCGACTCGTCAGGAGCTCGATCTCCTCCGCGGCGGCACCCTTCTGCGGCCCGTAGATGCGCGCGGCGTCGAGGAAGCGCGTGTCGACGTCGTATGCAACAGTAACGGGCACGGGAAGCGACCAGCCGAGCGCCTCGACGGCGCCGAGCCCGCCGTCGGTCGTGGCCGAGCCGCCCACGCCGACGAGAATCTGCGTCGCGCCGGCCGCGGCCGCGGACGCGATCAGCTCGCCTGTGCCTCGCGTCGTCGCGGCGACCGGGTCGTTCGACTCGCCCACGAGCGCGAGGCCGCTCGCCCGCGCCATCTCCACCACCGCCGTCCCGTCGGGCAGGAGCCCCCATTCCGCCTGCACGGGATCGCCGAGCGGCCCCGTGACCATCGCCGGCAGGCGCTCGCCGCCGAGCGCGGCGAGGAGCGCGTCGAGCGTGCCCTCGCCGCCGTCGGCCAACGGCAGCACGCGTACGTCGTCGACTCCGGCCTCCCACAGCCCGCGCGCCATCGCGGTCGCCGCGGCGGGCGCAGTCAGCGTCCCCCTGAACTTGTCCGGACAACAGACCGCGCGAGGCACCGGCGGATTCTCGCGGTACAGGCAGCGAGGAACCGAGACCGAAGCCCCTCGCCGACCGCACTTGGTGACCGGCTAGTGGTAGGCCGGGACGTCGACGACGACGTACTGGTCGTGGCGCGCGAGCACGGTGGCGCTCTCGTGGCCGGCCTTGTTGATGAATCGGGATGGGTCGGCGCGCACTGCGCGGTACTCGTCCAGAGGCATCAGGATGATCTGCGAGCAGCCGGGGTTCGGGCACTTGCAGATGAACGGAATCGGGATATCTAGCTCATGTTCCTCGGCAGCCTGGCGGATTCGCTCGTTCGCCTGCCGAAAGATGTACTCGGTGTGCACGATCCCGCTTCCGGTCAACTGCTGACAGCGTCTCGGGTGGCTCCGTCTCGTCGGGATCGGGCGCGGCGGGGTTTGGGCGACGCCTTTGCCGGTGCTGCTACCCGTTGCCGGCCTCCGTCGAAACCTCGGTGACGTGGTCCCTCCAGCTGTGCTGCGGCTCGTAGCCGAGGAGCTGCCGCGCCTTCTCGATCGAGAGGAGCGAGTCGAACTCGCCGCCGGTCGGCTGGTAGAGCACCGACGGGTAGACCTCGGCCATCAGCTCACGGCTTGGGCGGTCCATCACCGTGTCGGCGGCCGCGACGATGAAGTGCTCGGCGCCGACGTCGGCATCGAGCGCGAGCCGGCAGCTCAGCGCGACGTCGCGGGCGTCCACGTAGCCCCAGAGGTTCCAGCGGCGGAGCCTCGGATCGGCCCAGAACGACGGGAAGCGCTCGTAGTCTTCCGGCTCCATGATGTTCGAGAAGCGCAGGCCGACAAACGGGATCCCGGTCCAGCGATGCAGCTGCCGCGCCAGCTCCTCGGAGAGGAGCTTCGAGAGCGCGTAGCTCGATTCCGGGTACGGGGGGTGGTCCTCGTCGAGCGGCGCGTAGGCGGGCTGCTCGCGTTCGAAGGGCAGGCCGAAGATCGTCTCGCTCGACGCCCAGACGACGCGGCCGAGGCCCAGCACGCGCGCAGCCTCGAAGACGTTGTACGTGCTGAGCATGTTCGTCCGGAACGTGGTCTCCTCCGTCCGGATGCCGCTCGCCGGGATCGCGGCCATGTGCACGACGGCATCGGCGCCCGCGAGGCACTCCATCGTCTGGCCGAGCTCCGTCAGATCGGCGGCGAGGGAGGGCGCCGACCGCTCGCGCGGCGTCGCCAGGTCGACGCCGAGCACGTCGTGTCCGTGCTCGACGAGATCGCGGACGATTGCGCGGCCGGCCTTGCCGCTCGCACCGGTGACGACGACCTTCATCGCGGAGACGATCTCACGTTTCGCGCGCGATCGCCGTTGTTCCCATCATGCGACTCTACGACTACGCCGCTTCGGGCAACTGCTACAAGGTTCGCCTGCTGCTGGCTCTCCTGGACCGGCCGTACGAGCGGGTCCCGATCGACATCTTCGCCGGAGACACGCTGACCCGCGAGTTCGGCGCGCTGAACCCGGTCCGCGAGACGCCCGTGCTCGAGCTCGACGGCGGCGAGCTTCTCACGCAGTCGAACGCGATCCTCTGGTATCTGGGAGAAGCCACGCCCTTCATCCCGGACACGCCCTTCGAGCGGGCACAGGTGGTGCAGTGGCTGTCCTTCGAGCAGGAGCGGATCATGAGCGGCGTGGGCGGCACCCGCTTTCGCACGCTGACCGGCCGTGAGGGCGCGAGGGCTCGCTTCGCCGTCGGCGAAGGTGCGCTCGCCGTCCTCGAAGAGCACCTCGCGTCTCGGCAATTCGTCGTCGGCGCGCACTGCTCGATCGCCGACGTCTCGCTCTTCGCGTACACGCACGTCGCCGGGGACGCGGGCTTCGACCTCGACGCGCATCCGGCCGTGCGCAGCTGGATCGGCCGGATCGAAGCGCAGCCGGGCTTCATGAACGATCTCGTGCCGTACCCGGCCAACGCGCGGCCCGGCGCAGGTCGCTCGATCTACGACTAGGGCCGCGAGGCCAGCAGCGTGTAGGTCGCGGCCTTCGTCGCCGCCCGGACGCGGACCGTCGCCGAGCGCGTGCCGCAGACAGTGGCGGTGAAGGAAGCGGAACGGCCGGATCGCGTCGCGACCACGCGGCCCCCGACGAGGAGTTGTGCACGCACGGTCGTCGAGGTGCGGATCGTGACGGCGATCCGGCCGTCCAGCGGCGTGGCCACGGCGAGCGACCCCATGGCCCGCGCTGCCACACGTCCGCGCAGGGTCACCGCCGTCGTCCCCTGCCACGGTTGGGTCACGTCTTGTTCCGTCCGCGCGAGCGCCTCGGCGTCAGGGTAGAAGCGCCGGTCGACGATCGTCCACGCGGATTCGGGAATGCCGAGCCGCCGCTCGTTCAGAACGCGGAACGTCTCGGCGAAGGCCTCGCCCGGATTGAGCTGGTAGGCCTCCATCTCGTCGCCCGGATGGAGCTCGCCGGTCTCGGTGCGCGCGCAGACGTTCTCGTACGACGCCCAGCGCTTCGTGCCGTAATCGAGCGTGCTCCACGGCGTATTGGTGCGATTCGCGGCGACGTGGTGACCGTACTCGTGGGCGACGATGGATTCGGCCGAGATGTCGTTCGCGACCTGTTCGCCCGGCGCGTAGATCGTCGAGCGCTGCGAGTCGTAGCAGGCGAGCGAGCCGCGTCCGCAGATGCGCTGGACCTCGGTGTAGGGCGCGACGTAGAGGGTCAACGTCGCGAGCTCGCTCCCGTGCAGGAGACTCGAGAGGAAGTCGGCCCAGTACTGCGGTCTCGTCTGGTCTTGCGGGTAGCTGTCCGACACGAGCACGCGAACCTGCTCGCCGCGCGCCGTCGTGTAGGTGCCGCCCCACGCAGCCGCGGCGCGCTGGAGCGCGACGGTCCGCGGGCTCGTGATGATCGAGTCGCGGAAGGCGGGGGCCTGTGACGAGGCCGAGCCGGCGGTCGCGGCTCCTGCGCAGGCGAGGAGCGTGACTACGACGAGGAGGGAGGCCGGGCGCCGCAGCGGTCGGTAACGACGACGCCCGGTCGGATGGGGGGAGCTCACGACAACGAGGAAATCGCCCCGGCCTGGCAAGTCGCTGAGAGATCCGTTAACTCGTCGTAAGACCTCGCCGCTCTCAGCCGATTCCCAGATCTGCAGGGACAATGTGGCCGTTGGGCGCTGCGAGTCCCTCACCGCACCGGATCCTCGTCGTCGACGACGAGCGCTCGATCGTGGACGCCGTCGCGACGGCGCTCCGCTACGAGGGGTACGAGGTCCACGAGGCCTTCGCCGGGCGCGAGGCGCTGTCGGCGATCGCGCAGTTCGAGCCGCATCTCGTCGTGCTGGACGTCATGCTCCCCGACCTGGACGGCGTCGAGGTCGGCAGGCGGCTGCGCGAGAAGGGCTACGAGACCGCGGTCCTCTTCCTGACCGCCAAGGACGCGACCGAGGACAAGGTCGAGGCGCTGAAGGCTGGCGGCGACGACTACGTCACGAAGCCGTTCAGCCTCGCGGAGATCGTCGCGCGCGCGCAGGCCATCCTCCGGCGCACGACCGGGCGCGCCGAGGCGACCGTGCTCCGCTTCGCGGACGTCGTTCTCGACGAGGCGCGCCACGAGGTCGTCCGGGGCTCGACGCCGATCACGCTCACCGCGACCGAGTTCGAGCTGCTGCGCTTCTTCATGCTGAATCCCCGGCGCGTGCTCTCGAAGGGCCAGATCCTCCAGAATGTCTGGCGCTACGACTTTGGGGGCAACTGGAACGTGGTCGAGACCTACGTGAGCTACCTGAGGAAGAAGCTCGACGCGGCCGGCCCGCCGCTGATCAAGACGGTGCGCCAGGCCGGCTACATGCTGGAAGCTCCCAGGGAGACGTAGATGTCGCTACGGCGGCGTCTCGTCCTCGGCGTGCTCGGTCTCGCCACGATCGCGCTCGTCTCGGCGGATGTCGCGACGTACACGCAGCTGCGCTCGTTCCTATTCGAGCGGACGGATCGCACGCTCGAGTCCGCGCACCGCGTCGTCGAGCAGGCCCGTCACCCGGGCGACCTGCAGGCGCTGACCGGCACTTCACCGGGGATGTACATCGAAATTCGAGATCCGAAGACCAACGATGTGATCGGCAGCAAGCCGGTACACGATCTCGGGGCAACGCCCCTGCCGCCGCCCACGCTCCCCTCCGCGATCGACCTGTCCAACCAGACGGAGGGCCCAGAGCGCGTTTCGTACTTCACGACGGACGCCGTGAGCGGTTCCGGACGGTACCGCGTGCGTGCATCGTTCAACCCGGACGACGACGCGCAGCTCATCATTGCCGCGTCGCTCGACGACGTCGACGGAACGCTGAACCGCCTGTTGCTGATCGAGCTGCTCGTAACCGGCGGCGTGCTGCTCGCGATCGCACTGCTCGGCCTCTGGATCGTGCGGCTCGGCCTGCGCCCGCTCGACTCGATCGCACGCACCGCGGACGAGATCGCCGCCGGCGATCTGACCGCGCGCGTCGAACGAGCGGAGGAGCGCACCGAGGTCGGGCGACTGGGCCTCGCGTTGAACGCGATGCTCGCGCAGATCGAGTCCGCGTTCAAGGCGCGCGAGGCTTCGGAGGCCCGCCTGCGCCGTTTCGTCGCCGACGCTTCGCACGAGCTGCGCACGCCGCTCAGCGGCGTGCGCGCGTACGCGGAGCTGTTCAAGCGCGGCGCGGACCGGCGCCCCGCCGACCTGGCGCGCGCGATGGAGGGGATCAGCCGCGAGTCGGAGCGGATGAGTCTGCTCGTGCAGGATCTCTTGCTGCTCGCGCGGCTGGACGACGGGCGCCCCCTCGAGCGCGAGCCGGTCGAGCTCGACGAGGTTGCACGCGAAGCGGTCGAGACGGCGCGCGCGGTCGAGCCCGCGCGGCCGATCGACCTCGAAGTCGAGCCGGCCGTCGTGCTCGGCGACCGCGAGCGCCTGCGCCAGGTGCTCGACAACCTGCTCGGCAACGTGCGCTCGCATACGCCGCCGGACAGTCCGGCGACGGTCAGCGTCAGCTGCGCGAACGGCAACGTCCTGCTCGAGGTGCGCGACTCGGGCCCGGGACTGACCGAGGAAGCGGCGCAGCGCGTGTTTGAGCGTTTCTGGCGCGCCGATCCCACCCGCTCGCGTTCACGCGGCGGCGTCGGGCTCGGCCTCGCGATCGTCTCAGCGGTCGCGGACGCCCACGGCGGCAGCGCGTCGGCCCACTCGGAGCCGGGCAAGGGCGCGACTTTCCGGATCACGCTCCCCCTCGCGCCGGGACTTAGTGGCTCAGAGCCACAAATCGCCCCGAACGGACAGTCCGAACGGCCAGATCGCGCGCCGGGGCGGACTTAGTGGCTCTGAGCCACTAAGTCTGTCCGCATGTCCTTCTCAGCCGGTTCGCAGCTGGTTCACAGGCTGGACCGGTTCGATGCGAGACATGAAGATGAACCGAAAGACGACACTCGTCGCGGTGACCGTCGCCGGCCTCGTCATTGCAGGCGGAGGCGGCGCGATCGCCGCGACGCAGCTCACTCCGGAACAGGAAAGCCAGGCCGTCGTCAGTGACGCGGCCGAGCAGCTCGGCGTCTCGCCGCAGAAGCTGAGCGACGCGCTCAAGCAGGCGTTGAAGAACCGTGTCGACGCGGCCGTCTCCGACGGGCGGCTGACGAAGGAGCAAGGCGACGAGCTCAAGGAGCGGATCGACGCAGACGAGTTGCCGCTGTTCGGGCTCCGCGGCGGGCACGGCTACGGCCACGAGCCCTACCACCACGGCCTCGACACCGCGGCCACGTACCTGGGCCTCAGCGAGGACGCGTTGCACGAGCAGCTCGAGTCCGGGAAGACCCTCGCCCAGATCGCGCAAGCGCAGGGCAAATCCGTCGACGGGCTGATCGACGCGATCGTCGCCGACGAGAAGCAGGAGCTCACCGACGCCGTCGCGGCCGGCCGGCTCACGCAGACACAGGCCGATGAGAAGCTCGCGAACCTGCGGGACCGCGTCACGAACCTCGTGAACGGTGTCAAGCTGCAGTTCCGAGGCGGCGGCCGCTTTGGCGGCCCGCCCGACGCACCGGCCTTCTAGCGCGAAAGCGACCCGGCGGCGGCGTGGGCCGCCGCCGGGTCTCGCGTCAAGCGCTGCAGGAAGCCGCGGCGCCTCCAGTGAACGCGGTCGAGCGCGTCCTGGAGTCGCGCCCCGTCTGCCGCCACAACGGTGCGGGCCGTCGTCTCGAGCTGTTCACGTGTGCTCATTCGTTCGCTCCTTCGATCGAAACGGAGCGCGGTTGCGCTCCTTCGATCATCGAAGCAACGCCGTCTGGGGAAGGACTGGGAGGAGCCTTAGGAAACGCTCTGGAGCGCGCGGCGCGGCGACGAAACGGCAGCGGCGCGCCACCTCGGAAGGCGCAGCGCAAACGTCGCTCCGGCGGGCGCGGTGCGGACGGTGCAGCGACCACCGTGCGCCTTCGCGATCGCGTCGACGATCGCGAGCCCGAGGCCCACGCCGCCGTCCGACCGAGTGCGGGCGGCATCCGCGCGGGCGAAGCGGTCGAAGATCCGATCGAGGGCCTGCTCGGGGATTCCTGAGCCTTCGTCGGCGACCTCGATCACGATCCCGTGACCGTCGGCTCTGGACCGGATCTCGATCGTGTCGTTCTCGCCCGTGTACTTGACCGCGTTCTCGAGCAGCGCATCGAGCGCGATGCGCAGCGCCTCTGCGTCGGCCCGTAACGAGCCGGCGGCGAGCGTCCCGAGCCGCCACGCGCGCGGAGCAATCTCGGACCAGCGCATGAACACGTCCTCGAGGAACCGTTCGAGGTCGATCTCGCAGACGGTCAGGAAGTCGGGCTGGTCGGCCTTCGCGAGCAGCAAGAGCCGCTCGACGATGCGCTCCATTCGCGCCAGCTCGTCGAGCGCGACGTCGATCTCCGCAGAAGGCGCCATATGACTTCGGTGGAGCTCCAAGTGGCCGCGGGCGATCGTCACGGGCGTCCGGAGCTCGTGCGACGCGTCGTGGAGGAAGCGCTCCTGCCGCGCGAGGAGCGACGCCCTGCTGTCCGCGAGCGCCTCGAGCGCCCGCAGCGCCTGCTGACGGCGGCGCGCGTGCCAGACCATTGCGAGGAACATGGCCGACATCAGCGGCACCTCGAACAGCTCGCCCCATTCCTGGGTGCCGTGGCTGATGTCGACGGTGATCAGGACCCCTGTCGCGGAGGCGACCGCCCCGAGCACCGCGAGCGTCGCACGCGTGCGCCAGATCCGAAAGCCGTAGAGCAGCGTCAGGCTGACCCAGATGAAGTGGAACGGGATCGTCTCCCAGGTCTCCCAGCGCACCATCGCAGCGACGTTCGCCGCGGCGAAGAGCACCCACGCGAGATCGACGCTCCTACGCCGCAGCAAGCCGGTATCCCGCATGGCGGATTGTCTCGATCGGCGACTCGGCACCGAGCTTCTTGCGGAGGCGTCTGACGCAGACCTCGACGACGTTCGAGCCGGGGTCGAAGTGGTAGCCCCAGACCTCGGCGAGCAGACGCTCACGGCTGATCACCTCGCCCTCGTGTAGCACGAAGTAGTGGAGCAGCCGGAACTCCCGGTCGGAGAGATCGGTGACGACCGTGCCGAGCTGCGCGCGCCGCCGCGCAAGGTCGAGGACGAGTCGTCCGGCATGGAGCACGTTGCCGTCCGCATGGCCGTTTTGGCGGAGCTGAACGCGGATCCGCGCGATCAGCTCGTCGAGCGCGAACGGCTTCGCCACGTAGTCGCTCGCCCCGAGCTCGAAGCCGCGGAGCTTCGTGCGCAGCTCCGAGCGCGCGGAGAGGATCACGACGGGCAACTCGGGCCGGATCCGCCGGAGCTCGCGCAACACGGTCAGACCGTCGATGCCCGGCAGGAGCAGATCGAGCACGACGAGGTCGTAATGCGTGTCGGCAAGGCTTCTGAGGGCGGCCCGTCCGTCCGTTGCGCAGTCGGTGCCGAAGCCCTCCGCCTCGAGCCCCCGCGTGAGGAACGCGAGGATTCGCGCCTCGTCCTCGACGATCAGGATCCGCATGACGCGGCGCGACCATACCGCGCATGACGCGGAAATGACAGCGGGATGACACGTTTGTCATCCCGACCGCGGACGCGGTGCGCGCGCCCTACGCTGCCGCACGATGGCCGAGCCCAGCCGGCCCCCCGGCGGAGCGGTCCTCGAGGCTCCGGAGGTCCGAGCCGAGCCTCCGCGTCCGCGACCATTTCCGTTCCCCGACGGCGCGGCGCGTCACTGGCTGCTCTCGTCGATCGTCTGGCTAACCGTCGTCGATCTGTTCGGCCTCGTCCTCGCGACGGAGTTCGTCTCGCCGGAGGCGTTCGACAACATCTCCTGGCTCTCGTTCAGCCGTGTCCGCCCGTCGCACGTGAACGGGGTGATCCTCGCCTGGCTGACGATGATGTACTTCGGCGCGCTCTTCTACATGCTGCCCCGGCTCGTCGGCACGCGCGGGATGTGGAGCGAGCGGCTCGGCATCTGGTGCGCGTGGGCGTGGAACGTCATGTACGCGCTCGGCGTGCTCGGGCTCCTCACCGGACACAGCCAAGGCCGCGAGTACGGCGAGTTCATCTGGCCGATCGACATCGCGCTGCTCGTGATCTGGTGCGCGAACATCGTCAACATCCTCGGGACGGTCGCGATCCGGACGATCCGGCCGATCTACGTCTCCGTCTGGTTCTTCATCGCGAGCCCGCTCTGGCTCGCTGTCGACTACGCGATCGGCAACGTGATCTGGCGGCCGGGACACGTCTGGGGGGCGCCGTCCGGCGCGCTGTCGGGAAGCCTCTCCGACGCGATGCTCAACTGGTGGTACGCGCACAACCTCTTCGGCCTCTGGCTGACGCCGATGCTGCTCGCGCTGACGTATTACATGGTCCCGCGCGTCACCAACACGCCGCTCTACAGCTACACGCTCTCCCTCATCAGCTTCTGGGGGATGGCGTTCTTCTATACCGGCGTCGGCGACCACCACATCCTCCAGTCGCCGACGCCCGCCTGGCTGAAGACGATCGCAGAGGTCTCGTCGTGGATGCTGCTCGTTCCGGTCTTCGCGTTCACGATCAACATCCTCGGCACGATGAAGGGCAACTGGGACAGGTTCTTCACGAACTTACCCCTGCGCTTCACGATCACGGCGTTCTTCTTCTACTTCCTGACCAACATCCAGGGCGCGTTCCAGGCGATCCAGCCGTTCAACAAGCTGACGCACTTCACGAACTTCGTCGTCGCGCACGCACATCTCGCTCTCCTCGGCGCGTTCACGATCCTCGGCATGGGAGTGATCGACTACATCGTCGCGCAGGTCTACCAGCGACCCTTGTGGAGCCGCAGCTTGACCGAGTGGCAGTACTGGCTCGTCACGGTCGGCTTCACGGGGTTCTTCAGCGTGCTCACGCTCGCCGGCTTCCAGCAGGGGTTCGCCTGGGCGCAGGGGATCCCCGAGGTCAACGTGCTTCCCCAAATGCATGCGTACTTCATCGCGCGCGGGATCTTCGGCGCGATGATCGTCGCCTCCGGGATCGTCCAGATCGTCAACATCGCCGCGACGATCTTCAGCAACACGATCGAGCGGCGCCGCCTCGAGACGCTGCGGGTCGCGGAAGCGCTGGCTCCTCCGGTGCAGGCGTAGCGTGGACGAGGGCCGCTACACCGACCCGACGCAGCGCGTCCCTCGCGGCTGGGTTCGGCACCCGCGCGAGCGGATGCTGATCACGCCGCTCGTTGCAGGACTCGGCGGCCTGTTCGCGTTCTTCGTCGTCGTCTTCGTCGTCGTCTGGCTGCCGATCCACACCTTCGACCCACCGCCCTCGGACGACTGGGCGCCGCTCTCGGACGACGCCGTCGAGGGGCGCAACCTGTTCGCGTCGAACGGCTGCTACGTCTGCCACTCCGGCTACTCGCGGCCGCAGGACGTCCGCTACTCGCTCTACTTCCTCTACCCGAAGGTCTCGGAGCCCGGCGACTTCTGGGGCAGCGACCAGTCGCCGAACCTGCTCGGCTCCGAGCGCACCGGCCCCGATCTCGCCGAGCAATCGGGCTGGCATCCCGACGACTGGCAGCGGATGCACTTCTACGACCCGCGCTTCGCGGATCCGATCTCGCTGATGCCGTCGCTGAAGTCGCTCTTCTCGGACACGCAGGTCGAGCAGCTGATCATGTTCGTGCAGACGCGGAGCGGCAAGTCGGGACTCCTGCGCTACGCCGGCCAGACGTATGCAAAGCACGTCGTCCTCGTCGTGCAGGCGCTGCCCGAGCCGTACACGGGTTTCCAGGGCGCGCACAAGCCGATCGTCAAGGAGATCGAGAAGCCGAAGGGCGCCCCGACCAAGGTGCCGAAGACCCAGCTCGAAGAGGCGCCGAATCTCGCGCAGATCGACCGCAGCTACTGGCTCGCCGGAAACCCCTTGCCGGTGACGGAGGCGAACCTGCTGCGCGGCAAGGAGGTCTATCTCGAGCGGTGCGTCGGCTGCCACGGTGTCAACGGCGACGGTAAAGGGCCGGCGGCGCGCTTCCTCTCTCCGCCGCCGCTTCCCTTCGACGATGCCGACGACCAGTGCTGCGGCGCCGACACCGGCCCCGGCGACTTCTACTTCCGCGTGCTCCGTGGCTGGCCCGGGACCGCGATGGAGAACTTCGGCGAGCGGCTCTCGGTCGACGACATCTGGCGCGTCGTGCTGTTCCTGAAGACGATCCCCAACAAGACGCTCGAGCCGAACGTGGTGCCCGAGCCTGAGGACTACATCGTCTGGCAGCCGACCGAGGAGCTGCTCGCGTGGGTGAAGCAGAGCCAGCACATCGAAGGGAACGCAACCTTCTCGAAGGACAAGGTGACAGACCCGTTCATGCAGGAGGCGATGCGCGTGTTCCCCGGGCTCGCGCCCGGAGACCGCGTGATCGTCGACGGCCTCGACACGCCGCTCGATCTCGAGGACGCCGCGGCCGGGATCCGCACGATCTACCAGCGGTTGCTCGAGCAGGCGTGGAGCGAGGCGCGCGCCCGCGGCGCCGACCTCCCCGAGTCCCCGCAGAAGGACCTTGCTCCGACCGTGCCAGGGCAGCAGTGACGCGGTTCGTCGCGCTCGCGCTCGTCATCTGCGCCGTGCTCGTCTGGCCTGCGGCCGCGCTCGCCCACGACGCGCCCGAGAACGCGCAGTCGCGCTGGGTGATGGCCGACTGGATGCTGGACACCTTCTTCGTCTTCTCGGGCTTCGCGCTCGTCGCGTTCATCGTTGCCTGGAAGGCGGGCCACTTCCAGGACCTCGACGCGCACGCGTCGATCCCGCTGTTCGTCGAGGAGGAGGACTACTACACGCCCGACTGGGCGCTGGACGAGGAGGAGTGGACGGATGCCGACCGGTGATTCCCCGCGGGACGTGCGGGACTACTACCTCTACCTCCAGGGACACCACGAGGCCGACGGCCGCATCGCGACCTGGCACGTCGACTGGCTCTCGCTCGCCTGGCTCTGGGGGTTCGTGATCGTGATGTCGCTCGCGTTGCTCTGGTGGATCTGGCACTACCGCACCACCCGGCACCGCGCAGGGCTCTATCCGGTCGACAGCTTCGGCGGCTTCACGACCGAGCTCGCGGGTCCGGCGGGTGGGTTCTTCCTGCTGCTGACCGCGTTCCTCACCGCCTTCGGCGTGGCGATCATCATCGGTCACCTCGTCTGGGGGCAAAAGTTCTGATGGCGATCGCGCCCCCGTTCGTCGCGTACTCGACGTTCGCGGAGGCGCGCGTGCCGGCAGAGGACTGGCCGGCGGTGTACACGTGGCTCCAAGCCCTCAAGGGCCACGTGCAGGAGTACCCCGGCTGCCAGCGCCTCGAAGTCTTCGTGCGGGCGGACCCCGAGCGCGTCGTGCGCATCCACTGCTACACGACCTGGGATACACCGTCGCAGCTCGAGGCGTACCTCGAGCGCGGCTACACGTTCGAGCGTCTGCTCGCCGACATCGAAGCGGCCGACCCGGAGAGGAGTCTGGTCATGGAGAAGGTGTTCTGATGCCGCGCATGAGGCCGGCGCGGCCGCTCTTCGGCTACCGCGACGTCGGTGAGGAAGTCCGGGACACCCGCGGTGCATCGATTCGCGCCTGGGTGATCATCGCGATCATCGCGGTCTGCTACCTCGCCTGGACGCTAACGGTGTTCTTGCTCGAGCCGGGCCTGCGTTAGCGGCTCGCGCGTGTACCTCAAGCACCTCTCGTCACTGCAGTTCCTGACGTACGCCGCCTTCTTCGGCGTCGTGGTCGCAGCGCTGATCCGGTTCCTCCCGGGCCGAGCGCCGCCGGTGCGCACGATTCCCTATCGCGACGAGGAGCTGGCCGCGCACGACCGCAAGCTCGCGAAGTACTTCATCGCAGGCGCCGGCTTCCTCGTCCTCGGCGGCCTCCACATGGTCGTGAAGAACCTGCCATGGATCGCAGAGTGGCTCGCCCGCGCGGGCTACGCGGGCCACCTCGTCCGCGACCTCTCGAACACGCACGTGATGATCGTCGGCGGCGGCACGCTGATCGCGACCGGGCTCTGCTGGTACGCGCTGCCGCGCATCGTGGGCAGGCCGCTGGCGAGCGAGGGGCTCGCGCAGTGCGCGTTCTGGTTCACCGCGTCCGGCCTCGCCGTCTTCTACGTCGCGCTCGTCGCCGACGGGATCCTGATGGGCCGGCTCGTGCAGCAGGGCTGGGACTACGAGGCGGCGAAGGCCCACCTCGGCGACCTCTACAAGGTGCCGATCGGCATCGGCGCGGGCGTGATGGGGCTCGGGTACTGGTGCTTCGCCGCGAACGTCGGGCTCACGATCTTCCAGGCGCGCCTTGTGCGCGTCCGCAAGCCTGCGGGTCATCTCTGGAAGTTCCTCGCCGCCGGCGCTGCGGGGCTGACCGTGGGCACGGTTCAGGGCGTCGTGCAAGTGCAGCCCGCGCGCGCGGACTGGCTGTACCGCGCCGGCCACGCGGGCGAGTGGATCGACCCGATCAGCCATGCCCACATCAACCTCGTCACGGGCTTGACGATGCTCGTCGCGGGGGCACTCTTCCTGCTCGCGCCGGCACTCGGAGGGACCGCGCCGTCGCGGCGCGCGGCGGACGTCTGCTTCTGGCTTCTGCTCTCCGGCTCGCTGGCGTTCTACGGCTCGTGCCTCTACCTGGGGCTGCACGAGGGGTCGCTCGTCGTCGGGCGCGGGCTCACGCCCGAGCAGGCGGAGGAGGCAACCGCGCTGCACCCGTACCTGATCGTCGGCAGCGGTGTCGCGATGTTCGCCGCATTCTGGTTCCTGCTCGCGCTGCTCGTCCGCGCCTTCCTGCCTGCACGTAGGCCTGCCCGGAGCTTCGTTCTCGCCGGCTGCGCCGCGCTCGCGGTGGGGACATTGCAGGGGCCGATCCAGGCGTTCCCCGCCGTGAACGAGTTGCTGGACCGGGGAGGCGACGCCGGGGACGTAATCGTGAACCTGCACGCACAGCTGAACATGCTCGGCGGCCTGATGACGATCCTCGTCGGCGCGGCGACCGGCCTGCTCCTCGCCGAAGGTGGACGCGCGCGGCCGCGAACATGGCGGCTCGCGCTGGCCGGCATCGGCGCCGGGACTGCCGTCTACTACGCCGCCGGGATCTCGCTCGCGGCGGTCGAGGCGCACGACGTCGCAGGCGGTCGGTCGTTCGGGAGCGCGGTCGCCGGACTCGAGCCCTGGGCGGCGCTCATGCTCGTGCCGGCCGCGGCCGCGATGTTCGCCGGCTTCGCCGCGTACGCCGCGCTGGCGTGGACGCTGACGGCGAGGCAACGAGCGGCAGGGCGGCGGGCGCTGGCAGCGCTTCCCGGCGTGTACGCGGGCCGCGTGCCAAATCGCGTGCGGCGCCGGAGTCCGGCTGCGCTGGCCGCCTACGAGCTGCCGCTCGGAGTGCTCGGCTTCCCGGGCGTCGGCTGGCTCTTCGCCGGCTTCCCGTTGACCGCGACCGTGCTGCTCCTCGCCGGACCGGCGCTCGCGTGGGCCGTGATTCCCGTCGCGTTCACGCCGTACGCCGACACGCCGCTGCGATCGCTCGGGTGGGAGGTTGAGCTCGCCTGGCTCCCGGCGTCCGCATTCCTCTCGGCGGCGGCGCTCTACCGTGTGCACGCGCGGCGCCGGTTGCGGCTGCAGCCCCGGCCGGCTCGCCGGAGACGCGGCGGCGGTTACCGCACGCGCGTGGCGGTCGCGGGCGGCGCGATCCTGCTCGTGCTCGTGTCGCTGCCGTTCGTCCCCGCTGTCGCGGGACTGGGGACAGGCGGCGTTCGCTACTCGTACGAGCCGCGTCTCACGCGCGAGGTGACGGGACCGTTCCTCGTCGCGCAGCGCGGCCCGGTGAAGCTCTTCGCCTGGCGGGATCCGCAGGACGCGTACCCCGCGGACGCGCTGCGAGTACACGCGGGAGACGTCCGCTCGCTCCTCGTCCGCGCGGCGGCGGTCGACGCACCCGGCGCGTATCGCCTGTTCGACCTCGACCGTGGGTGGGCCGTGCCGCTGGCCGTTCGAGCGCGCTCGCCGCAAGAGCTGCAGCTCACGCCGCGGCGGCCGCTCGACGCGGGTCGGTACGTGTTCGTCGCCACGCACGAGGGGATGTTCGGCGGGCGCGACTTCGCGTACCTGCGCGTCGTTCCGCCGGCTGACGCGGTAACCGCGATCGCCTCGAACCCGGACGCGTCCGCGCCTGCCGTCGTCGACTCGCTCCTGCCGGTCGCGGCGGCGCTGCTCGCGGCGTTGTTCGCGGCGCTGCTCGCGAACTCGTTCCGGCGCCGGCCCGCGGGACAGAAGGCGCTCTGGGCCGTCGGCTTCCTACTCTTCGCCGCGGCCGCCGGAGCCGAGGCCGTCGCGCAGGGATTCGGTTGGAGCTCCGCGCTGTTCCGCGCTTACTACCTGTGCGGAGGCGTGCTCACGGTCGCGTACCTCGGGGCGGGGTCCGCCTGGCTCTTGCTCCCCCGCCGGGCACGCGACGGCCTGCTCGGCGCGCTCGCCGTGGCGACGGTTGCCGCGGCGGCGTCCGTGCTGCTCGCGGGAGTCGACGCCGACCTGCTCGCCGCGACAACGAGCGGGAGGCCTCCCGCCAATGGCGCGCTCGCCGGGCACGCGTACCTCTGGGCGGTCGGGCTGAACTCCTTCGGCACGCTCTTCCTCGTCGGCGGGGCGCTCTATTCGATCGTGCGGCGCCGGCGCGTGCGGACGAACCTGTGGATCGGCGGCGGCGCGCTGGTGGTCGCGCTCGCAACCGGGCTCTCGCGGACTGGCACGTACTCGCTCGTCTACGCGGGCGAGCTCGCCGGCATCGCGCTGATGTTCATCGGCTTCCGGCTCGTCGACGCTGCGCCCAAACGCGTTGCGGCGCCGGCTCGCGTCGAGGCGCTCTCCGCAGGATGACGGTTCACGGCTACGCGGCGCAGGTCGCGTCGGATCGGCTCGCGCGAGCGAGCGGACTGCTCCGGACGCTGGGCGAGGACGAGCGGCGCGTCGTCGAGCGCCTCGCCTTCGCGATCGCGGCCGGCGTCGCCGACTGCCTCGCGGAAGAGGCTCGGCGCGACCCGGCGGTTGCCTCCGCTCTTCAGAGCGTGAGCTCTTCCAGTCGCGGGAGGGTTTCCCAGTCGCCGGTCCCGCGCAGCGCGCACGCCGCGAGCTGATGACCGATGCGCACCGCCCGTTCCGGCGCGGCGCCCTCGAGTAACCCGTAGGCGAAGCCCGCTGCGAACGCGTCACCGGCGCCGACATCGTCGACGACGTCCTCCACGTGTTCGGGTGCGATCTCGACGCCCCCCACGAGCGCCCCGCGCGCACCGATTCGAACGACCGCGTCGCCCGCGCCGGCGGCGCGCGCGGCCTCGGCGATGTCCTCGACGCCGAAGAGCGTGCGGCCCTCCTCCAGCCCGCAGAGGTACCAGTCGATGAACGGGAGTACGTCGGCCTGCGCGCTCGCGGCGGACGCAGCGTCCGGCCACAGCGCGGGTCGGTAGTTCGGGTCGAATGTGACGAGGGCGCCGTGTGACTTGGCCCGCTCCGCGAGATCGACGACGAGCGCGCGCGGACCTTCGCCGAGCGCGGTCGTGATCCCCGTCAGGTGCACGAGCTCGACGCCCTCGAGCGCGGCGTCGGCGACGTCACCGGGCCCGAGCTGCGCGGCTGCCGAGCCGCGGCGGTAGTAGAGCGGGTGGGAGGCGCCGTCCTCGCGCCACTTGAAGAAGACGCCCGTCGGCGCGTGCTCGTCAACCTGCACGAGCGAGACGTCGACGCCCTCGCCCGCGATCGTCGAGCGCACGATCTCGCCAAGCGGGTCGGCGCCGACGCGCGATGCCCAGGCGACGGAGACGCCGAGCCGCGAAAGTGCGATCGCGAAGTTCGACTCGGCGCCGGCGATGCGGAGCGTCAACGTGCGGCCAAGGTCGAGCGCACCGTCGCCGACTGGGTCGAGGAGCGCCATCGTCTCCCCGACGGTCAGGACGCGCGGACTCACCTCGTCGCGAGCCGCGAGCGCCGGTCGAAGACGTTCTCGAGCGCCGCGCGAAGACCCACAGCGAGCGCTCCGGAAAGAACGGCCGCCTCGCCGAGGCTCGAGATCTCGAGGCGCGGCGGGTAGGGCAGCCAGTCGGCGAGCCGTGCGCGAACCGGTTCGAGCAGAAGGTCGCCGTTCGTGCCGAGCCCACCGCCGAGCACCACCAGCTCGACGTCCGCCACGGCTGCGATCGGAACGATGTGCAGCGCGATCCGCCGCGCAGTCTCGTTCACCACCCGCCGCGCAAGCTCGTCGCCCGCGCGGGCCGCCGCGAAGATCGCGCGCGGCTCGTACGGCGGAGTCAGCGAGGTGCGGCCGTTCTCGGCGACGAGGCGTTCCGCAAGCGCCGAGACAGCGCTCGCGCAGGGATCGACGTCGTCGCCGAGCCCTGGGAGCGCGAAGTCGACTTCGCCGGCGGCGCCGTTCCGTCCCCGGTGCAGCTCGGAATGCAGGACCAGGCCTGCGCCGAGTCCCGTGCCGATCGAGAGAAAGACGAAGTTGTCGACGCCGTGCGCGATCCCCTGGCTCTGTTCGCCGAGCGCTGCGAGATTGATGTCGTTCTCGAGCGTCACCACCCGTCCGAGCCGGTCGTGCAGCGCAGCCGCGAGCCCGAAGCCCTCCAGACTCTGGAAGTGCGTGATGTGCACGCGCCCCGCACGCAAGTCGACGACGCCGGGGACGCCGACCACGGTGCTGTCGACGAGCTCCGACGCCACGTCCGCAGCCTCGAGGAGCGATTCCGACAGCTTCCCGATCGTCTCCACGACGTCCGCTGCCTGGGGCCCGCGGAGCTCGACGTCCTGACGCGAGCGGATCGTGCCGCGAAGGTCGCAGAGCGCGCCGCGCACGAAGCGCGCGCCGACGTCGAGGCCGAGCACGAACGCCGCCTCCGGCACGGGCTCGAAGAAGACCGCGCCGTAGCTCGTGCGTGCCGGATCCGGCGCCGCCTCGCGCACGAGACCCGCGTCGAGCAGCGACTGGAGCGCGACGGAAACCGTCGGTTTCGAGATCCCGGCGCGCCGCGAGATCTCCGCGCGCGAGATCGGAGCGTCGGCCCGGATCGCCTCGAGCACGGTGCGCTCGTTCAGGCGCTTTAGGAGCGGGGGAGTGGCCTTGGCCGCCATTCTCGGCAAACAGCCTAACCCAACGACCCGCTTTTCTCCAGGCCTTGACTCCACGGCCGACACCGTCGTACACTCGCCTCGTAAAGGTGCCTAACACTCTCTGCGGCGCGCGGCGCCGAGGAGGAGGGGAGCGGTGTACTCATGAAACGCGTTGCGACAGCAGCACTCCTCGTCGCGGCGCTCACGCTCGCAGCCGGCCTCGTCGGCAGCGCGCGGAGCTCCGCCAACGCGGCGCCGACCGCGAAGCAGAGCCCGGTCAAGCTGACGCTCTGGGTCGGGTGGAGCGCACGCGAGCTCAACGTCTTCAAACAGGTCGTCGCGGAGTTCGACAAGACGCGGCCGAACATCGACGTCAAGGTCGTGGGCAGTGTGAACGACGACAAGATCATCGCGGCGATGCGCGGCGGGAACGCTCCCGACGTCGTCAGCTCGTTCACGTCGTCGAACGTCGGCAACTTCTGCGCGTCCGGCGCGTGGATCGACCTCGGCCCGTATCTGCAGCGGGCGAAGATCCCGCTGAGCACGTTCACGCCGGCGACGCTGTACTACACGCAGTACAAGGGCAAGCGATGCGCGCTGCCCGTCCTCGCCGACACTTTCGGTCTCTATTACAACAAGAAGCTCTTCAAGGACGCGGGGCTCACGAGCCCACCGAAGACCTTCGAGCAGCTCGCGCAATACGCGAAGAAGCTGACGGTGAAGAACGCGAACGGTTCGATCAAGGTCGCCGGCTACAACCCGTTCTTCGGCTTCTACCAGAACAGCGCAGCGAACTACGCGCCCATGTGGGGCGCGAAGTGGACGAACGCGAAGGGCTCCTCGACGCTCGCCAGCAATCCGTGGCTGAAGCTGCTGCGCTGGCAGAAGAGCCTCGTCGACTGGTACGGCTACAAGAATCTCGTCAAGTACAACGCGGGCGCCGGTGACGAGTTCGCCGCCTCGCATCCGTTCGAGACTGGGAAGATGGCGATGATGATGGACGGCGAGTGGCGTGTCGCCTTCATCGCGGCCGAGCATCCCGAGCTCGACTACGCGACGGCTCCGATGCCGGTGGACTCGGCTCATCCCGAGCTCTACGGTGCGGGCTACGTGAACGGCACGATCATCGGGATCCCGAAGAACGGCAAGAACCGCGAGCAGGCCTGGCAGCTCTTGCGCTACCTGGCGACGAACAACCATGCCCTCGCGACTCTGTCGAACGGCCTCCGGAACGTCCCCTCGACGCGCGCGTCCTTGAAGTCGAAGGAGCTCAAGCCGGATCCGCGCTTCGACACGTTCCTGAAGGTCTTCGCCCATCCGAAGTCCTCGACCACGCCGATCACAGCCGTCGGGAGCGCGTATCAGGATCTGTTCACGAGCTTCCTCGCGAAGTACCAGGCCGGCCGCGTGAGCAACGTGCCGTCCGGTCTGCGCAACCTCGACAAGCAGATCGACAAGCAGCTCAAGCAGGCCGGCGGCGGAGCGCCGTGAGCGTGACGCGGGCAGCCGCGGCGCCGGCCCAGGGCGCCGCGGCTCTGCCGGCGATCCTCGTTGACCGCCGGCGGTCGAGGCGGCGCGCGGCCTGGCGCCGCCGCCGCCTCGTGCTCCTCCTGATGAGCCCGTGGATCGTGGGCTTCAGCGTGTTCTTCGGCTACCCGCTCGTGATGAGCGCGTACCTGTCGTTCACGCATTACGACCTGATCACCTCGCCGCACTGGATCGGGCTCGCGAACTACCGCTACATGCTCCAGGACGACCCGCTGTTCTGGGGCGCCGTCAAGAACACGCTCTGGCTCGTCGCGTTCATGGTGCCGGCGCAGGTGCTGTTCGCGTTCGGGATCGCGCTGATGCTCTCGCGTGCACGCCAGGGCGCCGGCTTCTTCCGCACGGTCTTCTACCTGCCGGCGTTGGTGCCGCCCGTGGCGGCGACGCTCGGCTTCGTCTACATCCTCAATCCGGCGAACGGGCCCGTGAACACCATCCTCGCGCACCTCGGGGTCTCGGGCCCGCTCTGGTTCCAGTCGCCGCACTGGTCGAAGCCGTCGCTGACGCTGCTCAGCATGTGGGCGGTCGGCAACGTCATGGTCATCTTCCTCGCGGCAATCCTCGACGTGCCGCGCCAGCTGTACGAGTCGGCGCAACTCGACGGCGCGGGGCCGCTGCAACGGCTGCGCTGGGTGATCCTGCCCTCGATCAGCCCAGTGATCCTCTTTGCGGTGATCATCGGCGTGATCCAGGCGCTGCAGTACTTCACCCAGGCCTACGTCGCCTGGAACATCGCCGGCGGACAGGCGTCGCAGGCAGGGTCGGTCTCGACCGTCGAGCTCGGCTATCCCGAAGGCTCGACGCTGATGTACCCGATCCTGCTCTACCAGAACGGGTTCCGGTACTTCCACATGGGTTACGCATCCGCGATGGCGATGCTTATGCTCGGCGTCGCCTTCGTGCTGACCGCGATCATCCTGCGGAACTCGCGGCGCTGGGTGCACTACGCGGGAGCCGCGCGGTGACCTCGGCGAGCGTGCCGTTCGGGGTGCGCCCGATCGTGCGGCGCAGGCCGCCGCGCGCGGTGCGCAGGCGGCGCTTCCTGATCGCGGTCGCGAACCACTCGCTGCTGATCGCGGCGGCGATCGCGTTCCTCGCGCCCGTCACCTTCATCACGCTGACGGCGCTGATGACGAACCAGCAGGCGCTCTCCGCAGATCTCTGGCCGCGCCCGTTCCGCTGGAGCAACTTCGCGGACGTCTTCCACCAGGCGCCGATCCTGCGCTGGACCTTCAACACGATGACGTACTCCGTACTCGCCACGCTCGGCGTGCTGGTCTCGAGCATCCCGGTCGCCTACGCGCTCTCGCGGCTGCGCTGGCGCGGTCGCGACGCCGTCTTCCTGCTCGTGCTCGCGACGCTGATGCTGCCGCCGCAGGTCACGGTCGTCCCCTTGTACGTGATGTGGTCGAAGCTCGACCTCGTCGGGACGCTCTGGCCGCTGATCATCCCGGTTTGGCTCGGCGACGCGTTCTCGATCTTCCTCTTGCGCCAGTTCTTCCTGACGATCCCCGAGGAGTACCTGGACGCGGCCCGCGTCGACGGCTGCGGTGAGCTGCGGATCCTCACGACGGTCGTCCTCCGCCTCGCGAAGCCCGCGATCGCCGCCGTGGCGCTCTTCTCGTTCCTGTACACGTTCAACGATTTCTTCCTGCCGCTGCTGTACGTCGGTGAGAACCCGCACAACTGGGTCCTCTCCATCGGGCTCGCGCAGTTCCGCAACCTGCACCAGGTGCAGTGGAACCTGACGATGGCCGCGACGCTGCTCGTGATGCTGCCGGTGATCATCGTCTTCTTCCTCGCGCAGAAGGCGTTCGTCGAAGGCGTGACGCTGACCGGGGTTAAGGGATGAAAGTCTGCGTCGTCGGCGCCGGGTCGACGTACACACCCGAGCTCGTGTCGGGTCTCGCGCGCGACCGCGAGCGGATCGACGTGCACGAGCTCGCGCTGCACGACATCGACGCGGAGCGGCGCGAGATCGTCGGCGGGCTGGCCGAGCGGATGCTGAAGCGCGGCGGCTACGAGGGTGAGCTCGACGTGACCGGCGACCTGGACCGCGCGCTCGACGGCGCCGACTTCGTGCTGATCCAGATCCGCGTCGGCGGCCAGGCGGCGCGCCTCTCCGACGAGACTGTGCCGCTCGCGTGCGGCTGCATCGGGCAGGAGACGACCGGCGCAGGCGGGCTCGGGAAGGCGTTGCGGACGGTGCCGGTCGTGCTCGAGATCGCCGAGCGCGCCCGTGCGAATGCTTCCTCCGACGCCTGGATCGTCGACTTCACGAACCCGGTCGGGATCGTCACACGCTCGCTGCTCGACGCGGGACATCGTGCCGTCGGGCTCTGCAACATCGCGATCGGGTTCCAGCGCTTCTTTGGACGGCTGCTCGAGGTCGAGCCCGAGCGCGTCGTAGTCGATCAGGTCGGGCTCAACCACCTCAGCTGGGTGCGGGCGGCGTGGCTCGACGACCGCGACGTGCTTCCCGAGCTGATCGCGAACCACGGGGACGCGCTCGCGGAGCACGCGAGCCTGCCGCGGCGCCTGATCGAGGAGCTCGGCGCGGTGCCGTCGCCGTACCTGCACTACTACTACGCGCACGACCGCGTGCTCGCAGAGCAGCTCGACGGCCTGCCGCGCGCGGCCGCCGTTGCCGAGATCGAGCGCGAGCTGCTCGAGCTCTACCGCGATCCGAACCTGAATGAGAAGCCGGCGCTGCTCGAGCAGCGTGGCGGTGCGTTTTACAGCGAGGCCGCGCTCGGCCTGGTCGGCTCGCTCGTGACGGGCGACGGCGCGGTCCACGTCGTCGACGTGCGCAACGGCTCGACCGTCGAAGGCCTCGCGCCCGACGACGTCGTCGAGGTCCCCGCGCGCGTCGAGAGCAGCGGACCGCTTGCGCTGCCGCAGCCTCCTGTCGCGCCCGAGCTGCTCGGCCTGATCCAGCACGTGAGCGCGTACGAGCGCCTGGCCGCGCGGGCGGCCACAAGCGGCGATCCGCTGCTCGTCAAGAAGGCGCTGCTCGCGCACCCGCTGATCGCGCAGTACGACGTCGCCGAGGATCTTGTCGAGCGGCTACTCGAGGCGGGTGCGGCGCACCTGCCGCAGTTCCCTGCACCCGAGGGGGCGGCGTGAACACCGTCGGCGTGGTCGCGGTCGACGGCGGCAACTCCAAGACCGACGTTGCGCTCGTCGGCGCAGACGGGTCGCTGCTGGCGCACGTGCGCGGGCCAGCGAGCTCGCCGCATCACCTCGGCGCGGAAACCGCCGTCGACGTGCTCGATGGCTTGCTCGACGACGCGATCCGGCAGGCCGGCCTGGCGCGCGACGGAAAGCCGGTCGCGGACGTCGCGCAGGTGCTGCTCGCGGGCGTCGACTTCCCCTCCGAGGAGGAGCAGGTCCGAGAGCTTGCGATCGGCCGCGGCTGGGGCGCGCGGACGAACGTCGGCAACGACACCTTCGCAGTCCTTCGCGCGGGCACCGAGCGCGGCTGGGGGGTCGCGATCACGTGCGGCGCCGGCATCAACTGCGTCGGCGTTGCACCCGACGGACGGCACGTGCGCTTCCTCTCGCTCGGCGCGATCACCGGCGACTGGGGCGGAGGCTACGACGTGGGCCTGGCCGCGCTTTTCGCGGCGGCCCGAAGCGAAGACGGCCGCGGCGCGACGTCCACGCTCGAGCAATCCGTTCCGGCGCACTTCGGGTTCGCGCGGCCGAGCGAGCTCGCGGAGGCGATGCACACGGGCAAGGTCCGGGACCGCCGCCTGATCGAGCTCGCGCCGCTCGTCTTCTCGGAGGCGGACCACGACGAGGAGGCCGCGCGGATCGTCGAGCGGCTCTCGGAGGAGGTCGTCGCGCTCGCGCGCGCCGCGCTGACGCGGCTCGAGCTCCTCGACCAGCCCGTCGAGGTGCTGCTCGGCGGGGGGCTCCTCCGCTCCGGCGATGCCCGCCTGATTGGCACGATCGAAGCGGGCCTGCGCGAGGTCAGCACGCAGATCAGCGCCCACGCGACGTCGTCACCGGCGATCGTCGGAGCCGCGCTGTTGGGACTCGACGAGCTCGGCGCCGCTCCCGCGGCGCAGCAACGATTACGGCGCGAGCTCGGTGACGCAGTGGACGGTGGCGATGGCTGACGTCCGTTTCTTCGAAGCGACCCGGGTGTATCCGGGGAACGATCAGCCCGCAGTCGACGCGCTCGACCTGCAGGTCGAAGACGGCGAGTTCATGGTCCTCGTCGGCCCGTCGGGCTCCGGCAAGACAACGGCGCTGCGCATGCTCGCGGGGCTCGAGGAGATCGATGCCGGCGCCGTGCTGATCGGCGGCCGCGACGTTTCGGACGTCCCGCCGAAGGAGCGCGACGTCTCGATGGTCTTCCAGAACTACGCGCTCTACCCGTACCTGACCGTCGCCGCGAACATCGGCTTCCCGCTCCGCGTCGCGCGCGTGAAGAAGTCGGAGCGCGAGAAGCGGGTGCGTGAGGTTGCGAGGCTCCTCGGGCTCGAGGACTACCTGGAGCGCAAGCCGGGTCAGCTCTCGGGCGGCCAGCGGCAGCGCGTGGCGATGGGCCGCGCGATCGTGCGCTTGCCGAAGGTCTTCCTGATGGACGAGCCGCTCTCGAACCTCGACGCGAAGCTCCGCGTGCAGATGCGGGCCGACATCGCCGCCCTGCAATCGGACTTCGGGATCACGACGGTCTACGTGACGCACGACCAGTCGGAGGCGATGACGCTCGGGCACCGAGTCGCGGTGTTGAAGGACGGATTGCTGCAGCAGTGCGACACGCCGCGCATGCTCTACGAGCGACCCACGAACACCTTCGTCGCGGGCTTCATCGGCTCGCCGGCGATGAACCTGTGCACGATGCCGCTCTCGAACGGCGCTGTCTCGCTCGGCGGCGTCCCGATCCCGATCCCGAGGCGCACGGAGAGTGGCAGCGTCGTCGTCGGCTTCCGGCCGGAGTCGCTCGAGCTCGCCGCGGACGGCGTCCCCGCGCGCGTCGAGGTGGTCGAAGAGGTCGGCGCAGACGCGTACGTCTTCTGCGCGTCCGAGGTCGCGGGCGAGGTGACCAAGCTCGTCGCGCGTACCGAGGCGCGGCGCGCGCCGGAGCGCGGCGAGACCGTCTCCCTGCGGCCGCGCGCCGAGGAGGCGCACGTGTTCGATCCGGAGACCGGCGCGCGCCTCGACGAGTGACCGTCGACACGCCCGCGGCGGTCGTCGACCTCGACCGGCTCGAGCGCAACCTGGCTCGCTGGCAGCGCTACTGCGACGAGCACGGCTTGCGCAACCGCCCGCACGTGAAGACGCACCGCTGCGCCGAGATCGCCCGGCGCCAGATCGAGCTCGGCGCCGTCGGGATCACGTGCCAGAAGCTCGGCGAGGCGGAGGTGATGGTCGACGCAGGGATCGACGATGTCCTGATCCCGTACAACATCCTCGGCGAGGCGAAGCTCGAGCGCTTGCGTGCGCTGGCGCGCCGGACGCGAGTGTCGGTCTCCGTCGATTCAGAGCAGCTGCTGGCGGGCCTCGGGGACGCCGACGTGGGCGTGTTCGTGGAGTGCGACACGGGGCTCGGCCGCGCGGGCGTGCAGCGCCCCGAGGACGCGGTCGCGCTCGCTCGGGCGATCGGTCGTACCGGCCTTCGCTTCGAAGGGTTCCTCACGTATCCAGCGCCGCCGCAACTGACCGCATTTCTCTCCGAGGCCTGTGCGGGCGTCGATGCGCCGATCGTCTCCGCCGGGGGCACGCCCACGATGTGGTCGGCGCACGAGCTGATGCCGCTCGTGACCGAGTACCGCGTCGGCAACTACGCCTTCTGCGACCGCAAGAGCGTCGCCGCCGGAGCCGCGACTCTGGACGACGTCGCGCTCACCGTCCACGCCACCGTCGTCAGCCGGCCCACCCGTCGTCGGGCGATCCTGGACGCGGGCAGCAAGTCGCTCAGCATGGATCCCGGTCCCGATGACTGCTTCGGCGAAATCCTCGAGGCGCCGCGGTCGCGCATCTTCGACCTCAACGAAGAGCACGCCTACGTCGACGTCGGTGAGGGCGACGAGCTCGAGCTCGGGCAGCGTGTGCGGATCGTCCCCAACCACGCGTGCGTCGTCACGAACCTCTTCGACGAGCTGCTCGTGGAACCCGAGGGCGTATGGCGCGTCGACGCGCGCGGGTGCTCCCGCTAGCACCATCTAGGGACGCAAGATCACTTTCCCGAAGGTTTCGCGCGCTTCGATTGCGCGGTGTGCGTCGGCGGCTTGCTCGAGCGCGAGCTCGCGGTCGATGACAGGCTTCAGCTTTCCCTCTCCGGCGAGGGAGATCAGCCGTTCCATCGTCTCGCGGCTCGCCCGCGCCGAGCCGGTTCCCTGAATTCGTGCGCGCTTTCCCATCAGAGTCCAGAGATTGAACGACACCATCGGATTGCCCACGGCTCCCGGGGTCACGAGCACACCTTCGTCCGCAAGCGCCTCGACGCTATCCGAGAACGTGTCGGCTCCGATCGGCTCGAAGACCACGTTCGCCTCGAGTTCACGCACCTTCGGATCGCCGTACTCGAGTGCCTCTGCGCCGAGCGCACGCACCTTGTCGAGTTTTTGCGCCCGCGATGTCGCATACACCTTCGCCCCAAGCGACAGGCCGATGTCGACGGAGGCCTGTCCCGTGGCGGTCGATGCGCCCTGCACGAGCAGCGTGTCGCCCTGCTTCAGGCCCCCCAGGTCTACGAGCGCCCACCAGGCCGTCTTGTAGGGAACACCGATTGCGGCGGCCGCGGCCGCGTCCAACGAGGCCGGAATCGCGAAGATGTTCTCCTCTTTCGCCGCGACGAGCTCGGCGTATGCACCTAGCGTGCTCGTAACCAGCACGCGCTCGCCGGTGTCCTCGCGCCGTCCGGCTGCGTCGTAGCCGAGAATCGTCGGGAACGGACCCGCGCCACTCGCGCGTCGACTCAGGTCGGCGTGGTTGATCCCAATGGCCTCGACTCGGACGAGCACCTTGCCTTCGCCGGGCTGCGGGTCAGGGGCCTCCTCGAGACGAAGCACCTCCGGCCCGCCTGCCTCGTGTACGACAATCGCACGCACGAGCGAAAGGTACTCCGAGTGCGGGGCTTATCGGCTTCAGGCCTGGGCGCTGAAGATCACCGCAGCGCGCAGCGCGAGCACACCGACGAGGACGAGCCAGGGTGAGACGACCCACACCGAGACGCGCTCGACCGCGACCGCTCCTCCCGGCGTCACTCGCAGCCGTTCGCCGACGAGGCCGCGGAGTCCCGGCAGCATTCCGGCCAGCGCCACGAGCCAGAGCAGGAGCCAGGGGAACCCGAACGCCTCGTCGAGCGTCCCGTCGTCGACCAGCGTGAGGGCGAAGACGACGAGCAGCAGCGCCTCGAGTGCCGTGAAGAGCCGCTCACTGATCTCCAGGAAGCCGAGCGAGGACTCGATGCCTTGCCGGCGTGAGAGGAGCAACAGCAGGGCGGCGGAGCCCGACAGCCCGGAGGCCAGGAAGAGCCCGCCGAGCGCCCAGGTGTCGCTCCAGACCGGCTGGTTCGAGACAGCGAGCAGTACGCCCGTGTACGAGGCGATGAACAGGAGGACAACGGACCCGACGACATGCCAGACCAAGCCCACCGTCCCGTCGAGGAACGTAGCGAGGCGTCTGGCAGGCCGATTGCGGAGCTTGCCGTCACGTACCAGTGCGTCGAGGAACGAGACCAGCGTGAAGATCGAGGCCACGAGCAGGGCCCAGACGCCCACCGACATCGGCGACTCGGACCTGAAGTTCAGGCCGGTGTCCCCCGGCGTCGTGTTCACGAGCATGTGCCAGAAGCGCAGGGGCTTCCTGAGATCGAGCGTGAGGAGGAGTGGAGAGATGAGGACGGCAGGAAACGCGACGTAGTAGCCGAGGCGCGCCACCGGCTCGTCGGCCGGCGTGCCCCAGTAGCGCAGGAGCGTGGCGAGGAAGTAGCAACCCCCCGCGAGTCCGGCCAGGAAGAAGTACGCGAGGACGTACCAGGTCCATTCGGGCGCACCGGCGAAGTGCTCTGCGTCTGCGAGCAACGTCATGGCGTTGCCTCCGGCGGCTCTGCGGGCCTCGTGCCGCCCAGCCGTCCCTCGCGGAGCGCGATCACGGCGCCGAGCAGGGCCAGCACCGCGGTCACGAGCGCTCCGAGATAGCCGCCGACGTTGTTCCGCTTCGGGAGGACGGCGTTGGCGGCGTTCGGGAGCTTGTACACCTCGGGCTTGTCCATGAGCAGGAAGAACGCGTTCAGCCCGCCGTACACCTCGTCGTCGCGCCCATAGAGGTTCGCCTCCTGAAGGCCCTGCGAGTGCAGAGCGGCCAGCCGCTCGTCCGCCTTGCGCTGCAGCTCGTCGAGCGGCCCGAACTGGATCGACTCGGTGGGGCACGCCTTCGCGCAGGCAGGCTCCATGCCGCCCTGCAGCCGGTCGTAGCAGAGCGTGCACTTGCGTGCGACGTCCGTCTCCGGATCGATGTCGATCACGTCGTAGGGGCAGGCGGCGATGCAGTTGCGGCACCCGTTGCAGACCGAGTGCTGGATGAAGACCGTGTCGAACTCGGTGCGGATGATCGCCCCGGTCGGGCAGACGTCCATGCAGCTCGCGTGCTGGCAGTGCTTGCAGACGTCCGACATGAGCAGGAAGGCCTTGCCGTCGCCGACGCCGAGCGTCTCGTCCGGAACGTTGTCGATGAACTTGACGTGACGCCAGGTCTGGCCGTCCAGGCTCCCCGTGTTGTCGAGGCTGTCGCCGAGGAATCCCTTCGCCTTGCTCGGGAGCTGGTTCCACTCCTTGCACGCCACCTCGCACGCCTTGCAGCCGATGCAGACGCTCGTGTCGGTGAAGAACCCGTAGGACTTGCCGGGAGTGATCTCGGTCGTGCTCATCGCTAGAAGCCCATGAGATTCGGTGTCACCTTCGTCAGCCCCTGATCTGCGGCGTAGAGATCGAGGGGAAGCGCGGCCAGCTCGTCGACCTCGGGCACCGCTCGCCCGTCGCGCGCCATGTCGATCTCGATCAGATAGCGGCGGCACGTCGCGCAGCCCGCGATGCGGAGCTGCGGAAACACGGCCGACACCGCTCCGTCGCCGTTGCCGTTCACGGACACGGGTCCCGCCCAGTGCTCCGTGTAGACGAGGAGTCGCTCGTCGTCGGTCTCGCCGCACGCCGGGCACGCGCTTCGTGTGTAGCCCCAGCTCGCTCCGCAGCGGGAGCAGAGCAGGCTCCGTCGTCCGCTCACCAGCTCTTCGCCCGAGGCCGCGACGTGGGAGAGCTGGGGAAGCCCGCCGCAACCCGGGCAGAGGAGTCCGTCCTCGCCGTGCTCGCGGGCGCACGCAGCGCCTGCCTGCTCGCCCAGCGCCTCGAGCACCGGGGCGAGGGACGCACGGGCGAGGTACCGGTCGACCGGGTCGAGGTCCACGCCGGCGAGCCAGCCGGCCAGCGCGCTTTCGCCGGGGCGCGTGCGCACTGCTTCGCGAAGCGTCGCCGGACCCGCGGCCGCGGTCGCCTCGACGACCGCGGGCAGGACCCTGGCCGCAGCCCACCGTGGAAGCTCTGCCGGAGGCGGCGCGCTTTCGCGGGCGGTGCGCCAGGCGTCCTCCTGTACCGGAAGCAGCGCGAGATAGAGGGTCAGGACCTCGGCGGCGAACGAGTGCCGGGCGCGAAGCTCTTCGGCCCGCAGCCTGCGGGCCGTCCAGGGGGCTGCCGAAGTCTCGACTCGGGCGCTCACAGCTTCTCCATGTTCACGAGGAAGGCCTTGAACTCCGGCGTGCGCACGGTGGCGTCGCCGACGAACGGCGTCAATGCGTTCGCGAGCCAGTGGTCGCTCGTCTTGATGCCCACGTATCCCCAGTGGATCGGGATGCCGATCTGGAAAACCTTCTTCCCGTCGATCGTCAGCGCTCCGAGTCGCTTGGTCACCAGCGCGCGTACCTCGATCTTGCCCCGCTTCGAGAAGACCCGGACCATGTCGCCGGTTTCGATCCCCTTCTCGCGCGCGAGCTCCGCGGGGACCTCGACGAACGCCTCGGGCTGAAGCGCGACGAGCCTCTCGACGTTCTGTGTGATGTAGTGCTCGTGCTCGGTGAGCCGATAGCTGGTGGCGACGTACGGGAACTCCTTGACGGTCCCGAGGCGGCTCGGCCGTCCGGCGGCTTCGTCGTAGAGGAACGTCGCGGGCGACGCCGAGACTTTGGGATGCAACGGATTCTCGATCGGCGACTCGACCGGCTCGTAGTGCTCGGGAAACGGCCCGTCGGCCAGCCCGTTCGAGAACAGCCGGCCGGTGCCCTCGCCGGTCATGATGAAGGGCAGCGGAGACTTCGGATCGTTGGGATCCGCGTCCGGCGGGTAATCGGGCACGTCGCCGACCCACAGCTTCTGCGCCGCGTCCCAACGGATGCCGGGGCGGGTCGGGTCCCACGGCTTGCCCGCTGGATCCGCGGACGCGCGGTTGTAGAGGACGCGCCGGTTCGCAGGCCAGGACCACGCCCACTCGGGGTAGAAGCCCATGCCCGTCGGGTCGTTCGCCTTCGGGTCCTGGACGCCCTTGCGGCGCTTCATCTGGTTGCCGTCCTCCGTATACGAACCGACGTAGATCCAGTTGCCCGAGGTCGTGCTGCCGTCGTCGACGAGATCCTTGAAGGACTTCATCTGCTGACCGCTCTTCAGATCCCGGCCGTTGACCTCGCGCGCGATCTCGTCGAACTCGGGCTTGGCCGGCTCGCGGTAGGGGAACGTCAGGTCCATGATCGGGTCCGGGAACTTGCCGCCCTCCGCCTCGTAGAGCTTCCGCACCCGCAGGAACAGGTCCGCCAGGAACCAGTTGTCGTGCCGGGACTCGCCTTCCGGCGGCAGGACCTGGTCCTTCCACTGCAGCCAGCGGCCGCTGTTTGTGAACGATCCCTCCTTCTCGATCCAGTGGGTCGCGGGGAACAAGAAGACCTCGGTCTGGATGTTCGCGGGATCGGCTCCGGGGGCGTGCCAGAACTCCGAGCTCGTCGTCTTGAAGGCGTCCATGACGACGAGCCACTTCAGCTTCCCGAGCGCCTTCAGCACCTGATTCGAGTCGGGACCGATGCTGGCGGCGGTCATCCCGCTCAGCAGCACGCCTTCCATCTTGCCTTTCAGAGCCTGGTCGAAGATGCTGATCCAGGACGAGTTCCCGGCGGGCTTCGGAAGGTTGTTGAAGGCGAACTCGTTCTTCTTCGTCGCCTTCTCCCCGTACCAGGTCTTCAGCAGGCTGACGAGGAAGTTGCCGTAGTTCTCGCCGAAGAAGTTCAGCGCGTTGGCGTTCGACTTCTTGGGCGCGCTCTCGTCGACGTAGTCGGCCACGGTGTGCTGGCCCGGCGCGGGAACCTTGAGGTAGCCGGGCAGGATCTCCCAGGAGATCGCGTTGTCCGTGTTGCCCTGGATGTTCGCGTGCCCGCGCTCGGCGTTCATGCCCCCGCCCGGACGGCCGATGTTGCCGAGCAGGAGCTGGAGCACCGCGCCGGAGCGGATCATCTGCGACCCCGTGGTGTGGTGGGTGAGGCCGACGGCGTAGACGATCGTCATCACCTTGTCCGGCTTGCCCATCTCGCCCACGAGCTTGGCGACCTCGAGGAACTGGTCGGGCGGTATGCCAGTGATCCGGGAGACCATCTCCGGCGTGTAGCGCGAGTAGTGCTTGCGCATCAGGTTCAGCACCGAGCGCGGATGCTCGATGTCGAGCTTCGCGAAGCCGTCGGCGGTGGTCTCGTACGCCCAGGCCTTCGTGTCGTAGGTGCGCTTCTCGGGGTCGTAGCCGTTGAAGATCCCGTCCTTGAAGCGGTAGTCCTTCTTCACGACGAAGGCGGCGTTCGTGTACCTGCGGACGTACTCGTCGTGCTGGAGGTTGTTCTGGAGGACGTAGTTGATGAGGCCGCCGAAGTACGCGGCGTCCGTGCCGGTCCTGATCCGCACGTGTTTGTCGGCGACCGCCGACGTGCGAGTGAAGCGCGGGTCGGCGTGGATGATCTTCGCGCCGCGCTCGACCTTCGCCTTCATGAACCAGCGGAAGCCGACTGGGTGGGCCTCAGCAGGATTGCCGCCGTTGATCAGGATCGCGTCGGCGTTACGGATGTCCCGCCAGTGGTTCGTCATCGCGCCTCGTCCGAACGTGGCGGCCAAACTGGCCACCGTGGGGCCGTGTCAGACTCGGGCCTGTTGCTCCAGGTAGACGAGCCCGAGGCCGCGCATCAGCTTCGTGGTGAGGTAGCCCTCCTCGTTGCTGAACGCGGCGCCGCCGGCGAAGGCGATGCCCTCGCAGCGGTTGACGACGTTCCCGTCTTCGTCCTTGGTGACGAACGTGCGGTCGCGTGCGTCCTTGATCAGGCGCGCGACCTTGTCGAGCACGAAGTCCCAGGAGACCTGCTTCCACTCGTCCGCGCCTGGAGCCCGGTAGAGGGGAGAGACGAATCGCCGCTTCGAGATCGCGAGCTCCATCGCGCTCGCCCCCTTCGGGCAGAGCGTTCCCTCGTTGACGGGACTGTCGGGGTTGCCCTCGATCTGGAGCAGCTCGACCGAGCCGTTGGCGTTCTTGCGCGTGTACGCGAGCAGTGAGCAGCCGACCGCGCAGTAGGGACACACCGAGTGGGACACGGTTGCCCCCTCGATGCGAAGGTGCTGCTTGATCGTCGTGGCCTCGGCGACGGCCACGTCGAAGCCCAGCGAGGAGACGTAGAACGCACCCGCACCGGCAGCGCCGCGCTTGAGGAACTCCCGCCGGGTGAAGCCTGTCAACCCCAGTTCCCTTTCGCCCTTCGCTCCGGATTGGCGGAAGAAAGGCGAGAGTATTATGGAGACCGGCCGGCGCCCCGTCAACCGCCGGGCGCCGGAGTTATCCCCTGCGCGAGGGCGAGCGACTCCTCCAGTGAGCGGCCGGCTTTCGCACTGAGCCAGCAGGCGACCGGAGCGGCGATCCGTTCGGAGGCGTGGGCGGCCTCCGCCGCGAGCTCGAGGATCGCCTTCAGCTCCGCGGCGGTCGGCGGTTCCGTCCCCAACTGCTTGGCGTACGCGTCGAGCCATTCCTTGGCGTTCATGGATCCTCCTCCTCGAGACACGGTTAGCGTCTGCGTGTGCCGCCTCTGCACCTGGGCGTGATCCTGCCGAACTACGGCGAGGCGCTCGATCCCGAGCGGCTTGCGGCCGTGGCCGTCGCCGCCGAGCAGGAGGGTCTCGACTCCGGCTGGGTCACCGACCACGTGATCGTCCCGGCCGAGCACGCGCCGACCTATGGAACGATCGCCGAGGCGCTGGTGACGCTCGGGTTTCTTGGGGCGCGGACGAAACGGCTCGAGCTCGGCGTCTCCGCGCTCGTCGTGCCACAGCGGCAGCCGCTCGTCGCGTTGAAGCAGCTGACGACGCTCGATTTCCTCACGGGCGGCCGCATCCTCGCCGCGGTTACGGCGGGCTGGATGGAAGGGGAGTTCGCCACGCTCCAGGCCCCGTACGAGCGGCGCGGCCGGGTCCTCAACGAGTGGCTCCGCGCCGCTCCGGCGGTCTTCGAGCAGATGCCTGGACGCGTTCGCCACGAGGAGCTCGACGGCTGGCTGGCGCCGGCGCTCGCACGGCCGGGTGGGCCGGAGCTGTGGGTGGCCGGCGTTTCCCGCGCGACGCTCCGGCGCGCGGAGCTGACGGGCGTGTGGCACCCGGTCGCGCTGACCCCTGACGAGCTGCGCCCGATGGCCGCTGAGCTCCGCGAGCGGCGACCGGACAGTCGGGTGATCCTGCGCATCGGGGTCTACGTCACGCCCAAGCCGCAAGACGCAGCAGACGAGCGGGGCAGACACGCGATCGCCGGCCCGCCGGAATGGATCGCGGAGCGTCTCGGCGAGTACGTGGAGGCCGGCTGCAACGGCTTCGTCGTCAACCTCGGTCACGCGAGCGTCGACCTCGAGGACCGTGTGCGGCGCTTCGCGCAGGAGATCGCACCGCTCGTCCGCTAGGCGAGCCGGAACCTCTCATGGAGCGTCCGGACGGCTCCCTCGACGTCCGCGGCGCGGACGACGCAGGAGATGCGAATCGAGGAGGTCGAGATGATCTCGATGTTGATCCCCGCCTCCGCCAGAGCTTCGAACATGTCGGCGGCGACGCCCGGGTCGCTCTTCATTCCGGCGCCCACCAACGAGACCTTGGCGATGTCCGGGTCGCAGCTGAAGCCGCTCGCTCCTGCCTGGCCGGCGACCCTCTGCAAGATCGGCTCGGCGTGGCTCACGTCCTCCTTCGGCAACGTGAACGAGATGTCCGTGTGCCCAGCCGCGGAGACGTTCTGGACGATCATGTCGATGTTGACGCCCGCGTCGGCGAGCGGCCGGAAGACGGCGGCGGCGATGCCCGGACGGTCGGGCACTCCGACGATCGTCACCTTCGCCTCCGAGGTGTCGTGCGCGACCCCGGAGACGATCGCCCGTTCCAGCACGTCTTCCTCCTTGACGATCCACGTTCCGTTTCCGTCGCTGAGCGACGAGCGGACGTGGACGAGGACACCGTGGTTCCGAGCGTACTCGACCGAGCGCAGCATCAGCACCTTCGCGCCGGAGGCCGAGAGCTCGAGCATCTCCTCGTAGGAGAGAACGTCGAGTTTGCGCGCGTCGGGCACGATCCGCGGGTCGGCGGTGAAGACGCCCTCCACGTCGGTGTAGATCTCGCAGTGGTCGGCGCCGAGTGCGGCTGCGAGCGCCACGGCCGTTGTGTCGGAGCCGCCGCGCCCGAGCGTCGTCACGTCGAGCTCCGTCGATACGCCCTGGAAGCCGGCGACGATCACGATCCTGCCCGCGTCGAGCTCTTCCTGGACGCGACGCGACCGCATCTCGACGATCCGTGCCCGCCCGTGCGACGTGTCGGTGACGATCCCTGCCTGCGACCCGGTGAACGAGATGGCGTCGCGGCCGAGGTCGATGATCGCCATTGAGAGCAAGGCGATCGAGATGCGTTCGCCGGCGGTGAGCAACATGTCCTGCTCGCGCGGGTGCCGGCTGTTCGAGACCTGGCCCGCAAGGTCGAGCAGCCGGTCCGTCATGTCCCCCATGGCCGAGACGACGGCGCAGACCTGCCGTCCGGCCTCGGCGGCCGACACCACCCGTTGCGCCACGCGCTTGATCCGGTCGGGGTCGGCGACCGACGTGCCGCCGTATTTCTGGACGATCAAGCTCACGACGAAGACGCTAGCGCCCGCCGCTGCCGGCGGCGACCGCCCCTCGCGAGTGTCTGACACCAGCGCGTGCCGGTGTCAAACACCGCGGGGTCTCGTTTGGTCAGCTACCTGCCGGCTCCCTCCTCCAGCGCGCGTCGCGTCAGCACGCGGGCGAGGTGATTGCGGAACTCGGCGCTCGCGCTCGTGTCGCTTCCAGGCGAGGCGCCCTCCGGAGCGCGCTCCGCGGCGGCAGCCGGATCGGCTCCCGAGGCGAGCGCCTCTTCGACGCCGCTCGCGCGCACGGGCGTCGGGCCCATGTTCGTGAGCGCGACCGCGGCCGTGCCGTTCGTGCGCACCGCCGCGACGCCGACCGTTGCCCAGTCCTGCGCCCGGCGCGTGAACTTCTGGTACGACCAGCCGCCACCGAGCTTCGGGACCCTGATCTCGGTCAGGACGTCGCGGGGCCCGAGCGCGGTCTCGAAGAAACCGCGGAAGAACGACGAGGCGGGTTCCGTCCGGTCACCCTCAGGACCGCGCACGACGAGGTCCGCGTCGAGCGCGACGAGCACCGTCGGCAGGTCGGAGGCCGGATCGCCGTGGGCGACCGAGCCGCCGATCGTGCCGCGATGTCGCACCTGAGGGTCGCCGACCTGCGACGCGGCGTACGCGACGATGCCGCACGCGCCCTTGAGCAGCTCGTCGATCTCGAGGTCGCGGTAGCGCGTGAGCGCGCCGACGGCGATCCGGTCGCCGTCCTCGCGCACGTACGAGAGATCGGAGAGGCGGCCGATGTCGACGAGCAGCTCCGGTCGCGCGAAGCGTAGCCGCATCAACGGGAGTAGCGAATGGCCGCCCGCGAGGAGCTTTGCTTCCTCGCGCGTGCCGAGCAGCACGACGGCGTGGTCGACCGACTCGGCGACTTCGTAGTCGAACGGTGCGGGAATCATTGCCGTCCCTCCTGCATCGCGCGCCAGACTCGCTCCGGAGTGGCGGGCATGTCGATGTCGGTCACGCCGTACGGCGCCAGTGCGTCGATCACCGCGTTGATCACGGCCGGGGTCGACGCGATCGTCCCGGTCTCGCCGACGCCCTTCGACCCGAGGGGATGGGTCGGGCTCGGCGCCGACGTGCGATCGAGCTCGAACGACGGCGTCTCGGCCGCGGTCGGCACGAGGTAGTTGAGTATCGAGCCTGTGACGAGGTTGCCCTCGTCGTCGTAGACCGCTTCCTCGAACAGCGCCTGTGCGATGCCCTGGGTGATGCCACCATGGATCTGGCCGTTGACGATCGTCGGGTTGATCACGGTGCCGAGATCATCGACCGCGATGTAACGGACGACGTCCGCCGCCCCCGTCTCGGTATCGACCTCGACGACTGCGATGTGCGCGCCGCCGGGCCAGCTGAAGTTCGGCGGGTCGTAGACGGCGGTCGCCTCGAGCCCGGGCTCGAACCCGTCCGGGAGGTTGTGCGCGGTCCACGCGCCGAACGCCGCCTCCTTGACCGTGAGTTTCCGGTCGGTGCCCTTGACCGTGAACGTCCCGCCTTCGTAGTCGAGATCCTCCTCTGCGACCTCGAGCTGGTGGGATGCGATCTTGCGCGCCTTGGCGATCACCTTCTGCGCGGCCTCGTACAGAGCGGCGCCGCCGACGGCGAGGCTGCGACTCCCGTAGGTATCCATGCCGAGCGGGCTGAAGCTCGTGTCGCCGTAGAGAACTTCGACCTCCTCGTACGCGACGCCGAGCAGGTCGGCCGCGATCTGCGACCACGTGGTCTCGTGGCCCTGGCCGTGCGGCGACAGCCCAGTGACGACCTGCACGGCCCCCGTCGGCAGGACGCGGATCGTCGCCGCGTCCCAGCCGCCGGCGGCGTAGCGAATCGCGCCGAGGATCCGCGACGGCGCGAGCCCGCACATCTCGACGTACGTCGAGAAGCCAAGGCCGAGCTGCTTCGAGTCGCCGCGCTCGCGGCGCTCGGCCTGCTCCCGCCGAACCGCGTCGTAGTCGAGCAGCTCCAGGGCACGGTCGAGCGACGCGTTGAAGTCGCCGGAGTCGATCGTCAGTCCCGAGGCCAGTGTGGCCGGGAACTCAGTGATGAAGTTGAGCCGCCTGAGCTCGACCGGGTCCTTGTCCAGCTTGCGTGCGAGTGCGTCGACCGCGCGCTCGATCGCGTAGGTCGCCTCGGGGCGGCCCGCGCCCCGGTAGGCGTCCGTCGGGGTCGTGTTCGTGAACACGCCGACGATCTCGATGCCGTAGGCGCCGATGGCGTACGAGCCGCCGTACACCCACGCGCCGAGCAGCGGGATTCCGGGCGTGACGAGCCGGAGGTACGCGCCCATCGCGGCCGTGAGACGGACGCGGACGGCAGTGATCTTCCCTTCGGCGGTCGCGGCGAGCTCGATCTCCTGGATCATGTCGCGGCCGTGGTGGGTAGCGAGGTAGCCCTCGGAGCGCTCCTCGATCCACTTCACCGACTTCCCGAGCCGGCGCGCGAGCACGAGGCAGAGCGACTCCTCGGGAGCAACCTGCAGCTTGGAACCGAAGCCTCCGCCCACGGCCGGCGCGATCACGCGCAGCTTCGCCTCCGGGATGCCGGTCGTCAGAGCCAGCGTCACCCGCAGGATGTGTGGGATCTGCGTCGCCGACCACATCGTGAACTCGCCGGACGCGGGGACGGGCTGGACGAGGACGCCGCGAGGCTCGATCGCGTTCGGGATCAGGCGCTGCTGGCGGTAGCGCTCCTTGATCGTGACCGCCGCCTCGGCGAAGGCCTTGTCGACGGCTCCGGGCTCGGGTCCTTCGAGGGGCCACGTGTAGCAGCGGTTCGTGCCGAATTCGTCGTGGACAACCGGAGCGGCATCGTCCAGCGCCGCCTCGACGTCGGTGACGGCCGGCAGTACCTCGTAGTCGACCTCGACGAGCTCGGCCGCGTCCTTCGCGAGGGCGCGGGTTTCCGCGATCACGACTGCCACGCCGTCCCCGACGTAGCGTGCCTTGTCCCTCGCGAGCGGCCAGTGCGGCGGGTTGTTGATGTCCTCCGTAACGGGCCACGCCATCGGCAGCGGCGCGCCCCATTCGTCGGCGAGGTCCTGGCCCGAGAAGGCTGCGATCACGCCCTCAGCCGCCTGTGCCTTCGAGGTGTCGACGCTGCGGATGCGCGCGTGCGCGTGCGGGCTGCGGACAACGACCATCCACACCATTCCGGGCAACGTGAGGTCGTCGACGAAACGCGCCTGCCCCGTGAGCAGCTTCGCGTCCTCCTTGCGGGCGACGGACTGACCGACGTACCCGGTGGTCTCGGTGCGTTCCTCGGTTACAGCCATCGCTCCTCCTCACGCCCTCGCGGCCTGGCGAACGGCCGCGACGATGTTCTGGTAGCCGGTGCAGCGGCAGAGGTTGCCCTCGAGCGCCGCTCGGATCTCGTCCTCGCTCGGGTCCGGACGCTCCTCGAGCAGGCTCACGGTCGCCATGATCATCCCGGGCGTGCAGTAGCCGCATTGCACGCCGTGCTGCTCGTGGAAGGCCTGCTGCACGGGGTGGAGCGAGCCGTTCTCCGCGAGGCCTTCGATCGTCGTCACCTCGCGGCCGTCGGCCTGGACGGCGAGCATCGTGCACGACTTGACGGACTCGCCGTCGATCAGGACGGTGCACGCGCCGCACGAGGACGTGTCGCAGCCGACATTCGTGCCGGTCAGCCCGAGCCGCTCGCGCAGGACGTAGACGAGAAGCTCGCGAGGCTCGACCTCCGCCTCGTGGCGGATGCCATTGACGGTGAGCGTGATGCGTCTCACGCGGGTCTCCTTTCTCGATCGCGGCCGGTGATGCGGCGCGCGAGGCGTCCGATCGCATGCAAGATCGCCGCGAGGCCGTGCCGGCCGAGCCGCACGGGCTTCGCCTGCGCATCGATGGCCGCGCGGCCCTCTTCGGGTTGGGCGACGAGCTGAGCCTTCAGGCAGTCAGCGAAGCTCTTGACGAGCTGTGTCGAGACGTCCTCGATCATCCCGCGGCCGTACTGGGCAACGGCGCCTGATAGCGCGAGGTCGGTCGTGATCTCGATCCGCGTGCCGCCCTCGAGCGGCGCCAGGCGCGACGCTATCGTCGCCTCGGCCGCGCCGCGCCCGCGTTTCTCGCGCGCGCTTGCGGACAGCCTCGCCTCGCGTGCCGTCTCGTCCGAATGCTCTCGGCGGACCTCAGTGTCGAAGCTGAGCGAGATCGGGCCGAGCTTGACGCTCATCAGCGCCTTCCAGGTCTCTTCGTCGATCGTCTCCGTGAGCTGCGCGCCGGGCATGCAGGGGATGATCCGCGGCACGTCCATCAGTAGTGCCCATGCGGCGTCCGGCGGCGCGGGAACGTCGAAGGCGTTCTCGAGCTTCATCCGGCGATCGCCTCTCTGAGCGAGACGGCGTCGAGAAGCCGGCCGCGCGTGACCGCGATCAACTCGGCGGCGACGGCAACGGCGACCTCTTGCGGCGTCCGGGCGCCGAGGTCGAGGCCGATCGGCGCGTGAATCCGAACGAGCTCGTCTTCCGAGACACCCTGCTCGCGCAGGAGCGCGGCGCGCTCCTCCGTCGTCCGGCGGCTACCCATCGCGCCGATGTAGGCGGCAGGCGTTCCGAGCGCGACCTTGAGCAGCGGCACGTCGAACTTGTGGTCGTGGGTCAGGACGACGATCGCGGTGCGCTCGTCGACCGGCGCGCGCGCAAGGAACCGGTCCGGCCACTCGACGACGAGCTCGTCCACGTCGGGGATCCGCTCGGGGGTGACGAACCGCGCGCGCGCGTCGCACACGGTGACGCGATAGCCGAGAAAGCGCCCGATCCGCGCGACCGCGGCCGCGTGGTCGATCGCGCCGAAGACGTACATGCGCGGCCGAGGCGCGAACGACGAGATGAACACCTGCTCGCCTTCGGCATAGACGACGCCCGTCTCGCCCCGGGCGAGCAGCGCGCTTGCCTCGTCCTCGTCGCCGGGTCGCACCAGACGCTTTGCGCCGGCCTCCGGCCCGGTGAGCGTGATCGCGAGCGCGATCGGCTTCTCCGCTCGCACGTCCGCGGCGATCGGCGCGACGAGCTCCGGATCCAACGCGTCGACGAAGATGTGCACGGTGCCGCCGCACGGGAGACCGACCTCGAACGCCTCCTCGTCCGCGATCCCGTACGCGCGCAACCGCGGCGCGCCGCCGGCAAGCACCTCGCGCGCCTCCTCGTAGACAGCGGGCTCCACGCAGCCGCCGGTCACGGAGCCTGCGACCTCGCCGCGCTCGGAGACGGCGAGTACGGCGCCGGGTTCCCGCGGCGCGGAACGCTCGGTCCGGATCACGGTTGCGGTGGCAACTCGCAGTCCGTCTGCGACCCAGCGCTCGAGCGTGTCGAGGACGTCTCTCACGACGTGCTCGCCGTCAGGTAGCGCGCAGGGTCCTCCTCGAAGCGGCGGCGGCAGCCGGCGCCGCAGAACCAGTACGTCACGTCCGCCTGGACGACACGCTCGCCGCTGCCGACCACCACGGTCATGCCGCAAACCGGGTCGACGGCCTCGACGGGCGGAACCGCGGGCGCCGCGCGCGTGTGCCGCCACGAGACGAGCTCCGCCAGGATCGCGACGGCGATCTCCTCCTGGCGCAGCGGCCCGAGATCGAGACCCGCCGGGCTCCGGACGCGGACGAGCGCCTCCTCGTCGAAACCGCTCGCCTCGAGGGCTGCGAGGACCGTCGCGGCGCGCTTCGCACTCGCAACAAGGCCCACGTACCCGGCGCTCGTGCGGAGCGCCCGCGCGAGCGTGGCCTCGTCGCCGTGTCCCATCGTCGCCACCACGACGGCGTCGACCGAGTCGGTGACCTCGCGCGTGACGCGCCAGCCGATTCTCGGTGCCAGGTCCGCGAGCACGTGTGCGGCCGGACTCTCGCCGACGACCGCGACCAGCGGGGTGGGGAGCTGCGGCTCCACGAGCACCTCGACCGTACCTTCCGAGGCGCAGCCGCTGTCCTCGGGCCCGATGCGCACGAGCCGCGGCTCGCCGTCGGCGAGCGCACGGAGCGCCTCACGGATCACGACCGGCTCGCTGCAGGCGCCTCCGACCCAGCCCTCGAGCGTGCCGTCGGCGTTCACGAGCGCGCGGTCGCTGCGGCGCGCGGAGCTCGGCCGAAGCACGTCGACCACGGTCGCCAGCGCGAACGCCTCCCCTCGCGCCGCGAGCTGCCCGGCGCGGATCAGGACCTGCTGCGGCGACGTCACTCGGCCAGTCCCGCCTCCTGGAGCGCCGCCCACACCTTGTCGGAGGTGACCGGCATGTCGATGTTGCGCACGCCCGCGTGGGCAAGCGCGTCGACGACGGCGTTCACAAACGCCGCCGGCGAGCCGACGGTCGCGGACTCGCCGACGCCTTTCGCGCCGATCGGGTGGTGCGGCGACGGCGTGCACGTCTCGTGCAGCTCGAAGTGCGGCGTCTCCCAGGACGTCGGCATCAGGTAGTCCGTGAAGTTGGAGCCGATGCAGTTCCCTTCCTCGTCGAACGTGATCAGCTCCATCGCGGCCATCGCGAAGCCCTCGGCGAGGCCGCCCATGATCTGCCCCTCGACGATCATCGGGTTGATACGCGTGCCGCAGTCGTCGACGGCGACGACGCGTTGGACCTTCCACTCGCCCGTGCCGCGGTCGATCTCGACGACGACCGCGTATGTGCCGAACGGGTAGGTCATGTTCGGCGGGTCGTAGTAGTTCGTGGCCTCCAGCCCGGCCTCCATGCCTTCCGGGTGGTCGGTGTACGCGGCGAACGCGATCTCCTGGATCGTCTTCGCACGGTCGGGCGCCCCGCGGACCGAGAACCCGGCACCGGTCCACTCGAGGTCGTCCTCGGCGGTCTCGAGTAGGTGCGCGGCGATCTTCTGCGCCTTGTCCCGCACTTTCCGCGCCGCCACAGACGTGGCCGCGCCAGCCACCGGCGTCGAGCGCGATGCATACGTTCCGAGGCCGTACGGCGTGTTGTCGGTGTCGCCCTCCTGCACGGTGATGTCCTCGGCGGGAATCCCGAGCTCGTGCGCGACGATTTGCGCGAACGTCGTCTCGTGCCCCTGCCCCTGCGACTTGACGCCGAGCTTGAGGATCCCCTTGCCCGTCGGGTGGATGCGCAGCTCGGCGGAGTCGAACATCTTGATCCCGAGGATGTCGTACTGCCGGCTCGGCCCCGCGCCGACGACCTCCGTGAAGCTGGCGAGGCCGATCCCGATCAGCTTTCCCTCGTCGCGCGCGCGCTTCTGCTCCTCGCGCAGCTCGGCGTAGCCGACCTTCTCGAGCGCGAGGTCGAGTGCGGGCTCGTAGTCGCCGGAGTCGTACTCGAATCCGGTCGCCGACGTGTAGGGGAAGGCCTCCTTCGGGATGAAGTTGCGGCGCCGCAGCTCGGCCGGGTCGATCCCGAGCTCGTACGCGGCCGTCTGCACGAGGCGCTCGATGAAGAACGAAGCCTCCGTGACACGGAATGAGCACCGGTACGCAACGCCGCCGGGCGCCTTGTTCGTGTACGCGCCCGCCGTGGAGACGTACGCCGCCGGGATGTCGTAGGAGCCCGTGACGATGTGGAACAGGCCTGCCTTGAACTTCGACGGCTGCGCGTCCGCGTATGCGTAGCCCTGGTCGGAGAGCATCCGCACGCGCAGGCCGAGCATCTTCCCGTCGTTCGTGAGCGCGAGCTCGCCGTCCATGTAGAAGTCGCGCGCGAACCCGGTCGAGATCAGATTCCCCGTCCGGTCCTCGATCCACTTCACCGGACGCCCGATCAGGAGCGACGCCGCCGTCGCGACGACGTAGCCCGGGTAGACCGGGACCTTGTTGCCGAACCCGCCGCCGATGTCCGGCGAGATGATCTGGATGTTCTGCTCCGGCAGGCCCGCGACGAGCGCGAACACGGTGCGGTGTGCGTGCGGCGCCTGTGAGGTCATGTAGATCGTCGCCTTGCCTGTCGCGCGGTTCACGTCGGCGACGCAGCCGCAACACTCGAGCGGCGCGGGGTGGACCCTGGGATAGAAGGTCGTGAGGCTGACCACGCGGTCCGCCTTCGCGAACGCCTGCTCGGTCGCGTCGGCATCGCCGGCTTCCCAGTGGTAGACGCTGTTGTCGGTCTGGCCTTCCTTGTCGTCGCGGATGATGGGTGCGTCCGGCGCAAGCGCCTGCTGCGGCGTGATCACGACCGGCAGCGGCTCGTAGTCGACGTCGATCAACTCGAGGGCATCGTGCGCGACGTACGCGTTCTCCGCGATCACGCATGCGACCTCCTGTCCCTGCATGCGCACCTTGTCCGTCGCGAGCACGGCCTGCGTGTCGCCGGAGAGCGTCGGCATCCAGGCGAGGTTGTGCTGCGCGAGCAGCTCGCCCGTGACCACCGCGACGACGCCCGGAAGCTCCGACGCTCGCGACGTGTCGATCGAATTGATGCGCGCGTGCGCGAACGGGCTCCGCAGGATCGACATGTAGAGCATCCCCGGGAGCTTGATGTCGTCGATGTAGTTGCCCTTGCCGCGGATGAAGCGGTCGTCCTCCTTCCGCTTCATGCTCCGGCCGAGCCAAGCGGTTCCGGTCTGCTGCCCTTCGGTCGTCTCGGTCGCCATCACGCCTCCCCGTCCTGGAGCTTGCGCGCCGCCCATTGCACGGAGGCGACGATGTTCTGGTAGCCGGTGCAGCGGCAGAGATTTCCGGAGAGCGCCCAGCGGATCTCCTCTTCCGAGGGGTTGGGGTTCTCCGCGAGCAGGGCAGAGCTGACGAGCATCATCCCGGGCGTACAGAAGCCGCACTGGAGCCCGTGCTCCTCCTTGAACCCTTCCTGGAGCGCGTGCAGCTGACCGTTCTGGGCGAGTCCCTCGATCGTCTTCACCTCGCGGCCGTCGGCCTGAACGGCAAACACCGTGCACGACTTCACCGGTGTACCGTCGAGCAGCACCGTGCACGCGCCGCAGCTCGTCGTGTCGCAGCCGATGTGCGTGCCGGTCAAGAGCAGCTTCTCGCGCAGCAGGTGCGCGAGTAGCAGCCGCGGCTCCACCTCGACGGTGTGCGGAGTGCCGTTCACCGTGACCGTGATTGTCTTTGTGATCGTCGCGGGTGCCGCGCTCATGACTGCTCCTTCTCCTCGATCTCCTCCATCACGCCCTCCACGGTCTCGTGGCCCGCGAACTGCACGTCACGGCCCTCCACCTCGACGGGCCGGTCCTGCTCCGCCGATCCGGGGGTCGGGAGCGTGACCCGCGCGCCGCAGTGCGGGCAGTCGACCACGCCTGCGCTCGGAACGACAGCGTGCTGACCGGCCTCTTCCGGAATCTCGTTACCGCAGCTGGGACACGTCATCGACTGTCCCTCGCTTTCCGGAGCGCGCGCGTGGTGAGGACGCGGACGGCGTTCCGCTTGTACTCCTCGCTTCCGCGTATGTCTGCGCGCGGCTGAGCGGCCTCTGCCGCAAGACTCGCCGCTTCCTCGATCGCGGCGTCGTCGAGGGCGCGCCCTGAAAGGGCCTGCTCCGCCCGCGCCGCGCGCAGGTTTTTCGGCCCCACGCCGGTGAGCGCAATGCCCGCGCTTCCGATGCTGCCGTTGGAGAACGAGACGTGGACGGCGACGCCGACCGTCGCGAAGTCGCCGACCTTGCGCTCGAGCTTGAAGTAGGTCCCGCCGCCGGCGCCCGGGTCGGGCACGCGCACCTCGGTAACGATCTCGTTCGGCTGGAGCGCGGTCGTGAACGGCCCCTGGAAGAAGTCGTCGACCGCGATCGTCCGTTCGCCGCCGGTGCTCCGCGCGACAATCTGCGCGCGCGTCGCGAGCATCACCGAGCCCCAGTCGCCCTGCGGATCCGCGTGTGCGAGCGAGCCGGCGACCGTCCCGAGGTTGCGCACGATCGGGTCGGAGATCTGCTTCGCCGCGTCGCCCAGCACCCCATAGCGTCCCTTCAGCAACGGCGAGCGCTCACAGGCCTTGTGGCGCACGAGCGCGCCGATCCGCAGATACCCGTCGCGCTCGTCGAGCGCGTCCAGACCGTCGATGCGATTGATGTCGACGAGCACATCCGGCGCCGCGAAGCGGAGCTTCATCAGCGGAATCAGGCTCTGTCCTCCGGCGAGGACCTTGGCCTCGTCGCCGTGGCGCTCGAGGATCGAGAGCGCCTCGTCGAGCGTGTCCGGTGCGAAGTACTCGAAGCTGGAGGGGTACATGGGACCGCCTTCCTCTCGACCGCAAACGCGCCTGCGAGGCGACAATACGCCTCGCCCAGAGCGTTTTCCAACGCCCTCTTTCCATACGATGTCCCCGTGCGGTTCGGATCTGTCGAGGACGTCGAACGCGCGCTCGCAGCCGAGTCGTACTTGCCGGATCGCGGGCTGGCCACGTCGATCTTCCTCGCGCGGGCAATGGGTCGACCGCTTCTGCTCGAGGGGGAGGCCGGGGTCGGCAAGACCGAGGTGGGGAAGACCCTCGCGCGGATCCTCGCTGCGGAGCTGATCCGGCTCCAGTGCTACGAGGGAATCGACGCCGGCCAGGCGCTGTACGAGTGGGACTACGCCCGGCAGCTCCTGTACACGCGGGCGCTCCAGGCGGGCGAGGTCGAGGCCGACCGGCGCGTACGCGAGCTCTACGGTCCCGAGTTCCTCGTCGAGCGGCCGCTGCTCCGGGCGATCCGCGCGGGCGCCGGCGCCGTCCTCCTGATCGACGAGCTCGATCGCGCGGACGACGAGTTCGAGGCCTTCCTGCTCGAGGTGCTCTCCGACTTCTCGGTCAGCGTGCCCGAGCTCGGGACGATCGAGGCCGCGGAGCCGCCGACAGTCGTGATCACGTCGAACCGCACGCGCGAGCTCCACGACGCGCTCAAGCGCCGCTGCCTCTACCACTGGATCGAGTTCCCGGACCTCGAACGCGAGGTGCGGATCATCGCGCTCCGCGCGCCCGGGATCTCCGAGGCGCTCGCGCAGTCCGTCGCGGCTGCCGTGTCGCGCCTTCGCGAGCTCGAGCTCGTGAAGCCGCCCGGGATCGCCGAGGCGATCGACTGGGCGCGGGCGCTCGCCCTGCTGGGCGCGGAGAGCGCCGACGGTGACGCTGCGCGCGACACGCTCGGGTGGGCGGTCAAGAACCGGGAGGACTTGCAGCGCGTGCGCCAGGCGCTGCCCGAGCTCACGTGACCGGCACGCTCGAGACGCTCGTCGGCTTCGGGCGAGCGCTCCGCGACGAAGGGCTCGGCGTCGGGACCGACCGCATCGCCAGCTTTTGCAGCGCCGCGGCGCTCACTCCGACGGAGGAGCTCTACTGGGCAGGCCGGGCCACGCTCATATCGCGCGAGCAGGACATCGCCGTCTACGACCGAGTCTTCGCGCGGTTCTTCGGCCCGGAGGAGCGGCTCGTGGCGCGCCCGCGCGTCCGCGTGCAGGCGCAGCCGGTCCTCGTCGACGTGGCGCTCGCGAGCGCCGTCGAGCTCCTGCGCGAGAAGAGCTTCGCACGCTGCACACCGGAGGAGCTCGCGCAGCTCGCAGAGCTGATGCGACAGCTGCCGCTTGGCGCGCCCGAGCGCCGTTCACGCCGGCGCGAGCCGGCGCGCCGGCCGGGAGCGTTCGACCTGCGCCGGACGCTGCGCCGCTCGCTGCGCACCGGCGGCGAGCCGGCGACGAGGCTCTACCGCGAGCGCCGCCGGAAGCGCCGCCGCGTCGTCCTGCTTCTCGACGTGTCGGGCTCGATGGCCGACTACTCGCGCGCGCTGGTGCTGTTCGCGCACGCAGCGCTCCGCCGGCACCCGGACTGGGAGACGTTCTGCTTCGGCACGCGCCTGACGCGGCTCACGCGTGCGCTCCGGGTCGGCGATCCGAACGAGGCGTTCGACCGCGCCGCGGGCGAGGTGATGGACTGGGAGGGCGGAACGCGAATCGGCGAGTCGCTCAAGTCATTTCTCGACCTGCACGGGCATCACGGCCTCGCCCGCGGCGCGGTCGCCTTGATCTGCTCGGACGGCCTCGACGTGGGCGACCCGGACCTCCTCGGCGAGCAGATGGCGCGACTCGCTCGGCTCACGCATCGCGTCATCTGGCTCAACCCGTTGAAGGAGCACCCGGCGTACGAGCCGCTCGCGCGCGGCATGCGCGCGGCGCTGCCGCACGTGGACGTGTTCGCGAGCGGCCACAACCTCACGAGCCTGGACGAGTTGGGGCGCGAGCTCACCGGCCTGACGTCCCGTCGCTGACGCGCGTCTACGGCCGTAGACGGAAGGGCGGATACTCGTCGCGCATCAGCGCCGCGTACGGGAGCACGCGGTAGATCCAGCGGTTGATCCCGACGACGAGCTCGAACACGTCGCGGGGATAGCGGCCGCGGACGAGCAGGGAGACGCCCGCCACGAGCACGAGCAGCGTGTTCAGGCTGATCCCGGCGTGCCAGTCCCTCGTGGAAAGGCCCACGCGCCGCCGGTGAAGGCAGCGATCGCGATCCAGTGCGGGATCGCGAACAGCCACGACTTCACGAGCGGCTGCCACCGCGAGACTGCTCGGGGTACGGCACCTCCAGCCGGGACGGGTAGTCGACGTCGGCGAGCGTGAAGGGCGGGTAGCGGTCGGTGCCGATCACGGTCAAGGCGTAGAAGTCGACGCGCCACCACCAGCGCAGCACGCCGACGTTGAAGTCGAACAGCCCGCGCGGATAGCGGCCGGTGAAGACGATGGCGAAGAACGCGACGATCGTCGTGAGGACGAATGCGATCGTCAGGAAGAAGAGCCGACGTAGTGCGGGATCGCGAGCAGCCACTTCACGAGCCAGAGCCAGCGCGAGAGCGGCTCGTCCAGCGTCCCGTCGACCTCGACGGGATAGGGCTGCACTGCCTCGGCAGCGGTGGGCGTGACGGCGGTCATCCGATCACCTCCAGGGTCGGGCAGACCCTCTCACGTCCGCGACACGAAAGCGATTCTCGTCAGTCGTTCATGGTCGACAATGACTCGGGCATGGCATCGCAGCCGGCAACCGCCCCGAATCCGGTTCTGCCGTTCCACGACCCGTCGCGCAAAAGTCGTCTCGCCAAGGTCGTGTCGTGGTTCGTCGGCCTCGCGCTGCTGATCGTCGTCCTGAACGTCCTCGGCGTCGATGCGCGGGGTGGCTGAGCGATCTTTGGGACGCGGTGAGCGGGGTCAACGTCGGCTACCTCGTCGCGGGCTTCGCGCTGCAGACCGTCCAGACCACCCTGACGGGGGTCGCCTGGTACTTCATCCTGCGCGCGGGCTTTGCGGTCGCGCCGCCCTACCGGCAAGTGCTCGCTGCGTACGCGGCGGGGGTCGCGCTGAACGGGTTCCTGCCGGCGAACATCGGCACCTTCGTGATGTTGCTGATGTTCGTCGCGATGATCCCGGGCGCGGACTTCGCGGGCGTTCTCGGCGCGGCGGTCGTGCAGAGGATTTCTTTGCGATCGCGGGCGTGTTGGTCTACGTCTACCTTTTCCTCTCCGTGCCGAGCTCGTTCGAGCTCCAGCTCGGCCAGCTGCACGATCACCCCTTGCTGACGATCGTCATCGTGGTCGGCGGCGCCGCGCTCGTCGTCGCGCTCGGCCGGCTGCTCTGGCGCAGGCTGCAGGGGCTCTGGAGGAGGGCGAAGGAGGCGGGGCCGTCCTTGGGCGTCGGCGCGACTACCTTGTTCAGGTCGTGACGCCGTCCTTCGGCGCGTGGCTCGCCAAGCTCGCGGTCACGGGCACCTTCCTCGCGGCGTACGGCATCCCGGTGACCTTCCACACGATCATGGCCGTGATCGGCGGCAACTCGCTCGCGAACACCGTCTCCGCCACCCCGGGCGGCGTCGGGGTCAACCAGGCGATCAACGCAGCATCTGGAAGGTCAAGGTCGCAGAGCAGAAAGCAGACTGATGCGGCAGCCGTCCTTCAGACCGTCGGGGCGAGGCGTCGCATCACCACGCCCGCGAGCGCGCCGAGCATCAGCGTCGGGACGACGGTCAGGAAACGGTAGATCAGGACCGCGGCGACGACTCCGGACTCGTCGCCGCCGAACCCGGCGAGCGCCGTCGTCAGCCCGACCTCGACGATGCCGATGCCGCCCGGCGTGATCGGCAGCGAGCCGAGCAGCCGCACGAGCGACCACGCTGCGAACGCCTCGACGAGGCTCACCTCCGAGCCGGGAACCCCGACTACCCGCAGCGAAACGAGCAGGACGAGGAACACGCCCAGCTGGCCGGTTAGCGTCGCGAGCGTCAGGTAGAGCCAGCGCTTGCGCAGGAGGCCGATCGTGCTGTGCCGGAAGCGGACGAAGCTTTCGCGGCTCCACGCAGGCGGTTTGCGCCGCACCATCCGGAACGCGGCGTTGACGACGCGCACTGCGAAGCTCCCGACGCGCTCCGCGAGCCGGTCGCTCGACATCGCGAGCCCGAACGCACCGACCGCGGCAACGAACACGCCGAGGCCGAGCAGCCCGACCGTCTTCAGCAGCGGACTCTCCCCGCCCGTGAGCGTCAGCAGCCCGAGCGCGACGGCGGGGAAGCCGAGCAGCGCGAGCTGGTTCCAGAGCCCGGTCAGCGCGACCGCGCGGCCGACGTCGCCGGTGTTGTACCCCCAGCGGCGCAGGAACACATACGACAGGCCGATCCCGACCGCCGCCCCGCCGGGCGCGACATAGGTCGACGCCGTCGAGGCCTGAGTCAGCACGAACGCGCGCCTGAAGCCCATGCGCGGAAGGACGGCCATCCATGGCGGTGCGAACGTGACCAGGTTCAAGACGGTGACCCCGAGGAGCAGTGCGATCGCGGACGCGTCGAGCTGCTTGACGTCCTCCCAGACCTCGCCGTAGTTCGCGAGCCTGGGCAGCACGACTGCGAAAGCGACGACGACGATCGCCGCGACGACCGCGCGCCGCAGAAGCCGCCTGCGTCTAGAAGACGAGGTAGACGACTTCTCCGACGAGCGCGGGCTTCTCGGCTCCACGGATCTCGATCTCCACTCCGACGTGGTAGAGGACGCCCTCGCCGCGGGGCTCGGTCGAGAGCAGGCGCGCTTTCAGGCGCACCTCCGATCCGACGGGAACCGGGGCCGTGAAGCGGACCTTCTCCGTCCCGTAGTTGATACCCATGCGCGCGTCGGTCACGTTCAGGACCTGCGACATCAGGTACGGGAGCAGCGCGAGGGAGAGGTAGCCGTGCGCGACCGTCGTGCCGAACGGGCCTTGTTTCGCCATGTCCGGGTCGACGTGGATCCACTGGTGGTCGTGTGTCGCCTCGGCGAAGCCGTTCACCTGCTCCTGCGTGATCGTCTCCCACTCGCTCGTGCCGAGGTCGAGCTCGCCGGCGCCCTCGAGCTCGGCACGCGTCAGCGTCGTCGTCATGCGAGCACCAGTGCGCGCAGCGCCTTGCGGTCGACCTTGCCGACGGGCGTCAGCGGCAGCACTGCGACGACGTGCACCTCGCGCGGATACTTGTAGCCGCCGATGCGCGTGCGCGCCCAGGCGACGATGTCGTCGGGGTCGACGTCCTCGCTCAGGGTCACGAACGCGACGACCTCCTCGCCGTGCTCCTCGTCGGGACGTCCGACGACGGCTGCCGTGTCGATCGCGGGATGCTCGAGCAGCGCGTCCTCGACGTCGCGTGGGAAGACGTTGAAGCCGCCGCGGAGGATCAGGTCCTTCTTGCGGTCGACGACGTAGAGGTAGCCGTCCTCGTCGATCCGGCCGAGGTCGCCGCTGTACAGCCAGCCGTCGCGGAGCGCCTCGGCGGTCGTCTCGGGCGCGCGCCAGTAGCCTGCCATCACGAACGGCGAGCGACAGCAGATCTCGCCGATCTCGTCGTCGCCCTCGATCCGCACCTCCACACCCGGGGCCGGCAGGCCGACGGAGCCCGGTCGCACGCGACCCGGCGGCGTGGTCGAGACGAGGCCCGACGTCTCGGTCAGGCCGTAGCCCTCACGGACTTCGACGTCCGGCAGGCGGCGCTGCAGCTCCGCCGCGAGCTCGGGCGTCAGTGCCGACGCGCCGGAGGCGACATAGCGGAGCTCCGAGAGGTCGTAGTCCTCGAGGGGCTGCGCGAGCAGAAGGTTGAGCATCGAAGGCACGACGGCGACGATCTGCACGCGGTGCTCCTGCGCGAGCTCGAGCCACTCGGTCGGCTCGAACCAGCGCATCAGCACGCTCCTGGTCGGCTCGCGCGTGTGGAAGCCGATCACGGTGACGAGTAGCCCGAACGCGTGCGACAGCGGCAGCGCGGTCAGCACTCGCGCGATGCCCGGCACGTGGCCCGCGTCCTCGGCGGCCTTGCCGACCTGCCAGAGGTTCTCGTGCGTGAGCATCACGCCCTTCGCCCGGCCCGTCGTGCCGCCCGTGTACATCAGCGCCGCGAGGTCAAATGGTTCGCGGTCGACGATCGGGGAGGCGTCGGCTTGCTCCAGTGTTGCGAACTCGTCCGTCGAGATCACGAGTGCGTCGCCCGCGGCCTCGCGCGCCGTGGCGGCGAACTCGGGTGACGCGATCACCGCGCGCGCGTCGGCGTCCTCGACGATATGCCGCAGCTCCTGCTGCGGAAGCAGGAAGATCGCCGGCGTCACGGCTGCGCCCGCGCGCCAGATTGCGTTGTAGGCGACCGGCACCTCCGGGCAGTTCGCGGCGAACACGACCACACGGTCGCCGGGTGTCACGCCCAGCTCGCGCAGCCCGCTCGCGAGCCGTCGCGCGCGCTCGAGCAGCTCGCCCGAGCGATGCCATGCGCCTTCGAAGTAGAGCGACTCGAAGTCGCCGTGACGCTCGAGCGCGTCCTCGGCCGCACGCGCGAGGTTGTGCTCAGCCAACGCGCATCGAGCGGCCACCGGCGCGACCCATCAGCTCGACCATCCCGAGCGGCGCAGCGCCCTCCGGGAAGCGCGCCTTCAGCTCGCGCAGGAACTCGTCGGCGTCCCAGCGCTCGTCGGAAGCGATCAGCTCGCCGACGTCCCAGGGCTTCAGGACGTTGACGCTCCCGCCCCAGACGAAGAAGCACTGGCCCGTGACGTCCTGCGCCTCGTCCGCGCACAACGCGACGACGATCGGCGACATGTTGGACGGATCGAGCGGGTCGAAGCCGTCCTCGGGCTTCGCGAGCTCGCCGAACGTCTCCTCGGTCATGCGCGTCCTCGCGTTCGGCGCGAGGCAGTTCACGGTAACGCCGTAGCGCGCGAGCTCCTGCGCGGCGATGATCGTGAAGCCGGCGATAGCGGCCTTCGCCGCGCCGTAGTTCGCCTGGCCGACGTTCCCGAACACGCCCGACGGGCTGGAGGTGTTGATCACGCGTCCCTTCAGATCCTCGCCCGACTTCGAGCGCTCGCGCCAGTACGCCGCGGCGTGGCGCGTGGGGCCGAAGTGGCCCTTCAGGTGGACGGCGATCACGGCGTCCCACTCGTCCTCGGTCATGTTCACGAGCATGCGGTCGCGAAGGATGCCCGCGTTGTTGACGAGGATGTCGAGGCGCCCGTACCGGTCGATCGCGCGGCGCACGATCGACTCGGCGGCGCCGAAGTCCGAGACGTCGTCATAGCTCGCGACCGCCTCGCCGCCCGCGGCGACGATCTCGTTGACGACGCTCTGCGCGGGCGTCGCGTCCGTTCCCTCGCCTGCGAGCGAGCCGCCGAGGTCGTTGACGACGACCTTCGCGCCCGCCTCGGCGAGCGCGAGCGCATCCTCGCGGCCGATCCCGCGGCCGGCGCCGGTGACGATCGCGACCTTTCCTTCGAGCGAGGGCACGGGCGCAATCATAGGATCGTCCCGCCGTGAGTTTCCAAGGCAGCACCGTGCAGAACGCGATCTACGTCTCGGGCGAGTCGCCCTGGCCGGTCGGCGCGGACGCGTGGGAGCGCCGCGCGGCCGAGGTGCTCGCGCCCGGTCCCTTCGGCTACATCGCGGGCGGAGCCGGGTCGGAGGCGACCGTGCGCGCGAACCGCGAGGCGTTCGAGCGGCGACGGTTGCGGCCGCGGATGCTGACCGGGAACAGCGAGCGCGACCTCTCGGTCGAGGTGCTCGGTACTCGCTCGCCGGGGCCGTTCCTGCTCGCGCCGATCGGCGTGCTCTCGATCGCGCATCCGGACGGCGAGCTCGCGGTCGCGCGCGCTGCGGCCGAGACGGGCGTGCCGATGGTGCTCTCGAGCGCGGCGTCGCACTCCCTCGAGGAGATCGCCGGCGCGATGGGCGACGCGCCGCGCTGGTTCCAGCTCTACTGGGTGAACGACCGCGAGATCGCGACGAGCTTGGTGCGGCGCGCAGAGGCAGCGGGCTACGGCGCGATCGTCGTCACGCTCGACACGCTCACGCTCGGCTGGCGCCCGCGCGACCTGCAGAACGCGTACCTGCCGTTCCTGAGCGGCGAAGGCTGCGCGCAGTTCTTCTCCGACCCCGTCTTCTGCTCGCGGCTCGCGAAGCCGCCCGAGGAGGACCTGCTCGCTGCCGCCGGGACGATGCTCGCGACGTTCCCGAACGTCGGGCTGACGTGGGACGACCTGCGCTGGCTGCGCGGGCAGACGGACCTCCCGCTGCTCGTGAAGGGCGTCCTGCGCGGGGACGATGCGCTGCTCGCGCGCGACGCGGGCGTCGACGGAGTCGTCGTCTCGAACCACGGCGGGCGCCAGGTCGACGGCTCTGTGGCCGCACTCGACGCGCTCGTGGAGGTGCGCGACGCGCTTGGGCCTGACGTGGTGGTGCTGATGGACGGCGGTGTACGCGGGGGCGCGGACGTGTTGAAGGCGCTCGCGCTCGGCGCAGACGCTGTGCTGCTCGGTCGGCCGTACGCCTATGGTCTCGCCGTCGGTGGGCAGGAGGGCGTCGAGACGGTCATCCGCCACCTCCTGGCCGAGACCGACCTGACGCTCGCGCTGCTCGGCGGCAAGGTTGCGCGCGAGCTCGACTCGTCGTGGATCGCGGCGTCGTCCTGACGGAAATCGATCGCTTCGGGGTCGCGGAGCTCGACCTCGAGGAGCCCGGGCCCGGCGAGGTGCGCGTCCGGATCGAGGCGAGCGGCGTCTGCCACTCCGACCTGCACGTCGTCCAGACGGGTTGGGCGCACCCGTTTCCCGTGCTGCTCGGCCACGAGGGCGCGGGCGTCGTCGAGGCCGTGGGCGAGGGCGTCGCGCACGTCCGCCCGGGCGACCGCGTCGTGCTGGGCTGGCGCTCGCCCTGCGGCGCCTGCCGGTGGTGCCTGCGCGGCGCGCGCCACCTCTGCCGGACGCCTCCGGTCGCGGCGCAGCGCATGCGGAGCCGGGGTGACGTGCTCACCGGCGTGCTCGGGCTCGGCACCTTCGCGACGCGCACGATCGTGCACGGCGCTGCTGCGGTCCCGATTGCGGACGCGCTGCCCCCCGAGCAGGCGTGCCTGATCGCGTGCGCCGTGGCGACGGGCGTCGGTTCGGTCCTGAAGACGGCGCAGGTGTGGGAGGGAGCGCGGGTCGGCGTGATCGGTTGCGGTGCCGTGGGCTTGTGCGTCGTGCAGGGCGCGCGCATTGCTGGCGCTTCCGAGATCCACGCAGTCGATCTCGACGAACGGAAGCTCGACGCTGCCCTTCGCTTCGGCGCGACGCATACCGGCGAAGGCGACCGGCTCGACTTCGTCTTCGACGTCGTCGGCCGGTCGGAGACGGTCGCGCTCGCTCTGCGCATGCTCGGCCACGCCGGGACGCTCGTCTACATCGGCCTCCCGCAGCCGGGCTCCGAAGTGACGTTGCCGCTCGAGCGCGTGTTCGACCGGCGGATGCGAATCCTCGTCTCGCACGGCGGCGACCACGTGCCGTCCGACGACTTCCCGATGCTTGCGCAGCTCGCGATGGACGGGAAGCTCGACCTCGCCGGGATGGTGTCGAAGACGATCACGCTCGAGGACGTGCCGCGCGGGTTTGACGACATGCGTAACGGTGACGTCATCCGCTCGGTGATCGTGCCGTGAAGGTCCCCCCGCCGGTCGCGGAGCTGCTCGGAATCGAGCTCGTCGACGTGGGCGGCGGCGAGTGCACGATGAGGCTCGAGGCCGGCGAGCAGCACTCGAACCCGATGGGCACGATCCACGGCGGCATCCTCTGCGACATCGCGGACGCCGCCATGGGGATGGCCTACTTCTCGACGCTCGACTCGGGCGAGTCCTTCACAACGCTCGAGCTGAAGATCAACTTCCTCCGCCCGTTCTGGCAAGGCACCCTGCTCGCGCACGGCCGCGTGGTGAGCCGCGGCCGCACAGTCGGCGTGACGGAGTGCGATGTGGTCGACGACCAGAGCCGCCTGATCGCCCGAGCCTCGAGCACGTGCCTGACCCTCCGAGGCGAGGCCGCTACGGGCCGGTAGCGCCCTTACAGTGCCTGGCACCGTGAGCTAACAGTGCCAGGCACTGTTAAGAAAGCGTGCGGGGCGCTTACGCGTCCTCGGCCAGCACGTCGTCGATCACCTCGCCGTACCGGCCGTCGCTCTCCGGGTCGTAGTTGCGCAGGAGCCTGCGCCGGAAGATCAGGTCAGCCGCGGGGGCGCCGTCACGGATCAAACACGCGAACTGGAGAGTGCGCACGAGCAGATCGAGCTGCCTTCGAACGTGGCGCGCTCCATGCTCCGGCATCGCGATCGACAGCTCCAACCGCCGCTCGAGATCGTCAATGACGTCCTCGATGATCCCCGCGCCCGCGTCCGACACAGAGCGGATTCGGTCGACAACGAGCGCGAGCGCGTTCAGTCGCTCGAGGTCGCGGAGGACCTGGAGACAGAGCACATTGTGCGTGCCCTCCCAGCTCTCGAAGACGATCGCGTCGCGGTACAGGCGCGGGAGCGGCGAGAAGTCCTCGATCGTGCCGTTGCCGCCGAGGGTCTCGATGCCCCGCCGCACCACCCGGGTCGCGGCGAGCGACGTGACGAACTTGTTCGCGTTCACGAGGATCCGGTGCCACGTGACGTCGTCGTCGCTTGCGGCTCCTGCATCGATCTTCTCGACGAGTCGGGTCAGCTCGAGCGTGGACGCGAGGGCGGCCTGCGTCTCGGCCTTCATCACGGCGAGGTTCTCGCGGACGAGCGGGAACTCCGCGATCGGCCGGCCGAACGCCGTGCGCTCGCGCGCGAAGTGCGACGCCTCGAGGTACGCGCGGCGCATCAGCCCCGCCGAGCCCATCGCGTTCAGCCAGCGCGACGTGTTCAGGACCACGCCGGCGGCGATCCGGAAGCCGTCGTCCAACGCGCCGATGGGAAACGCGAGCGCGCGCTCGAACTCGATCTCCCCCGTCGCCAGCGCGCGCGTCCCGAGCTTGTCCTTCAGCCGCCGGATCCGGAAGCCATTGATTGCGCGATCGACCCGCCTCGGGACGAGGAAGCAGCCGATCCCGCGCGTGCCGTCGGGCGCGCCGCGCGGGCGCGCGGTCACGACGAACTGGTCGGCGTCCGCGACCGAGCAGAACCATTTCTCGCCGCTCAGCCGCCACGCCTCGCCGTCGGGCACCGCCTCGACGCGATTTGCGCCCACGTCCGATCCGCCGTGGCGCTCGGTCAGGAACTGCGCGCCGCGCTGCGCCCGGTCGTAATCCGTCTCGAGCAGCGGCGGCAGGAACTCATCGCGCAACTCGCGCGAGGCCTCGCGCCGCAGCGTGCGGACGAGCCCGGCGGTGCAGACGACGGGGCAGGCGTGGCCGCCCTCGCCGGCGTGCGCGAGCAGATAGAGCAGCGCGGCCTGCTCGTAGGCGCCCGCAGGGAGGACTCCGGTCGCCCAGATCGCCCGCCCGGCGCGGGCGTACGCGTCGTCGAACTCGACCCGCTTGCCGTCGGTGGCGGGGAGGTCGCGGCGCGCCTCGAGCACGGCGACGGCGGGGTCGATCTCCTGCGCGACAACCGCGCCGAAGGCCTGGAGCCGCCGGTCGAGCCCGTCCTCTCCGGTCGCGAGCGCCGCGTCGGCGAAGGTCTCCACGGGGAGTGACTCTATGGGCCATAGTGCTGGTTCACCATGGGGGGTGTGCTCGACTCCGCGCTCATGGCACGGCTCCGGGAGGTCCTCGACCGCCGGCCTGTGACCGAGGCCGAGCTGCGAAAGCTCACGGAGGAAGGCCGGGCCTGGGCCATGCTCGTCAACGCCCAACTGGAACGGAGCAAGCAGCGGCTCGACGAGCTCGCCGGCGATCCGGGGGCGCCGCTCGCCGACGTCGCGGACGCGCTCCGCGAGGTGCACGAGCTCCGCCCCGAGCTGGACGAGCTCCACGCGTTGCTCGCGGAGCTTCAGGGCCGGGCGCGCGAGTTCAGGCAGTCCTGGGTGTCGCGCTGACTGTACGAGGGCGTTGAATGATGATTCAATCGGCCCATCGACCTGCGCGACACTCCTGACGAAGCCGCCTTCCGCGCCGAGGTGCGGGCCTGGCTGGAGGCGAACCTGCCCGCGGGCGACCCGCGCGAGTGGAGCCGCAAGATGTACGACGCCGGCTACGCGGGGGTGACCTGGCCGGAGGAGTACGGCGGATACGGCGCGCCGTACAACCACCAGGCGATCGTGCTCGAGGAGTTCGCCCGCGCGGAGGCGCCGCAGCACACGGGCGTGATCGGGCTCGGCATGGCCGGGCCGACGATCATGTTCCACGGCACCGAGGAGCAGAAGCGGCGCTATCTGCCGAAGATCCTCTCGGCCGAGGAGATCTGGTGCCAGGGCTTTTCCGAGCCGGGCGCAGGCTCTGACCTCTCCGCGGTCCGCACACGTATCGATGTGCGCGACGACCACTTCGTCCTGAACGGACAGAAGGTGTGGTCGTCGTTCGCGCACATCGCGGACTTCTGCATCCTCATCGGGCGCAGCGACCCCGAGTCGGAGCGCCACGTAGGGCTGACGTACGTGATCGTCGACATGAAGGCACCGGGCGTCGAGGTCCGTCCGCTCCGCCAGATCACCGGCGAAGCGGAGTTCAACGAGATCTTCCTCACCGACGTCGAGGTGCCCCGCGAGAATCTGCTCGGCGAGATCGGGGGCGGCTGGCAGGTCGCGATGACGACACTCCTGCACGAACGCGGCACGCTCGGCTTCGCGCTCAGCGGCGTACTCGACGCGCAGGTGCGAAAGCTCGTCGCGCTCGCGAAGCAGCGCAACGGACACGACCCGCTGATCCGCGATCGCGTCGCGCAGGAGTGGATCGAGCTGCAGGCGCTGAAGCTGACGAACTACCGCTCCCTGACGACGCTGATGCAGACCGGGATGCCCGGTCCCGAGGGCTCAGGCGCGAAGTTGCACTGGTCAGAGCAGAACCAGCGGCTGACAAAGCTCGCAATGGAGATCCTCGGCGGCGAGGACGACGGCTACTGGCGTCACCAGCAGCTGCGCTCGCGCGGCAACACGATCGAGGCCGGGACGAGCGAGATCCTGCGCAACATCATCGCCGAGCGCGTGCTCGGCCTGCCCCGGAGCCGTTGATGCAGTTCGCGTTCACCGAAGAGCAGGAGCTGCTGCGCCGCGAGGCGCGCGAGGCGCTCGGGAACGGCGGCTGGACGCGCGAGGAGATCGCGGGCGCGGAGCTGGGTTTCCTCGACCAGGCGGTGCTCTTTGAAGAGGCGGGGCGCGCGAATCTCGGCGAGTCGCTCTTCGACGAAACGCGTCCCGAGAACGAGCAGCTTGCCGCTCTCTCGTGCGAGGCGGTCGGGATCGCGCAGAAGGCGCTCGAGCTCGGCATCGAGCACGCGAAGACGCGCGAGCAGTTCGGGCGCAAGATCGGCGTCTACCAGGCGGTCTCGCACCAGCTCGCCGACACATACGTGGAGACGGAGCTCGCGCGCTCGCTCGCGTACTGGGCGGCCTGGTGCGTTGCGGAGGACGACGAGCAGGCGCCGGTCGCGGTCGCCGCCGCGAAGGCGTACGCGGGAGACGCGGCCGTCGCCGCCTGCGAGCGCTCGATCCAGGTGCACGGCGGCATCGGCTTCACCTGGGAGCACGTGCTCCACCACTACTACAAGCGCGCGCTCTCGATTCAGGCCTACGGCGGCTACGCGCGCGTTCACCGCGCGAAGATCGCGGCGCACCTACTCGACTGATGCGCACCGCCTTCCGCACGACGAGCGCGGGAGGACGGCTCGACGCGGACTCGCTCCCGATGCGCCTCTACCAGAAGGCGAAGCGGCTCGGCACGTGGGACCCGTGCGCGATCGACTTCACGCGCGACCGCGAGGACTGGCTCGCGCTCGACGACGAGCGGCACGCCGCGCTCCTCCAACTGACGTCGCTCTTCCAGGCCGGCGAGGAGGGCGTCACCGTCGACCTGCTGCCGCTGATCATGGTGATCGCGCGCGAGGGGCGGCTCGAGGAGGAGCTCTTCCTGACGACGTTCCTCTTCGAGGAGGGGAAGCACATGGAGTTCTTCCGGCGCTTCCTCGACGAGGTGTGCGAGGCCGACGGCGATCTCAGCCGCTGGCATACGCCGAGCTATCGCCGGATCTTCTACGAGGAACTGCCGCTCGCGATGAATGCGCTCGCCGATGATCCCTCGCCGGAGGCGCAGGTGCGCGCGTCGGTAACGTACAACCTGATCGTCGAAGGCGTGCTCGCCGAGACGGGCTACCACTCGTACGCGCTCGCGCTGGAACGCAACGGCCTGATGCCCGGGATGCTCGAGGGCGTCGGCAACGTGAAGCGCGACGAGTCGCGCCACATCGCGTACGGCGTCCACCTGCTCTCGCGGCTGATCCACGAGTCGCCGGAGCTCTGGGATGTCGCCCAGGAGCAGATGAACGAGCTACTCGAGCCGACGATGAGCTTCTTGCGTGAGAGCTTCGAAGGCTACGAAGAGGGCGTGACGCCGTTCGGGATCACGCTCGACGAGATCATGGTGTTCGCGTCGAGCCAGTTCGAGAAGCGGATCGACCGCGTGCGGCGCGGCGCCGCGCACGAGGAGGTGGAGGTATGAGGTCGGTGCTCGTCACGGGCGCGTCGTCGGGGATCGGGGCCGCCTGCGCGCAGCGCCTGGCGCGGAACGGCTGGCGCGTCTTCGCGGGCGTGCGCAAGCAGGGCGACGCCCCCGGAGGCACGAAGGAGCTGCTGCTCGACGTCACGGACGCCGACCAGATCCGCGCCGCCGCCGAGACCGTCGGCGACGAGCTGCACGCGCTGGTCAACAACGCAGGCATCGCGCTCGCTGCGCCGCTCGAGTCGGTGCCCATCGACGAGCTGCGCAATCAGCTCGAGGTGAACGTGGTCGGCCAGGTCGCCGTGACGCAGGCGCTGCTGCCTGCGATCCGGCGCGCCCGCGGCCGCATCGTGATCATCGGCTCGATCGCCGGCAGGAGCGCACTCCCGTTCCTGGGCCCGTACGCCGCCTCGAAGCACGCGCTTGAGGCGATCGCCGACTCGCTGCGGATGGAGCTACGCCCGTTCGGCATCGGCGTCGTGCTGGTCGAGCCGGGCTCGATCCTGACGCCGATCTGGACGCGCTCGGCGGCCCGTGCAGACGACCTGCTCGAGCGCATGGACGGCACCGTGACCGACCTCTACGGCGACCGGATCGCCGCGTTCCGGAAGATCGCGATGAAGCGCGGCGCCGCCGGCGCGCCTCCGGAGGCAGTCGCCGAGGTCGTCGAGAATGCGCTGACCGCCGAACGGCCCCGGACGCGCTACCTCGTCGGCCGCGATGCGAAGATCCGCGCCGGCGTCCAGCTGCTGCCGGACAAGCTTCGCGACCGGCTTTACGAACGGGCGCTTCTGCGCGGATAATCCGTGAAACCGAGTCGGTAGGGAGGTTCCGAATGCAGGGCTTGATGATGGACTTCCAGCTCACGCTGCCCCCGCTGCTGCGGCGCGCGGAGACGTACTTCGGGGACAAGGAGATCGTCAGCCGCCTCCCCGACAAGAGCTTCCACCGGTACACGTATCGGGACATGGCGCGGCGGGCGAAGCAGCTCGCCGTCGCGCTTCAGAAGCTCGGCCTCGAGCCCGGCGACCGCGTGGCGACGCTGTCCTGGAACCACTACCAGCACCTGGAGGCCTACTTCGGGATCCCGTGCGGCGGGTTCGTCCTGCACACGCTGAACCTGCGCCTGCATCCGTCCGACATCGGCTACATCGCGCAGCACGGCGGCGACCGCGCAGTGATCGTCGACAAGAGCCTGCTACCGCTGCTCGAGCTCTTCCAGGGCAACACGAAGATCGAGCACGTCTTCGTCGTCGAGGACTCCTACGAGGAGCTGCTCGAGACCGCGAGCGCGGACGAGTGGGCAGACCCGCAGGTCGACGAGGACGCCGCGGCGGCGATGTGCTACACGAGCGGCACGACGGGCCGGCCGAAAGGCGTCGTCTACTCGCACCGCTCGACGATCCTGCACGCGCTCGGCGTCGCCTCGCTCTCGCCGCTCGGCCTGCGCGTGGCCGAGGAGGACGCGCTGCTTCCGGTCGTTCCGATGTTCCACGCGAACGCGTGGGGCTACCCGTATCTCGCCGCGATGATCGGCGCGAAGATTGTCTTCCCCGGCCCGCACCTCGACCCGGAGAGCCTGCTCGAGGACTTCGTCCAGGAACAGGTCACATGGACCGCAGGCGTGCCGACGATCTGGCTCGGGATGCTGCAGATGCTCGACGCGAACCCCGGCAAGTGGGACCTCTCGCACATGAAGGGGATGCTCGTCGGCGGCTCCGCGGTTCCCCGCTCGATGATCGCCGCGTACAAGGAGCGGCACGGCCTCAGCGTCGTGCAGGGCTGGGGCATGACGGAGACCTCGCCGGTCGCGTCGACCACGGATTTCGTCGGCGACCTGCGCCGCGCCGACCAGGACACGCAGTTCGACTTCGTCGCGATGGCAGGCGTGCCGCTCCCGTTCGTCGAGCTGCGCGTGCGCGCAGGCGGCGAGGAGGTGCCGTGGGACGGCGAGTCGATGGGCGAGCTCGAGGTGCGCGGGCCGTGGGTCGCGTCCGCGTACTACGACGACAAGGAGCTGCAGGACCGGTGGACCGACGACGGCTGGTTCAAGACCGGCGACATCGTCGCGATGCACCCGCGCGGCTTCATCCAGATCAAGGACCGCTCGAAGGACGTGATCAAGTCCGGCGGCGAGTGGATCTCGTCGGTCGAGCTCGAGAACAAGATCATGGGCCACCCCGCGGTCGCGGAGGCCGCGGTGATCGCGATGCCGGACGCGAAGTGGGCCGAGCGCCCGCTCGCGGTCGTCGTGCTCAAGGAGGGGCAGACCGTCACGGAGGATCAGCTGCGCGAGCACCTCAGGGAGCAGGTCGCGAAGTGGTGGATTCCGGATCGCTTCGAGTTCGTGAACGAGATCCCGAAGACGGCAGTCGGGAAGTTCAAGAAGACCGCGCTGCGCGAGCAGTTCGCGCTGGAGCCTGCAGAGGCGCGAGTCACGGCTTCGTGAAAGCCGTCCTCCTGCGGGAGACCGGCGGGCCCGAGCGGCTCGAGGTCACAGACGTCCCCGAGCCGGAGCTCGTCGACGGGCAGGTGCTCGTGCGCGTGCGCGCGGCCGGGATCAACTTTCTCGACGTGCTCGTGCGGCAGGGTCGGTATCCGCAGGCGCCGCCGCTGCCGGCGATCCTCGGAAGCGAGGTCGCGGGTGAGGTCGACGGGCGGCGCGTGATGGCGCTGCCGCGCATGGACGGCGGCGGCTACGCGGAGCTCGTCGCGGTCGATGAGGAGCTGCTCGTGCCGCTGCCCGATCGGGCGTCCTTCGAGGAGGGCGCGTCGTTCCTCTTGACGTTCCTGACGGCATGGATCCCGTTGACGCGGCAGGTGCGGCTGCGGGAAGGCGCGACCGTGCTGGTGCACGCCGGCGCCGGGGGCGTGGGCTCCGCGACGATCCAGGTCGCTCGGCACCTCGGGGCGCGTGTCGTCGCGACGGCGGGCTCGGAGGAGAAGCGTCGCGTGGCGCTGGAGCTCGGGGCGGAGGAGGCCTATTCGTACGAAGACTTCGCCGACCGCGTCAAGGCGGACGTCGTCATGGATCCGGTCGGCGGGGAGGTGTTCACGCGCAGCATCGGCGTGCTCAATCCGCTCGGCTCGGTCGTCGGCATCGGCTTTGCGGGCGGCTGGTGGGAGCCGCTCGACCCCGCGCCGCTCGTCGGCCGCAACGTCGGCGTCGTCGGCTTCTACCTCGGCCGGCTGATGCGCCACCGGCCCGAGGTCGTGCATGAGGCGATCGGCGAGCTCGTTGCGCTGTGGGAGCAGGGCGCGGTCAAGCCGCTCGTCGGCGCGTCGTTCCCGCTCGACCAGGTCGCGGAGGCGCACCGGCTCGTCGAGGAGCGGCGCAGCGTGGGGAAGGTTGTCCTCGTTCCATAGCGCGCTCGTCACGGGCGGGCGCTCGGGGATCGGCGCCGCGATCGTCGAGGCGCTCGAGCGTGAGGGCACCGAGGTGCAGGTGCTCGACGTCGTCGACGGTTTCGACGTCTCGGATCCTGCGGCGTGGGAAGAGGTCGGCGCGGTAGATCTCGCGTGCCTGAACGCGGGTGTTGTGACGGGCGAGGGGCTGATCGGGCGTGTGAACGATGAGCAGTACCGCCGCATCTTCGGCGCGAACGTCGACGGCGTCGTCTTCGGCGTGCGCCGCCTCGCGCGGGTGATGCACCGCGGCTCGATCGTGGTCACGGCCTCGCTCGCGGGCCTGGTCGCAACGGAGAGCGACCCGCTCTACGCGCTGACGAAGCACGCGGTCGTCGGTTTCGTCCGCTCGGTCGCGCCGCAGCTCGAGGCGCGCGGGATCCGGATCAACATGGTCAATCCCGGGATCGTCGAGACGCCGCTGGTCGGCGAGGGCGGGCTCGAGGCCCTGAAGGAGGCGGGGTTCCCGCTCCTGCAGCCTGACGACGTCGCGCGCGCGGTACTGCTCGCCGCACGCGACGACGAGGTCGGCCAGGCGTGGGTCGTGCAGCCGGGCCGCGATCCACTGAAATTCCGCTTCCCGGGCGTGCCGGGGCCGCGCGTGCCGGGCAAGGAGGGCATGGTGCCGCGGCTGTGACCGACGTCGAGCCGCTCGAGCGCCGGCCCTGGGAAGACGTGCCGACCGACGTCCCGCACGTCTGGCGCACGCTCGGCTACCGGCGGACGCACGCCGAACACGGACGAACGGTGCTCGAGTGGGACGCGCCGGCGGATTACGCGTTCCCGGCCGAGTCGGGCCACATCGTCCACGGCGGCCTCGTCGCGACGCTGCTGGACACCGCCATGGGCGGCGCGTGCTGGACGGTGCTGAGCGAGGACGAGACCTTCCTCACGGCCGACCTGCATGTCGATTTCCTCCGCGCGACGAGACCGGGGCCGCTGCGCGCCGACGGCCGGGTCGTGCACCGCACGAAGCGAGTCGTCTTCTGCGAGGCAGAGCTCTACGACACCGATGGCACACATCTCGCCAGCGCGCGCTGCACCCAGGTGCTGCGCTCGACCCGGTAGCCAAGCAACAGACTGTTACTTGGTCGGATCGGCGACCTTGACCAAGGCCTTGCCCTGATTCTCCCCGTTCAACATCCCGATGAACGCGCGCGGCGCGTTCTCGAGGCCTTCGGTCACGTCCTCGCGCCAGCGGATCTTCCCCTCGGCGACCCAGCGCGCGAGTCGCGTCGCCGCCTCGTCGTAGCGGTGCGCGTAGTCGCTGACGAGGAAGCCCTGCACGCGCGCGCGGAAGACGATCGTGAAGACGAAGCCCGGGCCCGGCTCGGGCCGCTCGAGGTTGTACTGCGAGATCTGGCCGCAGACGGCGATGCACGCGCCCACGTTGAGGCGCGGGATCACGGCATTCGTGATCTCGCCGCCGACGTTGTCGAAGTACACGTCGACGCCGGCGGGGCACGCCTCCTTCAGCGCGGCGCGGACATCGCCGTCCTTGTAGTCGATCGCCGCGTCGTAGCCGTAGAGGTCGCGCAGGTACCCAGCCTTCTCCGGCCCGCCCGCGATGCCGACCGTGCGGCAGCCCGCGAGCTTGGCGATCTGCCCGACGATCTGTCCGACCGCGCCAGCGGCGCCCGAGACCACGACGGTGTCGCCGGGCTTCGGCTTCGCGACGTCGAGGAGGCCGAAGTACGCCGTGAGGCCCGTCGCGCCGACGGCGTGCAGCGCGAGCGTCGGCGGGTCGAGCCCGTCCGCGACACGCCGCAGCGAGCCGCCTCGCGCGGCGGCGTAGTCCTGCCAGCCGAGCTGCCCGACGACGAGGTCGCCAGGCTCGTAGCGGCCGTCTCGGCTCTCGACGACCTCGCCGAGCGCCTGCGCGGTGACGACGTCGCCGAGCTCGAGCGACCGCGCGTAGGAGCGCGCCTCGCTCATGCGACCGCGCTGATACGGGTCGACCGAGACCCAGAGGTTCCGCACGAGCACCTCGCCTGTCTCGGGGATCGGGATCGGGGCGTCTTCGAGCCCGAAGTCCGACTCCTGCGGGAAGCCGACCGGCCGCGAGGCCAGCGTGACGCGCCGGTTCACTCGAAACGCCAGGGTTCGCCGCGCTCGAAAGCGGCGAGGATGCGCCGCGAGACGACCATCCGGTGCACCTCGTCCGGGCCGTCGTAGATCCGCGCTGCGCGCGCGTTCACGTACATCTCCGCGAGGGGCGTCTCGTCGGTGAGGCCGCGGGCCCCGTGCACCTGGATCGCGCGGTCGATCACGTCGTGCAGCACCTCCGCCGCGAAGAACTTGATCAGCGAAACCTCGACGCGCGCCTCGTCGCCCTCGTCGATCTTGCGCGCGGCATCGAGCGTCATCAGCCGCGACGCCTGGATCCCCGCGGCCGAGTCGGCGATCCAGTTCTGGACGGTCTGCTTGTCGGCGAGGCGCGAACCGAAGGCCTCGCGCTCGAGCGAGTACGAGCAGAGGAGCTCGAACGCGCGCTGCATCTGACCGAGCCAGCGCATGACGTGATGGATGCGCCCGGGGCCGAGGCGCTTCTGCGCGATCCGGAACCCGTCGCCCGGCGCGCCGAGCGTGTTTCCGACCGGAACGCGCACGTTGCGGTACCAGACCTCGCAGTGCGTCGACCAGCCGCGGCCGGCGTGGCCGAGCACCGGCACCGCCCGCGCGACCTCGAGACCGGGCGTGTCGGCCGGGACGATAATCTGGCTCGCGCGCGCGTGCGGCCGCGTTTCCGGGTCGGTGACCGCCATCACGATCCCGAACGCGGCGCCGTCCGCGCCCGACGAGAACCACTTGTGCCCGTCGATCACCCACTCGTCACCGTCGCGGCGCGCGGTGGTGCGGAGCGTCGTGGGGTCGGAGCCGGGCACCTCAGGCTCGGTCATCGAGAAGAACGAGCGGATCTCGCCGGCGACGAGCGGGCGCAGCCAGCGCTCCTTCTGCTCGTCCGTCCCGAAGAGGTGCAGGATCTCGGCGTTGCCCGCGTCCGGCGCCTGGCATCCGAAGACGAGCTGCGCGTAGGTCGACCGGCCGATCTCCCCGTTCAGGTGGGCGTAGGCGAGGAACCCGCGCCCGGTCCCGCCGGCCTCGGGCGGGACGTGCGGCGCCCAGAGCCCCGCCTCCTTCGCCTTCGCCTGCAGGGACGCGATCAGCTCGGAGTCGTCGCTCGCGAGTCCACGCTCGTTCGGGTAGACGTGCTCCTCCATGAACGCCCGGTAGAGGGCGCGCAGCTCCTGCAGTTCCTGCGTCGGCGCTAGGTCGGCGATCGCCACGGCGTCTAGCATCGCATGCAGTGCGCCTCGGCTTCTACATGGGCTACGCGCCGCCGGGGACGAACCCCCTCGAGCTGATCGCGCTCGCGCAGGAGGCGGAGCGCCTCGGCTATCACTCGGCGTGGGCGGCGGAGGCCTGGGGGACCGACGCCGTGACCGTGCTCGCATGGCTGGCAGCGACGACCGAGCGGATCAAGGTCGGCACCGCGATCCTCCAGATCCCGGCGCGAACGCCGGCGAACGCGGCCATGACCGCCGCGACGCTCGACCTGCTGTCCGGCGGCCGTGTCCTCCTCGGGCTCGGGACCTCCGGGCCGCAGGTGATCGAGGGCTGGCACGGCGAGCCGTGGGGGAGGCCGCTGACGAAGACGCGCGAATACGTCGAGATCGTGCGCACGGTGCTGAGGCGCGACGTGCTCGAGTTCGACGGGCGCGAATACCAGGTGCCGTACCGCGGCGACGGGGCCACCGGGCTCGGCAAGCCGCTGAAGCTGATGGCGCGCCCGCTGCGCGCGGAGATCCCGATCTACCTCGCGTCGCTACGGCCCAAGTCGGTCGACCTGGCCGTCGAGATCGCGGACGGGTGGCTGCCGCTCTTCTTCTCGCCCGAGCGCGCGCGTTCCACGTTCCCCGCGCCGTTCGCACGCGACAGCTTCGAGATCGCGCCGAGCGTGCCGGCGCTCCTCTCCGACGACCGCGAGTCCGCGCGCGAAGCGCTGAAGCCGTACTACGCGCTGTACGTCGGCGGCATGGGCGCGCGCGGGCAGAACTTCTACAACGACCTCGCGCGCACGTACGGGTTCGAGCGCGAGGCGGAGCAGATCCAGGAGCTCTATCTCGGCGGCAAGCAGCGCGAGGCGGCCGCGGCGGTGCCCGACGCGCTCGTGGACGAGATGGCGCTCGTCGGCCCGCGGGAGTGGATCGCGGAGCGCCTGTCCGCCTGGCGCGAGTCGGGCGCGACCGAGCTGCTCGTTTCCACGCGCGACGAGGCGACGCTCCGCGCGGTCGCCGAGCTCGCTCTGTGAGCGTTCCGGACTGGCTGGAGGCCGTCGGCCGGGTGGAGCGGGCCGTGCTGCTCGCCGGCGGCGCGTCCAAGGAAGCATGGGCCGTCGAGGTCGACGGGCAGGAGCTGCTCATCCGGCGTGCGGCGGTCGGCGTGATCCACCAGTTCACGCTCACGCTCGAGCAGGAGTTCGAAGTGCTGCGCGCGGCGCACGAGGCGGGCGTGAAGGTCCCGCGACCGATCGCGTACTACCCCGACCTCGGCGGGCGGGAAGCGTTCGCGATGGAGCGCGTGCACGGCGAGACGATCGGGCGGCGGATCGTCCGCAACCCGCCGCCGGGCCTCGCCGTCGAGATGGCCGAGGAGCTCGCGAAGATCCATGCGATCCCGCCCGAGCGTCTTCCGTTTCTCCGCGCGCCCGATCCCGTCGAGCGGATGCGGGCCGAGCTCGACACCGTCGACGAGCCGCATCCCGCGATCGAGCTCGGCCTTACGTGGGCCGAGGAGCGTCTCGTGCGCGGTCGTGCGCCGGCGGTCGCGCACGGCGACTGGCGCGTGGGGAACCTCGTCGTGACCGAGCGCGGACTCGAGTCCGTCCTCGATTGGGAGTTCGCGCATCTCGCCGATCCGGTCGAGGACGTCGCGTGGCCGCTCGTGCGCGCGTGGCGGTTCGGCGCGGACGACCAGCGGCTCGGCGGCATCGGCGACGTCGAGCCGTACCTCGAGCGCTACGTCGAGTTGACCGGCAACGAGGTGACCCTGGAAGAGCTCGACATCTGGGAGGTGCTCGGGAACGCGAAGTGGGCGGTCGGCTGTCTGACCCAGGCGCGGCGGCACCTGAATGGCCTCGACCGCAGCGTCGAGTTCGCCGTCCTTGGCCGCATGGCGGCGGAGATGGAGTACGAGCTGCTGACCCTGATCGAGCGTGCCTGACCGCCCCGACGCACTCGAGTTGATCGAGGCCGTGACCGAGTTCCTCGCCGGCGAGGTGCTCCCGCTGATGACCGATCACCGGATGAAGTTCCGCACGTTGGTCGCGCTGAACGCGCTGGGTATCGCCTACCGCGAGCTCGCCCAGCCAAGTAACAGTCTGTTGCTTGGCCGGGAGCAGCTCGCCGACCTCGCGCGACGGATCCGCGCCGGCGACGTGCCGGACGATGCCGTCGCGGTGCTGAAGGACCACGTCGCGTCGGAGTTGCGCGTGTCCAATCCGGCCTATCTCGAGAAGTACGAGTGACGCGGCGCCGGATCTACCTAATGCGCCACGCGGAGGTGGCGTACTTCGAGAACGGGCGCCCGCTCCGGACTGACGACGTCGCGCTTACCGAGGCCGGCCGCGAGCAAGCGCGCGCCGCCGCCGATGCGTTCGCGGACGTTCGGTTCGACCGCGTCGTCACGAGCGGCCTTCCCCGCGCGGTCGAGACCGCGCGCATCGTCGCGCCTGGCGACGAGCCGGAGTCATGGCCCGAGCTGCGTGAACTCGAGGGCGGCCGCCTTGCGGACATCCCCGAGGACGAGCTCGAGCGCACGTTCGTCGGCGCGTTCGCGGACGTCGTCCCGAACGACGCGCGCTTTCTCGGCGGCGAGACGATCGGCTCGCTGTTCGACCGCGTGCTGCCGGCGGTCGAGCGACTGCTCGCGGACCCGGCTTGGGACGTTGTGCTCGTGGTCGCGCACGGGGGCGTCAACCGCGCGATCCTCTCGCACGCGCTGACCGGGGCCCGCACCTTCCTCGGCAACTTCGAGCAGGCTCCGGGTTGCGTCAACGTGCTCGATGCGGGCGACGACTGGGTCGTGCGCGCGGTCAACGTCACGCCGTACGATCCCTTGCACCTACGCGGACGCCACACGACGATGGAGGAGCTATGGCAGCAGTTCCGGAGCACGTAGAGCACGATGACGTCGTCGAGCAGCTGCGGCGCGAGCCGACGCCCGAGGAGTACGACGAGATCCGCGAGCTGTGGAAGAAGCACTCGATCGCCGAGGACGAGCGCGATCTGCCGGGCCTGATCTCGACGCTCACCGAGGACTGCGTCTACACCGTCGAGCCGTTCGGCGCGCGCTGGGAGGGACACGAGGGGGCCGCGCGCTTCTACACTGAGCTGTTGACCGCGTTCCCGGACATTCACTTCGACCTGACGGACATCGTGATCGGCCCGCAGGGCGTCTGCGAGTGGGCGCGTGTGACTGGCACGCACACGGGCAAGTGGCTCGACCACGAGCCAAGCGGCGAGCGGCTCACGTGGAACGTCGTGATCCTCTTCCCCTGGGACCGCGAGGCCCACCTGTTCAAGGGCGAGAAGGTCTACAGCGATGCGCTCTTGACCCAGGCGTCGATGCGCTGAGCGACGTCTTCCGGGATCTCCAGCGTGAGGTTGTGCCCGTGGCCCACGAGCTCGGCGTACTCCGCGTCCGGTAGGCGCGCCGCGAGCATGCGGCCGTTTTCAGGTGGCACGACGCGGTCCTCGGCGCCGTGGAGCACGAACGCGCGAGCTTCGATCCGCTCGACCGGGATCCCATCGGTGTAGTACGCGTAGCACGCCTCGAGGTGCGCCCACATCGTGTCCAGCGTCGCGCCGTCGGCGATGCGCGCCGCGATGATCTGCTCGAAGCGCTCCGGATTCGCCTCGGGCCAGCCGGGTGCGAGCGAGAGCGGCGTCGTCGCGCGCTCGTATTCTCCGAGCGGGAGGCGAACAGCGGCCTCGTAGGCCTCGCGCACGTGCTTGGGGCGTGGCACGCGGTCCGGGCCGCCCGGGCCGGTGCCGATCAGGAACAGCGAGCGCACGAGCGGGGGATGCGTGAGCGCGAGCGTCAGCGACACGTAGCCGCCCATCGACAGGCCGACGACGTGCGCCGCGCGGTCCGCCAGCAGCTCGGCCGCGTCCTCGGCCATCTCGGGGACCGACCGTCGCGGCGGCAGGTGCGCGAGCTCGCCGGTGCCGCGCGCGACGAGGACGTGCACCTCGTGCTCGCGCGCGAGCAGCGGCTCGACCCACCGCCACGCCCACGGCCCCTGACCAAGGCCGGCGATCAGCAGGAGGGGATCGGTCAGGTGAGGCGCTCGACGATCATGGCCATGCCCTGGCCGCCGCCGACGCACATCGTCTCGAGGCCGATGGTCTCGTCGCGCGTCTCGAGGTCGTTCAGGAGCGTGCACATGATCCGTGCGCCCGTCATCCCGTACGGATGGCCGAGCGCGATCGCACCGCCGTGTGGGTTCAGCTTCTCGCCGAACGGATCGACCCCGAGCTCGCGGCAGACGGGGAGGACCTGCGCGGCGAACGCCTCGTTCAGCTCCATCACGTCCACGTCGTCGATCGTCATCCCCGCACGCGCGAGCACCTTGCGCACCGCCTCGATCGGACCGACGCCCATGATCTCCGGCTCGACGCCCGAGACCGACGACGCGACGATGCGCGCGCGCGGCTGGATGCCGAGCTCCCGCGCCCGCGTGTCGCTCATCACGACGACCGCCGCCGCGCCGTCGTTCAAAGGACAGGCGTTCCCCGCGGTGACCTTTCCGCCGGGCTTGAACGCCGGCTCGAGCGCGGCGAGCTTCTCGAGCGTGGAGTCGGCGCGCGGCCCGTCGTCCTTGGCGACACCGTCCCAGGCCGTGAGCTCCCGCTCGAAGAAGCCAGACTCCTGCGCCTCGACCGCGCGCTCCTGCGAGCGCTGTGCGTAGCGGTCCATGTCCTCGCGCGAGACGTCCCAGCGCTCCGCCACGTTCTCGGCGGTCAACCCCATCGAGATGTAGACGTTCGCGATCGGCGCGTCGTCGCCGAAGAGCTTGGGGTGTAGCTCCTCGGAATCCTTCGGATAGCCGTCCACCTGCGTGATCGACTCGACGCCGGCCGCCACGAACGCGTCGCCCTCGCCCGCACGGATCGCGTGGAACGCCATCCGGATCGTCTGCAACGACGACGCGCAGAAGCGGTTGACAGTCGTGCCGGGCACAGTGTCAGGCAACCCGGCGAGCAGCGCGGCCCGCCGCGCGAGGTTCATGCCCTGCCGCTCCTGAGGGAACCCGCAGCCGACCATCACGTCGACGAGCTCCTCACGCGGGAGCTCGGGCACATGCTTCAGCGCAGCGTCGATCGCGAACGCGACGAGGTCGTCCGGCCGCGCGTCGACGAGCGACCCCTTCCGCGCGCGCCCGATCGGCGTGCGCGTCGCAGCGACGATGACCGCCTCAGGCAAACGCGCTCTCTCCCGTCAGCGCGCGGCCGATGATCAGCTTCTGCACCTGGCTCGTCCCTTCGTACAACGTCGTGACCCGGGCATCCCGCAGGTAACGCCCGACGGGGTACTCGTCGACGTAACCGTAGCCGCCGTGGACCTGCACGGCGGCGTTCGCAGCGCGAACGGACGCCTCGCTCGCGAAGTACTTCGCGACCGACGACTCCAGCGTGTGCCGCGACCCCGAGTCGGCGAGCGCTGCCGCCCGCCACGTGAGCAGGCGCGCAGCCTCAGTCTCGACCGCGATCTCCGCGATCAGCTCCTGGACGAGCTGGAACGAGGCGATCGGCCTGCCGAACTGCTCCCGCTCGCGCGCATACGCAACGCACGCCTCGAGGCAGCCCTGGCCGATCCCGACGCACCCGGCCGCCAGCGAGATCCGACCGTTGTCGAGCGCCGACATCGCGACCTTGAAGCCCTCGCCCTCCGCGCCGAGCCGCGCCGAGTCCGGCACGCGGACGCGTTCGAGAAAGAGCTCGCCCGTGTCCTGCGCGCGCAGGCCGAGCTTGCCCTTGATCGGCCGCGCCTCGAACCCCGGCGCATCCGTCGGAACGAGGAAGCACGTGAGCCCGCGCGCGCCCTCGCCTCCGCTGCGCGCGAAGACCAGCGCAACCCGAGCCCACGTCCCGAGCGTGATGAAGATCTTCTGCCCGCTGATCAGCCAGTCGGAACCGTCGCGCTCGGCGCGGGTGACGAGGCTCGCGGGATCGGACCCCGATCCAGGCTCCGTCAGCGCGTAGCAGCCGAGCGCCTCGCCCGACCCGAGCTTCGGAATCCACTCGTCGCGTTGCTCGTCGGTTCCCCAGCGCTTGATCGTCTTCCCGACGAGGCCGGTGGTGACCGAGACGATCCCGCGCACCGACGAGTCCGCCCGCCCCAGCTCCTCCATCACGAGGCAGTAGGTGACCGTGTCCAGCTCCCAGCCGGCGAGAAACCCGACGTCGGCGAGCTTCGAGACGATCCCGCGGTCCATCTCCTCGGAGCGATCCCACTCGCGCGCGTGAGGAGCGATCTCGGAGTCGACGAACGACCGCGCAGTGGCGCGAACCAACTCCTGCTCGGACGTCAACGCAAAGTCCACGGCTGAAAGCGTGGGGCCGGCGCGAACCGGCCCCACGCAAGAAGCTCAGCGCCCCTTGATCAGAGCGCCAAACTCAGTCCAGGTGCCGTTGGTGTACCGGATCAACTTCATCTGCGAGATGGGGAAGCGGTCCTTCGGACCAGTCTTGACCTTGACGCCCTTGATCGTGAACGGATTCACCCAGTTCATGTGCTGGGTCGCCCGCATCAGTGACGCGCGTGTCGGCTTCTTCCCTGCAAGGTAAAGCAGACGCACCGTGTCGTACGCCTTCGCCATCCCGTAGTAGTAGAGGGAGTTGTTCGGATCGGCGTTCGCCGGCCCGAACTGCGCGAGGATCTGCCGGTACTTCTTCACCGTCGCGTCGTTGGTGTACTGCGCATTGGCCGGGTTCTTGAGATACCCGGTGCTGATCGCGCCTTCCACGAACGCCGCGCCCGCGTTCGCCACGGCGAGCTTCATGATCGTGTCGACTGCCGAGACCGAGTTCAGAACGAGCCTGTCGGGCCGGAAGTTCAACGCCTTCGCCGTCGCCATCGCGCGAACGGTCTGCGTGGGCAACCCGAGAATCACCCACGTGTCGGCGCCCGAAGAGCGCTGACGCGTGAGCTGTGACGCGTAGCTCGTGTCGCTCAGCTCGTACGATTGCTCCGAGACGATCAGGCTACGCTTGGCGCCGAGGCCGATCTTGACGCCCTTGAGGTAGTCCTTCCCGTAGTCGTCGTTCTGGAAGAAGATCGCGATCTTCGCGTTCGGCGCGTTTCGCACGATCCAGCGTCCGTAGACGATTCCCTCGGCGATGTAGTCAGGCTGCCAGCCGATCGTCCACGGGAACTCCTTGTACTGAAGGCCCCAGTAGCTCGCCCCGGTCGAGACGAGGATCTGTGGAACTTTCCGGGAGTTGAGCAGCGGCCTGATCGGCAGGTTCGGCTCGGTGCCCAGCGTGCCAACGATCGCGAACACCTTGTCCTGCAGCACCAGCTGGTTGGTCAGCTGCACGGTGTTCGCGGGGTTGTAGCCGTCGTCGAGGTACTTCCAGTTGATCTTCCGTCCGTAGACGCCGACCTTCTTGTCAGGGCCCTTCCGCTGGTTGACCCACTTGAAGTACGCCTCCATCCCGCGGGGGATGGGCGCGTAGAACGACGCAGGACCGCTGAGCGGGAAGGTGCCGCCGATCAGGATCGACGTCGAGGTGACCCCCGGGTCTGCCGCAGCGGTGGCCGCCCCCTGGGATCCCGCGAACGCCCCCGGCAGCGTGACGGCGAGCGCCAACGCCAAGGCCGCGGGCACGAAAAGCAATCTCTTCAATGTCTCCTCCTTGCCACCCGCCCCAGGGAAGCCCGGGTACGTAGCAGGTAGTCAAAAGGTCTGACCCGCCGAGGTCAATCCCCAGTCGCGGGCTGCGGGTCCTGAGCCGCCGGTGCCGGCCGCCGCAGGCTCCGAACGAACGGCGCGGTCAGGCGGCGCAGCAGTCCGGCAACGCCGCCGGGGATCAGGAACATGATCAGGATCAGCAGCGCGCCGAAGACGAATCCCGGCGCCTGCTTCGAGAGCCCCGTGGACACGAAGGGCGGATCCTGCGCGTAGATCGGCAGGAACTCGAGCACGAGCGCGCCGAAGATCACGCCGCTCAGCGAACCGAGCCCTCCGATGACGACGCTCGCGAGCAGGAGGATCGAGAGCACGAGCGGGAACGTGTCGGGGTTCACGTACGAGACCTCGACCGCGAGCAACGCGCCCGCGACGCCGGCGTAGAACGACGAAACGCCGAAGGCGAGCGCCTTGTAGAGCGTCGGGTTGACGCCGGACGCCGTCGCCGCGATCTCGCCGTCGCGAATCGAGCGCCACGCGCGGCCGACGCGGCCACGAACGAGCAGCCACGCGACGACGAAGAGGATCCCGGCCGTTACCCAGGCCTCGTAGAAGAGCCAGTGGCGCACCGAGATGTCCAAGCCGAACGGCGTCTGCGGCAGGTTGAGCACGATGCCGCCGCCGCCTCCGGTCACCTCCTCGAACCGCTTCGCGATCAGTGGTAGCGAGACCGCGACCGCGAACGTCGCGAGCGCGAGCGAGACACCGGCGAGCCGGACGGCCGGCAACCCGAACAGGAAGCCGACGACGCCCGTGACCAGCCCGGCGATGGCGATCGTGAAGACGGGGCGCATCCCGTCGCCGATCGGCAGCCACTCCGGCGGCTCGAGCGTGAGAGCCTCGAGTCCGGGCCTGCCGACCGTGAGCACAGCGCTGACGTACGCACCGATGCCCATGAATGCGCCGTGGCCGAGAGAGATCTGGCCGTTGTAGCCGGTGAGGATGTTCAGCCCGAGCAGCGCAATGAAGTAGACGGCGACGAACGTGAACTGGGAGAGCCGGAACTCGCCCGTGAAACGCGGCAGCATGGCGATCAGCAGCGCGGCCCCGACGCAGAGCGCGACCTTCAGCGTCGGCAGCGCGTAGCGCCTCATACGCGGCGCACCGCCGGGTGGCCGAAGAGCCCTTGCGGCCGGATGATCAGGACGAGGAGCAGCACCGCGAGCGCGGTCGGCAGACGCAGCTCGGAGCCGACGAAGTCGACGTAGGCGCCGAGCAGGTTGATGATCACGCCGAGGAGCAAGCCACCGACCACGGCGCCGACCGGACTGTCGATCCCGCCGAGCACGGCGGCCGCGAACGCGTAGATGAGGACGACGAGCATCATCGTCGGATCGAGGAACACCGCGGGCGCGGCCATCATCCCGGCGACGGCACCGAGCACCGCCGCGAAGCCCCAGCCCAGCGCGAGCATCCAGCCCACGCGGACGCCGAGCAGGCGGCTGGCGGTTGGGTTCACCGCGGACGAACGCAACGCCAGACCGAGCGTGGTGAAGCGGAAGAACGCCCAGAGCGCGACTACCGTCACGAGGCAGACGGCCAGGGTCCCAACGTCGCGGGTCGAGATCGTCACCCCGAGCAGCTCGTGCGTCGTGTTCGGGAACGGGCTCTCGAAGGCCTTCGTCTCCGCACCCCAGATCCAGCCGGTCAGCGCGTTGAGCGCGATCAGCAACCCGATCGTCACGATCACGATCACGATCTCCGGTCCGCCTTCGAACGGGCGAATCAGCGTGCGCTCGATCGCGATTCCGCCCACGAATGCGAGGGCAAGCGTGAGCGCGAAGGCCGGCCAGTACGACAAGCCGTGATCCATGAGCGACCACGCGATGTACGTGGTGAACGTCGCCATCTCGCCCTGCGAGAAGTTGACCACGTCGGTCGCGCGGTAGATCAGTACGAGCGCGAGGGCGAGGCTCGCGTAGATCGCGCCTGCAGCGAGCCCGCTCACGACCTGTTGCACGAAGTCGGCCACTAATAGCCCAGGTAGCTTTTCCGGACGCCCTCGTGCCGGCGCAGCTCGTCGCTCGTTCCGGAGACCGCGACCTTCCCGACCTCGAGCACGTACGCCCGCGCCGACGCGTCCAGCGCGATGTTCGCGTTCTGCTCGACGACGAGCACGCTCAGCCCTTCCTCACCGTTGAGGCGGGTGACAATCGCGAACAGCTCCTGCACGACCGTCGGGGCCAGGCCGAGCGACGGCTCGTCCAGCATCAGCAGACGCGGGCGGGAGACGAGGGCACGCGCCAGCGAGAGCATCTGCTGCTCCCCGCCGCTGAGCGTGCCGGCCTGCTGGTGCTTCCGCGCCTCGAGCCAGGGGAAGTACCCGACCACGCGCGGTGCTTCCTGCTTGAACGTCTTCCGCTCGCCGCGAACGTACGCGCCCATGCGGAGGTTGTCCCAGACCGAGAGCTCGCCGAAGAGGCCGCGACCCTCCGGCACGTGCGCGACCCCGAGCCGAGCGACGCTCTCCGGCGAGCGACGCGCGATCGACTTCCCGTCGAAGATCACGTCCCCCGACTTCCGCACCGCGCCCGAGATCGCGCGCAGGGTCGTCGTCTTGCCGGCGCCGTTCGCGCCGAGGAGCGAAACGACCTCGCCCTCGTCGACGGTGAGCGACACACCGTGCAGTGCCTTGATCGGCCCGTAGCGTGCTTCGACGTCGCGCAGCTCAAGCAGCGGCATCGGCGGTTCCCAGGTAGGCCTCGATCACGGCCGGGTTCGCGCGCACCTCGGCGGGCACGCCCTCGGCGATCTTCTCGCCGAAGTTGAGCACGTGCACGCGGTCGGAGATCGACATGACGAGGTTCACGTGGTGCTCGACGAGCAGCACGGTCAGTGCGTAGTCGGCTTTGATCCGCCGGATCAGGCCGCCGAGCTCTTCGACCTCTTCGTGGTTGAGGCCGCCCGCCGGCTCGTCGAGGAGCAGCAGCCGAGGCCGCGAGACGAGCGCGCGCGCGAGCTCGATCCGCTTCAGCGTGCCGAACGGCAGCCCGGCGACCGGGCGCTCGGCGAGCCGCGAGAGCCCGAGGTCTGCCAGGACCGCCTCCGCGTCGCGGCGCGCCGCTCGCTCGGAGAAGAACCAGCGCCGCGAATGGGTCCCGACGAGGACGTTCTCGAGCACGGTCATCGCCGGAAAGAGGACGACGTTCTGGAACGTCCGAGCGATGCCGAGCCCGACGATCTTGTAGGCGGGCGAGCGCAGCAGGTCGCGCCCGTCGAAGGCGACGCGGCCCGAGTCGGGCGTGTACAGCCGCGTGATCACGTTGAAGGCGGTCGTCTTGCCGGCGCCGTTGGGGCCGATCAGGCCCGCGACCTGGCCCTCGTCGACCGCGAGCGAGACCTCGTTCAGCGCGACGAGCCCGCCGAAGCGGCGGGTGATCCGGTCGAGCTCGAGCAGGGCCGCCACAGGGAGCACGATCTTAAGCTGGCTCCGGCAAGGCGCCAAGGAGCCCGGTGGTATTGACCAATTGGCGGCCGTGGCTGTACCATCGGCTCATGGGCCCGGTACAGAGCGCCGTCGAGTCCGGCAAGAGGCACTGACCACTTGCGCGTGACGAAGCAGACCGAGACGCGCGAGCGGGTGCTCGACCTGATCGAGCGCCTCGACGTGGGCCAGGCGATCCCCTCCGAGCGGCAGCTCAGCACCGACTTCGGCGTCTCGCGGCTGACCGTCCGGGCAGCACTCGACGACCTCGTCCGCGAGGGCTTCCTCGTCCGGCGGCGCGGCAGCGGCACCTTCGTGAGCGAGCCGAAGATCGCCCAGGAGCTGACCATGACGTCGTTCACCGACGACATGCGCAGCCGCGGCCTGCGCCCCGCGAGCCGCACGCTCGACCTCCAGGTCACGCCCGCCGGCGCGCGGCTCGGCCGCTTCCTCCACGTCTCGCCCTCGGAGCCCATCGTCGTCGCAACGCGCCTGCGCCTCGCCGACGCCGAGTCGATGGCGATCGAGACGCTGCACGTGCCGGCGTCGCTCGTGCCCGGCCTGAGCGCACGCGACCTCGAGACGCATTCCTTCTACGAGCTGCTGCGTGAGCGCTACGGCGTCGTGATCGCCAGCGGCGTGCAGCGCATCGAGCCCACCGTGACGAACGAGGAGGAGTCCGCGGCGCTCCGCGTACCGCTGCACGCGCCCGCCTTTCTGTTCGAGCGGACGTCGCGCTCCGACGACGGCACGGTCGTCGAGTTCGTTCGCTCCATCTACCGCGGCGACCGCTACGTGCTCGTCAGCGAGCTTACGCCGCAGACACCGCGCGGAGCCATCCCGGTGCTGACCGTTCGCGATGACGGCTTCCGCTAGCGCGACCGTCGGCTGCTCGTACTTCGGCGTGCGCATCCTGCGGCACGTCGCACGGGACATGGAGGACATCGCGCGCCGCGGCTTCACCGGGGTGCTGCACACGTTCTCGGAGAACGACCTCGCGTACTACCGCGAGACGATGGGCCGCATCGTCGACGTCTCGCACGAGCTCGGGCTCGAGGTGCAGATGAACCCGTGGGGCGTGGGGCGGACCTTCGGCGGCGAGGCGGAGAGCCGTTTCGTGACGATGCGGCCGGAGGCGTGTCAGGTGCTCGACGACGGGCGTAGCGTCGCGGCGGGGTGTCTGAACACCCCGAAGTACCGCTCGTACTGCAAGGAGTGGGCGGATGCGGCGCTGGAGGCCGGCGCCGACCTCGTCTTCTGGGACGAGCCGCACTGGGTCGTTCCCGCGCACGTCGGCGTCGACGATCCCACGCGCTGGAGCTGTCGGTGCGACGCTTGCCGCGAGCGCTTCGGCCGCGACCTGCCGACCGAGCTCACGGGCGAGGTGCTCGCGTTTCGCGAGGCGTCGCTCGTCGACTTCCTCGGCGAGATGGTCGCGCACGTGCACGCGCTGGGCGGGCGCAACACGATCTGCGTGCTGCCGGCGGTCGAGGGTGCGCACGGGATCCGCGACTGGGGCGCGGTCGCCTCGCTGCCCGGGCTCGACGTCTTCGGCACGGATCCCTACTGGCAGGTTTTCGGCGAGCCGGCCGGCGAGTTCGTCGGCCGCTTCGCGACGCTCGCGGCAGAGAGCGCCGCGCGTGCCGGTGTCGTGCCCGAGCTGTGGGTCCCGGCGTTCCGGCTCACCCGTGCGGACATCCCCGACCTCGAGGCCGCGGTCGACGCCGCGCGAGCTGCCGGGATCGGTCGGCTTTGGGTCTGGGGCTACGAGGCCTGCGGGCACATGAGCTCGCTCGCGACGCCGGATTCGAGCGCCGTTTGGGAAGCCGCGGTGCGCGCGCTCACCGGCGGGACGACCGAGGCGCGGCGCGACGAGCACGCCGATCTCGACCTGCGTCCGACGCGCGAGCTCGTGCGACTGATGAACAGGGAGGACGAATCCGTTCCGGCCGCCGTGGCGGCCGCCGCCGACGGGATCGCCGACGCGGTCGACGCGATCGTGGAACGGCTCGCGCGCGGCGGGCGTCTGATCTACGTCGGGGCGGGGTCGTCGGGCCGGCTGGCCGCAGTCGACGCCGACGAGTGCGAGACGACCTTCTCGGTCTCCCGGGTCGTCGCAATCGTCGCCGCGAGTGACGCGGCAGAAGACGACGAGGATGGCGGCGCTCGCGAGGTCGCCGCGCTCGTGCTGAGCGAAGACGACGCGGTCGTCGGCATCAGTGCGAGCGGAAACACGCGGTACGCGCTCGGAGCGCTCCGCGCGGCCCGAGACGCGGGTGCATTCACCGTCGCCCTCGTCTCGAACGCAAACTCGCCGCTCGCCTCCCTCGCCGACTGCGAGCTCTGCGTCGCCGTCGGTCCGGAGTTCATCGCGGGCTCCACGCGTCTCAAGGCCGGCACCGCGCAGAAGCTCGTCCTGAACATGATCTCGACGATCGCGTTCGTGCGGCTCGGCAAGACCTTCGGGAACCTGATGGTCGACGTCGCGGCGACGAACGAGAAGCTGCGCGGCCGTGTTCGCGGCATCGTCGTGGCGGCGACCGGCGTCCCGGCGGAGCGCGCCGATGACGCGCTCGCGGCGGCGGGCGGCAGCGCGAAGGTCGCGATCGTCTCGCTGCTGGCGGGCATCGACGCGGACGCGGCGCGCGGCCGGCTCGAGCAGGCGAACGACAACGTGCGCGTCGCACTGGAGGCGCGATGAAGCTCGGCGTGGGCGCCGCGCTCGTGGGGACGACGCTCGTCCCGGGCGACGTCGAGGTCGAGGACGGCCGGATCGCGCGCGTCGGGGTCGGGACGGGCCACGGGCACCGGACCGCCGCGCCGGGGTTCGTCGATCTCCAGGTCAACGGCTTCAACGGCGTCGACTTCGCGGGCGCCGACGCTGCGGGCTACCGGCGTGCAGGCGAGGCGTTGCTCGAGTCCGGGGTCACGTCGTACCTGCCCGCCCTGATCACCGCCACGGAGGACAGCCTCACCGCGTCGCTGCGTGCGGTGCCGAGCGGCATACCGGGCCCTCGCATCCTGGGCGTCCACCTCGAGGGGCCCTTCCTGTCCGCCGCGCGCATGGGAGTCCATCCCCTCGCTGCCCGTCGCGACCCCGACCCGGCGCTGCTCGAGCGCTTGCTCGACGCCGGCCCGATCCGGCTCGTCACGCTCGCGCCGGAGCTCCCGGGCGCACTCGGGCTGATCGAGCTCCTGCTCGCGCGCGGCGTGCGCGTCTCGTGCGGGCACACGGACGCGACCGCGGAGGAGGCCGAGGCTGCGTTCGACCTGGGCGTCCGCACGGTCACGCACCTCTTCAACGCGATGCGTCCCTTCCGCCACCGCGACCCCGGCGTCGCGGGCGCGGCGCTCGGACGCGACGACGTCGTGGTACAGCTGATCCTCGACGGCCACCACGTCGCCCCGACGACCGCGCACATCGTCTGGCGTGCGGCCGCCGGTCGCGTCGCGCTCGTGACCGACGCGATGGAAGGCGCGATGCGCGGCGACGGCCGCTACCGCCTCGGCGACGTCGAGGTCGAGGTCCGGGACGGCCGCGCCCAGAACGCGGACGACGTGATCGCGGGCAGCGTGCTGACGATGATCGACGCGGTTCGGAACCTGCACGACCTCGGTGTGCCGCTCGGCGACGCGCTGCACGCGGCATCGACGGTGCCGGCACGGGTGGTCGGGGAGCGGACGGTCGGGACGCTCGAACCGGGCGCCGCTGCGGACGTCGTCGTGCTCGACGACAACCTCAACGTGGAGCGTGTGCTCGTGGGAGGCGAGGCCCTTGTCGCCGCCTGAACCCGTCCGCGCCGTCGAGCAGGCGGGGGGCACGATGCTCGCCGAGATCCACGAGCAGCCCGCGGCGCTGCGGCGGCTGCTCGAGCGGGAGCGCGAATTCGCCGAGGTCGCCGAGCACTCGGTGCGCAGCGGGAAGACGCTCATCCGTCTCGTCGCGCACGGCTCGTCCGACAACGCGGCGTCCTACGGCGTCTACGCGTTCGGGCTCCTGCCCGGGTGGACGGCGCTCCGCGACTCGATCTCGCTGACCGTCTACTCGCGCGCGAAGATCGACATGTCGGGCTCGACGGTGCTCGCGCTCTCGCAATCCGGACGCACGCGCGACGTCGTCGCGTATCTGCAGCGCGCACGCGACTCCGGTGCGTTCACGGTCGCGGTGACGAACGACTCTGCGTCCGAGCTCGCGGACGCCGCGGAGGCTGTGCTTCCCTTGTCCGCCGGCCCCGAGCAGGCGATTGCCGCGACGAAGACGTACTCGAACACCGTCGCCGCGCTCGCGCTGCTCGCTGCGAACGCCGCCGGTCGCGGCGCCGAGTTCGCGCACGGCCTCTCGGCCGTGGCGGACCGCCTCGAGACGATGATCCCCGAGCTCGAGTCGCACGCCGCCGAGCTCGCGGTCTCGTTCGCGTTCGTCGGCCGCATGTTCGTGATCGGGCGCGGGACCGAGCTCGCGACCGCCCGCGAGATCGCGCTGAAGCTTCTCGAGACCTGCCGTGTCGCGGCCGAGCCGATGACGGCGACGGCGTTTGCGCACGGGCCAGTCGCGGCGCTCGACGCGCTCTTCCCCGTCTGGGCGATCGCCTCGCACGACAACCGCGACGCCGTGCGCGAGGCGGTCGCGCGCGCTCGGGCAGCCGGAGCCGGCGTCGTCGCAAGCGGCCCCGCCGTCGAGTTGCTCGCGGACGTCTCGTACAGGCTCCCGACGCCGGAAGCCTCGCCGCCGCTGCTCTCGCCGCTCCTCTCGGTCGTGCCCGGCCAGCTGTTCGCGTGGGCGCTCGCGCACGCCAAGGGGCTCGATCCGGATCGCCCGGTCGGGCTCTCGAAGGTGACGCTTGCGCAGTGAAGGTGGTCAATACCATTGCCTCGCGCGGGCGTCTGACACCAGGGCCCGATTTGCAGGGATTTTCTCGCGGGGCGCCAGGCACCCTCGCAAAGTGGTCTTGACAAGGAAGGCGGGATCGTGCGATGCTCCCGCCGTGCACTATTGGTCTGTACCAATCGCGGGAGGTCGGAGATGAACCTACGCTACGTCGCTGCCGTGACACTCGCGGCGGCGGTCGCGGCCGGCGCGTCCACGGCCGGGGCGAGGACGACCGCCCCGGACAGCGCGACCGCCTCGAGGACGATCACGGTCTGGCTGATGACAGACGCGCAGGGTGGCGCCTGGGCCGACGTGGTCGCCGCGGCGAACCGGACGTTCGAGGCGGCGCACCCGGACACGGCCGTCAAGGTCGAGATCCAGACCTGGGGCGACCACCTCACGAAGCTCGATGCCGCGCTCGCCGGCGGCCGGGCTCCTGACGTGATCGAGCTCGGGAACACCGAGACGACGAAATACATGGCGGCCGGCGCGCTCGCGAACCTGAGCGGCAGCAGGTCGAACTTCCAGAACAACCGGACCTGGCTGAACGCGCTGACGCAGTCGTGCACCTACGGCGGGAAGCTCTTCTGCGTCCCGTACTACGCCGGCGCACGCGCGGTCATCTACCGCTCCGACGTCTACAAGAAGGCCGGCCTGAAGGGGACGCCGAAGTCGCTCGCCGCGTTCGTCGCGATCGGCAAGAAGGCGATGAAGCAGAACAAGAGCGACCGGAACTTCTCGGCTCTCTACTTCCCCGGCAAGTACTGGTATGCCGCCCTGTCGTTCGTGTACGACTACGGCGGCGCGATCGCGCGCTTCAAGGGCGGTAGATGGGTCGGAACCCTCAACTCTCCGTTCGCGCTGCGCGGCCTCCGGCAGTGGAAGTCGACCGTGACCGCGCTGTCGAAGGCGAACCGCTCCGGCACGGAAGCCACCCAGTGGACGGTCTTCGCGCAGGGTCACGTCGGCGCGACGATCTCGAACGGCTGGGAGTGGGGTCTGATCATCGACCCGAAGACCGGGAACCCGAACCTCAAGCTCGCGGCGTTCCCGATGCCGAGCCACACGCCGGGCAAGTTCATGCCGACGTTCCTCGGCGGCTCGGATCTGGCGATCCCGGCGACGAGCTCGAACCGTGCGCTCGCGATCGACTGGATCCGGACCTTCACCGGGACGCAGTACATGCGCTCGCTCACGAGCGCGACCGGCGTGATCCCGAACACGACGTCGCTCGCCGGTGTCAACGCGGGCAAGCCGACGCTGGCGCCGTTCGCGCAGGCGGCGAAGTCGAGCTGGTTCGTTCCGACGGCGCCCAACTGGGTCAACGTCGAGAACGCGCAGGTGCTCCAGAACATGCTCGCGTCGATCGCCACCGGCCGCTCGTCGGTCGACAAGGCGGCGAAGAAGGCGAGCACGCAGGTCACGCAAATCCTGAACGCAGGTTGATCCGAAGCCCGGGGAGCGGAGTGCGATGAGCTTCGCTCCCCGGGCCGCCTCCGCCGCCGAGCTGAGCGCCCCCTCCTCTCGGCGGCGGAGCCGTTCGGTCGCCGAGTCGGTGCGGGCGCTCGCGCCGCCGTACCTGCTCTTGCTGCCGGCCGTGGTCGTGCTCGTCGGCGTCCTCGCCTATCCGCTCTACTGGCTCGGCCGGATCTCCTTCGAGTCCTACGGCCTCAAGGAGCTGATCGCCCACCGCGGCAGGTGGACCGGCCTCGACAACTACCGCCACATGTTCGGCGACGCCGAGTTCTGGCGCATCGTCGGGCGCACGCTCGTCTTCACGGCCGTGAACGTCGGCCTGACGATGCTGCTCAGCACCGTGATCGCGTTGCTACTCGTCCGGATGGGCCCGATCGTGCGCACGCTCGTCGTCGTCGGTCTCGTCTGGGTCTGGGCGACGCCGACGATCGTCGGGGTGGCGATCTGGCAGTGGATGGTCGACTTCGAGTTCGGCGTCCTCAACTGGACGCTGACGGAGCTCCACTTCGGCGACTTCATCCACCACAACTGGTTCGACGACCCGCTCCAGGGGTTCGCGGTCATCACCGCCGTCGTCGTGTGGGGGGCGATCCCCTTCGCCGCGATCACGCTCTTCGCCGGCTTCTCGCAGGTGCCGCAGGAGCTCGTCGAGGCGGCCGAGGTGGACGGCGCGACGGGATGGGACGTCTTCCGCCGCGTCACCTTCCCGCTCGTCAAGCCGATCTTCATCATCATCGCGAGCCTCTCGATCATCTGGGACTTCCAGGTCTTCCAGCAGATCTGGGTGATGCTCGAGAACCGGCCGAGCAATGACTACTTCCTGATCGCCGTGTACTCGTTCGTGCAGTCGTTCCGCGTCAGCAATTACGGCCTCGGCGCGGCGATCGCGGTCGTGATGGTCGCGATCCTGCTTTGCGTCAGCTTCGTCTACGTGCGCCAGATGGTGCGGATCAGCGACGTCGATTGAGCACGCTCGCCGCATACTTCGACGTCCGCAATCGGCGTAAGCGCTCGCGGCTGCTCGCGAACATCGCCGGGCTCGTGATCCTGGCCGTGATGATCTTCCCGGTCTACTGGATGGTCGCGACGTCGTTCAAGCCGCCGCGCGACATCCTGCGCTTCACTCCGAAGTGGGTGCCGGACCCGTTCACCCTCTCGAACTTCGACGACGCGCTCCACCGGCCGCACTTCTGGGACGCGGTGAAGAACAGCCTGATCATCGTCGCGGTCGTCGTGACGCTGTCGCTCGTAATCGGTTTTCTGGCCGCGCTCGCGATCGCACGCTTCCGCTTCTACGGCCGGCGCGCGCTGATCGTCGTGATCATCGGCGTGCAGATGCTCCCGGCCACGGCTTTGATCATCCCGCTCTACATCCTGCTCGCGCGCGCCGACCAGGTCGACCGGCTGAGCGGCGTGATCATCACGTACATCACCTTCGTGCTCCCGTTCACGGTGTGGACATTGCGCGGCTTCGTGATGGGCATCCCGAAGGAGCTCGAGGAGGCGGCGATGGTCGACGGCTGCACGCGCATGGGCGCGTTCGTGCGCATCCTGCTGCCGCTGATCGCGCCCGGTCTCGTCGCGACCTCGATCTTTGCCTTCGTGCAGGCTTGGAACGAGTTCATCTTCGCGTATGTGCTGCTGAGCAGCCCGGAGAAGCAGACGCTCCAGGTCTGGCTCGCGCAGTTCACGACGCTCCGCGGCACGGCGTGGGGCCCGCTGATGGCCGCGGCGACGCTGACCTCGCTCCCGGTCGTGATCTTCTTCGCGATCGTCCAGCGGCGCGTGGCCTTCGGCCTCACGGCCGGCGCGGTTCGCGGCTAGTACGGTGCCGCCGGTGACCCCGGCGCCCGCCCTTCACGAGCTGACGAAGGTCTACGGCACGCGCCGTGGCGTGACCGAGCTTTCGCTCGAGGTCGAACGCGGCGAATGCTTCGGGTACCTCGGGCCGAACGGAGCGGGGAAGAGCACGACTATTCGCGTGCTGCTCGACCTGATCCGGCCGACGAACGGCAGCGCCTCGGTGCTCGGGCTCGACAGCCGTCGCGACGCCGTGAAGATCCATCGCCGGCTCGGTTATCTGCCCGGCGAGCTGGCGCTGTACGAGCACCTTACCGCCGGCGAGCTGCTCGAGTACTTCGGCAACCTGCGCGGCGGGTTCGACCGGAAGCACGTCACCGAGCTGGCGCAGCGGTTCGACCTCGAGTTCGACCGGCCGATCCGCTCGCTCTCGCGCGGGAACAAGCAAAAGGTCGGGCTCGTGCAGGCGTTCGCGCACCGTCCCGAGCTGGCCGTCCTCGATGAGCCGACCTCCGGGCTCGACCCGCTCGTCCAGCAGGCCTTCCACGCGCTCGTGCGCGCGACCGTCGACGACGAGCGCACGGTGTTCCTCTCGTCGCACGTGCTCTCGGAAGTGCAGCACGTCGCGGATCGCGTCGGGATCATCCGCGAGGGCCGGCTGGTGGCGGTCGAGGACGTGGGCGCGCTGCACCGGCGCGCGGTGCGAGAGCTCGAGGTGCGCTTCGCGCACGACGTGCCGCGCGACGAGCTCGCAGCCGTGCCGGGCGTCCGTGAGGTCGCAGTCGAGGGGCCCGTCGCCCGGCTGCGCCTCGAAGGGCCTCCTGGCGAGCTGCTGCGCGTGCTCGCGCGGCACGAGGTCGTCGACCTGCTCAGCCACGAGCCCGATCTCGAGGAGGTCTTCCTCTCGTACTACGCCCCGGAGAACCGTGCTTCGTAACGTGCTCGCAAAGACGTTGCGCGACGCGCGCCGCGGACTCCTATGGTGGTCCGTCGGGATCGGCGCGTACGTGGTGCTCGTGATGAGTGTCTACCCGAGTCGAGCATCAAGGGGAACGCGGCACTCAACCGGGCCGTCCAGGACTACCCGGAAGCGCTGAAGGCGTTCGTCGGCGGTGAGCTCGACTTGGCGTCGGGGCCGGGCTACCTCGACGGCGAGCTGTTCTCGCTCATGATCCCGCTGCTCCTCCTGCTCTACACGATCGCCGCCGGTGCGCGCGCGATTGCGGGGGAAGAAGAAGCGGGGACGCTGGACCTGCTGCTCTCGCACCCGATCTCCCGCACGCGGTTGACGCTCGAGGAGGCAGGAGCAATGGCGCTCCAGGCCGGCGCGCTCGCGATCGGCGCCGCGGCCGCGCTCGCGGTGGCGGGCTACATGCTCGACGGGCTCTCGCGAATCGTCGACGTGCTCGAGCCGTGGCGCGTGCTCTCGCCGTTCGACTGGATGGGCGATCCGCTGCGCAAAGGGGTCGACCTCGGCGGCACGGCCGGGCTCGTCGCGCTTACAGTGGTGACGATCGCGGTCGCGCCGCTCCTCTTCAACCGGCGGGACATCGCCGTCTAGCGGCGTCCGAGCGGGATCCCGAGCACGCGCGGGAGCGCGGCGACGGCGCGCAGCGCGGCGGAGGTGCGGTGACCGTTCTGCTCGGCGTCCTCGACCGCGATCGTCGCGGCGCGGATCGGCGCGGTGCCCAGTCGCTTCAGCGGCTCCGGCGGGAGCTTCGGCACGTCGCGGTGGACGAGCGGAAGCTGTGTCCACTCATCGTCCGCGCCGAGAGCGAGCGACGCGAGGATCTGACCGCCGAGCCAGCTCGGACCGACGCCGCTCCCCGAATAGCCGGCGCCGTAGTGCACGTGCCCCTTGCTGCCGAAGAACGGAAGCTGGTCGGACGAGATGTCGATCGGCCCGTCCCAGCGGTGCGTGACGCGCGCAGTGACCGCGGGCAGGAGCGCGCGGAGCCCCGCTTCCGCCCGCTCGGTCGAGCCTGCGCCGCTGCCCATCAGCACGCGGCCGTCGGGCGTGGTCCGGAAGTAGTGGACGAACATGCGGCCGTCGACGACCGCCCCGCCGCCCGTCCAGCCAACGTCGACGACCGCGTCGGGCTCGGTGATAACGCAGGCGCTGTGCATAATCGTCAGCCGCCGCTGCAGCGGACGCCACGTGGACGTTGCGACGACGACGTCGCGCGCGCGCACGGTGCCGCGTTCGGTCTCGATGCGCCCCTGGTCGACGCGCCGGACGGGCGAGCGCTCGTGCAGCTGCACGCCCGCAGCAAGCGCTGCGCCGCGGAGTGCGCGCACGAGTCGCGCCGGCTGCACTGTGCCGGCGCGGCGCACAAAGACCCGCGCCCGAGACGCGGCGAGCGGATCCGCCCTGCGACCTGCTCGCGATCGAGCGGAACCGCCTCCTCTTCGACGCCGAGCTCCCGCGCTGCCCGCACGAGCACCTCCACCGACTCGTCCTGGGCCGGCGCGGCTGAGACCTTCAGGAAACCGCCCTCGCGAAACCAGACATCCTCGTCGAGCTCACGCACGGCGTCGATCGCACCCTCAGCCACGCGTGCGACTGCGAGCGCGCCCGAGTCGCCGAAGCGCTCGCGTAGCAGCGGCAGGCGCGACCAGTACCCGTGCAGGAAGCCTCCGTTCCGCCCGCTCGGACCGTGTCAGCAGACGTCCGCCTCGAGAACGACGACCTGCAGCTCAGGCGCGCGCTGCTTCAGTGCGAGCGCCGTCCACAAGCCGGTGTAGCCGCCGCCGACGATCGCGACGTCGGCTTCGGCCTCGCCGGCGAGCGCGGATGCAGCGGGCTCCGGCGGCGCTTCCTCCAGCCAATAGACGGCGGCCCCGCGCACGAGCCGTGTTGTACCGTGCCCGGCCCGGGCGGCGACGCCGCCGCCGGGGTGGATTCTGGCCGGGCGGCGCCCCTTCCAGACCGGGGCGAACGTGATAGAGAGGGCTGGTGCGCGCGCCGATCGCCGCCGTCCTCCTCGCGCTCGCCCTTCCCCGCCCCAGCGCTCGCGCACCACGAGCGGCCTGCCGCGTTCCCCGACTCGAACGTCGGCTCCGTCCCGCCCTATCGAGCGGCCGGTCCCGCGCTCGTGGTCTGCAAGCCCGATTCCCGGACGCGGATCGCGCAACTGACGGGTGCTGCGCGCCGCCGCAGCCTCGCGCTCCTGCCGCAGTGCCGCTACCAGCACGTGCAGGCGGCGGTCGACGCGGCTCGGCCGGGGACGCGCATTCTCGTCCTTCCGGGCGTGTATCGCGAGGAACCGAGCCGGGCGGTGGCTTTTCGCGACCCGCGCTGTTCCGATCTGCTCGTGCCCGCATACGCGGCGCCGACGGTGCTCGTCGCGAGCTACGCGTACCAGCAGCGCTGTCCGAACGACGAGAACCTCGTCGCGATTCTCGGGAAGCGCGACATCCAGATCGAGGGCACCGGCGACGACCCTTCGGACGTCCTCTTCGACGGCGACCGCGACAAGCTCAACGTGATCCGCGCCGACCGCGCCGACGGAGTCGTGCTGCGCAACTTCACCGTCCAGTACTCCGACTTCAACAACGTCTACGTGATCGAGACCAACGGCTTCCGGCTCGACCGCATCGTCTCGCGCTGGAGCAGGGAGTACGGGTTCCTGAGCTTCGTCTCCGACCACGGGCTCTACACGGATCTCGTCGCGTACGGGAACGGCGATGCAGGCGTGTATCCCGGCGCCGGACCGCAAGGGCACTGCGTGCGCTACGGGATCGAGATCCGGCGCGTCGATTCGTACCGCAACACACTGGGCTACTCGGGCACCGTCCGGCGACGGGATCTGGGTACACCACTCGCGCTTCCACCACAACGCGGCCGGAATCTCGATGGACTCCGCATTCAACGGCCATCCGGGAATGCCGCAGGACTGCTCGAAGTTCGAGCGCAACCGGATCTACTCGAACAACGCCGATCTCTTCAACGCGCAGCGCGACGCGTACTGCAAGCGGCCCGTGCTCACGCGCGACCCGAAGGTGCTGTGCCCAACCGAGCTCGTCCCTGTCGGCACCGGTCTGCTGATCGCGGGCGGCAACGGGAACGTCGTCCGCGACAACTGGATCTACGACAACTGGCGCTACGGGACGATGCTCTTCTGGGTCCCAGCGTTCGTGCGCGGCGAGACCAATCTCGCACTTGCGACGGACACGTCGCACGCGAACCGGTTCGCGGGGAATCGGATGAGCGTGACGCAGGGCGGGATGCGCTCGCCGAACGGGCTCGACTTCTGGTGGGACGAGGAGGGGAGCGGGAACTGCTGGGAGCGAAACGGGCGCGTACGCTCGAATCCGAGCGTGCTACCGACGTGCGCGGCGCCGGCGCCCTTCACCCCGGCGAACCCGGTGAAATTCTCCCAGCTCGTGACCTGCGCCGACTGGAACGCGCTCACGAACACGGACCCCGCCGGCTGCGCATGGCCGCGCCGCCCGCCGCGGCCGCGGGCGGGAGCTGATGGTTGATGCCCTGATCTCGCGCGCCCGGCTGCGCGGTCTGGCGCGTCTGGGCCCCGTGCGAAGCCGACGCACCGCCGCCTAGCGGCGTCGCCGCCCCGGCTCCGCGCGCTTCACGACGTCAGGCCGCCACCGATGCTATTGAGCATCGGCGACGTCCTGCCGTCGCGCCCCAGAGCGGCCAGACCACGCCCCGGGACGAACGATCTCATGGCATCAACCATCTAGAGCAGCCCCCGCCTCCGCATCTGCTTCACCTCGCGCGAGCGCTCGCGCCAGCGCCGCTTCATCTCCCTGTGCACGCGCGAGCCGGCACGTGCCGACGTGCGCCTGAGCTCGCGCTGGAGCTTGAAGTAGCTCGCGAGCCGTTCCGGGTCGACTTCCGCCCGGACCTCGCAGCCGGGTTCGACGGTATGCGAGCAGTCGTTGAACCGACACTGCGCGGCGAGAGCGGCGATGTCCGCGAACGCCGCGTCGACGTCGCCCTCCCACACCTGGAGCTCGCGCAGCCCCGGCGTGTCGATCAAGAGCGCACCGCCGCGCAGCACGAGCAGCTGGCGATGGCGCGTCGTGTGTCTCCCCTTGCCGTCACGGCGCAGATCGCCGATCGGCATCAGCTCACGGCCCGCGAGGCGGTTGATCAGCGTCGACTTGCCGACTCCGGAGGAGCCGAGCAGGACGACGGTCTTCGCCGGCACGAGCCAACGCTCGAGCGCCTCGAGCCCCTCGCCGGTGACGCCGCTCACGGTCACGGTCGGGACGCCGATCGCGACCGCCTCCGCCTCCAACGGTTTCAGCGGGTCGTCGCAGACGTCGAGCTTCGTCAGCACGACGACTGGATCGGCGCCGCTGTCCCAGGCGGCGACGAGGTACCGCTCGAGCCGCCTGACGTTGAAGTCCGCGTCGAGACCCGACACGAGGAAGACCGTGTCGACGTTCGCGACGAGCACGTGCTCCTCCGACTTCAGCCACGGCGTCTTGCGCGACACCTTCGTGCGCCGTGGCAGGACGGCCTCGATCGCGGCCCGCTCGGCGGGCGCATCGACGGTCGCGACCCAGTCGCCGACGGCCGGCATGCCGCCGACCGCCTCGTGCTGATCGCGCCAGCGCGCGCGGACGCTCGCGAGCCGATCGCCCCGCTCGCCGCGCACGGCGTAGCCGCCGCGGTGCTCCGCGACGACGCGGGCGGGCTCGAATCCGTCCGCCGCATAGGTTGTGAAGGCCTCGTCGAGCTCGGGGGTCCATCCGAGCGCGGCCAGGCTGTTACCAGCGTTCAAGCGTTGCTCCTTCGACGTTGATGTGCGCCGCGGGCGCTCGAACGCGCTACGTGTGGCTAGCCGTCGAGCCTCGCGACTCCGCGAGTGGAGGTGGTGCTGTTGTGCGCTTTGGCACGGAATCCGCCTCCTTGGTTCGACGACACACAGAGCGTACGCGCGCTTCGAGCGGCGGTCAACGTTTGCGGACGGCTTCGCGCGGCGACTTTCCGCGCGATGAGCCCGTTCTGGCGCCGCCGTCCGCCCGCTGCCGACCCCGACGCCGAGACCGTCGTCACCGATGGCCCCGCGGCCGACGAGGTCGTCGAGGAGGAGGTCGTTCCGCCTCCGCCGCCGCCGCGGATCTGGCCCTGGTTGCTGGCGCTGCTGCTGCTCGTGATCGCAGGCGGCGTCGCCTGGTGGCTGCTGACGCAGCGCGACGACAAGACGACCATGCCGCGCGTCGTCGGACTGACCGAGCCTCAGGCGCGCGCGAGGCTCGCCGACGCGGAGCTCGAGGTGGACGTCGACCGGCGGCCCAGCAATCGCAAGGCGGGCATCGTCGTCGCGCAGACGCCGGGCGCGGGGACCCAGCTCGACGAGGGCGAGCGCGTGGAGATCGTCGTCTCGAGCGGGCTGATCAAAACCCCCGTCCCGAACGTGCGCGGCCTCAAGGAGGACGACGCGAGTGCAAAGCTGACCGCGGTGGGCTTCAAGACGAGGGTGGACCGCGTCTTCGCGGGAGCGCCGAAGGGCCAGGTTGTGGAGCAGGACCCGCGCGCAAGCGAGCGCGCCGCGAAGGGCACCGTCGTGCTGCTGAAGGTCTCTAAAGGCCGCAACCTGCAGAACGTCCCCGATGTCGTCGGCAAGCCCGAGTCCGAGGCCGTGAGGATCCTGCGGGCGCGCGGATTCACGCCGCGGATCTTCGACGTGCCGTCGGAGGAGCCGAAGGGGACCGTCATCAGCCAGGCGCCTCCGGCCGGAGCCCAGGCCCCGCCCGACTCGCGCGTACGAGTCAACGTCTCCACCGGCGAGCCGAGCGGTCAGACGACCGAGCGCACGACGACGACTACGACCACGCCGACTGCAAGCCAGGTGACCGTGCCGAACGTCGTCGGCCTGGCGCAGACACCCGCGCTGCGGCAGCTGCACAACGCCGGCTTCAAGGGCGTCGTCGCCTATGCCACGTCGAACCAGCCGCGCGGGCGCGTGATCGCACAGCGGCCTCCGTCCAGCACGCAGGCCCGCCGCGGCTCGCAGGTGACGATCACCGTCTCCGCCGGCAACGGCAACGCGGAGCAGATCGAGGTCCCGGACGTCCGCGGCTCGGACCTCCAGGGCGCGACGCAGACGATGCAGGACGCCGGCTTCCGCGTGGAGACGATTCGTACCGCCGAGGGCGACACGGTCAACGACCAGCAGCCCGCGCCCGGTACGACGGCGCCGCGCGGCGCGGTCGTGACGCTCTTCATCGGCGGCTAAGCCGCGGGCGGGCGCAACACCGCGAACGCGTCGGTCACTTCGAGCTCACGTGCGCGGAAGCGGAAGACCGCGGCCGGCCGACCGCCGCTCGGGCCGGGCTCGCGGCGCTCGCCGGTCCGCTCGAGCAGCTCGCGGCGAAGCAGCACGCGCTGCAGGTTCGTGGCGGAGACCTCGTGGCTCAGAGCTGCCGTGTACACGTCGCGCAAGTCGGCGATCGTGAACGTCTCAGGTGCGAGCGCGAAGCCGACGTTCGTGTACGAGAGCTTCGCGCGCAGCCGCTCGCGTCCGGCGAGCGCGATCTCGCCGTGGTCGAATGCCATCGAAGGCAGGCGGTCGATCGGATGCCACGCGGTGTCCTGGGGGACGGCGGGGTCGGCGCCGGTGGGCACAAGGCCGAGATACGCGGTCGCGAGCTGGCGCTCCCGGGGATAGCGTCTCGGGTCGCTCCGCGTCTCGAGCTGCTCGAGGTGCGTGAGCTCACGGACGTCCACCTTCGCCGCCAGGTGGCGTCGGATCGAGTCCTCGAGAGTCTCGCCGTCCTCGAGATAACCGCCGGGCAGCGCCCACGCGTTCTTCGCAGGCTCCTTGGCGCGCTGCCAGAGCAGCACCTGCAGCCGTTGCTCCCGTGCGCGGAGCACGACGCCGAGCGCAACGTGCGTGGTAGACTCCGCCACCAGTTTTAGACTATCAGTCGAAAACCCCCGTGAAACGACTCGCGCTCCTCCTGATCGCGCTCCTTGCGCTCGCCGGCTGCGGCGGCGGCGGCGACGAGAGCGCCGGCACGACAAAAGCCGCGGCGAGCGAGGTCAAGGTCGGGCTCGTCACCGACATCGGTCAGCTGAACGACCGCGGCTTCAACCAGCTCGCATACCAGGGGCTCAAGCGTGCACAGCGCGAGCTCGGCGTGAGCGGCCGGGTGCTCCAGTCGGCGTCCGCTTCCGAGTACGTCCCGAACATGGCGACGCTCGCTCGGCAAGGCTACGACCTGATCATCGGCGTCGGCTTCGCGCAGGGCGATGCCGTCGACAGCGCGGCGACTCATTTCCCGAAGACACAGTTCCTGATCATCGACGTCGACCAGGCGTCGTTGAAGCACAAGCCGAAGAACGTCGACGGCCTGCTCTTTCGCGAGCAGGAGGTCGGCTACCTCGCCGGCTATCTCGCGGGACTGCAGACGAAGCGCGAGGGCGGCAAGAACGTGATCGGCTCGGTCGGCGGGATGAAGGAGCCGCCGGTCGACAGGTTCATCGCCGGCTACCGCGCGGGCGCGAAGGCGAGCGATCCCGGGATCAAGCTGCTGAACGGCTACTCGCAGGACTGGGACGATCAGGCGAAGTGCAAGGAGCTCGCGTTGAACGAGATCCAGGCGGGCGCGCAGGTCGTGTTTCAGGTCGCGGGCGGATGCGGACTCGGCGCGCTCGACGGCGCGCGCGAGCACAACGTGTGGGGGATCGGCGTCGACGCCGATCAGTCGTTCCTCGGGCCGCACATCCTCACGAGCGCGATGAAACGCGTCGACCAGGGCGTCTTCCTCGCGATCAAGGACATCGTCGACGGCAATTGGCAGGGCGGCCGCAACCTGACGTATGGCCTGAAGGAGAACGGCGTCGGGCTCGGCAAGGTGAGCCCGAAGGTCGCGAAGACCGACCTCGCGAAAGTCGATCAGGTCAAGCAGCAGATCGCGGCGGGGAAGATCCAGGTCCCGCGCGAAGTCGGCTAGCCGCCGGCAATCGCGGTCACGATCAGCACTTTGGACTCGTCCTTCAGGGGCGTGTCGAGGCCGGCGCCGAAGCGGACGTCCTCGCCGTCGACGAAGACGTTGACGAGTCGCCGCAGCTCGCCGTGCTCGTCCAGGCAGAGGTCGCGGACCGGAAGCGCGCGCAGCGCGTCGCCGAGCGTCGCCGCGTCCAGCTCGTAGCGCCCCTTCCCGCCCGACTCGCGCGCGAGCAGCGCAGGCAACCGGACTACGGCCACTCGGCCGTCTCGACCGACAGAACCGGCGGCAGGAAACGCGCCGCCTCGATCCACTCATCGCCCGCGGAGGGCGAGACGAAAACCGAGCCGCCTTGCGTGCCGAAGTAGAGCCCGTTCGGATCGCGGCCGTCCCAGGCCGAGGCCTCGCGCAGCACGCCGACCCAGGCGCGCTCCGGCAGCCCGTCGGCGGCGAGCTCCCACGAGGCGCCCCCGTCTCGCGTGCGGAAGACGCCGAGCCGGCCCTCGGCGACGACGCGGTTGTCCGCGCCCTGCTCCGGGATCACGTACGCCGTGTCCGGGTCGCGCGGGTCGAGCATCAGCGGGAACCCGAACCCGCTCGGCAGCCCGTTGCCGTCGAGCCGCTCCCAGGACGTGCCGCGATCGTCGGAGCGGTAGACGCCGCAGTGGTTCTGCTGCCAGAGGCGGTCGGGTTGCCGCGGGTGCACGAGCACCTTGTGCACGCACTGGCCGACGTCCGGGTACGGCTCGGGTAGGAAGTCCGCGGCCGTGCCCTTGTTCACCGGCTCCCACGATTCGCCGGCGTCGTCGGAGCGGAAGACGCCCGCGGCCGAGATCCCGATCACGAGCCGGTTCGCGTCGTTCGGGTCGACGTTGATCGAGTGCAGGCACATGCCGCCGGCGCCCGGCCCCCAGCGCTCGCGCGTCTCGTGCTCCAGCAATGCACGGTTCGGCTCCCAGGTCACACCCTTGTCGTCCGAGCGGAACAGCACGCCCGGATCGCCCCCGAGCCAGAGCTCGCCGTCGCCGCCCGGTTCGAGGTGCCAGACCGCGTTGAGCTTGAGCTCGCCGTCTTCGGGGAGCCCGAGCTCCTCCGCGCGCTCCCAGGTCTTGCCGCCGTCGGTCGAGCGCTGCACCGTGCCGCCGCCGAAGAAGTTCGTGCACGCGTAGAGCGAGCCGTCGCGCGGGTCGGCCAGGGCGTGGAAGACGGAGAAACCCGTGAGGAGCGGGCCCTCGAGGGACCACTCGCGGCGCTCGTCGTCTCCCTCGAGCAGGAAGAGTCCCTTGCGCGTTCCGACGAGCACGAGCACGGCCACGTGTGGACCCTAATGCCGCGGGTACCGTGGGCGAACGCCCACCTTGACTCCCGAGCAGGCGCAGCTCTTCCTCGACGCGAACTACGCGGTCGTCGCCACGCTGCGCACCGACGGCTCGCCCCACCAGACCGCCGTCTGGGTGGACTGGGACGGAGAGCACGTGCTCCTGAACACCCACGAGGGCAGGGCGAAGGCGCGACACCTGCGGCGCGATCCTGGCGTTTCCGTCCTCGTGTTCGACGGCGACAACTGGTACCGCTGGGTCTCCGTCAGCGGCACGGCCGAGCTAATCGAGGAAGGGGCCGTCGAGCACATCAACAAGCTCTCCCACAAGTACTCGGGCAAGGACTACGCCCTGCCGCCGGACCAGAAGCGGATCATCGTCCGGTTTCGGCCGGAGCGCGTGACCGCATACGGGTTCTAGCATTCCTTCCGTGGACGTCCTCATCAGCGACGTCGGGCCGCGGGACGGTTTGCAGAACGAGCGCGACGTGCTCGCGCCCTCTGTGCGCGCGGACCTCGTCAATCGCCTCGCCGCAGCAGGACTCGCGCGCGTGGAGGCGGCCAGCTTCGTGCGCGACGACCGTGTGCCGCAGATGGCCGGCGCCGAGGAGGTCGTGGCGGGGATCGAGCGCCGTGACGGCGCAGAGTACTCCGGCCTCGTGCTGAACCGCGAGGGCTGGGAGCGCCTGCGCCCGACGGGGCTCGACCGTGTCAACGTCTCGCTCGCCGCCACCGAGTCGTTCAACCAGCGGAACGGCAACGCGACGCTCGAGCAGGCGGCCGCCCGCGTCGAGCAGATCCTCGAGGCGTCCGACCGGCCGGCGACCGTCACGATCAGCGTTGCGTTCGGCTGCCCGTTCGAGGGGCGCGTCGACTTCGACGCAGTCCTCGCGCTGGCGGAGCGCTTTCGCGGCGCGGACGAACTCGTCCTTGCAGACACGATCGGTGTCGGGACTCCGAAGCTGGTGCGCGCGCTGATCGAGCGCGTCGCGGCACTCGGCGGCAAGGTCGGCGGCCACTTCCACAACACGCGGAACACGGGCTATGCGAACGCGGTCGTGGCGCTCGAGGCGGGCGCAACCGTGCTCGACGCGTCGATCGGCGGGCTCGGCGGCTGCCCATTCGCGCCGCGCGCGACCGGCAACATCGCGACCGAGGATCTCGTCTACCTGCTCGAGGGCGACGGCGTCGACACGGGCGTCGACCTGGACGCGCTCGTCGAGATCTCGAAGTGGCTCGAGGGGCTGCTGGGGCGACAGCTGCCGGGGCAGGTGTACCGAACGTGAACCGCCTCGCGGACGAGACGTCTCCCTACCTGCTCCAGCACAAGGACAACCCGGTCGACTGGTACCCGTGGGGCGACGAGGCGCTCACGCGGGCGCGCGAGGAGGACAGGCCGATCTTGCTCTCCGTCGGCTACGCCGCCTGCCACTGGTGCCACGTGATGGAGCACGAGTCGTTCGAGGACGCCGCCACGGCCGCGCTGATGAACGAGCGCTTCGTGAACGTCAAGGTCGACCGCGAGGAGCGGCCCGACCTCGATGCGGTCTACATGGACGCGGTGGTCGCGCTCAGCGGTCACGGCGGCTGGCCGATGACGGTCTTCCTCACGCCGGAGGGCGAGCCGTTCTTCGGCGGCACGTACTACCCGCCGGAGGCGCGCCACGGGCTGCCGGGCTTCCGCGACGTGCTCGTCGCCGTCTCCGACGCGTACCGCGAGCGCCGCGGCGACGTCGCGCGGCAGGCGCAGGCACTCGTCGAGGCGATTCGCTCGCAGAGCGACCAGCGGCCGTCGAGCGATCCGCTCACGTCGCAGCTCCTCCACGACGCCGTGCGCGGGCTCCGCGCGCAGTTCGACCCGGAGTGGGGCGGCTTCGGGCGCGCACCGAAGTTCCCGCAGGCGTTGGCGCTCGAGTTCCTGCTCCGCCGCGGCGAGCTCGAGCTGGTCACGAAGACGCTCGACGCGATGGCGCTCGGCGGCATGTACGACCTCGTCGGCGGCGGCTTTCACCGGTACTCGGTCGACGAGCGCTGGCTCGTCCCGCACTTCGAGAAGATGCTCTACGACAACGCACTGCTCGTGCCCGCGTACCTGCACGGCTGGGTCGCGACCGGCAACGAGCGCTATCGCCGCGTCGCCGAGCAGACGCTCGACTACATGCTGCGGGAGCTCTGGATCCCGGGCGAGGGCTTCGCGTCGTCACAGGACGCGGACACGAAGGGCGTGGAAGGGCTCACGTACACGTGGGCGCCGGGCGAGGGCGCGCCGGAAGAGCTGCTCGAGCCCTTCGAGCACGGGCGGTTCGTGCTTCGCGGCGAGCTCGACGAGGAGACCCGGCGCCCGCTGTTCGAGCTCCGCGAACAGCGAGAGTTCCCTGGCCGCGACGACAAGGTGATCACCGCCTGGAACGGCCTTGCGCTCGCGGCGCTCGCGGAAGCTGGTCGCGTGCTCGACCGCCCGGACCTGCTCGAGGTCGCGGTGGAGCTCGCCGGGCTTCTGACCGACGGCGAGCCGGTCCGATCCCGGCGCGGCGGTCGTGCCTCGGGGCCTGGTTTCCTGGACGACTACGCAAGCGTCGCGAACGGCCTTTACGAGCTGCACGTCGCCACCGGCGACGTGCGCTGGTTGCGCGAAGCGCATCGGCTCGCGTCGCGTGCTGTCGAGCTCTTCGCGGACGACGAGCGCGGCGGTTTCTTCATGACGCCCGCGGAAGGCGAGGAACTCGTCGCGCGCAAGAAGGACCTCGACGACCATCCGACGCCCTCCGGGAACTCGATGCTCGCATTCGTCCTGCTGCGGCTCGCCCGGATCTGGGGCGACGACGAGCTGGAGCGCCGCGCGGCGGGTGTCTTCCGCCTGCTCGGGCCGCTATTGGCGCGCGCGCCGTCGGCGTTCGGGTGGACGCTGGCCGCACTCGACCTCTACCTCAGCCCGCCCCGCGAGCTCGCACTACTGGCCTCGCCGGGCGACGAGCTCGCCCGTGCCGCGCTGCGCGGGCTCGACCCGAACGCCGTCGTCGCCTTCGGGCCCGCGGACGACGTGCCGCTGCTCGCGGGCAAGACGCGCGTCGACGGTAAGCCGACGCTTTACGAGTGCGAGCGTTTTGCCTGTCGCGCGCCCGTGACCGCGCTCTAGACGACGAAGGTCTCCGGCCGCTCGTCCCGCTCGACCGCGAACGCGGACAGATCCAGCGTCGGCGCCGCGCCGGCCACGAGCTCCGCGACGTGCTCGCCGACCGCCGGGGCCTGCTGGAACCCATGGCCGGAGAAGCCCGTCGCGTAGAGGAAGCGGAACGGCACGGTGGTCTCGCCGACGAGCGCGTTGTGGTCGGGCGAGACTTCGTAGTACCCCCACCACGACGACTGGATCGGCAGCTCGACGAGCGCGGGCAGGCGGCGCGCGGCGTGCTCGGCGACCTCCTCGAGCGCGGCCTCCTTCCCGCCGAACAGCAGTCCCGGTCCTTCTCGGTGGAAGTAGAAGCTCGTCGAGAAGTCGATCGTTAGCGGCAACTCGGGCGGGAGGCCGCCGTCCTGCGGCGTGAACCACATCCATCGCGGCTCGCCGCGCACTGGGAGCTCGACGCCCGCGAGCGCGGCCACCTCAGACGACCACGCGCCGGCGGCGCAGACGACGGTGCCTGTCACGATCGCGCCGCTCGTCGTCTGCACGCCGGCGATGCGCCCGGCGCGCACGTCGATCCCGGTAACCGCCGATCCCTGCCGCACGCGCACGCCGCGCTCGGCCGCCGCTCGTGCGTACCCCTGGACGACCGCCTCGGGCGACGCATAGCCGTCCCACGGGCAGAACGTGGCCGCGAGCAGGCCCTCGGGCTCGAGCTGCGGCACGAGCGCGAGGGCTTCGTCGACGCTCAGCTCACGCGAGGGAACCCCGAGCCGGTTCTGCAGCTCGAGCGCGCGCCGGAACGCGACGACGTCGTCCTCACGGTCCAGCAGGAAGAGGTAGCCCCACTGCCGGAAGTCGATCTCGATTCCGAAGCGCTCGCCGAAGTGTGTGAACTCGTCGAGCGAGCGAAGAGCGATGCGCACGTTCAACTCGTCCGCGAACTGCGCGCGGATGCCGCCCGCCGACCTACTCGTCGAGCCGGCGCCGAGCACATCGCGCTCGATGAGCACGACGTCCGTGATGCCCAGCTCTGTCAGATGCCACGCGACCGAAGCGCCCATGGCGCCTCCGCCGACCACAACGACCTCTGCGCTCTCAGCCATGAATTACAGAAGCCTTACCGACACGTGACGCTAGCTTGGCGCTCGAGCGGGAAAACGAAGGCGTATGCGGAAGCTTCTCCTCCCGGTCGCCGCCGTGCTCGTGCTGGTTCCCGCGACCTCCTCGGCGCCGGCACCGCATCCGAACATCGTCGTCGTCATGAGCGACGATCAGACCGTCGAGTCGATGCGGGTGATGGCGAACGTCGACCAGCTGCTCGCGCGCCAGGGCGCGACGTTCGCGAACAACCTCGTCTCGTACTCGCTCTGCTGCCCGTCGCGCTCGACGTTTCTCTCCGGACAGTACGCACACAACCACGGCGTGATGGGAAACGCGCCGCCCCAGGGCGGCTACGAGAAGTGGCGCCCGACCGAAGGGAACGCGCTTCCGGTCTGGCTGCAACAGGCCGGCTATCGCACCGTGCACATCGGCAAGTACCTGAACGGCTACGGGCGGCAGGACCCGACGCACGTCCCGTCCGGGTGGAGCGAGTGGTACGGCTCCGTCGATCCCTCGACGTACCAGTACTACAACTACACGCTGAACGAGAACGGCCGGCTCGTGAAGCACGGCGCCTCCGTGCAGGACTACCAGGCGGACGTCTACACAGCGAAGGCCGTCGACGCCGTCAAGCGACTCGCACCGCAGTCGCAGCCGTTCTTTCTCTCCGTGGCCTATCTGGCCCCTCACAGCGGTGGGCCCCGCGAGTCCGACGACCCGCGCAATCAGGCGACGCCTGTCCCCGCTCCGCGGCACCGGGACCGGTTCGCCAACGAGCCGCTGCCCACGCCGCCGTCGTTCAATGAGGCCGATGTCTCCGACAAACCCGCTGCGATCCGCCGGCGCCCGATGTTGGGCCCGCAGCGGATCGCCGGGATCACCGAGAACTACCGCCAGCGCCTCGAGTCGATCCTCGCCGTCGACGAAGGCGTGGCCGCCATCGTGCGCGCCTTGCAAGAAACCGGAGAGCTGGCGAACACGCTCTTCGTCTACACGTCGGACAACGGGTTCTTTCACGGCGAGCACCGGATCCCGGCGGGCAAGGTGCAGCTGTACGAGCCGTCGGTCCGCGTACCGCTCGTGCTGCGCGGCCGGGGCGTCCCGCGTGGGGTGCGCCTCGCTCAGCAGTCGATCAACGTCGACCTGGCCGCGACGATCGTCGACGCAGCGAACGCACGAGCCGGACGGACGCTCGACGGCGTCTCGCTGCTGCCGCTCCTGCGCGACCGGACACGGTCGCTCGGACGCGACCTGTTGCTCGAGACGCCGGGTTACGCCGCGATCCACACGCCGCGGTACGTCTACGCCGAGCACGCGACCGGCGAGCGGGAGCTCTACGACCTGAAGACCGATCCGGACGAGCTCGCTTCGCAGCACGAGAACCCCGCCTACGCGCAGGTTCGCTCCGACCTGGCGCAGCGGCTCTTACGCCTGCGCGCCTGCAAGGGCGCCGCGTGCCGCCGCGGGCCGCAGCTCCGCGTCGGAGTGCGCTGCACGGCGGGACGCCGCATCGTGCAGGTGACGGGAGCGGAGAAGCGACTCGTCCAACGGGTGCAGCTCATCCGCCGGAGCTCGAGGATCCTGCGCGTCCGCGCGTCGCTGAACGACGGTCGCGTCGTCACGTACGACCGGTCGGTCCGCGCCTGCCGCTAGCCCGCAGCTCTCCGCGGCTTTACGATCCTCCGGCCGTGGCGCCTCTCCTCTCGGTCGAGAACGTGACGCGCCGTTTCGGGGGGATCCTGGCGCTCGACGGCGTCACCTTCCACGTCGAGCCGGGAGAGATCGTCGGGCTGATCGGGCCGAACGGCGCGGGGAAGACGACCGCGTTCAACGTGATCACGCGGCTGTACCGGCCCGACGCGGGCGACGTCGTCTTCGACGGCCGCAGCCTGCTGAAGACGCCGCCGCACCGCGTGATCCGGCGCGGAATTGCGCGGACCTTCCAGAATGTCGCGCTCTGGCCGACCATGACCGTGCTCGACAACGTGCGGCTGGGAGCCCAGGCCCGCAGCGGTGACCGTCCTCCCGAGGAGCTGATCGAGTACGTCGGCATCAAGGACGTCGCCCACCGTCTGACGGCCGGCCTTCCGTTCGGCACGCTGAAGCGCGTCGAGCTCGCGCGCGCGCTCGCGTCGTCGCCGCGGCTGCTCCTGCTCGACGAGCCTGCCGGCGGGCTGAACCACGAGGAGGTCGGCTACCTCGCGCGCTTCATCGACCGCATGCGCAGGGAGTTCGAGCTGACCGTGCTGCTCGTCGAGCACCACATGAACCTCGTGATGGAGATCTCGGACCGCGTCTACGTCCTCGACTTCGGGCGCGTGATCGCGGGCGGCACGCCGCGGGAGGTCCAGAACGACCCGGCGGTGATCGAGGCCTACCTCGGAGAGCCGAGTGCCGCTGCTTGAGCTCGAGGCGGTCGAGGCGCGCTACGGCGCGGTGCAAGCGCTGCACGGCGTAACGCTCACCGTCGGCGAGAAGGAGGTCGTCTCGGTACTGGGCGCGAACGGAGCGGGGAAGACCACGACCCTGCGCGCCGTCTCCGGCATGGTGCGCCGCGCGGGCGGGCTGCGCTTCGACGGCAAGCCGCTCCCGCGCTCACCCGAATCTGTTGCGCGGCTCGGGATCGCCCACGTGCCCGAGGGGCGCGGCACGTTCACCGAGTTGAGCGTGTACGAGAACCTGCGGCTCGGCGCCTACGTGCGCCGGGACGGAATGGACGGCTTCGGCAAGGACTACGAGCACCTGCTCGGGCACTTCCCCTGGCTCGAAGAGCGGCGCGACCAGCAGGCCGGAACACTCTCCGGCGGCGAGCAGCAGATGCTCGCGCTCGCGCGCGCGTTTCTCGCCCGCCCGCGGCTGATCATGGTCGACGAGCCGTCGCTCGGCCTCGCGCCCAAGATCGTCCAGCAGATCTTCGACGTGCTCCGCTCGTGGATCGACGAGCACGGGATGTCGGCGCTCGTGGTCGAGCAGAACGCGAACGTCGCGCTCTCGCACTCGGAGCGCGCGTACGTGCTCGAGGTGGGCCGCGTCGCCGTCGAGGGCACGGCCGAGGAACTGCGCGGCAACGAATCGGTCCGCAAGTCGTATCTGGGTTATTGATGGCCGACTTCCTGCAGCAGGTCGTCAGCGGGACCGCGTCCGGCGGGGTGTACGCGCTGCTCGCGCTCGCGCTCGTCCTGATCTACCGCTCGACCGGCGTCGTCAACTTCGCGCAGGGCGAGATGGCGATGTTCTCGACCTTCGTCTGCTGGGAGCTGATCGATCGCGGCCTGCCGTACTGGGGCGCGTTCTTCCTCACCCTCGCGATTTCGTTCTCAGGCGGCGTCGCGATCGAGCGCCTCGTCATCCGCCCGGTCGAGCGCGCGATGGTGCTCACGGTCGTTACCGTCACGATCGGCCTGCTGATCCTGCTCAACGGCGCGGCCGCCTGGATCTGGAAAGGTCAGCAGCGGACGCTCGAGAACCCGTTCTCGAACCGGACCTTCGACGTCGGCGGCGTCGTGATCGCCGCGCAGGACCTGGGGATCATCGCCGTCTCGCTCGCGATCGTGCTCGTGCTCTGGGCGTTCTTCCAGCGCACGAAGCTCGGGCTCGCCCTGCGCGCGTCTGCGCTCAATCCCGAGTCGTCGCGCCTCCACGGCGTGCGCGTCTCCTGGATGCTCGCACTCGGTTGGGGGCTCGCGGCGCTCCTCGGCGCCGTCGCCGGAATCCTCGTCGCGCCGACGCAGGGCAGCTTCGACCAGAACCTGATGCTGCCGATCCTGATCTACGGGTTCGCGGCGGCCGTGCTCGGCGGGCTCGACAGTCCTCTCGGCGCGATCGTCGGCGGCGTCGTCCTCGGCGTCGCCCTGAACCTGATCGGCGCGTACATCGACTTCTTCGCCGACCTGCGGCTCCCCGCTGCACTGCTCCTGATCCTCGCTGTCCTCCTCGTCCGGCCGCAAGGGCTCTTCGGCCGCGCCGCCGTGCGCCGCGTATGAGGAACGTGCTGCGCATCCTCGGCTTCGTCCTGTTCGTCGCAGTCGTGCTCGTGCTGCCGAGCCGCGTGTCCGACTTCCGCTCGCTCGAGCTCGCCCAGGTCGGAATCTTCTTCATCGCGATCGTTGGGCTGAACGTCCTGACCGGCTACACGGGCGTGATCTCGCTCGGCCACGGCGCGTTCATGGCGATCGGCGCGTACACGACCGCGATCCTCGTCGCCGACCACGGCGTGAAGGACCTCTACACGATCCCGATCGCCGGTCTGGTCGCGCTGGCCGCCGGGTTCGCGTTCGGGATACCGGCGCTCCGGCTCAGCGGTCCATACCTCGCGCTCGCCACGTTCGGGATCGCCGTCTCGACGCCCATCGTGATCAAGAAGTTCGACGGCTTCACCGGCGGCACCGGCGGGATCAATCTGTTCGAGAGCCCCGATCTGACGGGCGCGTTCTTCGGCGTGCACGTCCTCGGTCGGACGCTCACGTTCAACGACTGGATCTACTACCTGACCTGGGCGATCGCGCTCGCTTTGTTCGTCGTCGCGTGGGCGATCAGCGCCAGCCCCTTCGGCCGCGCGCTTCGTGCGGTGCGCGACAACGAGATCGCCGCGACGGCGTCGGGCGTCTGGGGCGCCTCGCACAAGACGCTCGCGTTCGCGATCTCGGCCTTCTACGCGGGAATCGCAGGCTCGCTGTTCGCGATCCACGCGAACTCGGTCTCTCCGGGCGGGTTCCCTGCCGACCTCTCGATCAAGTTGCTCGTGGGGCTCGCCGTCGGCGGCCTCGGCACGCTTGCACCGCTCGTCGCCGGCGCGGCCTTTCTCTTCTATCTGCCGCAGTGGGCGCAGGACCTGTCGAAGTCGCCCGGGGCGCCCGCAGTGATCTACGGCGCGGTGCTGATCGTGCTCATGATTGTGATCCCGGGCGGCGCCGGCGGCCTGCTCCGGCGCGTCGCGTCTCCGCTAACAACTCGGCTGTATGCTCGGTCCTAGTCCCCGTGCGCCTGATTAGCCTCACCGCCGTCGCGCTCGCGCTCGCCGCCGGCGTCGCTTCTGCAGGTCCCGCGGCCGATCCGGGTGTCACGTCGAAGGAGATCGTGATCGGCGGGACGATTCCGCTCTCGGGCATCGCGGCGTCGTATGCCTCCGTCGGTCGCGGCGCCGAGGCGTATTTCAAGTACGTGAACGCGAAGGGCGGCGTCAACGGGCGCAAGATCACCTACAAGTACCTGGACGACCAGTACAACCCGTCGAACACCGTGCAAGTGACGCGCCAGCTTGTGCAGCAGGACCACGTCTTCGCGATCTTCAACTCGCTCGGCACGGAGCACAACCTGAACATCCGCGCGTACCTGAACGCGGCGAAGGTGCCCCAGCTCTTCGTCGGCTCGGGCGCGACCACCTTCGGTCGCGACTACAAGCGCTACCCGTACACGATCGGCTACCTGCCGTCGTACGTCGGTGAGGGCAAGGTGTACGCGCGCCACATCCTAAAGACCAAGCCCACCGCGAAGATCGGCGTGCTCTTCCAGAACGACGACTACGGCAAGGACCTGCTGAGCGGATTCCGCACCGGGCTCGGGGCCAAGTCGCGCAACATCGTCGCGACGCAGAGCTACGACCCGCTCGAGACAGACGTTCGCTCGCAGATCACGCGGCTGAAGAGCTCGGGCGCGAAGATCTTCATGCTGATCGCGACGCCGCCGTTCGCGATCCGCGGGCTCGTCGCCGCCCACGGCCTGGGCTGGAAGCCGACGGTCTACATCAACCAGGTCGGCTCGGCGACGAACATCATGCGGATCATCGCTGCGACGGCAGCCCCTTCGGCCATCGAGGGCGCGATCACGCTCCAGGCCTACAAGGATCCGACCAGCCCGCGCTGGCGCAAGGACAAGGGCATGGCGCTCTACCGGCGGATCATGAAGCAGTACGTACCGCGCGGCGACCCCAACGACGGCTTCCACGTCTACTCGATGGCGGTCGCGTACACGTTCGTCGATGCACTGAGGAAGGCCGGCAAGAACGTCACGCGGGCCGGCATCGTGCGTGCCGTCCAGCACCTGAACGAGACGTCGAACCCGTTCGTCCTGCCTGGCGTCGTCGTGAAAACGAGCCCGACCGATCACTTCCCGCTCGAGCAAGGCCAACTGCAGCGCTGGCACGCCAACCAGTGGAACCCGCTCGGGAAGGTCACCTCGGCAAAGCCATAGGGCCGTAAGCTCCCGGCGTGGGGAGCGACCTCGTCCACGCCGACCTCGACGAGCTCTGCGCCGCGGCGCGAGGGCTCCGGCACTCGACGCTCGTCACCTACTCGCCCAAGGTCTTCGTCCCGCTGACGAAGCTCTGCCGCGACGTCTGCCATTACTGCACGTTCGCGCGGCCGCCGCGTCGCGGGGAACGGGCCTACATGACGATCGACGAGGTGCTCGAGGTGGCGCGCGCTGGCGCGGCGGCGGGGTGCCGCGAGGGGCTGTTCACGCTTGGGGACAAGCCGGAGCTGCGCTACAGGGCCGCGCGCGAGGAGCTCGCCTCGCTCGGCTGCGCGACGACCGTGGACTACCTGGAGCGGGCGGCGAGCGCGGTGCTCGAGGAAACGGGACTGCTGCCGCACCTGAACCCCGGCGTGCTCTCGCGCGCGGAGCTCGAGCGGCTCGCGCGCGTGTCGGCGTCGATGGGACTCATGCTCGAGACGGCTGCGGTCCGGCTGTCGGCGCGCGGCGGGCCGCACTTCGGGTCGCCCGACAAGCTCCCCGCGCGGCGGCTCGAGACGATCGCGTGGGCAGGCGAGCTCGGAATCCCGTTCACGACGGGGATCCTGATCGGCATCGGCGAGACGCGGAAGGAGCGCATCGAGGCGCTCGAGGCGATCGCCGAGCTGCAGCGGCGCTACGGCCATGTGCAGGAAGTGATCGTCCAGAATTTCCGCGCCAAGCCGGGGACGAAGATGGCGTCGGCACCGGAACCGTCGCTCGAGGAGCACCTCTGGTCGATCGCCGTCGCGCGCCTGGTGCTTCCCGGTGAGGTGCACGTGCAGGCCCCGCCGAACCTCGCCGGCGACGACTTCCCGCTCCTGCTCGATGCCGGGATCGACGACTGGGGCGGGGTCTCGCCCGTCACGATCGACCACGTCAATCCGGAGGCGCCGTGGCCCGAGATCGAGCGACTGCGTGCAGCGACGCGTTCGCGCGGGCTCGAGTTGGCGGCTCGGCTCGCGGTCTACCCCGAGCATGCCGACCGCGTCCACGAGGACCTGCGGGCAGACGTGCTGCGCGCGTCCGACTCGCTCGGCCTCGCGCGCGAGGACGACTGGTCTCCGGGTGAGGTGCGTACCGTGCCGTTCGTACCGCGCGACGCGCTTCCAGCTGCCACGCGGGACGAGCTCGGGGAGGACGAGCTCGTGCGGCTCTTTCGCGCCCGCGGGACCGAGCTCGAGCGCGTGCTCGCCGCTGCCGACCGGCTCCGTCGCGAGACGGTCGGCGACACAGTGACGTACGTCGTCAACCGCAACGTGCAGTACACCAACGTCTGCTACTTCCGCTGCGGCTTCTGCGCGTTCTCGAAGGGGAAGCTCGCGGCGAACCTGCGCGGCCCCGCCTATCTCGTCCCGCTCGAAGAGATCGTGCGACGGGCGGAAGAGGCGTGGGCGCGCGGCGCGACCGAGGTCTGCCTGCAGGGCGGGATTCACCCGGGCTTTACCGGCGACTACTACGCACGCGTGGTCGAGGCGATCAAGGCCGCGGTCCCGCCGCTGCACGTCCACGCGTTCAGCGCGCTCGAGCTCTGGCAGGGCGCCGCGACTCTCGACGTGCCGCTGCACGAGTACCTCGCGCGCCTGCGCGACGCGGGACTCGGCTCGCTGCCGGGAACGGCCGCCGAGATCCTCGACGACGAGGTCCGGCGCGTGATCTGCCCGGACAAGGTCACGACCGCGCAATGGTTCGAGGTCCACGACACGGCGCATCGCGTCGGTCTCCGCTCGAACGCGACGATGATGTTCGGTCACGTCGAGGCGCCCCGCCACTGGGCGCGTCACCTGCTCCGCGTGCGCGAGCAGCAGCGTCGGAGCGGCGGGTTCACCGAATTCGTCCCCCTGCCGTTCGTGCACATGGAGGCGCCGATCTACCTCAAGGGACGCGCGCGCAAGGGCCCGACCTGGGGCGAGACGCTGCTCGTGCACGCGGTCGCGCGCCTGGCGCTCCACCCGTATGTAACGAACGTCCAGGCCTCCTGGGTCAAGCTCGGGCCCGACGGCGTGCATGCGCTTCTGCGCGCGGGCGTGAACGACCTGGGCGGGACGCTGATGAACGAGTCGATCTCCCGCGCCGCCGGCGCCTCGCACGGACAGGAGCTCGCGCCCGAGCGGCTCGAGGAGCTGATCCGCTCGGCGGGGCGCGAGGCGCGGCAGCGCACGACCCTCTACGGCGAAGTCCCGGACGACCGGCGGCGCGCTTCGTTCAAAGCGCGCCCGCTCGCCGAGCCGCTCAACCCGGCGATGAACGACGCCGGGCTACGCCGCCCGGCGCGGCTCGTACGGCCGGGTCTCGTCTATACTTGACCTGTCAACTACCTTGGAGGTCGAGATGGACTGGGTGCTTCTCGTGGGCAGGATCGGCTTCGCGTATCTCTTCGTCTCGTCGGGCTTGACCGTTCACCTCCTCCAGCGGGCGCAGGGCATCGAGTACGCGCGAATGAACCGCGTTCCGGCGCCCGAGTTCCTCGTGCCGTTCTCGGGTCTGATGGCGATCGCCGGCGGCCTGTCGATCGCGCTCGGCGTCTGGGCGGACCTCGGCGCGCTCTTGCTCGTTCTGTTCCTGGTGCCCGTCGCGTTCGGCATGCACGGGTTCTGGAAGTACGAGGACCCGATGCAGCGGATGATGGAACGCATCCACTTCACGAAGGACATGACGCTCGCGGCGGGGTCGCTGTGTTTGTTCGCGCTCTTCCAGCAGTTCGGGGACGAGATCGGTCTGATGCTGACCGGGCCGCTCTTCGACTAACCGGCGAGGACGCGCTCGAAGGTCGCCGGCGGCTGCGCCCCGAGCACGAGCGCGCGGCTGTCCAGGAGGAACGCCGGAATTCCCGTGATTCCGAGTGATGCCGCCTGTTGCGTCGAGACGTCGACCCGCTCCGCATATTCGTCGCCGGCGAGCACCCGCTCGACGTCCTCTGCCGGCAGACTCACCTCGGCTGCGAGCGCGCGCAGCTCGTCCTCGTCCCCGATGTTGCGGGCCTCGTCCCAGTACGCGTCCATCACGCGGTCGTGGAACTCGTCGTGGCGGCCGAGGTCACGGGCGAGCTCGGCGAGGCGGAGCGCTTTCCTCGAGTTGGGGACAATCTCCGGATGGGGGTTGTAGCGAAGACCTGCCTCCTCGAACATCGCGTGGACGTGCCGGTCGACGGCTCCGCCGTAGCGTGCCAGCAGCTGCGCCCGGGGAATGCCCTCGGGCGGGTACTCCGGGTGGAGGTCGAAGGGAAGCCACGTCACGGCTGCGCCGTAGCGATCGCGCATCCACTCGGCCCGGACCTGGCCGACGCGGCAGAACGGTCAGATGTAGTCCGACCAGATCGCGGCGGTGTGCGGTGCTACGTCTCCCACTCGAGGAGGTCTTCCACCGTCTCGCGCTTTTTGATCGTGCGCGCCGTGCCGTCGCGGACGAGGATCGCCGCGGGCCGCGGAACGCCGTTGTAGTTCGAGGCCATCGCGAGGGTGTACGCGCCGGTCGCGGGGACGGCGAGCAGGTCGCCTCGGCGCGGCTCCGGAAGCTCGACCCGGTCGATCAGCACGTCGCCGGACTCGCAGTGCTTGCCCGCGACCCGGTAGGCGCCGGTGGCCGGTGCGTCCGCGCGGTTCGCGAGCAGGCCGACGTAGCGGGCACCGTAGAGCTGCGGCCGCGGGTTGTCGGAGACGCCGCCGTCGATCGCGACATAGGTCGTCGTCTCGGTCGCGTGCTTGACCGCGCCGATCCGGTAGAGCGTCAATCCCGCTCGGCCGACGAGGGAGCGGCCCGGCTCGAAGATCAGCTCGGGCCGGGGAAGGTCGTGGAGCGACCAGGCCCGCTCGAGCTCTTCGAGCAGCGCGCCGACCCAGTCTTGAATCGTCGGCGCCGGTTCCTCGGGCGACTCTTGGATCGCGAGACCGCCGCCCAGGTCGATCGTCGCCGGCGTCCAGCCGAGCTCGGCGCGGCATTCGGCCGCGAAGGCGGCGAGCCAGTCTACGGTCGTCCGCGCGGCGACGGTGTCGCGGAGCTGGGAGCCGATGTGCACGTGGAGGCCGCATAGGTCGAGGCCTGCGTCGGCGGCGGCGCGTACCGCTTGGCGCGCCTGCTCCGGCGGAAGCCCGAACTTCGAGCCGCGGTGGGCCGTGCGGATCGCTTCGTGCGTCTCGGCTTCGATTCCCGGCGTGACGCGGAGGAGAACCCGCTCCACGCCGGCGGCCCGCGCGCGGGGGATCTCCTCGAGCGCGTCGAGCACGACCAGGCCCGCGCGCGCCTCGGCCGCCGCGGTGAGCTCCTCGTCGCTCTTGTTGTTGCCGTGCACGACCAGGCGCTCGGGCGGGACGCCCGCCGCCTGAGCAAAGCGGAGCTCTCCGAGCGTCGAGACGTCCGCACCGAGGCCCTCCTCGACGAGGATCCGCATCAGCGCGACGTTCGGAAGCGCCTTCGTCCCGTACACGACGAGGGCATTGGGCGCGGCTTGGCGATACGCGCGCGCCTGCGTGCGGACCGTGTCCTCGCAGTAGACGACGAGCGGGGTTCCATGCTCGGCCGCGAGGTCGCTTGCGCGCTGGCCGCCGACGACGAGCTCGCCCGCCTCGATCGCCGCGCTGTCGGGAAAGAGCTCGAGCACGGGACGATTGTGCACCGGCGCGAGCGCACGACGCACGACGCTCGCCGGGCGTGCGTTCCGCGGACGCCCCGGGCGGGAGGGGCGGCTGTGGAGCGATTGGCACAAGATCGACGCAGGCGCGTCACACGCCCGTCACAGGTCGGGCGCTATCGTCGACGCCGGGTGGCGGGTGGACTCTCTTCCCCACCCAGGGTGGGGAACGCGCGCGCGCGCGGGTGCGCGCGCGCGTCAACTTCGTAGAGCGCACAGTTAGTGGCGGGCGCCGCGCCGCCGAGCGGCGGTCCACACCGTCGTCCGGCTCAGTCGCTCCACCAGTTCTGCTCCATTTCGGCGTCGCCCGGTCCGCCCGGCGCCCCGACCGCGATGACCTCGGCTCCCTCGGGACCCGACTCGAAGCTCCGCATCGTGTCCTTGTGGATGCGAACCGCGTCCCACGGCTTCATCTCCACCACGTCGTCGCCGAGCTTCATGCGCCCGCTGCCGCTCACGAGCACGTAGATCTCCTCCTGCGTCTTGTGCGTGTGCCCCCACGGAATCCGGAAATTCGGTGCGAGGCGCTGATAGGTGATCCCGATCAGCTCGGCCTCGAGCGCGACACGCGCGAAGCGGGCCTCGAGGTCGGGAGCGACCCCGAACTTCGGGGCCTGGTCCTCGACCTCTTTCATGTTCACTGTCGTGTATCCGGCCATGGCGGCCATTCTCCACCCCTGCTAGATTGAGGGCAATGAACGAACTGCTCCTCCTGTAGGAACGAGGGCCACGCGGCGCAGCCGCGGTAGCTCTCGACGGCCTCTCGACTGAGAGGCTTTTTTGTCTCCGGAGACAACGATGGACAAGTACGACCCACACAAGATCGAGCCGAAGTGGCAGGAGGTCTGGGACCGCGAGCATGCGTTCGAGGTCTCGAACGAGCCGGCGCCGAGGAAGTCCTACGTGCTGGAGCAGCTCCCATACCCCTCGGGCTCGCTGCACATGGGCCACATGCTCGTCTACACGATCGGCGACGTCGTGGCGCACTTCCGGCGGCGGAGCGGAATGCACCTCCTGCACCCGCAGGGCTTCGACTCCTTCGGGCTGCCGGCCGAGAACGCAGCGATCAAGGAAGGCGGACATCCACGCGAGATCACGGAGCGGAACATCGAGAGCATCCGCCGGTCGATGCGGCGCATCGGCTGGGCGTACGACTGGTCGCGCGAGATCTCGACCCACGAACCGGACTACATTCGCTGGCAGCAGTGGCTGTTCCTCAGGTTCTTCGAGCGCGGCCTTGCGTACCGGAAAGCCGCGCCCGTGAAGTGGTGCCCGAACGACCAGACGGTGCTGGCGAACGAGCAGGTGCGCGACGGCCGCTGCGAGCGCTGCGGCTTCGAGGTCGAAATTCGGCTGATGGAGCAGTGGTTCTTCCGGATCACCGACTACGCGCAGGAGCTCCTCGACGACCTCGACCAGGTCGACTACCCCGAGCCCCTCAGGGCCCGTCAGCGGAACTGGATCGGCCGCTCCGAGGGCGCGGAGATCGTGTTCCGGATCGAGGAGCTGGACGAGGACGTGCCCGTGTTCACAACGCGTCCGGACACGTTGTACGGCGCGACGTTCTTCGTGCTCGCGCCCGAGCACGAGCTCGTCGAGCGGATCGCGGAACGATCAGAGCACGGCGACGAGATCCGTGAATACGTACGCCAGGCCGCCCTGAAGAAGGCCGACGAGCGCGCGGCGGCTGCGCAGAAGACGGGCGTCTTCACGGGGATGCACGCGGTCAACCCCGTGAACGGCGAGCGACTCCCTGTCTACGTCGCGGACTACGTCCTCACCGACTACGGCACCGGAGCGATCATGGCGGTGCCTGCGCACGACGAGCGCGACTTCGCGTTCGCGCAGGCGCTCGGACTGCCGGTGCGGCAGGTCGTCCGACCCCCAGACGCCGAGATCGACGAAGGCAGCCCGTACGTCGAGCACACCGAAGGCGAAGTGCTCGTCAACTCGGACGGCTTCGACGGTCTGCCGGCTACAGAGGGCGGAAGGCGCATCGTCGAGCGTCTCGCGCGTAAAGGCCGCGGCCGGTTCGCGATCAACTACCGGCTACGCGATTGGGGCTTCTCGCGCCAGCGCTACTGGGGCTGCCCGATTCCGGTCGTCTACTGCGAAGGCGACGGGATCGTGGCCGTGCCCGAGGAGACGCTCCCGGTGCTCCTGCCGGACGTCGACGACTACCGGCCGAAGGGGAAGCCGCCGTTGGCGCAGGCGGAGGACTGGGTCAACGTCACATGCCCGAAGTGCGGCGGACCCGCGAAGCGTGAGACCGAGACGATGGATACCTTCGTCGACTCCGCGTGGTACTTCCTGCGTTACTGCGACCCTCGCAACGACCAGGCGCCGTGGGATCGCGCCGTCGTCGACTACTGGAACCCCGTCGATCTGTACATCGGCGGCTCCGACCACGCGACGATGCACATGATCTACGCGCGCTTCTTCGTGAAGGTGCTGAACGACCTCGACTTGGTCGGCTTCCGTGAGCCCTTCGCGAAGTTCTTCACGAACGGGTGGGTGACGCTCGGGAAGACGAAGATGTCGAAGCGCGCCGGCAACGTCGTCGGCCCAGACGACTTCGTCGAGGAGTACGGCGCCGATTCGGTCCGCCTCTACATCCTGTTCATCGGACCTGCCGATCAGGACCTGGAGTGGACCGAAGAAGGAATCGAGGGCATGTCGCGGTTCGTGCGGCGCCTCTGGCGGATCGTGAACGAGGTCGCCAAGGGCGCGCCGCAGGGTGTCGAGGAGACGGGCTCGCTGACCCGGAAGGCGCACGCGACGATCGCGAAGGTCACGGACGACGTCGGCCGCCGGTACGCGTTCAACACTGCGATCTCGGCCGTAATGGAGCTCGTCAACGAGCTCTCACGCGAGCCGGACGCGCCGGATGCGCGCTTCGGGGCGGAGACTGCGGTGTCGTTGATCCAGCCGTATGCACCGCACATCGCAGAGGAGCTGTGGTCGAGGCTCGGCCACGAGCGGCTGTGGGAGCAGCCGTGGCCGGTCGCCGACGCAGCGCTGCTCGAGCGCGAGACGTTCGAGCTCGTCGTGCAGGTGAACGGGAAGGTGCGGGACCGCCTAGAGGTCGCCGCGGACGCCTCGGAGGAGGAGCTTGTCGCGGCCGCCACTGCCTCCCCGCGCGTGCAGTCGTACATCGACGGCGGACAGGTGCGGCAGACGATCGTCGTACCGCGGAAGCTCGTCAACATCGTCGTCGGCTAACTGACACACATTCGGCACGAAGTCGTCACCCACGCGTGACGGTTTCTTCGCGACTCTGGTCGGATGCCCGAGCTTCCCGTCTCGCGCACCCGTGCGCTCGTGATCGCCGCGTGCGCAGTCGCCGCGCTCGTCGTCGCGGCCAAGCTGCTCGTCCCCGCGGGCGCGGCCACAGGCGGCGCGGCTCCCGCGCAGGCGCCGACGCCGCTTCGAGCGAGAACCGCGCCGCCGCTCGTCGTGCACGTGGTCGGCGCGGTGTAGACGCCGGGGCTCTACAAGCTGCGTCGCGGTGCCCGTGTGGCCGACGCGGTCTCGACCGCAGGCGGCGCGACCGCGAAGGCCGACCTCGCGCTGGTCAACCTCGCCGCGCCGCTCTCGGATGGGCAGCAGATCGTCGTGCCGGCGCGAGCTCCTCCGGTTGCGAGCGCCGGGGGCGGGGCGCCGGGCGCGGCGGCGGCCGGCCCTGTGCATCTGAACGCGGCGACGGTCGAGCAGCTCGACGCGCTTCCGGGCGTAGGCCCTGTGACGGCGCAGAAGATCGTCGACTACCGGCAAGCGCACGGCGCCTTCGGCTCGGTCGACGACTTGGACGCGATCCCGGGAATCGGCCCCGCTCGGCTCGAACAGCTGCGGGATCTGGTGGCGCCGTGAGCCGTGTGCCGGTTCCGCACGTGCTGCTTTGTGCGCTCTGTGCCGGACTCGTCGCGGCGAACGCAATGCGCTCTCCGCTGCTCGCCGCCGTCGCCGCCGCGGTGCTCGGGCTCGCTGCTCCGTTCACGGCTCGGCCCGAACGCCGCGTCGCGCTCTGCGCTGCCGGACTCGCGCTCGGCGGCTGGTGGCTCGGCAGCGCGCGGCTCGAGGCGCTCGACCGGAGCGTGCTGCTACCGCTGGTCGGGACGACCGACCGTGCCGTCCTCGTCTCGACCGCGCCTGCTCGCGTGAGCGAGTACTCCGTGCGCGTCACCGCGTACGTCGAGCGCTTCGGTGGGCGCGCGCTTCGCGAGCCGGTGCTACTCCAGTTACCGCGCGGTCGCGCCCCGCCGCAAGGAGCGCGCCTCACGGTCCGCGCGACGGTGCGCCTTCCACGACAATCGAACAACGGCTTCGACGAGCGCGGGTGGCTTCGCCGCAAGGGCGTGCACGTCGTCTTGGAGGCGCGCGGCTACCAGATCATCGGCCGGCGGGGCGGGCTTGGCGGCGTCGCCGACGAGATTCACGCGCGCCTGGTGCGAACGGTCGCGATCGGCCTCCGGGGCGAGCGTCGCGGCGTGATCCAGGGGATCGTCCTCGGCGAGGACGAGGGCCTCTCGCCGTCGGTGCGCGACGCGTTCCGGGCGTCGGGGCTGTACCACCTGCTCGCGGTCTCGGGGTCGAACGTCGCGCTCGTCGTCGGCGGCGTGGTGGTGATCGCGTTGTTGGTGGGCGCGCCGCGCGTCGTCGCCGAACTCGCCGCGCTAGCGGCGCTGGCCGGCTACGTGCTCGCGGTCGGATGGCAGCCGTCGGTGGTGCGGGCGGGGGTTGCCGGCGGACTCGCGTCGCTCGCCTGGCTGTCCGCGCGGGAGCGCGACCGCTGGTGGTTCTTCCTCGCGGGGGCGCTCGTCCTGCTCGCGTGGAATCCATACTCCGTGCGGGAGCCCGGCTTCCAGCTTTCCTTCGCAGCCGTCGCCGCGATCTTCCTCGCGGTGCCACGCCTCCGCGGTGTGCTCGAGGGCTACCCGATGCCGGAATGGCTCCGCGACGCTGTTGCGATCTCGACCGCGTGCGGCCTGGCGACCGCACCGATCCTGCTCGTGCAGTTCGGGCAGGTGCCCCTGTATTCGGTTCCCGCCAACGCGCTCGGGGCGCCGGCAGCCGCGCCGATCCTGGCTCTTTCGTTGATCGCCGCCGGCTTCGAACCGGTGGCGCCGGGTGCTGCGACCGTCCTCGCGTGGTTGAACGGGTGGCTCGCCGCGTATCTCGCAGGCTGCGCGCGCCTGTTCGCAGGCCTGCCGTTCGCCGTGCTCTCGACCCGCGCGGCGGTCGTACTCGTGGCGCTCGTCGTCGCGTTCTCTCTCTCATGGCGACTGCGCGCGCCGCGCGCGTTCCGGGTTCTGGCGATCGGTTCGCTACTCGCGCTCGTCGGCATCGGCTGGACACTGGCGCGGGACCCCTCGGCGGCGCCGACGCCGAACGGTCTCCGGATCACGTTCCTCGACGTTGGCCAGGGCGACGGCTGCCTGCTCGAGGCGCCCGGCGTGCGCCTGCTCGTGGACGAAGGGCCGCCGGAGGCGCGCGTGGCCGACCAGCTTCGGCGCCTCGGCGTTCGCTGGCTCACCGGGATCGTCCTCACGCACCCGCAGCGCGACCACGTCGGCGGTGCGGCCGACGTCCTCCGCGACGAGCGGGTCGGGTTCGTACTCGACCCTCGGATTCCGTACGACAGCGCGTACGAGCGCGGCGCGCTTCAGGAGGCTCGCGTACGCCACGTTCCGGTCGTCCTGGCGCGTGCCGGCCTCGCCTACCGATTCGGCCGCCTTCGCCTGACCGTGCTCTGGCCCGATGGAACCGGCCCGGCCGGCGAGGATCCCAATCAGCACGCGATCGTCCTGCTCGTCTCGTACGGCGAAGTCGACGCGCTCCTGACCGCGGACGCGGAGTCCGACGTCACGTTGCCGCTGGCGCCGCCGCCCGTCGAGATCCTCAAGGTCGGCCACCATGGCTCCGCCGACGACGGACTCCCGGAGCTGCTCGATCGGATCAGGCCCAGCGTCGCGGTGATCTCGGTCGGCCTCGGAAACGACTACGGCCACCCCGCGCCGTCGACGCTTGCCGCACTGCGAGCCGCGCCGGACCTCGCGCTCTACCGCACCGACGTCGACGGTCGCGTCGTCGTCGAGTCGGACGGAAGCGAGATCCGAGTCCAGGAGGAGCGGTGAGTATGCTCGGCGCGTGGCCGAGCTCAAGCCCGTCTACCTGCTCACCGGCTCCGACCGGCCGAAGGTTACGCGCGCCCTCCAACGTCTCCGCGACCGTTTCGACCCGGACGCGGTCGAACTGCGCTCCGCCCAGGACACGAGCGGGGCGGATGCGGTCGCTGCGTGCAACGCAATGGGGCTCTTCGGCGGCGAACGACTCGTCGTCGTCGACGCGGTCGAACGCTGGAAGGCCGACGACGCGAAGGCGGTCGGCGCGTACCTCATCGATCCCGCGACCACCGCCGTCCTCGCGCTCGTGGCCGGTGAACTGCGCAAGGACGCTGCGATCGCGAAGACGGCGGCGAAGGCCGGGGAGGTCCTCGTCTACGACGTCGACCGCAAGAAGCTCGTCGACTGGGTCGCACAACAGTTCGCCGGCCTCGGCACCAAGGTCGATCGTGAGCTCAGCCGCTCACTCATCGACGCGGTCGTCCCGGACGGGCAGGACCCGGATCTCCATCACCTCGCCAACGAGGTCGCGAAGATCGTCACCTGGGCGAACGGCGACCCGATCGAGTGGGCAAGAGTCCGCGAGCTCGTGGTCCCGTTCGGCGAAATCCCCAGCTTCGCACTCACCGACGCCTGGGGCGCCCGCGACCTCGCAGCGGCCCTCGGCGCCGTCGAGTCCAGCTTCGAACGCGAAGGCTCGCCACGCCGGGACATCGCGCCGCGTCTGCTCTTCGCCCTCGTTCGCCACCTCGCGCGGCTCGAGGAGTGTCGCGCCCTGCTCGCGGAGGGCCACTCGACGCAGGAGATCGCGTCGCGCCTCAAGCGCCATCCTTACTACGTCCAGAAGCTGGTGCGCCAGGCAGAGAACTTCAGCGAGGAGGAGCTGCGCGACGCGGCCGTGCGCCTTGCAGAACTCGACCATGCGCTCAAGGGCGGCTCGCGCCTTTCCGGCGACCTCGAGCTCGAGCTTGCGATCGTCGAGCTCACCGGCGGCGACCGCCGGGCTGCCTAACTGCGAGCGGCGAGCCGCGCCGCCTGCGCCTTCTTGCGCGCGGCGGTGTTCTTGTGCAGCGCCCCGCGGGCGGCCGCACGGTCGATCAACCGCACGAGCTCGCGATGCTCGGCGGAGGCCTCGTCCGTCTTGCCGCCTTCAACGGCACGCTCGAGCCGCTTCGTGAGCGTCTTGATCGTCGAGCGGTAGCGCAAGTTCTCGAGCCGCTGGCGGGCGGCGAGGCGGACGCGCTTCTCTTGCTGTTTGATGTTCGGCATCTCGTGAAAAGGCCCGCGTCACGCGGGCGGCAAAATGATAGCAGCGGCCCCGAGGGCGCGCCGAAGCCGCCGTTAGACTCGCCGCCGTGGACGAGCGCGGCCGCGGCCGTCGCCTGGCGTGGTCGACGGCGATCTTCTCGCTCGCGACCGGCATCTCACGGATCCTGGGACTCGTCCGCGAGATGGTCGCCGCGTATTACTACGGTGCCGCCGGAAAGATCAACGCCTTCACGGTCGCCTTTCAGGTCCCGAACCTGATCCGCGCGCTCGTCGCGGACGCCGCACTCTCGTCCGCGTTCGTACCGGTCTTCAGCGAGCTGCTCGAGAAGGGCGAGCGGGCGCGCGCGTGGCGCGTCGCGTCGACGCTCTTCTGGCTGATGCTGCTTGGGCTCGGCGGGATCACCGCGGTCTTCATCGTCGCCGTGCCGCTCGTGATTGCCCCGTTCGGCGATCCTGGAGGCGACCGCGAGCTTGCGGTCGGCCTTGCGCGCGTGCTGTTCCCGATCGTGGCGCTGCTCGGCGTCTCGGGGATCGTCGTCGGGATCCTGAACAGCTACGAGCAGTTCACCGTGCCGGCCCTGACGCCGGTCTTCTGGAACCTCGCGATCATCACCGGGCTTCTGCTCGGCGTTCCAAGCGCGGACACGATCGACGGCAAGCTCTACGTGTACGCCGTCTCGATCGTGGTCGCCACGCTGATCCAGGTGCTGCTGCCGATCCCGTGGCTGCGCGGCCTCGACGGACGGCTACGCGTCGTGATCGACTGGCACGACCCCGCGGTGAAGCAGGTCTTCGTCCTGATGGTCCCCGTGACGCTCGGGGTCGGGCTGATCAACTTCAACGCCGTCGTCGACACGCTCGTGGCATCGCGGCTCGTGAACCCCGACCTCGCACCGACCGCGATCGACAAGGCGTTCCGTCTCTACATGCTCCCGCAGGGGATGTTCTCGGTTGCCGTCGCCACGGTGCTCTTCCCGGCACTGTCCCGGCTCGCTGCGCGCCGCGACGTGCCCGCGTTCCGCAGCATGGTCTCGCTCGGCCTGCGGCAGATTGCGTTCCTGCTCGTACCCGCGAGCGTCGTCTGCGTCGTGCTCGCGGAGCCGATCGTCCGCCTTGTCTATCAGCGCGGCCAGTTCGAGCCGAGCCAGACGCCCGTCGTCGCGGGCGCACTCGCTGCATTCGCCGGCGGCCTCACCTTCAACGGCGCGATGCTGATGTTGAACCGCGCGTTCTTCGGCCTGCAGCTGCCGTGGACGCCGACGGCCGTGGCGCTCGCGAACCTCGCCTTGAACGTCGTGCTCGACCTAGTGCTCTATCGGGTCGGCATCTGGGGCATCCCGCTCGCGACTTCGATCGTCAACGTCGCGGGCACCGCGCTCCTCCTCGTGCTCCTGCGGCGGCGGCTGGGACGGATCGATCTCGCGGCGATCTCGCGTTCGGTCGCCCTGATCGCACTCGCGTCGGCAGCGCTCGCCGCCGCCGCGTACGGCGTCTGGTGGGTGCTCGACGACCTGCTCGGCCGCGGGCTCGGCGGTCAGCTCGTTTCGGTGCTGACCGCGATCGCCGCAGGCGGCGCGGTCTACCTCGCCGCCTGTCGGCTCCTGGGGGTGCGCGAGATGCAGGCGCTACTCTCGTTGCGAGGCCGAAGAGCCTCGTGACCCATGGACCAGAGCCATATCCGCAACTTCTCGATCATCGCGCACATCGACCACGGCAAGTCGACGCTCGCCGATCGCATTCTCGAGCTCACCGACGCCGTGGCCGCCCGTGACATGCGTGCGCAGGTGCTCGACTCGATGGACCTCGAGCGCGAGCGCGGGATCACGATCAAGGCGCAGGCCGTACGCGTCAACTGGAGGGGCTACGAGCTCAACCTGATCGACACGCCAGGCCACGTCGACTTCACGTACGAGGTCTCACGCTCGCTACAAGCCTGCGAGGGCGCCCTGCTCGTCGTCGACGCGGCCCAGGGAATCGAGGCGCAGACGCTCGCGAACGCGTACCTGGCGATCGAGAACAACCTGGAGATCGTTCCCGTCGTCAACAAGATCGATCTCCCGCAAGCCGATCCCGACAAGGCAGCCGGTGAAGTCGCCGAGCTGATCGGCGAGACGCCCGACCGCGTGCTCCGCATCTCCGCGAAGACCGGCGAAGGCGTCGCCGATGTGCTCGACGCGATCATCGAGCGGGTCCCGGCTCCGACCGGCGATTTCGATGCCCCGCCGCGTGCGCTGATCTTCGACTCCTCGTACGACCAGTACCGCGGCGTGGTCGCGTTCGTGCGCATGATCGACGGCGAGTTCCATCCGCGCGAGCGCTTGCGCGCGATGGCCACCGGCACGCGGTTCGAGGCGCAGGAGATCGGCTTCATGTCGCCCGCGATGCGTCCGGTCGACTCGCTCAGCGCCGGCGAGGTGGGCTACGTGATCACTGGGCTGAAGGACGTCTCGGAGCTACGAGTCGGCGACACCCTTACTTCTGAGTCGCGGCCTGCGGCGGAGCCGCTCCCGGGGTACAAGGACGTGAAGCCGATGGTGTTCTCCGGGCTGTTCCCGACGGACTCCGACGACTACCCCGAGCTGCGCGACGCGCTCGAGAAGCTGAAGCTGAACGATGCCGCGCTCTTTTACGAGCCGGAGACCTCCAAGGCGCTCGGCTTTGGCTTTCGCTCCGGGTTCCTCGGCCTCCTGCACATGGAGATCGTGCGCGAGCGCCTCGAACGCGAGTTCGACCTCGACCTGCTCGTGACCGCGCCGACCGTCGCCTATCGCGTGCGCGAGCCGAACGGCAACTGGCGCGAGGTCCACAACCCGGCCGAGATGCCCGCGGAGTTCGAGGAGGTCGAAGAGCCGTACGTGAAGGCGTCGATCATCGTGCCGAAGGAGTTCGTCGGCGCGATCATGGAGCTGAACAACGAACGGCGCGGGCGCTTCGACCACATGGAGTACCTCTCGCCCGAGCGGGTCCACTTGACCTACGAGCTGCCGCTCGCCGAGATCGTGCTCGACTACTACGACCAGCTGAAGTCTCGCACGCGCGGGTACGCAAGCTTTGACTACGACATCGCGGGCTTCCGGCCGGGGAACCTCGTGCGCGTTGACATCCTCGTCGCGGACGAGCCCGTGGATGCGCTCTCGCTGATCGTGCACCGCGACTTTGCGTACGACCGCGGCCGGGCGCTCGTCGAGCGGCTGCGCGAGCAGATCCCGCGCCAGATGTTCGACGTCCCGATCCAGGCGGCGATCGGCGCGCGCGTGATCGCGCGGGAGACGGTCAAGGCGCGCCGGAAAGATGTGCTCGCGAAGTGCTACGGCGGGGACATCACGCGCAAGCGCAAGCTGCTCGAGAAGCAGAAGAAGGGCAAGAAGCGGATGAAGCAGGTGGGCGCAGTCGAGGTGCCGCAGGAGGCGTTCCTCGCCGTGCTGAACATCGGCCAGGAGGCGCGCAAGTGAGCGGCGTTCGGCACCTGTACCTGCATCTGCCCTTCTGCGCGCACCGCTGCGGCTACTGCGACTTCGTCACCGTCGTCGCCCGTGCGGGGCAGCACGAGGCCTACGTCGACGCCTTGCTCGCCGAGCTCGAGCTGGAGCGCGGCCTGCTGGCTCCGCGGCTCGAGACGATCTTCCTCGGCGGCGGTACGCCCACGTTCACCCAGCCGCGAGCGCTGGAGCGCCTGCTCGGTGCGTTGCCGGACGCAACGGAGGTGACCGTCGAGGCCAACCCGGAGACGGTCACGTCCGAGCTGGCCACGCTTCTGTCACGAAACCGTGTCAATCGTGTGTCGCTCGGCGCACAAAGTTTCCACGTGCACCTTCTGGACGTGCTCGAACGCCGCGCAGGGCCGGACGACGTCCGCCGCGCCGTGCACGTTCTTCGTGATGGTGGTTTCGAGAACGTCAACCTCGATCTCATCTACGGGATCCCGGGCCAGAGCGCCGCCGAGCTCGAGCGCGATCTCGCCGAGGCGCTGGCGCTCGGACCCGAGCACCTCTCCTGCTACGAACTGGAGGCGAAGCCTGGAACGCGCTTCACGCACGCGCACGGGGCGGAGCTCGAGCTTCAGGCCGAGGCGATGGAAAGCCATTTCGAACTGGTCGTCGAGCGGCTGACCGCCGCCGGCTACCGCTGGTACGAGACGGCGAACTTCTGCCGCGCGCCGGACGAGGCAGGTGGGCGGGACCTGCGCTCAGGCCACAACCTCGCCTACTGGGAAGGCCGGGACTACCTCGGGCTCGGTATCGGCGCCGTCTCGACCGTCGGCAGCCGCCGCTGGCGGAACGCGCCCCGGCTCGCCGACTACCTGCAGACGCTCGCGGCGCGATCCACGCCGCCGCGCGAGCACGAGCCTCTGGGCGCCGACGTGCGTCGTCGCGAACGCGTGATGCTGGGCCTCCGGCTCGATGAGCCGCTACCGGTTGCCGGGCTCGAGCAAGCGCTCGACTCGGAGGCGCTCGTGCGTCTCGCGCGGCTCGGTCTCGTCGAGCGCGGTGCGGGCACCCTCGCGCTGACGACGCGCGGCCGTTTTCTCGGCGGCGGCGTGACGGCCGAGCTGCTGGCCTAAAATTCCTGCAAATGCGCGGCGCCCAGCTCACTCAACGCCAGCGCGACATCCTGCGGCAGGTCGTCGAGGAGTACGTCGCCACTGGCGAGCCCGTGGGCTCGAAGACAATCACCGAGCGCGCGGTGCTCGGGGTCTCGCCGTCGACCGTCCGAGCAGAGCTCGCCGAGCTCGAGACGCTCGGGCTGCTCACGCCCCCCCACACGCCCGCAGGACGCGTCCCGACTGAGGAGGGCTATCGGTTCTACGCCACGGAGCTCCTCGACGAGCTCGAGCCGAAGCCGGCCGGGCTCGGCCTCCACCTGGCCGTGCAGAACGAGGTCGAGTCGGCACTCCAGACCACGACCGAGATGCTCTCGGAGATGACGCGGCTGCTCGCGCTCGTCTCCGCGCCCCCCCTGGAGGCGGCGACCGTCCGGCACGTGGAGGTGCTCCTGCTGCAGCCGACGGTGACGATGGTCGTCGTGATCACGTCGACCGGGGGAGTGTCCAAGCGGCTGTTCACGACGGCCGAGCCCCTCGACGGCGGCGTGGTCAACTGGGCGGCGGAGTACCTAAACGAGAGCGTGAGCGGCTTGCAGCTCGGCACGCATCTGCTGCGGCACCGCTTCGACGACCCGGGTCTGTCGCCCCGCGAGCGCGCCTTCCTGGCGCTGATCCGGCCCGCGTTCACGGAGCTCGAGCGGGAGGAGCAGCAGTTGTTCGTCGGCGGCGCCGCCGGGCTGCTCGGCGAGGTCAGGGAGGACGAGCTCGAGGCGATTCGGCGCGCCCTGCAAGTGCTCGAGCGCCGAGCTGCGGCGCTCGAGCTGATCGGGCAGTCGCTGCTTTCCACTGGTCCCCTCGTCCGCGTGGGCGGTGAGCTGCGGGATCCGGCGCTCCACGACGTCGCGCTCGTCGGCGCGGCCTACGGACTCAGGAATCGCGCCCTCGGCTCTGTCTCGCTCCTGGGGCCGCTGCGGATGGACTACGAGAAGGCGATCCACTCGGTCCGCGCCGCCGCATTCGAGCTCTCGCACTTCGTCGAAGGAGTCTACGAGGACAACTGAGCCCGGAGCTACGCTGAGCGCCGATGGCCACGACCGAACGCGACTACTACGACCTGCTCGGCGTCGGGCGTTCGGCGAGCGAGAGCGAGATCAAGCGCGCGTTCAGGCAGAAGGCGCGCGAGCTGCACCCGGACGTCTCGGAGGCCCCGGACGCGCAGGAGCGGTTCCGCGAGGTCGTCGAAGCGTACGAAGTGCTCTCGAAGTCGGAGACCCGTGAGCTCTACGATCGATTCGGCCACGCGGGGCTTCGCGGGGGCGGCTTCCGACCTTCGCAGTTCGACTTCGGCAGCCTGACGGATCTCTTCTCGGCGTTCTTCGGCGACGACCTCTTCGGCGTGGGCGCCCGCCCACGGCGAGCGCGCGGCGGCGACGTTGCGTCCGAGGTCGAGATCGAGCTTGCCGATGCGGCGACCGGGGTCACCCGCGACGTGCCGTACGACGTCGTCGTTCGCTGCGGACGCTGCGAGGGCCGGGGAGCCGAGCCCGGCACGGGCCTGCGCGAGTGCGAGTTGTGCGGCGGCTCGGGTCGCCTGCAGCAAGTGGGGCGGAGCGTGTTCGGGGAGTTCGTCCGCACCCAGACGTGTCCCCGTTGCAGCGGTGCGGGCCGGCTGGTCGAGCAGCCCTGCGCGGATTGCGAGGGCTCGGGCCACGTCGTCGAACGGCGAACGGTCCCGGTCGAGATCCCGCCCGGAATCCACGACGGCCAGCGCATCCGGCTGTCCGGCGAGGGACACGCGGGTAGCCTCGGCGGCCCGGCCGGAGACGTCTACGTGCGCGTGCGCGTGAAACGAGACCCGCGCTTCGTACGCGAAGGCGACGATGTGTACTCGACGATCGACCTCACGATCACCGACGCGGCTCTGGGTGCAGTGCGCACGATCGAGACGCTCGACGGCGAGGTCGAGCTCAGCTTCGAGGCGGGGACGCAGCCCGGCGAGATTCGCATCTTGCCCGGCCGCGGGATGCCGGTGCTGCAGGGCTTCGGCCGCGGCGATCAGCGCGTGCTCGTGAACGTCGTCGTGCCGCGACACCTGACCGACGAGCAACGCGAGTTGCTCGAGGAGTTCGCGCGTCAGACCGGCGAGTCGAACTACCGGCCCGACGAGGGGTTCTTCGAAAAGCTCAAGAGCGCGTTCCGCTGAACGGCCTCCGTCGCGTCGCCGTCCGCGTCCCGCTCGAGCGGGCCGAGGAGGCACGTGCGCTCATGCTCGAGCTCGCACCCGACGGATTCGAGGAGCGCGAGCGAGGCGCCGAGCTGGAGCTCGCCGCCTACACGGACGCATACGGTGGCGCGCGGATCGCCCGCGCGTTCGGCATCGTGCACGAGGAAGCGCTCCGAGACGACTGGGCCGACAGCTGGCGCGCCTTCCATCAGCCGGTCCGCGCAGGACCCTTCTGGGTCGGCCCGTCGTGGGAAGGCGCGCCCGACGATGCGATCGCGATCGTGATCGACCCCGGGCTCGCATTCGGCACCGGGGCGCACGCGACGACGCGCCTCTGCCTGGAGCTGCTGCCGGACCTTCCGCGAGGGAGCCTGCTCGATGCGGGGTGCGGGTCCGGCGTTCTCTCGGTCGCCGCGGCGAAGCTCGGGTTCGCACCCGTACACGCGGTCGACGACGACCCGTTCGCCGTCGAGACGACCGCGGCGAATGCAGCGGCTAACGGCGTCGCGGTCGACGCGGGCAGGGCGGACGTCGCTCGCGACCCGTTGCCCCCGGCCGATGCCGTCGTCGCGAACATCGCGCTCGAGGCGGTCGAGGCGCTCGGCGGGCGGCTGGCGGCGGGTGAGCTCGTGACGGCGGGGTACCTCCTCACCGACCGGCCGGGTCTCCAGGACTGGCAACACGTGGAGCGCCGCGAGCTCGAGGGCTGGGCCGCGGACCGCTGGCGCCGGAGCGGCTGAACGGGGTCGCATACGATCCCGAGCCGTGGCGACGTTCTCGGTTCGTTTCCTCGGCTGCAAGGTCTCGCACACCGATGCGCGGGAGATCCGCGAGCGCCTGCTCGCCGACGGCCATGAGGAGCGCGACGACGCCGAAATCGCGGTCGTAAACACCTGCTGCGTGACGCACGAAGCAGTCTCGAAGTCGCGAAAGGAGGTCTCGCGCGCCGCGAGATCACATGCGCGGGTCTACGTGACCGGGTGCGCCGCGAACCTGGCAGGTGCGTTCGACGGACTCGCGGAGAACATCGTCGTCGTCCCGAAGCAGAGCGAGGAATCCGCTGCGTTCGTCGCCGGGGATGTCGGGGCGATCGCCTGCGTCCAGGCCGATGCCCGGCTCGACCGGATTCGCGCCTTTGTCAAGATCCAGGACGGGTGCAGCTTCTCGTGCGCCTTCTGCGTGATTCCGCTCGTGCGCGGTGCGAGCAGGAGCCGGCGCGCCCCGGCCGTCCTCCAGGAGATCCGGCGCCGGGTCGCGCAGGGACACCGCGAGGTCGTGCTGACGGGGATCAACCTTGGCTGCTACCGCGACCGCGAGGCCGGCTACACGCTGGCGCGCCTGGTGCGCGAGGCCGGAGCGACTCCCGGGCTCGAGCGGGTCCGGCTTTCCTCGATCGAGGTCAACCACGTCGGCGAAGAGCTCGAGCGTGCGCTCCGCGAGACTCCTGCGGTCGCCCACCACCTGCACGTCCCGCTGCAGTCCGGCGACGATCGGGTGCTGCGATCGATGGGGCGCCGGTACACGGCGGCGACCTACCTGCGACGCCTCGAGCGGTTCGCTGACCTGAACCTGACGACCGACGTGATCGTCGGCTTTCCCGAGGAGGACGAGCGCGCGTTCGCGAACACGCTGCGCGTCGTCCGCGAGGCCGGGATCACGAAGGTGCATGTCTTTCCGTACTCGCCGCGCCCGGGAACCGCGACGGCGGCTGCGGACACGGTCCCTGTGGCCGTGAAGAAGGAACGGAGCGCGCGGCTCCGGCGCGCCTCGCAACGCGCGTCGGTTGCGCGTTGGCGCGGCAAGCTCGGCTCCGAGGACGTCGTGCTGATCGACCGGCCGGGACGCGGCTACGGCGACGACTACTCGCCCTGGCTCGTGGACGGCCCTGTCGGCGAGCTGGTACGCGTGTGTGCAGCGGCGGTCACGGAGGAGGGGATCCTCGCTGCCTGACGACTGCGTCTTCTGCACGCTCTACCGCGAGGGCGATCACGTGCGGAAGTCCGACGGCTTCGCCGCGATCCGCGACATCGCGCCGAAAGCGCCGACGCATCTGCTGATCATCCCGGAACGGCACGTCGAGACCTTCCGAGACGTCGCGGAGTTCGAGGACGGCGAGGCTAAGCGCATGCTCGAGTTCGTCGCCGACACCGCCCGCGAAGCGGGGCTCGACGACTACCGCGTCGTCGTCAACGTCGGGCCGAGCGCGGGGCAGACGGTGTTCCACCTGCACTGGCATGTTCTCGGCGGTCGACAGATGTCGGAGGACCTGTGAGCCTGATCGCGCGGATCGAGGACGAGCTCAAGCAGGCGACGCTCGCGCGGAACGCCGAGCGGCGCGACACGCTGCGCCTGATCCTGAGCGCGCTCCGCGGCGCCGAGAAGGAGCTGCAACGGCCGCTGAAGGATGACGAGGAGCTGCAGGTCATGCAGCGTGAGCGCAAGCGGCGCAACGAGGCCGCAGAGGCGTTCCGCGCCGGCGACCGAGAGGAACAGGCGCAGGCGGAGGAACGAGAGCTCGGGGTGCTCGAGGAGTTCATGCCCGAGCCGCTCAACGAAGAAGACCTCGAGGAGATTATCGACGACGTGATCGCCGAGGTCGGAGCGACGAGCATGCGCGACCTCGGCCGCGTGATGGCAGACGTCATGCCGCAGGTGGCCGGGCGGGCGGACGGCTCGACCGTCAGCCAGCTCGTCCGCGAGAAGCTCGCCTGAATGACGGCCGTGGCGTTCGTCGACGCGTACCTGGACGGCAAGAACCCGACGGCGGTCGAGCTCTTCCGCCGGTTCGAGCAGCTCGTGGAGAGCTGTGGCCCGTCGGAGGCCGCACCGCGCAGCTCGATCGTCTATGGAAGCGGAAGCGCGTATCGCCGGCGCGTTCGTCGACGGTCGTCGGCTCGAGTTGAACGTCGATCTGCCCCTCGCGGCCCTGCTGCAGGAAACGTACGACGACGTTGGCCCCGGAACCCGGGTCACCCCCACCCTGGGTGGGGCTTCCGGGCCACCCGCGTCCCGGCGCTGACGATACCGCCAGGCCTCGCCGCGTATGTGACACGCGCGCGACGAGTTTGAGTCGATCCGTCCACACTTACACTTTCAGGCGTGCAAGAGACCCTCTCTGTCTCGAATGACGTCGCCGCCGAGCTCGCCGGCGTCGGCGACGGCGTGCTCGAGTCGCTTCGCGATCGTCTCGAGTGCACGATCCGCCTGCGCGGCAACCAGCTGACGCTTGAGGGCGACGACGCGCACGTCGTCGCGGCACGGGCGGTCGTCGACGAGCTGGTCGAGCTCGTCGAGGGCGGGCACGAGATCGGGCCTTCAACCGTCGACGCAGTGCTGGGCGCACTCGACCAGTCCGCCGACATCCGCGACGTCTTCGAGGACGTCGTCTGGCGGCATCGCGGCAAGAAGATCGCGCCGAAGACCGTCACACAGAAGCGCTACGTCGACGAGATTCGCAACTCGACGGTCACCTTCGCGATCGGTCCCGCAGGCACCGGTAAGACGTACCTCGCGATCGCGCTCGCCGTGGCGGCGCTCTCAGAGCGCCAGGTCGGCCGCATCATCCTCACGCGGCCGGCAGTCGAGGCCGGCGAACGGCTCGGCTTCCTCCCCGGTGACGTGCTGGCGAAGGTCGACCCGTACATGCGGCCCCTCTTCGACGCGCTCTACGACACGATGGATCCCGAGAAGCTGAACGCGTACATGGAGCGCGGCACGATCGAGGTCGCGCCGCTGGCGTTCATGCGCGGACGCACGTTGAACGACTCGTTCGTGATCCTCGACGAGGCGCAGAACACGAGCCCGGAGCAGATGCAGATGTTCCTGACGCGTCTCGGCTTCGGCTCGAAGATGGTCGTGACGGGCGACGTGACGCAGATCGATCTGCCACGGGAGCAGGCGTCAGGCCTGATCCACGTGCAGCGGATCCTTGCGCAGGTCGACGGCGTCGGCTTCGTCCAGTTCAGCCACAACGACGTCGTTCGCCACAAGCTCGTGCAGCGGATCGTCGAGGCGTACAAGCGCCACGCGGAGGAAACGGGCACCCAACGCAGTCGCTGATGGTCGACGTCGAGGTCGAGAACCGAAGCGGTCGGGAAGTCGAGGGTGAAGCTGCGGCCGAGTTCGCGCGGACCGTGCTCGCCGCCGAGGGGGTCGACGAAGGCGAGCTTGCCATCCACTTCGTCGGCCCGGAGGAGATCCGAGCGCTGAAGCGCGACCACCTCGGGATCGACGAGGCGACGGATGTGCTCGCGTTCCCGATCGACGAGCGCGACGAAGTGCCCGGCGAGCTGCCACGCCTGCTGGGCGACGCGGTCATCTGCCCGCAGGTCGTGGCCGACGAGTGGCGAGCGCCGCTCGTCCATGCACTCCTGCACCTGCTCGGCCACGACCACGGGCCGGAGATGGAAGCCAGGGAGCGAATTCACCAGCAGTGAACGCGCCGCGCCTCCGTCCCTCCTCGCTCGTCGAGAGCTTCAACTTCGCGTTCGAAGGGATCATCCACGTGCTCCGCACGCAGCGGAACATGCGGATCCATTTCATGATCGCCGTCGCTGTGTTGATCGCCGCGCTCGCGACCGGGGTGGAAAAGATCGAGCTGATCGCGCTTCTGCTCTCGATCGCGTTCGTGTTGATCACCGAGATGGTGAACAGCGCGATCGAGGGCGCGATCGACGTCGCGACGACGTCGTTCGACCCGATGGCGAAGCTCGCGAAGGACATCGCGGCCGGAGCAGTGCTGATCGCGACCGTGACCGCCACCGCCGTCGGCTACCTCGTCTTCGCCGAGCGCCTCCGCGACCCAAGCCTGCGGGTGCTGGATGAGCTCCGGGACGCGCCGTTCGAGCTGACGGTGATCGCGCTCGTGCTGACGATGATGCTCGTGATCGGGGCGAAGGCATACACGGGCCGCGGCACGCCGTTGCGCGGCGGCCTTCCCTCGGGTCACGCCGCGCTCGCGTTCGGCAGCTGGATGGCCGTGACCTACCTGCTCGGCGATGCGCAGTACTGGTTCCTGATCTCGACCCTGACGTTCATCATGGCTCTGCTCGTGGTACAGACACGGATCGAGGCAGGTGTGCATTCCGTCTTCGAGGTCTTTCTCGGCGGGATGCTCGGCGCGCTCGTGACGCTCGCGATCTTCCAGGTCTTCTGGTCGTGACGGATACCGAGCTGCTCGAGCGGGCGGATGTCGTCGCCGCGCGCGCATATGCGCCCTACTCGCACTTCCCAGTGGGCGCAGCCGTGCTCGCGCGCGACGGGCACGTGATCGAGGGCGTGAACGTCGAGAACGCCGCGTACCCGCTCGGCATCTGCGCGGAACGAACGGCGCTCGCTCGTGCGGTCGCCGAAGGGCTACGGCCGGGCGATCTCGAGGCGATCGCGATCACCGTGTCGCCCTGCGGCGGCTGCCGCCAGTGGCTGCACGCGTTCAAGCTTGACCGCGTGACCTACCGGCGCGCCAACGGCGAGGTTGTCACTCACACGCCCGCCGAGCTCCTGCCCGACTCCTTCGACCTGTGAAGTCCGGTTTCGTCGCCGTCGGCGGCCGGCCGAACGTCGGCAAGTCGACGCTCGTGAACGCCCTCGCGGGCGAGAAGGTCGCGATCGTCTCAGACAAGCCGCAGACGACGCGCAACCGGATCTTCGGGATCGCCAACGGCGACGACCACCAGCTCGTGCTCGTGGACATGCCGGGCTTCCAGCGCCCGCGCGACGCGCTTACCGAGCACATGCAGCGCACCGTCGACGCGTCGTTCGACGACGTCGACGCCGTACTCCTCGTCCTGTCGGCGCGGGAGCGGATCGGAGCCGGGGACCGCTTCGTCGCGCAGCGCGTCTTCTCGCTCGGAGTTCCCGTCGTGATCGCGCTAAACAAGGTCGATCGTCTGAAGCCGGGACACATCGCGACGCAGATGGCGACCGCAGCGAAGCTCGGCGACTTTCACGCTCTGCACCCGGTGAGCGCGAAAACCGGCGACGGCGTCGCCGAGCTGCGCGAGGAGCTCGTCGGGCTGCTGCCCGAAGGACCCGCGTACTTTCCGCCGGAGCAGCGGACGAACCTGCCGCTGGAGCTGCAGCTCGCGGAGCTGATCCGCGAAAAGGCGCTGCAGCTGACACGGGAGGAGGTTCCGCACGCGATCACGGTCGAGATCGACGAGATCGGCGACAAGGCCGTCCGCGCGTCGCTCCTCGTCGAGACCGACTCGCAGAAGCAGATCCTCGTCGGCCGCGGCGGCTCGATGGTCAGGGAGATCGGCACGCGCGCGCGGCCCGAGATCGAGCTGGCGCTCGGGCATCCTGTCTTCCTCGACCTGCACGTGAAGGTGAAGCCGCGCTGGCGCCGGGATGAGACGCTGCTCGAGCGCCTCGGCATCTAGCGCGCCGGGCAGATTTCACACAATCGGCACGAAGGCGTTACACCTTCGTGCGCATGCTGCGGGTACGCTCGACGGCGGGTTTGCGGGTGGCGTGGGGCTTGAAGCCCCACCCGGGTGGGGGGAGTGGTCCTACTCCACGCGGCGGGGCAGGTAGTAGCGGCGCAGCCACGCGCTCAGGCCGTCGAGGCCCGGGAAGAGGACGCGCTCCGTGATGTTCGCCTGGTCGAGCTTGTCGCGGATCTCCCACTTCAGCTCCGCCGGGATGACGAGCTTTCGCACGAGGTCGCCGTGCTGCTCGACCCACTCGTCGAATGAGGCGTCGGGGCCCGACATCAACGAGAACAGGGCGTACTGGTTGACGATTCGATCGTCGAGCGACGGCGGCTCGAGGAAGACGACGAATTCCTCCTCGTCGGCGAGCACGTCCAGCTCGCGGAGCCCGCGGGCGACGCGCTCGAGCATCTCGGCGGTGAAGACGTTCGCACCCTCCTCGTCGAGCACCGCCCGCAGGCGCGCGGGAATGAGCTCGTGCGCGCGCACGTAGTCGATCGCCCAGACGACTCCGTCCTGGTCGTAGCGTTCGAGCGAGGCTGTCGCGAAGTGGAGCGCGACGTACGGCGAGTACGTCCAGTCGAGCAGTCGCGTCGGCAGGCCGTGATGCTTCCCCAGCGCGAGCCAGTGCCAGGTCGAGTCATACGGAACGTCCCCGCGGCGCGCGTACTTGCGGAAGTTGCGCAGGAGCTGGACCTCGAGCGCCGCGGAGTCGCCCCCAAGTCGTTGCAGCGTCGTCGCGAGACCTTCGTCGACCCAGCCGCGGCCACGAAACGCCTCATTCGACCGGTGCCGCCCGAGCCCCTCCTGCCACGAATCCTCGTAGAGGTGCTCGTGTAGCTCGCTCCAGCTCTCGACATGGTGCTCCCGCACGCGCGGCGTCTACCCCGGCGCCGTCAGTCCCACACGGCTGCGTCGGCGCCTCCTGCGGACGCGGGACGACCGGCAGGCGCGGACATGCGCTGCGCGCCGCCCGGCCGCGGAGCGCTCCGAGCACCAGCGCACGGGCCGCCTCCACGACGACGGCGAGCCTATCGATGTGCGCCGATTCCATCGCACGTCGTTGTCCGGGAACGATGACGGCAGGCCCGGACGCCGGGGCTAGACTCCGAAACATGGCCCAGGCGCCTGCATTGCCGCGCGGGTTCGAACTCCCGTTAGAGCCGCGCCTCCCCCGAATCGGCTCGGTCGACCAGGTTGCGGTCGAGGAACGCGCGGCGACGCTCGCGAAGCGTTCGATCAAGCGTGAGTCGAAGCTCTTCGCGCTCGATCTCGCGATCCGCATGATGGACCTGACGACGCTCGAAGGCTCGGACACGCCCGGGAAGATCGCCGCGCTCTGTTCGAAGGCGATCCGGCCCGACCCGGTCGATCGCACGGTTCCGTCGGTCGCAGCCGTGTGCGTCTACCCGAACCTCGTGCCGTACGCGAGGGAACGGCTCGAAGGCAGCGGCGTCAAGGTCGCGTCGGTCGCGACGGGCTTCCCGTCGGGCCAGTATCCGACGGAGATCAAGCTCGAGGACGTGCGCGCCGCCGTCGAGCTCGGCGCGGACGAGATCGACATGGTGATCGACCGCGGCGCGTTCCTCTCGGGCCGCTATGCGAAGGTGTACGACGAGATCGTGCGCGTGAAGGAAGCTTCGGGCGATGCTCACCTGAAGGTGATCCTCGAGACGGGCGAGCTCGGGACGTACGACAACGTGCGCCGCGCGTCGCTGCTCGCGATGGCCGCGGGCGCGGACTTCATCAAGACGTCGACGGGCAAGATCTCGCCCGCGGCGACCCTTCCCGTCGCGCTGGTGATGCTCGAGGCGATCCGCGACGTCCACGACGAGACCGGCCGCATGGTCGGCTTCAAGCCGGCGGGCGGGATCCGGACGGCGAAACAGGCCGTCCAGCACCTCGTGCTCGTGCACGAGACCCTCGGCACCGACTGGCTGACGCCGGATCTGCACCGCTTCGGCGCCTCGTCGCTCCTCAACGACGTCCTGATGCAGATCCGCAAGGAAAAAACCGGCCGTTATCAAAGTCCGGACTACTTCACTCTTGACTGACCTCGAGCGAAAGCAGGACCGGGCACCGGTACCCGCGGAGTGGGAGTACGCACCCGCGCCCGAGTCGCGCGACATCGTCCAGCTCCGCGACCGCTACGGCCTCTTCGTCGGCGGCGACTGGCTCGAGCCGAGCGAGACCTACACGACCATTTCGCCCGCGACCGAGGAGCCCCTCGCGGAGGTCGCGCAGGCGACGCCGGAGGAGGTCGATCTCGCCGTCCAGGCCGCACGCGCGGCGTTCGAGAACGGCTGGTCGGACCTTCCCGCGAGCGAGCGCGCGAAGTACCTGTTCCGGATCGCGCGCATCCTCCAGGAGCGCTCGCGCGAGTTCGCCGTGCTCGAGTCGCTGAACGGAGGCAAGCCGATCCGCGAATCGCGCGACGTCGATCTCCCGCTCTCGGCCGCCCACTTCTTCTACTACGCGGGCTGGGCCGACAAGCTCGAGTACGCGTTCTCGAACCGCACGCCGAAACCGCTCGGCGTCGCCGGTCAGATCATTCCCTGGAACTTCCCGTTGCTGATGCTGTCGTGGAAGATCGCGCCCGCGCTCGCATGCGGGAACACCGTCGTCCTCAAGCCGGCGGAGACGACGCCGCTCACCGCGCTGCTCTTCTGCGACGTCCTCCGCCAGGCCGAGTTGCCGCCGGGCGTCGTGAACATCGTCACCGGCGACGGCCGCACGGGCGCGGCGCTCGTCAAGCATCCCGGTGTCGACAAGATCGCCTTCACAGGCTCGACGGAGGTCGGCAAGGCGATCCAGCGCGAGCTCGCCGGCACCGGCAAGAAACTGACGCTCGAGCTCGGCGGCAAGGCCGCGAACGTGATCTTCGACGACGCCGCGCTCGACCAGGCGGTCGAGGGAATCGTGAACGGCATCTACTTCAACCAGGGCCACGTCTGCTGTGCGGGCTCGCGCCTGCTCGTGCAGGAATCGATTTACGAGCCGCTCGTCGAGAAGCTCAAGCGCCGCCTGCAGACGCTCCGCGTCGGCGATCCGCTCGACAAGAACACGGACGTCGGCGCGATCAACTCGCAGATGCAGCTCGAGAAGATCACGGAGCTCGTCGAGTCCGGGAAGGAGGAGGGCGCGGAGATCTACCAGCCGCCGTGCCGGCTCCCGGAGAAGGGCTACTGGTTCGTGCCGACAGTGTTCACGAACGTCGCGCAGAGCTACCGGATCGCGCAGGAGGAAATCTTCGGGCCGGTGCTGTCCGTGCTGACGTTCCGCACGCCGGAGGAGGCGGTTGAGAAGGCGAACAACACGCCGTACGGCCTCAGCGCCGGCGTCTGGACCGAGAAGGGTTCACGGATCCTCTGGATGGCGAACCAGCTGCGCGCCGGCGTCGTCTGGGCGAACACGTACAACCGCTTCGACCCGGCCTCCCCGTTCGGCGGCTACAAGGAGTCCGGCTTCGGCCGCGAGGGCGGGCGGCACGGACTGGAGCCGTACCTGCGGTTCGACGCATGAGCCGGCTTCCGGTCAAGAAGACCTACAAGCTCTACATCGGCGGCGAGTTCCCGCGCTCCGAATCCGGCCGCACCTACGAGGCGCAGGGCCAGAACGTTGCGCGCGCCTCGCGCAAAGACGTGCGCGACGCGGTGCGCGTGGCGCGTCCCGCGTTCGAGAAGTGGGCCGCGATGACCCCCTACAACCGCGGGCAGGTCCTGTACCGCGTCGCGGAGATGCTCGAGACGCGGAAGGCAGAGTTCGCCGCGCTCGCCGAAGGCGAAGCTGAGGTCGACGCCGCCGTCGACCGCTTCGTCTGGTACGCGGGCTGGGCCGACAAGCTGCCACAGATCCTCGGCAGCTCGAACCCGGTTGCGGGGCCCTATTTCAACTTCACGGTGCCGGAGCCGACGGGGATCGTCGGCGTCCTCGCGCCCGAGGAGCCTGCGTTGCTCGGCCTCGTGTCGCGGCTTGCGCCTCCGCTCGTCGCCGGCAACTCGGTCGTGGTGATCGCGTCGGAGACGAGACCGCTGGCGGCGATCGAGCTCGCCGAGGTACTCGCCACCTCCGACGTCCCGGGCGGCGTCGTGAACCTCCTCACCGGCTACAAGGCCGAGCTGTCCCCGTGGCTCGCGTCGCACATGGACGTGAACGCGATCGACCTCACCGGCGCGAACGGCGACGTCGCCGAGCTCGAGCGGGCCGCTGCGGACAACGTGAAGCGCATTGTCAAGGCGCCGCCGGATGCGCAAAGCCCGTACCAGATCGCGGATTTTCTCGAGCTCAAGACCGTCTGGCACCCGATCGGCCGCTGAAACGCCCTTAAGGTCCATCCCTTCGACCCTTGGTGACAGGAGGAGGGGGAGATGAACCGAAGGAGGAGGCTGGGCTTGCTCGCGGTCGTGCTCGTGTCGGGCGCCGTCGCAGGCCTGCTGATCGGCGCTGCGTCGGCGCGTGAGCACGACCCGCCCGGCGACGAAGCGAGCTGGACGACGGTCTTCGAGAGCACCCTCGGGATCGAGGGCCTGACCGCCGACGAGCAGAACAACCTCTACGTGGCGGCGCGCGGCGGAGGGAATCCGTGCCCTGTCTACCGCGTGCCCGTCGCGGGCGGCGGCGCGACGATCGTGGGGTTCCTGCCGACGCCGTGTGCTCCGAGCGGCTTGACGTTCGGCGACGACGGCCGGCTCTATGTCACGGGGCTCGGAGCCCAGGACCAGATCGGCGTGCTCACGCCCGACGAGACGAGCAAGCCGACCGCGACGGTGTTCGCAACCGGCGTACCGGGCGCGAACGGCGTCGCCTTCGACCGCCGCGCCAACCTCTGGACCGGAGACGGCACTACCGGCCTGGGCCGCGTCTGGCGGATCCCGCCCGAAGGTGGGGCAGGCGTCGAGGTGTTCCGCGTCCAGCCGATGGCGAACGACGTGAGCGGCGGCGTCGGCCGCGACGTCCGTTCGCTGCCGCCGGGCACGATCAACCCGGCGACTCGTCAGGCGACGAACACCATGGGCTCGCAGCCGCTCGTCGCGAACGGCGTCGCGTTCACCGAGGACGGCAAGCTGCTCGTGGCCGACACGGCGCGCGGAGCGGTATGGGAGGTCCAGCTCGACCGCGACGGCAAGGTCGCGAGCCCGGTCAACAGCGACACGACCTTCACCGCCGATACGCTCTGCCTCGACAACGTCTTCGTGCAGCACCCGTACCTCGAAGGCGTCGACGGGATCGCTCTCGACAGGGCGGGGACGATCTTCGCGGCCGCGAACGAGCGCAACGCGATCGTTGTCGTCGACCGGCAGGGTCGCGTGCGGGAGTTCTTCCGTAATCCGCCTGTGGCGCAACTGCGCAACGAAGGGCCGCTCGAGTTCCCGACGAGCCCGTTACTGGTCGGTCGAACGCTTTGCGTCACGCAGTCCGACGGGAACCGGCGGGACAACGTGCCGAACAGCGGCGGCAAGGTCGGTCCGGGTCATCCGGCCGTCGCGAAGATTTCCTGCCTCGACGAGCCTCTCCGGGTACCGGGGCTGCCGCTCCCGGTCCACTGAGCGCGGGCGGCAGGCCGGCGGGAAGGCTCGTCCCGCCGGCCGCCACCGTTACGATCAGCGGCTCGTGAACCAGCGAGGTACGCGTCGATTCAGCCAGGCGATCTCCGAAGGCGACGGAATCTCCGTGCTCGTCGATGTCGCCGACCCCGACGCCGCCCGGACAGCCGAGCGGCACGGCGCCGACGGCGTGGTCGTGCGCGGGAACGTGAGCGGACTGCGCGACGCGACCGAGCTGCCCGTCCTGTGGTGCGCCGACGGACCCGAGGCGGCGGACGCCGCTGGTGCCGACGCCTGCCTGCTTGTCGCCGAGCGCTACGGCGACGACTGGAATCGTCTGGCCGACGACTACGCGCGGGTGCTCGAGCTCGGCCTCGACTGCGTCGTCGAGGTGCGCGACGAGGAGCAGCTCGAGGACGCGTTCGAGCACATCGATCCCGAGATCGTGCTGCTCGCGGGCGAGTCCGACGACCGCGACGCGGACCCACTCGACCACGTGCTCGAGCTGCTTCCGGACGTGCCTGCGGGAAAGCTCGCGGTCGCGCACGTTGCGGTCACGTCGCGCGACGAGGTGATCGCACTCGAGCGTGCCGGGATCGACGCCGTGATCGTCGAGGCGAACGACGTCAGCGCGCTCGTCGGTGACGAGCCCCCCACCGTCTGAACCTGACGCCCGCTGGGGCGGGTCGCGGACGATCCTCGCCCTCGTCCTCGCGGGGGCGGCGGCGCTTCGGCTCGTCGGCGTGCAATACGGCCTCCCGTACCGCAGCCTGCTGAACCCGGACGAGCAGAACATCGTTCCTCGCGCATGGGGGATCGTGCACGGCGCCGGCGTCGATCCGCACCCGTTCTTCGACTACCCGAGCCTGCTCCTCTACGTGCTGGCGCCGTTCCAGGCGTGGGAAGGGGAGCCCTCGTATCTCGCGGCGCGACTCGTCGCGGTCGGAATCGGCGTCGCCGGAGTCGCTGCGGCCTGGTGGCTCGGTGAGCGGGCCTACGGCGTCATGGCAGGCGGCGTCGCCGCGGTCGTCGTCGCGGTCGCGACGGTGCACGTTGCGTACTCGCGCATGGCGGTCACCGACGTGTTGCTGACGACGCTCGTCACCGTCGCGCTCGCGCTGCTCGTCTCGGACCGGATCGAGCTCGCGGGCCTCGTCGCCGGCCTCGCAGCCGCGGCGAAGTACCCGGGCTTGCTTCTCCTCGTCCCGATCGTCGTCGTCGCATGGGGCCGCTGGCGCCGGCTGGCCAGAGCGGTCGCACTCCTGGTCGGCGGCTTCGCGCTCGGGTCGCCGTTCGCGTTCGCGCATCCAGGCGAGGCCTGGGACGACTTCACGCGCGTGAACGGGCGAGCGCGCGAAGGATGGCTGGGGTTCGAGCACGACCACGCCTCGCCGATCGCGTTCGCGGACCGGCTCTGGGAGTCGCTTGGCCCCGTGCTCGTCGTCGCGGCGGTTGGGCTCGGAATCGCGCTCGCCCGCCGCGGGCGCGCGGACCGTGTGCTCGCGTCGTGGACACTCGTGTACTTCCTCAGCCTGCTGCCGATCGGAGCGCACTTCGACCGCTACGTGCTGCCGCTGATCCCCGCACTCGCGGTGCTCGCGTCGCGGTTCACAGCACTCGCTGCGGTACTCCTGCTCCTGCTCGTCGTGCCGCTCACCTGGACGGTCGAGGACGACCGCGAGCTCGTGAAGACCGACGCGCGTGCCGTCGCGGTGCCACGGATCGCGGCGGTCGTCGACGGCGACGCGGTCGCGCTCGACCCCTCGGTTCCCGAGCCGCCCGGCGCGCGCATCGTCCGGCTGCAGCTGCCGGCGCCCTGGCAGGACTCCGACCCGAACCGCGACGTCGTCCGGTTGCTCGAGCACGGCGTCCGCTACGTCGCGGTCACCGGCGAGGTCGAGGACCGCGTGCGGGCGGCCGCGGACGAGTATCCGCTCGAGCAACGGTTCCTCGACCAGCTCGAGCGTTTCCAGCTCGTCCTGCGCGTCAACCCCGACGGCGAGGTCGCCGGTCCCTGGGTCGCGCTCTACCGTCTTTCGACCGGGTAGCCTCGGCTGCGTGAGCAGGGAGCGAGCCGCCCTCGCGTTCGCGGTCTTCGTCTCGGGCGGCGTGCTGCTCGGCGTCGAGATCGCCGCGAGCCGCGTGCTGGCGCCGTGGTTCGGGAACTCCCTTTACGTCTGGGGCGCCCTGATCGGTGTCGTGCTGACCGGGCTCTCGCTCGGGTACTGGCTGGGCGGCGCGCTGGCCGACCGGCGGCCGAGCCTCGACCTGCTCCTCGCGGCGATCTCTGCCGGCGCGCTGCTCGTCCTCGCAGTCCCGCTCGCGGACGACAGCGTGCTCGAAGCGATCACGCGCTGGGATCCGGGCCCGCGGCTGAACCCGCTCCTCTCGGCGACGGTCCTCTTCGGGCCGCTCAGCGTCGTGCTCGGAACGGTGACGCCGATCGCCGTCAAGATCCACACGCGCTCCCTCGACACTGTCGGCCGGACGGCAGGCCGGCTGTTCTCGATCTCGACGCTCGGGAGCATCGCCGGCGTGTTCGCGACCGCGTTCGTGCTCGTCCCCGAGCTCGGGACGAACGAGCTGCTCGCGCTCGGGGCTGCCGCGCTCTTCGCCGCGGTGGCCGTCCTGGCCGCAGCCTCGCGGCGGCTCACCGTCGCGATCGCGGCGCTACTCGCGCTCGCCGGCTCCGTCGCGGCGGCGCGTTCGCTCGCTCCCGAGCAGGGCGGCCGGCTGAGCGCCGCGCAATCTCGCAACTATTCGCCCGTCATTCGCCTCCGGGGGGACCCGAACGCCGGCGCGGTCGACTTCGGCGGCGAGGGCGTGAAGGTGCGGTTTCGCAAGGAGACCGCGTATCACTCGCTCGCGGTCGTGGAGGACGGCGGTCAACGTTATCTGCGCTTCGACAGCTCGTTCCAGAGCGGAATGCGCATCGGTCGTCCCTTCGCCACCGTCTTCGCGTACACCGACTACTTTCACCTCGGCCTCGCCTACAACGAGGACGCGCGCGACGTGCTGTTCATCGGGCTCGGCGGCGCGTCGGCGCCGAAGCGGCTCTGGCGGGACTACCCGCGGCTTCGCATCCAGGTCGCCGAGCTCGATCCCGCGGTGGTCGACGTTGCTCTGCGCTGGTTCGCGCTGCCCCGCGACCCGAGGCTCGCGGTCGCGGTCGCCGACGGCCGCCGCTATCTCGCGCGTGAGCAGCGCCGCTGGGACGTGATCGCGCTCGACGCGTACTACGCCGACTCGATCCCGTTCCATCTGACGACGCGCGAATTCCTCGAGCTCGTGCGGTCGCGGCTGGAGCCGGACGGCGTCGTGGTCGCAAACGTGATCGGCACGATCTCAGGCCCGAGCTCGAGGCTCTTCCGTTCGTTCGTGCGAACGTACCGCTCTGTCTTCTCGACCGTGCTCGTGCATCCGGTCGGCGACGTTCCCGACTCGGTCCAGAACGTGATCGTGGTCGCGGGCGATTTCGCACCCCCGTCGCGGCAGACGTTGCTCGCGCGCTGGCGCGACGCCAGGCCGTCCACCGCGCCGAAGCTCGAGGCCGCGATCAGGGGCCGCTACGACCGGCCGATCGACACGAGCGACGTGCCGCTGCTGACCGACGACTACGCGCCGACCGACGCGCTCATCGTGACGGGCTGATGGGCGACGCGCGCGCGGAGCTCGCCGGTCGGATCACAGGCTTCATCGTCAGCCAGGCGGTCTACGTCGCGGCGAAGCTGAGGGTCGCGGACGCGCTCACCGAAGGGCCGCGCTCCGCGCACGACCTGGCGGCGCAGACAGGTGCCGACCCGGACGCGCTCTACCGCGTGCTGCGCCTGCTCTCGGCCCACGGGATCTTCGTCGAGCACCAGGCCGGCACGTTCGCGAACTCGGAGTCCAGCGAGCTGCTGCGCGACGCGCCAGGTTCGTTCCGCGACTTCGCGCTCGTGTTCGGCGAGGAGTTCTACCCGGCGTTCGGCGGGCTCCAGCGGACGGTCGAGACGGGCGAGCCGTCGTTCGACGCGTTCTTCGGCCAGGCGTGGGACGACTACCTGGCCGCGCATCCCGAGAAGAGCGCGCGCTTCAACCGCTTCATGGCGGGCGGCGGGAAGGAAGCGATCGTCGAGGCGCTCGGACCGTGGCGCGGCGACGAGACGGTCGTGGACGTCGGCGGTGGTAACGGGGCGCTCCTGGAAGCGCTGCTCGGGCGCGAGCCGGAGCTGCGAGGCGTCGTCTTCGACCTCCCGCACGTCGCGGCCGAAGCGGAGCAGCGCATCGGCGCGGCCGGCCTCGCGGATCGCTGCAGGGTCGTCGCGGGCGACTACTTCGAAGGCGTGCCCGAGGGCGCAGACGTCTACGTGCTGTCGCGCATCCTGCACGGCTGGGACGACGAGCGGGCGCGCGCGATCCTGCGCGCCGTCCGGCGAGCGGTCGCGAACGACGGCCGGCTGTTGATCGTCAACGGCGTCGTTGCGCCGCCGAACGACCCCGGAGAGAAGCTGCTCGACCTGGTGATGCTCGCGGTCGGCGGGCGCGAACGGACGGAGTCCGAGTGGCGCCCACTGCTCGAGTCGGGCGGCTTCGAGCTCGCGCGGATCCGCCCCGGTCCGCCGGAAACCGTGCTGGAGGCGCTGCCTATCTAGCCAAAGAACGCCTGCGCGACCGCGTACCACTCGCGTGGCACGGTCTTCAGCTCCTTCGTCGCGTCCTCGAGCGCGACGTCGACGATGTCGTCGCCGTGGAGCGCGGCCATGCGGCCGAAGTTCCCCTCGTGCACGAGGTCGGCCGCCTTCAGCCCGTAGCGCGTCGCGAGCACGCGGTCGCGCGGTGTGGGTGTGCCGCCGCGCTGTACGTGGCCGAGCACGGTGACGCGCGTCTCGAATCCGGTGCGCTGCTCGATCTCGTTCGCGAGCGCGTCGCCGACCCCGCCGAGCCTCACGTGACCGAACTCGTCGCTCGCGCGTGCCTCGCCGGCGACGAGACGCTGCTCGCCTGAGTCGTAGGTCAGCTCATAGCCTTCGCTGACGACGACGATCGAGAAGTTCTTCCCCCGCGCATGGCGGCGGCGGATCTCCTCGCAAGTGCGCTCGACGGTGATCGGCTGCTCGGGGATCAGGATCACGTCCGCACCCCCGGCAATCCCGCTCATCACGGCGATCCAGCCGGTGTGGCGGCCCATCACCTCGACCACCATTACGCGGTTGTGGGACTCGGCCGTCGTGTGGAGGCGATCGATCGCCTCGGTCGCGATGAAGACCGCCGTGTCGAAGCCGAACGTGTAGTCGGTCGCGGAGAGGTCGTTGTCGATCGTCTTGGGGACGCCCACGACCGGAAAGTCCTGCTCGCGGTACAGGCGGGCGGCGACGCCCAGCGTGTCCTCACCGCCGATCGCGACGAGCGCGTCGAGCCGCTCCTCGCGAAAGTGCTCGAGCACCCGCTGAACGCCGTCCTCGGTCTTGAACGGGTTCGTGCGCGTCGTGCCGAGGATCGTCCCGCCGCGCGGCAGGATCCCGGAGATCTCCATCGGCCCGAGTGGCTGGAATCGGCCCTCGACGAGCCCGCGCCACCCGTCGCGAACGCCGATCACCTCGTCGCCGCGAGAAAACGACCGCCGCGCCACGGCCCGGATGACCGCGTTGAGCCCGGGGCAGTCCCCGCCGCCCGTCAGAACCCCAATACGCATAGGAGAAACCTAACCGCCGAAAGTACGGCGCACTTTCGGCGGCGTATGCCGAAGGTGGGAATCGAACCCACACGGCCCGAGGGCCACCGGATTTTGAGTCCGGCGCGTCTGCCAGTTCCGCCACTTCGGCGCGTTGAGCCATGTTAACGGCGTGTTGCGAAGTCGGATCTCAGTTGAAAGCACGCTTGGCGAGCCTGGATACTTCCCCATCCGCACGCGCGGACCATCCGATCTGCAGACGGAGGAGGAGCATTGAAGAAGCGCAGTGTGCTTGTGCTCTTCGCCCTGCTCGTAGCGTCGCTTGCCCTTGTGGCGGCTGGCTGCGGCGGCGGAGACGACAACGGGGGCGGGGGTGGTGGCGGCAACATCGAAGCGCTGCCGTCGTCCTCCTGCACCGGCATCGAGTACAAGGGCGACGGGGACGCGGACGTCCTGATCGCGTCCGACCTGCCGCTCCAGGGCTCGTCGCGGACGCAGACGATCCAGATCGTCGGCGGGATCCGCTACCTGCTCGACAAGGCGGGCTGGAAGGCGGGCGACTACAAGGTCGCCTACCAGTCCTGCGATGACTCGACGGCTCAGGCGGGCAAGTGGGAGTCCGGCAAGTGCTCGCAGAACGCGAACTCCTACGCTGGGAACGACAAGCTGATCGGCGTCCTCGGGACGTTCAACTCTGGCTGTGCCGCGATCGAGATCCCGGTGCTGAACCAGGCCCCAAACGGGGGCGTTCCGATGGTCTCGCCGGCGAACACGTTCGTCTGCCTGACCGAGGGCGGGCCGGGCTGTGAGAAGACGGAGCCGGACAAGTACTACCCAACCGGCAACCGGAACTACGTCCGAGTCGTGCCCCACGACGCCTACCAGGGCGCCGCAATGGCTGAGTTCGCGCAGGAGCAAGGCGTCAAGAGCGTCTACGTACTCAACGACAAGGAGGCGTACGGCCTCGGCGTCGCAACGAACTTCCGGAACGCCGCGCAGAGTCTCGGGATCAAGATCGCCGGGTTCGAGGCGTGGGATCCGAAGTCTTCGTCGTACGAGGGCCTCTTCCGCAAGATCGGCGGCACCGGCGCCGACGCGGTCTTCCTCGGCGGCCTGATCGACGAGAACGGCGCCAAGGTGATCAAGGACAAGGTCGCGACGCTCGGCGCGAACGACGGCAAGGTCAAGCTGCTCGCGCCCGACGGCTTCACGACGCAGCAGACGATCGACGAGTCCGGCAAGGCGGCGGCGGGCATGTTCATGTCGGTCGCGGGCGTCCCGATCGACGAGTTCAAGGGCAAGGGTGCGCAGTTCGCCCGCGACTTCAAGAAGACGCTCGGCGGCAAGCCGATCGACCCGTACGCGATCTACGGCGCGCAGGCGACAGACATCCTGCTCGACGCGATCGCGAAGTCCGACGGAACGCGCGCGAGCGTGATCAAGAACCTGTTTGCGACGAAGGTCAGCAACGGGTACCTCGGCACGTTCAGCATCAACGAGAACGGCGACCCGTCCGAGGCGGGCGGGGCCGTCGTGGGCTTCACGATCTACAAGGCGTCCACGAAGCTCGACACCGTCAAGACGATCTCTCCGAAGTCGGAGGACGTCGACGCGGCCAGGGGCAGCTGACCGCCCTTGAACGCCTGGAGAAAAGGGGAGGGCTTCGGCCCTCCCCTTTCTTCTGAGAGGCCGCCGCTTTAGGCTTTCGGCTCTGTGGCTGACACGGCTCGTCCCGAGAGACCGTCCGCCTTCGCAGGGGCCTCCGCGTACGTGCCCCGGACGGTGGTCGGCTGGCTCGGCCTCGGGTTCGTCGGGCTGATCGTCTTCTGGCTGGGTGCGAACCTCGTCAATGATCCGAGCGAGTTTTTCAACGTCCTCTTCATCGGGCTGACGAACGGCGCGGTCTATGCACTCGTCGCGCTGGGGTACACGCTCGTCTACGGGATCCTGCAGCTGATCAACTTCGCGCACGGCGACGTGTTCGCGCTCGGCGGGCTCGTCGCTTCCAGCGTCGTGCTGACCTGGTTCGGCGTCAGCGGCGAATCGGCGGCGGGGATCACGATCCTCGCGATCGCCGTCGCCCTAATCGTCGCCGTTGTCTTCTCGTCGACGCTGAACGTGGCGATCGAGTTCGTCGCGTATCGGCGGCTGCGCAACGCCCCCCGACTCGCGCCGTTGATCACGGCGGTCGGCATGTCGTTCATCCTCCAGGACGTCGGGCTGGTGAAGTATGGGGTCGAGTACCACACCGTCGACCCGCTGATCCCGAACTCCGTCGCGTTTTCGATCGGAGGCGTCGGCTTCCAGTGGAACAAGCTCTCCGTGCTCGCGCTGACGATCCCGGTGCTGCTTACGCTGACGTGGCTCGTCAGGTCGACGAAGCAGGGGAAGGCGATGCGCGCGACGTCGCAGGACCCCGACGCGGCGGCGATGATGGGAATCGACGTCAACCGGACGATCTCGTTCACCTTCGCGCTCGCGGGCGCGCTCGCCGGCGCCGGCGGGCTCCTCTATTTCATCCACTTCACGTCGATCCGCTACGACACGGGCTTCCAGCTCGGCCTGATCGCGTTCACGGCGGCGGTGCTCGGCGGGATCGGGAACCTGAGTGGCGCCGTGCTCGGCGCTCTCTGCATCGGGCTGATCGAGCAGTTCAACGAGGGGCTGGAGCTCTACTCGCCTGGCAGCGACTGGACGCGCTCGATCGTGTTCGGGATCCTGATCGCGATCCTCGTCTTCCGGCCGGAGGGCCTGCTCGGCGAACGTACTCCGGAGGGAGCTTGACCGAGCTGCGGCATCAACTCGACGGCGCGCTCGACGCGCTGCCTGCGCCTGTGCGCCGGCTCCTGCTGCCGGCGGTGATCGCGCTGCTCGCGTTCCTCTACCCGACGCTCCTGCCCTATCTCAAGGACTTCCCCGCGATCGGCGATCTGATGCCGTCGGTCGGGACGGCCGTGATCATGATCGTCTTCACGATGATGGCCGTCGGCCTGAACGTTGTCGTCGGCTACGCGGGTCTGCTGGATCTCGGCTACGTCGCGTTCTACGCTGCCGGCGCGTACACGGCCGCCTTGTTCGCCTCGCTCCAGTTCGAGCAGGTGAAGATCCACTTCGGCGACGTTGGAATCAACAAAGACCTGCCGGGGATCCACCTCTCGATCTGGCTGATCCTGATCCTTGCAGGCTGCCTCACCGCGACAGTCGGGATCCTGATCGGCCTGCCGACGCTGCGCCTGCGCGGGGACTATCTCGCGATCGTGACGCTCGGATTCGGCGAGATCATTCCGCAGTTCGTTCGCAACGCGGACAACATCAAGGGCTTCGACCTCACGCACGGGACGTTCGGGATCAGTCCGATCGACTCGGCGGGTTTCGGGCAGAGGCTCCACGACACGCTCGGGTTACCGGTGAGCTTCCAGCAATCGTCGAACCGCGCCGAGCTCTACTTCTACACCGCGATTCTCCTGCTGCTGTTCACGGTGTTCGTGTCGGTGCGCCTGCGCGACTCGCGGCTCGGACGTGCGTGGGTCGCTATTCGCGAGGACGAGACGGCGGCCGCCGCGATGGGCGTCCCCTTGATGAGGACGAAGACGTGGGCGTACGCGATCGGCGCGTTCTTCGGCGGGATCGCCGGCGCGTACTACGCGGTGTTCAAAGTCGGCGCGTTCCCGAGCGACTTCTTCTTCAACATCTCGATCTTCATCCTCTGCATGGTCATCCTCGGCGGGATGGGCAGCGTCTGGGGCGCGATCGTCGGCGGACTGATCCTCTCCTACCTCGACCAGGAGGGGCTGGCGAAGATCGGCACCGCCGTCGGGATCAACGACGTGCCGAAGTACAACTTCGGCATCTACGGGTTCATCATCGTGGTGATGATGCTGTTCCGTCCGACCGGCCTGATCGCCGAGCGGCGGCACAAACGGGAACTCGAGGAGGGCGTTCGGGACACGCCTCTGTACGACGTGACACACGAAGCCTCAGACACCGACCGGATTCGGGGCAATGACTGATCTGCTCGCGGCGACCGACGTGCGCAAGGAGTTCGGCGGCCTGATCGCGGTCAACGACGTCGACTTCACGATCCCCCAGGGCTCGATCGTCAGCCTGATCGGGCCGAACGGCGCCGGGAAGACGACGTTCTTCAACATGCTCACCGGCGTCTACAAGCCGACCTCCGGGAGGATCGTCTTCGACGGGACCTCGGTCGCCGGCAAGCCCCCGCATGCGATCACGCAGCTCGGAATCGGTCGCACGTTCCAGAACATCCGGCTCTTCCAGCAGATGACCGCGATCGAGAACGTGCTCGTCGGAATGCATTCGCGGCTGTCGGGCGGGATTGTCCGCTCGGTGCTGCGCACCCCCGGGCTGAGGCGTGAGGAGCGCGGCGCCCGCGAGCGCGCGCACGAGCTGCTCCGGTTCTCCGGGCTCCGCGGCGGCGACGAGGAAGCGGCGCGCAACCTGTCCTACGGCGACCAGCGCCGGCTTGAGGTCGCGCGCGCGCTCGCGACGGAGCCGAAGCTGCTCCTGCTCGACGAGCCCACCGCGGGGATGAACCCGCAGGAGACGGCGTCGTTCACCGAGTTCGTCGCCAAACTGCGCACCGAGCAGCAGCTGACGGTGCTGATGATCGAACACGACATGAAGGTCGTAATGGGCATCTCCGATCGCGTGACGGTGCTCGACTACGGCGAGAAGATCGCCGAGGGCGCGCCGCAGGAAGTGCAGAAGGACGAGCGCGTCATCGAGGCGTACCTCGGCCGGCAGGCGACGACAGCATGAGTACGCGTACGAACGGCCCCATCCTCGAGTTGCAGGACGTGCACACGTACTACGGATCGATCCAGGCGCTGAAGGGGATTACGATCGACGTCCACGAGGGCGAGATCGTCACGCTGATCGGCGCCAACGGCGCAGGGAAGTCGACGACGCTGCGCTCGATCAACGGCCTGAACCGCCCGCGGCGCGGGACGATCCATTTCCAGGGACAGGACATCACCTCGGCTTCGTCGCACCGGATCGTGAAGATGGGCATCGCGCAGTCACCCGAGGGGCGCCGTCTCTTCCCGCGCATGAGCGTGCTCGAGAATCTGCAGATGGGCGCGTTCCAGCGGACCGACAAGGCGAACTTCCCGGAAGACCTCGAACGCGTCTACACGCTCTTCCCACGCCTCTCCGAGCGCAAGAGCCAGCACGCGGGCACGCTGTCGGGCGGCGAGCAGCAGATGTGCGCGATCGGCCGTGCGCTGATGGCTCGCCCGAAGCTGCTGATGCTCGACGAGCCCTCGATGGGCCTCGCGCCGATCTTCGTCGAGCGGATCTTCGACATCGTGCGCGAGATCAACCAGCAGGGCACCACGATCCTGCTCGTGGAGCAGAACGCGCTGATGGCGCTCGACGTCGCGAACCGCGGCTACGTGCTCGAGACCGGCAAAGTCGCGCTCGCCGACGACGCGAAGAAGCTGCGGCAGAACGAGCAGGTGCGCAAGACCTATCTGGGCGAGACCTAAGCGGCTCTCCCGGCTCCACAACCCGGCGCCTGGCCCGCGAGCACACGGCGCGCTGCCGCGTCCTCAGTCGCACGCTACGCGTCAATGTTTGGCGGCACTGACTCCGTCCTTGCATCGCTTGGTGCTCGCGACCCAGTCATCCGGGAGTGAAACCGGAAGAGCCGCTGCCGACCCTGATCGGAAAGTACGGCGGCGAGAGGATCACGCCGATCCGCGGATCGCCCCCTGCGCGGCCGCGCGCCAGCTCGAGCGCTGCGCCGACGCCGTGCGTCGGCACGAACCCGAGCGCGCGTGCCGCGACCGCGTCGCGGCAGCCCGCGATCAGCACCGAGCCGAGCCGGGCGAGCGCCGGCTGACACGCGTCCCAGTCCGCGAACGGCAGTAGCGGGTGGCACGTGCGGCCTTCTTTGTAGGCGCGGATTGCGCGCGGGTCGGCGGCCGCCGCGCGCTCGGCCTCGAGCAAGTCGACGGGGTCACGTCCGTAACGGGTCACACTGCCGAAGAACGTCCGGTAGGGCTGTTGCGTCGGGTGCGCGTAGCGGCGGTGGAAGCGGTGGAGCAGGATCGCCGTCCCGCCGTCGGCGACGGGGAACGCGTCGCGCCAGAGCCGCAGCGCGAGCGCGAGCCCGAGATGAGCCGCGAGCAGCGGGTTCGGACGCTCGCGCGGGAGGTAGGGCGTCGTCGGCGGGATTCCGACGATCACCGTGTCGAGCTGTCCGTCGAGCACCGCCTCGCGGGCTGCGATCGAGCGAAGCAGCGCTTCTGCATGCGCGACGGCGGGCGGTCCCGCGAACGCAGCTGCCGCCGTCAGCTCGCGCCGGAGCGAGCTGATCGCGCGGCGGCGCAGCGCCGAGGGAAGCAGGCCAAAGGCTCGCCGGAGCGATGAGCGCGCGACCCATGCCACGGTCTCCTCGTCGTACGGAAAGCCCCGGATCGTCGTCCCCATCAGCCGCGGGTGGTTGAGGACCAGTGACACGCCCATAACCGGCACGCGCGCGGCGAGGGCGCGCTCGAGCTCGAGTGCGGATTGCCAGCCTTGCGAGGCCGCGGTCTCGAGGAGCGACCACGCGCCGCCGGCACGAAGCGCCTCGCGGCCACCCGCCGCAAGCAGTGCAGCAGGTCCGCCGTGGAGAACGGTCTCCGCTGCGCCGACGACGACGATCGCATCCGTCTCCGCGAGCGCGCGGTTCACGCGAAGTGGCGTACTCCCGAGGCGCCCGACCTCGACGAGGTCAGGATCCTCGACGTCATGCACGACGACCTGGCCGCGGAAGCGGCGCCGGAACTCCGGGGCGGCGATCAGGCCCATGTCCCCCGGGCCCGGCCGGCGCGCCAGCCCGGCGGCGACGAGCAGCGTTTGCGCCTGGGAGGGCACGCCCATGCGCACGAGCTCGTCGCTCACGCCTTCGATCGCGGCGTGCCGGGGGTCGATCGGCGCGCCGGGGATCGGCAGCGTGGGCAACTCGACGACGATCGTCACTCGGGCGGTGCTAGGCGGGACGAGCTGCTCCAGGGAGGAGCCCTCGAGCGGGAAGCGGAGCGCGTCGCGGACCGCCGCGGCCACGTCCGCCATCGGGTCGCCCGGCGAAGGCGGACGCAGCACGACCGCGTCGTCGGGCACGTTGACGACGACGACGCGGGGCCCGGAAAGGAGGGGCAAGCGCAGCACGGCGGGAGTTAACCGTGCCAGGCACTGTTAACTCACGGTGCCAGGCACTGTTAAGGCGTGAGACACGGCCCTTCCGGGCCAGCCTGATCGCGAAATCGAAGGCGCAGAGCCAACCGGTGCCTGGCATTGTCAGCTCACGGTGCCAGGCACTGTTAAGGCGAAAGACAGGGCCACGTTCGCCGCGCGAGTCTCGTTCCCGACGATCACGTCAGGAATGGTCAGGGCCCGAAGCGGATAGGCTGTCTCCGTGCCGCGGTAGCTGCGTTCGACGCTGAGCGCGGAGCTGCTTCGGCGGTTCTCGAGTTGTCGCCTGAAGATGCCGACGCGCTGCGGACCTCTCGTACCTGTCGCTCGCCGAGGCGATTCGGAAGCTGGAAGGCCGAGTGACGCTCGTGCCGGGGGCGCAGCTCGCGGCGCCGGCTGGGACGTCCGGGGCGTGATCGAATCGCCCGTTCCCGGCCGGCGTGGCGCAGTCGAGTTTCTGCTCCACGCGGCCCGCGCCGACGTTTCGCCTCGGGCATAGACTCGAAGGCAGATGCCAAAGACGCTCACAGGCGAAGAACTGCAGCTCGACGACGGGCCCGCGCGCGACAGCGAGCTCTTCCTCGTCGACGGGAACAACCTGGCCTACCGGGCCTTCTTCGCGCTGCCCGAGGAGCTCGCCACGACCGAGGGCTTCCCGACGAACGCGCTGCTCGGCTTCACGAACATGCTCTTCAAGCTCCTCTCGGACTACCGCCCGAAGGGCGTCGCGGTGGCCTGGGACACGCGCCCGGTCGAGCGCCTCGAGCAGCTCGAGTCCTACAAGTCCGAGCGACGGCCGACGCCCGACCTGCTCGGCGAGCAATTCCCCTACTTCCGCCCGATCGTCGAGGCCTTCGGCTACCGGAACCTCGAGTTCCCGGGCTGGGAGGCGGATGACGTGATCGCGACGCTCGCGACGCGTGCCGACGAGGCGGGGATCAAGACGACGATCGTCTCGACCGACCGCGACGCGTTCCAGCTCGTCAGCGACAACGTCACGCTGATGATGACGCCGCGCGGGGTCGCCGACGTGAACGTCTACACGCCCGCGCGCGTGGAGGCGCGCTACGGGATCCGGCCCGACCAGATCGCCGACTTCATCGGCCTGAAGGGCGACACGAGCGACAACATTCCGGGCATCCCGGGGATCGGCGACAAAACCGCGGGCCAGCTGATCGCGCAGTACGGCTCGCTCGAGGACGTGATCGCGCACGCCGACGAACTGACGCCCGCGCGGCGCAAGAACATCCTCGAGCACGCCGACCAGGCGCTTGTCTCGAAGCAGCTCGCGACGATGCGGCGCGACCTCGAGATCGACTGTGATCCGGCGGAGCTCGTCCTGCAGCCGCCCGATCGCTCGCAGCTGAAGGAGATGTTCCGGCGCTTCGAGTTCCGCGGCCTGCTCGGGCGCGTCGACCAGCTCGACGAAGCCGTGCCGGCGCTGCCGACGATGCGGCCGGAGGGGACCGCTGTCGCGTGGCGCGAGGGCGACCTTCCGGAGGTGCGCGACCGCGCCGCGCTCGCGGTCGCCGACGGACGCTTCGCACTCGCCGGCGACGACGGAGTGACGGTCGGAGCGTTCGACCCGAACGCGGCGCAGGTCCGTCTCCGCGATGCCGACCTCGTCGCGCACGACTTCAAGGCGCTGCCGCGCTTGACCATGACTCCGGCCGAGGACACGATGCTCGCCGCGTATCTGATCGATCCGGGCCGCCCGGCGTACGAGCTCGACGACCTGGCGCAGGAGTACGGCCTCGAGGTGATCCCCGAGCCCCAGGCCGATGAGGAGACCGCGAGCCTCGTTCGACACGCCGAAGCTGCGCGCCGGCTCGCGCCGGTCCTCCGCGAGCGGCTGCGCGAGCGCGGGAGCGAAGAGCTCTACGACACGATCGAGCTCCCGCTCGCCGCGGTGCTCGCGTCGATGGAGGACGTGGGGATCAAGATCGACACGTACCGCATGGGCGAGATCACCGCGCGCCTCGCCGACCGCGTCGAGGAGCTCGAGTCGCGCGCGCACGAGCTCGCCGGCGAGGAGTTCATGCTCGGCTCGACGCAGCAGGTCGCGCGCATCCTCTTCGAGAAGCTCGAGCTGACGCCCGGCCGCAAGGGCAAGACGGGCTACTCGACCGATACGCGCGTGCTCCGTTCGATCCGCGGCGAGCACGAGATCGTCCCGGTGATCGAGGAGTGGCGCGAGTACTCGAAGCTCCTGAACACGTACCTGCAACCACTCCCGTCGCTCATCTCATCCGAGGACGGCCGGCTGCACACGCACTTCAACCAGGCGGTCGCCTCCACAGGCCGGCTCTCGACGTCGAACCCGAACCTGCAGGCGATCCCGATCCGCACCGAGCTCGGCCGAGAGATCCGCTCGGCCTTCATCGCGGAGCCCGGCTGGAAGCTCGTCTCCGCCGACTACTCGCAGGTCGAGCTGCGCATCCTTGCCCACATCTCCGGCGAGCCGAAGCTGCGCGAGGCGTTCGCACGCGGCGAGGACATCCACACCGCAACTGCGGCCGAGGTGCTCGGCAAGGATCCCGCGACACTGACGAAGGACGAGCGCAACATCGCGAAGATGGTCAACTTCGGGATCATCTACGGGATCTCCGCGTTCGGCCTCTCGGAGAACCTCGAGATTCCCCGCGAGGAGGCGCAGGCATACATCGACGCGTACCTCGCGCGCTTCCCCTACGTGCAGGACTTCATCGCGCGCACGATCGAGCAGGCGAAGCGCGACGGCTACGTGACGACGCTCTTCGGCCGGCGCCGCCCGGTTCCGGAGATCCGCGCGTCGAACCGCCAAACGCGGAGCCTCGGCGAGCGGCTCGCGGTGAACTCGGTCATGCAGGGGACGGCGGCGGACATCATCAAGGTCGCGATGGTCGCGATCCACACGCGACTCCGCGACGAAGGCCGTGCCGCGCGGCTCGTACTCCAGGTGCACGACGAGCTGCTCGTCGAGGCGCCGGAGCCCGAGGTGAGCGCCGTCAAGGACATTCTGCGCACCGAGATGGCGGCGGCCTTCCCGCTTGACCCACCGCTCGCCGTCGAGGTGGGCGCCGGCGACGACTGGAACGAAGCCAAGTCCTGATCAGCCGCACTCGACGTCGCCGTCGATGATTTGTCGGCACGCCACTTCACCCAAGTCCTCGACCCCGACGAGCATCGTCCGTGCGGACGCGGACGACGCTGTCGTCGCGCCAATCACGACAACGAGCACGAGCACGAGCGCAGTCGCGCCAAGGAAACGAGGCCGCCGCAAGACCATCGACTTCGAACGTTGAGAATCCTGCGAGTTCCTTCAACCCAGAAGTGGGTGAATTGCCTGACTTGGAGCCTCAGGAAAGGCGGGGTACACTCCGGCCCGGTCTGTAGGGACATCAGAGGGGAGAGGAGTCCAACTTGCGGTCACGCCTGCTTGCGCTTTGCCTCGTGGCGCTCGTCGCCCTGGGTGGAAGCACATCGGCCGTCGCGTCGTCGACCGGCCTTGTCATCAGTCAGGTCTACGGCGGAGGCGGGAACACCGGCGCGACGCTCAAAAACGACTTCATCGAGCTGTACAACGCCAGCTCGGCAGCCATCGACCTCAGCACGTACTCGGTTCAGTACGCGTCGACCGGCGGCACGACCTGGCAGCGGACGAACCTCTCCGGCTCGATCGGCGCGGGCCGGTACTACCTCGTGCAGGAGGCCGCGGGAGCCGGCGGGACAGTCAATCTCCCGCAGCCCGACGCGACGGGGTCGATCCCTATGGCTTCGGGCGCGGGCAAGGTCGCCCTCCTCTCGACGAACGCGACGATCACGAGCGGCACGTCCTGTCCCTCCGGGGTGAACGTCGTCGACGTCGTCGGATACGGGACGGGCACGAACTGCTTCGAAGGCGCGGGCCCGACCCCAACGCTGAGCAATACGACCGCGGCACTCCGTAACGGCAACGGCCAGGTCGACACGGACAACAACTCGGCTGATTTGACCGTAGGTGCGCCGAACCCCCGCAACAGCGGCACGGAGCCCGAGGTCGACAGCGCACCGCGGGTCGCGTCGACGACACCGGCGAACAACGCGGTCGAGGTCGCGCGCGACGCAAACATCACGATCACGTTCTCGGAGCCTGTCACCGCGGAGGGTGCGTGGTATGGGATCGCGTGCGCCGTGAGCGGCGCGCACACCGCCGTCGCAAGCGGTGGTCCCGAGACCTTCACGCTCGATCCCGACGCCGACTTCGCAACGGGTGAGAGCTGCACAGTCACCGTGGAGGCAGCGAATGTCAGAGACAGCGACCTGATCGACCCGCCCGACACGATGGCCGCCGACTTCAGCTTCTCGTTCTCGACCGTCGGTTTCGCGGCGACGATCATGCAGATCCAGGGCGCGGGGCACGTCTCGTCGCTCGCGACCCGCCGCGTCGCCGGAGTTCCCGGAGTCGTCACTGCGATTCGGCCCAGCAGCTTCTACATGCAGGACGCGAACGGCGATGGGAACGACGCAACGTCGGACGGCATCCTCGTTTTCGGCGTCAACACGTCCGCGCTCACCGTGGGCGCAGCGGTGCGCGTCGACGCCCGCGTCGTGGAGTTCGGCAGCGGCGACAACCTGACGGTCACCGAGCTCGACCGCGCAACGGTCACGCCGGCGGGGCCCGCCACGCCGATCGTGCCGACGGTCATGGGCGAGGGCGGTCGCACGCAGCCGACCCTGGTGATCGAGGACGACGCGTCAGGTGATCTCAACGCTCCGGGCGAGGGCGGGAACGTCTTCGACCCGACGCAGGACGGGATCGACTTCTACGAGTCGCTCGAGGGCATGCTCGTGCAGGTAAACGACGCGGCCGTCGTCGGAGCGACGCGCAGCTTCGGCGAGATCACCGTCCTGCCGGACAACGGCGAGAGCGCGACCGGCCTGCGGACGGCGCGGGGCGGCATTCTGCTCGCTCCGACCGACGCGAACCCGGAGCGGATCACCATTGACGACGAGATCCTCCGCGACCGGTTCACGCCGCGACCGGCGAAGGCGATGCCCGACATGAACGTCGGCGCCCACCTCACCGCGCCGGTCATCGGTCCGCTCGACTACAGCTTCGAGAACTACAAGATCCAGGCGCTCACACCGCCGACGTTCGTCGAGAGCTCCAACGCGCTCGAGGTCGCCGCCGAAGCGCACCCGAGCGACCTGACCGTCGCCACGTTCAACGTCGAGAACCTGGCGGCGACCAACCCGGACGCGAAGTTCGCGCAGCTCGCCGGGTTGATCGTCCACAACCTCCGTGCGCCCGCGATCGTCGGGATCGAAGAGGTTCAGGACGACAACGGCACGACCGACAACGGCAACGTCAGCGCGACGGCAACCTGGACGAAGTTGGTCGCGGCGATCCAGGCGGCGGGCGGGCCGATCTACGCGTACCGGCAGATCGACCCGCTCGACAACCAGGACGGCGGAGCGCCCGGCGGCAACATCCGGGTCGGGTTCCTCTTCCGGACCGACCTGCCGGATCTCGCGTTCGTCGACCGGCCGGGGGGCACCTCGACGAACGACACGTCGGTGACCGGGCCGAAGAACCACCCGCTGCTGACCTTCAGCCCCGGCCGCCTCGGCACCTCGAGCGCGGCGTTCGAGGCGACGCGGAAGCCCCTCGCGGGCGAGTTCGTCTGGAAGGACAAGAAGGTGTTCGTCGTCGTCAACCACTTCAGCTCGAAGGGCGACGACCAGGGCATCTTCAGCCGCTGGCAGCCGCCGACGAACTTCGGCGAGGGCCCGCGCCACGGCCAGGCGCAGGTGGTCAACGACTTCGTCGACAACGTGCTCGCGCTCGACAATGACGCGAACGTGATCGTCCTCGGCGACATCAACGACTTCGAGTTCTCGAAGACCGTCGAGATTCTCGAAGGCGACGAGCTGACGACGCTGATGAAGATCCTGCCAGCGACCGAGCGGTACTCGTACGTGTTCGAGGGGAACTCGCAGGTGCTCGATCAGATCCTCGTCAGCGATGCGATCTTCAGCCGGTCGCCGGCGTACGACGTCGTGCACGTGAACGCCGAGTTCGCCGATTCGCGTCAGGCGAGCGATCACGAACCGCAGGTCGCATACGTGCGGCCGAAGGGCACGGGTGAGGACGATTGCTGTTGACCGCGAACGAGCGAGCTCTAGGATTCCGCGCCGTGGCCGAGTAGGATCGCCGCGGTCGTACGTCGAGGAGAGGGAGAGGAGTCGAATGTCAAAGCGTCGCCCGTGGGCCGCACTCGTCTGCGTGCTCACACTCATCACGTTTGCGGTCGCCGCGGGCGCGGCGCGCGCTGACAAGGCCGTTGGGTCGAAGCCCACGGCACAGAAGGTCGTGCTGTTCTCGTCGGACGGCATGCGGCCCGATCTGATGGACAAATACGCCTCCGAGGGAGCGATGCCGACCTACGCGGCGCTGAAGCGAACCGGCGTGGTGGGCGAGAACGGGATGACGCAGGCGTTTCCGCCAAACACTGGTGTGGGCTGGTACACGATGGCGACGGGCACCTACCCGGCAGAGCACGGTTCCACGAACAACACCTTCCACCGCACGGGCGACACGTTTTCGAACCGCACGTCGTTCTCGGGCAACGGAGTACTGCAAGCCGACACGATCGCGAACGCGGCCGAACGGGCGGGAAAGAAGGTCGCGCAGGTCGACTGGGTCGGGGGACGCCTCGCAGGAATCAAGGGCCCGACCGTCGACTTCGCCAACTTCTTCTCGACACGCGGAGTCCTCGCGGCGCCGCTGAATGCAACGGAACAGGCCGGCGCCGCAGCGTTCGGCATCTCGTACCAGGTGGCGTCGTTTGCACCGGCGAGCGGTTGGACCAACGTTCCCACCGGCGACCCGGCGGCACCCGCGCAGCAGACGGTGCTTACGGTGGCGACGACATTTGCCGCGCAGAACCCGACGCGCGTGTACGACGTCTACGTCTACGACAGCGTCATGGACGGAGTCGTCGGCTACGACCGTCTCATCCTCGTACGAGGCAGTGCGTCCAAGGACGGCGCCCAGAAGGCCGCCGAGCTGAAGGCGGGCGACTGGCAGGAGATCAAGCTCAGGGGAAGCGAGGGGCTGGTCGGTGCGCGTGCAGGTCAGGCGGCCGGCTTCTACGTGAAGCTGATCACGCTCTCGCCGAGCCTGTCCTCGTTCAAGCTCTACTTCACCTCGGTCGAGCGGTTGATCGCGACGTGCTCGACGGCCGCGTGCGATGCGCTGCCGGCGGGCGGCGCGGGTGAGGATCGGCTCGAGAAGTACCTCGCCGAGAACGTTCCGACGGCAGTCGCGGCCGACTTCGCCCCGCTCGAGGCGCGGATCATCGACGAGGACACGTACGTCGAGCAGGGCCGCGACCTCGAGAAGGCATACGCGGACGCTGTGATGGAGTACATCCTCGGGACGCTCCAGCCGGACACCGACCTAGCGATGGTCGGCTACCCGGTGACGGACGAGTTCTCCCACCAGTTCATGGCTCTCTACACGCCGACCGACATGGACGGCGCAGCAAACCCGTACTTCGACGACGTCGACGGCGACGGCGTGAAGGAGAACCGGATCGCGACCCGTGAGGGGTACGTCCGGAGCGCCTATCACGAAGCGGATGCGAAGCTCGCGCTCGCGCGGCAGTTGATGGGCGGGAGCCCGACGACGTTCGCCGGCTCCGACCACGGTTTTGCGCCGCAGTGGCAGGCGGTCAACGCACGCAAGGTGCTCTTCGACGCCTCCGTCACGTGGACCGATCCGGGGACCCAGACTCCCAGGTCATCCTCGCTTCACGCGAGCGGCGGCAACACGGCCTCGAACTGCGGAGCGGCGACCAGCGACCTCACGAAGGCCTGCTGGGCGGGTGGGACGATCCAGATCTACGTCAACCCGACGCTGCCTGCGGGCCTGTCATACGAAGCCGTTCGCAACGCGGCGAGGGACGCGTTCGCCGGCCTGAGCGACCCGGCGAACCCCGGCAAGCAAGTCGTCTCGAAGATCATGAAGAAGGAAGAGCTCCGGAACGTCGACGGCTCCGACTCACTGCACCCAAACCGCTCAGGAGACGTCGTCGTTGTTCTCCGGCCGCCCTACCAGTCCGATGCCGGCACACCCGGGCAAGCGATTGCCTTCTCCCAGTTCTTCGGGCAGCACGGCTATCTGCCAAACCTGGTCGACCTCGCGCACAACGTGAACATGCACGCGACCTTCGTAGCGGCGGGCGAGGGAATCCAGCACCGTGACAGCGGCGTCGCGGGCCTCCGTGCGATCGACATCGCGCCGACCATCTCCTTCCTCCAGGGCTATCCCGGGCCGCAGAACGCCCGCGGGAAGATCCTCCTCGGGATCCTCGACCACGCGGCCGATCTGCGCGAGGTCACGATCCTCGACATCAGCGACTACCACGGACAGCTGATCCCGCTCTCGGAGGCGTCCGACACCGTCGGGCCGACCTTCGGGATCGGCGGCGCTGCGTTCCTGAAGCCGTGGTTCGATACCTTCCGCGCGGAGAACCCGGGCCGGACGATCACTGTTGCGGCGGGCGACTCCGTGGGGGCGACGCCGCCGATCTCGAGCTTCTTCGGCGACAAGCCCACGATCGAGCTCATGAACATGATGGGCTTCCACCTCGACGGGCTCGGCAACCACAACTTCGACCGCGGCCAGCAGTACTTCCGGCAGCAGCTCGTGCCGTTGGCGAAATTCAAGTACGTGTCGGCGAATGTCCTCGACCCGAGTACCGGCGACACGCCGGACGAGTGGTCGAAGTCGCGCCTGATCGACTTCGGCAGCTTCAGCCTCGCCGTGATCGGGTTTACGAACGACGACGCGCCCACGCTCGTGAAGCCCGGCTCGTTCGATCCGTTCGTGGTCACGAACTCGCTCGAGGCGGTCAACAAGCGCGCCGAGCAGCTCCGCCGGCAGAACAACGTCGCAGCGGTCGTCGCGATCGGCCACCTCGGCGCTACTGCGGGGACGCTCACCGCGCCGACCGGCCCCCTCGTCGACCTCGCCGACAACGTCCGGAACGTCGACGCGGTCATCGGCGACCACACCGATTTCCAGGTGGTGAGCACGCGCCCGAACGGTGTGCTCGTCACCGAGAATCGCAGCAAGGGGATCCGCTTTACGCGGGTCACCCTGGTCGTCGACACGACCACGAACACCGTCGTCTACAAGACGGCGGACTTCCACAAGCCGTGGACGATCGGCGTCAGTCCCGATCCGGCGATCCAAGCGCGGATCGACGCGTTGAACGCGCAGCTTCGCCCGATCCTGGGCGGCACGATCGGGAGCGCGACGAAGTTCGTGCCTCGCACGGATCAGTGCGGCAACACCGCGGGCCGGACGTGCGAGTCGCTCGTCGGCAACATCGTCACTGACGGGATGCGGACCGCGTACACGGACATCGGCGTTCGCTTCGCGATCACGAACTCCGGCGGCCTGCGGGCCGACCTGACGTGTCCGACGAACGACAGCCCGGACGACTTCTGCCCGGCGTATACGCCGCCGCCGTATCCGATCACGCGCGGCCAGGTGCTCGCCGTGCTTCCGTTCGGGAACGTCGTGACGACGCTGACGGTCAACGGGGCCGAGCTGAAGACGATGCTCGAGAACGGGGTATCGGCGATGCCTGCCGTGAACGGCCGTTTCCCCCAAGTCTCGGGGTTGTGCTTCACGTACGACATCGCCTCGCCGGCGGGCAGCCGCGTGACGTCTGCGGTATTCGCGGATGCCGCCGGTAACTGCACGCCGACCGCGGTCGACTTGACGGCCGCAACGTCATACAAGATCGCCGAGAACGACTTCATGAGTGCGGGCGGCGACGGCTACCCGAACTTCTCCAGTCGCGCGACGACGCAGGAGATCATGGACGAGGTCGTCGCCGACTACGTTGCGGCAAACTCGCCGCTCGCCCCATCCGTGAAGGCTGCACCCGGCGGGCGGATCAACTGCGTCGACTCGAACGGCGCGGCGGCGCCGAACTGTCCGACGCTCGTGGCGTCTCCGTAATCCGATCCTCGGAGAGCCCCGCCCGCGTGGACGGGGCTCTCCGCAGCGACGAAGCTCCTCTGTTGCGTGCCTCTCGGGTCGGCCGAACCGCTTCTAGCCTGGGGCTATACTGGCTCGCTCATGGCGACGCAGGAGCAGCAGCAGGTCGAGCCCGGCGTCTGGACCACCGGTCCCGACGGCGAAATCATCCCCGACTACGAGTCCACTTTCCCGACCATCACCGAGGGCGAGGTCGTCCACGGCAAGGTCGTCCGCGTCGACAAGGACGAGGTCCTCGTCGACATCGGCTACAAGTCCGAGGGCGTGATCCCCGTCGCCGAGCTCTCGATCCGGCGCTCGGTGAACCCGGCCGACGAGGTCTCGGTGGGCGACGAGATCGACGCGCTCGTGTTGACGAAGGAGGACGCCGAAGGGCGCTTGATCCTCTCGAAGAAGCGTGCGCGCTTCGAGCTCGCCTGGAAGAAGATCGAGGGCGCCGCCGAGTCCGGCGAGCCCGTGATCGGCAAGGTGATCGAGGTCGTAAAGGGCGGCCTGATCCTCGACCTCGGCGTGCGCGGCTTTCTGCCCGCGTCGCTGGTCGACATCCGCCGCGTGCAGGACCTCGACGAGTTCCTCGGCCAGGAGCTGCGCGCGAAGGTGATCGAGCTCAACCGCTCGCGCAACAATGTCGTCCTCTCGCGCCGCGCGGTGCTCGAGGACGAGCGCAAAGAACAGCGGCAGCAGATCCTCGACCGCCTGCAGCCGGGCGACGTCGTCGAAGGCCAGATCTCGAACATCGTCGACTTCGGCGCGTTCGTCGACCTCGACGGCATGGACGGCCTGATCCACATCTCCGAGCTTTCGTGGTCGCACGTCAACCACCCGTCCGAGATGCTCGAGATCGGACAGACGGTGAAGGTGAAGGTGCTCGACATCGACCGCGACCGCCAGCGCATCTCGCTCGGGTTGAAGCAGACACAGAGCGATCCGTGGCAGCAGGTACTCGACCAGTACAAGGAGGGCGACACCGTCGAGGGCAAGGTCACGAAGGTCGTCACGTTCGGCGCCTTTGTCGAGATCCTCCCGGGCGTCGAGGGGCTCGTGCACATCTCCGAGCTCGCGCAGCACCACGTCGAGAATCCGCGCGAGGTCGTCTCGCAGGGCGACTCGGTGAAGGTGCTGATCCTCGAGGTCGACGGCGAGCGCCGCAGGCTGTCGCTCTCACTGAAGCGCGTCGAGGACAACTCGCCCGCTGGCGAAGCGCCGGACCTCGGCCTCTCGGAGGAAGTCTTCACCGAGGCGCCGCGGGCGGAAGCGTCTCCAGAGGAGACGTACGAGGCCCCCGAGAACGGTGCTGCGGCGAGCGACTCCGAGGAAGCTCCCTCGGAGGAACAGCCCCAGCAGACCCAGACGTAGTCAGCGTTGCGATCACGGGCGGCATCGGCGCCGGCAAGTCGGAGGCTCTGCGTGCGTTCGCGCGTCACGGCGCCGCGACCGCGTCGGCGGACGAGATCGTCCACCGGCTCTATCGCGACCCCGAGGTGAAGGCCGCGCTGCGCTCGCGTTGGGGCGAAGGCGTCTTCGGGGCCGACGGCGAGATCGAGCGGCCTGCGGTCGGCCGAATCGTCTTCGCCGACGCGGCCGAGCTCGAGTGGCTCGAGGGCTTCCTGCACCCGCGCGTCGTCGAGGAGCAGGCGCGCTGGCGATCGGAGCTCGACTCTAGGCCCGATCGACCCGCTGTCGCCGTCGTCGAGGTGCCGCTCCTGTACGAGACCGGCGGAGACGCGCGGTTCGACGCGGTCGTCGTGATCACTGCGCCGGAGGACGTGCGGGCGGCGCGGACGGCGGTCGCGAGCGCGTCGGAGCGCGCGCGGCGTCTCATTCCCGACGACGAGAAGGTCCGGCGGGCGGACTTCGCCTACGTGAACGACGGCTCGCTCGAGGAGCTCGACGCGTTCGTGTCCGGCGTATTCGCAAAGCTCACCGCGTGACCCGAATCACGTTGGTCCTGGTCGCGCTGGTCGCGGCGGCCGCCGCATTCGTCATCGTGGCGCAGCCCGACCCCTACCTCCGCGCCCGCTACCCGCTCCGCTATGAGCACATCGTCCGCGGCCACGCGCGGAATTACCAGCTCGATCCAGCTCTGGTCGCGGCGGTTATCTACCAGGAGTCGAAGTTCGACTCCGACGCTCGCTCGCACTCCGGCGCAGTCGGCCTGATGCAGCTCCTGCCGGAGACGGCGAAGGGCATCGCGACGCGCACCGGCGGCTCGCAGTTCGAGGTGTCGGACCTGCTCGATCCCGAGATCAACATCCGCTACGGCTGCTGGTACCTCCGCCACCTGCTCGACAAGTACGGCTCCCTGGACCGCGCCCTCGCGGCCTACAACGGCGGCCAGGGCAACATCGACCGAGGCGTCCAGTACCCGGAGACGCGCCACTACGTGGACCGCGTCCTGGATCTCCGCGACATCTACGAGGGGGCCTACGGCCTCTAGCCTGACTTTGTGGCTTGAGCCACAAGCATCGCTGCGGCTGCACGGAGACGCGACCTAGACACTTGACAGACGCCATTCATGATGTCATAGTGACGTCATGCAGATGGCACAGTTTCTCGATTCGCTCCAGGGTGACTTGGAGGAAATCGCGGCCGTGGGCGACGACGCCGTCGGCCAGGCGGCCCGCCGGCTGAGCCAGGCGCTTCGCGCGTCCGCGGGAATGCGGATGCTCGACGCGCTCGGCGATGCGGCGCTCGAGCTGTCCGCAGCGTTGCCCGCCGGGCATGTCGAGGTGCGGATGAGCGGTCAGGATCCGCAGCTCGTCTTCGTCGAGGAAGAGCAGGCGGCTCCCGTGGCGCCTGCGGCAGACGACGCGGCCGCCGCGCGCATCACGCTCCGCCTTCCGGAGGCTCTGAAGGGAAGCGTCGAGGCGGCGGCCGCCCGTGAAGGGGTCTCCGTCAACACCTGGATCGTTCGCGCGCTCTCGCGCGAGGTGTCCGCACCAGTACGCGGTCCCCGCGTGGGGAGCCGCCTAACCGGGTTCGCGAAGAGCTGAGCCCAAAGGAGGGGAGCCGCATGATCGCGCTCGTTCCCATCAGCTACCAGGACTTCAAGACGGCCTACGTGGACGCGAAGGTCGACCGCCGGCCGCTGAAGCGCCCCCGGAAGGTCCGCAAATGAGGCGTGAGACGTTCTCCACGCCCGGCCCACTCCTGCTCACGCTGAGGCTGCCGAAGGGCGACGTCGAGATCGAGACCATCGACGGCGACCAGACGACGGTCGAGCTCGTGGCGATCGACGGCTCCGTGCGCGCCGAGCGGCAGATCGAACGCTCCGAGATCGTCCTGCGTGAGCGTGGCGACGGGCACGAGGTGTTCGTCGACGCCGACCCGGAGGACTTCGGCTTCCGCAAGGGCGCGTTCACGATCACCATCTCCGGGCGGCGCGACGCCATCAAGCTGCGCGTGACCGCACCCCACGGCGCGGACGTGAACGTGCAGACGGGGTCGGCCGACCTCGCCGCCCACGGCCGTTTCGGCAACGTCGAGTCGAAGACCGCCTCGGGCGACATCGACTTCGGCGAGATCGAAGGCGACGCGGCGATCAAGGTCGCGGCCGGCGACGTCGCGGTCGAGCGCGTCGGCGGCTCGCTGAAGCTCCAGACGGCCGCGGGTGACGCTGCGGTCGGCCCCGTCGGCGGCTCCGTCGAGGTGAAGACGGCGTCCGGCGACGTGAACGTCGAAGAGGCGGGCGGCGACGTCAGCGTGCAGAGCGCTTCGGGCGACCTGCGCGTCGGCGCCGTCAGCAACGGCTCGGTCGAGCTCAAGTCCGTCTCGGGCGACGTCCTCGTCGGGATCCGCCGCGGCTCGCGCGTCTACATGGACGTCAAGACCGTGACGGGCGACGCGCGCTCGGAGCTCGAGGTCGGCGACGCGCCGGACGACGGCGAGGGGCCGCTCGTCAACCTGAAGGCGACCGCCATGAGCGGCGACATCAAGATCGTTCGCGCGTGACCCGGCGCGAGCTGCTCCGGCACCGAGGTCTGCTGGGGCTGCTCGCGCGCGACGTCGTCTCGCTCGCCGGGTCGCAGATGACCTGGGTGGCGATCCCGTGGTTCGTGCTCACGACCACGGGCTCGCCGACGCGGATGACAATCGTGCTCGCGGTCGAGAGCGCGTCGCTCGCGCTGTTCGGGTTCCTCGCGACTCCGCTTGCGTCACGGTTGGGTGCGCGGAGGACGATGCTGATCTCCGACGCGGCGCGCGCGCCGTTGATCGCGTTGATCCCGCTCCTGCACGCCGTCGGCCACCTGTCCTTCGGACTGCTGCTCGTGCTCGTGGCGGCGATGGCCGCGTTCACGACCCCGTCGTTCGCCTCCAAGTCCAGCATCCTCCCGGACCTCGTCGGCGAGGACGAGGGCGTGCTCGCCGAGGCGAACGCGCTCCTCCAGGCAGCGAACCGGCTCGCGATGATCCTCGGCCCGCCGCTTGGGGGCACGCTGATCGGCCTGATGGGCGCGACGAACGTGCTGCTCGTCGACGCCGTGACGTTCGTGGCCGGGTTCGTGCTCGTCGCGACGCTCGTCCGCGGCGGCGGTGCCGTCGTCGACACGGACGAGACGCGGGGGCTGACCGCCGGGCTGCGCTTCATCCTGCGCGACCCCCTCCTGCGCGGCTGGGGTTTCGCGGTCGTCGTGTCGGACGCAACGTGGCTTGCGCTCTTCGCGGTCATGCCGGTGCTCGTGCTCGAGCGGTACGGTGCGGATCCGCAGATCCTCGGCTGGATCTGGGGCGCGTGGGGTGCAGGCGCCGTCACCGGCAGCGTGGTCGCGTTCCGGATCGTCTCGCGCATCGACCGGCTGCTCGTCGGGAGCGTGGGGGAGATCGGGATGACTGCGCCGCTCTGGCTCCTGCTCGCCGACCAGCCAGCGCTGGCTGTCGTCGCGATCATGTTTGTTAGCGGGCTCGCGAACGGCGTCATCAACGCGCCGATCCACGCGATCGTGCAGCTGAGGATCCCGCGCGCGCTCCGTGCAAAGGTCTGGTCGGTGATCCTCGTGATGACGGCGATCGTCGGCCCGCCGCTTCTCGCGGCCACTGGACCGTCCCTCGAGTGGGTGGGCCTCCGCCCGACGCTGCTCGTGCTGCTCGGCCTGCAGTCGGCCGCGGTCGTCGCGTTCACCGTCGCCGGGCTGCGCGAGCGCGCGCGCCTGCGGCCGGTAGCGTCCGAAGCGGTGTGACCGCCTCCAGCGTCGTCCGAGACCGGGGAATCCGCGCGCTCGTCGCCTCCGAGGCGATCTCGATGGCGGGCTCGCAGATGACCTGGCTCGTGCTGCCGTGGTTCGTGCTCACGACGACCGGCTCGCCAGCACGGACGTCCCTCGTCGTCGCCGCGGAGATGGCGCCTGTCGCGGTCTTCGGGCTCGCGAGCGGAGCCGTCACGATGCGCCTCGGCTCGCGCCGGACGTTCCTCGTCTGCGACGCAGCCCGCGCGTTCACCCTCGCGTCGATCCCCACGTTGCACGCGTTCGGCGCGCTCTCGTTCGGCGGGCTGCTCGCGCTCGTGTTCGCGACGGGCGTCTTCATGGTGCCGTCGGCCACCGCGCAGCGCGTCGTTCTCCCCGAGCTCGTCGGCGAGGACGAGGGACGCGTCGGCCAGGCGATGTCGCTGCTCCAGACCGCGCAGGCCGTCGCCGGCATCGCCGGCCCTCCGGTCGCCGCATCCTGATCGCGGTCATCGGCGCGGCGAACGTCCTCTATTTCGACGCGGCCACGTACGCGCTCTCGTTCGTCCTGATCGCGCTCTTTGTGTTTCCTCGGTACATCGCGCCCGCAGGCGAAGAGCCCAGCGGTGTACTCGACGGGGTGCGCTTCCTCCTCAGCGACCGGCTGCTCCGCGTCTGGATGCTCTCGATCACCGGCATGAACGTCGTCTGGAGCGCGCTCTCCGTGATCTTCCCGGTGCTTGTCCTGCGCCGCTACGGCGAGCATCCGGAGATCCTGGGCTGGATCTTCGGCGCGTTCGGCGTCGGGTCGGTGATCGGCGCCCTGGCCTCGTACCGGATCATCGGCCGCGTCGACCGCGTGCTTCTGGCGAGCCTGGCCTCGGCCGGTCAGACCACCGCACTCTGGTTGCTGCTCCCGGACCTGCCGTGGCCCGTCGTGGTCGCCGCGGCCGCAGTCGCCGGCATCTTCTTCCCGACGCTGAACGCGAGCGTCGTCACCGTGCGGACGATGCGCACCCCGCCGCCGCTGCGGCCGACGGTGCACACCGCGGCGGTGACCGTCGCGACGATCCTCGCCCCGGTGGGCGCCCTGCTGGCCGGCCCGGCGCTCGCGGCGACGAGCCTGGGTTGGGTCCTCCTCGTCACGCTCGCCGCGAACACGTTCGTCGGTCTCGCGATCACGGCGGCAGGCCTACGGAACCGCGGCAGGTCCGAGACCGCGCCGGTCACTGTGTCCGCCTGACCGGTAGCCGCGCCTCGACACCGGAGCCGACGCGCGCGAGCGCGCGGGGCTGCACGTCGAAGCTCCGAGGCATGAGTCCGAACCGCGCCAGTGCGAACGGCAGCCGGCTCGTCGCCTTGAACGAGGCCGTGCGGATCCAGTTGCCGCGATATCCCTCGACCGGCCCCATGCTGCCGCCGAATGCGTAAATGCGCTCGGAGTCGATCTGGAGCTCAAATGGCGAAAATCACGTTGCGCACACGGCTCGCTAACGAGAGTGACGTGCGGGCGCGCCGAGGCTGTTAACGGCGACCGGCGCGGAGTACCCTCACGAACGAGAGGCCTTATCACTCTTATGGAGGCCGTTGGTGTCTGACCTCCCCAGCGGGACCGTGACGTTTCTCTTCACCGACGTCGAAGGCTCGACGCACGTGCTGAAGCAGCTCCGCGACCGGTACGCGGAGGTGCTCGCGGCGCATCGGGAAATCCTTCGCGCCGCGGTCGAGGGCTCGAGTGGGCGGGAGATCGACACCCAGGGCGATGCCTTTTTTCGCGGCGTTCCACAGAGCGAAGGACGCGGTGACCGCTGCGGTCCTCGCCCAACAAGCGCTGGTCGCCCACTCGTGGCCCCAGCGGGCCGAGATCCGCGTCCGGATGGGCATCCACACCGGTGAACCTGCGGTCGGCAGCGATTCGTACGTCGGTCTCGGCGTCCATCGGGCAGCGCGCATCTGCGCGGCAGGTCACGGCGGCCAGATCCTGGTCTCGCAGACGACGCGTGAGCTGCTTCGCGACGATCCGCCGGACGAGACCCTGCTACGGGATCTCGGCGAGCAACTCCTGAAGGACCTCGACCACGCGGAACGCATCTACCAGGTTGTCGCGCCAGGCGTGCGGGACGACTTCCCCCCGCTGGAAACGGCGGTCACACGCCCGGCCCGGCACTCGCCGCCAGTCGCCGGCTGGGACTTTCGGATCCTCGGTCCGCTCGAGGTCTGGAAGGATGGTCAGGCTCTGCAGCTTGGGGGACGGCGCCCGCGAAGCGTGCTCGCTCTGCTGCTGATGCACGCGGATCAGGTCGTGTCGACGGATCACCTCGTAGACCAGCTCTGGGGCGAGGATCCCCCCAGAACGGCGACGACCTCACTGCAGAACTCGATCTCGCAGCTGCGAAAGCTCGTCGGCGCCGATCGCCTCCTGACACGGCCTCCGGGCTACGTCCTCCGCGTGGAGCAGACGGAGCTCGATCTCGGGCGCTTCGAGCAGCTGGTCGCGGAGGCGCGTGTCGCTGAGCCCGAAGAGCGCGCCTCGAAGCTCCGAGAGGCGCTCGGTCTGTGGCGCGGCGCTCCTCTGGCCGATTTCTCTTTCGAGACCTTTGCCCAGGGAGAGATCAACCGGCTAGAGGAGCTCCGGATCAGCGTGCTCGAGGACCGCATCGACGCCGATCTTGAGCTGGGGCGACACGGAGAGCTCGTGGGGGAACTCGAATCGCTTGTCGCACGGCACGCATTGCGCGAACGTCTGCGCGGGCAGCTGATGCTGGCGCTCTACCGCTCGGGACGCCAGGCCGAAGCCCTCCAGATCTATCACGACGGCCGACGCGCGCTCGTCGACGAGCTCGGCATCGAGCCCGGTCCGGAGCTGCAGGGACTACACGCCGGGATTCTTCGACAGGAGACGCGTCTCCAGAGAACGTCGAGCGCCCCGGCCACCGACGACCACTCCGGTGACGTCGTCAAGGCTCTGGTCGAAGGGCGGCTGGTTACGGTGCTCGGTCCGGGCGTCGAACCGCAGGGAGTACCGAACGCCACGGAGTATCTCGCGAAGACCTTTGGCTACCCGCGTCAGAACGGCGTCGCAGAGCTGCCGCGGGTCGCGCAGTACGTCGCGACGATGACGGGTCCGGGCCCGCTCTACGACACGCTGCACGAGCTCTACAGCGCGAGCTTCGAACCGGGTCCGGTCCACCGGTTCGTTGCGGAGATGCCGGCACGCCTGCGCGAGCTCGGAGCGCCGCATCAGCTCGTCGTCACGACGGGTTACGACCTCGTGCTCGAGCAGGCGCTGAACGAGGCCGGCGAGGAGTTCGATGTTGTTGCGTACGTCGCGACTGGCCGCAACCGGGGCCGCTTCTGGCACCTCGCGCCGGGAGAGCGGCCGCGCGTGATCGAGATCCCGAACACCTATGCGACGGAGCTCTCGCTCGAGCGGCGAACGGTCGTGCTCAAGCTTCACGGTGGCGTCGACCGCGACACGACGCGCGAGTGGGAGAGCTTCGTCGTGACGGAAGACGACTACATCGACTATCTCGCGCGCGACGAGCTCGCGAACTTGATTCCGGTCGGGTTGACGGCGAAGCTGCGCCGCAGCCATTTCCTCTTCCTCGGGTACGCCCTTCGCGACTGGAATCTCCGTGTGCTCTTGAACCGTCTCTGGGGGGAAGAGAAGGTCGGCTACCGGTCCTGGGCCGTTCAGCCGGAGGCCCCACCGCTCGAGATCGAATCGTGGCGTCGGCGTGACGTCGACCTCTTCGACGTACCTCTCGAGCAGTACGTCGAGACGCTCGAGCGACGCCTGTCCGAGGTGCGTGCATGAGCGTCGCCACGATCCCGCGTCCGTACAAGGGACTCACGCCGTACGAGGACGCCGAGCTCGACGCACTCCTCTTCTTCGGGCGCGAGCACGAGCGCGAGATCATCGTGGCGAACCTGCTCGCTTCGCGGCTGACCGTCCTGTACGGGGCGACCGGAGTGGGAAAGAGTTCGCTGCTCCGCGCCGGCGTGGCGCGCCATTTGCGAGCCCTTGCGCGGACACGCGTCGCCGTCTTCAGCAGCTGGTCGATCGATCCGACGGACGAGATCGATTCCGAGATTGCCGCGGCCGGAGACGACGATCTGTACCTGATCTTTGACCAGATTGAGGGGTACTTCCTCTACCACGGTGGCGAAGATCGCTTTGCTCGCCGCCTCCCGGAGCTCGTCCTGGCACCCGGGCTGCGAGTGAACGTCCTGCTGGGCGTACGCGAGGACGGGCTCGCGAAGCTCGACTTCTTCAAGCGCCGGATCCCGAGCCTGTTCTCGAACTACCTGCGGCTCGAGCATCTCGACCGGATCGCCGGCCGCGCTGCGATCCGCGGCCCGTTGGAGCGCCTGAACGAGCTCTGGCCCGACGCCGGACCCTTCGACGTGGAGCCCGAGTTGGTGGAAGCCGTTCTCGACCAGGTCGAGATCGGACGGATCGATTACGGCCTCGCCGGCCGCGGCGTCGTGCAGGGTCGCGATAAACCGGCTCGGATCGAGGCGCCCTTCCTCCAGCTCGTCCTCGACCGCCTGTGGGAGGTCGAGCGCGACGCGGGCTCGCGCACGCTGCAACTGGCGACGCTCGACAAGCTCGGCGGCGCCCAGCGCATCGTCCAAGACCACCTCGAACGCGCCCTCGACTCGCTGACACCCGAGCAGCAGGCGCTGGCCGCGAACGTCTTCGAGCATCTCGTCACACCGACCGGGTCGAAGATCGCGCACGGCGTCCCAGATCTGGCCCGCTACGCGCGGGCACCTCAGGAGGAGCTCCAGCGAATGCTCGCGCAGCTTGCGTCAGAGCGGATCGTCCGCCCGCTCGACGAGTCACGCGGAAACGGGCGGTACGAGATCTTCCACGACGTGCTCGCGGAAGGCGTGCTCGCGTGGCGCGCGGCGTTCGAGTCCGAGCGCGAGCTCGAACGAGAACGGCGCCGCCGGCGACGCGCGATCACGGTCGCGAGCACGGCCCTGATCGCACTCGCTGCGGTGACGGCCGTGGCGCTGTTCGCGCTCGTTCAGCGCGAGAACGCGCGGGACGCGGCTCGGCGAGCGCACGCGCGCGAGCTCGCTGCGCGGGCCAACGTCTTCCTGACGAGCGATGCCGCTCGGAGCCTCGCGCTGGCGGCGCAGGCTGCGCGCCTCGAGCCTTCCCCCGTCGTCGAACGGCAACTCCGTGATGCGCTCATCGCCTCGCGCGTCCGCGGAGTCTTCCGCGCGCGCGGCGGCGCGGTCACCGACGCCGCCGTGAGCACCGACGGCGACCGGCTCGCAGTGGGGTCCGCGGCAGGCTGGATTCGCGTCTTCGATCCGGCGAGCGGGCGCCTCGTCGCGGAGGTCCGCCATCCGGGCGGCGTCACGGCGCTTGTCTTCTCCCGCGACGGCAGCCTGCTCGTCTCCGCCGGACGAGACGGCAGCGCGCGTCTGTGGAGCCCGGACGACGGTCGGCTTCTGCACACGCTTCGGCACCGGGGGCCGGTCATGAGCGTCTCGTTGTCGCGCGACGGCCGCATGCTCGTCACCGGAAGGGGCGACAGAACTGCGAAGGTCTGGGCAATCGCGAGCGGTGACCTAATCAGGGAGCTCCCGATGCCGGGTCCGGTTTCGATCGCGCGCTTCAGCCCGGCCGGTGATCGGGTCGCCGTCGTCACGCGTGGAACCGTGCGACTCTTCGAACCGGCGACGGGACGGGCCGTGGGTGGATTTACCGAGCGCGGCACGATCGCGGGCATCGACTTCAGCGCCAACGGCCGGCTGCTCGCGACCGCCAACTTCGACAAGAGCGCGCGCGTGCGGGGTCTCTACCCGGTCGTCCTGAAGCATCGGCTGCGCGGGCACCGGGGTCGGGTCGTCGACGTGTCCTTCAGTCCCCGTGGGACCTTGCTCGCAACGGCGAGCACGGACGGAACGGCGCGGGTATGGAACGTTGGACGCGGCACGCTCGCCGGCACCTTGCTCGGCCACCGGAACTACGTCAACAGCGCGCGCTTCAGCGGCGACGGCTTCTTCGTGATCACGGCGAGCCGCGACGGGACCGCGCGCGTTTGGAACGCAGAGACCGGGAAGCTGCTCTCGCTCCTCTCGGGTCACCGCGAACCGGTGACGCGGGCAGCGTTCCTCCACGGGGCAGCTCGCGCGTTCACGCGCGGCGAGGACGGGACCGTGCGGACGTGGGACGCGGGCACGCAGCCGGAGCTCCGCGAACTCGTGCGGCAGGGCACTCCCGTGACGAGGGTCTCGTTCGGCGCGGACGCGACGACCGTTCTCAGCGCAGGAGCCGACGGGAATGCCAAGCTCTGGCGGCGGGGAAAGCTGGCTCGCATCTTTCGCCACGGCGCTCCGCTTACGGACGCGGTCGTTCGCGAGGACCACGGGTTCGTCGTCACCGCAGGCGTCGACGGGATCGCACGGCTCTGGCCGCTGGCTAGAGGAAAGACGCGGGAATTCCGCCACGGCGTCCGTATCAACGCGATCGCCGTGAGCGAGGACGGTCGGCGCCTGGCGACCGCCGGCCGGGACGGGACCGTCTGGGTGTGGGACGTGCGAACCGGACAGCGGCTCTACTCGCTGAGACAGCGAGGACCGGTCCTCGACGTCGCCTTCGACCCTGCAGGCTCGCGGCTCGCGACCGCGGGCGCCGATCGAATCGCGCGCATCTGGGCCGGCGGTCGCGTGCAGCACAAGCTCGGCAGTCACCGAGACGATGTGTTATCGGTCGCGTTCGGTTCCGGCGGTCAACTCCTCGTGACTGCGAGCCGCGACCACTCCGGACGGATCTGGAATACCACGACGGGCGCACTCGTCCGCGAGCTCGAGGGTCATTTCTCCGCCGTCAACGACGCGGCTTTCAGCAGCGACGCCCGTTGGATCGTCACCGCAGCCGGAAGCACGGCCGGTATCTGGGAAACGCGCAGCGATCGATTGTTCTTACTGTACGGCCACCACGGCCAGGTCTTCTCGGCGGCGTTCTCACCGACGGGCTACCGCGTCGTCACGGGTAGCGAAGACGGCACCGTGAGGACCTACACGTGCGAGATCTGCGCAGGAGTTCCGGCGTTACTTCGGCTCGCTGACCGGCGCCTTGCGCAGGCGCGCGTGCGCTAGACGCGCTCGCCGATCTCCTCGGACTTCTTGTCCAGCGCGACGAACGCCGTCTGGAGGAAGTCGTTCGCCGCGGCGGCGGCGAGGGTCCACGTGAGCAAGCGGCCGAAGCGCGGCGCGACGACCTGGCCCGCTGCGAGCGCTGCCGCTACCCAGGTGCCGACGCAGCGTGTGCAGGTCACGAGCTCGCCGATCGCGCGCTGCATCCCTTCGCCGGCAGGCTCCTCGTCGCCGTCGTAGGCCTCGCCCTCGACGAAAGGCTCGCGGAGGAAGCTCGTCACCTTGTCGTGGGAGATCGTGCGCGAAGCCTTGAACGTCGCCCCCGCCAGCGCGACGAGGTCGAGGGCCGAGAGCTCCCGCGGCTCGCGGCCGAGCGTGCGCGCGAGTGCGGACGCGGCAGCGAGCCCGCCCGCGAAGGTCGCGACGATGACGGCATACGAGTCGTACGGAGGACGGCCGTACTTCATGCCTCCACGATGCGCGGTCGTTCCCGCGTCCAAACCTCGTGAGCGGACCGTTGGCGGCTCGTTGGCGGCACTTGCGACGGTGGCTCCACCACGACGAAGGAGCACACCAATGCACGTCAAGCCGATCATCTGCACACTCGCCTCGGCGCTGGCGGCCGCGATCGCGGCGCCGACGGCAGCGGCCCACGACTTCGCGACGGGCACCGACCCGGAGTGGTCGCCGGACGGCAAGGAGCTCGTCTACGTTCGCGGCCTCGACGACGCGGCCGACCTCTGGCTGATGGACGCGAACGGACGGCACAAGCGGCCGCTGCTCCGCACGCCCGACGTCGAGTCCGATCCCAGCTGGTCGCCCGACGGGACCCGGATCGCGTACTCCGCGCGTCGCGGCAACGAGAGGCACGTCTTCGTCATCCAGGTCACTACGCGGACCGTGACCCAGGTGACCCACAGCGCGCTGTACGACTACGAGCCCGACTGGTCACCGGACGGCTCGCGGCTCGTGTTCAGCCGTTACGACTCCGACGAGGATCGATCGCAGCTCTTCCTCTCGAACGCCGATGGCTCCCAAGAGCGGCAGGTCGTCGTCGACGACGGCGACGACGTGGGCCCGCGCTGGTCCCCGGACGGCCGCTTCGTCGCTTTCGTCGGCGGACCGGACGACGAGGGCTACATCGAGCTCGTCGAGGTCGCGACGTACGCGCACACGCGACTCACGCACGGCGGCGAGGAGTACTCGGCCGCCTGGACGGCCGACGGCCGGATCCTCTACGCGAACGACGCCGGCGAGGACGAAACCTCTGGCTGATGAACGCGGACGGGACGAGCCGGCGGCCGCTCGTTGGTTTCCGCGCCAGCGACGAGTGGAGTCCCGCGCCGTCGCCTGACGGCAAGTTGATCGCGTACGTCAGCGACCGAGATTCGACCGCAGAGGTGTTCCTCGCCCGCGCGGACGGCACAAACGCGAGGCGGCTCACGGGCTCGCGTTACGTGGAGAGCGCGTCGGGCAGCCGCTGCACCATCTGGGGCACCCCGGGGCCCGACGTGCTCCGCGGAACCGAGGAGAGCGACGTCATCTGCGGGCTCGGCGGGGACGACGTCATCCTCGGCCTGGGCGGTGCCGACACGCTCGACGGCGGCCCCGGAGCCGACCGGCTCGTCGGCGGCGCCGGAACGGATTCGTTCTACGGCGGTTCAGGCGACGACCAGTTCGCGTCTCGCGACGGGCAGCGAGAGTCGCTCGACGGCGGCCCAGGCTTCGACCGCGCCCACGCCGACTCTGGCGACTGGATCAGCTTCGTCGAGGCTTGGCTCTGACCGAACGGCGCGGGGCCGTGCGCTTGCCCGGCCTCGCGCCCACGCCGCCTTCCACGAGCTCGGCGAAGGTGTCGAGGTCCGGCAGGTCGTCGCCCATGGTCATGCGGAGCGCGAGCCCGTTCGTGACGACGCCCAGGAAGATCGCGATCGCGTCGATCGGGACGTCGTCTCGGACGCCCTGCTCTCGGAGCTGCTCGAGTCGCTTCGGTAGCTCCGGCCTGCGTGCCTCCTCACGCGCCTCGACCTGCCGCCGGAAGGCCTCGTCCGTCCGTAGTCGCCGAATCGCCTCGAGCTGCACGGCGAGTCAGTCGGGATCTTCCTTGACGAGCTCGTCGAGCAGGACGCGAAAGCCGCGCTCGAGCAAGACGTTGGTGAGGCGCTCCGAGGATGCGACGGCGAGCTCGACGAAGATCGCGTCCTTGCCAGGGAAGTAGTTGACTCCCCGGCGCTCGAGCAACCCGGTGTTCGGGGGCGTCGCCACGGGAGTCACCCTCGCTGCGCTCGGCTTTGCAGCGATCGTCCTCCGTCACGCAGGCGACGACGTCCGGCTCAGCCCAGGTCTAGCCGCATGAGCCAGCGGGGCCGGTGGTCGCTGCGCGCGTCGGTCTCGAGGACACGGCGGAAGCCGGCTGCCTCGAACATGCCGGTGGTGCCGACGTAGGCTGCCGTGCCGTGGATGCGCGCGCCGCCGGTGTCGACGGGATAGGCCTCGAGGGCGGGCGCACCGTGCTTCCGGGCGTACTCGATCAGCCCGTCCAGCAGGGCCCGTGCGACCCCGCTCCGGCGGTATCCGACCCGGACCGTGAAGCAGAAGACGGCCCACACCGGCTGGTCGTCGATCGCCGCGATCGTGCGCCAGCGGACGAGCCGCTCCATCCGCTGCCGAATCCCGAACCCGCACCAGCCGACGGGCTCGCCGTCGAGGTAGGCGACCATCCCCGCGCGGCGGCGTCTCTCCTGACTGCGCCTTGAGCGCCGCCCGGCGCTCGCGCAACGTCGCGCGGCTGTAGTCGCCCGACGACATGCGCCAGTACTGACAGCAGCACGGTGCCTTCTCCTTGCAGCCGAGCACGGGCGCAGACGTCCTCGAAGCGGTCTGCCGTCGCTGGGACGACCTCCATGGCCGCGATTATCGCGGTCGGGCGGGTCGCTACGCTTGACCGGATGCCCGCGCTCAAGACCCAAGACGCCTACCGCCCGACCGGCGACCAGCCGCGTGCGATCGCGGAGCTCTCCGAGGGCATCCGCGCAGGCGAGCGGTACCAGACGATGCTAGGGGCGACCGGCACCGGCAAGACGGCCACGATGGCCTGGACGATCGAGCAGGTCCAGAAGCCGACGCTCGTGATCGCTCACAACAAGACACTGGCCGCGCAGCTCTGCAACGAGTTCCGCGAGTTCTTCCCGCACAACGCCGTCGAGTACTTCGTCTCCTACTACGACTACTACCAGCCCGAGGCGTACGTCCCGCAGGCCGACCTCTACATCGAGAAGGACTCCTCGCAGAACGACGACATCGCCCGCCTGCGGCTCGCGGCCACCTCGGCGCTCTTCACGCGTCGCGATGTGATCGTCGTCGCGTCGGTCTCCTGCATCTACGGCCTCGGCTCGCCCGAGGAGTGGCGCGAGCGCGTACTGATCCTCGAGGTGGGGGAGGAGCACGACCGTGACCTCGTCCTGCGCAAGCTAATCGACAGCCAGTACTCGCGGAACGACGCGGTGCTCGGCCGCGGCCGCTTCCGGGTCAAGGGGGACGTGCTCGAGGTGCAGCCCGCGAACCAGGAGACCGCCTACCGGATCTCGTTCTTCGGCGACGAGGTGGAGGCAATCACGCACTTCGACCCGCTGACGGGCGAGGTGCTCGCGCGAATGGACAACATCGCGATCTGGCCGGCGACGGAGTACGTCACGTCGAAGCCGACGATCGACCGCGCGGTCGTCGAGATCAGGCACGAGCTGAACGAGCGGCTGAAGGAGCTCGAGGCCGAGGGGAAGATGCTCGAGGCGCACCGGCTGCGCCAGCGCACCGAGTACGACCTCGAGATGATGAAAGAACTCGGGTTCTGCTCCGGGATCGAGAACTACTCGCGCATCCTGGAGGGCCGCGGCCCGGGGACGCACCCGTTCACGCTGCTGGACTACTTCCCGTCCGACTTCCTCGTCTTCGTCGACGAGTCGCACCAGACGATCCCGCAGCTCGGTGGGATGCATGAGGGCGACCGCTCGCGCAAGCAGACGCTCGTCGACTACGGCTTCCGGCTCCCGTCGGCACTCGACAACCGCCCGCTCCGCTTCGACGAGTTTCTCGAAAAGGTGCCGCAGCTCGTGTTCGTCTCGGCGACGCCGGGGCCGTTCGAGCTGCGCAACTCGACGCGCGTCGCCGAGCAGCTGATCCGCCCGACGGGCATCGTCGATCCGGAGGTCGAGCTGCGCGCGACGAAGAACCAGATCGACGACCTGCTGAACGAGGTCCGCCGCCGCGAGCAGGCCGGGGAGCGCGTGCTCGTTACGACGCTGACGAAGAAGATGGCCGAGGACCTGACCGACTACTTGCTCGAGTCGGGGATCAAGGCCCGCTACCTGCACTCCGAGATCGACACGCTCGAGCGCATCCAGATCATCCGCGAGCTGCGGCTCGGCGAGTACGACGTGCTCGTCGGCGTCAACCTGCTGCGCGAGGGCCTCGACCTGCCGGAGGTGTCGCTGGTCGCGGTGCTCGACGCCGACAAGGAGGGCTTCCTCCGCGGCCGCACGTCGCTGATCCAGACGATCGGCCGGGCGGCACGCAACGTAAACGGGAAGGTGCTGCTCTACGCGGACAAAGTCACACAGGCGATCGAGGAGGCGATGTCCGAGACGGACCGCCGGCGCGCGGTCCAGCTCGCGTACAACGAGGAGCACGGGATTACGCCGGAGTCGATCGTCAAGGGCGTCTCCGACATCGCGGAGTTCCTCTCGCTCGAGTCGCCGACGGTCCCGGGCCGGCGCCGCCGCGGCCAGAAGAAGATCGAGGGCATGTCGGCGAGCGAGCTGGAGAAGCTGATCATTACGCTGGAGGAAGAGATGTTCGCCGCGGCCGAAGAACTGCGCTTCGAGTACGCGGCGAAGCTGCGCGACGAGATCAAAGAGCTCCGGCGCGAGCTCCTGGCGGCGACGGCCGCCGCCTGATGAACATCCTCGCGTTCGTTCTCCTGCTCGCCCTCTGGGGGCTGATCGTCGGTGGGTTGGCGCGGTTCGCGGTGCCCGGTCCCGACCCGATGTCGATCTGGCGCACGATCCTGCTCGGGCTCGCCGGGTCGTTCGTCGGCGGCGTGATCGGTCGCCTGCTCGGCTTCCAGGCCGGTGGGCTCCTCTTCGGCGTGCTGGGCGGCGTGCTGCTCCTGATCCTGTGGCGGAAGTTCGTCGAGAAGCGGCCGCTGACGGGCCCTGCGGCCAGGTTTCCTGCCCGCAGGCGTGGGGGACCCTGAGGGCATGCAATGGGTATGGCTCATCATCGTCGGCGCGATCGTCGGGGCGCTCGGGCGATTCCTGCTCCCGGGACGTGATCCCATGGGCTGGATCGCAACGATCCTGATCGGCGTTGTCTCGCTGATCGTCGCCGGGTTGATCTTCAGCGGCTTCTGGCAGTACGTCATCGGCGTGGTGGTCGCGGTCGCGCTCGTCTGGATCTACGGACGGGTAATGAGCAACCGCAGCCGCGTCGCGACGGCCCCCTAGGCCGATTCGACTGACAGGGGCTCGCTGCCGCGCGGGAAACGCCGTTCGGCCGTGAGCCCCCAGTCGTCCATGCGCCAGATGAAGGTCTGCATCGCGATCGTGTCCTGCGCGAGCTCGTAGACGTGGAGGCCGCGCGCCTCGCCGCGCCGCTTGGGGCGCGGCTGGCCGAGGCCCGGCGCGATCGAGACGACGACGGCGTTCACGTCGCCTTCGGTCACCTCGAACTCGCGCCGCTCGCTCACGGCCGCCTGATGGATGTGGCCGGCGAGGATCAGCTCCGCGCCGCCGTCGACGAGGGTCGCGAGCACGCGGTTGCGGTCCGACACCGGCTTCTTCGTCGAGCGCCAGGGCGCGCCGAGCAGGTGGTGGTGGAGCACGACGATCCTGAACGCGCCTCCCGGCGCTTCGCCGAGCAGTTGGCAAGCGCGCTCGAGCTGCTCGCCGCGGAGTGCGCCGCTCTGGTGGCGCCACGGGCGCACGGAGTTCAGGCCCAGCACGTACAGGTTGTCCGAGCTGTAGACAGGCTCGGTCGTCTCCCAGATGCGCTCGAACTCGGCCCACGGCCGAGTGAACCGCGCCGGGAACGTATAAGGGATGTCGTGGTTGCCCGGAATCGCAACCAGCGGCAGGCCGAAGGAGCGCAGGAAGCGGGCTGCGAGCTCGTGCTGGTCGCGCCGCCCGCGGTGCGTCAAATCGCCGCTCGCAATGATCACCTCGGGCTGGACGCGCGCGATCAGCGCCTGCAGGGCATGCTCCATCGCCGGGTCTTCGCGGGTTCCAAAGTGTAAGTCCGACACGTGGAGCAGGCGGGTCACGGCCGGGCGGAGGCTAGTGGACGACGGGTTCCCCCGTGTTTTTCCGGCCGAAGCAGGCTATACAGTGATTGGGAGATGAACGAGACCCCGGAAGTCTTCGACGACCTCTATCTCGGGCTGCGCGCTGGCGGCGCGCTGCGGAAGAAGCGGCGCGGCGAGCCGCTCACCGCCGAGGAGCAGGAGGTGCTCGGTCGCTGGGAGGGGCTCTCGCGGGCGCGCAAAGCCTTGGCGGTCGGGGCGTTCGCGATCGGCACATTCGGGCTCGGGTTCACGCTCGGAAGCTTGATCTTCGGCCGCTGGCGCCGCGCGTAGCGCCTGGGCCTAGGCCTCGGTCTCCTTCGCCGGGAAGAGCACCGTCGGCACGTCCTCCTCTGCCGGGTTCACGTCGAGCACGATCACGTCGATCAGGGTCGCGACGACGGCCGCCAGCGGGATCGCAAGCAGGACGGCGAACTCCCCGAACAGCACGGCCGAGGCGGTGACCGAGAGGAGCACGATAAGCGGCGAGAGTCCGACCGCCTCGCCGAGCACCTTCGGGATCACGACGTAGTCCTCAAGTAGGCGCACAGCGAGCACGGCCACGCCGGCTGCGAGTGCGAGTTCCCACGACTCGGTCAGTCCGACCCCGACGGCGAGCGCGCCCGCGGCGAGCGGCCCGATCACCGGCACGATCTCTACGACACCGGCGAAGACGCCGATCAGGAGCCAGAAGCGCAAGCCGATCGCCCAGAAGACGAGCGAGAGCACGGTCGCGACGAAGACGATCAGCAGGGCTTGACCGCGCACGTACGCGCCGAGCTTGAGATCGATCAGCTCCCACGTGTCACGCACGAGCCGGGCGTGCCTGCGCGGCACGATCCGGCAGACGAAGTCCTCCGCGCGCTCGCGTTCGAAGGTCCAGTACGCCGCCGTCGCGAGCACAAAGAAAATCGCGATCAGCCCTTCGAATGCCTTGAACGTGATCTCGGCGCTCGTCCTGAAGAGCTCGGCGGGGGCGGGGAGCCGCTCCAGCCGCTTCTCGAGGCCGCGGAGCAACCGTTGCTTGAGCCCCGTCGAGTCGTCCGCGGCCTGGCTGACCGCACCCGTCGTCTGCAGGTCGCCCGTTGCCTGCTGCACCTGGTCGATCGCGCGCGGGACCGCCGTCCAGAGCAGCGCGATGATCAGTCCCGCCAGCACGGCGTAGTGGAGGAGCACTGCTGCGCCTCGCGGGACGCGGCGGCGGGAGAGCGCCTCGACGCCCGGACGCATCGCCGCGGCGACGATGATCCCGAGGAAGAGGAGCATCAGGATCAGCTTCAGCTTCCAGAGCGCCAGCGCGAGCACGATCGAGCCTCCCGCGACCAGCGTCACCACGAACGCCTTCTGGGCTGTTTGCCTCACGGGTCTGTGTTCGCCCGCCGCAGGGAACAGGAAACCGGCCGCGAAGGCCTTGATCCCATGTGGACCGACGCGGAGGAACGGACCTGCTGGGATTCGCGACGGCACGCGGTCGTCCTGGCGCGGCCGCTCGCGCGGTCGGTGTCGGTGGGGCTGGTCGGGTTCGTCTGCTTTGCGGTCGGCTGGCCCGTCATGGTCGCCGGCCCGCCGCTGCTGGCCCTGGGCGCCCTCGGCGCGGCCCTCTCGGTGTGGCGCTGGGAGCGGACGCACGTCGTCGTCACCACCGACAAGCTCTTTGTTGTCCACGGGACGCTCCGCCGCCGCGCGGCGGCCGTCCGCCTGGCGCGCATCGCGACGCTCGAGATCGAGCAGAGCCTCGCGGGACGGCTCCTCGGCTACGGCACCGTGATCGCCGGCGAACTCGAGATCCCCTTCGTCCCGCACCCCCGACGAGTCGGCACCCTGGTTGCCCGCCTGAGCGCCTAGCCAGAGCCAAAAACCGGACTCCCAGCGAACAGCTGTTCGCGTCCGACACGCCTCGTTACACTGGGTCGGTTATGGCCTCTGACGAGCTCGTAGTTCACGGCGCCCGGGAGCACAACCTCAAGGACGTCACGGTCCGGCTGCCCCGGAACAAGGTGGTCTGCATCACTGGGCTCTCGGGCTCAGGGAAGTCCAGCCTGGCCTTCGACACGATCTACGCCGAGGGCCAGCGGCGCTACGTGGAGAGCCTCTCCGCGTACGCGCGCCAGTTCCTCCAGATGATGGAGAAGCCGGACGTCGACTCGATCGACGGTCTCAGCCCGGCGATCTCGATCGACCAGAAGACGACCAGCCGGAACCCGCGCTCGACCGTGGGCACCGTGACCGAGATCTACGACTACCTGCGCCTGCTCTACGCGCGCATCGGCCACCCGCACTGCCCGGTCTGCGGCCGACCGATCGCGGGCCAGAGCCTCGAGTCGATCGTCGACCAGGTGCTGCAGCTCCCGCAGGGGACGCGCTTCACGGTGAACGCGCCGGTCGTCCGCGACCGCAAGGGCGAGTACAAGGACGTCTTCGAGGAACTCCGCCGCGAGGGCTTCACGCGCGTGAAGGTCGACGGCGTGCTCCACGAGCTTGAGGAAGAGATCAAGCTCGACAAGAAATTCAAGCACACGATCGAGGTAGTCGTCGACCGGCTCGTGATGAAGCCGGACCTGCGCACGAGGCTCGCGCAGTCGGTCGAGACCGCGGCCCAACTCGCGGAAGGCCTGATCGGGATCGACCTCGTCGACACCGGCGAGTCGCTCCTCTTCAGCGAGAACTTCGCCTGTCCGGAGCACGGCATGTCGCTCCCCGAGCTCGAGCCGCGCATCTTCTCGTTCAACTCGCCGCACGGCGCGTGCCCGCGCTGCACCGGCCTCGGCGCGCAGCAGGAGATCGACCCCGACCTGCTGGTCCCCGATCCCGAGCTGCCGGTGATCGAGGCGCTCGTGCCGTGGTCGGGCAACTGGTACGAGGCGATCGTCCAGGCCGTCCTCGACCGCTACGAGATCGACCCGGACACGCCGTGGCAGGACCTGAGCGAGAAGGAGCAGAACCTCTTCCTCTATGGCACCGACGGCGAGCGGATCTACGTCAGCTACCGCAACCGGATGGGCCGGCGCCGCTCCTACACGATGGCCTTCGAGGGCATCGTCTCCAGCCTCGAGCGGCGCTACCGCGAAACCGACTCGTCCTCGCAGCGCGAGCGGATCGAGGAGTACATGTCGTTCCGCCCGTGCCCTGTGTGCAAGGGCGCGCGCCTGAAGCCCGAGGTGCTTGCGGTCACGGTCGGCGACAAGAACATCCACGAGTTCACGCGCATGTCCGTCTCGCGCGCGATCGAGTTCATCGACAAGCTCCAACTGACCGAGACCGAGCGCCTGATCGGCGAGCGGATCCTGAAGGAGATCCGCCAGCGGCTCGTCTTCCTCGACGACGTCGGCGTCGGCTACCTGCAGCTCGACCGCGCGGCCGCCACGCTCTCGGGTGGCGAGGCGCAACGGCTTCGCCTGGCGACGCAGATCGGCTCGCAGCTCGTCGGCGTGTTGTACATCCTCGACGAGCCGTCGATCGGCCTGCACCAGCGCGACAACGACAAGCTGATCGGCACGCTGGAGCGGCTGCGGGACATCGGCAACACCGTGCTCGTGGTCGAGCACGACGAGCAGATGATGCGGAGCGCCGACTGGCTCGTCGACATGGGCCCGGGCGCGGGCGAGCACGGCGGCTACGTCGTCGCCGAGGGCCCGGCGGCCAAGGTCGAGAAGAACCCGAAGTCGATCACCGGCCTGTACCTCTCGCGCAAGCGGCAGATCCCGGTCCCGGAGCGCCGGACCGAGGACTTCGGCAGCTTCCGCGTACTGGGCGCGCGCCAGCACAACCTGAAGGGGATCGACGTGGAGTTCCCCGTCGGCAAGTTCGTCTGCGTGACCGGCGTGTCGGGCTCCGGCAAGTCGACGCTCGTGAACGAGATCGTCTACAAGTCGCTCGCGAACCGCTTGCACCGGATTCGCGTGAAGCCGGGCGAGCACGCGGGCGTCGAGGGGATCGAGGTCTTCGACAAGGTGATCGAGATCGACCAGTCGCCGATCGGCCGCACGCCGCGGTCGAACCCTGCGACGTACACGAAGCTGTTCGACCAGATCCGCGAGCTCTACTCGCTGACGCCGGAGGCGAAGGTGCGCGGCTACAAGCCCGGGCGTTTCTCTTTCAACGTGCGCGGCGGACGCTGCGAGACGTGCAAGGGCGACGGGCAGATCAAGATCGAGATGCACTTCCTGCCTGACGTCTACGTGCCGTGCGAGACGTGCAAGGGCGCGCGCTACAACCGCGAGACGCTCGAGGTGCGCTTCAAGGGCAAGTCGATCTCCGACGTGCTGGAGATGTCGGTCGAGGAGGCGCTGCAGTTCTTCGCGAAGATCCCGAAGATCCGCCGGCGCCTGCAGACCCTGCACGACGTCGGGTTGGACTACATCAAGCTCGGCCAGCCGGCGACGACGCTCTCCGGCGGCGAGGCGCAGCGCGTGAAGCTCGCGTCCGAGCTGAGCAAGATCGCGACCGGGCGGACGCTGTACATCCTCGACGAGCCGACGACGGGTCTCCACTTTGCGGACATCGAGAAGCTGCTCGAGGTGTTGCAGCGACTGGTCGACGCGGGAAACACCGTGCTCGTGATCGAACACAACCTCGACGTGATCAAACAGGCGGACTGGATCGTCGACCTCGGGCCGGAAGGCGGCGAGGCCGGGGGCGAGGTGATCGCGACCGGCACGCCGGAGCAGATCGCGGAGGTGGAGGAGAGCTTCACGGGACGCTTCCTCCGCGAAGTCCTCCCTGCGAAGGCGGCAGCAGCGGCCTAGCATTCGGACGTGAGGGTCGGGCGGCCTGGCGCCGAGTCGGTACTCGCGACGGCCACCGCCGCGGTCGGGTCGATCAGCATCGTGTCGGCGCTGACGCCGTCGCTGCGCGACCGCAGCGAGGTGCTCGAGCTCTTGCTCCCGCCGTGGGCGCCCCAGATCTCGACGGTGGCGTCGCTCGCGTTCGGGCTCACGCTCGTCCGCCTCGCTCCGGCGCTCGCGCGCGGCCGGCGGAGCGCGTGGACGCTTGCGGTGGCGATCGCGGCCGCGGTCGCGGTTGCGGTTGCGCATCTGATCAAGGGCCTCGACGTGGAGGAGGCGTTCGCTGCGTTCGTGCTGGTCGCGTTCCTCATGGCCTTCCGCTCCCGATTCCGCGTGCCGGGCAGCACGCCGCCGCGGCTCTTGCTGCAGACGCTCGCGGCGCTCGCCGCGGTCTGCGCGGCGCTCGTGGTCTTCGCGTTCCGCTACGCCGTGCCGGACTCGGTCGAGGACCTGTTCGCCGGGATCGCCCTCGCGCTCGGCGGTCGTGCGATCCTGCTCTGGCTCCGTCCGCTGGGCTCCGTGGTCTTCCAGAGCGCCGACGATCGCAGACGGGCGCGCGTGCTCGTCCGCGCCTATGGTCACGACAGCCTCGCCTTTTTTGCGCTCCGTCGCGACAAGGCCTGGTTCTTCTCCGACGACAACCGCGCGTTTCTCTCGTTCCGAGTCATCGGCGGCGTCGCGCTCGTGAGCGGTGACCCCGTCGGCGCGTCCGACGCCGTCGCCGCGCTGATTCGCCGCTTCAGTGCCTACGCGCATGCAAACGGATGGCGCGTCGCGATCCTCGCCGCCGGCGAGGAGCTGCTGCCTCTCTACCGCTCGCTCGGGCTGCGCGCGTTTCCGCTCGGGCGGGAGGCTGTCGTACGGCCCGACGCGTTCTCGCTCGAAGGCCGTGCGATCCGCAAGGTACGGCAGTCGGTGCACCGCGCGCGCAGGACCGGGTACTCCGTGCGCGTGGTCGACGCGGCGACGGTCGATCCCGCGCTGCGCGTGTCGATCGCGGCGCTCGCGTCGGAAGCAAGGGGACGCTGGCCGGAGCGTGGTTTCACGATGGCGCTCGACGACCTGTTCGCGCCGGGAACCGTGCTCGCGATCGCCGAGGCGGGAAACAGCCCCGACGGCTTCCTGCACCTCGTTCCGACGGAGCACGGCTACTCGCTGAGCTCGATGCGGCGTCGACGGGGCACCGTCAACGGCCTGATGGAGTACCTGATCGCGGAAACGCTCCTCTGGGCCGGTGCGCGCGGTGCGAACGAGCTGTCACTGAACTTCTGCGTCTTCGCCGACGTGCTTGCCGCCGAGACGGCAGGCCCGCCGTTGCGCGCCGCCCGCTGGACGCTCCTGCGCCTGGACGCGCTCTTCCAGCTCGAGCGGCTGCGATCGTTCAGCGCCAAGTTCGGGCCCTGGTGGCGCCCCCGCTACGTCCTCTACGAGCGGATCACGGATGCGCCCCTCGTCGGGCTCGCCTATCTGCGCGCGGAATCGCTGCTGACGCCTCCGGGCCCGTGGACCCGGCCCACGGCCTCCTGAGGATCCCTCGAACGGGATCGAGCGACCGGAAACCGCGTCCGATCACTGAGCCGATGCGGCTCGCGAAGCTCCTCCTCGTGACCCTGCTCCTGGCCGGCTGCGCAGCCGGACCGGATGGGCAGCGCGCGCAGGAACTCCTCCAGCAGGCGCAGGCCGCTAACGCAAACGTGAAGTCCGCGACCTACGTCGCGACGATGGCGTTCACCGGCGAAGGCCAGAAGTTCCAGCTCTCGATGGAGGGCGGCGCGCTGATGAAGGGCAAGCGCGCCGGCGACCAGTACCTGCGCATGCGCCCGGAAGGACTGCCCGCGCAGCTCGGCATGAGCGGCGACCTGATGCTGATGGTCAAGCGGGGCAACCGGCTGACGCTGACGATGGGCGGTCGCACGCAGGCGCTCCCCGTGCCCAGCGACCTCTCCACGCAGACACAGGCGTGGGGCTCGCTCGCCTCGCTCGACCTCGTCTCGTGCGTCAAGAAGGTCGACGTCGAGGAAGGGCGCAACCTGAACGGCGAGCCCGCGTCGCGCATCGCGGGCACGATCGACACAGCCTGTGTAGTGCGCTCGCTCGCGAAGCTTTCGGGTCTCGGGTCGCTGACGGGCTCCAATGTCGACACGAGCAAGATTGGCCACACGCTCGGCGACGTCCGCGCGACGCTGTTCGTCTCCGACCGCTCGCACCTGCTGATCGGCGGGCTGATCTCGCTGACCGCGAAAGCCGAGGGCCGCACAATGGACATCCAGTTCTCCTACCGGCTCACGAGCGTGAACGACCCGGTGCGGTTTCCGACGCTCTAGACGTCTGCGGGCAACAGCGTGAACGGCCGACCGGCCGGCGTTCGTACCACGCGAAAGTGCCGCTGGTCGAGAGTGAGAACTCGCTCAGTGCCGTAGCGGTCGGCGAGCACGACCACGGAGGCATCAGCGAGGCCCAGATCGAGGTCTGCATAGCGGGCGATCACGTCGCGCGCCGCTGCGACGTCGCGGGTGTCCATCGGCGCAAGCTCGTAGAGTCCATCCCCGACGTCAGTTAGCACGTCGAGCGCCGCTTTCCGGCCAGCGCGCTTCCTGACCAGGTAATCGAGCTCCGCCAGGACGAAGGGCGAGAGGATGAGCGGCCATTCGTCCCGCAGAAGGGCCTCTTGCGCCGCTTGATGATCAGGCTCGCGAACATTGAGCGCAGCGAAGAGCCCGCTCGTGTCGATCAAGATCACTCGCCGAAGCCTTCGAGCGCCTCGTCGTAGTCGACAATTGGCTCGGCGCTGAAGAGAGGTGCACGAGGCTTCGGTCGGACGGTGTACTCGCGCAGCGCATCGCGGATCACCTCGGCTTCTGACGTCCCACGCTGGGCGGCCGTCTCCTGGATCCGCCGCTTGAGGTCGTCGGGCAAGTAGATCGTGGTCTTCTGCACGGCCGCAGGATACCATACGTCGTGCCATACGTTTCGCCCGAGTACGGTCGCGGCATGGCCGAGCGGGACTGGTGGCTGCGCACGCTCCTCGTTCTCCAGCGGCCCCGCGCCGTGTTCGCCGCGCTGCACTCCGACGACGAGAGCGACCTCGAGGCCCGCGAGGAGCCGATCCTCGCGCTGATCTTCCTCGCCGGGATCGCTGGCGTGCTCTCGACCGACCTCGCCTCGCGGATCCTCGACGACTTCGCGATCGACGGCGTCGCGCTCGCGGTCTGGGCGTTCGTGGCCGGCGGGATCTACGGCGTCGCCGCGTACTTCGCGCTCGGCTTCCTCCTGTACGCGGGCGCACGTGCGGCCGGCTCGTCGCTCAGCTATCGCCGCGCGAGACACGTGCTCGCGTTTGCGTGCGTCCCGCTCGCGTTCTCCCTGATCGCGTGGCCCGTGCGGCTCGCTGTCTACGGCGAGGACACGTTCCGGACCGGCGGCTCCGATACCGGCGCGGGTGCCCACGTCTTCGAGGCGATCGAATACGTCGCGCTCGCCTGGTGCGCGGGGTTGCTCGTACTCGGCCTTCGTACGGTCGAAGGCTGGTCCTGGGGCCGGGCTCTACTCGCGTCGCTGCCCGCGCTCGTAGTCCCCGCGCTAGCGCTCGCTCGCGCGTACGGGCTCGTCTAAGGCGCCGCTTGCGGTGCCGTCTTCAGGACGTGCGGGCTTTGCCCGCGCGTCCGTCTGCGACGATCGGTCGACGCGATTGATTGGTCGCGACGGCTCTAAGGCGCCGCTTGCGGTGCCGTCTTCAGGACGTGCGGGCTTTGCCCGCCCGTCTGCGACGACCGGTCGACGCGATTGACTGGTCGCGACGGCTCTAAGGCGCCGCTTGCGGTGCCGTCTGCGACGATTGGTCGACGCGGTTGACTGGTCGCGACGGCTCTAGGAACGCGCCGAGCTCCTCCTCGGGCATCGCGTACGTGTGCTGGTCCTCCGGGAAACGGCCCGTCCGCACGTCCTCGGCGTACGACTCGAGCGCCCGGCGGATCTCGGTCCCGAGATCCGCGTAGCGCTTGACGAAGCGCGGCGCGCGACCCTCGTACAGGCCAAGCAGGTCGTGCCAGACGAGCACCTGCCCGTCGCACTCACGCCCGGCGCCGATGCCGATCGTCGGGATCGCGAGCCGGCGCGTGACCTCGGCTGCGACGGCTGCGGGGACCGCCTCGAGCACGAGCGAGAAACAGCCCGCGGCCTCGAGTGCGAGCGCGTCCTCGACGAGGCGGTTCGCCTGTTCGGCCGTGCGGCCCTGCGCCTTGAACCCTCCGAGCGCCGTCGCGGACTGCGGCGTCAGCCCGATGTGCCCCATGACCGGGATGCCGGCGCCGACGATCGCGTGCACGCGCGAGAGCGATGGCCCCGCGCCCTCGAGCTTGACCGCGTCGGCGCCCGCCTCCTTGACGAACCGGATCGCGTTCTCGAGCGCCACCTCGTCGGAGACCTGAAACGAGCCGAAGGGCAGGTCGGCGACCACGATCGGCCGCTTGGCTCCGCGCGTCGCGGCGCGCGTCAGCATTAGCATCTCCTCCATCGACGCGGGCACCGTCGAATCGTGGCCAAGCATGACCATCGCAGCGGAGTCGCCGACGAGAATCAGCTCGACGCCCGCAGCGTCCGCGAGCCGAGCGCTCGGCGCGTCGTAGGCGGTGACCATGACGATCTTCTCTCCCCGCCGCTTCAGCTCGGCGAGCTCGGGGAGGGGCAGCTTGCCGTGGGTCCAGGACGCATACCGCGGTGCAGGTGTGCTCATGTCTCTCCTTCCAGGACGACGTTGTCGATCAGACGTGTGCCGCCTACGCGGACTGCGGCGGCGAGAACTTTCGGCTCGAACTCCGCGACCTCGAGATAGTCGACCTCGACGCCGTTCAGCAGCTCGCGCGCGCGGACCGGATCCTTCGTCGCCAGCGCCCGCGGGAGCGCCAAAGCGAGCTCGCGCTCGTCTGAGGACAGGCGCGCGTTGCGCGACGAGAGCGCGAGACCGTCCTCGTCGCGCACGGTTGGCACGACGCGGAGCTCGAGCTCCAGGTCGAGGTCACGGATCATCCGCTTCAGCACCGCGACCTGCTGCGCGTCCTTCTGCCCGAAGTACGCGCGCTGCGGGTGGACGATGTTGAAGAGCTTCAGGCACACGGTCGCGACGCCGCGAAAGTGGCCGGGCCGGTGCTCGCCCTCGAGCTTCGCGCTGAGCTCCTCGACCTCGACCCAGGTCTGGAACCCCGGCGGGTAGAGCTCGTCCGCGGTCGGCGCGAAGAGGATGTCGACGCCTGCGCCTTTCGCGAACCGCGCGTCGCGCTCCTCGTCGCGCGGATACGCGTCGAGGTCGCGCGCATCGTCGAACTGCGCCGGGTTCACGAACAGCGACGCAACGACGACGTCACACTCCGCGCGCGCGGCGCGGATGAGCGCGAGGTGGCCCTCGTGGTACGCGCCCATCGTCGGCACGAGGCCGACGGCGCCCGTGCGCCGCGTTGCGCGCAGCTCCGCGATCGTCCGGACGATCTTCATCGCGCAGTCGCCTCGGCGAGCACGTCGTAAAGCGGCTCGAGCTCGGGTCGGGCGGCTCGGATCGCCTCACGGTGGCGCTCGACGGTCTCCCAGTCGCCGCGCTCGATCGGCCCGGTCAGCTCGAAGCCGTTCTCGATCGTCCGGCACATGAGCGGTACGAGCGCCTCGGGCGGCGCACCGGCCGCGGTGAAGAGCTCGGACGCGACGCGGTGCAGCGTGACGAGATAGTTGGACGCGATCGCCGCACCGGCGTGGTAGAGCGGCCGAGCCTCGTCGCCGAGCGCGAACGGCTCGAGCCCGAGCAGCCGCGCGAGCCATTCGCCCACGCGGAGCGGGTCGGTGCTCTCGCCGCTCACCGCCGCGTACGCGCCGTCGAGCTGCTCGGGGCCGCGGCGCTTCGTAAACGTCTGCAGCGGATGGAGCCCGAAGCGCCGCTCGTGCGGGTCGAGTGCCGCGAGGGGCGTTGCGCCGCTCGTGTGGCCGATCCACGGCCCCGGCTCGATCCCGCGCGCCACCTCGGCGATCGCGGAATCGGGCACGCAAAGGAGGACGAGCTCCGCGGGCCCGTCGACGGGCGCGATCCCACGCTCCCGCAGGCGCGCGGCAACCGCCGAGCCGACGCGTCCGGACGCGCCGACGACCTGAACTGTCTCGATCAACTGGCTCCAGTTCCGAAGGGATACCGGGCAGATGCAGTGTAGCGGCCGTCCGGAAGGCTCCCTAGACTCCGCTCTCGATGGCTGCCGCCACCGAGGTCGTCGACCGGGCCCAGCGGCTCGCCGCGTTCGAGCAGGCGGTGTCCGCGTGCACGCGCTGCCGCCTGGCGCAAGGACGCACCCAGGTCGTCTTCGGCTCGGGCAACCCCGACGCCGACCTGATGTTCGTCGGCGAGGCGCCCGGCTTCCACGAGGACCAGCAGGGCTTCCCGTTCGTCGGCCAGGCCGGGAAGCTGCTCGAGAAGCTGCTCGAAGGCATCGGGTTGCACCGAGGCGATGTCTACATCTGCAATGTCCTGAAATGCCGCCCTCCGGGGAACCGCGATCCGCAGCCCGACGAGATCGAGTCCTGCGAGCCGCATCTCTTCAGACAGCTCGAGTTGATCCAGCCGAAGCTCGTTGCCACCTTGGGCAACTTCGCCACGAAGCTCTTGAGCGGCAAGCCGACCGGGATCACGCGCGTACATGGGCAGGAGCAATGGACCGCGGTCGGCGGCAACCGCGTGCTCCTCTACCCGCTCTACCATCCGGCCGCCGCGCTGTACACACCCGCGATGCTGAAGGTGCTCGAAGAGGACTTCCGGCGGATTCCCGAGCTGCTGGGTGTGGACGAGGCGCCGAAGCCCACGCTCGCACTCGCTCCGGAGCCGGAGCCCACCGTTCAGCTCGGGCTCTTCTAGAAACTTCGAGTCGTGCAACTCGAAAGCTCCTCACCGGAGGAGACCGAGACGATCGCCGGGAAGGTCGCGCGCGTGCTCCGGCCGGGCGACGTCGTCACCGTCTCGGGCGAGCTCGGCTCGGGCAAGACCACGTTCGTGCGCGGGGCCTGCCGGGCGCTCGGGGTGACGCAACCAGTGACGAGCCCGACGTTCACGATCGGCCACCGCTACGACGGCGTCACGCACCTCGACCTCTACCGCTTCAGCGGTGTGTCGGCGGCCGAGTGGGGGGACCTGGAGCCGTACTTCGATGACGCGATCGCCTTCGTCGAGTGGCCCGAGGCGGGCGAGGACGCGCTGCCCGCGCCTCGTGTTCGCGTCCGCTTGCTCCACATTGACGAGAATCGCAGGATGATCGAGCTCGAGGTGGAGGAAGAAGCCCTGCTCAGGGAGGCTTTTTGCTGACGCTGGCGTTCGACACCGCAACCGATGTCGCCACGAGTGCGCTCGTCTGGGACGGCGAGGTCCTGGGCGAGCTGCGCTCGCGGCCGGTCAGCGTGCTCGAGGACGTCGACGCGCTGCTGCGCCGCGGCGGCGCGCGCGCGGCGCAGCTCGAAGGGCTCGTCGTGGGCACCGGACCGGGCAGCTTCACCGGTCTGCGGATGGGACTCGCGGTTGCGCGCGGACTCGCGCTCGCGCTCGACGTTCCGGTCGCAGGCGTCGCGACGCTCGCCGCGCTCGCCGCGGGCGCGCCCGGGGCGCTGCCCGTGATCGACGCGCGGCGCGGCGAGGTGTTCGTCCTCGAGGGCGAGCTACGCGTGACTGCGCCCGAGGCGCTCGACGTCCGCGGGAGGCGCCTCGTCGGGGACGGCGCCGTGCGCCACCGCGTCATCTTCGAGGAGCACGGCGCGGAGATCCCGCCGGACGCCGACGACGCGCACGTGCCGTGGGCGCGACTGCACGTCCAGCTCGCGGAAGACTTCGGGCCGGCTGAGCGCGTCGAGCCGATTTACCTGCGAGTTCCCGACGCGCTGAAGTCGCTCCGGTGATCCGCGCGCTCCAGCTTCGCGACCTGCCCGCGATCGAGCGGATCGAACGCGACTCGTACGCGACGCCGTGGTCGCGCTCGATGTTCGCGGGCGAGCTCTCGAAGTCGTCTTCGATCTGCCTCGGCGCCTTCGACGACGACACGAACAAGCTCGTCGGCTATCTGATCGTTTCGCGTTACGTCGACGCGTGGCACGTGATGAACATCGCCGTGTCGCCCGAGCTCCGCCGCGGCGGTGTCGGCACCGCGATGTTGCGCCGGTTGTTCGAGCTCACCGCCGGCGACGGGCGGCGCGGTTACACGCTCGAGGTGCGCGTCTCGAACGCCGCGGCGATCAAGCTCTACGAGCGGCTGGGGTTCCAGCAGCGCGGCATCCGCCGCGGCTATTACACGGACAACCGTGAGGACGCGCTCATCATGTGGAAGGACCCGCAGCCTCAGGCAGTGGCGTGATCCTCGGGATCGAGACGTCCTGCGATGAAACGGCTGCTGCGGTCGTCACGCGCGACGGCGAGATCCTCTCCAACGTCGTCTCCTCACAGGCCGAGCTACACGCCAAGTTCGGCGGCGTGGTGCCCGAAATCGCCTCGCGCCGCCACTTGGAGCTCGTCGCGCCGGTCGTGCGCGAGGCGTTGAGTGGGGCGGACGCGAAGCTCGAGGACGTCGAGCTCATCGGCGTGACGCGTGGGCCGGGGCTCGTCGGCGCGCTGCTCGTCGGGCTATCCGCGGCGAAGGCGCTCGCGTGGGTTCACCGGACCCCGCTCGCGCCCGTCGATCACCTGCAGGGGCACGTCGCCTCGCTCTACTTGCAGCCCGAGCCCGTCGAGCCGCCGTTCGTCTGCCTGCTCGCGAGCGGCGGTCACACGATGCTGCTCGACGTGCGCGAGCCCGGCTCCTTCGAGGTGCTCGGCCGCACGATCGACGACGCGGTCGGCGAGGCCTTCGACAAGGGCGCCCGGCTGCTCGGACTCGGCTACCCAGGCGGGGTCGAGCTCGACCGGCTCGCGCGCGAGGGCGATCCGGAGGCGTTCGAGTTCCCGGTCGCGCGCGTGCCCGGGCTGGACTTCTCGTTCTCGGGCGTGAAGACCGCGCTCCTCTACGCGGTGCGGAAGCTCGAGCCCGGCGAGCTCGAGCGCCGCCGCGCCGACCTTGCCGCGAGCTACCAGCGCGCGCTCGTCCGCGCCCTCGTGGAGCGGGCCGAGCAGGCCGGCGCCGAGCGGCTCGCCGTCGTCGGCGGCGTCGCGGCGAACTCGGAGCTCCGCGCCTCGCTTCCTGGGGCGGCGCTGGCGCCGCTCGCACTTTGCACGGACAATGCGGCGATGATCGCGTCGGCGGCCCGGTTCGTCGAGCCGCTCGCCTATCCTCGTTACCTTGCCCTTGATGCGTACGCCTCCGCGGCCTGAGCACACCTGGCCGCTCACGCTCGTCACGCTCGCGATCACGCTCGTCCTCGTCGCGGCTGGGGGACCTTCGGGCTCCGCCCGGCCCGCCGACGCGAGCGCGGTCTCCTGGGCCGGCCTCGCCGGCGCAGCGCGGCCGCGCGTCGCGATCGGGCAGCGGATGATCGTCGTCCTGCGCACGCCGTCGCTCGCCGAGCGCGTCGCCGCCGCGGGCGGGGTGGCGGCTGACGGCGATCAGCGCCGCTGGGTCGCGCAGGCGCGGGCTGCCGAGCAGCTCGTGCTCTCGAAGCTCGGCGTCCAGGGATTGTCCGTGACGCCGGACTACACCTTCGAGCGCGTGCTGGCAGGATTCTCGGCGGCGCTCGACCCGCGCGCGGTCGCGATCCTCGAGCGGCTCGACGAGGTGCAGGGCGTCTATCCCGTGCGCGCCGCCTACCCGGCCTCCGTCTCCTCGCGGCTCCTCTCCGAGCGCGACTTCCGGCCGGGGAGTGGACACCGGCTCGACGTCACGCTGCCCGGCTTCGACGGCCGCGGTGTCACCGTCGCACTGCTCGACACCGGCGTGGACCGGGCGCAGCCGTATCTCCGCGGCAGGATCAGGGACGGCGTCGACGTCGTCGGCGGCAGCGAGCTCGCGCTTGCGGCGCCGCGCCCCGACAATTCCGCCGAGCTCGAGCGGCACGGTACGGAGCTCGCAGGGATCGTCGTCGGCGCGAGCGGCCCCGCCGACCTCTCCGGCATTGCGACGGGTGCGTGGGTGCTGCCGATCCGGGTCGCGGGGTGGCAGCGCGCCGCCTCCGGGCGCTACGCGGTCTTCGCGCGCACCGACCAGATCCTCGCTGGGCTCGAGCGCGCGGTCGACCCGAACGGCGATGGCGTCGCGCACGACGCCGCGCGCATCGCGGTGGTCGGCGTCGCGGAGCCGTATTCGGCGTTCGCGGACGGCCCCCTCGCGAAGGCGGTCGCGGGGACGCTGAAGCTCGACACGCTCGTGATCGCGCCGGTAGGAAACGACGGGGTCGGCGCCTCGCGCGCGTCGCTTCGCGACTTCGGGAGCGTGGCCGGACCCGGAGCGGCACCCTCTGCTCTCACCGTGGGTGCGGTGGACCTGCGCCGTCGCGCGCGCGACGTGCGCGTCACGGTGCGTGCGGGCCTGCGGCTCGCGTTCGAGAGCCGCGTCCCGCTCGGCGGGGCTGTGCGGCCCGGCGCGCAGCTCAGCCTCCCGCTCGCGGCGCCGCTCGCAGGGCGTTCGATCCCGCACCGTACGGCTGCCTCGATCGAATCCTTCTTCGACGGCAAGGGCTTCAGTCTCGTGGCGGGCAAGGCCGCACTGATCCCCGGCGGCGAGTCACCCCAGGACGCGGTCGAAAACGCTGCGCGCGCCGGCGCCGGCGCAGTGGTGCTGTACGGCGCCGGCCCCGTGCCGAGCGGCTCGCTCGGACTCGACGAGGACGTTCCTGTTCCCGTCGTCGGCGTGCCGCGCGAGTCTGCGCTGCGCGCGATCCAAGCGCTGCGCAAAGGCGCGGACGCGGCCGTCTCGATCGGCGCCCTCCACGTGCGCGCGAATCCCGGGCTGCGCCGCGTTGCGGCGTTCTCGTCGGGCGGCCTCGCGTTCGACGGCCGGATCAAGCCCGATCTCGTCGCCCAAGGCGTGGGGGTCGCGACGTCCGAGCCGGGCTCGAACGACGACGGCACGTCGCGGTTCGGGACGGTCAACGGCTCGAGCGCCGCCGCCGCGGTCGTGGGCGGCGCGGCTGCGCTGCTCGCACAAGCGCGACCGTCGCTCGACGCGCGCGCGCTGCGGAGTCTGCTCGCGAACTCGGCGCGCCGGCTCGCTGCCGGATCGCTCGCCGTGCAGGGGTCTGGACTGCTCGACGTCGGCGCGTCGGCGGCTGGTGAGCTCGCGGCGAACCCGATTGCGCTCGCACTCGGGCGGGCCGACAAGGTTGCGTGGCAGACAACGACTGCCGTCACAGTCCGCAACGTCTCGACGCGGCCGCTGAAGGTCTCGCTCGGAGTCGTTCAGCTCCGCCAAGGTGCAGCGGACGTTTCCTTCTCGTTGAAGCCGGAC